>Ga0310038_10000004_pt1 | contig 466920 bp, 451 predicted proteins | sample Sb_taG_6_FD_200461 | JGI IMG/M metagenome (GOLD analysis project Ga0310038, IMG submission 200461) | Peat soil microbial communities from Weissenstadt, Germany - Sb_50d_4_PS metaG (v2) (version 2) | ecosystem: Environmental > Terrestrial > Soil > Wetlands > Peat | place: Germany: Weissenstadt... | reverse complement strand
CCAATCGTTGTAACTTTCATCGCGGACCCTCCTCGCTTCGAATGAATGGTTAATCACCTCATTCTTGGCCCATTGCGAGGCCGTATATAAGCGGGCGGGGGTCCATCCCATCATTCTGAGCGAAAGCTGCTGTAGCGAAGAATCTCGACGGATGCTCCGGCGTCCGGCGCCAGTTACGCAAAGCTTTCAGATCATCAGGAGAATCAGCCGGGCGCCGGTTACGCTACTGCCACTGCCCCCCGATCGCGCCGGGATTTGGGCCGAACTTTGATCTCGACCTTTTGGTCAAGTGCGGCTAGAAACCGCATGATTCTATCAAGCGAAAATCCATCGAGATGCCCTCTGAGCAGTGCAGATATTTTAGGCTGAGTTACGCCGAGGATCTGCGCAGCTTCGACCTGGCTGAGTTTTCTCTTCTCGATAATCGCGGAGATTTTGAAAACCAGGTCGGCTTTTGCCTGAAGAACGTCGGCATCCGCTAGTCCGAGATCGCGGAACACATTGCCGCTGCCTCCGGTCACCATTTCCATCGATCCGCTCCTTTTACTTCCTTCCGGACTTGTAGTCCTGCTCCGCGACTTTGAGCCTCTGCTTGATTAGATCGAGGTCGCTCTTCGGAGTCTCGATTCCCTTTTTCGACTTCTTTTGGAATGCGTGTAGGACATAAACCACATCGGCAAATCGCACCGTATAAACCGCTCGAAACGTGTCCCCGTCGAAGTCATCAGCGATCTCGACCACGCTCGCACCGCCGAATCCTTTCATTGGCTTCGCGTCTTTGTGCTTTCCACCTAGTTGCGCCGCGGTCAGCGCGGTTCCGACTACGAGCGTAACTTTCTTCGGAAATCTCTGGAGATCTGACTGCGAACCGCCCACGAACCTTACTGGTTTTCGTTTCGGCGGCTCGCCCATGCGAAAGTGTCCCATAATTGGGATAGAGCGTCAAGCTCGGCTTCGTCTCAGTGGAATGAGCAAAAGCTATAGAGAGAACGATCCCACTCACGTCATCAGCAGAATCAGCATGCCGCCGGTTACGATGAATCCGCCGCCCATCAAGATTCTGTCGTCGGGAATCTGCCTGAAAAAAATGAACGAAATTACCTGCGACACCAGGAAGAAGACCGCGATGTAGATTCCCATCAGTCGATTGAAATCGACACCGCTTAGATTGACCAGCACTCCGTAAGCGAAAAGCAGGAGTCCGCCCGCCGCCATCAAGTAGGCCGGGCCGCGAAGTCCTATCCGCACCAGCGCATCGCCGCCCACTTCGAGCGCCGCGGCAAGCACCAGGATCGCGAGCGTCCTTAAGATCAAATCCGCGCTGGCCTAATAATAATCAACCGGGTCGATCTGCCGCTTCGCGCCCCAGTAGAAAAGCATGTTCTCAGTCAGTCCCTGCCAGGTGAACTTTCCCGGCGGCATCAGGAGGCGCTTGAACATCGACTTGAGCGAGTAGAACTCCTTGGTGCATCGCCACACGCCTTCTTCGACTTCCTGCGGCGACATGTTCTTGGGCACGAACATGCAGCGGAAGTTGTTGGTATAGAGGTCGGCGTCGGGGATGATCACGCGGCCCTCGTCCTCGAGCTGCGTGCGCATCGGCGTGCCTACGCGCGGCGTCACGGTGTTGAAGAACGCCTCGGGCGCCTTGACCTCGTGCAGGAACTTGAGCGTGTCGTCGAAAATTCCCGGATGATCCTCTTCCAGCCCGAACAGGAAGTTGAGCGAATAATATATCCCGTATTTTTCGAGCTTCTTGAGCAGCTTCTTGTAATGCCCCGCGTGATTCTGAATCTTGTTCATCGACAGCAGGCTGTCCTGGCTGATCGATTCGACCCCGATATTGACGTGGAAGACCCCCGCCTTGGCCGCAAGCTCCAGCAACTCGTCGTCGTGATTCGAGTTGATCGTCCACAGGCACGAGAAGCGGATGTTGAGCGGCTCGAGCGCCTTGAACAGCTCGCGCGCGAACTTGTGCTTGCCGGTGATCTGATCGTCGATGAACTGAAAGCGCTTGAAGCCGGTAATCTTGACGACCTGCTTTATCTCCTCGACGATGTCCTCGATCGGCCGCGTCCGATACGCGCCGTCGTAGAAGACCGGAATCTCGCAGAACGAGCACCGGTAAGGGCATCCGCGGCTTGCCTGCACCGGCACCGCCTTGAACAGGTAGCGATTGAGCTTGAGCAGCTCGTGGCGCGGGCGCGGCAGGTTCTTCAGATCGTGCAGCTTGTCGGACTTGTAAATGTGCTTGAGCTTGCCGTCGCGCCAATCCTGCAGCAATTCGGGCCACACCAGGTCGGCCTCGCCCTTCACCACCGCGTCGCAATGCTCGAGCGCCTCTTCGGCCTGCAGCGTCGCATGGAATCCGCCGAACACGACCGGGATGCCGCGCTTGCGGAACTCGTCGCCGAGTTGGTACGCGCGCAGCGACGCGCCGATCGTGGTCGTCATGCCGACCAGGTCCCATCCGCCGTCGAAATCGATCTCTTCGAGACGCTCGTCGCATAGCGTTACGTCGTAATCGTCGGGCGTCAGTCCCGCTATCAGCGGAATCATCAACCCCATGATTAGCCGCCAGCGGGTCTTATGCGGGGTGCCGTCGAGATGGACGGTCGTGGGTTGCACCAACAGAATTCGCGGTTTTTTGCCGTTCATACTTCCTCTGCCCGCAGGGCTTGCTTCGCCTTGCTACAGGCTTTCAGTTTCCATTGACGATCGACGATGCGGTCCGGCCGGTAATCCAGAGCAGGACCAGGGCAAACGCGTAACTGCCGAATGCGGCGCCCCAGGCGAAGTACTCTAGCCGATTAGCTATCGCCAAAACTACGAGCAGGTACGCGAAATCGCGCCCGCTCCATCGATCGACTTTGTCCAGCCACGCCGCCGCCTGCTCGCCCTTTATCTTGAAGGCGCGCCCGACCGCGTAAGCGCACATCATGAATCCGCCGAGCAGGATCGGAATCAGGTACAGGTAAGCGCGGCTGTAGTCCACCCGGTAGCATCCGACGAGCAAGCCGACGAAAACAGCGACGTGCACAATATTGTCGGTGGCTACGTCGAGCGCGCCGCCAAACTCGCTCTCGACCATTTTAAGCCGCGCCAGTTCGCCATCGACGCCGTCGATCGTGATCGAGATCAAAAAGAAAATTGCCGCAAACAGCCGCATCCAGTAGTTCGGAACCGAGAACATCCAGGCGCACGTGAGGCCGAACGCCGTGTTGGCCACCGTGACCATGTTGGGCGTGACGCGGGTCTGCGCGAGCCAGTAGCTGATTCGCCACGAAATCCGGCGGTCAACCCATCGCGCCATCGGCGCGTCCTTGTGGGCCGATTCCTCGCGAATCGATTTCGCCAGCCGCAGTTCCGCTTCCTCGCGATCCTCGGGTCGCCCGTTCAGCGCGAATGGCAGCAGACTCGCCGCCGGCGCCCCGAGCCGGGTCGAAGTTCCCCCGCTCTTGAGAATCTCGCCGATCGGACCGGTCGCGATTTCGCCGCCCTGCTCGAGATCCGTGCTGACTGATCGATATACCGATCGCGGATTGGAGGCGTTGGCGTCCAGGACCCGGGCCAGCTGCGACTTCGCAAATACCAGGTTTCCCGAAAAGGACACGCACGGCGATGATGGGTCGATGCCCAATCCCTGCGCATTGCGATGATTCAGAATCTCACCGAACGATTCGACCATCGAGACCGTGTCGCGATCTTTGAACCGGCCCATCGCGCGAGCGACGTCCGGATACAGCTCGCGTGGCACCACCACGACAAACCGTTTGATCCCGGCGCGTTCGCAATTAATCATCAGCCGCTCTAACAGCGGGCGGCCGAAGACCGCGTTATTCGCGCGATCGGGTGCAGCGATTAGAGCAGTCTCAATCACCAACGTCTTATTCGAACCCGGTTTTCCCCCGTCTTCTGCAATTGGCATCACGGTAACATAGCCGTAATGCTAGCGGAAGTAGGCCTGCTACTAACTTCGATTCCAGATTATGAGTTCGGCTCCTGTATCAAGCTGAATTCATCGCTACCCTCGGGCACATCGTCGATCGGGACCGCGCTGCTTTCCGATTCCCCTCGACTTTTAATCGGCATCGAACTGGAGGCCGGCTGCCGCGGCTGATAAACTGACCGATTCATGGCCACGATTACCGCTCTGCTATTCGATTTTGGCGGCACGCTCGACGGGTCCGCGCATTGGCTCGACCGGTTTCTCTCAAGCTACCGCGCCGCGGGAATCGAAATTTCGCGCGCCGAACTCGACCCGGCCTTCGAGCACGCTACGCGGATAGCTTACGGCGCGACCAGGATCGTGGCGCGCTTCGGGATGACGGACCTGGTGCGATTCCTGGTTGGCCATCAATTCGAATACCTCCGGAAAAGCGGCCCGGACACGCTTCGCACGATACTCGGCGACTCTGGCGCCGCCGGACGCCATCGTTTCGTCGAGGGCGTCACAAACTCCTTCGTCCGCGAGACCTCTGCCGGACTGGCGCATAGCCGCGACGTCATCGGCACGCTCAAGAGCCGCTTCAAAATGGGCGTCGTTTCGAACTTCTATGGAAATCTCGACGTCATCCTGGCGGATGCGAAGCTGGATCGATTCTTCGACGTGATTGCGGATTCGTCGCGGGTGGGAATTTTCAAGCCCCAGGCGGGCATCTTCGAAGCCGCGCTGGAAAAAATGCATTGCGCGCCCGAATCGACCGCGATGATTGGCGATTCTCTCATCAAGGATTGCGCACCCGCGCACAAACTCGGAATGCGGACCGTGTGGCTGCGCACTACCGAATCGCAATGGGGCGACGATGCTTCCCAGCCGGACACCGCCGCCGACATCACGATCCGCTCAATCGACGAAGTTGCGCAAATTCAATGGTGAAGGGATTGCAAGGCGCGATTATTGCCGCCGGCCGCGGCCAGCGGCTGCGCAACTCGACCCGCGACGATATTCCCAAGCCGCTCGTCAATCTCGGCGGCGAGGCGATGCTCTTGCGGCAGGCGCGCGCGCTGCTCGAGGCGGGAGCATCCTCGGTGGTTGCGGTGATCAACTCCGAGACGGCGCGGGTTGCGGGCGAAAACGAAATCGCACCCGAGCTTCCGCCATCGGTCCGGCTCGTGGTTCGCGACACCGCCAACTCGATGGAAACGATGCTGGCGCTGGCCGCCCTCCTCGAACCAGGGTGGTTTATCGCGGCGACCGTGGACGCCGTAATTCCACAGGCGGAATTGGCGCGTTTTGTTAATGAGTCGCGCCGGAAAATCGAGGATTGCAGCGAGAAAAAATTCGCCGGCGTGCTGGCCGTCACGCGATGGGGCGGCGAGGCCAGGCCACTTTTCGCCGATGTAACAGAAAATGGCTTGATCCTCCGGCTCGACAACCGTCAGACTTCTATGGTGACGGCGGGACTTTATTTCCTGTCGACCCGAGTTTTCGACTACGCTGCCGACGCGCGCCGCGCGGGACTCGACGCGCTCCGCCGCTTCCTCGCGCTGATCATTGAGCGCGGGATGCAACTGGATGCGATTGAGATCGAAGGATCGATCGACGTCGATGAAGCGTCGGACCTCGACGCCGCGCGCATCGCTATACGGAAGATGCCATGAGCTATCGAGCTTTGGGAATTTATCGGGAACCCGAATTTTCACCGGGCAAGGTCGAGGCCGACGCCGCGATTCTTGACGCCACCTTGTCGGAACTCAAGCGCGAAGGCGTAGAGATTGCGGCGATCGATGCGGTCAGCTTCGCGACGGCCGCACCTGTCCGCGCCGATATCGTGCTGCCGATGTGCCAGGGTCCGCGCGCGCTCAAGCGTCTGGCCGAAGTCGAGCAGGCGGGAGCGGTCGCGATCAACTCCGCGCTCTCGATTCGCAACTGCTACCGCGATCTGCTCGCGCCGGGGCTGGAGCGGGCCGGAGTGCCGACTCCGCCGGGCGCGCTGGTGGAGGCCGACGAGCCGCTCGATGTGCGCAAGCTGGCCGGGCTGGATTTGTCGGCGGGCGTGTTCGTCAAGCGCGGCGACTTGCATGCGCTCGCCCCGGAAGATGTGCAGCGGGCGGCCGATCGCGCCGAGGTTGAATCGATTCTCGCCGATTTCGCACGGCGCAGGATCCGCTTCGCCTACCTGCAGCAGGAAGTCGTCGGCCGGGTCGTCAAATTTTACGGCGTCAGTGGAGTTTCCTATTTCACCGTTCATCCCGAAGACGAGGAAGTCGCCGAAGCCGCTGTGCGCGCGCTGTCGGAAGCGGCTTTGGCCGCGGCCGCCGCGCTTGGGCTCGAGGTATGGGGTGGCGACGCGGTCTTGAGTGGCGATCGTTTTGCGATTATCGACTTTAATGACTGGCCCAGTTATAGCCGGGTGCGCGGACCGGCCGCTCGCGCGATCGCACGCCGCGCGATGAGTCTGCTGGGCCGCCCGCGCTAGACGCGGGAAAAAAATTCAAACAAGGAATCGGACCGCCACCATTCGATGACAGCCACCGACGGAAAACTTCCGGCAATCAAGACATCGGTTCCGGGCCCCAAGTCGAAGGAGATCTTCGACACCGAACAAAAATATATCGCGCCGGGCCGCCAGCGAATTTCGCTGCTCGCCGGTCTGGCGTTCGACCACGGTGAAGGCGCGACGCTTACCGACGCCGACGGCAACACCTACGTGGATTTCTTCGCGGGCGTCGCGGTCGCGAGCCTGGGCCACGCGCATCCCGCACTGGCGGATGCGCTGGCGCGCCAGGCGTCGCGGCTGATAGTCGGCACGTTCGCGACCAAGGAGCGCGCGGCGGCGTTCAAGCTGCTGGCCGAAGTCGCGCCTGCGGGACTCAACCGCGCACATCTCTATAGCGGCGGCGCAGAGGCGGTCGAAGCCGCGCTGCGGCTGGCGCGTTCCGCCACCGGCAAGCACGAAGCTGTGAGCTTCTGGGGCGGCTTCCACGGCAAGACCGGCGGCGTAATGGGACTTATCGGCGACGAATCGAAACAAGGCTACGGACCGCTGGCGAGCGGGCAATACACGGTGCCATACGCGGACTGCTACCGATGCCCGTTCAAGCTGAAGTATCCCGAGTGCGGGCTTTACTGCGTCGATTTCGCGCGCCAGCAAATCAAGATGAGCACCGGCGGCGCGCTGGCTGCGATCGTCGCGGAGCCGATGCAGGGCACGGCGGGCAACGTGATTCCGCCCGACGACTGGATGCCGGCGGTCAAATCGGTGGCCAAGGATTTCGGCGCGCTGCTTATCGCCGACGAAATGATCACCGGCTTCGGACGGACCGGAAAATGGTGGGGCGTCGAGCACAGCGGCGTTCGCCCGGACATCGTCACCGTCGGCAAGGGAATGGGCTCCGGATATCCGGTTTCGGGCGTGCTGCTGAGCGACGAACTGGGCAAGGCGGAGCCGTTCTCGAAGCCGAGCGCGTCATCGTCGAGCTACGGCGGAAATCCGCTCGCGGCGGTGGCGGTGGCGGAAACGATTGGCGCGATTCAGAAACAGCACTTGGTCGAGAACTCCCGCAAGATCGGCGCGATGATGCTGTCGCGGCTGGTGCAATTCAAAGAAAAGTACCAGTTCGTCGGCGACGTCCGCGGCAAGGGACTGCTGATCGGCGTCGAGCTGGTCCGCGATCTCGAGACCAAGGAGCTGCTCGGCAGAAAAGTCACCGAGCTGATATTCGGCGAATGCCTCAAGCGCGGACTGGTGATCATGGGCTACTTTCCCAAGATTCGAATCAATCCGGCGCTGGTTATTACCGAGGCGCAGGCCGAGGCCGGCATCGCGATCCTCGACGAGGTATTTGCGCACGTTCGCGACCACGTCGATTGGCGCCACGCATAAGAGCGATTTGCTTCGATGGCCAATCCGAATGGCAACGCGGCGCTGTTCTTCGATCTCGGCGGCACGCTGGTCAAGCTCAACGACGCGCGCGAGATTCCGCTCGACGCAAACGGCGACGTAGTAGTCGAACTGCTGCCGGGCGTGGCTGAAAAGCTTCGCCCGATGCACGACCATCTGATGTTCGTCGTGACCAACCAGGCCGGAATCAGGCGCGGCCGGCTCACCGCGGAAAAAATGGAGGCCGCGCTCGCGACGCTCGACCATCAGCTCGGCGACATCCTGACCGCATGGCAAATCTGTCCGCATACTGACGACGACAAGTGCCAATGCCGCAAGCCCAAAGGCGGAATGATCACGGAGCTTGCCGACCTGTACGGCGTGGATTTGGCATCGTCGACGATGGTCGGCGATCAGGAGGTCGACAGGCTCGCGGGCGAAGCGGCGGGCGTAGCCAGGTTCGTCGCCGCCAAAGACTTCTTCGGGCAGGGGTGACCGCAGGGGTGACCCCTGCACCCAAGACAGGAAGTGAGCGCTTCCTCGTAACAGCTGCCGAATCAGGGTTCAGCGTGGGTTGAGCGCCGTATTCGTCACCCACTGAAACTCCGCCGGCGGCAAAACGGGATCTTCAATCACCCAATCTTCCGCATTGTCATCCAGTCGCCTGACTCGAAGCCGGTTCGGCGTAAACATCGCGAAGAATTTCAGGCCGAAGAGCCGAAGTCCTTCGGATAAACCAAGGGCGCTGTCATAGGCCACAAAGCGGGAATCAGGTGACCACCACAGACCGCTGTGACCACTCGTAGTTCGGAAGAGTATCTTCTTGTCAGTGCCGGAAGGGCGAATGACGAAATATTCGTCACCTAGAAGAGAATCGGAAAGAACGGCAATCCACTTCCCATTTGGGGCCCATGTTGGGCTGGTTCCATTTGCGAGTTTGTGCGAGTTCTCCGTCACCGTATCGTAGACTCGCACTTCGCCTTCAGGGCTGTTGAGCCAATAGACGAACTGTTTTGCATCTGGCGACCAGCACTGAGTCGTGATGAATGGCTCAACAAGCTTGGGGGGAGCGGTCACGACCTCTTGAGCGACTCCTGATTTTAAATCAAGAATCCACAAACCCCGACAGCAGCACCCACTCGCCTCAAATGCCACTTTGGATTTATCCTTGGACCAACAAATGGTGCGGGGATAGAGGTATCCGAGATATTGCCGAAGGCCGCTACCATCAGTCCGAATAACTCCCAAGTGTCCATAGTCGAAAGCTATTTCAGTTCCGTCCGGCGAGATGACACCGTGGGTTGCACCGCCCCTTCCAAGAAATGGCCGTGCGTTATCCATTGAGCGGCTCGCGAACAGAACCGTGTGGATCCCACTATCGTACACCGCGACCAAGTTCAGCCCGGTCTGCTTTTGCCGCTGCTCCAACTCCGCTCGGACCGGTTCTTTGCCGCACGCTTGGACAACCACCGCAAACGCGATGATCGCTCCCAGCGTCCTGACCAGCCACGCGCTCATCGGAACGCAATGATCCGGAATTTCCATTTTGACTTTGCAAACACGAGGTCTTTAGCCCGATAGCCGCTCCAGCGTCAACTCGGTGCCAGTCTGGCGGGCGAGGCGGCGGGCGTCGCGCGGTTCGTCGCCGCCAAAGACTTCTTCAGGGCAGGGGTGACCGCAGGGGTGACCCCTGCACCCAATGTTAAGGCCGCCCGCCGCTGGCGGGCGCGGGCAGGGCTGAGCCCTGCACCCACCGTTAAGGCCGCGCTCCGTTGTCGCGCGCGGCAATTTGGGAGCCTAAATTAGAAGGCTGAAGGCGGCGATTTGGGGCGGCAGGCACGGCAAGGCACCCACAGCCCCTCCACAGGATTATCCACAGGGCTTGCATTTCCTGCGCATCCGGCTACACTGCGGTTAGCACTCAGGCATCGCGAGTGCTAATTGACAAAAACCGGACAGTCATTAACTTTCCGAGCGCTGGAATCGTCCAGCCAAACAACACTTTTAGCAAGCAAGGAGGCTGCTGGTTCCCAATGAAAATCAAGCCACTGGGAGATCGAATTCTCGTCAAGCGTATCAAGGAAGAGGAGCGGACCAAGGGTGGAATAATCATCCCGGACACCGCCAAGGAAAAGCCCCAAGAGGGCAAGGTTGTCTCGGTCGGCAAAGGCAAATATGGCGACGACGGCAAGCTTATCCCCATCGAGGTCAAGGCGGGGGACAAGATCCTGTTCGGCAAATACTCGGGCAGCGAGTTCAAGCACGAGGGCGAAGACCTGCTGATCCTGCGCGAGGACGACATCCTGGGAATCATCGAGTAGGCATTTCGGCCTGCTTGCAAGCGAATCCCAATCTGATCCGATGAAACCTTCAATATAGGAGAGGCAAAAGAACCATGCCTGCAAAGATAGTTCGTTTCGGACAAGAATCGCGCGAGAAGATCCTCAGAGGGGTCAATGTTCTCGCCGATGCCGTCACTGTGACGCTCGGTCCCAAGGGCCGAAACGTTGTGTTGGAGAAGAGCTTCGGCGCTCCGACCGTGACCAAGGACGGGGTAACAGTCGCCAAGGAAATCGAGCTCGAAGACAAGTTCGAGAACATGGGCGCGCAGATGGTCAAAGAGGTCGCGTCGAAGACCTCCGACGTGGCGGGCGACGGCACCACCACCGCCACCGTGCTGGCCCGGCAGATCTTCACCGAGGGCATCAAAATGGTGGCCGCGGGACACGATCCGATGTCGCTCAAGCGCGGCATCAATCGCGCGGTCGAGGCTATCACTGCCGAGCTCAAGAACCTGTCCAAGCCGACCAAGGATCGCAAGGAAATCGCGCAAGTCGGGACGATTTCGGCCAACAACGACTCGACCATCGGCGACATCATCGCCGAGGCGATGGAGAAGGTCGGCAAGGAAGGCGTCATCACGGTTGAAGAGGCGCGCGGACTGGAGACCCAGCTCGAAGTGGTCGAGGGGATGCAATTCGACCGCGGCTACCTGTCACCGTACTTCGTGACCGATCCGGAGCGGATGGAAGCGAAGCTCGACGACGTGTTCATCCTGATCCACGAGAAGAAGATTTCGTCGATGAAGGATTTGCTTCCGATCCTCGAGACGATCGCCAAGAGCGGCAAGCCGTTCCTGATTATCGCCGAGGACATCGAAGGCGAGGCGCTGGCGACGCTGGTAGTGAACAAGATTCGGGGCACGCTGTCATGCGTCGCGGTCAAGGCGCCCGGCTTCGGCGATCGGCGCAAGGCGATGCTCGAAGACGTCGCGATCCTGACCGGCGGGCGCGCTATTTCCGAGGAACTCGGACTCAAGCTCGAGAACATCACGCTGAACGACCTCGGCCGCGCCAAGCGCCTGGTCGTGGACAAGGACAACTGCACGCTCATCGACGGCGCAGGCAAGAAGGCCGACATCGAGGGGCGTATCAAGCAGATTCGCGCGCAGATCGAAGAGACCACCTCGGACTACGATCGCGAGAAGCTCCAGGAACGGCTGGCCAAGCTGGTCGGCGGAGTGGCCGTGATTCGGGTCGGCGCCGCGACCGAAGTCGAGATGAAGGAAAAGAAGGCCCGCGTCGAGGACGCGCTGCATGCAACCCGCGCCGCAGTCGAAGAGGGCGTGGTCCCGGGCGGCGGCGTCGCGCTGATTCGCGCTTCGAGCGTGCTCGACAACATGCGCGCCAGCGAGGCGGAAAAAGTCGGCATCGCGATCATCAAGAAGGCGATCGAAGGTCCGGCGTGGTGGATCGCATCCAACGCCGGATGGGAAGGCTCGGTGGTGGTCGACAAGATCAAGAACAACAAGGGGCCGTTTGGATTCAACGCGGCCAGCGAGGAGTTCGAGGATCTGATGAAGGCCGGAATCATCGACCCGACCAAGGTCGTTCGCAGCGCGCTGCAGAATGCGGCGTCGGTGGCGAGCCTGCTGCTGACGACAGAGTGCATGGTGGCGGAGAAGCCCGATGAAAAGGGCGGTGCCGGCGGCGGCGGAATGCCGGGCGGAATGCCTCCGGGCGGCATGATGTAATCGAGAACTGAATTGCGCGCGCCACGTCACTACTTGGCGACATGGTTAACTTCAGCGGCGGGGCCATCGAGGCTCCGCCGCTGTTTTTCTTAGTCTCCCAAATGCGCTGCAAGCCGACGCGGGAATATTCTTGATGGTTCCTTGGTGATGTCACTGCTATGCAACAATTGCTCGCGTGCAACGACGATCGAAGATTGCAATCGTACCATGGGCGGACTGGATGGCGCCCAAATACTCAATGAACTGGCCCCGAATCGGCTGCGGTCCGTCGGTTAGCGAATAAGAGCGTAGCGTTGGTTAGAAGCTCACACTTCTTGGCCCCGCCCTTGCTAAATAGTCAACAGGTCGCCGCTGTGAACGCCTTGGGGACTGGGCCGGTGCAGCGCTTGTCCAGGAGGAGACGCTGATGGCAGTGCGAGTGCTCATTGCGCACAATTCGGGAATCACGCGCGACGTCATACGCCATCATTTCGAGTGCGGCGGATGTCGGGTGGTGGCGGAAACCGGGACGGTCGCGCAGACAATCGACATTTTTCGCACTACGCGACCAGATGTGATCATGCTCGACGTCGGGCTGCGCAGTGCGACGGGAATCGACGGGTTGTCGCTGTTCAGGACGATTCGCCGCGAGTCGCCTGCGACCTCGATCGTGACCGTCAGCGCGTCGCAGTCACCCGATGATCAGCGAATTTATCGGCGCGAGGGCGCGCTCGAATGTGTCGAGGAGCCGTTCGACAGTTTCGCCCTGAAGCGGGTGTGGCGCCGGATGTCGGAGGTTTATCCCGAGCTCAAACGCACCGACGAGGCCGCCTCTGGGCGCTGATTCCAGTCCACCATCAAGCTGATTCTCTAGCCCACCATCAAGCGTTCAATTGAGACGGGCTGTCCTGGCACGCAATTGACCCACAGCACCCATCCGGAATTCTCGCTCGAATAGAGCGGCGCCGGCGTTCCGCAATAGAAAGCGCGGGTCGAGCCCTGTGACACGTCGCCGAAGACGTGCACGTGGCCGAGCGCCACGTAGTCGTAGCGCGAGCGTTCGATTTCCGCCGGTGTGATCGGCGACGATCGTTCCATCTCGCCTTCCTCCATGAAAAATCCGTGCGCCAGCGCGATGTTCCAGAGTCCTTCCCGCCGCTCGGGCACGCCGCTGAGGGGCCGGTAGTCCGGGGTATGCTCGACCATCGCGCGGCCCCATACGCGAGCCGCAAGCTCGGGAAAATCGATTGTCCTGCCCTCGGGCTCGAGAATCAGGTGCAGATTTTTCGGCAGTGCGCCGGGCGCGAGGCCGGTGTAGATCGATCGCTCGTCGTGCGCGTCATGATTGCCGGGAATCATCACCACCGGCATCCGCGCCCGTCCGATCGTTTCCAGCGCGAAGGCGAGGCCGTCTTCGCTGATGCGCGCCGAATCGAACAGATCGCCGACTATCAGCAACAGGTCGGCGTTGCGGTCGTTGGCGATGTCGATGACCCGGGCAAATGCGGTGCGCACTCGGTCGCGCAACTGCACGGCGCGCTCGCCTGAGCCAAACGTATCGGTCTCCAGATGGACGTCGGACGTATGAACGATCCTGAGTGGAAGACGCGGATGCGGCTTACCTGGCAAAATTGCTTCCTTAGATGCGCGCGCCGGGTCGTGGGCGCTCGGTTCCGGTCGATGACAACATGCTGTAGAGTCAGATTTACTAGAGTTCGAGCGCCCATTCCATCGCCCGAGCGCAAAGGCCGCGAGGCGCACCAGCGTATATCGCAGGGGGTTTTCTCACTTGATTGTCGTAATGAAAGCGCACGCCACCGAAGCCGAAATTCAGGCTGTTGCCAAGATGGTCGAGGATCTCGACTACAACGCGCACATTATCCGCGGCGTCGAACGCACGGTGGTCGCATGCGTGGGCGATGAGCGTGGCGAGAAGCATCAGCTGACGCATCTGGAATCGGTCGCCGGGGTGGAGCGCGTGATGCCGGTGGTGCGGTCGTTCAAGCTGGCGTCGCGCGAGGTGCGGCCCGAAGGCTCGCGAATCAAGGTCGGCAACGCCGAGATTGGCGGCAGGCGAATCACGGTGATCGCGGGACCGTGCGCGGTCGAGAGCGCGGCGCAAATCGAGGCCGCGGCCGACGCGGTGAAAGCAGCGGGCGCTCATGCGATCCGCGGGGGAGCGTTCAAGCCGCGGACCTCGCCGTACTCGTTTCAGGGGATGGAAGACGAGGGGCTGGTATTGCTCGAACGCGCCGGGCGTCGCGTGGGGTTGCCGGTGGTGACCGAAATTATGGATCCGCACGATATCGATTTGGTCGCCGAACATTCCGACATGCTGCAAGTCGGCGCGCGCAACGCGCAAAATTTTTCGCTTCTGCGCCGGCTGGGAAGAATCAACAAGCCGGTGCTGCTCAAGCGCGGCATGTCGATGAAGCTCGAAGAGTTCATGATGGCGGCGGAATATATTCTGTCGGAGGGCAATCCCAACGTCGTGCTGTGCGAGCGCGGGATTCGCACCTTCGAGACCGCGACCCGCAACACGCTCGATCTAAACGCCGTGCCGCTGCTCAAGGAATGGACGCATCTGCCGGTGCTGGTCGATCCGAGCCACGGTACGGGAATCTACTCGCTGGTGGCGCCGATGGCTCTGGCTGCCATCGCGGCCGGCGCCGACGGATTGCTGATCGAGGTGCATCCGAAGCCCGAGAGCGCGCTGTCAGACAGCCCGCAGCAGTTGAAGCCGTCGCGGTTTGCCGACTTGATGAAGGCGCTCAAGCCGCTGGCCGAGGCGGTGGGAAGAACGCTGTAGGCTCACAGCGCTTTGTGCCAGAACTCCACCGGAATGCGCTCCGCGCCATCGACCGCCTGATCGAAACCGACTTTGCGATAGAGTCCGCGTGCGACGCGATTGTCCTGGCGCACTTCGAGCGTGATCCGGCAACAATTTAGCTCGCGCGCATTGGCTTCGATTCGCTCGAGCAGCATCCGCCCGATTCCCATACCGCGCACGGCTGAATCGACGAAGATATCGTGGATGTTGATCAGGGGCCGCGCGTTGAAGGTCGAAAATCCCAGGAAACAGATCGAAAAGCCGACCGGCAAGCCGTCGCGCCAGGCGATGAATACGTAGCACGCCGGGTGCGCGCGCAGGCCCGGCACCACTTCGCGCCTGCTTTGCTCTGACAGAGGCTGGCCGCCCTCCATCGGATCGCGCATGAACGCGTCGAGCATCGTGACGAGCGCGTGTTGATGCTCCGCGCGCGACAGGTCCGCATCGACGATCGTCACATTTGCCGCCGGATCGGCCGTCATGAGATTTTCTTGTCGTCCTTGTAGATTTCCTCCCAATTCTTGAAGCCGTTGGGGTCCCATCGCTTCCACACACCGTCGCGCTTGCCGTCCTTGTATATTCCGGTCGCGGATATTTTGCCGTTCGTGTACCAGCCGACGTGCTCGCCGTCCTGCACGCCGTCCTTGTAGTGATCGACCGACGCCTTCTGTCCGTTGTCGAACCACTGGGTCCATTCGCCGCTCTGCTTGCCGTCGTGGTATTGGCCCTCGAGCATCTTGGAACCATCGTCCCGATAAATTACGAACGGTCCCTCTTTGACGAACCGGCCATTGACGGTCTTGACGCACGCGATCTCGGAGTCGTTGGGCGGGCCTTCGCCAACTTGCTTGGTTCCGGGCGGACAAGTGGGCGCGGTTTTGCAGGCGGCGAGCGTCGCGGCGAGCATCAACATTGTGATTGCGGCTTTCATCGAACCTCGCAAAAGAAAGAGGCGGCCTCGTCAAAACAAGCGGGACGCGCGATCGCTCACGCATCCCGCCTGATTACCCCGGTCTTGTGCGCCGCCGGCTAGTTCGATCCGGTCGAGCCCAGCAGGTTGCCGCCCAGCGTCGCGTTGCCGACCGACACGTCGCCGAGCACGTTGACCAGCGCCGGCTTGCCTGACTTGAACGCGCGCTCGAGCGCCGGAATGATCTGCTCGACGGTCTCGACCTGCTCGCCATGACATCCCATCTCGGCGAAGATCTTGTCGTAGCGAATGTTCGGCAGCATGTTGAACGGATCGGTGTTGCCCCTCAGCCCCGGCATCTGATCGAAATTCGGGCCCCATGAGCTGTTGTTCCACAGCACTGTGATCACCGGCAGCTTGTAGCGCGCGGCGGTCTCCATATCCCAGCCGCCGATTCCCAGTCCGCCGTCTCCGCTGATGACGACCACTTGCTGTCCGGGCCGCGCGAGTTGCGCGCCGATTCCCATCCCAACGCCGTGACCGACGGGCGCAAGCGGGCCCGCGTCGACGACCTGGCCCATGAAGCGGCAGGTGAACGCGCGGCTCATCCATCCCGAGAGCGTGAAGCTGTCGATGATGGTGGTCGCGTTTTTGTCGAGCACGGTGATCAGGTCTTCGCACAGGCGGGCCGGATGAATCGGCTGACTCTTCGAGACCTTGGCGTTTTGTTCCTTGATCTGATTGTCGAAGCGCTGGCGCGTTTCCCAAACCTGCTTGACCCACGGCGAAGTCTTGTTCTTCGAGAAGTCGAGCTTGAGTTCCTTGATCCGCTTGATCATCTGTTGCAGGACGAGCTTGGGATCGCCGACCATCGGCAGGTCCGCGTTAACCTGCCATCCGATTCGGGTCGGCGTGGGATCGACCTGGATGTACTTGGCCTTGTCGGTCCAGGTCGGCGGCTGCCCGAAATGCTCGCCGCTCCAGAAGCGGAAGCCGATCGCGAGCACCACGTCTGCGCCGCCGGTGAACGGCTTCTTGAACGCACCGCGAATCGCCAGCGGATGCTCTTCCGAGACCGCGCCCTGACCGGCGCGCCGCGCGTAGATCGGGATGTTGGTCAGCTCGACGAACTCGCGCATCTCGGCCCCCGCCTGCGACCAGAACAGTCCGTCGCCGCCGGCGATCAGCGGGCGCTCGGCCGCCACCAGCATCTCCAGCGCGCGATCGATCTTGGCGGGATCGCCCGCAGAGCGGACGTCGTCGATCGTAAACCCGCGCGCACCCTTGCGCTGCCCCGACTCTTCCTCGTGGTGATAGAGGATGTTCTGCGGAATCTCGAACAACGCGACGCCCTGCGGCGGTGAAATCGCTTCGCGGAATGCAGAGCGCAGGTCGAATTGAATCGTGGACCAGTCGGTCACGCGCTTGGTGAATTTGGAGAAACTGTCAACGACTTCGGAACCGTAGGCCTCCTGGAACGAGCCGAGATGGTCTTCGGTGTTGGGATGCTGTCCCGAGATGCAAACCACGGCGCTGTTGGTCAATCCCGCCACGCATAGCCCCGTCACCGCGTTGGTCAGGCCGCATCCCGCGGTGACCATGCATACCCCCACCTCGCCGGAGGTGCGCGCGTAGGCGTCGGCCGCGTAGGCGGTGGCCTGCTCGTGGCGCATGTGGATGAGTTTGATGTCGTGGTTGCGCAACTGGCCGAGGATCGGAAACAGATGCCCGCCGTTGATCGCAAAACAATACTTCACACGATTCTCGCGCATCACTCGCGCGATTAATTCTCCGCCGTCAGCTTTCGCCATTACCGAGCTCCTTTTGTGGAAATTTTCCCGCTTGCCCCGAATCCTTGCACATTTACGGCGTCGCCGAAAAGCGCGCGCGCATTTGTAGCGCTCCAATCGTGGGATTGCGCCAATCGACGGCGCATCGGGAGGGTTGATCGCCGCCGCCAAGCCTGTCAGTTTTGAGCATCGTTCGGCGGAGCCGGCTTGCGCGGGTCCGAGCACTTGGACTGCACGGTGGTGGAGTGGTGGAAGAGTAGCCGAATGCTAATAGGCGAAGTTTAATCCCAGGATTCCACGATGCGGCGCGTTCTCGCCTCACTCATTTTAATCACGGCGTTTGTCGCGGTGGGATCGACCTCGCATGCCTTCTCGCTGATGGACCCCGGCACGTGGAGCTGGCCGCAGTACGACTGGAGCTCGCTCAAACTCCAGGACCCCAACTCGTGGCCGTTCATTCCGGTGCCTGAAGTCGCCACCGATCCCAACGGCGGAGTCACTTACGGCGTTCTGCCGGTATGGCTGTTCACCGACGACAAGAACGAGATCACCAGCATCCTGGCCCCCGATATCAACGCCAACAGCACGCTTGGACCCGGTGGGAACTTTCGCTACCTGGGCTATCCCTCGGCGGACACGCAATGGTACACGGTCGCGGGCGCGCAAGAGATCATCGCGCGCAAGGTCGATCTCGATTACCAGACCGGGCGCGAGCATAAGAAGAATTGGTTCTCGTTTGAAGGGCGCTTCTATTTCGAGCGCGATCCGACCGAGCGTTTCTTCGGAACGGGCAACAACTCCCACTGGGGCAACCAGACCAACTACACCACCGAGCAGCTTTATGGCGAGGCGATATTCGGCCTGAACCTCAGTGAGAAGCTGCAGGTGTCACTGATGGAGCGCCCGCGCTACGTGCGAATCCAGACCGGCGGCTTCACCTCGCTGCCGGACATTCACGTACTGTTCCCGAATCAGAAAGGCATCAACGGAGGCAGCGAAGTTCTTTCGCAGGCGATGGTCCAATACGACTCGCGAGACTCGGTGGATATCCCGCGCGCGGGCACGCTCGGGCGGCTCTATTACGGTAACGCGGATCGGAGATTCGGCAGCTCGGTTTCGTACAACCGCTTCGGCGGAGAATTGCGTCAGTACTATTCCGTCAACCAGCGCATCACCTTTGCCGGTCATATTTTCAACGAGTACGAGCCGGCGGGTAACGAGATGCCATTTTGGTCGCAGGCGCGCCTTGGCGGCCAGGAAAGCTTGCTCACCGATCAGGAAACGCTGCGCGGTTACGGCGCCGGCCGCTACATCGACAACAATCTGTTCGTCATGAACGTCGAGATGCGCACTCGCGTGTGGGAGAAAAACGTCTTCGGCACCCACGGGATACTCGAAGTGGCGCCATTCGCCGAAGCGGGACGCGTCAGCCATGAACTAGGCTACGACCCATTTTCGGATCTGCACCCGGTCGGCGGAGTCGGATTCCGCGGAATCGCGGAGCCGTTCGTGGTCGGGTTCGTTGACCTCGGATGGGGTGGCGAAGGCGCCGCCATCTTTTCCGGCATCAACTATCCATTCTAATCGCGCGCCGATCGCTTTCCCCGTCAATCGAGGATTGCTACACAGACTGCGTGACTCGCTTCGCGCGCGAATCACGATCCGGCTTCGCTTCAGATGCGGCTTTCCGAACTAGACTACGACTTGCCCGAAGAACTGATCGCGCAGGCACCGCTTGCGCGCCGCGACGAAGCGCGCCTGCTCGTGCTCGATCGCAAATCCAAATCGCTCGAGCATTCCCGCTTCTACAAACTCGTCCGTCATCTGCGCGAAGGCGACCTGCTCGTACTCAACGACACCCGCGTGCTGCCGGCCCGCCTGTTCGCGCAGAAGGAATCGGGTGGCCGCGTCGAGTTGCTGATGGTGCGGCCAGCCGGCCCGCTCGAGGGTCCCGCCGGCGCATGGATCGCGCTGATACGGACGCATCGGGTGCTCAAAGACAACGCGCGCCTCATCCTGAGCGATGGTCATGCGCTGAGAATCGCCGGCTATGCGCGGCCGGGCCGCCCAATCGTCGTAGGCGAGGGCGGAGTTTCGATCGAACAGATACTGGAGCGCGGCGGCACGCTCGCGCTGCCGCATTATATTCATCGCAGCGTCGCTCCCGCCGATATCGACGACTACCAGACCGTGTATGCCGCGCGGCCCGGCGCGATCGCGGCGCCCACCGCGGGGCTGCATTTCACCGCCGAGGTCTTCAAGGCGCTGGCCGATGCGGGCATCCGCAGCGCTACGGTGACGCTCCATATAGGTCCCGGCACTTTCGCTCCGGTGCGCGCCGTCGAGATCGAGAGTCACACGATGGAATCCGAGTGGTACACGATTGCGCCCGCGACCCAGGCTGCCATCGAACATACGCGGCGAATCGGCGGGCGTATAATCGCGGTTGGCACCAGTTCGACGCGCGCGCTCGAGTCGTGGGCGATCACCGGCGACGTCGAGGGTTTCACCGGGCTCTTTATTCGTCCGGGCTTTCGCTTCAAGCTGGCTGACGCGATGCTGACCAACTTCCATATGCCCCGGACCACGGTGCTCGCGCTTGCGATGGCGTTTGCGGGGCGCGATCAGATTCTTGCCGCGTACCGCGAAGCGATTCGCCATCGCTACCGCTTCCTGAGCTACGGCGACGCGATGTTGATTCTGTAATGAACGGGCCAATCGAATTCAGCGTCACGGCGGTGGACCGCGACAGCGACGCGCGCGCCGGTCGGATCGTAACTCCGCACGGCGCGGTCGCGACCCCGGCCTTCATGCCGGTCGGCACGCGCGCCGCGGTCAAAGCGATGGCGCCCGACGAGTTGTGGTCGATGGGCTACACGATGGTGCTCGCCAACGCGTACCATCTCGCGATTCGCCCGGGTGCCGGGTTGATCGCCGAGATGGGCGGTGTGGCGCGTTTCATGGGATTTCCCGGCGCGGTGCTGACCGATTCGGGCGGGTTCCAGGCGATGAGCCTGGCGAAAATCAGTTCGATCGATGAAGCAGGAATCCGTTTTCGATCTCATCTCGACGGCGCGCCTTTGATGCTCACGCCCGAAAGCGCGATCGGGATTCAGGAACAGCTCGGCGCTGATATCATGATGGCGCTCGATGAATGCACGCCTTACCCGGCCGAGCATCGTCGCGCGCTCATGTCGCTCGATCTCACGGCGCGATGGGCCGAGCGCAGCCTCGCGGCGCGGATCAGCACGACCCAGGCGCTATTCGGAATCATCCAGGGCAGTATTTTCGAAGACCTGCGCAGCACGAGTGCGTCGCAGATAACCTCGATTGCGTTCGACGGATACGCGGCGGGCGGACTTTCGGTCGGCGAACCCAAGGCCGCGATGCTGGAAATGGCGGCGCTGTCGGCGTCGATGATGCCGGCCGACAAGCCGCGCTACCTGATGGGCGTGGGTACGCCGGCGGATTTGCTCGCCGCGATCGCGATGGGCTTCGACATGTTCGACTGCGTGCTGCCCACGCGCAACGCGCGCAATGGGACCGCCTTCACCAGCCAGGGGCGCATCTCGATCAAGCAGGCTGCGCACGCGCGCGATTCGACACCGCTCGATCCGGCCTGCGAGTGCCGCCCGTGCCGGACCCATTCACGCGCCTACCTGCGTCATCTATATTTGTCGGGCGAGATACTCGCGGCGCGCGCGCTGACGGAGCATAATCTTCACTTCTACGCGAGCTTGATGCGCGGGTGCCAGGCTGCTATCGCATCGGGCAATTTCAAAGCGTATGCAATGGTTGCATCGGCCGGCTGGGACAACGCCGCCGAACCGGTTGAAGAATGATTTTTCTCTGCGGGAGACGTAGCTTGATCGATTTTGAGGATGCGATCTGATGTTGTTCGAAGGCACCGCATGGGCGCAGGCCGCCAATGCCACCGGTCAAGCCGCCGGTCCCTCGGTTTTCGAGCAGTTGATGACCGGCCCGGGGCCGATCATGGCGCTGGTCGTCGCCGTCATGTACTTCCTGGTCTTCCGGCCGCAGAGCAAGAAGGCGCAGGAGCTGGCGAAAATGCTGGCCGCGCTCAAGCGCAACGACGAGGTCGTGACGACGGGCGGAATTATCGGGCGGATTCATGAGGTCGGCGACAAAGTAATCACGCTCGAAGTTGCGCCCAACGTCAGGTTGAAGGTCGAGCGATCGCAAATCGCGGCGATGTCGAGCCACAAGGTGTCGGCGAAGAAAGACGACAAGTAGCAATTCAACGAGTCAATTTTAGACAACCGGCGCGGCCGGCACTCTCATGGTGGGGGCTTCATCATAGTGGAACAGTCTCAAAGTTTCGGACCGATCTTGATTCTGCTCGTGCTGATCGTGTCGTTTCTCTACATGCATTTCACCAACGGCAGCGGGCTCACGCGCATATACCTGGCGGGCGGTATCGTGCTGGCAGCGATACTCATTCTGCTGCCGAGCCTCAACGTCGATCTGCCCGATTGGTTCAAGGCCGGGTTCGGCGCGACCAAAATCCAGCTCGGCCTCGACCTGCAGGGCGGGACGCATCTGCTGATGGCCGTGAAGCTGGACGAGGCGGTGAAAACCCAGCTGCGGCGGCGCGCCGATGACCTCAAGCAGGAGCTCAAGGCGAACAAAATAGACTTCGCGAATGTCTCGGTCGACGATTCCGGCAACTTGACCGCCAAGCTGAAGTCGAGCGCCGATCGCACGCCGTTCCTCGACCTCGTGCAGAAGTCGTTCTCGGATCTGACCGTATCCAGCAACAGCGATTCGTCCGGCCCCGGTCCGTCGTATTCGCTCGGCTACAAGCCGCGCGAATTGCAGACGATTCGGTCCAACGCGATGGACCAGGCGCTGGAAACGATTCGCAATCGAATCGACCAGCTCGGCGTGCGTGAAACCACCGTCGCCAAAGAGGGCGACAACGAAATTTTGGTGCAACTGCCCGGAATCCAGGACCCCGAGCGCGCCAAGGAACTGATCGGCAAGACGGCGGTGCTCGAATTCAAATTGGTTGACGACTCGAAAAGCGTGCAGGACGCGATCAAGGACGGCCCGCCGCCCGGCGACGAAGTCCTTTATGGTACCTCGGAGCGCGGCGGCAGGGAGCCGTACCTTGTCGAGTCCCCCGTGCTGATGACGGGCGACGTCGTTACCGACGCGCGCGTACGTCCCGGTGGGCGGCTGGAAGGTCCGTATGTGGCGGTCGAGCTCGACGCGCGCGGCGCCGGCATCTTCGATGCGATGACGGCTGAAAACGTCGGGCGGCGTCTGGCGATTGTGCTGGATAACACTGTTTACTCGGCGCCGGTCATCAAGGAACGAATTCCCGGCGGTCACGTGCAGATCAACGGACGCTTCTCGATGGACGAGGCGCACGATCTCGCGATCGTCTTGCGCTCGGGCGCGCTGCCGGCGCCAGTCGAAATCGAAGAAGAACGCACGGTGGGCCCGTCGCTCGGCCGCGATTCGATTCGCCAGGGCGAATTGTCGTTCGTGATCGGCGCGGGCGCGGTGCTGATCTTCATGGCCGTGTACTACAGCGGCGCGGGTCTGCTCGCGGATTTCGGTCTGTCGCTGAATATCCTGCTGCTGATCTGCGTGATGGCTGCGCTGGGCGCCACGTTGACGTTGCCGGGTATCGCCGGGATCGTGCTGACGCTGGGCATGTCGGTCGACGCGAACGTGCTGGTGAATGAACGAATGCGCGAAGAGTTGCGCGCCGGCAAATCGCCGCGCGAGGCGGTGAAGCTCGGCTATGATCGCGCATGGTCGGCGATTCGCGACTCCAATATCTCGACCTTCGCGGCGGGACTAATTCTTTTCCAATTCGGCACGGGACCGGTCAAAGGCTTCGCCGTCACGCTGTGCGTGGGAGTGCTGACCGGACTGTTTTCCTGTATTGTGGTTACGCGCGCGTGGTACGACTACCGGATTTCGATGAGGAAGCTCGCCAGGATTAGCGTTTAATGATTGCTAATGACGCTAAAAGATGTAAATTGAATAGTGACGAATGACCTTGCCGGGAGACTGTGGGCAAATTTTCAGGTACCGGGTGCGTTTTACCTTGACTTGGGCGACGGGCGCATACTACAAAGTCGCGTCCTCACAAAATCCCTGAGGCAAGGCGTCTTGTTGGACTCGTATGGCCGATAAGGACGACATACTGCTGAATTCCCGCGAAGTCGCGTTCCTGCTCGACCTGAGTCCGGACACAGTGAACGAATTGGCCCGGCGCAATATTATTCCGGCCTTCAAGAAAGGCCGCCAATGGCGATTTCGCAAGCGCGATATAACTTCTGTCAAACGTCAGTTGCGAGGAATCAACGCGGCGGCCTGACGCCACGCGCGCGAGTCACGCTCGATTCGCGTCGCAATCCGGCCAAAACCGCCGCCCCTTAAGAATCCTGCCTCGCACTGATCTCCTGACCCGCGTCGAACCCAAGGGAGTTTCTTCGATGTCCCAACCACATGAGAGCCGTATCTATTCCGACTTTGCGCGTTTCTATGATTTTTTCTTCGGCCGAGTTTTCGTCGATCGCGAGCATGAAATTATCGAAAGCCTCAATCTCAGGCCCGGTAACCGCGTGCTCGAGGTTGGCGTCGGCACCGGAATCGCGCTGGACGCATATCCGCCGTACGCGCACATTGTCGCGATCGATCCGTCGGCCGACATGCTCGAGCGCGCAAAAAAGCGGGTGGCGGAAAATGGCTGGGGACATATCGAGCTCCGGCAGGGCGACGCGCTCAACCTCGGCTATCCCGACAACAGCTTCGACTACGTTACCTCGTTTCACGTTCTGACCGTGGTTCCCGATCCGTACCGGATGATGTCGGAGATGGTGCGAGTGTGTAAGCCGGGCGGGCGGATCGCGATCACCACGCATTTCCAGAGCGCGAACCCGGTGGTCGCGGCCCTCAACACCGTCGTCAATCCGGTCACGCGGCAACTGGGATGGACCACCAGATTGCGCAAGAAGGACGTCCTCAAGGGCCACCCGATTACGCTGGAGCGCGACGAAAAAATCAGCCGGTGGTCGGTGCACTCGGTGATCATCGCGCGCAAAAGCGCGTGAGCCGGCGCGGGTAGCCGTCGCGAGCGAGCATACAAGCGCAGCGTGGCTGATTCGAACAATCCCGATCGCGATTCCCAGGCCAACGACGAACGCGTCGAGGCGCTCGCCAAAGCGCTCGCCGACCGTCTGCGCGCGATGCCCAATCGCCAGGAACTTACCGACTACGCCGTCAGCATCCTAAAGGAAAGCAACGAGGATGCGGGCCAGTCCGAGCAGGCGGCGGCGATGGCCGAGCGGGCGGCGAAGAACGATCCCTTCAACCCGATCGCGTTTGCAATTCCACTGCTGATTATCGGCGCGGTGCTGTGCGCGACCGGAATCCTGGCCGGGGTAGGGCTGGGCGTAATCGGGATCGCAGTGCTGATGGTGCTGTGGGGATTGATCGTTGCGTTCTTCTCCCGCTTCCGGCAGGGCTGAGCAGGGGCCGTTGGCACGGCTGGCCAGTATTAAGAGACCGCGCGCCACCCAGGTCCTTGCCGACCCCTATCGATGCGTCCATAGCGGACGCATTGGCTCCGATGAACACATGTTGAGCGTTTCGATGTATCGATCGGCGCTGTCGCCGGCTTGTACACTCCTTGTCACAAACGGGCGCTAGAACAGTCAAGTTAGCTTAGAGTAGCCAGAGCGCACTGGTATAATTATTGCTTATTTCAAACGCCTAATTATTCTTATCGTTGAAGTCGTACGGCTGTCTCACTCGGGGGAGGAGAAAATGAACAGGTACGCAGGAAAAACGCGTCTCGGGGTGGTCGCGATCTTTTTTGCGGCCGCATTGGCGGTCTTGGCGATTGCGGCTTCGAGCGCGATCCGCGCAAGCGTGGCGGCGAAGCATCCGGAGAGGATCACTGCGCGCGCGGCAAATGCGCCGGCGGCTGCGGCGAAAGTCCGCGTCGCCGGTCTATACGGCAAGCTGCCACTGAGCTTCGAGCCCAATCAGGGCCAGAGCGACAAGCGCGTGAAGTTCCTGTCGCGCGGTAACGGCTACTCCCTGTTCCTGACTTCGACTGAGGCGGTCCTCGCGCTCAGGAAAAACTCCGCCGAATCGAAGCCATCGGCCAAATCGTGCGCGGCTGCGGCGAATGGGCGGAAACGCGCAGAAGCCGGCTATTCGGTTTTGCGGATTAGCCTCGACGGCGCCGCGAAATCGCCGACGGTGACCGGACTCGATCCGCGCCCAGGCAAGGCGAACTATCTCATCGGCAACGATCGCCGGAAATGGCGCACGAATATCCCGACCTATTCGAAGGTCAAGATCTCAAACGCGTACCCGGGTATCGATGTCGTCTATCACGGCAATAATGAGGGGCGCCTGGAGTCTGATTTCAACGTCGCGGCAGGCGCGAACTACCGCGCAATCCGGCTCAAATTCGACGGCGCGCAAAACATGAAGATTGACGCCGACGGCAATCTCGCTGTGAAGACGGGTGGAGGGTGAATTGCCGAGCGGCCCCCCGTCATCTATCAGCAAATCGGCGGGGCGCGGCGCGCGGTTGCGGGCGGATACGTGATGCGTGGTGCGCGCGAGGCCGGTTTCCGTCTGGCTGGCTACGACAAGACCATGCCGCTGGTGATCGATCCGGTGCTGACCTACTCAACGTACTTTGGCGGCGGCAGCACTGCCACCGGCACCGGCGTCGCGGTCGATTCCGCAGGCAACGCATATATCGCAGGGAACACCGCATCGACAAATTTGCCGACCACTTCGGGAGCTTTCGAGCAAACCGACGTATCTGGAAACTCTCAGGGCTTCATCGCGAAATTCAATCCGAATCTCAGCGGATTGAGTTCTCTTGTGTATTCAACCTACCTGGGCGGTACCATGCCAGCCTCTGGTCTGATTAACAACACGAAAATAGACGGCATCGAGGGGATCGCAGTGGATTCGGCCGGCGACGCGTACGTTGTCGGCCAGGCCGGAACGACCGACTTCCCCATTTCGAGCGCCACGACAACAGGATTTGAAACTACGTACAGTCACGGCTCAGGCTGTGCAGTCTCGGGCGGGGACGGCTTCCTGGCCGAACTCAATCCAGCCGGTAGTGGGCTCCTTTTTGGTACGTTCCTGGTGGACCACACCACCGGCAATGGCGAGAGCGCAACTGCAGTTGCGATAGACGGCGCCGGAAACGCGTACGTGACGGGACAAATCGTAGCCAACGGCTCGTTCCCGAGCTCGACCGTCCCCGGCTACTATACGACCTTCACGTACGACTTTGGCGAGGATTCGTGCTCATGCAGCGGCCCGTACACCGGCTATTTGCTCAAGGTGAACACGACTATGAGCGGCGCGTCTTCGCTCGTCTATGCGACCTTTCTGGGCGGACAAAATGGTGGCAGCGGGACAACGAGAGGCGTCGCCATCCCGGATTCCTCCGGCAAGGTTTACGTGCTGGGTTATACCAACTCCACGGATTTCCCCGTCAGTTCGAACCCTTTCCAGATGTCTTCGGCAACGGCAGCGGCCGGGCCTTGCACCAATAGCGAGGGCACGTTCACCGTGCTCGATACCACTCAATCGGGGGCTAACTCGCTGCTCTATTCCACCTATCTCGGCGGGAACGCGTCCTCCATCCTCTACTCGGTAGCAATTGATTCCTCGGGCAACGCTTACCTTACCGGATATACAAATGCGTCCAACTTCCCTACGACGCCTGGGGCGTTTGAGACGTCATTGCTGGGAACCTATGACGCTATCTTCAGCGTTCTTTATCCCGGCAACAACGGATCGAGTGATTTGCTTTACTCCACCTATCTGGTTGGAAGCTCGGACAACACCGGCGTCGGCCAAGGAATCGCGGTCGATAACGCGGGCGACGTTTTCATCGGGGGACTTACCGGCGATGCTGGCTTTCCCCTCATGAACCCCATCCAGTCGACGTATTCGGGACCGCCATACGAAGGCTTTCTGAGCGAGTTCGGACCGTTGTCTTCGTCATTCCCCTTGCTCTTCTCGACATATCTTGGGGGCAGTAACGATGCCGTCCAAGCCGTCGCGGCAGACTCTTCGAGCAATGTTTATGCGACGGGAAGGACCCAATCGAGCACCTTCCCCACAACTACGGGCGCTTACCAATCAGCGTTAAGCGGGTCCTACGACGCATTCCTCGCGAAGCTGAGTTCGACGGTCTCGCTAAACAGTTGGGGCTGGACGACAGGGCTTGCGCCGATGCCTTGTGCCCTCGTAGGTATGGGGGTGGGGGTCGATCCGTCGACGGGAGAGATCTACGTCGAAAACGGCGATGGAGTCGAAACCGGCGGCACCTGCGGCAGCGGATCCCCGGGCTTTGTGAGCGAAAACTTTGTGTATACCCCGGGCACCCCCGGGTCGTGGGCCACCAAGACCCCGATGCCGGGAACTCTCACGGACAACAGCGACAATGGCACCGTAGTTGTAAACGGCAATCTTTACTTCTTCGGCGGCAACGCCTCGGGCTACTGCACCGGTGCGAACAACATTTACAACATATCGACAAACAGTTGGTCCACCGGGGCATCGATGCCGACGCCGAGATGCTACCCGGCGGCGGTCTATGACAGCGGCACCAACCAAATCTTCGTCATTGGCGGGACCAATACGAGCGGCAACACGTGGTATCCGACGGTTGAGGCCTATAGCGTATCGGGCAATTCCTGGACCACAAAAGCATCGCTAAATACCGGGCGGTCGGGCCCCGAGGCCGGTGCGATCAATGGCCACATTTACGTGACTGGAGGCGGCTCCGGAAATAGCTTCCCCTACAATACGAACACGACCGAGGCCTACAATATTTCAAACGATTCCGCGGGGTGGACCTACGTTGCGCCGATGCCCGTCGCGGGCGGCAGCAACAGCGCGGCCACCGGAGTGGTGACAGATCCGCAATCGGGATTCTCCGGGCAATCTTTTTTGTTCGTAGTTGGAGGAAACGTCGCTAATTTAGCAACCTCAAGCTATGCGGCCACCAGCCTCAACGAAGCGTACAACCCGACGACCAATGCGTGGACCATCTGGCCGTTCATGCCTACCGCAAGGGCTGACACCAACGCCGGGGTGGTTAACGGAACAACAATGTACGTGTTGGGAGGCAACAACGGGCTTGGCACCGGCGGTAGCGACGGCTATGGCAATCTCAATGTGAACGAAGCCTTCACGCCCGCATCGGCTCCGTACTGGCCGATGTTCGCTCATGATCCGATGCATACCGGCCGCAGCCAGGCCGACACCAGCGCCAACCCCGGCACGCAGAAGTGGGCGTTCCTAACCGGCAACCCTGTGCAGTCCTCGCCGGTAATCGGCGCCGACGGCAGCATTTACGTCGGCTCCGGTGATAACAACCTCTACGCGGTCAACCCCGACGGCACCCAGAAGTGGGCGTTCGCAACCGGCGGTCCGCTTTATAACTCCGGCTCGGCGATCGGCGCCGACGGCACCATTTACGCTGGCTCCTATGACGACAATCTCTACGCGGTCAATTCGGGCGGTAGGCAAAAGTGGAAGTTCGCAACCGGCGGCGCGTTGTCATCCGCGCCGGTGATCGGCGCCGATGGCACCATCTACCTTGCCGGCGGCGGCGGGGATAACAACCTCTACGCGATAAACCCAGACGGCTCGCAGAAATGGGCGTTCGCCCTCGCCCAAACGACGGGTTCCTCGCCGGCGATCGGTGCCGACGGCACGATCTACATCCCCGGCGGCGGCTCCGGCGGCCCGGACTACCTGTACGCATTGACCGATGGTGGGCAGGGGACCGTCACGCAGAAGTGGACATTCGCAGTCACGGACAACTGTGGGAACTGCGAAGTGAGTGGCTCGCCGGCCATCGGCGCCAACGGCACCATCTACTTCGGCTCGAATAACGGCTACCTTTATGCGGTAACCGACAATGGCAGCTCAGGGACGGAGAACTGGAAGTTCGCACAAGGCGGTCAGATTCACGGCTCGCCGGCAATCGGCGCCGACGGCACCATCTACCTTCCCGGCGGCGGCGGTAACGGCTACGTGTACGCGTTGACCGACAACGGCACCAGCTACACACAGAAGTGGCAGTTCGGCCCAGCCTATGTAGACGGCCAAGCGCCGGCGATCGGCGCCGATGGGACCATTTACTTCGGCTCGAATGGCGGGCTCTTCTACGCGATCAACCCAGACGGCACGCAGAAGTGGACGTTCACAAGCGGCGGCGGGATAACCGCGGCGCCGGCGATCGGCGCCGATGGGACCATTTACTTCCCCGACTATGACGACAATCTCTACGCGCTCGGCTGTGCTTCCGGTCCCTGTCCCACGCCGACCCCAACCATCACGCCGACGCCGACCGCGACGCCAACGGTGACACCCACGCCGACGGCAACAGCGATGGCGACGGCAACTGCCACCGCGACGGCAACTGCCACCGCTACGGCGACGGCAACCGCGACTGCTACGGCGACGGCGACTGCGACTGCGACGGCAACTCCAACCAAGTCGGCGACGCCGACCAAGTCGGCCACAGCAACTGCAACCAGGTCGGCGACGCCAACGAAGACGGCCACCGCAACCGCGACCAAGACGGCGACGGCAACCAAGACGGCCACTGCAACCAAGACGAAGACGGCGACGCCGACCAAGACGGCCACAGCCACCGCGACGCCGACGCCCGTGGCGTCAGTGTCGATGTCGCTCGCCTTCGGCAGCTCGCCGGTTGGGGACACCGTCAGCAAGAGCGTGACGGTCAAGAACACCGGCTACGCAGCGCTGTTCGTGACTAGCGCGTCATCCAACAACAGCGAGTTCGCCGTGGGGACTTCGACCTGTCCGGTGAGCGGAATCGGACTCGCGCACAACGGGACGTGCACGATCGGGATCGGCTTCACCCCGAGCGCGCTCGGCGCGCAAAGCGCAACACTAACAGTCAGCGACAACACCGCCCACAGCCCGCAGCACGTGGCCCTTTCCGGCACCGGCACCATTGACGCGACGGTCGCTCCGACCTCGCTGATGTACAGCGCTTTGCTGGAGACCGACGTGCAGATTAAGACGGTGACCGTGACCAACAAGTCGCACCACACACTTTCGCTAAGCGAGAGTATTGGCGGCGCCGACCCCGGCGACTTCACGAACCTTGGTGGATGCGGTTCGACCCTTGCGGTGAACTCGTATTGCACCATCGCGGTGGCGTTCGAGCCGATGGCCGTTAGTGGTACGCGCAGCGCGATGCTGGCCGTCACGATTGCGGGCGATCCGGCCAGCCCGCACGACGTGAGCCTCACGGGCACCGGCTTATAGGGGGGGAGAGCGGGCCGGATCGAGCCCGCCGAAATGGAACAGCGTCCTGTCCGGCCATCATGGCCGGGCAGGGCGTTTAGTTTCTACGGCGACAGGAATCACGGATACAAAAAAGGGAAATCCCGACTTAGTTGGTCTCCTTTGTTGCAGAGATCGGGCATAATTAGGTAGGCTGACGCCGGATTTCGAGCGCACTTGCGATAAAGCCGCAGGAACTGGAATCTTTTACGGTGAATTTGTTCGGATTGCTGTGGGCGCCCATGGCGGGCAGCTCCCGGGAGTTTTAGTGGGTGGTAGCGGATGGCCAAGTTTGACTGGAACGAAACGAAACGCCAGATAACCGATTCGCAGGCCTGGCAGTCGATATTCAGGCACGGGTACGAAGACACGCCGCGCAACAGGATCCTGATGGTGTCCGGCAACGTGTGGCTGCATCTGCATCCGTCGAAAGTGCAGAAGCATACGGTGCGGCTGCGCTTCACGTGGTGCATGGGCGGCATCACGTTTTTGCTTTTCCTGGTGACGGTGGTCACCGGCGTGTACCTGATGTTCTACTATCGGCCGACGGCGGAATACGCCTACGCCGACATGAAGTACCTGGAATTCGACATGCCATTCGGGATGTTGATGCGCAATATGCATCGATGGGCCGCGCACGGAATGGTGATTGCGGTCTGGCTGCACATGTTCCGCGTGTTCATGACGGGCTCGTACAAACCGCCGCGCGAGTTCAACTGGGTGGTCGGCGTGATCCTGCTGGTGCTGACGCTGCTGCTGTCGTTCACCGGATACCTGTTGCCGTGGGATCAACTTTCTATTTGGGCGGTGACGGTCGGCTCGAACATGGCGCGCGCCACGCCGCTGCTGGGACACGGCGGTCCGTTCCATGAAGTATTAGGGGTGAATCCGGTTTACGACGCGCGCGCATTTATTTTCGGCGGCGCGGAAATCGGACCGCACACGCTGCTGCGTTTCTACATTTTACACTGCATATTTTTTCCGTTGATCGCGGGCATCTTCATGGCGGTGCATTTCTGGCGAATCCGCCGCGACGGCATGTCGGGACCGCTCTAGGAGGGGACGAGGGCGGTCGATGGGAGGCGTGTTTTCATGGTTGCTGCACGAGGGAATCGTGCGCGTGCTGTCGGTGCCGATCGGGATGTCGATCGTGCTGTATTTAATGTATGTGCTGGCGGCGCCTGCGCCGTGGAGCGACGACGAGGACGGAGCGCCTCCTCAAGGGATCAAGCATGGCAAGCCGGGAAGATAACCAGGGCGGCGTCGTGATGCGCGCGGCGGGAGCGGCCGCAGGCGGAGCTGCCGCGAGGACGCCGGCCGGGGGCGCGTCCAAGCGCATCGAAGTCCCGATCAAGAAGGCGGGCGGCGGAGTCGAAGAGAAGCTGCACACCTGGCCGTTTCTGGTGCGCAGCGAATTCCTGATGTCGATTCTGGTGATCATCGTATTGACGGTGTGGTCGCTGTTGCTCAACGCGCCGCTGGAGCAGCCCTCAAATCCGACTCGGACGCCCAATCCGTCGAAGGCGCCGTGGTACTTCCTGGGCTTGCAGGAAATGCTGGTGTTCTTCGACCCGTGGTACGCGGGCGTGGTGCTGCCCAGCTTCATCATCGTGGGCCTGATGCTGATTCCGTATCTCGACATCAATCCGAAAGGTAACGGCTACTACACGTTTCGCGAGCGAATGTTCGAGATTCTGAGTTTTTTCATCGGGTTCCACATTCTATGGGTCTCGTTCATCATCATCGGCACATTTTTCCGCGGCCCCGGATGGAATTGGTTCTGGCCCGGGCAGGTCTGGGATCCGCATCTGGTCGAGGCGCTCACCAACGTCGATTTGCCGTACATGTTCGGCTTCCGCGACTATCTGGCGTCGGCCATTTTCGGATTGGCGCTGATCGGCGGCTACTTCGTGGTTGGGTACGCGGCGCTATATTTCTGGATACGATCGCGGCCGGCGGGCGATCCATGGTCGGCGTTTCCGGGCGGCGGTCGCGAGATATTGAAGAAATGGGGACCGGTGCGCTTCGGTATCACGGGATTTCTGCTGATCGCGATGGCCGGCGTGTTCATCAAGATGGCGCTGCGGCACGCGCTCAACATCAAGTACATCCTGGTTACGCCCTGGATTAACATCTGACGTGGCCGCGACCCCGGTGTTCATCCTCGCCAAAGTACTGCAGGCGCTCGGAATCGCCGACGTCGGCTTCGCGCTTTACGTCGGGATGAGCCAGCCGCACGGGATGGGGAGAGAATACGAGTTCACCGGAATAGGCATTCTGGTTTTTCTCGCCGGCTACATCGTCGAGGTCCTGTGGGCTCGCGGGCATGAATGAGTATTGAGTATTCGAGTGAGTATTCGAGTGAGTATTTGGACGGCCTCGCGGCGGCATTCGCAGTGGAGGACAGGTTAAGAGCAGATGGCTGGCAGACCGGGGCTTGATCCCACTGAAGAAGGAAAATCATACAGCGCGCTGTTTGTGCTGATGGTAGCGGTGTTGCTCGTGAGCGCGGTCTGGTCGATTTGGGACGACAACATTTCGCGCCGCCCGTGGAAGCAATACCAGGTCCAGTGGGATCACCTGGCGTACGACAAGTACATGAAGGACGCGGCGGACGAGCAGAAGCGCCTCGAGGCCGATCCGGAATACCAGAAAGTCTCGAAGGAGCTGGCCGAGGCGCGAACCGAACTCGACTCCGGCGCCACCGCGGCCAAGCTGGCTGCGCTGCGCGCGCAGTTGACCGATCTGAACAACACCGCCGACGACAAGGATCAACTGGTCCGCTTCACCAAGTCGTATTTGACCGAGCGATGGTACGACTACAACCACGCCGTCCAGGAAAAGGAAGACCCGGTCCCGTACAAAAAGGAAATCGATCAGCTCAACGCCGAACTCGCGCGGGAAAATATCGTCTCCGATAAAGCCAAGGCCAATCTGCAGGCGGTCAAGGATCAGATCGAGGCGCTCAACTCGAAGGTCGACAGCCTGACCGATCAGATGAAGAAGCTCACCGCCAAGCGCGACGATTCAGTGGAAAAGGCCGACTTGTGGATGATCCCGGTCAAGTTCCGCCACACCGTCCTGCTCCGTTATCCGAAGATTCCGAAGATTGAGCAGACCGCCATCGACGACTTCGACCGCAACGCCTTCGACGAGGCGATCGCGCGGGTCGATCGATGCCAGAGCTGTCATATGGGCGCCGACAAGAAGGGCTTCGAGAACGCGCCCGAGCCGTTTCGCACGCATAGCAACTTCGCTCAGATCATATTGAAGCATCCGCCCGAAAAACTCGGATGCACGCCATGTCACGACGGACAGGGGCCCGCAGTCAGCTCGGTGCGCGCGGCGCATGGCGACGATCCGGATTGGGATTCGCCGATGCTGAGGGGCGACAAGATGCAGTCCCGATGCATCAAGTGCCATATCGATGTGGGCTCACTGCGCGATGCGGACGGCAAACCGATCGCGGCGAACTGGGTCGATGGAGAGCGGATGTTCCAGCAGATGGGATGCGCGGGATGCCATCTGGTGGCGGGCTACGAGGACCTGCCGAAGATCGGCCCGTACCTGAAACTGGCGGCGGCAAAGCTCGACCCGTCGTGGACGGTGCGCTGGATCACAAATCCGGATGACTTCCGGCCGTTCACGCGCATGCCGGACTTCATGTTCTCGCGCGACCAGGCGACTGCGCTGGCCGCGTTCATCCTGGACAGTTCGTCGAAGAATTCGAAGGACTGGCTCGCGGCGCATCCCGAGCTTCCTACGCTTCAGGCCGACGTCGAGAATCCGGCGTTCGTCGAGGAAGGCAAGGGGCTGTTCGAATCGGTCGGCTGCAAAGCATGCCACGCGATCGAGGCGGGTCAACATGCGACTCCGGTCGGCGTCATTGCGGGCTTCGGGCCGGGCCAGACGTTCACGGCCAAAGACTTCGCGCCCAACCTGGACAAGATCGCGGAGAAGACTTCGGCGGCGTGGGTATATGCGTGGTTGAAGAATCCACGTGACTTCTCCCCGCACACGGCGATGCCGTCGTTGCGCCTGAGCGATCACGAAGCGGAGGCGCTGACCGCCTTCCTGATGACGCATGGCAAGAAGAGTGAAATCGACGGCATCGAAACCGCGCTCAAGAATCCCGAGCAGATCAAGAAAGGCGAAGCGCTGGTGCGTAAGTACGGATGCTTCGGCTGCCACGAGATCGAAGGGATGGACAAGGAGTCGCGAACCGGCGTCGAGCTGACGATCTTCGGCTCCAAGCATCTCGACGAACTATTTTTCGGCAACCAGACGCAGATTCCCGAGACCTGGGATCAGTGGACGTTCCATAAACTCCAATCCCCGCGCATCTACGCGACCAAGGACGTCGAGCAGTTGATGCCGAATTTCCATTTCGACAACGCCGACATCAAAAACCTGATCGTGTTCCTGGCCGGTATGACGCAGGGCAGGGTGCAGGAGCGGTACCGGATGCCCGGATCGGAGCATCAGACGCAAATCGTTGCGGGTCGGCGAATGGTCAATTACTACAACTGCGTCGGCTGCCATATCGTCGAGGATCGGGGCGGTTACATCCGCCGCTTCTACCCGGGAGATGAAATCAACTTTGCGCCGCCAATACTCAATGGCGAGGGCTTCAAGGTTCAACCCGAGTGGCTATTCGCATTCCTCCAGGGACCGACCTCGATTCGTCCGTGGCTGAAGATCAGGATGCCGACTTTTCATTTCAACAACGGTGAAGACGACTCGATCGTGAATTACTTCACGGCGCTGTCGGACGTGAACGTGCTGTATATGTTCATCGACACCAACCTGATTGCGCCGGCCGAGCTGGCGGCGGGTGCGAAGCTGATGACGAAAGACTACTTCAACTGCTTCAGCTGCCATCAGCAGGGCGACAAGAAGCCGGAGGGGCCGCCGTCGGGATGGTCGCCCGACCTGGCGCTGGCGTATCAGCGGTTGAATCCGGAATGGATACTGAAGTGGATCGCAAATCCGTCGGCGCTACAGCCGGGAACCAAGATGCCGTCGTACTATCCGGGCGGCCCGGACGACATCCTGGGCGGTAACCAGGACAAGCAGATCCACGCGTTGTTGGACTATATATTCTGGTTTGGAACTCATCCGGGGGAGACAATACCGGGCCAGGTGGCGACGGCGCCGGTGAAAGGTGAAGTGAGTAAGAAGTAGGGTTTCATCGTCTGATTGATTGAATGGGCAACTGATTATTCGCTAAGCTGAGAGAGTTTGTTTAACTGAGTAAAACATCCGGGTAATTTCCCAGGAGGGAATGGTAATGAACAAGTTTGGAGTTGTACTGGCGGCGTGTGCGGGTGTCGCGCTCAGCATGACCGTTGGCGCCGGCCTCGCGAGCGCTGCCGGCGGCACGATTAGCGGAACCGTCAAGTATGACGGTACGGCGCCCCCGCCCAGGAAGGTCGAGGTGACCAAGGACAAGGAGGTATGCGCGCTGCATCCGCACTTCGAAGAGGACCTGGTCGTCGGCAGCGGCGGCGGAATAGAAAACGCGGTCGTGATCGTCAAAGGCGCCAAGGGCGACATGAAGCCCGGCGACGTAAAATTCGAGCAGAAGGGATGCGACTACGTGCCGCACGTGCTCGCGTTCCCGGCCGGCAGCACCGTGGATATCATCAACTCGGACGGAATTCTGCACAACATCCATACCTATTCGACCAAGAATCCGTCGTTCAACATGGCTCAGCCCAAGTTCAAGAAAGTAATCCAACGAAAGATCGATCAGCCGGAAGTGATCAAGGTCACCTGCGATGCGCACGGCTGGATGCACGCCTGGTGGGTTGCGACCGACACTCCGTACTTCGCGGTGACAGACGACAAGGGCAACTATTCTATCCCTGGCGTGCCGCCGGGCGACTATCAGGTCGAAGTGTGGCAGGAAAAGCTCGGCACGGAGGATCAGAAAGTCGACGTGAAAGACGGCGCGACGGCGACGAGCAATTTCTCGTTGAAGCCGAAGGGCTGAGCGCCCGGGCGCGGCGAAATGAGTCGCGGGGCTGGAGCAATCCAGCCCCGTTTTTCTTTGCAACAATTTCACGTTTTTCACTTTTCACTATTCACCGGCACGATATAATCCGCACCGATGATTAAACGCCTTGTTACGCTCGAAGTAGCGAGCTTGGATCTCGCGGACGCAGCGTCGATCTACGAAAAGAACTTCGGCTTCGCCGTTGCCAGGCCGGCGGACGGGAAGTCGGCGTCGGTGAAGGTCGGCGGCGCGGAGATTCGTCTCGTCGCGTCGGCGGCCACGATCGATTCGTCGAGCGAAGGGATGATCGGTCTGTGGCTCGAGGCGGATGACGTCGATCAGGTGATAGCGGATTTTCGCGCCGCCGGCCTCGACGCCGGTGCGATTCGGATAGAGTCGGGACGCCGTATCCTGACGATCGATCCCAAGCTGGCCAACCAGGTCCCGCTGTTCATCTTCGATCGCAAGGCGTAGCCGCAGCTCAGCGCGCGCGCTCAGACTTCGGTTGTGAACGTGGCGCGCACCGCTTCCTCGAGCCTGCGCGTCAGCTCGGTGCGGTCGGCGCTGCGCATTGCTTCGGTCGCGATCGGCTTTCCAATCGTCATGCGCATCGCGCAGCCCGGGGTCACGACCTTCGCGCGGCGCGGGAAAATCAGGCCGGATCCGCTGATCGACATCGGCACCGCCGGCAACTTCGACAGGATCGCGAGCCACGCGGCGCCGTCTTCGAACTCGTGGACCCGGTTATCGTTGAAACGATGGCCCTCGGCGAAGACGCAAATGTCGAGGCCGCTTCGGATGATCTGAATTGCCTTGCGGATTGCCTGGCCACCGGCGTCGCGGTCGATGATCACGTGACCGCCGTGTTGCATCGCGTAGCCGATCACCGGGATTTTGAGCAGCTCTTTTTTGGCGACGAAACGGGGCTCGCCCGGCATGAACGCGGTGACGGCGAAGATGTCGAAGAAGCTCTGGTGGTTTGCAACCAGGATGAACGACTTCAGACCGGCGAGATTTTCAAGGCCTTCGATTTGCACCTTGATGCCGCAGACTCTGATTATTACGCGAGCCCATGCGCGACTGATTAGTGTGACCGCGTGCTGCCTGCCCATCGTGGCGGCGATCGCCGCGGCGATCGCGCAAGGCGCGGTCCACAGCACTGACAGCATCGTTGCGACCAGCCCCCACGCGAGGTTGAACATGCCGCGGTGCGCGCCTGCGGTGTATGACGAAGCTTCGGCGTGATTGGCCATGCCCGACTACTTTGCCCGCTGGCCGCGCCGTGCTGCAAGCGCGCCGTGGATGCGTCGATTAGCGGTGCGCATCCGGCAAAGCGCGGAAAGTTGACACTGCCCTGACGGCATTGTTACATCGATCATAGCAAGACAAAGGCGAGCGTCGAGGATTCAATGGGTCAAATCACCGGGTTTCAGCAGTTTCTCCAAATCCTGACCGTACCGGACAACATCCCGATCATCGCGATGATGATCCTGGTGATGTTCTTCACGTATGTCGCGCTCAAGCAGGGTCGTCGCAACGACCAGCTGATCGAGCACGGCCATCGCGAGCGCATCATCGATGAGATGAGGAAGTAGCCGCGGCGCAGATGTTGCTCGCGATTGCCGCCGTTCTATTTACTACGCTTCAAACTACTCTGGCCGCGGATTTATCCGCGCCGTCCGACGACGGCGCCGAAGCGGCCTGCGCCGAAATCAAAAATGCGCTTCATGCGCTGGCCGACTCGGAGCACGACGAAGCGTTGGCGCTCAATCTTGCGTCGAGCGGGGGGAATTCGACCGCGATCGTCGCAGCGCGGCTGTCCGTCCTGCTTGATCGCACGCAGGATTTGCGCGTCGCGCTCAAGCACGTGCGTCAAAGTGCGGTCGCGCGCGACCCGACGGTCGATCAATGCACGCGGATGGGGTTCCGCGCGCTGGTGATATCCGAGAAGCTGAGTTCCGAGGTGGAGACTGTCGTGTTCGGCGGCGACGATTCGGTGGCGCAAGCGCCCGAGCTCAAGTCTGACTCCGCTGCGCCTGCTGCATCGCCGCCTGCTCGGCAACCCTGACCTGTCGTGCGGCAGCGTTGCGTGGAACCAACACGGCGGCCGCCGCAAGCATCAGCAGAACCGCTTGCGCGCCGAGCGATTGAATCGTCGGGAACACACCGAGCATGGGAATCGTCGGTGCGTAGTTCACGAATGTAGCCGATACGACCGACGCTTCCTGCAAGCTCGCGACGCCCTGGCCGACAAAGACGATCGCCAGCGCGTAGAGCATGGCCGAAGTCGTCTGGAAGAAAATCCTCATCGGGATTCGATCGGCGGCGCGCCGGATGACCACGAAAGACGCGGCCAGTGCGACCGCGGCAACTGCGATGCCGGCCGCCACCGCGTGACGCTCCACAGCTTCGGTCGCGCCGTTGGTGAGCGCCTGAAAGAACACGATCGTCTCCGCGCCCTCGCGCATCACGGCGAGGAACGCGGTGAGCCCGAGCGCGATACCGGGAATCGTGCTGCGCTCGGCGCTCTCGAGTTTGTCCGAGATGAACTTCATCCAGCGATCGGACTGGCCTTTCGAGGTCATCCACGAGCTGACGTAGAAGAGGGTCGCGGCGGCGAAGAGTTGGAAGACGCCTTCGAGCGTGTCGCTGGCGTCGTCGGTGATTATATGGTTGACCACCCACGCCAGAATGACGCTGGCGATGATCGCGGCTGCCGCGCCCGCATAGACGTCGCGCGAACGGCCGATTCGTCCCGTGCCGCGCGTGGCGGCCGCGAGCGCGACGACGACCAGCATCGCTTCCATGCCTTCGCGGAAGAGGATGCCAAGCGAATAGAAGAAGTAAGCGACTGCGGTTTGAGTCATCATATGGTTAATTCCGAGAATAAACGCGGTTAATTTTGAGAATGATTCTCAATTCCGACTGTAGCCCGGCCGGTCTGCCATGTCAACGGTGAGGACTCATCCGTTCGCAGCCGGGTCGCCCGGTCATACTTGCGACCATCTACAACCGGTAGTACGCTGAAAAACGAAGCGGGCCCGCCGATTTTTCGTGCGCACGGCCGCTTCAAGTTTTTTCAGTGCTTTTTCGGGGATGCGGTCCCCGCGATGCATTCGGGCGTCGATGCGATGCTCAGTTTGAGGCGGTCAATCTCCTGATGCGATGCGTCTATTGCAGCAAGCGCGCCGGTTTGATCCGCCGCGTCTGCACGCCGTGTGCGAAAGTAGTCGCGATCGTGGAGCGCGCCGGCGGCGAAGTCGGATTGGGGGGGCTGGTCGATATTTTCGTGGAAGAGGGTCTCACGCGGGAGCAGGTCGATGTGGTGCTCGATGCGCAAGTCGGCGTCCAGCCGACAATCCGCGACCGGCTCACCGCGAACATGACGAACGTCTTGATGCGCAACCTCGGGATGCCGGGGCGCCAGTCGCCCGAAGATGTAAGGAAGGTGCGCACCGCGATGCGAAGCGGTGGAGGCGCCGGCACGTGGGTCGGTGGCGAGGAACCCCCGGAGCATCATTAGTTATATCCCGTACCTCTAGTTCATAGCAGAATAGTTTTCGGAGAGACGAATGAGTTTGCAGCAGATCGGCGTCGTAGGGGCAGGGCAGATGGGTGCGGGAATCGCGCAGGTCGCGGCGCAGGCGGAAATCGCGGTCGTGATGCACGATATCGCGCCGGAGCTGTGCAAGCGCGGCGTCGATTCGATCGCGCGCAACCTGCAGCGGATGATCGAGCGCGGACGCTTCAAGCCCGAGGACCGCGAGCGCGTGATGCGCCGCGTCGAGACGACCACCAGGCTCGAGGACCTGGCCGGGATTGGCTTCGTGATCGAGGCGGTGACCGAAAACGAAGACGCGAAAATCGGGCTGCTGCAGAAGCTCGACAAGATCTGCCCGCCCGAGACGATTTTCGCCTCGAACACGTCGTCGATTTCGATCACCAGGATGGGGGCGCGGACTTCGCGCGCCGACCGCGTGATCGGGATGCACTTTATGAACCCGGTGCCGGCGATGAAGCTGGTCGAAATCATTCGCGGACTGGCCACCTCGGAAGCGACGTTCCAGCAGACCCGCGCGCTGGCCGAGCAGCTCGGCAAGACCACGATGACGGCGCAGGATTTTCCGGGATTCATAGTCAATCGCGTGCTGCTGCCGATGATCAACGAAGCGATTTACACGATGTACGAAGGCGTCGGCGGCGTAACCGATATCGACATCGCGATGAAGCTGGGCACCAATCAGCCGATGGGCCCGCTGGAGCTGGCGGACCTGATCGGGCTGGACACCTGCCTGGCGATCATGGAGGTGATGCATCGGGTGCTGGGCGACGACAAGTACCGTGCATGCCCGCTGCTGAAGAAGTACGTCGATGCCGGATACCTGGGCCGCAAATCAGGCCGCGGTTTTTATGTATATGATGAGAAGGGTACTTTGATTCCGCCACCGCGCTGAGCGCGCGTGCGCGCCGGGAGGAAACGAGCATGTCCGTAAAGGCATTCATCCTGATCGATACGTCGCCGGGAAAAGCGCGCGAGGTCGCGGCCAAAATTCGAGGCGTGGGCGGCGTTTCGGTGGCGCATGCGGTCACGGGGCCGCACGACATCATCGCGATCGCGGAGGCCGCGGACGTGACCTCGCTCGGCGAGCTGGTGGTGCAGAAGATTCAGAGCGTGACCGGAGTCAATCGGAGCCTGACTTCAATCGTCGCGGATTGAAGCAGGCAAAAGAGATCGAGCCAGCGCTCACCGGCGCGGCGATCGTATAGACCAGGGGAAAGATCGCATTCAGGAAGAATGTATCGATGGCTGAATTACCGGTAATCAAGCGGCTCAGAAAAGACCTCGAGACGCTCAAACGCGAACTCACCGTGGACCTGCCCAGGGAACTCGAGCGCGCGCGCGCTCACGGCGATTTGTCCGAGAACGCGGAATGGGCGATGGCGAAGCAGCGTCAGGAGTTCCTGCGCGCGCGGGTGGGCAACCTGGAGGCGCGAATCGCGGAGCTCACGATGATCGATCTCGAGACGATTCCGCACGACACGGTCGGGCTGGGCAGCCGCGTTCGGCTCGAGGATCTCGACGAGGGCGGTATCGCGGAGTTCGAGATCGTCGTGCCGGAGGAAGTTGACGGCGCGCAGAACCGCATCTCGCTGTCGTCGCCGCTGGGCCGTGCACTGATCGGCAAGACGGCGCAGGACGATATCGAAGTCGTCACGCCCAAGGGCAAGCGCGCGTACATGGTGAAGCAGCTCACGACCATCCATGCGATCCTGGCCGCCGAGAACGGTCAGACAAAGTAACCGGACCGGACGCCCGATCAATCACCGAACATCGAGTCGATCTGATCCTTGAAGTGCGCCTGAACGACCTTGCGGCGCACCTTGAGCGATGGCGTGAGCTCTCCGCTTTCCTGTGTGAACGGCTGCGGGATGATCGTGAACCCGACGATCATTTCCACGTCCGAGAGTTGCTTGTTGATTGCGCGAATTCGCTCGTGCAGGAGCGCCTTCAACGCCGGTGATTTCGCCAGCGCATCCGCGTCTTTTGGATCGAGGTTGTTGTTGGCGAGAAACTCCGCCAGATTTTCGTAGTCCGGCACTATCAGCGCGGCGAGATGCTTGCGGCGGTCGCCGACCACGCAGGCTTGCGAGATGAATTTGTCGCCGACCAGCTTGCTCTCGACGTAGGCGGGCGAGACGTTCTTGCCGCCCGACAGCACGATGATTTCCTTTTTGCGGTCGGTGATCGAGATGTATCCTTCGACGTCGATCTTCGCGATGTCGCCGGTATGGAGCCATCCTTGTTCGTCGATCGCTTCCTTCGTGTCGGCCTCGAGCTTGTAGTAACCCTTCATGATGTTCGGCCCGCGCAAGAGCAACTCACCGTCGGCTGCGGTTTCGGTCTGTATGTGCGCCAGCGGCAGTCCCACACTGCCGATTCGGGTCTTGCCGTTGTGCAGATTGCACGCGACCACCGGCGCCGCCTCGGTCAGGCCATATCCTTCGACGATTGGAATCTCGGCGGCGGACAGGAACCGGTTGATCTCGGTCGGCAGCGGTGCGCCGCCGGAAATCAGGTAGCGCATTCGATTTCCGAAGATCGCGCGCACTCGCGCGAAGACCAGCCGCCTGAACAGCGCCATCGACAGCGCGAGCAGCGGCGGAACCGGTTTGCCGCGATGCCGATACTCAGCCGCTTGTTCGCCCGCCGCGAGCGCTATTTTGAACAGTTGCCGGCGCATCGGAGGCGAGGCCTCCACCGTGCGCATCACGCGGCTGTGTATCACTTCGAGCAGGCGCGGCACCGTGAGCACCACGGTCGGCTCGACCTCGATCAGGTTCGCCGCGATCTGCCCGAGACCCTCGGCAAACGCGATCGTCCCTCCCGCCATCGCCACGGTGTAGTAACCCGCCGTTCGTTCGAACGAGTGCGCGATCGGCAGATGCGACAGCGTCATGTCGGTGTCGTTGAGCGTAAGCGCGGCGAGCGAGTCCTCGCAGTTGGCAAGGATGTTGCCGTGCGAGAGCATCACGCCCTTCGGCGTGCCCGTGGTGCCCGAGGTATAGATGATCGTCGCGAGGTCGTCGCTGCTGCCCTCGACGATGGCCGCCGGCGCATCGCCGCTCACCGACGCCAGCGTCACGATGGCGGGCGTTCCGTCGGCGGCGGGTGCGGATTCCGCGCCTTGATGCATGGCGATAATTGCCGTGAGGCCGGGAATCGAGTTGCCCAGCCCGAGAATCTTTTTGATCATCTCGGGCCCCTTGGCCGCGATGATTTTCGCTCCCGAGTCGTTGATGACGTGCGCGGTCTCCTCGACTCCACTGGTCGTGTAGAGCGGCACGACGATCGCGCCGAGCCCCAGCACGGCCTGATCGGCGACGATCCATTCGGGGCAATTCTCGGAGAGGATCGCGACGCGATCGCCGGGGCGCACGCCCAGGCTCGGCAGACCGGCGCGAAGCTTTCCGGCGGCGTCGGAGATTTCGGTCCACGAGTGGTCCGTCCAGACTTTGCCGGGCTTGTCCTTTAAGAATACGCGCGCACCGTGCTTCTGCGCCTGCGCCTCGAAGGCTTGCGAAAGGGTCGCCACGCGATCAGGCATAAGAAATAAAGACCTCCTCTTCCTCGCCTAGCCGTTGTAGCTCAAACACTTGTTGCCGCCAATCTCGCGCCAATGCCCGATTTCCGGACTCGCAGCCCATGCGATCATGGGACCACGAAGCGCTTGAAATAATTACCGAAATGTAGTGTTATGGGCGGCCATTAAGCGGGCGTTGGGGTGGTGGACAAAGATTTTTCATTAAAGATTTTTCATTCCACTAATCGCTGCGCTAATGGGCATAATCGCACTCAATTCATGAATCGGAAAGCGTTGGAACGTCGCGTCAGCCGCCTTGATCGGCGCGGCGAGCGTTCCCCGGCATTGGCACATTGATAGCGCAGAGGTGACGCTTCGATGCTCGAGTATCTGTACTTTCCGCACGACATCTCGACCTACGGTCCCAAAATCGATTGGCTCTTTGAGCTGATCTTCTGGATCGTGATGGTCGTTTGGATCGCGGTGATGATCGCGATGGTGGTCTTCATGATTCGCTATCGGGCCCGCCCCGGCCGCAAGGCGGAATATATTGAAGGCAATTCGCGTCTCGAGATCATCTGGACCACGGCGACCGCGGCGATCCTGGTCGTTCTGGCGTTTATGAGCCGCTCGACGTGGGCTGATATCAAGGAACATGGGCCTCCGGGGGATGTGTTTTACGCGGTGACCGGCAAGCAGTTCAACTGGGAAATTACTTATCCGGGGTACGACGGCAAACTCGGCACCAAGGACGACGTCACGGTCGAGAACGAGCTGCACGTGCCGGTCAACAAAGTCGTGCGGATCGATCTGACCTCGAAAGATGTCATCCACAGTTTTTACATCCCGAACATGCGACTGCGGCAGGACGCGGTGCCCGGTCGCATCATTCACGTCTGGTTCGAGGCGACCGAAACCGGGCAATACGAATTTCCGTGCTCGCAGCTGTGCGGCTTCGGGCATTCGGGGATGAAGGGCAATCTGACCGTCCAGTCGCAAGAGGATTTCGACAAGTGGCTCAAAGACCTGTATGCAAACCCGCCCGCGCCGGCCGAAGGAGCTAGCCCGAAATGAGCAGCACGGCGGCGGTTGCGGTACACGGCGTACGCGCGGAGCATCATGAGCTCGGCTTTTGGCGCACGTATATCTTCTCTGAAGATCACAAGATGATCGGGCGGCAGTTCCTGTTCATGGCGCTGTTCATGATGTCGATCGGCGGCCTGATGGCGATGCTGATGCGGTGGGAGCTGGCGTTTCCCGAAACCCAGGTCCCGGGATTCCATTGGGTGCCCGAACCGTTCATGTACGACGGCGCGATTCCGCCCAATACCTACAACGCGATGTTCACGATGCACGCCACGATCATGATCTTCTTCGTGGTGATGCCGATCCTGGTCGGATGTTTCGGCAACTTCCTCATCCCGCTGATGATCGGCGCGCGCGACATGGCGTTCCCCAAGCTGAACATGCTGTCGTTCTGGGTCGGCGCGGTCGCGGGCGTGATCTTGCTTTCCTCGTTCTTCGTAACCGGCGGTCCGGCGGCTGCGGGATGGACCTCGTACGCGCCGCTGAGCGCGGTGCCGATCTACACCGGCGTCGATTGGGGCCAGAACTTATGGTGCATCAGCATCATCGTGCTCGGCGCGTCGTCGCTGATGGGCTCGATCAACTACATCACCACGATCATCAACATGCGCACCAGGGGGATGTACTTCTTCCGCCTGCCGCTGGTGATCTGGTCGCTGTTCATCACGGCGATTCTGCTGCTGCTCGCGCTTCCGGTGCTGACGACGGCCATCGCGCTCCTGCTGTTCGATCGCCTGGGCGGCACGCATTTCTTTCTGCCCTCGGGCGGCGGAGAGCCGCTGCTGTGGCAGCATCTGTTCTGGTTTTTCGGCCATCCCGAGGTTTACATCATGATCCTGCCCGCGATGGGGATCGCCTCCGACGTGATCGCGACGTTTTCGCGCAAGCCCATATTCGGATACCGCGCGATGGCGTACGCGATGATCGCGATCGCGTTCCTGTCGTGGATCGTCTGGGGCCATCACATGTTCGTGTCGGGGATGGATCCGGTGCTCGGCAGCAGTTTCATGCTCACCACGATGATCATCGGAGTGCCGTCGGCGATTAAGACTTTCAACTGGCTCGGCACGCTCTACAAGGGCAACATCCATTACACCGCCGCGATGATGAACGCGCTGGCGTTCGTCGCGATGTTCGTGATCGGCGGACTGTCGGGAATCTGGATGGCGTGCACGCCGGTGGACATGTACATCCACGATACTTACTTCATCGTCGCGCATATTCACTACGTACTATTCGGCGGCAGCCTGTTCGGAGTTTTCGCGGGAATTACCTATTGGTATCCCAAGATGTTCGGCCGCATGATGAACGAGGCGCTGGGCAAGATTCACTTCTGGATCACGTTCGTGTCGTTCAATTGCACCTTCTTCCCGATGCACATCCTGGGGATGGCGGGACACATGCGCCGGATTTACAATCCGCAGCAGTACGATTTTTTGAAGCCGATCATCCCGATCAACGAATTTATTTCGATCAGCGCTTTCGTGCTCGGCGCCGCGCAGTTCCTGTTGCTGGCGAATATGATCTGGAGCTATTTCAAGGGCGCCGAAGCCAGCGAGAATCCATGGCACGCGAATACTCTGGAGTGGACGACGCCTTCGCCGCCGCCGCACGGCAACTGGCCCGGGCCGGTGCCGATCGTTTACCGTGGACCGTACGAGTACAGCTCGCCTGAGGTTGCCGAGGATTTTCTGCCGCAATCGCAATTGATCGAACACTCGATGGACAAGGCGAATTAGGCGGTCGCGCTAACAGCCAATGAATCAGTTGCGGTCATCAGCCAGGGATGAGACGACGCGTGGGCTGCATCGCTTTGCGGTGCTGACCGCGGGCGCCACCTTTTGCCTCATCTTCGTCGGCGGACTTGTCACCTCGACCGGTTCCGCGCTTGCCGTGCCGGACTGGCCGCTGGCGTTCGGCAAACTCATCCCGGCGTGGGAGGGCGGCATCCGTTTCGAATTTGGCCATCGCCTGGCCGCCGGAACGGTCGTCGTTCTTACGCTGGTGCTGATGGCGTGGGCATGGCGCACAGAGCCGCGGCGATGGGTCCGCAAACTTGTCGTGCTGGCGTTCGGACTGATCGTCGTGCAGGCCGTCCTCGGCGGAATCACGGTGCTGTTCGAGTTGCCGCTGGCGATCGCGGTCGCGCACGCCGCTACCGCTCAGGCGCTGTTGTGCCTGATGGTATCGATCGCTATTTTCACCAATCCGCGCTGGAGCACGACCCCGCACGTCGATGATCCGCCGTCGCCGATCCCGCTGCCTGCGCTTGCCGCCGCGACGACCGCCGTCATCTACCTGCAAATTCTGATCGGCGCGGTGATGCGTCACATGAGCGCCGGGCTGGTGATCCCCGATTTCCCGCTTTCGTTCGGCTACTTGGTGCCGCCGTACTGGGACGAATTCATCGCAATTAATTTTGCGCATCGATGTGGTGCGGCGGTCGTCGCCGCGATGGTTTTCTGGACGGTCGCGCGCGTGCTGCGGACCCATCGTCAGGTGGGCGCGCTTCGCCGCCCCGCGCTCGGGTTGTTCCTGCTGCTGGTTGTCCAGATTTGTCTCGGTGCGATCACAATCTGGAGCGACCGCGCGGTGCTCCCGACGACCAGCCACGTCGCGCTTGGCGCCGCGGTTCTGGCCACCGGCCTGACGCTGACGCTTCGTGCCTATCGCATCCTCGGAGCCGCGCCTCGCGCCCATGCGATCGAGTCAAACGCGAGTTCGCGCGTAATCGAAGGGCAGGTGACCGCATGAATGCCAAAGTGGCGACCGCTGAATCTGCGCTTACGCTGCCCCGCGGCCGCGTGAGCGATTATTTCGAACTGACCAAGCCGCGCGTGGTTCTGATGGTGCTGGTCACGACGCTGGCCGGTTTCTATCTCGGTGGGCGCACCGGATTCGATGTTACGCTCGCGCTCAATCTGCTGGCGGGTACCGCGTTGGCGGCCGGCGGGACGCTGGCGCTCAATCAGTACGTCGAGCGCGACACCGACGCGATGATGGATCGCACGCGCCATCGTCCGCTGCCCGACATGAGGATGCGCCCGGCCGAAGCGCTGGTGTTCGGCGTGAGCGCGACGGCCGCCGGCCTCGTTTACCTGACGCTCGCGACGAACCTGCTCTGCGCCGCGGTGGTCGCCGCAATCACGATCATCTATCTCGGCGTGTACACTCCGCTGAAGCGATATACCTGGATGTGCAACGTCGTCGGCGCGGTTTCCGGTGCGCTCCCTCCAGTGGCGGGATGGGTGGCGGGGCGCGGCGGTCTCGGCTTGGAGCCAATGGTCCTGTTCGCGATCATGTTCCTGTGGCAACTGCCACATACGATTGCCGTCGCGCGGCTCTTCCGGACCGACTACGCACGCGCTGGCATCCGGCTGATTCCGCAAGATACTGCGCGCGGCGGAAATGCTTCGAATCCGATCGTAATTGTGGCAAGCCTCGGACTCGTCGCGGTGGGAATCGTCCCGACCATGCTTGGCTTCGCTGGAATCCCTTACATGGTAATTGCATCCGCGCTTGGGCTTGGCATGTTGATGTTTGGATTTGCGATGGTCCGTTCGCCCGGTAATTCGCGGGCCGCGCGCCGGTTGTTGCTCGCGTCGCTGGTTTATTTACCCATCGTGTGGCTGGTGCTCGTGCTGGATCGCGTGTGAGTACGGGCATGACCGGCCTGGTGAAACGTGAGGAGCGCAAAGAGGAAATCTGGCGCACGCTGAAGATACTGATCGCCGTGATGGTCCTGCTGGTAACGATCTCAGTCGTGACGATTCTGTTGAAGCATTGATATGGCGCCCCGCGTGACAGCCTCCAGCGCGAAAGTACGTCCGGTCGTGGTGCCGATCCGGCGCGGCCGATCGCCCCACCCGGGCGCGCGCGGCGATCAAAGCGAGCGTCCCTTCATCAGCAGCGCGATGCTCGCGATCATGATGTTGATCGGGTCGGAGATGATGCTGTTCAGCGGTCTCATCGGCTCATTCCTGATCTTCCGCCTCCAGGCTCCCTTCTGGCCGCCGCCGGCGCTGCCGCGCCTGCCAATTGCGGTCACCTGGGTGAACACCTTCGTACTGTTATCGAGCGCGCTCACGATGACGCTCGCGCTGCGCGCGGTGCACCGCAGCCGCCAGCGCCTGCTGCGCCGTTATCTGTTGGCGACGCTCGCGCTTGGCGTGACGTTTCTGGCGGTGCAGGGCGGCGAATGGGTGCGGCTGGTGGCGCACGGCCTCAAACTTTCCAGCGGCGTGTACGGCGGCACCTTTTATTTGCTGATCGGATGCCACGGCGCGCACGTGACGGCCGGGGTCGTTTGGCTCGCCTGGGTCGCGATGGCTGCGATGGGCGGCAGGTACAACGCTCATCACGCCGGCGCGATCGAGGTATGCGCCGTGTACTGGTATTTCGTCTGCGCGGTCTGGCCGCTGCTGTTTGGGCTCGTATATCTGATGTAGTTTTGTGTGTGGAAAAACGTGGCGGAGAAAAAATGAAAAATGGAAATCTCAAGGCTGCGGCCATAACGGTAATGAGTGCGATTGTCGCGGCGGTTCCGCGGCTCGCCAGCGCCTGCGCGACGTGCGGGCTGGGGGAGAACGATCACGCCGCTCACGCATACAAAAGCAGCGTACTGTTCATGCTCGCGTCGCCCTACGCTTCGTTTGCCGCAATCGGCGGAATTACTTACTTCGTCTATCGGCGGTCAATCCGCCGGGAACGGAATTCAACTCCGCCGGCGATCACCAAGCGCTGATCGGCGATCAGGATAGTCATTTCAAGTGAGTACTGAGTATAGCCATTTGCCCCGAAGAGGATGGTTGCGATGAGCGAGGCCGTTGCAGTAGAGACCCACGATCACGGCGCGGTACAGGCCGATCAGTTAGAACCGTCGCTTACCCCGGGAAATCTCGGCAAGCTCGGGATGTGGACGTTCCTGGCCGGCGACGCGATGACTTTCGGCGCCGGAATCGCGGCCTACGGTGCGCTTCGCATCAACAATCCCAACTGGCCGACACCTGCCGACTACCTGGGCATCACCACCACGGCGGTGATGACGTTCATCTTGATCTGCTCGAGCGTCACGATGGTCGAGGCGCTCGACGGCGTTCAACACGGGATGCAGTCGAAGTTCCGGACGTTCATGGCGCTGACCGTCCTCGGTGGGCTTCTGTTCCTTGGGATGCAGGCGTTTGAGTGGCATCATTTGCTCACCGAAAAAGGGATGTCGGTCCAACGTGATCTCTTCGACGCGACCTTCTTCATCCTGACCGGCTTTCACGGCTGTCACGTTTTCGGCGGCGTGGTGTACAACAGCGTGCTGCTGATTCGCGGCATGATGGGCAAGATACCGCAGGCGAAAGCCGGTCTGGTCGAAGTCGCGGGCCTGTACTGGCACTTCGTTGACCTGGTCTGGATCCTGATCTTCACGTTCATCTACCTGATTTAGGACACCAGTTTTCCAACGACTACGGTCTGGAGATTAAATTCAAGCCATGACGACGCAAGCGGCGGTTTCAGGATACGAGGTCGAGCACAGCGGGCCGAACTACATTGCGGTTTTTCTCTACCTGGCGCTTCTGACCGGGATCGAGCTGGGCGTGTATGCGATGGGTCTGCCGCAAGTCGCCAAAGTCGGCTTGCTGGTCGCCCTGGCGTGGGCAAAGGCCGTGCTGGTGGCGATGTACTTCATGCATCTGGCGATGGAAAAAAAGGCGCTGGCAATAATCGCGATAGTTCCGGTAGTGCTGGTCACCTTTCTGTGCTTCATGCTGCTGCCCGATCTGACGACGCGGATGTGGACGAAGTTCGATCACAAGATCAAGGTGACGAATCCGGCCGAGATGAGTGCGAATCCGGTTGCGCCGCCGCCCGTGCAAGTGCCGCCGCATTGAAACAGTGAAAAACCTGGCAACCTGATTGGATTCCTACCATTCGCTGGCGCCGCTCAACGCGTTCCTCAATGGATGCGCTACCATACTGCTGCTGGCGGGATTCGTCTTCATCAAGAACGGGTGGGTCCGCGCGCATCGCGTATGCATGCTCGCCGCGATGGGTTTTTCCGCCGTTTTCCTGACCTCATATCTCCTCTATCACTACAACGTTGGAAACGTGCGCTTCAGCGGCGAAGGGTGGGTTCGTTCGCTGTACTTCGCGATTCTGATTCCGCACGTGACCCTGGCCGGTGTAATCGTGCCGCTGGTGTTTGCGACGCTCTGGTTCGCGCTCCGCGGCAGTTTCAAGCGCCATCGGCGAATCGCGCGATGGACCTGGCCGCTGTGGATGTACGTCTCGGTGACCGGAGTGATTGTTTACCTGATGCTGTACCGGCTTTACACGCCGATATATCCGCCGACGGCGGCGGCTGTTGCCGAGTCCGCCTCGCGCTGAAAAAAAGCGGGGCGGTCCGCGCCATGCAAACCGCCCCAATCTTCTGTCATGCTTCGATGAGACGAATCTGCGCTACGCTTTGGCGCTGGGACGGCTGGATACCGCCTGGTACCATCGCGCGAGGTTCTTCTGATTCTCCTCGACCTTGATTCCGGTCGTCCGGCCGAAATCGATTCCGATCAGCGCCGTGATATCCGCAATCGTGTAGCGCGGTCCCGCGATGAATTCGCGATCGGCGAGCACCGTGTCGAGCCATTCCAGCCGTTTGAGTCCCGCGCCTCGACTGACCTCACCGAATTCCTTGACTTGCGGGATGCGTCCCTTGAAGAAATCGCTGGTGTGGCGGAACGAGTTCGCGATATTCCACAATACCTCGAACTCCATCCGCCGGTTCCACATCTCGACCACGGCCTTGTCCTTCGCGTCCACGCCCATCAGGCGCGGCTCCGGCTTGATTTCCTCGAAGTAGCGGCAAATCGCGACCGACTCCGCGATATGAGTGCCGTCGTCAAGTTCGAGCACCGGCAGCCCGCCCATCGGATTAATTTTCAGGAACTCGGGCTTGCGATTGTCGGCAGTAAAAAGATTTACCTGCTCGTAAGGAACGTTGATGCCTTTTTCCGCGAGAAAGACGCGCACGCGGCGTGGATTCGGAGCCTGGGTGAATTCGTAAATTTTCATAGTTGCAATTTAAAACTCTACGGCGCTCCCGTCAACCCGCAAGACTCAAGCCTTCGCGCTGGGCCGGCTCGATACCGCCTTATGCCATCGCGCGAGGTTCTTGAGCGCCGGGTCCAGTTTAACTCCGGCCATTTGCGTGGCGAAATCGACCGCGACCTCGGCGGTGATATCCGCGATGGTAAAATGATCGCCTGCGATGAACGGCTTGTTGCCGATCTGCGCGTCGAGCCATTGAAGCTGTTGCGCCACGGTCTCGCGCTGCGTCGCACCGAATTCCGGGAATTGTTTGAGCCGGCCTTTGAACAGTTCATTGGTATGCTGGAATGCTCGGCCGGCGGCGGCAAACAGGCCCAACTCGATTCTCCTGTTCCACATCTCGATGAAAGCCTGCTCGCGGCTGTCCTTACCCATCAGGTTGGGTTCCGGATGCAACCCTTCCAGGTAGCGGCAGATGGCGACCGACTCGGCCAAATGGCTGCCGTCGTCGAGCTCCAGGATGGGCAGCCCGCCCGCGGGATTCTTGGCGAGCATCTCCGGCGTGCGGTTTTCGCCGGCAAAAATGTCGACCTGCTCGAGTGGAATCTTCAGCCCCTTTTCCGCAACGAATATTCTGAGCCGTCGAGGATTAGGGGCGAGAGTGAAGTCATATATTTTCATAGTAGTTGCAATTTAAAACTGTGCCGGGTTGGCGTCAACTCCCAAAGATCATTGCACTCATCCGCACAACGGTCAGCCGAGCCGCTCGCGATGATAGGCGAGATAGATCGCGGTGCCGATTGAACCGGTGAGCGCGATTGCCAGATAGATCACGATGAACGGAATCGAGCGCGGCCCCTCTGGTTGCTGGAACCAGAACAGCACCAGGTTGTAGGGAACGTAAAACGCATAGACGATCGAAAGCGGCAGCACCCACGCGCGCAATTTCCAGATGCCGTGGGCGTAGATGAGCAATGCGACGCCGAACAGCGGACCGAGCACGAGGTTGTTCGCGACGCCGTGGAACTTGTGACCGAAGACCACCAACCCGCCTACCGCTGGATTGTTGGCGAATTGGAGCGCCTTGGTGAAATCCGGGAATGCGAGGACGACAAACAGGATCGTCATCGCGCTGAGGAACCGTCCACGCGGCGCGCGAGCGGAATCCGACGTTTCATTTGCCATGTGCAGTCAACCCTTCAGGAATTTTCGGATTGCGCCGACCAGCGCTTCCTGCTGCTCGTACATCACCATGTGACCTGCATTCTTGATTATCTCGAGCTTGCTATTTTTAATCCGGCTGGTGAATTCCCTGGCATAGGCCGGCGCAATCAGCTTGTCGTCGTCGCCCCACAAGAGCAGGGTTGGCGCCGCGATGCGATAGGCGCGCTTCTTGAGGCCTCGGTCGGGGATCGGCCACAGAAATTTGCTTGCCGTCGCAAGCCGCTTCACGCGCTCGACGTACATCGTTTCGAGCGCTTTGAAGTCCGACGGTATCGCGGTCATCATTTGCGCCGCGGCCGAATTGGGATCGTGGAACAGCAGCCCCGCAATCTCGGTAAGCTGCGCGGCGAACAGGTCGGGTATCGGCACTTCGTCGATCCAGAAACCGGCCGGCGCTATTAGCACAAGCTTGCGGGCGCGATGCACGTCGAAGGCCGCGACCTCAGCCGCAATCATCCCGCCCATCGAATGGCCGACGAGGTTGGCGGTCGGGATGCCGAGTTCATCCATCAACTCGTGATAGAACAGCACCGCGTCCGCGATGTCGTCGATATGCTCGCTGCCGGTGGATTCGCCGTAGCCGGGGAATTGCGGCGCATAGACTTTGAAATGCGCCCCGAGATCCTCCAGGAACGGCTCGACCGGCATCAGTCCACCCGCGCCGTGCAGGTACAGCAGCGGCTCGCCGCTCCCATAAACCTGCATCTCGAGCGAGAACTTTCCGTTGAGAAGTTTCTGAGTCGTGTTCATTTCGCGCCCCGCACCTCCGCCGCGCCCGGGATAGCCGCTCGCGCCTTGCCGTTGACTTCGGTCTTCTGGAAATGGACCGCGGCCGGCATCGCGATATCGTCTTGCGCCATCCGCTTGGGCGACCACTTGTCCTCGAAGTCGCTCCACAGATCGCGCATGTACGGCATGACCTCGGTGGCGAACAGGTTGGTGCTCTTGCGCACCAGTTCCGGAGGCATCGAGCCGATTTGCATCAGGATCATCAGATGCCCGCAGTTGAGCGACTTCATCGCCTCGCGCAGACGCTCGCGCACCGTCTTGGGCGAGCCCGCAATCACGTAGCCCTGCTCGATGAAGTCCTTCCACTTGAGACCTTCGCGCCGCAATGCCGCCTGCTCGCCGACCTGGCCGAGCATTCCGGCCTTGATCGTCTTCACCGTGCGATAGCCGGGAGCGTCGGCGAAGCCGTTATAGACGTGCAGGCAGCGGTTGTAGAAGTAATCCATGTGCGCGGCGTAGTCCTTCTCCGCCTGCTCGTCGGTCTCCGCAACCGAGACGACCTGCGCAAACCCGAGGCTGTAGGGATTCAGCTCCTTGTTCTTCTTCGCCATCACTTCCCAGTAGCCGTCGGCGACCTTCTTGCCCGCGATGTACCCGAAGAACGAAAGGAAGCTGTACTGATAGCCGTGGTCGGCGCAGAAGTCGTAGGTCTCGACGGAGCCTCCGCCCGGAATCCAGATCGGGGGATGCGGCTGCTGGAGCGGTCTTGGCCACAGGTTGACGTAGCGCAGCTTGGTGTACTTGCCGTTGAACGAGAAGACATCCTTTGCGGTCCACGCTTTGATTATCAGGTCGTGGGCCTCGTAGTACTTCTCGCGAATCGTGGCCGGGATCTCGCCGTAACAGAAGTTGGTATCCATCGAGGTGCCGACCGGGAATCCCGCGACCAGCCGCCCGCCCGAGATCACGTCGAGCATCGCGAATTCCTCGGCCACGCGAATCGGCGGATTGTAGAGCGCGATCGAGTTGCCCAGCACGACCAGGCTGGCGTTGCGCGTGCGCCGGCTGAGCGCGGCCGCCATGATATTGGGCGACGGCATCAGCCCGTACGCGTTCTGATGATGCTCGTTGACGCCCAGCCCGTCGAAGCCCATCGAGTCGGCGTATTCGAGCTGATCGAGGTAGTCATTGTAGAGCCGATGCCCGATTTTCGGATCGTACAAGTCGCGCGGGATATCGACCCACACGCTGTGATACTTTTCCTTGAAGTCTTCGGGCAGGAACCGATACGGCATCAGATGGAACCAGGTAAATTTCATAAGCCTTTCTCCTTCGTGGCCGTTGGTCGGATCGCTCCCGTCGCGATTACGCCGGGGTAGGGACGGCGACCTTTCCCCCAACTTAAGTCTTTCGCGAATACCTGAAAACTGTCAAACCCCGCCGGCGACACCACCCCCATCGCGCCACCTTCCCTTTACCCTTCTAACAGAGTCCTTCGAGTACTCAGGATAAACTCCGCCCGCATCTGTCGCGGGCGCGCGGGTTCTTCCATCGCGTAGTCGCGAAAAGATGCGCTGCGCAGATTTTCGCGTCTTCTCACTGCGGGTGCAGGGGTCACCCCTGCCCAAGGAAGTGTGAAACCCACGGTGGGTTTCACATTTAATTAAGTGATTTACCCTTCCCCTGCCTGCGGAGTTCAGGGATGAACTGTTCAGCCTGAACACGGCGCGATTTGTATGCTACGCGATCCGGTATGGACAACATTCAAGATACCCCACACTCGCCCGACTCGCCCCAAGGCGGACTGCCCGCGCTTTCGCCGCGCAAGCTTGCAGCGCGCCGTGCCAACGCGAAGAAATCCACCGGGCCGCGCACATCCGAGGGCAAGGCGGTTGCGCGCCTCAACGCCCTCAAGCACGGTTTCTTCGCGTGCGACGTCGTCAACCCCGAACTCGACGGCCCCGTTCGCGCCGAGGAATTCAATTCGCTCCTCGACGCTTTGCTCGAAGAGTTCCAACCGCAGTCCCTCCGCGAGCGCATCCTGATCGACGAGGTTGCCGCATCTTGCTGGCGGATCCGCCGATTGCTGCGCTACGAATGCCGTGAATCGTGGGTCGATGAGGACGCTGACCGCCGCGACGCCTCTACTGAGAACCCCAGCGATGCGCTCCTTGCCTCGATGGGTTATGACAAGCTCGGCGACCGTCAGCGCATTGATCGCAAGCTGCGGCGCAGTGGACTCGACGCCTTTGTCCTGCCGAGCAATTCGGATGTGGATAAAATCGTCCGCTACGAACGGCTCGTAAAGCGCAACCTGTATCGCGCGCTTTATTCACTCGAGCGCTCTCGCGCCGCACGCAATCGTTCGGAACCATCGGACGCAAATCCATCATCACGGCGGTCGCTCAGCCCCAAGCGAGATTTGCTTGACGAAAATAAATTCTGACGGAACGAAGCTACCGATGGGGGCGCAGCCTCCGCCGGACCACAATGGGTAGTATGAATTGCAAAGGTTGACTTGCCGCCCGAGGCGCGTAGTGTTCATTGAGATTCGCCCGGGGAAGCCGGTGAGAGACCGGCGCTGCCCCGCAACTGTAAGCTGAGCGCCGCGACGAACAACCGAATCGCGGTGCTCTTCGAGTCAGGCGACCGGGTGAAACGATGGAGCCGAAAGGACCTTCGCGGGTGAGGGAGGCTTCAGGAGTCTTTTCAGTGACTACTGCCGGCGCCGTACTGCCGCTTAGTCGTTCGTCGCTCCTGGCCGCTTCCACTTCAATCCGCGAAGGCTTGGATGGGCAACGACACGATGTTCGACGGACAGCATAAAGTGGCAGTTTCAGTGAAGCGGATTTGCTTCGCGCCATGGCGAAGAAAACCCAACGCGGCCGGCGTGGGCGCGATTCCTGAACTTTTCCACGATCCGCCCGGGCCGCGCCCGACTCGTCATGTCGCATCGTTCGCGGCTTCGATAGCGGCTCACGCGGCGATTGTCGGTCTGATCGTGTGTTTTGCGTCACCGATGACCACCGGGCCTGGCGATTGGGTTCTCGCCTATCTCGTCGAGGGGACAGGCGGCGCTGCGGGACGCGGCGGCGTGCGCGCTGGAGCGTCCGCCGCTTCGTCGATTCATGCGCAGCGCGGGCAGCTCGCGACTCCTGAATCGGTTTCGGTTGATCAACGAAAGCGAAAGCGGAAGCTGGCGGATGCGGCGACGCGGTCGGCGCCGCCGCGCGATGCGCGGAAGCCGCGTCGCCGAATCGATGAACCGGATTCCGAAGTCGCCAGTCTGACGCCGATGCGCTCGGTCGCGCCCGCGCGACCGGCCGATTCAGAGCATGACGACCGTTGGCGCAATCGTGATGGTTCATCGGGTGACGCGGCTGGTTCTGATTCGGCGGCCGCTTCTGGTAACGGCGCCGGACCAGGCGGCGGAGCGCCCGCAGGTGTCGGCACCGTCGCTGGCGGCAACGGCGGTGGCGGCGACGGCGGCGACGGCGGCGATCCAAATTCGATCGCTCACGCCGATTACGCGAGAAATCCTCCCCCCGCTTACCCTGCCATCGCGCGGCGACGCGCGCAGCAGGGCACCGTGACGGTCAGCGTGATGGTCGGTGCTGACGGTTCCGTAGAGCGCGCCGAAGTTGCGGATTCGTCGGGGTTCGACACGCTCGACGACGCTGCGCTGGAGACCGTTCGGTCGCGATGGCGCTTTGTGCCGGCCCGCCACGGCGGACTTGCCGTCGAAAGCTGGGTCCTGGTGCCGATACGCTTTGCCTTGATCGAGGCCAACGCGACCCATTGAGCTTCTCACTTTTCACTGTCGCAGTCGTGCTTATCCGGAGAAGTCGTGATATAAGCACAATGCGAGGAGGGTAGGAAAAATGGCTGCGAAACCGTGTACTACTCTGGTGGTGGCGGGGCTGATTGTCGCGGCGATTCTTGCGCCCAACAGCGCACGCGCGATCGAAGTCAAGAAGGATCTTTACAAAAGCGGCGGCCCTGCCGGTTCGAGTGCTGCCGGTTCGGGTGTTGCCGGTCCCACCAAGGGGAATCCCATTCCCAAGGCGCAGCAGCAGGCGCTGAGCGACACTATCGCGAACGAATCCGACAGCTATCTGGGTGACGAGAGCGAGAAGAAGGCGTCGGGCAAGGTGTACGTCGATCTCGAGCACGCAAAGTTCTTGTACGTGCCGACGATGAAGGAAGGAAAGTGGACCGTGCTCGCGAAGCTGCAGGCAGCCGAGTACACGCCGTCCAAGACCGGCGAGGGCAAAGGAAGGGCGACCGGCAAGCAAAAGGTATTGGTATTCAATTACCGGCTCGACGGCAGCAAGTGGACCGAAGTCGAACCTCCGAAATGGCAAGATGTCGAAGCCAAGGGCGCAGCGGCCGCGCACAAGTAGCTATTGGGGCGAAGTAGCTAATCCAAGATGCTATTGCTATTTGCGCAGAACAGGAATCGCGCCGACGCTGGCCGCGATGGGTTTTCTTGGCCGTGACGCGAAGTAGGTCCGCGTCACTGATTGCGCGACTAAGGATAACGCCCACGCCGACCGCGATGGGTTTTCTTGGCCGTGAGGCGAAGTAGATCCGCGTCACTGATTACGCGACTAGGAATCGCGCCGGCGCCGACCGCGTTGGGTTTTCTTGGCCGTGGCGCGAAGTAGATCCGCGTCACTGATTGCGCGACTAGGAATCGCGCCTACGCCGGCCGCGATGGGTTTTGTTGTCCGTCACGAGAAGTAGATCCGCGTCACTGAAAAGATGAGGAAAAAGATTCAGGACGATCTCAAGGCTGCGATGAAGAGCGGCGACAAGCTGCGCACGATGGCGTTGCGCGGCGTGTTGTCCGAGATTTCGCGTCTCGAAAAAGACGTTCGCCGCGAGCCCAACGACGCCGAGATTCTGCAAATCATCAAGCGCGAGCGGGCCAAGCGCGAAGAGTCGCTGGAATTCGCGCGCAAAGCGAACCGTCAGGACCTGATCGAGCAGAACGAGACCGAGGCCAAAGTCCTCGAGTCGTATTTGCCCGCCGCGGCCTCGCCTGACGAAGTGCGCGCGGAGATTGCGGCTGCGATTGCGGCGGGCGCATCGCAGATAGGCCCGATCATGAAGGCGCTGCGCGACAAGTTCGGCGCCGGCCTTGACGGTAAGACCGCCAGCGAGCTCGCCAAGGAAGCGCTCGCGAAGAAGTAGGATCGAGGCGAGCGAGCCGGCGACTGGCGAAATCGTGGGCAGGGCGAGCGAAGCCAAAGACGCCGCGCGCAAACGAACGTAAAGTCCCACTGGCGTTTGCTCTCAGCTTAGAGGACCCGGATGAAACAATCCGAAATCGAGCCGTTCCGTGTCGAGGTGCCCGACGAAGTGCTCGCCGACTTGCGCGCGCGGCTCAACAACACGCGCTTTCCCGACGAGCTTCCCGATACCGCGTGGGAGTATGGAACCAATCTCGCCTACCTCAAGGAACTGGTTGAGTACTGGCGAACCAAATACGACTGGCGCGCGCATGAGCGCGAAATCAATCGCTTCGCGCATTTCAAGGCGAGCGTTGACGGACTCGGAATTCACTTCATTCACGAAAAAGGCAATGGGCCGAATCCCAGGCCGATCCTGCTGATTCATGGATGGCCGGGATCGATTTACGAGTTCATGGAACTAATCCCGATGCTCACCGATCCGGCGGCGCATGGCGGCGACGCAAAAGATTCGTTCACCGTGATCGCGCCGTCGCTGCCCGGCTACGGGTTTTCGGATCGTCCGCGCGCTCGCGCGATGAATATCCCGGCGATGGGGGAGCTGTTTCACCAGCTGATGACCGGGGTGCTCGGCTACCGGCGCTACGCGGTGCAGGGCGGAGACTGGGGCGCCGCGATCGCGTCGCGAATCGGCGAAGTGCACGCCGACAGCGTCTTCGGCATCCATCTCAACATGGTTCCGATCGGGCCCACCGCGGGACGCAGCGCGCCCGAGCTCACGCCCGAAGAGAAAGTGTTTCTCGGCGACATGGAAAAATTCCGCACCGCCGAGACCGGATACCAATGGATCCAGGGCACCAAGCCGCAGACGCTCGCCTACGGGCTGAACGATTCGCCAGCCGGACTGGCGGCGTGGATCGTCGAGAAATTCCGCACCTGGAGCGATTGTCATGGCGACGTCGAGCAGAGCTTTACGCGCGACCAGCTGCTGACCAATGTGATGATCTACTGGGTCACGCAGACGATTAATTCCTCGACCCGGCTGTACTACGAGGCGCGCCATCATCCGTGGCGCCTCGAGCCCGGGACGCGAATCGAGGCGCCCACCGCGGTCGCGCTGTTCCCGGCGGAGCTGGTGCGTCCACCGCGGCATTGGGCCGAGCGCGCGTACAACGTGCGGCGATGGACCGCGATGCCGCGTGGCGGGCATTTCGCCGCGATGGAAGAGCCGCAACTGCTGGCCGCCGACATTCAAGAATTCTACCGAGAGTTGAGCTGAGCGCGGGCTTGCGCAGCGCGGTCACGCGGACGCGGCTTCGTCGAACTTGACCAGGTCCGCGTACAGCTTTTCGATCTCGCGGCCCAATCGTTCGTAGCGTGCGATCAGATCGTCGGCGTCTTTTCGCGCGAGATAGAAGTTGGGATCGTTCATCTCGGCGGAGAGCGCCGCGCGTTCGGTTTCCCGCTGCTCGATCTCGGATTCGATCTGACTCCGCTGGCGCGCGATTCGTTCCCGCCGGCGAGCCGCGTCGCGATCGTCTTTTGCCGGATGCGCCGCCTTCGCCGGCTGTGCGGCCTTCGATTGCTCCGCTTTCTTTGGCTGCGGCGCGTTGCCGTTGTTGCCGCGCGTATCGCGCAATTGCACCGGCCCGGATCGCGTCGGCTGCGACTGCGCGGCGTCGGTCTGCGCCTTCTTCTCGAGGTATTCATCGTAGTTGCCGAGGTAGCGGATCGCATGGCCCTGGCCCACTTCGAGCACCTCGGTCACGAGCTCATTGAGAATGAAACGATCGTGGCTGACTATTATAACGGTGCCGGGAAATCGCCTGAGCGCGTCGAGCAGCGTATCCTTCGCGACGATGTCGAGGTTGTTGGTCGGCTCGTCGAGCAACAGGCAATTGCTCGGCCGCGCCAGCACCTTGGCCAGCGCCAGGCGCGCGCGCTCGCCGCCCGACAGCACTTCGACGCGCTTGTACACGTCATCGCCCGAGAACAGCATCGCGCCGAGAATCGAACGAATCTCCGCCATCGTCCGGCCGTGCGCGCTGTCGCTCAGTTCCTCGAGCACGGTCTTTTCATACGAGAGCGACTCCGCCAGGTTCTGCGCGAAGTATCCGGCATGCACGCTGGCGCCGACGATTCGCTCGCCGCCGGTCATCGCTTCGACGCCCGCCAGCAGTTTCATCATGGTGGATTTTCCCGATCCGTTCGGACCGACCAGAGCGATTCGCGCGCCGCGCTCGATCGTGAGATCGACGCCTTCGTAAACCGTCAGCGCGCCGTAGCGTTTGACCGCGCCCTTGAGTTCGAAAACCCGCCGCGTACTCCGTTCGCATTTCGGAAACGAAATCGCGGGCGGCTTCTGCGATCCTTCCGGCGGCTCCAGGCGTTCGAGCTTCTCGAGTTGCTTGATGCGGCTTTGCACCAGACGCGCTTTGCTCGCCTGGTAGCGGAAGCGGCTGATGAAACTCTCCATGTGCTCGATCTCGAGGCGCTGTCTCGCGTACGCCGCCATCTCGGCCGCGAAGCGTTCCTCGCGCGCAACGAGATAGCGCGAGTAGCCGCCGACGTATTCGGTGAGCCGCCCGCGCGACACTTCGACGGTGCGCGTGGTGACGCGGTCCAGGAAATAGCGATCGTGCGAGACCAGGATGATCCCGCCCTGGTATGCGCACAGAAAATCCTCGAGCCAGTTGCGCGCCTCGATATCCAGGTGATTGGTCGGCTCGTCGAGCATCATGAACTCGGGCGCGTCGAGCAGGAGTTTCGCCAGCGCAATTCGCATCCGGATTCCGCCCGAAAATTCCGCGACGTCGCGGCCGAGGTCTTCATCGGTGAAGCCCAGCCCGAACAGCACCGACGTGGCGCGGCTTTCGGCGCTGTAAAACTCGTGCCGTTCCAGCTCGGTCAGCACCTCGCCCAATTCCTCGAGCGCGGCGTCGTGCGCCGGCCCGCAATGCTCGTGGGCGAGAATCTGCTCGACTTCCTTGCGCCGCAGATCGAGCGCCTGCATCCTGTCGAGCGCCGCCAGGGTCTCGCGCAGCACGGACCTGCCACCCATCTCCGGAGCGTCCTGCGCCAGGTATCCGACACGGGTGCGTTGAGGACGGGTGATGCGGCCCGAATCCAGCGGGACCACTTCCGCGATCATCTTGAGCAGCGTCGATTTGCCCGCGCCGTTAAGCCCGACCAGGCCCACCCGCCCGTCGTCGGCCATCGACCAGCTCACCCCGTCGAGGATCTTGCGGCCCCCGTAGGATTTGGAAAGGTTGTCGAGACTAAGCATGGTAAAAAGGGCATCTTATCAGCAGCGTTTGCGTGCCGAAAGTGACTTTCGCCCGCCACCGCAGTTTGAGGGGCTTCCTGCGCAGCCGACATTGTGTTAGGCAATGATACACTATGGTAAACTTCACTCCGGGATATCCGTTGCCCAGGAACGGAGACGAGTTCGAAAGACTCTGTCTCAAGCTCCTGCGGCGTCATTGGCAACTTCCTCAGCTCGAGCGCTTTCGCGACCCGAAACGCGCCGACAAAGGGATCAACCTTATCGAGATCAGCGGACGCCCGCGACTCGCCGCGGTCAAGTGCGACCTCAGCGCTTCGCGAAACGACTTGACGCTCGCCGAGATCAAAGACGCTGTTGACCGGGCCGCGAGCCTGAAGCTCCCAATCGGGCGCTTCGTGATCGCTACCACGGCCGCCAAGCCCGAGGGCTTGCAGCGTTCGTTGTTTGATCTCAACCGTGCGAACCGCAAAGACGGCATCTTGGCGATCGAGGTCCTGACCTGGAACGACATCGAGGAACTGCTCGACGAGTATCCCCAGATCCTCACCGATTTCGGGACCGCCGCCAAGCGCCAGGCCCTGACCCGGTCCGATGCGGTCGTTCATCTCGAGGTCCGATGCGAGCCCGCAGTGGCGGGACCTTCCGATGCGCTGGGAGAAGAGATCTCCTCCGCCGCAGCGCTGCTCGAGAGCGGCCAATATCAACTGGCCCGGCTCGCCCTGCTCCGGCTGCGCGAGCAGAAGTGGGGCCAGCTGTCGAACACTCACAAGTTCCGCGTGCTCTCGTATCTTGGCGCCGCGTGGCTGAAAGAAGGTGAGCCGCGCAAATCGGCGATGCTTTTCATCGCGGCGAAATCGTTGCAGCCCGACGAGGAGAACGCCTGCACCAACGAGGCGCTGGCCCACGAACTTCTCGGTGAGCGCGAGCGCGCGTTCGCGCTGGCAGACAAGCTGCGGATGCAGTTTCCCTCCAGCGGCCGCGCGGTTGCGCTGTGGCTGAACAACGCGCCCCAGTCGCTCGATGCCCGGGCGCTCGAAGAAAACGTCGCGCCCGAACTCGCATCCGATCCGGAAGTCGCGGTCGTGATGGCGCGCCGCGCGCTGCGGGATGCGCACTTCGATCGCGCCGAGCGTTTTGCGCGCCTCGCCAGCGCCGCGTTGCCGAATAATTCGACACCGTGGCTGGTCCTGGGACAGGCGATTCTGCTCAATGAACTGGAAGCCGGCGGGGCTGGCGCGACCGAGGCGCCGGCGCAAAACGACGGGAGCCGCGTGCGCGAATCCGAGAGCTGCTTCACTCAGGCGCTCGCGCTGGCGCAGAGCGAACACTCGACGTCCGCCGAAGTGCAGGCGCTGATGGGACGCGCGCAGGCACGAATCGCGCTGCGCGACACCGACGGCGCCGGCAAGGATATCGAACAGGCGCATGGCTTGCAGCGCGAGGATGCCAACGGCCTGTGCGAGTACGGCATTGTGCTGCGATCGCGCGGCAGCCTGACCGAGGCGGTCGCGGTGCTGCGCCGGGCCGCCTCCGTGGGCGGTCGCGACGACATCGACTACCATCTCGCGGTCACGCTGCTCGAGCGCGACGAACCCGGCGATTTGCAGGAGGCTACCGAGCTGCTGATGCGCTCGATCCCGCGGCCGGAGGCGATTCCCGCAGGCGATCTTCCCTTCGCGGTCGCATCCGCGGTCGAAGCGCTTGCCATGCTCGAGCGTTATCACGAAGCCGACGCGCTGTTGGCGTCGATTTCTGAATCGCGCCTGCCCAAGGTCACGATGCACACGTTGCGCGCCAATCTCCGTTTGGCCCAGGGCAAGTTCGATCAGGCCTCCAGGTTTGCCGACGAGGCTCTGTCCGAGCTCGCGCCCGACACCGCCGCCGACAGTCGGCGCAAGCTTGCCGCGTTGCTCCATGATTTGGGGCGCTATCGCGACGCGCTTGCGCTGTGGCAGACGCTCGCGCCCGCAGGCAGCGCCGGCATCGACACCCGCCGCCTGCTGGATTGCGCAAGCCGGCTCGGCCGCGAAGACATCGTAAGCGTGATCTCGCGTGAGTTGCATCCCGAACAAGCTATCGACGCCGGCGCAAACGCCAATCAACTCGACAAACTCGAGCGTACCGATCCCGAAGCTGCGTTGGCCGGACTCGAGGAACTGCTGCGCGAACATCCCGACGACCGGGTGCTCCGACTGCGGCGTTCGATCGTCGCGGCTCGTCTGGGCAAGGCCGATCTGGTGGTTGCCGATCCCAATGCGATGCCCTCGACGCGGGAAATTCCGCCTGCGCTCGGCCGCGCGGCCGTGCAACTCATGCGCGACGCTGGCCGCGCCAACGAGGCGCTCGAATACGCTTACGAATTGCTGCGCCACCAGGGTGGCAGCGTCGATGCGCATCGCGCATACCTGGCAGCGCTCGGACCGGTTGGCGCGATGCCGAACGTGCCCGACTTCGAGAACGCGGGGCCCGGCGCCGCGCTCAGTTTCGTCGAGGATAATTTCAGCACCGAGCGCTGGATCCTGCTCGAGGATGCCAACGACGCTGACGAGACGCTCGATGAGTACGGCCCGCAACATCCGATGACGCGCGCCGTCAAGGGCAAGCGGGCCGGCGAGAGGTTTCAGCTGCCCGAAGGCCGTTTCAGCCGCCGCCAAGCCACCATCAAGCAGATGATCAGCAAGTACGCCTACCGGTACATGGATTGTCTGGTCAACTGGCAGGCGCGCTTTCCCGGCGACGCCGAAATCGAAATGAGCTACGTGCGCGCCGACGTGATTCCGTGGAGCGAAATGAATGACAGCTTCGACTCAATGTTCGAAGCCGTCAATGGCAACGGCATCGCCAATGGCAACAGGATTGGGAACGGAAGTGCCGTCGCCAACGGCAAGCGCGAGGACGTCATCAAACAGGCCGAGCGCACCTACGCCAGCAAGTCCGTCCCGATCCACGCGGTCGCGCAACGGATCAACCTGAACGATCTGCAGACCATGTTCATCCTGGCGCAGCGCCCCGAGGCGCCGCTGAAGTGCTGCACCGGCTCGCCCGAGGAACTCGAGGCAGCTCTGGGAGCCTTCGAGCGCGCCAATGCTGTCGTGCTCGATCTAACCGCGATCGCCACGTTGTGCATGCTCGGTCGGCTCAGCCTGCTGCCGAGCTGGCCGCGCCAGTTCGTCATTTCGCAGGCCACCCTCGCCGAACTCCGGCGCCTCGCGTTCGAGGATACCCTCCTGCGCCTGCCGCCCGGATTTTCCGCGTCACTCACCGGCAACGGCAACGACGGCAAGCGCGCCGACGTTCAATTGAAGGGGCTCGCGGATGCGTTGCAGTCGGTGTGCCGCGTGCGCGACGGTGCGCTGCTTGCTTCGCTCGATCATGACCGCCGTGAGCGGCTGATCAGTTTCTTCGGCCGCCATGGCGCCGAGAGCATCATGATCGCGTCGATGCCCGGGCACGTGCTGTGGACCGACGACATGATCCTTGCCGATCTCGCCAAGACCGAGTTCGGGGTGCGCCGCGTCTGGACGGAGGCTGCCTTGCAGGCGCGTGCGCAGGCGGGCAATCTCGACCCCGCCGAGCTGGCTACGGCCAGCACCAAGCTGGCGGGTTGGGGCTACTCGTTCACCACCCCGAGTATCGAGACGCTGATGCGCGCGGGTTCGGTCGCGGTATGGAATCCAGATCAGTTCCCGCTGAAGCAGGCGCTCGATCAGTTTGCCGACGATTCGATGAACGTGTCGGATGCGGTGCGGCTGGCGGCCGAGTTGATCGTCAAGATGTACAACGACCAATACCTGCGCGGGCAGCGCCGGACCGTGACCTCGCGGCTGCTCGACCGGCTTGCGGCGCGCCCCGGCGGCCGCGATGCCGTCAAGGCGCTGCCGCGTTCGTTGCCGATTCGTTTCGGGCTCGACCTGATGGGATCGCGCGAACTGAGCGACGTCGTGCGGGGATGGACGGCGCAAAGCGAGGCCCAGCAGAGCGCTCGATAGCTGATGACCGGTCACCGCGGGCCGTTGCGGTCGGACGCCGATAGATCGTGGCGCGTCGTCTCAGCCTTCGCGATCGAGTAGAATCCTGCCCGGACTAATCAGCGGGGCACAGGAGGAGCGCACGATGGCGGTAATCGCCGAAGGCGACCGGATCGTCCTCATCGATCGCAGGCTGTTCAAGGACGACAACACCCGGATTTTCGTGGGCACCGTCGAGCAAACCGAGGGCGCCCTGATTCGCGCCCGCGGCTTCACATTTCACGTCAGCGCCTACGAGGTCGCCGGACAGGAACGCCGCGGTGAAGAGCGCGTGCGCGTGTTCTCGATGGGTTCCGGGGACATCGTGTACCAGCTTCCCAAGGACCGGGACATCTCGCGTCTGATGCTCAAGCGCTCGCCCAAGTCGATGACGCTCAGCGACGGGGAATACGCGATGGACCTGAGCGACTTTCTGCTCCGCATGTGACGGCGCGGACTATAGCGTCTCCACGAATTCGATAATCGCTGCCGCGGTGTCGCCGGGATTGTCCAGCGGCACGTGATGAAACGCGCGTGGAATTTCCTTCAGCACCGATCCGCGAATCTTCCGATGCATCCGCGCAACGTGCGACGGGCTCACCAGACCGCTCTGATCGCCGCGCAGCAGCAGCGCAGGCGTCGCGATCTTATTGAGCTTCGCCCTGCTCATCCTTCTGCCATGCTTGCGCCAGGCCCGCGTCTCCGGATCGAAGCGAAACGCCCACGCGCCACTGGACAGCTGCTCGGCGCCGAGCAACGCGAGCCGCTCAATTTCCAGCCGCGTCAGATTCGTCTCGGGCGGATGCAGGCGAAACTTCCTGATGATGTCGCCGGCCGAGCGGAGCTCGGGGCGAACGCCGCCGTGCGATCGCCGGCGCCATCGCCACATCAGCCGGCGAAACAGCGGCGGCCCTCCGTGCGGCGCATCGACGATGATCAGTGCGTCGAGCAACTCCGGATGCGTGACCGCTACCCACTGCGCCACGGCCCCGCCCATCGAATGTCCAACCAGCACCACGCGCGTGCGAAGGGTGTCGATTAGGCCACGGACGTCTTTCAGATACGCCGGTGGTCCATAGTTCCCCGAATCCGCCCACTGGCTGCGCCCGTGACCGCGAAAATCAAGCGCGAGCACGCGCCCGTATGGCGTCAGCATCGGAGCGACGCCGTCCCACCAATGCGCGTGCGCCGCGCCGCCGTGCAGCAGAACGAAAGTGCGTTTGTCGGGATCGCCGCCCCAATCCAGATAATGAAGCTTGAGTCCTTCAACCCCGACGTACCGGTGGGTCGGCTCCGTTAACACGGTAGCCGCTTGCTCTTGTGCCATAGCGGTGAATTCTATTCGACGCCAAATCGCGAGCATAGATTTTCATGCGCGATCGCGCCGCGTTCATTGGTCGCTTGCTGGAAGCGCGCCGTCCCCTCGTGCTAACAACCGCATCAGAACCGTTGCCAAGGAGTATCTTCGATGGCGCTCAGACTCGAAAACAAAAACGCACTGATCACCGGCGGTGCCAGCGGCATCGGACGCGCAACCGCGATTCGATTCGCCGAAGAGGGCGCCAACGTCTTCGTTGCCGATCGCCATTTCGCCGCCGCCGAGGAAACCGCCGCCGCCGTTAAAAGGCTTGGCCGCAAGTCGAGCGCGTATCAGGTCGATACCAGCGACGAGGCGCAGGTGAATGCGATGGTCGCGCAGATGGTGAAGGACCTCGGCAGCGTGAACATCGTGGTCGCAGCCGCCGGGATTTCACACGCGCACTACGGTGAAGAAGGCCAGCCCGACATCGCCTTTCTGAGCAACAAGTCCTTTGCCAACTGGCGCAAGGTTCTCAGCGTCAACCTTGACGGCGTGTTCCTCACCGATCGCGCCTGCGCCGACGCGATGATCAAGGCGGGCAACGGCGGACGCATCATAAATATCGCCTCTGCCGCAGCGCGAATCCCAACCCCGGGCACCGGCGAGTATTCCGTCAGCAAGGCCGGCGTCTGGATGCTGACACGGGTGCTCGCCACCGAGTTGGCGCCGTTCAATATCACTGCCAACGCGATCGGCCCCGGCTTCATCAAGACTCCGATGACCGCCGAGCTTCAGGCGCTGCCTGACATTTCGCCGCTGATGCAGCGCGTGCCGATGAATCGGATGGGCGAGCCGGTCGATGTCGCCAACACCGCCCTGTTCCTCGCCAGCGAAGAGGGCCGCTACTACACCGGATCGATCCTGCATCCCGACGGCGGTCCCGTCATGCAGTGAAAACGTGAAAAGTGAAAAGTGAGAAGGGCGCGGGGATCGATTGGCCAACGACATTGACTCGAAACTATTTGATCGCGGCGTTCGCCGTTGCATTGCTCGTTCTCTGCGGATTCAGTACTTCCGCGTTGGCGCAGAGCGAGGGTCCGACTGCAACGCCGTCGCCGATGATACTGCCTGCGATTCCGCGGATTCAGCTTATGCCGGTGCCCGGATATGGGCATGCGCCGCTGACCGTCGGCTTCTTGGTGTCGAGCATCGATCCGGACACCGTGCTCCAAACCTTCAGCTGGAATTTCGGCGACGGGCAGGTCTCGATGCTGCCGCCGACTGCGCTGTTCCACATCTACACCACGCCCGGCAGCTACGTGGTCACCGTTACTGCGACCACGGCCGACGGCCATCAGGCAACATCGTTAGCAGGCGTAGTCGTTACGCAGCCCCTGCACTAGCCGCACCGCGCAGGATTGAACCGCGCACGTTACTCCTTCGACCTCAGCATCTCGATCGTGCCCGTGTCTAGATCGTAAATCCCGCCGATGATCTTCAGCTCGCCCGAAATGACCATCGCGCGTAACTCTGAAGAAGTGGCGAGATTCAGCATCACCAGCCGCACATTCGCGCGCACCGCATTTTCGACCGGATCGCCCGGCATGCCCTTGGTTGCCGCCACCGCTGGGTCCAGCTCTCTGAGCATCGGCCCGACGTCTTTTCCCTCTTCCTCGTGACCCTCGACTGCGGCGATCACCGCGCCGCATCGGCGATGTCCCAGGACCATCACCACCCGCACGCCGAGATGCTTGACCGAGTAGTCGAGGCTTTCGATTACCACCTTGTCGGCGACGTTGCCCGCCACCCGCAAGGTGAATATATCGCCAAGTCCGCGGTCGAAAATTATCTCGGGCGGTGTCCGCGAATCCGAGCACGCCAGCACCGCGGCGAACGGATGCTGCCCCTTGGCCACTTCGGCGCGCCGCGTCGGCGTCTGATTGGGATGCTCCAGCTTGCCGGCAACGAAACGTTGATTGCCTTCGAGCAGGAGCTTGAGGGCCTGATCGGCACTGACCGTAGGCTCGTTGACCGCGGCTATCACTGCGCGTGTGGTAGCGATCGACAGCGCGGCGATCGCCAGCAGCATCGACATTCTCGCCAGGACTTTTCTATCTCGAATCACCGTCGCTTCTCCCTCTCTGTTTTACGGGCTCGGACGCCTCGCACCTCGGCATTGACACGGCCCGGCCATTCGCCAGTATTGGTGGCGATGCGGCATAAATCCAGCACCGGCATAATCTTCATATCCCCTACAAACCTGGCAAGCCGAATCCTGTTCGCGCTCGCGCTCGGCGTCTTCGCTCTCGTAGGTGCGGGATGCATGGGCGATCAGATCGCAGCCACCAACAAGTTGGTTCAACAGCAACAGGAGCAGATCGAGCAGCAGCAACAAGAGCTCGAAGCCCTCAAGGCGAATCAGAATCAAGGCTACACCCCCGGCGTTGCGGCGTCGTCTGCGGGCGGCTGCGACAAAGGCGTGGAGACCGTTGCCAGGCAGCGCGGCGGCGAGCGATTTTCCGCCGGTGACTTCTCCAAGGCGCTCGGATACTACCAGGATGCGCTCTCGAGCTGCCCCACCGACGCCCGGGCCGAGGTCAACGTGGCGCGCACCTACGAGGCGCTCGGCAATAAAGTCGCCGCCATCAACCACTACCGAAAAGCGGCCGACAACAGCGGCCCCATCGTCACCGACGCCTCGGAAGAGGCCAGGGCTGCGCTCGAACGCATGCAAGCCTCCCGCCTGCCCTGACCGGCACCGCCCCAGCACCGTTTCGCACGCGGCCACGCGGTTTCGCGTGAGGTTGGTTCTCCTCGTCCCGCTCGGTAGATTCGATAGTAGAGCGACGCGCGTGTCGCTCCCCATTTCCATGGACGGCAATAGCGAAACTCCCGACCTGACCGGCTCGCGCCCCCGCCGAATCGCAATTCTCACCGCCGGCGGCGACGCTCCCGGGATGAACGCCGCCATTCGCGCCGTGGTCCGGATTTCGGCGGTCGCCGGAATGGAGGTGATCGGTTTCAGACGCGGCTATGAGGGCCTCATCCGCGACCTGGCCGAGCCGCTTAGCACCCGTTCCGTCGCCAACATGATCCAGCGCGGCGGGACCTTCCTGGAGACCTCGCGCTCGGTCGAGTTCCGCACCCCCGCTGCCCGAGGGCTGGCAGCCCGCAACTTGAAGCGTCACCAAATCGAGGCGCTCATCGTCGTCGGCGGCGAGGGCTCGATGACGGGTGCGACAATCTTCGGCGACGAGGCAGGCATCCCGGTCTTCGTCATCCCGGCCTCGATCGACAACGACATCCCGGGCACCGACTACTCAATCGGATTCGATACCGCGGTTAACACTGCGCTCGATGCCATCGACCGCATCCGGGACACCGCATTCGCCTACGAGCGCGTCTTTTGTGTCGAGGTGATGGGCCGGGACTCGGGTTTTATCGCGGTCGCGGTCGCTCTCGGTGGCGGCGCCGAGGCAGTCATCGTCCCAGAGATCCCGTTCACTCTCGACGACATCTGCGATCGTGTCGAAGACAGCCATCGCCGCGGCAAACGCGCAACGATCGTCGTGGTCTCGGAGGGACCGCGCACCGGAGGTGTCATCCCGGTCGCCGAGGCCCTTACCGCCAGACTGAAAATGCAGGCGCGCGTGGTTGTGATCGGCCACGTCCAGCGCGGCGGAGCGCCCACGGCCAGGGACCGGTTGCTGGCGAGCCGGATGGGAGCCGGCGCCGTCAGGGCCATCCTCGACGGTGCCGCGCCTTCACTAATTGGCGAGGAGCGGGGCGCAATTGTTTGCGTTCCGTTAAGCGATGTGGTTAATCGGCGCCGCCCGCTGGACCCAGCGCTGATCGAGCTGGTCCATCAGCTCTCCACCTGAGTCTTCCCTCGCCCTCACACATACAAGGCGGCACTTTTAGGCGAGGTAGTTTTCCCCTCCCCCTGTCTGCGCCTCTCGCCATCGCGTCGCAACAATGCGATAAATCTCAGCGAACCACCCCGGGAGGAAGTTTCCATTTTGAAGAATCCATTCAGTGTCGAAGGCAAGGTTACGATCGTAACCGGTGGCGGAACCGGAATTGGCGAGTCGATCGCCAAGGAGTTCGCGCTGCGCGGTGCGCCGGTGCTGATCGCGAGCCGCAAGGTCGAAAACCTCGAGCGCGTGCGCGACGAAATCCGCAAGGCTGGCGGTAAATGCGAGATGACTCAGGTCGACGTCCGCGACGCCGAGCAATGCGACAAGATGGTGGCGGAGGCGGTCAAGCAGTTCGGTCGTCTCGACGTGCTGATTAACAATCACGGCGCCAGTATCGCGGCGCCGTCATTGAATCTCTCGCCCAACGCATGGCGCGCGGTGGTCGGAATCAATCTCGACGGCGTGTTCTTCTGCTCGAAGGCGGCGGCCCGCCAATTCATCGAGCAGAAAAGCCCCGGCTCGATCGTCAACATCTCCTCCACCGCGGGAGTGCATGGGTCGCCCTTTATGCTTCCGTACGGCGCGTCAAAAGCGGGCGTCATCAACCTGACCGTTTCTCAGGCCGGCGAATGGGGCGCCATGGGCATTCGCGTCAACTGCATCGCGCCCGGCCCGATTGACACCGAAGGCGCGGCGCCGCGCGTATGGCCAAATCCGAAGGTCAAGGAGATGGTTGCGCGATCGCGCGCGCTTCAGCGCTTCGGCCGCGTCGAGGAGATCGCCTATCCGTGCATCTTCCTTGCGTCGGACGCGTCGAGCTACGTTACCGGTGCGCTGCTGATTATCGACGGCGGCGAAGGCATGCGACTTTCCGAGTAAGTGGACAAACCGATCGAGCAACAGTAAATAATTTCCTCGACCCTACCGAGAGAGGTTGATTTATATGGCCGACAAGAGCGCCATCGGGAAAACCGGCAAACCATTCAAGATGCACGTCGATTGGAGCAAGGTGCGCGAGTTCGCCCGCTCGATCAAAGACCCCAATCCGCTCTACTTCGACCCGGAACTGGCGAAGAAGGAAATGGGCGGAGTCCCCGTTCCTGTCACGTTTCTGCAGACCAGCGCGTTTTGGACCGACGAGACCTCCAGCCCCGGCTTCGGCGGCTTCGATTTGCGCCGTATCCTGCACGGCGAGCAGGAGTTCGAGTTCTTCAAGCCGATCTTTGTCGGCGACACCCTGACCGGTGTGACCAAGGTCGCCGACGTGCTCGAGAAGGAGGGCGGCCGCGGCGGCAAGATGACGCTGCTGATCACGGAAACCGAGTACACCAACCAGAAGGGCGAGAAAGTCGCGATTGCGCGTTCAACCCTGATCGAGACCGGACAAGCGGTCAAAGCGTAATCGGGCTGCGCGCGCGCAACGATTCAATCGGAGAACCAAGAGAAATGGCAAAACTGAAATTCGATTCGATCAAAGTCGGCGACGAAATTCCCAAGTTCGAAGTGGCCGGCGTGACGCGTCCCGATTTTGTCCGCTATGCGGGCGCGTCGGGCGACTTCGTCCCGCTCCATTACGATCAGACCTTCGTCGAGGCGGCCGGAATCCCGACCGTCTTTGCGCAGGGGATGTTCACCGCGGGCCTGCTCTCGAAGGCCGTCACCGATTACGTCGGCATCGGCAACGTGCGCAGATTCCAGGTGCGCTTCGCCACGCGCGTATGGCCCGGCGACGTCGTCACCTGCACGGGCAAAGTCACCAACAAGCTCGAGAAGGACGGCGAGAAACAGATCGAGGGCGACTTGATCGTGCTCAATCAAAAGGGCGAGCCCGCGATTCGCGGCAGCTTCCGCGCCGCCTGCGCCTAGGCAGCAGCCCACTCAGGAGAGCAAAGGGAAGGGTACGGGGGCTGGCCCCTGCGGTGGGGGCGCGGGGCCTTGCCTGTGGACGGAATTGTTGAACGATTGTGGATTGTTAGCGCTTAAATTTGCTGATCCGCTTGATTAGCTGTGCAGAATCCGGCAAAGAAGGCGGATAAGTTTTACTCTGGCTGGGCGGGCGGGCTTTCGCGGCGCGGTTTGGAGGCGCAACATAGTCTTCGATGTCTTCGATGAGTGAAGCGCGGTACGTCATAATCCACGGCCATTTTTATCAGCCGCCGCGGGAGAGCCCGTGGACGGGTTTGCTTAGTCCCGAGCATGGCGCGGCGCCGTTTCAGAACTGGAACGAACGAATTCTGAGCGAGTGCTACACGGCCAACGCTCATGCGCATACGATGGCAGGGGCGGTCGTTCACGTTCGCAACAATTACGAGTCGCTGAATTTCGATGTCGGCCCGACGCTGGCAGGATGGCTGCAGACGCACGGCAAGGCCGCGTATCGCGCGATGATCCGCGGCGACGCGTTGTATGCCAATGCGCACGGCGGCCATGGCAACGCGATCGCGCAGTCCTACAGTCATTCGATTTTGCCCCTCCTGCCGCCGCGCGATCGCGAGCTGCAGATCGCATGGGGTATCGACGATTTTTTCTTCCGATTCGGCCGCAAGCCCGCCGGGATGTGGATCCCCGAGTGCGCCGCCGCCGACGACACGCTTGCGTCGATCGCGGCGGCCGGAATCGGCTTCGTCATTCTCGCGTCGGATCAGGGAAAGTTCAGCGGCCTCGGCGCCGAGTCGCGCAGTGCCGGGCCGTTCCAATGGCGCCGGGGCGATTTGAGCCTGGCAGTGTTCCGCTTCGACCGTGAATTGTCCACCAGCGTCTCTTTCGGCAACGGATTGGCCGACGGCGCGCGGCTGGCGGACTGGATTGCCGACACCGCGCTCAAGCTGGAGCCCGGCGCCGCACTGATGTTAGCGACCGACGGCGAAACGTTTGGGCATCATAACAAACACGGCGCCGCCGAGTTGGCGCGCGCCCTGATGGCGCTCGAGCGCCGCGACGACGTGATTCTTACCAGTTGCGCGGACTACCTGACGACGCATCGGGCGGCGGGATCATTCGAGATGGCGTCCGCCAGTTCATGGAGCTGTCCGCACGGCGTCGAACGATGGCGCTCGAACTGCGGATGCCGCCACGATCCGAACACCTCGCAGGAGTGGCGGGGGCCGTTGCGTGCCGCGATGGATTTCGTGAAAAACCATACCGAGGCGACTTACGACCGCTTCGCTCCGGCGATGGTGAAAGAGCCCGGCGCGATTCTGCGCGGCGCAATCCGACTGCTGATCGATGCGAATCCCGCCGTCCACGAAGAGTTCTTCAAGCGCTTCGGGGTGGCCGACGAAGGTAACCGCGAAACTATGCTCCGGATGTTCGAGATGGTTCGCGCGGGGCAGGCGGCGCTCACCAGTTGCGCGTGGTTCTTCGATGATTTCGGAGGCCTGGAGGGGCGCGTCGTGCTCAGATGGGCGGCGCGTGCGGTCGAACTCGCGGCTGAGCACTCGGCGAGCGTCGAAAACGAGCTGCTCGAGCGGCTGCGCGGGATCAATTCGAACCGGCGCGAGAACGGCGACGCCGCGACCCTGTACTTGAGCTTGAAAACGCGCGAAGCTCGCGGTCGCGTGTGACATCCAAGCTTAATCGACAGGTGCTCGTGCGATGCCTTCGACCGAAGCGACTCATATCGATTCGACGCTGACCGAATCGCGCAAGTTTCCTCCTCCCGCTGAGTTCAGTGCGCGCGCGTGGGTCAAAAGCCTCGACGAATACAATGCGATCTGCAAGCGCGCCGACGCCGATCCGGAGGCATTCTGGGCCGAGTGCGCGCGCGGCCTGCATTGGTTCAAGCCGTTTGGCAAAACGCTCGAGTGGAACTTCCCGCATGCGAAGTGGTTCGTGGGCGGCACGATCAACGCCGCCTACAATTGCCTCGACCGCCATCTCGACGGCCCGCGCCGCAACAAAGCCGCGCTGATTTGGGAGGGCGAGCCGGGCGACTCGCGCGTGCTGACCTACCAGATGCTCGCCGACGAAGTGGGCAGGTGCGCCAATGCGTTGAAGAGCCTTGGCGTCAAGGTCGGCGACCGCGTCGCGATCTACATGCCGCTGGTGCCGGAGGCGGCGATCGCGATGCTGGCGTGCGCCCGAATCGGTGCGATTCATTCGGTGGTCTTCGGCGGCTTCTCGTCCGAAGCGCTGGCCGATCGGATCAACGACGCGGAAGCGAAGGTTTGTATCACCGCGGACGGCGGATGGCGCCGCGGCCAAACCGTCGAGCTCAAGAACAATGTCGATGAGGCGCTGAAAAAGTGCCCGTCGATCCGCAATGTCCTCGTGCTCAACCGCGCCGGCATCAAAGTCGAGATGCGCAAAGGGCGCGACCTGTGGTGGGACGAGTTGGTTCCCGCGCAAAGCCCCCGCTGCGAGGCCGCCGCGCTCGACGCCGAGCATCCGCTCTACACGCTTTACACCAGCGGCACGACCGGCAAACCCAAGGGCGTCGTGCATACGACCGGCGGCTACCTGACCCATGTCCTGATGACGATGAAGTGGGTGTTCGACTTGAAGGAGGACGACATCTACTGGTGCACCGCGGATATCGGATGGGTTACCGGCCACAGTTACACCGTCTACGGGCCGCTGGCGGCGGGCGCGACCGTCGTGATGTATGAAGGCGCGCCGAACTTTCCCGAGAACGATCGCTTCTGGCAGATAATCGAGAAGTACCACGTCAGCATCTTCTACACCGCGCCCACTGCGATACGGACTTTCATCAAATGGGGCGACGCGTGGGTGAAAAAGCATGACCTGTCGAGCCTGAGATTGCTCGGTTCGGTCGGAGAGCCGATCAATCCCGAAGCCTGGATGTGGTACCGCAAAGTTATCGGCGGCGAGCGATGCCCGATCGTCGATACCTGGTGGCAGACCGAGACCGGTGGGATCATGATAAGCCCGATGCCCGGTGCGATCGCCGCCAAGCCCGGCTCCGCGACGCTTCCGTTGCCCGGAATCGCCGCCGATGTCGTCACGCGCGAGGGCAAGAGCGTCGGCGCCAACCAGGGCGGCCTGCTGATCGTGCGCAAGCCGTGGCCCGGGATGCTGCGAACGATCTACCGCGACCCCGAGCGCTACAAGAACAATTACTTTGTCCAGATCGAAGGCGCCTATTTCACCGGCGACGGCGCCCGGCGCGATCAGGACGGCTACTTATGGATCATGGGCCGCGTGGACGACGTGATTAACGTGTCGGGCCATCGCCTGGGCACGATGGAGATCGAAAGCGCACTGGTCTCGCATCCGGCGGTGGCGGAGGCCGCATGCGTCGGGCGCCCCGACGAGATGAAGGGACAGGCCGTGGTCGCATTCGTCACGCTGGAGGGCGGGCGCAAGGGCGATGGCAAATTGCGCGACGAATTGCGCGCGCACGTCGTCAGGGAAATCGGCGCGCTGGCGCGCCCCGACGACATCCGCTTCACCGAGGCGCTGCCGAAAACGCGCAGCGGCAAGATCATGCGGCGCCTGCTCCGCCAAATCGCGTCCGGCGATGAGACGCTTGGCGATACGACGACGCTCGAGGATCTGTCGGTGCTCGCCAGGCTGCGCGACGATGAGCAGGGGTGACCCCTGCACCCAGTATTAAGGCCGCCCGCCGTTGGCGGGCGCGGCCCCTGCTAATGGCTTAATACTGCGCTGCCGTCGCCACGGCCAGGGGTGGCCCCTGCACCCACTGTTAATCGCTAAGTCGCGAGGCCGCGCCTTAGCTCTCAGGGTTCATGGCGGGAGAGCGGGAGACGCGCCCGCGGGCTCTTCCATCGCGTAGTCGCGAAAAGATGCGCTGCGCAGATTTTCGCGTCTTCTCACTGCGGGTACAGGGGCCGCAGCCCCTGTCGCCCACCGCGCAGGTGATTCTTCCTTCATCCTGCCGCAAGCCGGTCGCCTCGCGACAACTGAGCGCGGCGTTAACGCTGGGTGCAGCGGTCACCCCTGCCCGTCGCCACGGCTCGCGGGAAAACTAATAGTTTTCGTGACCATGGGCCTGGTTGTGATCCTGGCCGTGGCCCTGGTTGTGATCCTGGCCGTGGCCCTGGTCGTGATCCTGGCCGTGGCCCTGGTTGTGATCCTCGCCATGGCCCTGGTTGTGCTCCTCGCCATGGCCGTTATCGTGATGCTCGCGTTGGTTGACCCATGTCGGATGATGCTGCTGGACCCATCCGCGATCATGGCCCATCCACCAGTTCGAGTCGTGCCAATGGCGATCGTGGTCGTAGTCACCATAGTTATGCATATCGTAGGACCCACACGTGCCGCCGAACGCCCACCGGTTTTGATTCCTAACGTCAGCAGCGGCGGAGGGATGCCCGGTGTTGAGATCGTTCCAATAGATGGTCCGGAGTTTCTCCGCTTCCCGGCAAGAAGCTCCATAGGCCTGCATCGTAAGCCCACCGGCCAGAACCAATAGCAATTCTACCGCCAACAAGAATCTAAGGGTCATCGCATTCTCCTTCTTTCGATTTCAGCCTTGCATAATCTGAAATACCTGATCCAGCCGAATCCTTCTAGTCAGTTGGCCTGCAGATGACTTACCAGTTCGGTGACGCGCGCGGGATCGATAATGACTATTGCCGCCGCGCCGACTGCGAACATGATCACGAACCCCGCCATCAGGCGCAGATAGAAGGCCGGCTGATGGCTGGTCTCGGCCACCGCCGACTTGAAGATCGCGTTGACTCCGGCCGCCAGCGTGAGCCCGATTACCGCGTCGCGCGCCGCGCTGGTGCCTGCCTGAACGAAAGCCGCCAGTGTCAGCGAGATCGCATCGACGTCCACCAGTCCGCTGATAGCCGAAACCACCATCTGGCCGCCGGACCCCGCATAATGCTTGGCGACGCGGGTCACCAGCAGCACGACGGTGAATCCGACGCCGAACTCGAGCGCGGGGCGGATCGAAAACGGGTTGCGGAAGGTGGAATCCGCGACCGAGTTGGCTTTTTTCAACGGCGCAGAGGCCAGTATCAGGGCAGCGGCGAAACCCGCGAGCATCATCGCTGCGAAAGCGGGGGTTGCCGCGATCGCGAGCGTCGGGCTGACCACCGCGACGAGCAGCAGCATCCGCGGGAATAGTATCGAATTGGCTATCAGCGCGTAGCGGGCCGCCGGCACGGCAGACTCCGGCGCGTCGGCGACTGCGCGCGAGATCCCGGTGGTGTAGGCGGTCGTCGAGGCGATAGCACCGACAATCGCAGTTAGCAATTCGCCGCGCTCGCGCCCGGTAAACTTGGTCAGGAAATAGCCGACATACGAAACCCCGGATACGAGGATTACGAATAGCCAGATTTTGCGCGGCTCGAAAAATCCGAATGGTCCGTAGCTGCCGGTTGGGAGCAGCGGGTAGATGATGAAAATCAGGCCGAGAAAACTCAGCGTATCGATGTATTCGCGGTCGGAGATCGCCTCGCGCACAAAGTGGCGAAGCTGATCGCGCTCGGCCAGGATCAGCGCGAGCACGATTCCGAGCCCGGCGCCGAACTGACGGTCCGACGTAAGGCAGAGATCAGCCAACGCGAAGGTCGCGACTGCCGCGAGTTCGGTGGTGATTCCGCTGCGCTCCGGATGCTGCGCGCGCATCACGAGCACGGCGCCGATCATACCGGCGAACAATGCGATCGCGATCGCCGCGTTGCCGACGTGGCCCGCGACCGCGCCGAGCAGCGCGATTATCAGGAAATCGCGCATCCCGGGACGCGGCGGACCGTCGGGTCCGGGTTCTCGCGATCGGCCGACCAGGAATCCGATCGCCAGCGCGAGCATGAATCCCAAGGCCGGTGAGTTGGGGCCGGTCAGATCGAGCATTGAGAGGACGATAGCAGGGGTGACCCCTGCACCCAATATTAAGGCCCGTTGGCACGGGATGAAGGAAGAATCACCTGCGCGGTGGGCGACAGGGGCTGCGGCCCCTGCACCCGCGGCGAGAAGACGCGAAAATCTGCGCAGCGCATCTTTTCGCGACTACGCGATGGAAGAGCCCACGGGCGCGTCCCCCGCTCTCGCGCCATGAACCTGAGAGCTAAGGCGCGGCCTCGCGACTTAGCGATTAACAGTGGGTGCAGGGGTCACCCCTGCAAACCCACGGCGGGTTTCACATGAAATCGAGCTCCCCTATTTTGCCGTGCCTTGCTGACAGGTTGGCGGTAGTGGTATCCTGCTCACGGTGAGTGGGCGTGCGCCCACTTTTTTGTTGGTGCAGCAAAAAGGTTTTCGGTTTCGTGACATAAAGCCGACTCCGACGGCCGTAGCGAGCGAGAGGTTTGAGCAGATGGCGGCCCTGAGGCTTCATCCGACCGCGGAAAAGGTGGTCGAGCTGCTCGAGCCGCATGTCGAACGCCAGGGTTATGAACTGGTTTCGGTGGATTTTCGCAAGGGCACGCGAAATTCGCTGCTGCGGCTGCTGGTCGACAAGCCGGGCGGCGGAATTGCGCTCAACGATCTGGAGAAGTTGAGCCCGGCGCTGGGCGATTTGCTCGACGTGTACGACCCGGTCGAGGGCCGCTACACGCTGGAGGTCGCGTCGCCGGGAATCAACCGGCCGCTGCGCAAGCTGGAGCATTTCGAGGCGGTCAAGGGTGAACGGGTGAAGGTCCGAACGCATCGCGCGCGCGATGGGCAGAAGTCGTTCGTGGGCAGGCTGGTGTCGGTCGGACAAATCGGAATCGAGCTTGACGACGAGACCAGCCGCAAGCGCCACGCGATTGGTTTCGACGAGATGTCTGGAGCGAATTACGAATACGATTTTGACAAATAGACGCATGGGCTCCCGCCCAGGTGGAGTGACAAAAATAGCTGGCGCGCCATTGGGTCCGCGCCCCGGGGAGGCGGTATGCAGGTCGATCTGAACCGGGTAATCGAGCAGGTCTCCAAGGAAAAAGGCATCGACAAAACGATCGTGATCAACGCGGTCGAGGAGATGATGCATTCGGCGGCGCGGCGCACGTTCGGGCCGGACCGCAATATCGAGTCGCGGTTCAACCCCGAGCTCGGCGAAATCGAGCTGTTCGAGATCAAGACGGTGGTCGAAAGGGTGGCCAACGCCGCGGCCGAGGCCGACGTGGCGGAGGCGCGAGCGAAGTACGATCCCGAGGCGGAAGTCGGCGACGAAATTTTGATCAAGCTCGACACCGCCACGATGGGCCGTATCGCGGCGCAGGCGGCCAAGCAAAACCTCATCCAGCATATTCGCGACGCCGAGCGCAAGCAGATTTTCAACGAGTTCAAGGATCGCAAGCAGGAAGTCGTTTCGGGAATCGTGCAGCGCTTCGAGCGCAAGAACATGATCGTCAATCTCGGCCGCACCGAGGCGATCCTGCCCGAGAAGGAGCAGATCCCCCACGAGCGCTATCGCCAGGGCGATCGCATCCGCGCGCTGATTCTCGACGTCGATCTGTCGGAGAAGGGACTTTCGATCGTGCTCTCGCGCACCTCGAACGACTTCCTGATGAAGCTGTTCGAGCAGGAGGTGCCGGAAATTTACGAGGGCATCGTCGAGATTCGCCAGAGCGCGCGCGAGCCCGGCGGACGCGCCAAGGTGGCGGTCTATTCCAAGGATTCCGACGTCGATCCGGTCGGCGCGTGCGTCGGGATGAAGGGCACCCGCGTGCAATCGGTGGTGCAGGAGCTGCGCGGCGAGAAGATCGACATCGTGCCATGGACCGACGACCAGGCCGAGCTGGTGTGCCGCGCGCTGGCGCCGGCCAAGGTCTCCAAGGTGATCATCGACGAGGACGAACACGCGATGGAAGTGATCGTGCCCGACGATCAACTGTCGCTGGCGATCGGCAAGCGCGGCCAGAACGTGCGCCTGGCGCATCGCCTCACCGGATGGAAGCTCGACGTGCGCAGCGAGGCGGAGGCCGAAGAAGAGGCTCGCTCGGCGCGCGCGTCGCTCAACGCAATCCCGGGCATCGGCGATATCAACGCGGAACTGCTCTACCAGTGGGGATTCCGCTCGGCCGAGCAGCTGGCGGATGCGGATGAGACGGCGTTCGACGTCGAGGGAATCAGCGCCGAGCGCGCGATCCAGATAATCAACGCGGCGCGCGAGCACGTCGCGAACAAGAAGATCGCGGCCGAAGCAAAGGCGGCGGCAGCCGCCGAGGCGGCTGAGACTGCCGCGGCGGAAGCTGCGTTGGCAGCTACGGAAGCGGAAGGTGCGGAGGCGGCTGCCGAAACGATCGCGGTGGAATCCGTGCCGGCCGCCACTGAAGATGCGGGAGAAAAGTAACTGGCTAAGCCGCCCGAGCGTACTTGTATCGGATGTATGAAACGTGACGCGAAGGCGGCGATGGTGCGGATTGCGGTCGTCAATGGGCATGTCGAAGTGGATTTGGAGGCGCGACGCGCCGGGCGCGGCGGCTATTTGCATCCGACGCTTGAATGCGCCGAGCGGTTCGTCAGTTCAAAAGTCAAGGAATTTCGCGCGCTCCGGCGGAAAATAGAACGTCCCGAGCGGCGCCAGATAGCGGCGGCAATTAAACTCCGACTGGATAGCAACTCAAAGGTCGAATAGTATAAGTGGGATGGCGCGAAAGCGGATCAAAACTCTTGCAACTGAATGGGGATTCCCGGTCGAGGATTTGCTCGCCGGATGCACCCGCCTGAAGCTCGGGCATACGCAGTCCGAGTCCAGTCTTCTCTCGCCCGAAGAGGCGGACCGGCTCAAGGCCGATCTCGACGAGCAGGCGCATCGCGCGTCGATCCTGCGCCGCGAGACCGTGCTCGAAACCAGCAGCGGAAAAATTCTCGAAAAGCGCCTCAATGCCACCGTGATGCGCCGGCGTCATGCCGAGCCCGGCCAAGCCACCGGTGGAGCAGAGGCGCCTTTCCATTTCGAAGTCGAAGAAGCCCATGGCGACTCGTTCGTGTCGCCGTTTCTCGACGAGTCACCCGCCGCGCTGCCCGAGGCGCCGGTTGCGTTTGACTCGGGGCATCATGTGGAGGTTCCAGTCGCCGAGCCGCGTCGCGCGCCCGAGCCGGTCGTCGTCAGGCCGGAGCCTGAAGTCGAGGAGATTGGCGAGGCCGATTACGAGGCTCATCCGCCCGAGGCTGCCGTTCATATCGAAAAAATGGAAGCTGAGCCCGAGCCTGAGATTGCTCCCGCACCTGAGCATCCGGCCGTCGTTGCGGAGGCTGCGGCCGCGCCTGAAGCGCCGCCACGGGCGCCCTCGTCGCGCTTCGGTTATCGCACCGATCGTGTGCGCCCGGCGGAATCGGCGGAGCGTGGCTCGATCAATCTTACTCGCGGCTCTCAGACCGGCCCGACGCTCGACGACGGACAGAAGGGACCCAGGGTTCTTGGCAAGATCGATCTCAGGGTCAAGGCGCCGCCGGCACGTCCGGCGTCGCCCGGTTCGCGTACCGCCGCGGGCGCGCCAAGTGCGCGGCCGGGACTGACCGGACGCTTCGCTCCACAGCAGCAGCAGGCGCAACCGGCGGAAGCGATGCCGCAACTTCCACCCGATCAAGTGGCCAAGCCCGGCGGCGGACGCGGAATAAAGAAAAAGAAAGTTGTCAAGAAGGGCAGTACCGATCTCGCCGCCGAGCGCGAGATGCGCGGGCTGCGGGTGCCCAAAAAGCGCCGCGCCCTGCCCGGCAAGGAACAGCGAAAAACCGAGATTACAACGCCCAAGGCCTCCAAACGCGTGGTGCGAATCACCGAGGGTGTAACGGTGGGCGATCTCGGCCGCTCGATGGGTGTCAAGGCCGGCGACCTGATCAAAAAGTTGATGGAACTCGGCCAGATGGCGACGCTGAACCAGGTGCTCGACGTTGACACCGCCACGTTGCTGGCCGGCGAGTTCGGCTACAGCGTCGAGAATGTTTCCTTCGACGCGGAATCCGCCATCGAAGAGACGCCCGAGGAAACCGTGGTGGGCGAAAGCGTCACGCGCCCGCCGGTTGTCACCGTGATGGGCCACGTCGATCACGGCAAGACCTCGCTGCTCGACGCGATTCGCCACACCAACGTGACGGCGCGCGAGTTCGGCGGAATCACGCAGCACATCGGTGCCTACACCGTCGAGGCCAATGGACGGACGATCGCGTTCGTCGATACCCCCGGCCATGAGGCGTTCACTGCGATGCGTGCGCGCGGCGCCAAGGTCACCGACATCGTCGTGCTGGTGGTCGCCGCCAACGAGGGCGTGATGCCGCAGACGCAGGAGGCCATCAATCACGCTCGCGCCGCCAACGTTCCCATAATCGTCGCGATCAACAAGATCGATCTGCCCGACGCCAATATCGACAACGTCAAGCAGCGCCTGACCCAGGTCGGCCTGGTGCCCGAAGACTACGGTGGCGACACCATCATCGTGCCGGTCTCGGCTCGCACCGGTGAGGGAATCGACAAGCTGCTCGAGATGATCCTGCTGCAGGCCGACGTGATGGAGCTGAAGGCCAATCCGGCGCGCGCCGCGCGCGGCACGATCATCGAGTCGCAGCTCGACCGCGGCCGCGGCCCGGTCGCCACCGTGCTCATCCAGGAAGGCACGCTGCATCAGGGCGATCCTTTCGTGAGCGGCGTCTCGTACGGCCGCGTGCGCGCGATGCAGGATCATCTCGGCCAGCGGCTTACCGAGGCAGGTCCGTCCACTCCGGTCGAGATTTTCGGCCTCTCCAGCGTTCCCGAGCCCGGCACCGTGTTCACCGCGGTGGTCGAGGAATCGAAGGCGCGCCAGGTCGCCGAGTATCGCCGCTCCAAGCAGCGCGAAGGCGAACTGGCCAAGACCAGCCGCATCTCGCTCGAAGACTTGAGCCAGCGTCTGGCGGCGGGCGAGGTCAAGGAACTCAAAGTCATTCTCAAGGGCGACGTGCAGGGCTCGGTCGAGGCGCTGGCCGACGCGCTCGCGCGGCTTTCCACCGAGGAAGTCAAGCTCGAGGTAATCCACGGCTCGGCGGGCGCGATTTCGGAGACCGACGTTACGCTCGCATCGGCTTCCAAAGCCATCATCATCGGTTTCAATATCCGTCCCGAACCGAAGGCTGCCACGCTGGCGGAGAAAGAAGGCGTCGAGATTCGCCTCTACACTGTCATCTACGAAGCGATCAACGACATGCGCGAGGCGATGGAAGGTCTGCTCGCGCCGACCTACCGCGAAAGAGCGCTCGGCCGTGCCGAAGTCCGCAAGATTTTCAACGTGCCCGGCGCCACCGTCGCGGGATGCATGGTTCTCGACGGCAAGATTGTGCGCAGCGCGCGTGCGCGGCTGGTCCGCGACGGCCGCCCGGTATGGGAAGGCAAGCTCGCCACGCTCAAGCGCTTCAAGGACGATGTGCGCGAAGTCGCGCAGGGCTACGAATGCGGTATCGCGCTCGAAAATTTCAACGACGTGAAACCCGACGACATCATCGAAGCTTTCGAGATGGAAGCGATTCTGCGCAAGCTTGCCGCGCCCAAGCCCGAGACCGTGCGCGGTCAGGCGGCCGTCGAAAAGCAGCTTCAGCCTTAGACTGCGTGTTCGTTGGTCGATCCGGGCGCGCGGGGCTGCGCGTTGGGGGAGGGGGCGTATCATCAATGGTCATCGGCATCATGCGGCTGACCCTGTTTCTGCCGGAGAATCATTCGCTCAAGGGCAAACGACAGGTGCTGCGCGCGATCAAGGATCGCGTGCGCAACAAGTTCAACGTCTCGATCGCCGAGTCCGACAGCCACGACATGTGGCAGCGCGCCGAGTTGGGCATCGCGCAGGTCGGCAGCGATCGCGCATTCGTGGACGGCGCGCTGCGCGAGGTCGTGAACTTTATCGATTCGCTGGGGTTGGTCCCGCTCGGCGATGAGCGGCTCGAAATCATCAACTGCTGAGACCGGGAAAACTACTGACAACGACGCCGCGTCAGACGCGCGGCGCTCGTGACAGCGGGGAAGAACATTGGCTGAAGGTCGAAGACCGGAGCGCGTCGCCGAGGCGATCTTGAGAGAACTCTCCGGGCTGCTGATCCGCGATCTCCGCGACCCGCGCCTGCGCGGTATCACGCTGACCGGGGTCAAGATGGACGACGACCTGCGACACGGCCGCGTCTATTTCTCGCATCTGGAGGGTTCCGTGCGAGCGCCGGCCGCGGTCGCCGGCTTCAGGAGCGCCAGCGGCTTCATCCGGCGCGAGATAGGCAAGTCGCTCGGGCTTAGATACACGCCCGAGCTGGATTTCGAATTCGATCCCGCACTCGAGCGCGCCGCCCGCATCGACGCGCTGCTCAAGCAATCCGCGCCCAAGGATTGAGCGCGTCCGCTGTGTCATATTCCATTGCGGCACGGAACAACGGCGTAGGCTGTGGAAATGAAATCCGAGCGAAAAATTACGGTTCGCGTTCGTAGTGACTTGCTGGAGAAAGCCCAAAAGGTCGCGCGGGCCGGACTTAGCGAAACCGTTCGCAAAGGACTCGAGCTGCTGGCTGCGAGCGAGGCCTATGACCGGCTGCTGAAGATGCGCGGCAAGGTGAAGTTCTCCGTCGATTTGAACGAACTGCGCCAAGACCGTCGCTGATAGCTCTCACGCGGATCGAACACCGCAGCGGGGATAAAAGCAGAAAGGCAATCACGAAACCCCTTACGGGTTTCGGACTTCCCGTCTGTTAATCGCGAAATGTCGCAGACGACCTTTCGCTCTCAATCGAGGGGGACAGAGAGCGCCGGCGAATTGTTCAGCGCCCCGCGAGCGGATAAGCTCAGAAATCTTCCCATGAGCGCAATTGTGCTGGTAGATAAACCCGCCGGAATCTCGTCGGCCGAGGTGGTGCGTCGCGTCAAATCGCGCGTCAAGCCGGTCCGCGTGGGCCATCTCGGCTGAAAAGTTGCGCAGGTCACCGCGCAGTTCACCGGCGCGATCGAGCAGGTTCCTTCGGTGTTCTCCGCGATCAAACGCGACGGCGTGCCGCGCTACCGGCTCCCGTGCTGCGGCGGCGCTGCTCCCTCCTCGGTGACCGCCGGAATCGTTTTGGTGGAGCAAGCCGCTCCGACGATGCCAGTGGTGGGGGGGAATGTATCCACACTACTGCCCGCGATGTATTGGCCAACATATTCTCCAGTCTGCGACGGGAGCGACAAACTGATGGTATCAATCTCGACCCAGCCTTGCGGCTCGTCCCCGGGTCGTGAGCGTGAGCGAAAGGTTCGACCCGTCAGAGGAAGTACATCCTATGCCCGTAGTTTGGAGATTCGCCCCCAATGCAACGAAGCCGGTCCATGGCGTACACTTGCCCTTGCTGGGAACTTTGAATCCTATTCCCACAAAAACAAAGCTTGGATTGGGAAGTCCGCTTATGCAGTAGTTCTTTGCCAGCACGACGCGGGGTGTGAGAATCAGCAGGGTAACAAAACCAGCAATGCCTGCTCGCAGCTTGTACATCTTCGAAACCTCCGTGTGTGTTTGATGTGTATTTGATTCGGGTCTGTCCGCTCCGGGGCGCGGACGGTCTCCTATCGTACAGGGCTACTGGCTTCCGCGCCGCGCCGTCGCTGCTCCCTCCTCGGTGACTGCCGGAATCGTTTTCGTGGAGCAAGCGGCTCCGACGATACCAGTATCGGGGCCGTATGAACTCACACTACTACTCGCGAGGTATTGACCAGAATCTTCTCCGGTCTGAGACGGGAGCGACAAACTGATGGTATCAATCTCGACCCAGCCCCCCGGCTCGCTCCCGGTCGTGAGAGTGAGCGAAAGGTTCGACCCATCAGAGGAAGTACATCCTATGCCCGTAGTTTGGACATTCCCCCCGCTCGATGCTACGAAGCCGGTCCATGGCGTACACTTGCCCTTGGCGGGAACCTTGAATCCTTGTCCCACAAGAACAAAGCTTGGATTGCCAAATCCGCTTATGCAGTAGTTCTTCGCCAGCACGACGCCGGGCGTGAGAATCAGTAGGGTTACGAAACCAGCAACGCCGGCTCTCAGCTTGTACATCTTCGAAACCTCCGTGTGTGTTTGCTTCGGGTCTGTCCCACTCCTCACCGCAGGCGCGACTCTGTGGATAGGGCTTGGCGCTGAACGGCCAGCAACGGACAATCGGTGAAAACTGCGCGGCGATTTGTTCAGCGCGCCGCGAGCGGATAAGCTCAGCGATCTCCCCATGAACGCAATTGTGCTGGTAGATAAACCCCCCGGAATCTCGTCGGCCGAGGTGGTGCGTCGGGTCAAATCGCGCGTCAAGCCGGCCCGCGTGGGACATCTTGGCACGCTCGATCCGTTCGCGACCGGAATCCTGCCGATCATGATCGGAGAGGCGACCAAGCTCGCGCCGTTTATCGACGGCGGCGACAAGCAGTACGCGGGCCTCGTCCGGCTGGGGGTCGAGACCGACACGCTCGATCGCGATGGCGCCGTCGTTCACCGCGCCGCCGTGCCCGCCATCTCGGCTGAAACAATTGCGCAGGTCACCGCGCAGTTCACCGGCGCGATCGAGCAGGTTCCTCCCGTGTTCTCCGCGATCAAACGCGCCGGCGTGCCGCTCTACCGGCTCGCGCGCCGCGGCGACGACGTTGCCCCGCCCGAAAAACGCAGCGTCGAGATCAAGCGTCTCGATCTCGAATGCGAGGCGCCCGACGCGATTCGATTCGTCGCGACATGCTCGCCGGGCACTTATGCGCGCTCGCTGGCGCGCGATATCGGCGTCGCGCTCGGGACGGTCGCGCATCTCGAGGAACTCCGGCGTACCCGCAACGGCGCCTTCTCGATTGCCGACGCGATGGCGCTTGCCGACGTCCTCGCAGCCCTCGATTCCGGCGCGCCGATTCCACGCCGGATCGGTCTTCGCGACGCGCTCGTCGGCATGCCCGAGCTGGTCGTCGATGCCGCGGCCGAAAAACGCCTGCGCGACGGCGACTCGCGCGTGCTCGACTCCCAGGTTCCACCCGGCGGGCCGCTATTCAAGGTGGTGTCGGATAGCGGGGAACTGATCGCAGTTGCGCGGGCGACCTCCCGGGTGACGGCGGTAATCGAGCGTATTTTCAATCCGGAGGGCGCCGAGGCCTGAACTGACTCGAAATGACCCACCTTTACTCCGCTGACCCGCTCTGTTAATTTGGTCGGCTAAAGCTAAAGGAAAAAGGGAAAGTAAGAACTCCGAATGCCTCTTCCATCGGCCCGTAAGCGGGAAGTCATCCAAGCCAACGCTCGAACCACCAATGACAGTGGCTCGCCTGAAGTTCAGGTCGCGCTACTCTCGGCCCGGATCGACCAGTTGACCGAGCATCTCGCGGCGCACAAGAAGGACCATCACACGCGCCGTGGACTGTTGCGACTGGTCGGCAAGCGTCGCCGGCTGCTTGATTACCTGCATTCGCGCGACTTTTCGCGCTACAAAGGGCTGATCGAAAAGCTGGGTATCCGGAGATAGGCCGCACATATTCTGCCGCGCCGCCCGCAACATTCGGGCGCGCGGGCCTTGGCCTGCCACCCGGCAGTTTTCCAGGGCGCGTCCCCTGTGGCGCCTCGCGGGCAACCGCAATCGTCCCGCGGCCTCAGTCCTCCCTCAGGTGTCATTCATGTACCAAAAACTCGAAATTGATTTTGCGGGGCGCAAGCTCTCGCTCGAAACCGGCCGTCTGGCCCGGCAGGCGCACGGCAGTGTGCTGGCGACCTACGGCGATACCGTCGTGCTCGCGACCGCGGTCTCGCAGTATGAAGCGCGGCCCAACATGGACTTTCTGCCGCTGACGGTAGACTACGTCGAGAAGACGTTCGCCGCCGGCAAAATTCCCGGCGGCTTCTTCAAAAGGGAAGGGCGCGCCTCCGAAAAGGAGACTCTGACCTCGCGCTTGATCGACCGATCGATGCGCCCGCTGTTTCCCAAGGGCTACGATTGCGAAACCCAAATCATCGTGACCGTGCTGTCCGCCGATCGTGACAACGATCCCGACATGCTCTCGCTGATCGCGGCCTCGGCTGCGCTGCTGGTCTCCGATATCCCCCACAAAGGCCCGGTTGCGTCGGTCCGGATGGGCCGCGTGGACGGCAAAATCGTGGTCAATCCCACCCACACGGAACTCGAGGGCAGCGACGTTTCGCTGGTCGTCGCGGCCAACCCCGAGTCGATCATGATGCTCGAGGGCGGCGCGCATATCGTCGACGAAGAGGCGATCCTAGAAGCGCTGTTCGCGGCGCATGAAGCGATGCAGCCGATTTTCGCGATGCAGGAGGAACTGCGCCGCCGCGCGGGCAAGCCCAAGCGCCAATTCGTCGTCAAGGAACGCGACGCTGGCCTGCTGGCGGCGGTCGAAAAGAGCATCGGCGACCGGATCGAGAAGGCTCTCGCCACCAAGGGCAAGAAGGAGCGCGCCGCGGCGCTGTACGCGGTCAGCGACCAGGTGGTGGCCGCGCTGGGCGAGAAGTTCCCCGACCGCGCCAAGGAAATCATAGACGCCTGCGACCACCTCGTGCGCACGCGGGTTCGGATGGCGATCCTCGACGACGACAAGCGAATCGACGATCGCAAGTCCACCGACATCCGCGACGTAAGCGCCGACGTGCAGGTCCTCCCACGCACCCATGGCTCCGCCGTGTTCACGCGCGGCGAGACCCAGGCGCTCGCGACCGTCACGCTCGGCACGTCATCCGATGAGCAGAAGATCGACGCGCTGCTCGGCGAGCGTTTCAAGAAGTTCATGCTGCATTACAACTTCCCGCCATTCTCGACCGGCGAGGTGAAGTTTTTGCGCGCTCCGTCACGGCGCGAAATCGGCCACGGCGCGCTCGCCGAACGCGCGCTCGCGCCGATACTTCCCGGTGAAGACGACTTTCCCTACACGATTCGCGTCGTGTCGGACGTGCTCGAGTCCAACGGCAGCTCCTCGATGGCGACGGTATGCGGCGGCAGCCTGGCGTTGATGGACGCCGGCGTGCCCACCAAGTCCGCGGTCGCGGGCATCGCGATGGGCCTGGTCAAGGAAGGCGACAAGGTCCGCGTGCTCACCGACATCCTGGGCGACGAGGACCATCTCGGCGACATGGACTTCAAGGTCGCCGGCACCAGGGCCGGTGTTACCGCGATCCAGATGGACAATAAGGCCGGCGGGGTCTCCAAGGAGATCATGCGCCAGGCGCTCCATCAGGCGCGCGACGCCCGCTTGTTCATCCTCGGCGTGATGGAGAAGGCGCTGTCCACGCCGCGCAAGGACGTCTCCAGCTACGCGCCGCGAATCGTCACGCTGCACATCAAGCCCGACAAGATTCGCGAAGTGATCGGCCCGGGCGGCAAGGTTATCCGCGGACTGGTCGAGCAGACCGGCTGCAAGATCGACATTGAGGACGACGGCACGGTGCTGATCGCGTCGGCCGACGGGGTCGCGATGGAAAAAGCGATCAGCATGATCCAGGCGATCACCGCCGAGCCCGAAGTCGGCAAAATCTACCGCGGCACGGTCCGCAAGATCGTCGAGTTCGGCGCCTTCGTCGAGATAATGCCGGGGACCGACGGCCTGCTCCACATCTCGCAAATTTCCAACGAGCGCATCCGCCGCGTCGAGGATGTGCTGCACGAGGGCGACGAGATCAACGTGAAGGTGCTCGACGTCGATCGCAGCGGCAAAATCCGGCTCTCGATGCGCGAGGCCGAGCAGGAACCCGGCAAGGATAAGTAACCCGCGAATGATTCAAAAAAGCGTTATCGGAAACGGCGTGCGGATTCTGACCGAGGCGATGCCGCAGGTGGTGTCGTCGTCGATTGGGATTTGGGTTGAGAACGGCTCGCGCTACGAGGAGCCGGCCGAAAACGGCACCTCGCATTTCATAGAGCATCTGCTCTTCAAGGGCACCAGCAAACGCACCGCCGCGCAAATCGCCGAGGCCTTCGACGCCGTCGGCGGTGTGCTCAACGCCTTCACCGGCAAGGAGTACACCTGTTACTACGCCAAGGTGCTCGGCAAGGACCTCGAGATGGCGACCGAGGTGCTCGCGGACATCTTCCTCGAGTCGGTTTTCGATCCCGCCGAAATAGAGCGCGAGCGCCAGGTTGTGTTGCAGGAAATCTCGCAGGCCGAGGACACTCCCGACGATTTCATCCACGACCTGTTCACCGAAAATTTCTGGAAGGGTCATCCGCTCTCGTTGCCGATCTTCGGCTCGGCCGAGACGGTTAACAAAATAGACCGCGAGCAGCTGACTTCGTTCATGGCGGCGCGCTACCGCTCCAGCCGCGTCTTTATCGCCGCCGCCGGCCAGGTAGAGCACGAGCGTCTCACCGCGAAATGTGCGGGGCTGTTCGGCGGCGTCGCCGGTGACGGCAAGGTCGAGAAATTCTCGCCGCCGGTCGACCGGCCGCTGGTGCTGAACCGGGAAAAGAAGCTCGAGCAGGCGCACATCTGCATCGGCGGCCCCGGCATCAGCCAATCGCATCGGCTCCGCTACGCAGCCTACGTGCTCAACACGGCGCTCGGCGGCGGGATGTCGTCGCGGCTGTTCCAGGAAGTGCGCGAGAAGCGCGGCCGCGTTTACAGCATCTACTCGTTCATCTCGTCCTTCATCGATTCGGGTTACTTCGGCGTCTATGCCGGCACCAATCCGGAGTGGGTCGATGAAGTTCTCGAGGTCACCGTCGCCGAGCTTCGCAAAGTCGAGCGCGACGGCCTCGGGCCGGCCGAGTTGGCGCGCGCCAAGAGCCAGCTTCAGGGCAACATGCTGCTCGGGATGGAATCCACCGACAGCAGGATGAACCGGCTCGCGCGCAACGAGATCTACTTCCGCCGCGACGTGTCGCTCGAAGAGTTGTCAGCGGGGATCGAGGCCGTCACCAACGACAATATCGTCGAGCTGGCTTCGTCATGGTTCCAGCCGGACAAGCTCGCGATGGTCCTGCTTGGCGATCTGAAGGGCCGCAAAATCGGCCGCGACGTCTTCGCCCCGCTCGCGTAGTTCGCACTTCCAGCCGCGCCTGTTAGTTCAAGAGAGAGCGCTTGCTATCGCGCGGCCAATTCGCCATACGAGATTGGAACGATGCGACCGACTGTGAAAATTGCGCGGCTGCGCAAAAGCGCGCTGCCGATTCCCGCCTACCATAGCGAGCATGCCGCCGGAATCGATCTGATGGCCGACATCGTCGCGCCAATCGAGATGGCGCCGCGCGAGCGTCGCGCCGTTCCGACCGGCATCGCCGTCGAGATTCCGGTCGGCTACGAAGGGCAGGTGCGTCCGCGCAGCGGTCGCGCGCTGAAAGAGGGACTCGCGCTCATCAATTCGCCGGGAACCATCGACGCCGACTATCGCGGAGAAGTTAAAGTATTACTTGTGAATTTGGGCGGGCAGCCGATCGTGATTAACCCCGGCGACCGCATCGCCCAACTCGTCATTGCCCCCGTCATTCGTGCCGACATCGTCGAGGTCGATGAACTGGCGCCGAGCGCGCGCGGTCCCGGCGGCTTTGGACACACCGGCCGCTGAACACGACCGGCGCGTCGAAGACCCCCCCTCGATTGCGCGAGCGATCCCACGTAACTTACTTTCATCAGCACGCGGTGAAAGACAAACCTACCGAGACCGACGCGGCATTGACCGCGGTGACGCCGATCGACGGCCGCTACCGCGCGCGCACGCGCCCCTTGGAGGGATACTTCAGCGAGTTCGCGCTGATTCGCTACCGCGTTCGCGTCGAGATCGAATGGTATCTGTCGCTCGCCGGGCATCCCGCGATCAGTGCGCTGAAACCGATCCCCGCCGCGACCGCGAAAAAGCTCCGCGCCGTTTACGAGGACTTTGCGCTCGATGACGCGCGCCGCGTCAAGCAACTCGAGTCGGCCACCAATCACGACGTCAAAGCGGTTGAGTATTTCGTCAAGGAGCGAGTCGGCGCGATCGACCGGGCGCTGCCGATTGAGATGGTGCATTTCGCGTGCACGTCCGAGGACATCAACAACCTCGCCTACGCGCTCATCCTGAAGGAGTTCGTGGCGACAGACCTGACGCCGCGGCTGGAGGCGGCGAACGCGCCGATCATCAAGCTGGCGCATCGCTACAAGTCGCACCCGATGCTCGCGCGGACGCACGGCCAGGAAGCGTCGCCGACGACGGTGGGCAAGGAGATGGCGATATTTGCGACCCGCGTGGCGCGCCAGCTCTCGCAGCTTCGCCGCCAGGAATTTCTCGGCAAGCTCAACGGCGCGGTCGGCAACTTCAACGCTCATCACTTCGCCCAACCCGAGGTTGACTGGATCGCGCACTCGCGCAATTTCGTCGAGCGGCTCGGTCTCACCTGGAATCCGCTGACCACGCAGATCGAGAGCCACGATTTTATCGCCGAGCTGTTCGGGATCATGATGCGCATAGACACGATCCTGCTCGGCTTCTGCCGCGACATGTGGAGCTACATCTCGATCGGTTACTTCGCGCAAAAGGCCGTCGCCGGAGAGACGGGATCCTCGGTGATGCCGCACAAAGTCAATCCAATCGACTTTGAGAACTGCGAGGGCAACCTTGGAATCGCGAGCGCGCTGTTCGATCACCTGGCGGCCAAGCTGCCGGTCTCGCGATGGCAGCGCGATCTGACGGACAGCACGGCGATGCGATCGATGGGTACGGCTTTCGGGCATCTGGTCGTTGCGCTGGAGTCGCTGGAGCGCGGGCTCGCACGCGTCGAGGTCAACGAGCGGCGCATCGCCGAGGATCTCGAGGCCGAGCAGGCGTGGGAGGTCGTCGCCGAAGCGATTCAGACACTCATGCGGCGCCACGGGCTGCCGAAACCATACGAGACGCTCAAGGAACTGACCCGCGGCCGGCGGATCGATCGGCGGGTGATCGAAGAATTCATCGCGACGCTCCCGCTGGACGACGGCGCGCGGCGTGCGCTCGGCGAGTTGAATCCGCGCAGCTACGTCGGCCTGGCGGCGAAACTGGTCGAGCGATTCGCGCCGCCCGCAAAAGGATCGAACGCCGCTCCGGCGAAAAAGGCGCGCGCGCCGAAGCCGTGAGATGCGCTATCCACACGCATGCGCGCTTCGATGTGCATAAGCGCGGGTCGTTTGTGGACAATCGGCGCCGGGCTTCGTTGTCCTAATTCGACCGGTCGGTAAGATGATTAGGTTAAGATAGTTCGATACGCCGACAGGGAGAACGCACGGTGGAAACGACTCCGCAAAAACTCGAAATGTTTTACGAGGGCAAGGCGAAGAAACTCTACTCCACGTCCGACCCCGACCTCGTCATTGCCTACTTCAAGGACGACGCGACCGCGTTCGACGGCACCAAGCGCGACACCATCGCGGACAAGGGCGTCGTGAACAACCGGATGTCGGAGCTGTTCTTTCGGCTGCTCGAAAATAACGGCGTGAGAACGCACTTCGTCCGCCGGTTGAACGATCGTGAGATGCTGTGCAAGCGCCTGCAGATCATCCCGGTCGAGACCGTCGTGCGTAATCTCGTCGCGGGCTCGATGGCAAAGCGGCTCGGCCGCGAAGAAGGCGAACCGCTCCCGCATCCGATCGTCGAGTACTACTACAAATCGGACGCGCTCCACGATCCGATGATCCTCGGCGAGCACGCGATCGTGTTTGGATGGGCCACCGCGGCCGAGCTCAAGCAAGTCGATGCGATGGCGCTGAAGGTCAATGGCATTCTGAGCAAATTCCTGGACGAGCGCGGCGTGATACTGATCGATTTCAAGCTCGAATTCGGACGCTATCACGGCGAGATTCTGCTCGGCGACGAAATCTGCCCCGACACCTGCCGTTTCTGGGACAAGGCCACGCGGCAGAAACTCGACAAGGATCGCTTCCGCCACGACCTGGGCGGCGTGGAGGAGGCCTATCACGAGATGCTGCGCCGGGTGGAGAACTGACGGCCGCGGCGGCGCGGAATTACGGTGAATCGCGAAGATGTTTGTCAAAAACAGACTTGTGCGTTGATGATTAGACGAAAGTGTTTCACGTGAAACATTTTTAGTTCAGGAGAATCAAATGCGAATCGCCGGCGAGGATTTGAGTTGCAAGTAAGAGTGTTCGTGACGCCCCGCAAGGGAATCCTCGACCCGCAGGGCCGCGCGGTTGAAAGTTCGCTGCAAAGTCTCGGCTTCAAAAACGTCTCGGGCGTCAAAGTCGGCAAATACATCCTGCTCGAAGTCGAGGCGCGCACCCCGTCGGAGGCGCGCGACGAAGCGAAGAAGATGTGCGAGGCGCTGCTCGCCAACCCCGTGATCGAGGACTACCGCTTCGAGGTGGACGGCGAATGAAGTGGGGCGTCGTGCGATTCCCCGGCTCGCTGGACGACGGCGACTCGCTGTATGCGATTGCGGAGGTGATGGGCCAGGACGCGCGAATGCTGTGGCACAAGGACCAGTCGCTCGGCGGCGCCGAGTGCGTGCTGCTGCCGGGCGGGTTCAGCTACGGCGACTATCTGCGCACCGGCGCCATCGCGCGCTTCTCGCCGATCATGAAGAGCGTGGCGAAGTTCGCCGCCGACGGCGGGATGGTGATCGGCATCTGCAACGGCTTTCAGATTCTGTGCGAGGCGCATCTGCTGCCCGGCGCTCTCACGCGCAACCGATCGCTCTCCTTCATATGCCAGCGCGTGTGGCTACGCGTCGAGAACGCAGGCACGCCCTTCACGCGCGCGACGAAGCAGGGCGATTTGCTCCGGCTTCCGATCAAGCATGGCGAAGGGCTCTACGTCGCGCCCGAAGATGAAATCCGCCAGATGGAAGAACGCGGGCAGGTGATTCTGCGCTACGTCGATGCCGACGGGCGCGAAAGCGACGCCGCCAATCCCAACGGCTCGATGCGCGCGATCGCGGGGGTCGCCAATGAACGCTTCAACGTCTTCGGCCTGATGCCGCATCCGGAACATGCGGTGGAAGCGATGCTCGGCGGGGTGGACGGACTCAAGATATTTCAGTCGATAGCAGGGAGCGCGCGATGAGCGAGCGTCCCGTTGCCATCCCGGGCGAGCCGAAAGTCGATCTCGAGCAGGCCCGCGCGCACGGACTCGCGCCCGATGAGTATAGCAAGATCGAGCAGATCATAGGCCGCACCCCGACTTACACCGAGCTCGGCGTGTTCTCCGTGATGTGGTCGGAGCATTGCTCGTACAAATCGTCGCGCCATCATCTGAGAAAGCTGCCCTCGAAGAGCGAACTTGTGGTGCAGGGACCCGGAGAGAACGCCGGCGCAATCGACGTCGGCGATGGATGGGCGGCGGTCTTCAAAATCGAAAGCCACAACCATCCTTCGTTCGTCGAGCCGTACCAGGGCGCGGCGACAGGGGTCGGCGGAATCCTGCGCGACATTTTCACGATGGGCGCGCGGCCCGTGGCGAGCATGAACTCGCTCAAGTTCGGCTCCTTCGAACATCCCCGCACACGCTACCTGCTCGGCGGCGTGGTCGGCGGAATCGGAGGCTATGGCAACTGCGTTGGCGTGCCGACGGTTGCGGGCGAAGTGATGTTCGACGCGGCGTACAACGCCAACATCCTGGTCAATGCGTTCTGCCTCGGGCTGGTCCGCAAGGGCGAGATGATGAGCGCGAAGGCGCGCGGCGTGGGCAATCCAGTGCTTTACGTTGGCTCTGCAACCGGACGCGACGGAATTCACGGAGCGTCGATGGCGTCGGCCGAGTTCGACAAGGAAAGCGAGGCCAAGCGCCCGGCGGTGCAAGTCGGAGATCCGTTCACCGAGAAACTATTGATCGAGGCGTGCCTGGAAGCGGGCAAGACCGGCGCGATCGTCGCGATCCAGGACATGGGTGCGGCGGGACTCACGTCGTCGTCGAGCGAGATGGCGTCGCACGGCGGACTCGGGATCGAACTCGACCTTGACAAGGTTCCGCTGCGCGAAGCGGGACTGACGCCTTACGAAATTCTGCTCTCCGAATCGCAGGAGCGAATGCTGATCGTCGCGGAGCGCGGGCGCGAGGCGGAATTGCAGGCGGTCTTCGAGAAATGGGACCTGCATGCGGTTGTGATCGGTCACCTGACGGACGACCAGCGATGGCGCACCCGATGGCACGGGCAGATCGTGGCGGATGTTCCGATCGGCGCGCTGGCGGACGACGCGCCGATTTACGATCGGCCCGCGGCCGCGCCCAAGATTCAGTCGCCGGCCCGGCCGGCGATCGCGGCAAAGCATCCGGAGACGGCAAAAGCGATTCGCGCGTTGCTCGACAGTCCCAACGTCGCGTCGAAGAGGTGGGTCTATCGGCAATACGACTCGATCGTGCAGAGCAATACGGTGCTGGGGCCGGGCAGCGACGCCGCCGTGTTGCGAATCAAGAATTCGCGGCGCGCGATCGCGCTCAAAGTCGATTCGAATCCTCGCGCGTGCGCTGTCGATCCGTATCTCGGCGCGGTGGGGACAGTCTGCGAAGCGGCGCGCAATGTCGCCTGCGCGGGGGCGCGCCCGGTCGGAATCACGAATTGCCTGAACTACGGCAATCCGGAGAGGCCCGAGGTGATGTGGCAGTTCATCCGCGGCGTCGAGGGGCTGCGCGACGCGTCGATTGCGTTCGGCGCGCCGGTGGTCAGCGGCAACGTGAGCTTTTACAACGAGACCGAAGGCCACCCGATTCCTCCGACGCCGACGATCGCGGTGCTGGGCGTGATGATCGACGTCGCGAAGCACGTTACCCAGTTCTTCAAAAATCCCGGCGACGTGATCGCGCTGGTGCGCACGGCCGCGCCGTCGATTGCGGCGAGCGAGTACGCGGCAATCTTCGGAATCGACGGCGGGCGCCTTGGCGCGATCGACCTGGCGCGCGAGGCAGCGCTGGTCGAGGGGCTGGTTGAAGGCGCGCAGCAGGGGCTGATAAAATCAGCACACGATATCGCCGAGGGCGGCCTTGCGGTGGCATTGGCCGAAGCCTGTTTCAATCCGCGGGCGATTCTGGGAGCCGAAGTTGAGCTTGGGCGCGCTGGAAACGCCGACGCGGATGTTTTTTTTGGTGAGGGCGCATCGACGGTGGTGCTGTCGATCGCTGAACGCGACGCAGCCCGCGTCGAGAGTTTGTTTGCGGGGCTAGGATTAGAATTTGCGGTCATCGGACGCGTAACCGCCGATCCCCGGCTCAAGATTGGCGCGGCGGCCGGTCTCGATGAGGACGTTGCCGAATTGCAGCGAATTTATGAAGACGCGATTCCAAGGAGGCTCAGAGGCGGTGACTGAAACGCATTCGGTCATAACAGTCGAAGAATCGAAGCTCGACGTCTTCCACGAGGAATGCGGAGTATTCGGCGTGTATCGACACCCCGAGGCTGCCAACCTCGCGTACCTGGGTCTCTACGCGCAGCAGCATCGCGGACAGGAGTCGGCGGGAATCGTGTCGTCCAACGGCAAGTCGCTGATCACGCATCGCGGGATGGGACTGGTCGCCGACGTCTTCAACAACACGATCATCGAGAAGCTTGAAGGCACCAGCGCCATTGGGCATAACCGCTACTCGACGACCGGCTCGACGACTATCGGCAACTGTCAGCCGCTGGTGGTCCAGTATGCGCGCGGCGGGCTCGCGCTGGCGCACAATGGCAACCTGGTCAACTTCAATGAACTGCGCGGCCGGCTCGAATCGACGGGTTCGATCTTCCAGTCGTCGTCCGACAGCGAGGTGATGATTCATCTGATCGCCGCTTCGCACGCGCCCACGCTGCCTGAGCGGGTCGCGGAGGCTCTGGCGCAAGTGCGCGGCGCGTACTCGCTGGTCGTGCTGACGGAAGACTCGATGATCGCGGTGCGCGATCCGCAGGGCTTCCGTCCGCTGGTGCTGGGCAATCTCAACGGCGCGACGATCGTGGCCTCGGAAACCTGTGCGCTGGACCTGGTGCGCGCCGAATACATTCGCGAGATCAATCCCGGCGAGATGATCGTCGTCGACGACAACGGGCTGCGCTCGCTCAGTCCGTTCGCGCATTCGCCGGCCAAGCGATGTATTTTCGAGTACGTGTATTTCTCACGGCCCGACAGCCAGGTTTACGGCCGCAACGTGTACCAGGTCCGCAAGCAGCAGGGGCGCGCGCTCGCGCGCGAAGCTCCGGCAGCCGCCGACATCGTGGTGCCGGTGCCCGATTCGGGCACGCCCGCCGCGCTTGGTTACGCGGAAGAATCGGGGATACCGTTCGAGATGGGCTTGGTGCGCAGCCACTACGTCGGACGCACGTTCATCGAGCCGCGCGCGTCGATTCGCCATTTCGGCGTGAAGATCAAATTCAACCCGGTGGCCGAATTGCTGCGCGGCAAGCGAATCGTGCTGATCGAAGACTCGCTGGTGCGCGGCACCACGCTCAGGAAAGTGATCCCGATGCTGCGCCAGGCGGGTGCGCGCGAAGTTCACATGCGCATCGCGGCGCCTCCCACCACCCACTCGTGCTTTTACGGCATCGACACGCCCACGCGCGAGGAGCTGCTGGCGTCTTCGCATTCGATCGAGGAGATCCGCCGCTACATCACCGCCGACTCGCTCGCCTATCTGAGCTGGGACGGCCTCTACTCGTTCAACGGCGGCAGCCGCGAGGGATTTTGCGACGCGTGCTTTACCGGCAACTATCCGGTTGAGATTCCGCGCGATACCACACCCGCGCAGTTGCATCTGTTTCTCGCCAATGAAGATGGGCTGAAGGTCGAGCGCCGCTGACGCCCGCGCGCGATCTTCCGCGCAGATGATCTTCGGCCGCCCTGCGGCTATAAGACTCTTGAGCGGGCGATCCGGTTTGATGCATGGCGGCAAATCCCAAAGTAACCGGCGACACCATCAGCGTCGAACGGCCAACCAGCCGCGAACAGTTGGATGAGTTCGCGCGCCTTCCCTTTCAAGTTTACGGCGCGCGCGACGCCTGGTGGCCGCCCGACATGCACAACGAGATCGATCTGCTGTCGCGCCGCAGCCTGCTCTCGGCGTACCTCGAAGTTATGCCCTTCTTCGCGCGTCGCGCGGGCCGGGTCGTCGCGCGCGTCAGCGCGGTTATCAATCGCCGCTACATCGAACATTGGAACGAGCAACTCGGCCAGCTGATTCACTTCGAGGCGCTCGAAGGCGAGGACATCGCCGTGGCCGCGATGCTCGATCAGGCCGTGCAATCGCTCAGCCAATGCGGCATGCGCGCCGTTCGAAGCGGCTTCGCGGCGTTTCTCGATTATCCCTACGCGATCGACAACTACGACTCGTTGCCGTCGTTTCTGCTGCGCGGAAATCCTCCCGCATACCATCGTTACTTCAAGCAAGCCAGCTTCGTTACCGAAAAAGGGCAGGTCGATTACACCGCGCCGCTCGCGCCTGAAATCCTGGTGCGCCATCGCCGGATGGCCGACGCGGCCGCGATGGCCGGCGTTGCGATCCAAAGTTGGCGCGAGTTCGGGTTTCTGGCCGCGATTGACGCGTGGACTGACGTGACCAACTCAGCGTTCGATCGGCATTGGGGATGGAATCCCGTGACGCGAGCGGAAGTGCGTCCGATGCTCACGTCGCTGTGGGAAACTCCCGTCGCCGATCTCTCGATGATCGCGGCGATCGACGGCGAATGCGTCGGCGCCGTCTTCTCGGTCCCCGATTTCAGCACCGCGCTTGCCCGGGTCCGCAGCGGCGCCCGGCTCGAACCCGAACGCGGAGGCGGTACACGAGGCGCGCTGATAAATATCGGAGTCGTCGCGCGAGCGCGCGGACGCGGCGTGGCGCTGGCGATGGCGGCGCGATCGTTCCTGGCGATGGCGCAGCGCAAGATGCGCTTTGCCGGCTACACCCTGGTCCTCGACGATAACTGGGCCTCGCGCCGGACGGCGCTCAGCCTGGGCGCCCACGTCACCGGCAACTTCGTCACCTACCGTCGCGATTTGTAGGGTTCGCAGCCGGCGGGGCTTCGGCTGCGACGCCGGGATGTTCCTTGACAAGCTTCCGGCCGCGGGCGTCTACTCGTTGGTCAACCCCGGAACCGAACGCTGCCGCCAGCTCGCGGTCGAGTTAAAGTGATACTTTAGAATATGAAAAAGCCGAGCGAACTCCTCATCCCGGCCCTGCCGACGGTTATCGCAGTTTTTTTCGCGCTGACTCTCTCAATCACGCCAGCTCATGCGCAAGTCAAACCCGGCGACGTCATCACGCCAAAGAATGCGCAGCAGGTCCGGAGCCTGGTAAGTCCGGGCACCTACGTCGCAGTCTCCAAGGGCATGCAGATGAACATCGTGGCGCCGAGCCGCGTCGATTGGCCGCCGCCTTACCAGGATGCGACCGAAAAGTACTCTAGCCAGGTGCGCCTGGCCCCGGACCATCGCGACCTGCTCGGCTACGTCGCCGGGCAGCCGTTTCCCATCCTCGATCCCAACGATCCCGACGTCGCGACCAAGATCATGTGGAACCAGTACTTCAAACCGATCGCGACCGACGACTTCGATTTGCGCTATTTCGAATGCCAGGTGGCGAGGCAAAATCCAGGCGCGCAACAGCAGCTGATGCTGCTGACCGAGACCGGGCATCTGGCAGGCTATTCCGATATCGGACGCACGGAGGTCGAGCCCCTGCCGGTTGACCCGGATTTCAAGGCGAGCGGCGTCTGGGCGCGCGTCGGAGCCTATCCGACCCTCACGCCCGCCGAGGATCGCGGCAGCGGCGCCATCCGCTATCGCTACTGGGATGCGAATCGTGGCGACGACGCGTGGGCATTCCTGGCGGGAACGCGGCGCGTGCGCCGTGTGAACGAAGTGCTGATGAGTTCCTCGCCGGGACTTTCGACCTGGGACGCCGATCACGTCGGCGGATTTGGAGCCAAGCCGCAGGAGTACAACTTCAAATTCCTAGGCGATCGCAGCATGCTCGCGTGCGCGCACGCAATGAACTCGCCCGCGCATCCATGCGCCACTGACGGCGGCGCTACGTCATGCACCGACGATTGGGAAATGCGTCATGTCTACCTGGTCGAAGTCACACCGCGTCCGGAAAGAATCACGGGCGTCCTGCAGTCGAAGACGATCGTCTACATTGACGCCGAGGGATGGTTCAGTCCGTACGTGGACAGCTACGATCGGAATGGCGAGTTGTGGAAAGCGCAAATTTATCTTAACAGCTTCCGCGATCGCCCAGTGCCCGACGCCAAGATTGCGGTCTATCCGTTCAAGCGTGAATTCGGCACAGCGGCCTCGAGCATCGACCTGCAATCCGGCGTCGCGACGACGTGCTACCTGCCGGGACCGGACACGCCCGAGCGCGAATGCTGGTACATCAACATGGGCGCGGTGGACAGGAACTTCTTCACGACCGAAGCGCTGTCCAAAGCCGGACACTGAAAAACCCGCAGGCGCGCGCGTCGTGCCCTCCAACAGGAGATCTTTTTGCCGCTTGCGATGGACGCGAGCGTTGGTTGTCTGCCGAGATTTTTCGCTATGGCAGCTTTCGCTCAGAGCCTCGCCTTCAGCGCTGCGAGCACCTCGGCAAAATCCAAATCTTCACAAACTCTCGGGATGATGACATAAAAAAGAGAGGTCACCTCAACAATGGACTACAAGACGATCATCTATGATGCGCGCGAGCACGTCGCGAAAATCACCATCAACCGTGCCGAGCGGATGAACGGCTACAACGAGACGATGGTCAAGGAAATGTGCGCGGCGATCGATCTCGCGCGCCAGGACGACGAGGTCCGCGTGTTGATCATCACGGGCAGCGGACGCGCGTTCTGTGCCGGCGGCGATATCAGCGGCGCGCCCGAGAGCCACTCGCGATTTCATAGGCATCCGATGGGTCATATGCTCGAGATGCGCGAAGGGTTCCATCAGCTCGTCCTGTCGTTGCATCGCTTCGACAAACCCGTGATCGCGTCGATTAACGGCGCGGCGGTGGCAGGCGGCCTGACGCTCGCGCTTTCGTGCGATTTCAGGATTGCCTCGGACCAGGCCCGGCTGGGGGACACGGCGCTCAAGTTCGCGCTGCTCTGCGATGAAGGCGGAGCGTACCTTTTCCCCCGCTTCATGGGATTGGATCGCGCACTCAAGATGACGCTGCTGTCAGAAGTCTATGACGCCAAGACGGCGCTCGAACTCGGCCTGGTTACAGAAGTGGTGCCGCACGCGGAACTCGAGGCGCGTGTGAACGATTTCGCACGCCGGCTCGCGGAAGGACCGCCCTTGGCAATAAGGCTGGCCAAACGCATGATGTACAAGCAGCGCGAGATGACGCTCGAGAATGCGCTCGAGGACGCCGCGCTTAACGTGATGATCACGAATCCGTCCGAGGACGTGCGAGAGGGCCTCCGCGCGTTCCGCGAAAAACGCAAGCCGAATTTCAAGGGCAAGTGAGGTTTCACTTCTTCAACTTTCACTGACGTCCAAGCCGCCACCGCTACAGGAGAACTCGTCCGCATGCCGATGAAGAAAAAAGATATCGAGAAGCTGCTCAAGAAACCGATCGTCGCGGTGGTCGCGGTCACCGCGCCCGACGGCGCGCCGCACGCGGTGCCGACCTGGTTCGAATACGCCGACGGGCAGATCGTCTTTCACACCGGCGCAGAGTCGTTCAAATACAAATGCCTGATGCGCGACCCGCGCGTCACGCTGGTGGTCGATACCAAGAAGGCGCCGTACAAGACGGTGGTGCTGAAGGGGCGCGCCACGCTCGAGGAAAAAATCGACGACAAACGCACGGAGCGGATGGCCGCCGAATACCTGGGCAAGAAACTCGGCAAGGCGTACGCGAAATCGCTCAAGGGCAGCAAGGTCGTCGTCGTGAGCTTCAAGCCGGCGCGGACGATCTCGTGGGACTACGCTCAGGAGCGCCCTTAGCGCATAAGATGCGGCCTCAGCACCGCACTGCTTTCGACGGGCTAATGCATCTGCGATAATTGCATTAGTGGCACGACAGGTACCAAACGATGCGGTTATCGAGGCGCTCGGACACGTAAAGTATCCCGGGTACGCCGACGATATCGTTGCGCTTGGAATCGTCGAGGATGCCCGGCCTGCGCAGAGCGGCGGTTACGCGATCACGATTCGGCAGGTCACCGAGCGCGACGAGGTGATCCGCGAGCTGGCCGGGAAAATCCATCACGCGCTCACGCACGACCTTGGCGTGCCCAGCGTCGAGCTCCGGGTGCATCGAATCGAAGCCGAGCTTGGCGAAAAAACCGGCCGCGTGCGGCTCGGAGGCACCAAGCACATCATCGCGGTGGGAAGCGGCAAGGGCGGAGTCGGCAAATCCACCGTCGCGGCAAACCTGGCCGTGGCGCTGGCGCGATTGGGCCTCAGCGTGGGCCTGCTCGACGCCGACATCTACGGGCCGTCGATCCCGATGATGTTCAACGCCGGCGGCGAGCGGCCGAAGTCGGCAGGCGGGCAGAATTTTTTCCCGATCGAAAAGTACGGCGTGAAAATGATCTCGATCGGATTTTTCCTGGGCGAGAAGGCGCCGGTTATCTGGCGCGGGCCGATGGTGATGGGGGCGGTGCGCCAATTCCTCAAGGACACGCTATGGGGCAGCCAGGATTTTCTCGTCGTCGATCTTCCGCCCGGCACTGGCGACGCGCAGTTGACGCTCGCGCAGCAAGTCTCGCTCGACGGCGCCGTGATCGTAACGACGCCCCAGGACGTTGCGCTGCTCGACGCGACGCGCGCAGTGAAGATGTTTCGGCAGGTGCATTGTCCGATTCTCGGCGTGGTCGAGAACATGAGCTATTTCGTCTGTCCGGATTGCGGCGAGCGCGACGAACTTTTCGGCCACGGCGGCGGCGAGCGGATGGCCGCGGAGGAAGGGACCCAACTGCTCGCGCGGATCCCGATCTATCCTGGCGTGCGCCAGGCCGGCGACGACGGCATGCCGATAACGATCGCCAACCCTGAGCATCCCGCGAGCGTGGCGTTCATGGATCTCGCCCGGAGGATTGCAAACGCCGCTGGCGGTTGACAACTAACAACTTGAAATACTTGCTCGATTTGCCGCGCGCCGATATTGTTGCCGTTCGGTCCTATCGTTTCGGCGCCGCCCAGGCGCGGCAACCTGGTTCAACCATGACCGGATTTGGAGCTCGAAAATGTCCACCGTGATAACAGAAGAATGCATTAACTGCGGTGCGTGCGAGCCGGAATGCCCGAACACCGCGATTTACGAAGGCGGCGCGCAATGGGAACTCAACGGCGCGACGACACCCGCGATCAGGGACGACCTCTACTATATCGTCCCCGACAAATGCACCGAATGCGTCGGCTTCTTCGACCAGGAACAGTGCGCGGCGGTTTGCCCGGTCGATTGCTGCATCCCGGACCCCAAGATTCCCGAGACCGAAGAGGTCCTTATCGAGCGCGCTCGCGTGCTCCATCCCGATCAAACCTTCGGCGCCGAATACCCCTCGCGGTTTCGAAAGGGCTGACGCCGAGGAGCCTGAAGTTTGACGACCAAAGATCCCGTCCGAATCGCGCCCGCGGACGGCAAGCTCGGCGTGCTGCTGCCCGGCATCGGCGCCGTCAGCACGACGTTCATCGCCGGCGTCGAGGCGGTTAAGCGCGGGCTGGGCGCGCCGATCGGATCTCTGACCCAGCTCGCCACTGTTCGCCTTGGCAAGCGCACCGAGGGACGCACGCCGCTGATCAAGGACTTCGTCCCGCTGGCCAAACTGGATGATCTCGAATTCGGCGGATGGGACATTTACGAAGACAGCGCCTACGAAGCGGCGCGCAACGCCGCGGTCCTCGATCCCGCGCTCCTGGAGCAGGTGCGCGCGCCCCTGGAAAAAATTCATCCGATGGAGGCGGTGTTCGACCAGGACTACGTGCGCAACATCCGCGGCCCCAATCTGAAGGAAGCCCGCACCAAGATGGACAAGGCCGTGATGCTGATGGATGACATCCGGCAGTTCCAGAATCGCACCGGCGTCGCGCGCACCGTGATGGTATGGTGCGGCTCGACCGAGGTGTTCCATCGCCCGTCGGCGGTCCATGAGACGTTGAAAACCTTCGAGGCCGGGCTCGCCAGCAATGATCCCGAAATCGCGCCGAGCCAAATCTACGCCTACGCCGCGCTCAAGATGGGAATCCCGTACGCAAACGGCGCGCCCAACCTGACCACCGACACGGCCGCGCTGCTGGAACTCGCGCGCGAGACCAACCTCCCCATCTGCGGCAAGGACTTCAAGACCGGGCAGACGTTTATGAAAACGCTGATTGCACCCGGACTGAAGGCTCGCATGCTGGGGATGTCGGGATGGTTCTCGACCAACATCCTGGGCAATCGCGACGGTGAGGTGCTCGAGGATCCCGGCTCGTTCAAGTCCAAGGAAGAGACCAAGCTGTCTGTGCTGGACCAGATCCTTCAGCCCGAGCTGTATCCGCAACTTTACAGCGACGTGTTTCACTCGGTGAAGATCAATTACTACCCGCCGCGCGGCGACTCAAAGGAGGGCTGGGACAATATCGATATCTTCGGATGGCTCGGCTATCCGATGCAGATCAAAATCAACTTCCTGTGCCGCGATTCGATCCTGGCGGCGCCGCTGGTGCTCGACCTCGTGTTGTTTCTCGATTTGGCGCATCGCGCCGGCATGCGCGGCATTCAGGAATGGCTGTCCTTCTACTTCAAGGCGCCGATGCACGCGCCAAACATCTATCCCGAGCACGACATCTTCATCCAGCTGATGAAGCTCAAGAACACGCTGCGCTGGATGCGCGGCGAGGACCTCATTACGCATCTGGGGCTTGAATACTACGACTGACGGCCGTGACACGGGCCGTTTCGCTCACGAGCGCGTCGCACTAGAATCAAGGCGCGATGGGCGTGCTTAGCGGCAAGACAATCGTTCTCGGCGTGAGTGGCGGAATCGCCGCCTACAAATCTGCGGAACTCGTCCGCCTGCTCGTCAATTCCGGCGCGATTGTCCGGGTTATGATGACGCGCAACGCAACCGAGTTCATCACGCCGCTCACGCTCCAGACGCTCAGCTCGAATCCCGTCGCCACCGACACGTTCTCTCTGACGCAGGAATCTGAAATCGGCCACATTAGGCTCGCCGACGCTGCCGATGCGATCGTGATCGCGCCCGCGACCGCCGACGTGATCGCCAAGGCCGCGGTCGGTATCGCCGACGACATAGTGACCACCGTGTTGCTCGCCACGCGCGCGAAAGTCGCGTTCGCACCTGCGATGAATGTGCACATGTTCGAGCATCCGACGGTCGCCGAGAACCTCGCCAGGCTGCGGTCGCGGGGTGCGGTCATCATCGATCCCGGCGAGGGCGCGCTCGCATGCGGCTACGAGGGCAAGGGCCGCCTGGCGGACCCGGCGATCATCGTCGCGGAAATCGAGAAGATGCTCTCCGCGCAGGATCTTGCGGGCGAAAACATTCTGGTAACGGCAGGACCGACTCAGGAACCGATCGATCCGGTGCGATTCGTCTCCAACCGTTCGTCGGGCAAGATGGGATTTGCGATCGCGCGGGCGGCATGGCGCCGTGGCGCTGCCGTGCGAATCGTCGCGGGTCCGTCCGCGCTCGCGACGCCTTACGGCACCGAACGAATCGACACGGTGACTGCGGCCGCGATGCTCACTCAAACGTCCGGCAATTTTCCCTGGTCTACGGTGCTCGTGATGGCGGCCGCGGTTGCCGATTTCCGCCCCGCGAATCCGGCGCGTGGCAAGACCAGGAAAGACGCGCGCGGGCTTCGACTTGAGATGGAGTCGATCGTGGACGAGTTGCCGCGCCTGGCGGCGAAGAAGGGCGCGCGCCTGCTGATAGGATTCGCCGCCGAGACCGAGGACCTGGAAGCCAACGCCCGCGCCAAGCTCAAACGCAAGGGACTGGACCTTATTGTCGCCAACGATGTGACCCAGGAGGGCGCCGGCTTCGAAGTCGATACCAATATCGTCACGCTGATCGGCTCCGACGGTCGCTCCCAGAGCCATCCGCAGATGTCCAAGGATGCGGTCGCGGACCTGATCCTCGATCGAATCGTCGCAATCCGCGCCGCCAAGCCGAAGTCCACCCGCTCGGCCAAATCCCCGCGCCTGCGTGCCGTCAGATAGCTGTCGAATGGACGCGTCTTCGCCGCCGGATCGTCGTACGCTGGTCGCCACGATCCGCGATTACTTCGAGCAGTTGCGGGAGGAGGGTATGGGAGGACTTCCCGCGTCCGCGTCTGGGGCCGCGCGCCCCGGGTCCACCGCGCCGACTCCTGCAGCCGGTTCGGCGCCCGCAGCCGGCAGGACCGGCGCCGCACCGATACCCACCGAACTGTTCTCGAAATATCCCGGACTCGAAAAATCCACGACGCTCGACGAGCTGCGTCAATTCATCGGAGATTGTCAACGATGCAAGCTCGCGCCGCGCCGTATCAATCTCGTCTTCGGCGTCGGCGATCCCAACGCGCAGCTGATGTTCGTCGGCGAGGCGCCCGGCGCCGACGAAGACGCCCGCGGCGAGCCGTTCGTCGGCCGCGCTGGTCAATTGTTGACCGACATCATCGAGCGCGGCATGGGCATCCGCCGCACCGAGGTGTACATCTGCAACGTGATCAAGTGTCGGCCGCCCGACAATCGAAATCCCGAACCCGACGAAGTCGGCGCGTGCGAGCCATTTCTTTTTCGCCAGATTGACCTCGTGCGTCCGCGCGCGATCGTCGGGCTGGGCTCCTTCGCCGTGCAGGCCGTGCTCAAAGTGAAGACGCCGATCAGCAAGCTGCGCGGCAATTGGCACGATTTCCGCGGCATTCGATTCATGCCCACGTTTCATCCCGCCTACCTGCTCCGCAACCCGGGCGACAAACGGCTGGTGTGGGCGGATATTCAGCAAGTCATGAAATTTCTCGGGATGCCGATTCCGCGCCGCGGCGGTTCCGCCTCGTGAGGCTGCGCTTAAGGTTCGTCGCCATCGCGGCATTAACGATCGCGATCGGATCGTTCGCATCGGATCGAATGCTTGCCGCCGACGCGCCCGCGAAATCGGCTGCGCCTGCGCCGTGGGTTCAACTGATCACTATTGACGGCTCGATCAATCCCGCCACCGCGTCCTACATCGAGGATTCGCTCGCGTCCGCAAATGGCGAAGGCGCAAGCGCCCTGGTGATCGAGCTCGACACGCCGGGCGGCCTTCTCAATTCCGCGGAAAAGATCGTCAAGGATATCCTGGCCGCTCCCGTCCCCGTAATCGTGTACGTCGCGCCATCCGGCGCCAGCGCTGCGTCCGCCGGCACCTTCATCACCGAAGCCGCGAACGTAGCCGCGATGGCGCCTGGAACCACAATCGGTGCGGCTCATCCGATCGAAGAGGGCGGAGAAGACATCAAGGGCGCGATGGGTCAAAAAGTCGAGAATGTCACGGCGACCTTTGCGCGTACGATCGCTCAACAGCGCGGGCGCAACGAAGATTGGATCGAGCAGGCCGTCCGCCACAGCGTTGCGATCGGCGAGCGCGAGGCGCTGGCCAAAAACGTCGTCGATATCGTCGCGCCCGACCTGCGCAGCCTGCTGACGCAAGCCAGCGGGCGCAAGGTCCAGGTCGGCGGCCGCACTGTGACGCTCGCGCTGGCCGATGCCACCGTGCGCCGCGTGCGAATGACGCCCGGCCAGCAACTGCTCAACACCCTGGCCGATCCCAACATCGTCTATCTGCTGCTGATGGCGGGGTTAGTCGGCCTGTACTTCGAGTTCGCGCATCCGGGCGTCATCTTTCCCGGCGTTACCGGCGCGATTTGCCTGCTGCTCGCGCTCGCATCGTTCCAGGTCCTGCCGGTAAATCTCACCGGTTTGCTGTTGATTCTTCTCGGCGTTGGATTGCTGGTCTCCGAAGCCTTCGTCACCAGCTATGGAATTCTCGGCTTGGGCGGCGTTACGGCGTTCGTCATAGGCTCGCTGCTTTTGATTGACACTTCGAAGACCAACCTGGTGGTCGATCGCGGCATCATATATGGCGCCGCCGCGGCGCTGACGCTGATCATCCTCGGCATCGGATACATCGTGGCCCGCGAGCGCCGCCGCCGCTCGACCACCGGCGCGGAAGGCCTGGTCGGCGAAGTCGGCGAGGTGCGCGAAGCGATCGCTCCTGGCGCGCCGGGCACAGTGTTTGTCCATGGCGAGATTTGGCGCGCCGTCAGCGCCGACGCGCTCAGCCCGGGCGCGCACGTTCGCGTCAAGGCGATCAACGGTTTGGAATTGCAAGTCCAGAAGTTGCCGTGAAGTTCGGAAGATTTCTCTGGGTTCGGAAGATAACTTAGGACATCAACAGCCTCGAGCCCTTGGGGGCGAAGGAGAATCGTGATGGCGAGCGGAGCAGGCGTAGTCGTCTTCATCGTTGTAATTTTCATTTTGAGCGGACTCAATGTCCTCAACGAGTACGAGCGCGGCGTAGTCTTTCGTCTCGGCCGCCTCACGCCTTATCGCGGGCCGGGCGTAATCTTCGTGATCCCGGTGCTCGAGCGGATGCGGCGAATCGATCTGCGGACAATTACGCTGGACATCCCGCCGCAAGACGTGATCACCAAGGACAACGTGACCGTCAAGGTCAGCGCGGTCCTGTACTTTCGCGTCGTGGATCCCTCACGCGCGGTCACCGAGGTCGAAAATTACCTGTTTGCCACGATGCAACTGGCGCAGACCACGTTGCGCTCCGTCGGCGGCCAGACCGAGCTCGACGAGTTGCTCAGCCAGCGCGACAAGCTCAACGCGCGCATCCAGGAAATCGTCGATTCGCAAACCGAGCCGTGGGGCGTGAAGGTCACGCTCGTCGAGTTGAAAAATATCGATCTCCCGCAGGACATGCAGCGCGCGATCGCGGCGCAGGCCGAGGCCGAGCGCGAGCGCCGCGCCAAGGTGATCGCGGCCGAAGGCGAATTCCAGGCCGCGCAGCGGCTCGCGGAGGCCGCGGAGATCATGAACAAGAGTCCCATCACGCTCCAGCTTCGCTACCTGCAGACGCTCAAGGAGATCGCGAGCGATCACAATTCCACCATCGTCTTTCCGTTGCCGATCGATCTGCTCGAACCATTCCGCGCACTGGCAAAAGCTTCCGGGGGCGGCCAGCCCAAGAGCTGAGCAATCCTGTCGTTTCGTTGGCGCCAAACTGAATTTTCGGAGAAACTTTCGACCCTATGGGCAAGCTGATAATGGTCCGTCACGGCGAGAGCGAAGGCAACGCGATTCGGCGCTTCACTACCTCCGGCGACGCGAAAATCACGGAGCTTGGCCGCCGCCAGGCGCACGAGGCCGCGCTCAAAATCAAACTCACGTTTAAGCCCACGCTGGTGATCGCGAGCACCTTCGCCCGCGCTCGCGAGACCGGCCGCATCATCGCCGGGGTACTGCGAATCCCGATCGAGTACGAAGCGGAGTTCCGTGAGCAGAGTCTTGGCGACCTCGCCGGACAGCCGTACGAGTCGGTCGCCAACGATCCCACCTTCGATCCGAAGCGCTCATGGGTGTGGCGCGCGCCGGGTGGCGAGAGTCATGAAGACGTGCTCAGGCGCGTCGCTCCGGTTATCGACCGCGTAGCCCGGCAATATCCCAACGACGAGATCGTAATCGTCAGTCATGGCGGCGTGATGCGATCGGTGTGGGCGCACGTAACCGGCAAATGGGAAAATGCTCACGTGCCGCCCAACTGCGGTATCGTTGTGATCGAGCATGAAAGCGGCCGCTACCGCGATCCCGAAGTGGTGTACGGAGAATCTCCGGCCCGTGACAGCGGCGGATAGTTTTCAGTTTTTCACTCTTTGCCCGCGCCCGGCAAAACTGAATCGAGGAATGCCTGGCTGCGCAGCCGCCGATCCACAATCGATCCGATGAACCGCGCCAATGCGACCGCGCCGTCGGGCCCCGCCGCCTCCGAGCCGGGCGAATCGTTCATTGGCGCCGTTCCCAGCCGCGCGAGAATTGCGGCGCCGCCGCTCGAGAGCTTGATCGCGCCCTCCGCCACCGAAGGCCGGCATTTCGCGCACACGATCCCGCCGCGCGACACCACGAAATAAACCGTCGCGCCGTTGCCGCCGTTGGCGCTCGCGCATATGCGGCAGCGCGTAAACTCGAGTCCGAAGCCGGCCCATCCCAGCAGCCGCATCTCGAAAGCCTGCCGCAGCGCCGCATCCGCAAACCGGTTGCTGAGCGCGCCGAGTCCTTCCGACAACACGCGATAAGCATCCGCCGCTTCGCTGTCCTCCGTCGTCAGTGCGTCGGTGAGTTCGAGCATGTAGCTGCCCAGCGCGATCTTTGCGAGGTCGTCGTCGAGCACGTGTTGAGGCAGGTCGGCCGCTTCGGCGCGCGTGATGAACACCAACTGCCCGTGCGGCCGCCGGCGGTAGTGCAGGACGACGTGCGAAAATGGTTCGAGCTTGCGCTCGAAGCGATGCCGCGACACTTTGGCGCCCTTCGCGATGCCGCTGAGCTTGCCGGCGTTGCGCGTCAGCAGCGTGACGATTCGATCCGACTCGGCGTAGTCGCGCGCTCGAAGCACGATCGCCGGGGTTGATTCTTCGACCGGCATGAATTTCTAATCGCCGACGCTTCTTCGGAACACAGCTTGCTGAATGTCCTTGACCTCGACGCGCATCCGCTCCGCATTGGCGACCGCCCGGCCGGAGTCCGACGCTTCTTTCAGCAGCACGTCGAAGCGCGCCGCGATATTCGCGAGTTTCGCATTCGCCTCGGTCAGCGCGCGCCGCCGCAACTCCTCGCTCTCCCACGCGCCGTCGGCGTATTCGCGTAGCTCGCGGCTCTCGAACACCAGTTCCTGCAGCTTGTCTTCGTATCCCCTGACGATTCGGCGCAACGCCTCGGCCACTTTGGGCCGCTCTTCGGGGTCTTTCCACAGGACGTGCGCAAGGAACATCAGGTCGTCTTCGACCACCGCGGTGCGTCCGGCGACGATCGCGTGCGCGCGCAAAATGCCGAGCGAGTTTTTCCAGCGCCGATCCGAGACGACGATTTGCGCGCGCGCGAGTTCGCGCCTGATTTGCGCAATTGCCTCGAGGATCGCGCCCGGCGCCTTGACCGCCGCTGCCGCCGCGCGCAACTCGTCGAGCTCCGCAAATTTAAGCGTTGTCCGCGTCCGCTCCGGACCGCCCGCCATCATGCGGATGAAGCCGTGCTCCTCCGTGATGTAATCGGCCATGAAGCGCAGCATGAATCGATCGTAAAGCGCGGTCAGTTCGTCCTCGTCGGGCAGTTCGTTCGACGCGCCGAACATGGTAATCAGGGGCACCGCGACGCGCTCGCGCGCGTTGTGGAAAATACGCTCGTTGATGATCGCCAACAGCGCGTTGAGGATCGACGAGTTGGCTTTGAAGATTTCGTCCAGGAACGCGATGTGCGCCTCGGGCAGTTTGTGCGTGGTGACGCGCCGGTAATCGTCTTCCTCGAGTCCCTTCAAGCTCACCGCGCCGAAAATTTCCTCCGGCGTGCTGAACTTCGTCAGCAGCCACTGAAAATAGTTCGCCCCTTCGATTCGCCGGCACAGTTCGTCGGCCAGCATCGATTTCGCCGTTCCCGGTGGCCCGATTATCAGAACGTGATTCGCCGACAGCATCGCGACGATTGCGCCATCGATCAAGTCGGTTCGTTCGAGGAACATCCGGTTCAGTTCCTCGCGGATTCGCGCGAGCTTCGATAGTGCGGTGTCTGCCATTGCCTGCGAGCCGATCCATCGATCAGCTCATCATGATTTCTACCAGACCGGAGCCAAAGACTTAACCCCATCCGCAGCCGTAGCGACGCCAGCGCGGTATTAAGCCGTTGGCAGTCGCCGCGCGCGACAACGGCGGGCGGCCTTAATACTGGGTGCAGGGGTCACCCCTGCAGCTTGCCGCTGCGCCGCTGGTGGCGCTAGATCAGGTAACCGCGCGCGCTCGTACGATCCCCGTCGTCGCCGGGCGTGTGCGCGGCAGGAGGGCGGCAATGGAAAAGGCGCTGACTGGTGTCAAAGTTCTGGACCTGACGCAATTCGAGGCTGGCACCTCGTGTACCGAGATGCTCGCGTGGCTCGGTGCGGACGTGATCAAGGTCGAGTCGCCAAAGATGGGTGAGCAGGGCCGCTGGCTGCTCACCGAAAAGCCGGGCGTCGATTCCTACTACTTCATGCTGCTCAACGCCAACAAACGCGGCATCACGCTCAACCTCAAGAGCGACAAGGGCCGCGCGATGTTCCTCGACCTGGTCAAGCAAGTCGACATGCTCGCGGAAAATTTCTCGCTCGGCACGCTCGAAGGCCTCGGCCTTGGCTACGATCTCCTGCGCGAAATAAATCCCCGCCTCATCTACTTGACCATCAAGGGCTTCGGCACGCACGGCCCCTACAGCAAGTACAAAAGCTTCGACATGATTGCGCAGGCTGCCGGCGGCGCGATGGCGCTCACCGGCTTTCCCGGTTCGCCCCCGCTCAAGCCCGGACCCACCATCGGCGACACCGGCACCGGTATGCATGCGGCCATCGGCGTGCTCGCCGCGTACATCCAGCGCGAACGCACCGGCAAGGGACAGAAAGTCGAAGTCTCGATGCAGGACGCGGTGCTGAACTTCGTGCGCGTCGCCATGATGGGTACCTACGTCAGCCACAAACCGGCGCCGCGCGTCGGCAATCGCATTGGCGGCGGTGGTCCCGGCGACATCTACAAATGCGCGCCCGGTGGCGACAACGACTATTGCTACATCCTGTGCACCTCGCCCGAGATGGTCGCGAGCCTGTGGCAGGTGATCGACCGCTCCGATCTCGCAACCGACGAGCGCTTCCGCGCGGGCCGAAGCCGCGCGAAAAACGTCGAGGCGCTGACCGAGATCATTAACGAATGGACCGGCCGTCACACCAAGTTCGAGGTGATGCGCATCCTCGGCGAGGCCGGCGTCCCATGCGGCGCCGTGCTCGACAGCGTCGAGTTGCTCAACGATCCCCATCTCAAGCAGCGCGGCATGATCGTCACCGTCAAGCATCCCGTGCGCGGCGACTTCACGATGCCGGGATGCCCGGTGCGCCTTGAAGATTCGCCGGTCGAAGTGACAGCCGCGCCCCTGCTCGGCCAGCACAACGCCGGCGTCTATGGTGAGTTGCTCGGACTCGGCGCCGGCCAGCTCGAAGACCTCAAGAGCGAAGGCATCATCTGAGGTTGCGCCTGTCTTGATCGGGCGCGGTGGCCCGTTCGAAGCGATCGAATACCCGCGCCGCGAGGGCGAGAGCATCCATCGCGCAATCACGTCGCGCGAAATTTCGTCGATGCAATCATGGCGCGGCGCCAATAGCCGCGAACACGCGATGCATCACGCGCAGCGGATCCTCTGGATACCGCTCCGCCAGCATCGCGCGCAGCTCGTCGTCGAATGCCGCAACTCGCTGCGGCGCAAGGCTTGCCCCGACTCCCGCGCTCGCGCGAACCCTCCCGCGCCATGCTTCGTGCGTGTAGATCGCGTCGAGGTCGAACGAAAACGTTTCGATATTTACAAAGCCCGCCACCGCCATGTCGCGTGGCCACAGCGGATACATTCCCAATCCGCCGCCGAATTTCCATTTCGGATTGTGTTTCTCGATTAGCTTCTCCGTCGCCTCGGCCATGTTGCCGGGCAGCGGAATCCAGTCGAAATGCGCGATCACGAGCCTGCCTCCCGGCTTCAACACCCGCCGCGCCTCCGCGGCGGCGCGCGGACGATCGAACCAATGCCAGCATTGTCCCGCCGTCACGAGATCGAACTCCGCCGCTGCCAGCCCCGTCTTCTCCGCGGCCGCATTCACGTACGTCACGACGGCGCCCGCGCCTCGATCCAGCTCCGCCGCCTGCTCCATCAGCGGTGCCGATCGATCGAGTCCTGTGACTTCGCATCCGCGAGTCGCCAGCCCGCGCGCGATCGTCCCGGTGCCCGTTCCCAGGTCGAGCGCGCGCATTCCCGCTCTCAGGATTCCCAACGCCTTCAACCGCTCGAAAAATTCGTCGGGGAAACCGGCGCGATGACGTCCATAGTCGTTGGCGGTCTTCCCAAAATCGGCTGTCAACTCCTTGAATCGCACTTCCGCCGTGCTCATGCGCCGTTCCTCCCGTGGACTTGACTGTATATAACTGCCTTCATCGGGTGCAGCGTTCAAGGAAATGCGTTAGAGGTGAGCTTGCCGCGTATCCATCGCCACGCGTTTGTTCCGGCGCCCCACATGGGATGCGCTTAGGGGGTTGGGTAAATGGATTTCGAATTTACTCCTGAACAGGAAGCGTTTCGCCACAAGGTCCGCGCCTGGCTCGAAGCGAATCTCCCCAAGGACCTGTGCGTCGACGACGCCCAGGACGAACGGGTCGCGCCCAATCGCGAGGTCTTCGAACGCCGCCGCGCGTGGCAGGCCAAGCTCCACGGCGCCGGATACGCCGGTCTGTCGTGGCCCAAGCAGTACGGCGGCCACGCCGCCAGCCTCATCGAGCAGGTCATCTGGGACGAGGAATACTCCCGCGCTCGCGCGCCCGTGCTGCCCGGATATTTCGGTCTGGGTCTGTGCGGTCCCACGCTGATGAATTGGGGCACCGAGGCGCAGAAGAAACGCTTCATCCCGCGAATTCTCGGCGCCGACGACATCTGGTGCCAGGGCTACTCGGAGCCGGGCGCCGGTTCCGATCTCGCCGGCTTGTCGACTCGCGCGGCCGATATGGGCGACTATTTTCTCGTCAACGGCCAGAAAGTCTGGACCTCGGCCGCGCAATACGCGGACTGGATGTTCATGCTCGCGCGCACCGATCCCGCGGCGCCCAAGCATCGCGGCATCAGCTACTTGTTGCTCGACATGAAAAGCCCGGGTATCACCGTGCGGCCGCTGGTCCTGATGAACGGGCACTCGCATTTCAACGAGGTCTTTTTCGACAACGTACAAATACCGAAGGAAAACCTGGTCGGCCCGCTCAACGAAGGATGGAAAGTCGCGATGACGACGCTCAGCTACGAGCGCGCATCCGCCGGCGGGGGCGGACACGGCTCCCAGGTCCGCCGCCTCGTGGAACTCGCCAGGATCGTCCGCATCGGCGGCAAGCCCGCGTGGGAACTGGAATGGGTGCGTCAGCAGCTTGCGCAATTCATCATCGAATGCGAGGCCGCGCGCTACACGCGTCTACGCTCGCTCACGCGCCAACTGCGAGGATTGCCGCCCGGGCCCGAGGGCTCGATGCTCAAGTTGTTCGGCTCCGAGCTCGGCGTGCGCATCGCGCGCTTCTCGACCGAACTGCTCGGCGCCTACGGCCTCGTCGGCGAGCCCACCGGTGTCGTCGTTGACGCCCCGCGATGGCTGAACCGCGTGCTCAGCTCGCGCCAATACACCATCGCCGGCGGCACCAGCGAAATCCAGCGCAACATTATCGGCGAGCGCACGCTCGGCCTGCCCAAGGGATGAGTCTCGCGCCTCGAGGGCACCGTGCTCGCCCGCGGCGGCGAATGGTTCCTGATGCGCCCCGACGGCGCCGGCGTCAAGTACAAAGTATATTTGCCGAAGTAACCCGCGGCCCTAGTTTGGTTCCGCTTCCCAGCTTGCGATCAGGTGGGTTAACGTCGCCTCGGCCGTTGGCGGTTTCGATTTACTAAGGTGTCCGTTATACCTAGTACGTGGGCATATGTGCATATTGCGGTGCGAGGGGGCGGATGACGCGCGAGCACTTGTTCTCGCAATTTCTGCAACGCGAAGACCCTTCCTACCGAACTTTTGTCGACTATGAACGCTCTGCGGTTCGGCGGGGCAGTGGACCGGCCGTTCGGGATGTTTGTAGGCACTGCAACAACGTGCACCTTGGTGCCCTCGATCAATACGGCGCTTCCTTGTACCGATCTTCATTCAGACATCCGGTGCTGATTCAAACCGAGGTTCGCTTTACCTACGATTATAACAAGCTGCTGCGTTGGTTGCTCAAACTCGCCTACAACGACGAAAGGACGCATTCCGAACCACACGACATCAAACCCCTTGCTCCGTATATCCTCTCGGCTGAGCCAGCGCCTCCACTTCCGATCAGCTTGTTGGTGGGAATCGTGGTGCCCTCTCCAACGACCTTCGAGCAACAGCAACGGGGATTTCCCAAATTCCTCTATCCGGAAAGGCATACTCTCGCCCGACTCTATCTTCAGCTCCCGATGCAAGAGCGTATTGCCTTCGCACGACTGGTCGCGTTCAACGCGTATGTCTTCGAACTAACCGCATGGCGAGTCGACACGCCAGAGTCCCTGCGGATCCAATCCACCGCGATGATGTGCAGACGCAACAGGCTTTCCGAATTGCATACCGACGCCGGCGAGGTTGTGATCACTCCTGGATTTACTGACTTCCTCACATTCCAAAGGATAGGCGCTGGCAGTTGGGGTCAATTCGAGTCTTAAGCCGCCGTTTGGAACAGGTTGCGCTTTCCACTCCAGCACGAACAAACAGAGTTACCGATGTAGGATGCCGAGGTCTGAGTTAAAGCAGCTATGGCTTTAAGCTTCATAAACGTTCCTGTTGATACGCAGATCGAGTGGCCACGCAAGGAAGCAGTGATCACCTTTGGCCGATGGGAGATTATCGCGTGTCCGCCTGCGCAGAATCACGACGCCAGCCTGCATCTCGATTTGAGTCGTGCGCGCTTGTCCAGCTCCGAGGCCATCTCAGTGCTCAACCAACTCCTCAGCATCGCCTCTTGGCTCGACGACACGTTCGCCGTTCTCTTGCCAGGATGGTCCGGTAATCCTGTCCCCGTTAGGCCTCCACGGCAGACTCAGCGATGGCCCTCCAGCATTCTCGATACTTGGTGCAACAATTGGCATCCGCTCGAAGACGAGAGGGCTCGCCGCGCCCTCGCGGTCTATCGCGAAGCGGTGAACATGGAGCAGTTTCATTCGGTGCCTTACCCGGTTCTTGGTTTCTACAAAATCTTGGAGTCGGCGTATCCTAAAGGAGCAGAGCGGGCTCAGAACCTTGAAAGGGAAGTTGCTCAAATCCTTGCTCACGAGAACATTGACGAACGGCAGTTACGAGAGATCGGCTTCCCGTCAAAAGGCTCGCCGAAACAGATCTCAAACTTCCTGAAACAGGCTGGACGCGACGCCGTCGCTCACGCGAACAAGGACCCAGCGGTCAACCCCGACGATGCCACGCAGCAGCGTCGGATGTCGGTTGTGGCTTTGATCCTACGGGCGGCAGCGCGGTCGTGCATCAAGAGCCGGTTTCAAGTTGAGACGAATCGCTGGAAGCAAACGTGACAATTCTCCGCGCCTCTGCGGCACGTCGGCTATTTGCCGAAGTAGCGCCCGTTCCGTCAGCCGGCGAGTTTCGCGCGCAGGATGTCGTTGATCACTTTCGGATTCGCCTTCCCGCCCATTGCTTTCATCACGGCGCCGACGAAAAATCCGAATAGCTTGTCGCGCCCCGCGCGATACTCGGCGACTTTTTCAGGCTCTGCCGCCAGCACCTTCTCGCAGGCCGCCGCGATCGCGCTTTCATCCGATACTTGCACGAGGCCCAGCGCGGCGATTGTCGCCTCCGCGCCCTTGCCGGATTTCACCATCGCGGCAAACGCGGTCTTCGCGGCATTCAGGCTGATTTTCTGCTCTTCGACCATCCGCAGCAGCGCCCCGACTTCGGCCGCCGGCGGTACGGCTTCGACGAACGACTTGCCTGAGTCGCGGGCGACGCGCAGCACTTCGGTCATCACCCAGTTGGCCGCGCTCTTGCGATTCTTGAGTCCCGGCAGCGTAGCTTCGAAGTAGTCCGCGACGTCGCGATCGGCGATCAGCACGCCCGCCTCGTATTCCGTCAGTCCGAGTTCGCGCACGTAGCGCGCTTTCCGGCCCTCCGGCAGCTCGGGCATCGATGCAAGTACTTTTTCTACCATTTCTGCAGGCACAATCAGCGGCGGCAGGTCAGGCTCGGGGAAGTAGCGATAGTCATTCGCATACTCTTTCGAGCGCATCGGGCGCGTTTCCTTGCGCGCGGGATCCCACAGAAGAGTTTCCTGCGCGACTTTGCCGCCCGCTTCGACAATTTCTATTTGGCGTCCGACCTCATACTCAATTGCGTCTTCGACGAAGCGGAACGAGTTGAGATTCTTGATTTCGCTTCTAACGCCGTATTCCTTGGCGCCGCGCTTGCGGATCGACACGTTGCAATCGCATCGGAAGCTGCCTTCCTCCATCTTGCCGTCGGACGCATCGACGTACCGAAGTATCGCGCGCAGTTGGCGCAAGTACGCGCCCGCATCCTCGGCCGAGCGCAGGTCGGGCTCGCTTACGATCTCGATCAGCGGCACTCCCGAGCGATTGAAATCCACCAGGCTCGCGCTTTCGGCGTGGATATTCTTGCCCGCGTCTTCCTCTATATGAATTCGCGTGAGCCCGATTCGGCGCGGCTCGCCATTCTCAGTCGCCGGCAAATCGATATAGCCACCCTTGCAGACGGGAGTTTCGTACTGACTAATCTGATAGCCCTTGGGCAGGTCGGGATAGAAGTAGCTCTTTCGATCGAAAATAGAGTAGGGCGCGATCGCGCAATGCGCCGCCAGCCCGGTTCGAATCGCGAGTTCCACCGCGCGGCGGTTGAGGACCGGCAGCACCCCCGGCATCCCCATGCACACCGGGCAGACGTTTTCATTCGGCTCCGCGCCGAACGTCGTCGAGCATCCGCAGAACAGTTTCGAGCGGGTCAGAAGATGGGTGTGGACTTCGAGTCCTATCACCGCCTCGTATGCTTCCCGGTTCATCGCAAATGTCCGTCAGACCGCCGGTGTGCGCGGCTTGAATGCTCCCGTGCGCTCGAAGGCGTCGCCCGCGCGCAGGATGGTTTCCTCGGCGAACGGCAGCGCGATCAATTGCATCCCAATCGGCAAATTGTTCGAGTCATGGCCGCACGGAATCGACATCCCGGGCAGACCGGCCAGGTTCAGCGAAATCGTAAAGATGTCCGACAGGTACATCGTGAGCGGATCGTTCATCTTCTCGCCGATCTTGAACGCGGTCGTCGGCGCAACCGGCGTGACGATCAAGTCGCACTTCTCGAACGCGCGCTCGAAGTCGTTGCGAATCAGGGTGCGCACCTTTTGCGCCTTCAGATAGTAGGCGTCGTAGTAGCCCGCCGAGAGCGCGAAGGTGCCGAGCATGATTCGGCGCTTGACCTCGGCGCCGAATCCACTGGTCCGCGTCGTTTCATACAGCGCGATATTATCCTCGGCGTTGACGCGCAGACCGAAGCGGATACCGTCGTAGCGGGCGAGATTGGCGCTCGCCTCCGCGGTCGCGACCAGATAATAGGCCGCGATCGCGTAGCCGGTGTGCGGCAGCGAGATTTCGACCGTCGAGGCGCCCAGAGATTCGTAGTTCTTGAGCGCGGAGCGCACCGACTTCTCGACCTCGGGTTGCATCCCTTCGACGAAAAATTCCCTCGGCACGCCGATTCGGAGCCCCTTGACGTCGCCCGTCAGCGCGCGTTCGTAGTCGGGCACCGGACGCGCCGAGCAAGTCGAATCGCGAACGTCCTTGCCGGCGAGCGTGCGGATGACTATCGCGGCGTCGCGCACCGATCTCGTGAACGGACCGACCTGATCGAGCGACGACGCGTATGCGACCACGCCGTAGCGGCTGACGCGGCTGTAGGTCGGCTTGATTCCGACCACGCCGCAGAACGACGCCGGCTCGCGAATCGATCCGCCGGTGTCGGTGCCGAGCGCACCAAGGCATTCGTACGCCGCGACCGCGGCCGCAGATCCGCCCGACGATCCTCCGGCGACGCGAGCGGTATCATGCGGATTCATCGTCGGTCCGAACGCGGAGTTCTCGGTCGACGAGCCCATCGCGAATTCGTCCATGTTCGTCTTGCCGACGAAAATCGCGCCGTCCGCGCGCAAGCGCTCGATCACGGTCGCGTCAAACGGCGGCACGAACGTCTCCAGAATTCGCGACGCGCAGGTCGTGCGAATACCTTTGGTCGCGTAGATATCCTTGATGCCGAGCGGAATCCCGCACAGCGCCGGCGCGTTGCCCGCGGCCAGCCGAGCGTCAGCCGCCCGCGCCTGCTCGAGCGCCTGCTTCTCGCACACCGTGATGAACGCGTGGAGTCTAGGCTCGGCGGCGGCGATGCGGTCGAGGCAATCGCGCGTCAGCTGCGTCGCGGTGATTTCGCGCGCGCGGAGCTTCGACGATGCCTCGGCGATTGTGAGTTTGTTCAGTTCCGATGCCATGCAGGAGATCTTTTCGACTAAACTGCTACTCGATTATTTTCGGCACTTTGAAGTAACCACGCTCGCGCGACGGCGCGTTCGCGAGCATCGCATCCGCGTCAGGCCGGTTGGTCACTTCGTCGTCCCGCATCGGCATCCCGGCCTCGCCGACCTGCGTCGTCGGGGCGACATCTTTGGTGTCGAGCTCGTTCAATTTATCAACGTACGCCAGCATCTCGTCCATGTCGGCGCGCAGCCGCTCTTCCTGCTCCGGCGACCATTCCAGGCGCGCCAGACGCGCGACGTGGCGCACCTGCTCGATCGTTATCTTCGTTCCAGCCATCGCGATTCCCGGCAAATCGTAACATTCCGCGCGTTCCATGTCAGGGCCGTTTTTCGCCATCCCGAGGCGGAGCGCTTGCGGCGGCATGAAGGAAGAATCACCTGCGCGGTGGGCGGCAGGGGCTGCGGCCCCTGCACCCGCAGTATCAATCGAAAAGTGCGCCGAAGCGCCCTTTTCTCTCGGTTTCTGGCGCGAGAGCGAGAGACGCGGTTGCCGCGGCAGGGGTGACCCCTGCACTCAGTATTAAGGCCGCCCGCCGCTGGCGGGCGCGGCCCCTGCCAACGGCTTAATACTGCGCTGTCGTCGCCGCCGCGGCCAGTGAAAAACGCCGCGCGTAGCGGTCCGCTCCCGCTGGCTCTCCTTCCCGCCAAACTGCGATAAAGTGTTACCCAGGTCTCCGGTCGGTCAGGTCCTGAGCTGGTCATGCAACGGTCTCTTGGGGTGATCTCGCGAGGATGGGAGTGCGTTGGATAAGATGAAGCTGCCCAAGTGGATGGAGCGGGCAGTGGAGTGGATGGCTGTGCTTCGAGGACAGGGCGCGCTCGGGCGGCGCGGTGAGCGCGCTGCCGAAAAGCATTTGCGGCGCATCGGCTACCGGATCGTCGCAAGGAATTTTCGCGCTGCCGGAGCGGAAATAGATCTCGTCGCGATCGATGGTGACACGCTGGTGTTCGTCGAGGTAAAGACGCGGCGCAGCCGCGCGGCGGGCGCGCCCGAAGAGGCCGTCGATGAGCGCAAGCAAAAGCGGATGCGGCGCGCGGCGGAAGTTTTTGCCAGGCGCTATCGCGCGGACGAAATCGAGATGCGCTTCGACATCATCGCGGTTGACGCGTCGGGCAACCGGCTGGAAATTGAACTGTTGAGGAACGCATTCTGAATGCTGGATATCAAGCTGATTCGTGAACGGCCCGATTTCGTAAAGGGCGAACTAGCCAAGCGGGGGATCGATCCCGCTGAAGTCGATCGACTGCTCGAAGTTGACCAAAAGCGGCGCAAACTTCAGGGCGAACTCGACCAAATCCGAGCCGATCGCAAGCGGCGGGCGACGGAAGTCGGCAAGCTGCCGCCCGAAGAACGCGCCGCCGAGATCGCCAGGATTCGCGCCGAGGAAGCAGACGAAGAGAAAATGAACGAGCTTCTCACCGACGCCGCCGTGACGGAAAATATCGGCAACGCTTTGCTGGAATTGGGCGCGCAACTCAGCCTCGCAGAGCGGAAGGTCGAGGAGTTGGCGCTTACCCTGCCCAATATCCCGCGGCCGTACGTCGTCGTGGGCGCGAGCGAGGCCGACAACCGCGTAATCAAAACCGAGGGAACGCGGATAGAGTTCACCTCGTTCAAGCCGCTCCCGCATTGGGAACTCGGCGAGAACCTTGGAATCATCGATTTCGATCGCGGCGTGAAACTCTCGGGCACGCGTTTCTATGTCTTGAGCGGCGCGGGCGCCAGGCTCCAGCGCGCGCTGATAACGTGGATGCTCGATGTCAAGCGGGAGCAGGGATACCTCGAGATAATCCCGCCGTTGATGGTGACTCGCGAGACTGCCACCAGCACCGGGCATCTGCCGAAGAACGCGGACACGATGTACCACGACGACGAGGATGACTTCTGGTTTATCCCGACGGCCGAGGTTCCACTGACCAGCCTCCATCGCGAGGAAACTCTCGACGAAGGCATCCTGCCGATCTACCTGACCGCATACACGCCGTGCTTCAGGCGCGAGAAAATGTCGGCCGGCCGCGACGTCCGCGGCATCAAGCGCGGCCATCAGTTCGACAAGGTCGAGATGGTCAAGCTGGTTCGCCCCGAAACCTCGGACGATGAATTCCACAAAATGGTGGAAGACGCCTCGGAGATTTGCCGGCGGCTGAAAATTCCGTTTCGCGTCGTCGAGCTGTGCACGGCGGATCTGAGTTTCGCGAGCGCGGTCACTTACGATCTGGAGATGTGGGCGCCGGGATGCGCCGAATGGCTCGAGGTCAGTTCGGTTTCCAATTGCACGGACTTTCAGGCACGCCGCGCGAAGATTCGGTTCAAAAGCAAGGGTGGCAAACCCGAACTGGTGCACACATTAAACGGTTCAGGGCTGGCGCTGCCGCGGACAATGATCGCGGTGCTGGAGAACTACCAGAACGAGGACGGCAGCGTGACGATCCCGGAGGTCTTGCGGCCTTATATGGGCGGAGTAGAGAGGATAACGAAAAATTAAATGCGGAACCCACCGTGGGTTCCACACCTCCTTGGGCAGGGGCTGCGGCCCCTGCACCCGCAGTGAAAAGACGTGAAAATCTGCGCAGCGCATCTTTTCGCGACTACGCGATGGATGAGCCCGCGGGCGCGAGGTTTCTTAATACTGGCCAGCCGTGCCAACGGTCAGGGGTCAGCCCCTGCCGATTTCGCTGAAGATTCGCGGGTTCACTGCGATTTTTAGTCTCCGTAACATTTCCGCAACATTTGATGCGTATGATTGCGACGACGGTCAGTCCGGCCGACGACGCATCGGCCGGCTCCCGACGTGAGTGCGGTAAAAAATTCTGAAGGAAGAGTTCGCTTGTCCGACTTAGAAGGTTCGATGTCCGACAGCATTCCGGTGGTCCGGCACGAGCGCATGAGGGCGCCCGTGCACGTGCGTCTGTTCGGCGATCGAATTTTCAATACGGCTACATTTATTCTCGCGCTGTCGATTCTCGCATTGCTGTTCGGACTCGCGGTTGCACTGATTGCCGACAGCTTTCCAGCGATTCGGGCGTTTGGTCTGCATTTTTTCGTCACCGCAGACTGGGATCCCGTCAATGACCAATACGGCGCGCTGCCGTTTATCTACGGGACCTTCGTTTCATCGTTCATCGCGTTGGCGGTCGCGGTGCCGCTGAGCCTGGGTGTCGCGCTGTGCCTGAGCGAGATGGCGCCCGACTGGCTGAGCCATCGGCTGGGCTTCCTGGTCGATCTTCTGGCCGCAATTCCCAGCGTCGTGTACGGCCTGTGGGCCGTGTTCGTGATGGGTCCGTGGATTCGCGACCACGTCGAGCCGCCGCTGGCGCATTGGTTCGGCTGGATGCCGTTGTTCCAGGGGCCCAAGGTGGCGGTCGGGATGCTTTCGGCGGGGATAATCCTTGCGATCATGATCATCCCGTACATTTCGTCGGTTTGCACCGACGTCTTTCGCGTCGTGCCGCATACGCAACGCGAGGCCGCGCTCGCGCTGGGCGCGACCAAGTGGGAGATGGTCAAGACGGCGGTGATCCCGTACGGCATGACCGGTGTAATCGGCGCGATCATCCTGGGGCTGGGCCGCGCGCTCGGCGAGACGATCGCGGTGGCGATGGTAATCGGCAATTCGGCGCAGATTTCCACGTCGCTGTTCAAGCCGGCGGCGACTCTGGCCAGCGTAATCGCCAACGAATTTGCGGAAGCCACCTCCGACCTGTATGTCGCCGCGCTAATCGAATTGGGACTGGTGCTACTGATTCTCGGAATCGTGCTCAACGTCGTGGCGCGCGCGCTGGTGCTCGTGGTGCAGCAGCGCCGCTACCGGGAGACGGGCAGGTAATGGCGGCCGGCGTCAGCAATCTTCACGGCGAGACCAGCTATCGCTATCGCAAGTTCAAGAGCGATTCGATGATGGCGATCACGGTCGGGGCGACAATCCTGACCCTGATCCCGCTGTTCCTGGTGCTCGGCTATCTGCTCACCAAGGGTGTCGCGAGTCTGAACTGGGCGTTCTTCACCCACATGCCCGCGCCGGTCGGCGAAGCGGGCGGCGGAATGGCCAACGCGATCGTCGGCACGCTCGAAGTGGTGGGGATCGCGTGCCTGATTGGGGTGCCGATCGGGGTTGGCGCGGGTCTCTACCTGGCGGCGAATCGCGCGAGCCAGTTCACCAACTGGGTGCGTTTCTCGGCGGACGTGCTGATGGGTGTGCCGTCGATCGTGGTGGGAATCTTTGCCTACGCGGTGATCGTGCGTCCGTTCGGCGGATTCTCGACGCTGGCAGGTTCCGTCGCGCTGGCGGCGATCATGATTCCGCTGGTCACGCGCACCACCGAAGAGATGGTGCTGCTGGTGCCGCCCGAACTGCGCGAGGCGTCGCTGGCGCTGGGCGTGCCGCATTGGCGCACGACGCTGTCAGTGGTCGCGCGCACGGCGCTGTCGGGAATCACCACCGGCGTCATCCTGGCGGTGGCGCGAGTCTCGGGCGAGACGGCGCCGCTGCTGTTTACGGCGTTCGGCAACCGGTTCTGGTCCACTTCGCTGTTTCATCCGATCAACACGCTGACGGTCCAGGTTTACACCTATGCCATATCGCCGTTCGCCGACTGGCAACGGCAGGCGTGGGCGGGCGCGCTGGTGCTGACGGGGATAATTCTCGCGCTCGAGTTGGGCGTGCGATGGGTGACGGGCGGGGCGGCGAAAGCGCCAAGGTAGCCATGGCAGAAAAGCTGGTCGTCAAAAATCTCAACGCGTACTTCCATAAGAATCGCGCGCTTCACGACGTCAGCCTTTCCTTCGAGCAAGACCGTATCGCCGCGATCATCGGGCCGTCGGGATGCGGCAAATCGACGCTGGTGCGATGCCTCAACCGGATGCATGAGGTGGTGCCGGGCGCGACCGCGAGCGGCGAGGTGCTGCTCGACGGGAACAACATCTACGGCGATGAGGTCGATCCGGTGCAGGTGCGGCGGCGGATAGGGATGGTTTTCCAGAAGCCGACTCCCTTTCCAACCATGTCGATCGAGGACAACGTCGCGGCGGGGCTGACCCTCAACGGGGTGCAGATAAGCCAGGCCGAGCGCCATCAGGTAATCGAGCGAAGCCTGCGCCAGGCGGCGCTGTGGGAAGAGGTGAAAGATCGGCTGCGGCGGCCGGGCGGCAGTTTGTCGGGCGGACAGCAGCAGCGCCTGTGCGTGGCGCGCGCGCTGGCGGTTCAGCCCGAGGTGCTGTTGATGGACGAGCCATGCTCCGCACTCGATCCGATTTCGACCGCGCGCATCGAAGAACTATTGCTGGAACTTAAGTCGGCGTACACTATCGTTATCGTGACCCATAACATGCAGCAAGCCGCACGCTGCTCCGACATGACCGCCTTCATGTACACCGGCGACCTGGTCGAATATGGCGAGACCAAGCAGATATTCACGAACCCCACCCGGCGCGAGACTGAAGACTATATCACCGGGCGATTCGGCTGATATCGGGGAAGAGTAAAATGGACAGCACCCAGCCGCAGCATACCAACAGGCAGTACGAAGAGGATTTGCGCGGCTTGCGCGCCGGTCTGCTGAAGATGGGCGGATTGGTGGAGCGTCAAATCGCCGAGGCGGTCGATGCGCTGGTTAATCGCGACAGCGAGCACGCCCGCGAAGTGATCGCGCGCGACGAAGAAGTAAATCGGATGGACAACGAAAACGACGAGCAGTGTATCCGGCTGCTCGCGCTGCATCAGCCCACCGCCAGCGACCTGCGCTTCATCACGACCGGACTGAAGATCACGACCGACCTCGAACGAATCGGCGACAACGCGGTCAACATCTGCGAGCGCGCGCTCGAACTTAACGAAGTTCCGCAGCTCAAGCCCTATATAGACTTGCCGCGGATGGCGGAGATCGCGCAGTCGATGGTCAGGGACAGTATCGATGCGTTCATGCGCGACGACACCGACCTCGCCGACCAGGTGATCGGGCGCGACGACGAAGTCGATCTGCTCAACTACCAGGTCTATCGCGAGCTGCTCAGCTACATGGCCGAGGATCCGCATACCATCGGGTCCGCGACGCGGCTGCTTTTCATTTCCAAGTATCTCGAGCGTATCGCCGATCACGCGACCAACATCGCCGAAATGGTGACGTTCATGGTCAAGGGCAAAATGATCCGTCACGACGAAACCAGGAAGCGGGGGACTTGAGTTGCAAGAGGCGGAGGAGGTGAAGCGATGAATCAAACCAGCCAGGCCACGAACGCGGTCTCCGAGGCGCAACGCGGAGTTCGCTACCGCGTGCTGATCGTTGAAGACGACGGCGATATTCGCGAACTGATCCGGTACAACCTCGCGCAGGAGGGGTTCATCGTCGAGGAGGCGGTCGACGGGGCGCAGGCGCTCGAGCGCGTCAAGCGCCGCGTGCCCGATCTGATGGTGCTCGATCTGATGCTGCCGGGGATGCCGGGGCTGCAGGTCTGCCGCCAGATGCGCGCCGAGCGCGACACCGCGCATCTTCCGATACTCATCGTCACCGCCAAGGGCACCGAGGTGGACAAGGTGCTCGGCCTGGAGATGGGCGCCGATGATTACGTGGTCAAGCCGTTCAGCCCGCGCGAGCTGGTCGCGCGCGTGAAGGCGCTCCTGCGGCGAGCCAATCCGCTCTCGGAGCCGGACTCCGGCGGCGGTGCGTATGAGAAGGGGCGGCTGCGAATGGACTTCGGCACCTACCAGGTGTTCGTCGACGCCAAGCGCAGGGAGCTTGCGCTGCGCGAGTTCGAGCTGCTCAAATTCTTCGTGCAGCATCCGATGCGTGTGTACACGCGCGAACAACTGCTCGACATGGTGTGGGGCCGCGACACGTTCGTCGAACCGCGGACCGTCGACGTGCACGTGCGCCGCCTGCGACAGCATATCGAGCGCGACGACGCCAACCCGGAATTGATCCTAACGGTGCGAAGCGTCGGTTATCGCTTCAACCCCGAAGCGCTTGGATAGATCACCGACCGCCGGGCTGATCGCAGCGATAGGAATCGGCCTCGCACCGGCAGCTATATTCCTGGTGGTGCTGGCCGCCACCGGAGCGGCGTCGGGCGTGTGGGTCGCCGTCGTAATCGTGCTCGGGCTTGTGCTCGGCGCGATTCCCGCCACCGCGATCGTACGCACACTTTCGCGCCGCGCGGAAAGACTGGACGCCGTTGCGGCCGCGCTGCAGGAGAGGCGTCCGCCACCGCATCTGCTGCCCAACGGAAGCGACGCGATGGGCCGTGCGGAGCATCACTTGCTCGACGCCGCGGACGCGATCGTCGCCGAGGTGGACTCGCTGGCCGAGCAGCGCGACGAGTTCGAGGCGATCCTGCGCAGCATGACCGAGGCAGTGGTGGTGACCGGCGCGCGCGGGGAGGTGGTTCTGCTCAACGGCTCGGCCCGGCGCATCTTCGCTCTGGGAGCCGACACCGACTATCGCGGTCGGCCGTTCGTCGAGCTATGCCGCGACCCGCGCCTGCAGGAGTTTGCCGGCCGCTCGATGCGCTCCACGGGCCATGAGGTCATGAGCGCGGAGATCATGATCCAGAATCCCGCGCCGCTTCACGTGAGCGCCAGTGCCGCGCAGATTCGCACCTCGCGCGGCGCGGCGTGGGTGTTCGTCTTCCACGACATCACGCAGCTCAAGTCGTACGAGACGCTGCGCGCCGATTTCATCTCGAACCTCACCCACGAGCTGCGCACTCCGCTAAGCGCGCTGTACGGCTACGCCGAAACCCTCATTGAAGGCGTGGACGATCGTGAAACCGCGACGCGCTTTCTCGGCATCATCGAGCGGCAGGCGCGCCGGCTGGCGCGGTTGCTCGACGACCTGGTCTCGCTCTCGGATTTGGAGCGCGGGCTGACTCCGCTCAAGATCGAGCAACTCGAGCCGTTGCGCGTGCTGTCCGAGGCGGCGGAGTTGATGCAGGAGCAGGCGGGACGGCACGGCCTGCACCTGGAAGTGAAATGCCCGCCGGGATTGCCGAAGCTGGCGGGCGATCGCGACCGCTTGCATCAGGTGATGCTCAATCTGATCGACAACGCGATCAAGTACACTCCGCGCGAGGGCCGCGTCACGGTAGAGGCGCGCGCAGCCGCGGGCGCCAACGGAGCGAACGCCAAGCCGGGCGTCGCGCTGGTCGTCGCGGATACCGGCGAGGGAATTCCAGCCGCCGATATCCCGCGCCTGACCGAGCGATTCTATCGCGTCGATCGGGCCCGCTCGCGCGAGCTCGGCGGCACCGGCCTGGGCCTGGCGATCGTCAAGCACATCGTGCAGTTGCATCATGGCGCGCTGCGGATCGAGAGCAAGGTGCATGAAGGCACGACGGTCTCGGTCTGGATCCCCGCCGCGCCGCAGGGGTGAGCAGGGGTGACCCCTGCACCCAGTGTTAAGGCCGCGCTCCGTTGTCGCGCGCGGCCACTGCCGCGGACGCGCGGGCTCTTAATACTGGTCCGCTGTGCCAACGGCCAGGGGTGACCCCTGGACTCAATATTAAGATGGAGGGAGGAGGCGCTTCGAGCCTGTTCGAAGGTTTGGGGGCGCGGTCTCAGCTTGCTCGCGGAGCCGCGATGTGAAAATTTCTAAGGTTCCGGCGCGCCCTTAGCTCAGTGGATTAGAGCGGATGACTACGGATCATCAGGTCGGGGGTTCAAGTCCCTCAGGGCGCGCCATCCATCTTCATTGAACTGAAAGTTGCGCCACACGGCTTGCGCTCGACTGCCAGGCGCGGCGTGGTGTAACGATCGTGCGGGTCCGCCAAACAGGGATAGGCAAATGGGACCGAATGGGAGGAGCGCATCCTTATGTCAACCTTGCCTGATTTTTCCAAGCGATACCGCGTCGATGATGGCCGCAAGTTTCGCTTGAAAGACTTCGACCCCGCGGACAGCAGCGGTCTGAAATCGAAAAAGCAGGCCGAAAAGGAATTGCCGCGCGGGATCGAGCGGCTAAGCGAATTGCAGGACAAGCTCTACGCGCAAGATCGATGGGCAATCCTGCTGATCTTTCAGGCGATGGACGCCGCCGGCAAAGATGGCGTCATCAAGCACGTGATGTCCGGCGTCAATCCGCAGGGATGCCAGATATATTCGTTCAAGCAGCCTTCCGAGGAGGAACTCAATCACGACTTCCTATGGCGGACCAGCAAGTGCGTTCCCGAGCATGGCCGAATCGGAATCTTCAACCGCTCCTACTACGAGGAGGTTCTCGTCGTCCGCGTGCACAAGGAGTTGCTCGAGCGCGAACGGACGCCGCCGTCGCTCGTCACGAAGAACATCTGGAATGAACGCTTCGCCGACATCAACGCATACGAGCATTACCTGTATCGCAATGGCGTCGTCATCCGGAAGTTCTTTCTCAATCTATCGAAGGAGGAACAGAAGGAGCGCTTCCTGAGCCGTCTCGAAGAGCCCGCCAAGAACTGGAAGTTTTCGGGCTCCGACGTTGAGGAAAGGGAACGATGGCACGAGTACATGGCGGCCTACGAGGAAATGATCCAGCGCACCGCCACTCCGCACGCGCCTTGGTACGTCGTTCCGGCGGACAAGAAATGGTACACGCGGCTGGTGGTGGCCGACGCGATCATCAGCGCTCTCGAAGACCTCAATCTCCACTATCCGGTCGTTGGCGCCGCCAAACGCAAGGAACTGAAAGCCGCGCGCGTCGCCCTCGAGCATGAAGGCCATCACTGACCCTTGCGCACCCGGCGGGTTTGCCCGAGGCGAACCGCAAAGCACTCGCGCAGATTCCGCAGCGGCGGGGCAAGCCGGTTGCATCGTCGCGTCTGCGGTCATAACGTCTTCGCGTTTGCATCACCTATCTCCGCGAGGTTGATATGAATATTAAAAATGCGGTCGCGCTTGTGACCGGTGGCGGCTCCGGACTCGGCGAAGCAACCGTCCGCGAATTCGCGGCGGCCGGGGCCAAGGTAGCGATTCTCGATTTACCGTCGTCGCCGGGCGCCAAAGTCGCCGAGTCGCTCGGCGCCGATGCGATCTTCGTCCAGGCCGATGTAGGCAGCGCCGATCAGGTGACGGACGCGATTGCGAAGACGGTGGCGAAGTTCGGTCTGATTAATGTCGCGATAAACTGCGCCGGTATCGGCCGCGCGATGCGCACGGTCACCAAGGAAGGCCCGCACTCGCTCGACCTGTTCAGCAAGGTGATCGCGGTGAATCTCATCGGCACCTTCAACATCACGCGGCTGGCCGCGGCGCAGATGGCAAAAAATCAGCCCGGCGCCGACGGCGAGCGCGGCGTGATCATCAACACCGCGTCGGTCGCCGCGTTTGACGGACAGATCGGGCAGGTTGCTTATTCGGCGTCGAAGGGCGGCGTGGTTTCGATGACGTTGCCGATAGCGCGCGACCTGGCGTCGCTCGGCATCCGCGTCTGCACCATCGCGCCGGGAACTTTCGAGACTCCGATGCTGGCGGGTTTGCCCGAGGCGAACCGCAAAGCACTCGCCGCGCAGATTCCGTTTCCGCAGCGGCTGGGCAAGCCGGCTGAATACGCGGCGCTCGCGCGCCACATCGTCGAGAACGGGATGCTCAACGGCGAGACGATTCGCCTGGACGGCGCACTGCGCATGCCTCCGCGCTGAATCGCCAGTCAGATTGTCGAGGCGTTCCGCGCGACGCGCGTCGCCAGGATAAAGGCGAACGCGGCAAACGCGATCGCAATCGCCACCGACGATCCCATCGGCATCGTCGCGCCGCTCGAGGCCGGCTCCGCGAGATACAGTCCCCGCCGAAGCGCATCCACCGCGTAGGTCAGGGGATTCAACCGCGTCGTCCACTGAAACCATGCGGGCGCGCCCGCCACCGGAAAGACCGCGCCCGACAGCATCCAGATGGGCAGCAAGAGCATGTTCATGAACGCGTGGAAGCCCTGCGTCGATTCGGTTCGCCACGCCATCGTCAGCCCGATGCTGGTCATCGCGAACGCGATAACCGCCATCATCGCGGCCGACACCGCGATCGCTTCGAGGCTCAGCCGGATTCCGGCCAGCGGCGCCATCGCGAGGAAGATAGCTCCCTGCATCAGGGCCAGCGTCGTGCAGCCAAGCGTCTGGCCGAGCACGATCGTCGCGCGTGAGATCGGCGCGACCAGCACGCCCTGCAGAAAACCCTGGCGGCGATCGTCCACGGTCGAGGCGGTCGCGAAGATCGCCGTGAACAGCAGCATCAGCACGATCACGCCGGGATAAAAGTATTGCGCGTAGTCGATGCCGGCCGGCATCCCGCTCGGCTTGAACGACGCTTGCAGGCCGGCGCCGAGCAGCAGCCAGAAAACCAGCGGCGTCGCAATCGCGCTCGTCACGCGGATCGGTTGCCGGATAAAACGCACGATCTCGCGCTGCCAGAGCGTTGCGGCCTGAAGAAAAATTTCTTCCATTTCCGTCTATTCCGTCTGGTCCGTATCGGTGAAGAACTGATGTCCGGTCAGGTGCACGAATACGTCCTCGAGAGTCGGCTTGCCGAACGAGACCGACTCGATTTCCTCGCCGAATGCGTCGATCAGGTCGCGAAGCAATTCATGCCCACGGATTCGTTCGATACGGATCGCGCCGTCCACGAGCTGGCTCCTGAGCTTGAAGCGCTGGAGGATTTTCCGTTGCAGGAGTTCAGGCGCTTGCGCCCGGATCACGACCACGTCACCGCCGACTTGGGACTTGAGTTCGCCCGGCGGCGCGATTGCGACCAGCTTGCCTTGATGCAGGATGCCGATGCGATCGCATCGCTCCGCCTCTTCCATGTAATGCGTCGTCAGCACGATGGTCACGCCAGCTTGCTCGCGCAGATGCCCGAGGTAATTCGAAAACTCGCGGCGCGCGGCCGGATCCAGCCCGGTGCTGGGCTCGTCGAGCAGCAGCAGCTCCGGCTCGTGAAGCAGAGCCTTGGCGAGCTCGACCCGACGCTGCAATCCGCCCGACAAGGTCTCTACCCGGTCGCGTTCGCGCGCCGACAGTTTGAGGAGCTCGAGCATCGCCGCAATCCGCACGCGCAGCCGCCTGCCGGCGATTCCATATAGATGACCATGATTGGCGAGATTTTCGCCGACCATCAGCTTGCCATCGAGACTCGGATGCTGAAAGACGACGCCGAGCCGGCGCCGCACCACGACGGTTTCGCCCGCCAGGTCGTGACCGAACATTCGCGCCGTTCCCGATTGAATCGGCACCAGCGTCGAGAGCAACTTGAACAAAGTGGTTTTGCCGCCGCCGTTGGGTCCCAGGAAGCCAAAGAACTCGCCGCGCGCGATCGAAAAAGTCACATTGCCGAGCGCTTCGCGATCGCCGTAGCGAAAGCCGAGAGCGCGCGCGTCGATCGCGCCGGAATCGGCGCGAATCGCGTTGTCCGCGGTCTGCGATGGATCAGAAATTGTCGAGGCGCTCACGGTTCGCCCAGTCCGCCCGCGGGCTGCGTGCCTTGTTCCGACAGTCCGATTTCGGCGCGATGCCATCCGTACTGAAACGCGTTGGTGCGCTCGCCGCCGTTGCCGTGCCCCGACGCGGCGCCGACAAAGTCGTCGCCCGTGAGCTGGTAGTAGCGCGTCACTTCGACCGAATCGAGGCGCCGAATCCCCATCCGCTCGAGCGAGTAGCCGGCGAACTGATCCGCCGCGAGTTCCTTGTTCTTCGCCGGGACGCCGGCATTGGCGGGATCGAGGTCCCCGTGCGCCTGATGGCCGAGCTCGTGCGCGAAGATCGCGTACAGCATCGGCCGAACGGTATCCGGGTCGTCGATTCTCATCCACTGTTGAAGCAGGGTGTTGAGGAACTGCTGATTGTAGAAGATGCATCCGCCGGTGCTTGCGTGCGGCGAGCCAACCCTGAGCGATTCGTAAACCGGGAAATTCGTTCCCCACATATCGTTGAGCTGCGCGACGATCGTCTTGTACGGCTCGCCCGCCGGCCGCGCCGCTTCGCCGCACGCCTTGAGCGTGTCGCCAGGCGCTGTGGCAGCGGGGGCCGCGTCCGGCTCCGCCGGCGCGTTTGTGGTATGCCGTTCGACGACGTGCCAGTCGTCATCGGCGCGAAGCGGATTCGCGCCGACTACGGTGCTGCCCGCGAGCATCGCGAATGCCGCCAGCGCTATCGCTGCCCTTTCGATTGAGTTCCTCAATTGGTTACGGCGCCGCGCGAGGGACCATCGACGAGGAGGCTGCCGTTGGATCGCAGAGAATTTTTGTTTTGGTTATCTGCCATGTGATGTTTCCCGCGGCGATCGGATGGCGTGGCCGAGGGCGACTAATGATTAGTATAACAGCGCGCGCTCCCGCGAAATCCCAAGTCAGGGCGCTGCGTGGCGCGCCGCCGCATGGGGGTAAATGCGACTGTTATGGACCTACGGCGCTTTGACCGGTGTTGGCACTTATGCCAACATAGTGGATAGGCAGGGAAGGAAGGATGAGACCGACGCGGCCGGTGAGATATTACGATGAAAAAGCACGAGCCTGAGATTATTCGCGGGAGCGGGAATATCTATCGGGATTTCAATCTGCCGAACGCGGACGTTCGTCAATTAAAGGCGATCCTCGCGGCTGCGATCATTAAGACGCTCGATCGAAGAGGCCTGAGCGTCCGCAACGCGCAGCGGCTTACGGGAATCGATGCGGGGGACTTCTCGCGGGTGCGCAATGCGGATTTCCGGCGCATCAGCGTCGAACGCCTGATGACGATGATCAATCGGCTCGGCTCGCGGGTGGAGGTAAGGGTCAAAGTGCGCCGAACGGAAACCACAGCGAAAAGTGTGGCGGCGTAGGGGCAGGGACACCGGATCTTTCTTCCGTCTGACTCCGAACTCAGAGTCGCTCGATCTGCACGACAGCGCGCGGCGCCGCGAAATCCCGCCGCGCGCGTGGATGAACCGCATAAGCCGTTGCGATTGAACCTACACCGGGAGCTTGCCGTGTCGAGGAAGCTCGCCCCGGACTACGGTGTTCCGAGCGTACCGGTCAGCGTGAAGGTCACAACTGAGCCATCAGCGCTAATCGCGGCTCCGGCCAGCCCCGAGCCTATCGCGCTGGCGAATTTCTTGGTGCCACCCGTGACCATGAAGCTTCCGCTGAAATTCTCACCACCAGTCGAATCTGGCGGCACGGGGCAAAGGAGGCCATCCTGGCCGAGAGTGATCGTGCTGCCGTTCTTTGTGGTGATGGTGCCGGTGCCGCTCGCGGCAAAGCATTGGTCGGTACAGCCCGGGTTGTCGAGGCAGATCTCGCCTGTAGTCGAATGATTGACCGACAAAGTTGCAGTTATACTCGCCGTTCCGATTTGCGAACCCTTGACAGTACCGCCGAAAGTCACGCTGCACTGGCCGTTGATAGAACCCGAGCAGTCGTCCGCGGTCGGCGCTCCGGAGCCAATCGCCGAGAACGGTTTCAACGTCAGTGCGGGGGCAGGTGTCGCGGCAAGGAGCAACCCGGAAAACAACACGGCCAATGTCGCGAGTGTAATCGCGCGTTTCGTCTCCACCACAGTCCCTTCTCCTCTTAACGCGTCTATTTTGGGCATACGGTGAGCGTAAGGTGGCAAGCGGTAGAGTGCAAGCCATTTTTTCGGTAGCGCCCGACTACGCCCGCGCCGGCTGATGCGCCCGAGCAGCGTTCGGCCGAAATGCGTTCGCCGCGAATCGAGCGCGGGCGGGGGCGCGGTGGCGGCGGGCGGGTCGGATCGGGTATCGTCGATCGGGAAACACATCGCATCAGCGGAGATCAGGACCATGAAAGAAACGAGCGGCGACACGGCGGCTGAAGATCGCTGTTCATCATGCGGCGGGTTTGTTGATCTGTGCGGCGGTTGCTGCCCTATCATAACCCCGCCGCCCAAGGGTCGCATTCCACGCGTCACGGATCCCAAGGGCTCGGGCTCGCAGATCATTGGCGCGAAAAAACCCGTACGCGCGAAAGCGAAGCCGCGGCCCTGACGCGGGCGCGGCGGCGAGGCGGGGACAACGCGGATGGACCTTCGTCGGTGAATTCTACGGCCGCGGTGCCGATCGCAACTCGACGATTCATCGGATTGCTGTTTCGCCGGCTGCGGTGCGAACCCGGCTGAGCGCCGTGTCGATCAGCCGACGATGCATCGCGAGGTTGCGGGCTCGATCGCCTCGAATCTGGAGCAAGTGCAAGCCGGGATGATCGAGAGCGTATCCGACTGCGGCGACCGCAGCGCGAGTCCATCGAGTAAGCCTTTCGATCGGTCAGTCCGCTGATAGCGGCACTTGAGGCGCGATGTTTCGGTGGAGTGCAGCTTGGACCACGCGACAGAGCTGCGTCTGCCTTATCGCTTGAACCCCATTTTAGCGAAAAACTGTTGCGGTTCTCCGCGAAGAATGCCGGAGGGTTCGACCGCCAAGATTGCGCTCCGCAGGTCGCGTTCGAATGCTGCCGCGCGCTCACCGAGAAGCTTACGATTGCAGAACGACATTGAGTAAAGATTTCCAATGATTGATTCCACTGTCCATTCCACATCGAACAACTCGTGGTGCTCCGTAAGGTCTCTGAAGCGGGAGCGCTTCAAGTATGCTTCATGAAGCTCCTCAGGCGGCGGCGGCTCCTGATCCCAAGGCAACGGTCTCTCGCCCAAGTAGTGCCGGACGATGCTTACAACAGCCGCACGCCAAGGCGTCATAGGAGGCAGAGGGAGCGGCATGCCGCGCCCGAGGATCGCAACTCCTCCGTCGATGTTGACCAGATCGTAGAGCGCTTCCAGAGTCCGGCCGCGATCCATCCAGTGGAACGATTCACCCATCGTCACGAGTCGGAACGTTCCCAGGCTGGGAGACAGGTCCTCCGAACTCCCGCAGACCCACTCAATGTTCTCAATGCCGGCGCGGCCAGCTACGGCTCTTCCTTCCCTAAGCATGTCGGTCTCGGGGTCCATAGCAACCACGTGCCCGAAAAGATGGGCAACCGGAATCGCTACCGAACCCGGACCCGATCCGAGGTCGAGCAGTTGGCCCCTTCCATCTAATCGAAAGGTTTCTCGGAGCACTGTCACCAAGGCAGACGGATACCGCGGGCGATAGCGCGAGTAATACTCCGCAGCACCTTCGTATTTGCGTTCGGGTTTCGGGACGTTGCTCATCGGTTCACGAGAATTCGTCGCTGTCGTTTGATCGATAAAACGACGCGCAATGGCGCCCGATGCGTCTCGCGGCAGTCCGGCGCTGTAAGATTATGCCGAAATGCGCTGCTGATTACACAACGGCCTAGCTAGTCGCGGAAGATCGCGCGGCATAATCGGGACGTCGGCATAATGCACAACTTCATGCACATCAACTCTTAGAGTAATTGCTCACGGAGTAGAGAGAACAGTTGTCGCGCCTTTGGTCAGCCTCCAGCGCCGAAGCGCGCGGGCGCCAGAACGGACGCGTCGAATCTGTCGGTCGCGCCGCGAACGATCAGATCGGCGGCGATTTGGCCGATGGCGGGACTGCTCTCGATTCCGAAGCCAGCCTGACCTGCAAGCCAGAAAAATCCCGAGACGCGAGGATCGGCACCAACTACGGGGACCGAGTCGGGTGAGAAGGTGCGAAGCCCGGCCCATTTGCGCTTCAAAGTACGCGGCACGATCGCGGGCGCGAGCGCGCGCAGACGCTCAAGCGCGGCGGCAATAACCTCGTCGTCAGGCTGAGCGTCGCAGGGAAGGACAGGTTCCTGATCCATCGGACTCAGCATCAAGCCGCCCGACTCGGGCGCGAAGTAGAGCTGATCGCTTTCACTGATGACGAAGGGCCATCCCCGCACGTCGAGGCCGGGCGCAGCAGCAAAGGTGACGATAGTGCGGCGCCGGGGTTCGAGCCGTATCGGCATCGCGCCGGCGAGGCTCGCGACCGGGCCGGCCCACGCGCCGGCCGCGTTGACAACGCATCGCGCGCTAAGAGTTTCCGCGTCGGTCACGACCGCGCGGCAACGGCCGTTTTCAACCACTATCGCGCGCGCTTCGCTCCCGCTGCGAACGACCGCGCCGCGGCGGCGCGCGTGACGGAGATAGCTGGTGAGAAGTTCGTGAACGTCGATGCGGCCGCAGGCGGTAAGTATGAGCGCACGCTCGGGTTCATCGAGCAGGAGGGCGGGCACACGAGCCTTCGATTCCGCGCAACTTAGCGACTCGAACGCCACGCGGTCGCGCCGCAGTCCGGCAGCCGCGCGGTCGAACTCGCGCAAGTTGGGCTGGCGAAACAGAATCATCACCGGGGTCGGAATCAGCACGGGATTGTCAGCGAAGCCAGCCGGAGGATTTCGCAGGAATTCGCCGCCCATTGCCTTGAGGCGCTGCACCGCGGGGATCGGATCGAACTCGACGAGACTTGCGGCGCTGCGGCCGGTGGAGTGATAGCCGTGCTGGCTCTCTCGCTCCAGGAGCGCAACGTTGGTCGCTCCGCGCTCGGTCAGAAAGTAGGCGAGCGAGGCGCCAGCGATGCCGCCTCCGATGATCACCACGTCAAATTCGGTTGTGTTTGGCATCGATACGCTTACAGCCCGCCGAAAATCTCATTCAGGATAACCTTTTCGGCAGCGCGACAAGGCGCCAGATGGAGAGTAGGTTGACGCATATAGCTTAAAGTGCGGTTTGGAAATTGAAACTCTTATTCGAGCTTTCTGTGGATGGGATAGAACTTTTCAATCATTCTCCCTGCCATCAGGCCGCCCTCGTATTCCGGTATGATCACCTCATCAGCGCCGGAGGTCCGTATCGCCTCTGCGTAACGCTGCTGGCCGGCGCGGGTGATGATCTTTACGTTCGGGTTGAGCGACCTTGCCGTGACAGTAATGTAGAGGTTATCGGCGTCGTTATCTATGACGATGCAGATCCCGCGAGCTTGCGCGATGCCCGCCATTTTTAAGACATCGTGCCGCTTGGCATCGCCCTGCATGACAAACAGTCCTTCCTTGAGGAGCTCTCGACAGATCCCTTCGTTTGTCTCAATAACTACGAAGGGAATGTCAAGCCGATTGAGCTGATCGACGACGGTCCGGCCGACCTGGCCATAGCCACATACGATGAAGTGATCTCGGAGTCCTGCGATGCTGGCTTCGTTGATCATTAGTTTCCAGCCCTCCCTTCCTTGTTGGCTAAAAATCGTCACAAGAACCCGCTCGGCAATCCAGATCTGAAAAGCAAACACGCCGATGTACACGAACAAGGAGAAAAACTTGGTCGCGTTTTGTACCGTGTGGTAGTCTATTGAGTAGGGATGGATGATCCAGAACAGAGCATCCTGCCAAGCCAGACCCTCGAGTTCCCCGTAAACCCACACGCACAACGCGCCAAAGATCGCAAGCAGCGCGAGCGGCAACAGCAGCCGCCGGAGAAAGAGAATGCAGATACGGGTGAACTGCCTTCGAATAGGGGACTCCTGCTCATCGGGAAGGGCGAGCGGGCGAGCAAATGGCGCGCTCACCTTTGGAACACGCCGTCAACGCGCCGTCTTCAGATACTCCAATATCGCAAATTCATCCTGCGGTGGCAGATTCTCCAATGTTCGCATGTGCATCATGATTTGATCCCACTGGTAAGGGGCCTCCTCCTCCGGATTTGGGGGCTGATGGCAGGTGGCGCAATAGACCGGCCACAACTTCTGTCCCAGGTGGAATAGCTCAAGATGCCGCTGTTGCTGTGCCTCGGTTGCGCCATACATATTCGCCGCGTGCGGAGGATCGGCCGCTTTCTGCACGCTACTGGCCGCTGCGGGGCCTCCGCTATACGATCCCTGTGCCTGCGCTGCGACCGGTCTGGCGAGAAGCAGAACCAGAATTATTGCGATTGTGGCGTTAAGTGATTTCATCATCATTGCCCCTCCCTCGTTCAGAACTGGACCGTGAGCTGGGTCTCTAAGGAAAAGTCGTTAGTGGTCGAACCAACGGCGCTCGCGGTCGGTGTGCCTGCGCCGTTTGCGAAGGTGTAGAAGGTGCCACCGGTCCGCGGAAGCTCGAGGTCAAACTCGTTCTTCCACACAATCTTGGGGCTTATCCAATAGTCGAGCCCGAAGGCGACCTCCCGCGCATGCGGATAGAAAACCGACGGAGAACCGCTGAAGCCGAAAACCGGGCTGGTCGTAATGTCGTTTGTGACGATGGCGCGCTGATTCACGCCCGAATAGCGCACCGAGAATTCGAGCTTATTGAATCTCGGCTCCAGCCAGTCGCCAAGATAAGGATGCGGGATACCGTAGAGAAAGTACCCAACCTGCGCGAACCAGCCCTGTCGGTTGTCGTGTCCGCAGCAACCGGGATAATCAGGCATTCCGGTAGGACCACTACCCATCTGACGATAGCTCTGCAACCATTCGGCCCGGGTGCGGAACGGACCCACGCGATAGGAGGCGCCCACCCCCCAGGACTCGTACCAAAGCCCGTCCATCCACTTGCCGTCGTAAGTGCTTGCGTACAGCTCGGCCCGGCCCCAATCCCAGTCCACCGGGAGCGGATAAAACCTGAGGCGCCCGCCAACGGCTATGCCTTTGGTGGAGAGGTTGACGCCGGTGAGTGGATTCACGCCTTCACCAATTACCGGCGCCGGAAGCGTCCCAACTGCCGACTCAAAGGTCGGTCCTGAGTCTATCCAGGTCGTGTAGTCCCAGTCCTGCCCGGGTTGGCCCCACTGGTAGCCCCCTCGCGCCTGCAGCCCCACGCTGCTGGGGGGCACAAACGCTTCCGGCCCGTAAGGCAGTGGGGTCGTAACGAAGGGACTGACAAAGTTGATCGGCTGATCCTCCCAGTAGTCGTTGAATGGCTTGTCGAATATTCCCGCGACCAGCTCAAACGGGGCCTCCTGGCCGAACGGGAAGATCTGAAGATTCGCCACCCCGGCGAAGACCGCGGCCTCCCCCCCAAAGCCGGGGGAAAGACCCACGGTGAGATTGCCGTAGAACTGCAGCCAATCGTTAAACCTGAGCAAGGGATAAAGCTCGAAGTCGAGCGTGGGGGAGTTGTGGTTCCCTTGCCGGCTATAGTAGTAGCCGGTCGAAACGGTGCCGGCCAGCGTGAAAGTGTGCGAGCCAAGGAAGGAGTTTATGCGATCGCCAAAACCCTGCGGCCCCAACTGTGTAGCGACAATTTTCTGGAAGCCACCCATCTGGTTCTGGGTCTGGCTCAACTGTGTTGCGAGCTGCTGGTTGCTGGTCTGCAGATTTGAGGTCGTCTGCTCAAGCTTCGCGTTCGAACCCTCAATCATCTTGACTTCGCGTTCCAGCTCGTCAACACGCTTGCGTTCCGCGTCGAGCTCGTCGAGCAGGCGCCGGTACTCACTCCCTTTTTTCGCTTTCGCGCTCGGTGGATCGCCCGACGAGTCTGGCTTCGAGCCGGACGATTCATCGGCGCGCGCACTCCTGAGCGGAATCGTCGCCAGCGCGATCGAAACCGCTACTCCGATGATCACCAGATGACCTATGCGCCTCATATTTATTCTCCCCCAGGCTTGGGCCTGAAAAATATGCCGACAGGGACAAATCGCGTTGCCGCCACCGCACCCCGCCGCGCTGTCACGCTCGAGTGTCTTATTGCGCTACGTCAATTTCGCCCTTCATCCCTTCCTTTACGTGCGTCGTGCAGAAGTACTTGTAAGTCCCGGGGGTCTTGAACGTGTAGCTGAAGTCCTCGCCCGAGTTCATGTAACCAGAGTCCCATGTCTCCGCCCCCTGCGGCACCGACGCCCAGCTTTTGTCAGGCGCCTGGGACGGATCGGTGGTCGCAGTATGGATGGTGTCGCCCTTGTTCACCCACTTTATTGTATCGCCGACTTTGATCTTTAGCGGGTCGGGAACGTATTTCGCCGGCGTGTCGAACATTTTTACCTCCACGGTTTCCGCCGCGAACGCCGCCGTCGCGACACCCAGCGTCAACGCACCGATGACTAGCAAACCTCCGCCGAGCAGCTGCATCTTTTTCATAATCGCTACATTTCCCTCCAGCGCATCCAGGTACTATTTGTGTTATCGCTCCTTGTCAATCGAAAGGCGCAGTTGGACTCTTATTCGAGCGCGCCGCTCGCAGATGCGTGCTCGTATCTTCCCGTTTCAATTTTTCGGAATAGACGCGGAACACGTATAGCGTTATTCCCCCTATCACTCCCCAGGCGAGAGCTATCATGAAAAAGGCGCTTACCAGATAAGCGTGCAAGACGCCCGGCGATGACGACGCAAAGCATAGCGGGCATGCACAGGCCGCAGGCGCTAACGCCAAGATCGTCGAAATCCCGAGGGCGGCTGACTTAATTGAAGTAAACCAACGCATAAATCATAGGCCAAAGAATCACTACGAATGACCAATACACAGAACACGCAACGACACCGCGGAAGTCCACTTCGTATCGCCCTCGCCAGACCCGTGTCGCCACGAACAATAGAACAGCGACCGCCACGGCGAGATGAAGCGCGTGAGCGCCAACGATCAGATAGAACATCCCGCCGTACAGACTTGATGTCATCGTCAGCCCGAACCCAATGAGGCCTGCCCACTCGCTGCCCTGGAGCGCAAGGAATAAAGCGCCGAGCGTAATTGTCGCTCCCATCCAGCGCATGGCACCTGTCTTGTCGTGCCGGCGCAGTGAGCGCACCACTCTCCACATCGTAAGCCCGCTCAACACGAGAAGACCGGTGTTCAGTCCCGTGATCGCGATCGGAAGCCGGGGCTGGTTCGCAGGTGGCCAAAATGGCGCCGACGCACGCGAGACGAGAAATGCACTGATTAGCCCTCCGAAAAGCATTACCTCGGAGCCTATGAATATCAGGACGGCGAGCGTCGGATCGGCGCTCTTTGGCGTCCCGGCCGGAGCTGAGCCGCCGCCGCCGAACGCGGCGGCGCGCTTAAGATCAGAAACCGGTCGAAGCGGAGTTGCCGCAGCCAAACTCTAACTCCTTATCCTACCGATGCATCGCGACATCGGGCGTAAGCACGAACGCGAGTATGATCACCGTCACCACCGGAAGCAGCGCCAAGGTGTAGATCAGCACGTCTTCTGATCGCAGGCGCATGTAGTAGCGTCCAATGACGTAGGCCTGTGCGGTAGCCGCGGCAAATATGACCCACAGCGCCAGGCTTCGTGGCAGGCCCAGGGGCACCGCCAAGGCGCCAACCAGCAACAGGACAACCAGCAATGCCCAGGTCTTTAGCGAGTCTGAAGCACTGAATTCGGTTTGTTCCATCGGCAACACCTATCCGGCGGTGGGCGCCAAATACACCAAAGCAAAAAGGAAAACCCACACCGCCTCGACGAAATACCAATACAGGCAAACGTATTTGAGCTTGCGCTCCAACCAGCCGGCCGGAGTGCGGGGGGTCACCATGAACATCAATCCGAAGAGGACCACGATCCCGGCGAACAGATGAAGCACATGCAGCCCAGTCATCACATAGTAGAAGCTCCAGAAAAGGGCGGCGAGGGGAGTAAAACCGTCGCGAAAATCGCCAGCGTATTCGAAACCCTTGATTACGAGAAAGAGCACACCGAGAAGCGCAGTGGCGCTCAGGTAACGCTTAGCGCGAGGCGAATCCTGGACGCGGGCGGCGCCTTGCGCGAGCGCGGCCGTCAGGCTGCTTGTGAATAGGATTAGCGTGTTGAATGCCCCAAGCAGCCAGTTGACATGCGCGCCGTCAGGTCCCCACCCGCCATGGGAGATCCCTACCAGAATAAAGACGCCCATCAGTCCGCCGAAGACCATTGTTTCGCCGGCCAGGAACACCCACATTCCAAGCTTGCCGAGCTCAAAACTGGTCGGCACCTCGTGCGGCGCATGTGCGATCCCGATTTCGACTGCCGAGTTTGCCATATGCTTTCGCTCAACCCTGCGCGGCGCCGCTCTCCACCGCTGCGGCTTGCGGCGCCCAATCCTGTTCCATTCCCGGTACGCTGTACTCGTATGGGCCGCGCACGACCGTCGGTATGGCGTGGAAATTCTCATGTGGCGGCGGAGAATCGGTGGCCCATTCAAGCGTGTTCGCATTCCAAGGGTTCGCCGGAGCCTTAGCGCCGCGGAACATGCTCATGAAAAAGTTCACCAGGAATGGGATCTGCCCGACGATTATGACAATCAGGCCGATGGTTGCAATTACGTGCAGCGGCTGGAGCGGCTTGTAGTAAGTGTAAACGGACGACATATAGATTCGACGCTGTCCGCCGCCGAGGCCGATCAGGAAGAGCGGAATAAATACCATGTTGAAGCCGACCCACGTGAAGATGAAGTGCACCTTGCCCCAGGCGTCATTCATCATTCGGCCGAACATCTTAGGGAACCAGTAGTAGATCCCGCCAAATCCCGCGATGATGGCCGCCGGCACGAGGGTGTTGTGGAAATGCGCGATTACAAAATAGGTATCATGCAGGTAGATGTCGGATGCGTCCGTTCCCAGAGGAATGCCGGTTACTCCGCCGAGTATGAAATTTGCCAGCGCGCCCAGCGCGAACAGCATCGGCGTTGAAAGCGTGATCTGGCCGCGCCAGAGTGTCGCGATCATGCAAAACAGTATCACGGCGAACGGGACGGAAATCGCGACCGTAGTCACGCTGAACGGCTCCGCCAGGGTCGGGTCCATCCCGCTGACGAACATATGGTGAGCCCATATCGTGAAGCTGAGGGTGCCGGCCACAAGCGTGGACCACACGATGGCGTGATAACCAAAGATAGGCTTACGGCTGAATACCGGGAGGATCTCCATCGCGATCCCGAGTCCCGGCACCGCAACTACATACACCTCCGGATGGCCGAAGAACCAGAACAGGTGTTGCCAAAGCAGCGGATCGGCGCCCTTGTCCGGCAGGAAGAAGCCCGTGCCCACCATCCGGTCGAACAGTAGCATCACCACGCCGGCTATGAGCGGTCCGACGCTGAGCATGAACAGCACGCTCGCTACCAGTTCCTCCCATACCAACAGCGGCATTCGCCAGATGGTCATCCCCGGCGCGCGCATCGCGATCGCCGTGGTGAGGAAGTTGATGCCGCCCATCAGGACCGAAGCGAAGTCGATCGCTACGGCGATCAGCCAAAGATTTCCGCCCCAGTAGGTTCCTGGCAGGTACTTTGACGCATCGGACAATGGAACGTAGTTCGTCCAGCCGGCGCGCGATCCGCCGCCGGGCACGAAAAACGAAAGAAGCAGCAGGACCGAGCCCACGAAAATCGTCCAGAACGAGGTCGCGTTGAGCCTCGGGAAGGCCATGTCGCGCGCCCCGACCATCAGCGGGATGAGGAAATTGCCGAACGCGCCAAGCAGTACCGGCATCGCCACGAAGAACACCATTATGGTTCCGTGCATCGTGACGAATTCGTAATACTGTGGCGCCGTCACCTTTCCCCAAAGGGGCACCGCAGTGCCGGGCCAGGCAAGCTGCCAGCGGAAGATGAACGACAGGCCCACGCCCACAAATCCCATGAACAGGCCTAGAAACAGGTACTGCTTGCCGATGACCTTGTGGTCGACAGAAAACAGGTAGCGCTGCCAAAAGCCCATCTGCTCGTGAGCCTCGGTGGATGGCACCGCCTCGGGGCTGGTCTCGGCCATGACCTATCCCTCCTTTCCGGTTGCCGACGATCGCGCACCTGATGCGCTCTTCCCCGGCCCGGCGCCGGACTTGGGCCAGTGCTGGCTAACCCATTGCTTATACTCATCGGGCGTGAGAACGCGCAGGATGCCTTTCATCGCGAAGTGCGAGATCCCGCAAAGCTGGGAGCATGCAATTTCATATTTGCCGGGCTGCGTTGCCTCGAACCATGCGGGGATTTCCCGGCCTGGAATGATGTCCTGCCTAAGCCGCAACTGCGGCACGTAAAAACTGTGGATCACGTCCTTCGACGTCATGAGCAAGCGAATCACCTGGCCCGCGGGAACCGTCAAAAACGTAGTTTGGACCAAGTCGTCGGGCGTGCCGAACTTGCCGTCCGGGCCCGGATAAGTGAATTCCCATCCGAACTGGAGCGCTGCCAACTTTACGGTCAGCCCCGGAGGAGGGCTTTGCTCCTTGATCAGCTCCCAGACCGGCTTTGCCATAACGTCGATCGCCACATCAAGGAACGCGACGATTACGACCGGAATCAGCACCCATGATAGCTGGCGCAGCGAGTCGCCTCGCACAAAGGCCGCCCGTTCGCCCTTCCGGCGGCGGTACAAGATGACGAACGCCAAAAGCGTACCCTCGACCAAGACGAATATCGTGCCGACCACGTAAATGATCAGCTTGAGCATCCAGTCGATGCTCGGACCGAACGTCGATATGTCCTGAGGAAGCCAGCTTAAAATCATGATGCTTATTCAACCCGCCCCAAGCCGTGTGGTGTGACAGGGGCGACTCCGAGCCCTGAGCACTCTCCTATCCGGCAACAATGTCGCGAGCCCCACTGCGGGGAATCCGCATAATCCGCCACCGCCGCTGACCTCGGTTCGATTGGGGTCAAACCTCACCTTACTTGTTTCGCCCGCTGTATTAGCGATTGCGAATATAAATGTCAATCGTGCTTATCGTGGTCTGTCGCGCGTCGACGCGACCGCGGCAGGTCGTCAGCTTATGAGGACTGCGTCAGATCGATCAGCTCTGAAGCGGAAGCGAGCTGATCCGCATTGAGGGCCGCACTTGCCAGCGCATCGGCCTCGCGGCGGCCGAGAATCGGAGCGGTCAGCGCCATGAATTTGCGCATCAGATTCTCCCGCTGCGCAACCAGGTCGGACGCCGGCTGGCCAGAGTCCGAGTCGGCCTGAAGAATCTGTCCGTTGCTTTTGACGACGACCGTCGCACGCGTGGACGGAGTCTTTTCGGCGCGCACGATACGGATCCGATCGCGCAAGGACACCATGCGCGCTTCGGTCACCTTCGCATCGCTGAACGTCTCGAGATTGCTGGTATCCTCACCGAGCAGCGCCATCGCGGTCGTCGCGCGCAAGCTGAATTTCGCCTCGAGGCCGGTTTTCGGCTCCTGGATATTGCACACGCCGAAAAGCGTGGGATGAACGCGCACCTCCACTTCATCGATAGATTTCGGATCGACGCGATGCTCGGCGCGAATCTGTCGCGCCGCATCAATCGGCGCGTGGGTGAGATAGCAGGAGGCGTGGTATTTGAAGAGCGTCTCGCGAATCAGGAAGCGTCCGTTGAATCGATCGAGCACTTCGCGCGACGGTTTTGCGCCGGCGTGCGTCGCGGCGAATCCCTGCGCGGTCTCGATGATTTCGGGATTGGAAGTGTAGCCGCCGCGCGCGGCGAGTGCGCTGAACAATCCATTCGATGCGGCGCGCCCCGCATGCAGCGGCTTCGCCATCGTTCCGAAACCCGACTTGAGCCCCGCAGCTTGCGTACCCGCAAGCCCGAGTGCGCGGAGCCATCCATCTTCGTTCAGCCGCAACATATGCGCGCATGCGGCCGCGGCGCCGAAAGTTCCAACGGTACCGGTGCTGTGAAATCCGATCGCGTAATGCTGTGCGCCGATCAATGCGCCCAGCCGGCACTCCAGTTCGATGCCGATGAGCAGCGCTTCGAGTACCTCGCGCCCGCTCAATCCGGCGCTGTCCGCCAGCGCGAGCACCGCGGGGATCACCGGGACCGACGGATGACCGCCCATCGCCGTGTGAGTGTCATCGAAATCGAGCGCATGAGCGGCAGCTCCATTTACCAGCGCCGCCGACAGCCGCGACGCGCGCTGCATCCTCCCGATGAGTCCGGCTTCGGACGACCCTTCAGGCTTGACGATCTCATTGACGAGGATCTCCGTCAGCGGTTCACGCGATCCGGCAACTGCGACGCCGAGGAAATCGAGGAGGCAGTGGTGTGCGACCTCGCGCGCGTCCTCCGGCGCCTGGTCCCATCGCATGGCGCGAACCGCGCGGACCAAACCGAGTGTGGCGGCGAAATTTTCCGACGTTTCTGAAGTACTCATGCGGCTGAACTCCATCGAATCGTCCAGGCGTTGGACCGTTTCATGGGTGCGAAATCTACCACACATTATCGCGGCGTGTTCACGGCGGATGCGCACCTCCGGGATGCGCGGCTTGCCCGTTGGCGCAAGGGTGGGTTATCGTCCACGGCAGGCGAGCATAGCCCGCTCATCAATAGGGAGATCGGTCACATGCGTGAAGTTTCAATAGTCGGCGCCGGCATGGTGAAGTTCGGGAAGTACCTCGACACCAGTATGAAAATCCTCGCGCGCGATGCGGTAAACGGCGCGCTTTCGAGCGCCGGGCTGGAGCAAAAGCAGATCGAGGCTGCGGTGGTCGGAAACGCGGCGGCGGGACTCATCACCGGACAGGAATGTATCCGCGGACAAGTCGTGCTGCGCGAGATGGGCATCGGCGGCATCCCGATCGTCAACTGCGAGAATGCCTGTGCCAGCTCCTCGACGGCGTTTCATCTCGCGCACCTGTATGTCGCCTCGGGGATGTACGACGTGGTGCTCGCGCTCGGCATGGAGAAGCTTTACCACGCGGATAAGAAACGTACGTTCGCCGGCTTCAGCGGTGCCGTCGATGTGGAATTGGTGCAGCAGTTGCTCGCAGACATGAACGCGCAACAGGCCCGGCTCCAGGCCGAGCGCGAAGCTCGCGGCGAGGCGCCCAAGAAGACGGGGGGCGCTGGAGAATCGCGTTCGATGTTCATGGACTTTTACGCGGCGGGCGCCCGCGCGCACATGATGCGCTACGGCACCACCCGCGAGCAGTTCGGACGCATCGCGGTGAAGAACCATCGCAACGGCAGTCTCAATCCGCACGCGCAATATCAAGAGGTCTACAGCCTGGAGGACATTTTGAGCTCTCCGATGGTGGCTGATCCGCTGACACGGTTGATGTGTTCGCCCATCGGTGACGGCGCCGCAGCGGCTATTCTGTGCGCCTCATCGCTCGCCCATCGCTATACCAACAAGCCGGTCAAGGTTCTCGCTTCGCTGTTGTCATCGGGAAGCGATCATGGCGCCGACCAGCCGGGCGTGGTGCCGCGAGTCGCGAAGCAGGCCTACGAGAAGGCGGGAGTCGGACCCGAAGACCTCAGCGTGATCGAGCTCCATGATGCGTCGGCGCCGGCCGAGTTGATGACCTACGAGGAACTGGGCCTGTGCAAGCCGGGCGAGGGCGGGAAGCTGATCGACGAGGGCGTCACTGAAATTTCCGGCCGCATCCCGGTGAATACGTCAGGCGGGCTGCTTGCGAAAGGTCATCCGGTGGGCGCGACCGGAGTGGCGCAGATCTGCGAAATCTTCTGGCAGCTCCGCGGCGAGGCCGGAAAGCGCCAAGTCTCGAATCCGAAGGTTGGCCTTACCGAGAATGGAGGAGGCATGGTTCGCGCAGAAGCGGCGGCGGTGTCGATTCACGTTCTCGGGATCTGAGCTGGGCAAAATCCGCGCTGTCCTCTTGATTGACCCAATCTCCCGGGGCGATCTGCGTTCTGAAGATTCAGCGGGCGCGCCCAGCATGAGCTTGGTGCAAGGCTAGATGACTCGGGTCATGGGGGTGACGCCCTCGAGAGCCTCGGCCTCGCTGGTCTCGGCGAGCGCGGCCGCATCGCGCAGTCGTTCGAGGTTGCGTTGATGAACGGTCCGGTCAATCCGGTAGAAGCCCAGGACCGCGATCGCAAGCGCGTTGCAACCCGCCGAAGCCGGTACGAAGAGCAGAACCAGATGGCGCAGCACGGCGGGATCGACATGACCCTGGATGGCGCCCTGCGGAAAGTGCACGAATTGCAGGAGCAGGCCCGACAGGAAAGTACCTACTCCGGAGACGCATTTCTGCAATAGCCCATTGACCGCGAACAGCAGACCCTCCGAGCGGCGTCCGCTGCTCACCGCAATGTCCTCGACCACGTCCGCCATCATCGAGGCGACGAGGATGAAGCCCATGATGCCGAGCGTGTCCCGGATCACAGCGTCGGCGAACAGGATCGCCAGAAGCGCCAAAGAGTGATTCGCAGGCATGAGTCCGAGCAGGCGCAGCGGAATCGGAATGGAGCCGGCTGTAAGTGATACGGCGAACAGTGCGATCATGGCCCGCTTCTTACCCATCCGCTTGGACACCGCGGGGGCAAGAGACACCGCCAGGATGGCGGAGACGAAACCAAAGCTGACCAGGTAGGATATCTCCCGGGGGGTCAGCTCCCAGAAGTAGGTCGTGATGTAGAGGCCCAGTCCACTGCCCAGACCACCGCTTACGGCGGCGATGATTCCCGCAATCGTGAGCGCTAGAAACGAGCGATTGGACAGCGTCGCGACGATCTCGCGCGCCTTAGCCGCGAAGCCTAGATCACGCCGTGGCGGCTGGACCAGGGCGGCGCTCCGTCCGTGCGTGCCGAACGAGGAAGCCAGAATGGTGACGAGTATCACCAGCGCGGCAACCAACCCGTACTGCTCATACCCGTGCCGGTTCAACACCCCAAGGGGATGGGTCGCGTCCTTGCGCAGGAAAACCTGGAAGGCAAGCACTGCCATCACAGTCCCGCCAAGCGTTCCGAAGAAGAACCGGTAGCTGAGCAAGCCGGTCCGCTCGTCGTAGTCAGGAGTCAGTTCGGGCGCCAGCGCCGCGCTCGGAATCTCGTAGAGACTGACCAGCAGCCTGACCGCCACCAGCAACACCAGCAGGTAGGCGAACATGCTCTGGTTCGACCAGTGGTACGGCGGGTTCCATAGATAATAGAAGGCAATCGCGAGCGGAATCGCCGAAGCGTACATGAAGGGGTGCCGGCGTCCCCAGCGCGACCTGACATGGTCCGACCATTGGCCGACAAGCGGATCGAAGACTGCGTCGAAAATGAGCGCGATCATTATCGCGGCACCGACCCACGGCGCCGGCAGGCCGATCACCTGGTTGAAGAACAACAGCACCAGCGAGCCAAGCGCCACGGTTTCCACGCCGAACGCGACCGACCCGAGACCATAGAAGAGCTTGGTAGGCAAACCGATACGCGCCGGCGCGGTCGGTTGTTGCACGGCGGCCTGGCCCGGTGCGATCCTGCCGCCTTCGCCGCTGTTCAGCGCCACCGGAGAACTACCGCCTGCCTGTCCCTTGCTCATTTATGGAGGAGCTGCGTTGTGAAGATTCAGCGGGGACCGAAAATATTTACGGGGTGGCGAAGCGGTACTTGCCGTCCTTGAACTCGATCCATCGCCCGCGGTCCGTGACCTGGCCTCCCACGTCGATTTGCGTGCGCAAAATCATGAGCTCCTCTTCGGTCGGCACTTCGAGAATCTCGAGCTTGGGGGCGATCGCGGGCTTGAAGCTCATTTCCTCGAGCAGCTGTTCGAGCGTGACGAAGGGCGCGATTGCTTGCAGCATGAGCTGACAATCGGCTCCGTACCCGAACATCGCCCACGGCGTGTAAACCCGCCATGGGCCAGTGCCGGGTGGAAGGCCGTGGCGCTCGCGGGCGCCGGGACCGTCGAGAAAACCCGGCGACGAAATGAAATCCACGCGCTCAACGAATTTGCGCTTTTGCTGATCGGTGACCAGGATCGTGCGCCATGCGAGCGCCGCGATGCTGTCGGCGCCGCCCGGACCGCCGAAGCGCCGTCCCTCGCCGCCTTCATATTTGCCGACCACGGTGGAATTGATGTTGCCGTAGCGATCGACCTGAAGAGTCGCGAGGATGCCGTAATCGACGTAGCCGAGTTGCGCGAGGTCGGCCGCGTAATTCATCGTCCCCCACTGAAGGGCGCGATAATTGGCGGGCGAGGCGATCATCGTCATCAGGGGATCGAACGGCACCCGGGCCTCGGGCCCGACGCATCCATCCTCAGTCAGGTACTGAAGGTTGGGCGCGCTCATTCGCTTGGCGAGCAGCACGGAGTTCATCGGCTCGCCACCGCCGCCAACCCAGTAGATGTACTTGTCGTCGACCAGGCGCGAGATCTGACAGATGACGAATTCGCGCTCATTGAAGTCGGTAGCTGGAGTGCTCACGATGCATAGCCCTCCCGGATGGTTTCGCGCCGGCGGATCTCGGCCAGTTTTTCGGTTCCGACCACTTTCTGCAAATACTCATCGTGCGATTGCACGGAATACACGTGCTTCTTGAGGTACTCGGTAAAATCGCCACGGAACATCGCGCCCATCGCTTCGATGACTCCCATCGGATCGGACGCGTAGTATCCCTGCACCGTTCCCGGGTAGGCGCCGAATGGGGCGTGCACGACCGCGTCCACGGTGAAGTGCGCGATCGAGGTGCGCGCCGGATCGCGGCGGAATTCGTCGGTGGCGATGATCTCTTCGGCGGACACGATCACTCGCTTCGACGCGAGCGCGCATTCCGCGTGCGCGATGCCGGTGCCGAAGACGCGCGCGTTGCCGAACTCATCGGCCTGATGAACGTGAATGATCGAGACATCGGGATTGAGCGCCGGGACCAGGAGAACCGGTTTTCCGGTGAAGGGGTCCTCGACGATTTTGCAACCCGAATGCTGAAATCCGTCGGTCCCGCCGAAGCTGCGCGCCGGCATGAAAGGCAGCCCCATCGCGCCAGCCTTAAGCCGCAGCGTCATCACCGCATTGGAGTACTCGTAGATAGTGCACTTTTTTTCGCGCACCGCGCGCGCGATCCACGGGCCGAAGCCGATGAATCCGATGTCGATCCGATCGGCGCATCCCGCTTCGACCAGCAGCGCGCAGGCGACATAGGTGAACTTGCCGCACAGCCATAGATTTTTTTTGCGCTGGCGGATGATCTCGCGAATCAGCGACGAAGGTCCCCGCTGAAAGTAGTTGCAGTCGTAGGCGAGGTAGTCGCCGTCGCGCACGAAGCGCTCGACCGCCTCTTTGTGAGTCATCATCTTGGAGACCATCTGGTGCGGTTTATTGTCCCGCACGCTGGCCCGATAACCGTCGGGATCGACTTTCAGATAGTCGGTTTTGCCTTCTTCCAGAGTCCGCATTTGCTGAGTTCTCCCGAATCTATCGAGTTGCCGGCAGCGCTGCGATTCAGATTTGGATCCCGGACTGCAGCAGGATGCCGTTGTGAATCAGGAAACTTCGGATGGCGTTGCCGCGCGCGGCCCGCTCACGTCCCTGGGCGCCGCCCTTCTCCTGAAAATCGGTTATACGCTCCGCCATCGAGCGCCTGCCCTTGATGCTGATCTTGGTTTCCTTGCCCTCTTTCCTGAGCAGGCAGGCGGCGACGATCTCGTCGGGGTCGAGTTCGAGCGTGGCGCAGAACTCTCGAAGCAGTTCGAGCCTCGATTTATCTTCGTTGGGCTCGACGCCCGATTGCTCGCGCAGTCCATTGTACCAGGTCTTGACCGAGTCGTACTCTTCGAGCGGTTTATTTATCGACGCCATCGTTATTTTCGAGCGGTGCGTGAGTCAATCGGCCGATTGCGCGGTTCGACGCAGCTTACTCGGGAAGACCGAACATCCGCGCGAGCGCTTTGATTTCCTCTTTTCGCCACGGCAGCGGCGCCGGCGCCTGGATCATCTTCGCCGCCTTCATCTGCTCGGTCACCTTGGGATCGGCCTTGAATGGCTTTCCGTATTCGCCCTCGAAGAAGATCTCCTCCAGCGGCGGACGCGGACGCTGTCCACCTCCGTCCCACGACTCCGCCGGATAACCGACCAGCATCGCGAATAGCGGAATCCAGTCCTTGGGCGCCTTCACGACCTTGTTGATCGCCTCGTGCTGAAATGCCACCAGGCAGACACCAAGCCCCTCATCAACCGCAGCCAGCATAGCCTGGCAAATCGCGATGCCGGCGTCCGATGCGGCCGCGGCGGCGACAGATGGCTGGTTTGTGTTGTCGGCCAGCGGCTTCAGAATGTTCGGCCAAACGAATTCATCGACGAACTTATGGCTCCATCCGTGGGTGGCGTTCAACGCGCCGACATCGACCAGCTTCTTTAGCCGCGCCTGAGCCCCCTTGTACGCCCCCATATCGGCGTAGGTGTAGATGTGCACCGGGGCGAGCTCGAGGGTGAGTCCGGAGACCGGGGTCTTGAGCGCGTCGAGCGTTTCACGGGGGAGGTTGTCCCGGATCACGACGATCGCTTTCAGAAAGGTGGCGTTGACCGCGCATGACGCGAGCCGCGCCGCCTCCAACATGATCTGGATCTTCTCGCGTTCGACGTTCCGCCACGATTGGAAGTAACGGATCGATCGGCGCCGCCCTACCACTTCTTTGAATTCCATCGACTATTCCTCCAGCAAAAAAACGTCGCTCCGGCATTGGGTACGCCCCGCATCAGGTTCGGTTTGCCGCAATCTCACTCACCCGATGGCGCTGCCCGGCGGAAGCTTACGCCGAGCACAGTCGCGCCGACAAGCGCTGCGATCCCGATCAGATGTTGAACAGCGGATGCGCCGGCAGAAATGGCGCTCGCGGCGCTCCGTCCATTTGCAAAGGTCCGCGGATAGATGAGACAAAACGATTTAACTCGGAGAAGCCTCTGAATCGACAAACGGAGCCGACGGGGAAATGAAACAACTGATCGATTTGCATGGAAGGCGCGCACTGGTGACGGGCGGCGGCCGCGGGATTGGCCGCTCGATAGCGCTTGCGCTGGCAGACGCGGGCGCCGACGTCGCGGTCGCCTCTCGCTCGCAAGGCGAACTGGACGCGGTCGCAAGCGAGATAAAGGAGCGTCGGCAGCACGGCTTCGCGGTCATCATGGACGTGATGAGCCGCGACCAGATTACCGCGGGCGTCGATGAGGCCGCGCGCAAACTCGGCGGTCTCGACATTCTGATCAACAACGCGGGCGGCGTGATCGCGGAGAACCCGGTTCATCTCGATCCGCTCAACCATGAACCGCGCGCGTTCGAGGACAACCTGTTCATGAACCTGACCCAGGCATTTTATGCGACTCACGCGGCGCTACCCTACATGATCAAACAGAAGTGGGGCCGCATCATCAGCATCGGTTCCGGCTATGCGAAAAACGGCGGCGGGCCGCTGGCCTATTCGGCCGCGAAGCACGGCCTGATCGGTTTCACGCGCTCGCTTGCCTATGCCGCAGCGGCGCACGGCATCAACGTGAACGTGCTATGTCCCGGATGGACCAACACCAGGTTGGTGGACTGGAACATGCTGGGCGCGATGATGGGGGTGAGCGCGGCCGAGGCCAAGCGATTCGCCGAGAGCCAGAACATCCAGAAGCGAATCGTCGAGCCCGATGAGTTGGGGGCGATGGCGGCGCTGCTCGCGTCCGACGCCGCCAGCGCGGTGACAGGACAGGTCATCAGCGTTGACGGCGGATTCATGATTTAGCGGAGTTGGATAGTCCGCCGCCGCGCGCAACCGCCCGCGCTATTCGAGATGATCGATCACCTTGCCGAAGCCGAGCGTCATGTCGCTGAGCACGTAGCTCGCCGCAATCACCCGCTTGACCGGTAGCCGGTTCCAGGGGTCGAGCCGCGAGCTTTCCGCAAAAGCGATCGAGCCGACGCCGGTCCATGCCTCGATCACTCTGGCCTCGATGTGCGTCTCGATGATCTCGGCGCATGACGGGCGTCCGTTCTCTTCGGCCGAAGGAATCAGGCGCATGCTGACCGGCGGCGGCGAGGCGGAAGGCCCATTGTCGGCCGGCCGTTCCGGACGAACGATCGCGCTGGCTAGGCGGATGCCGGCAGGACGTTCGAGCGTGCCATAGATCATGTCGCGATCGTTTTTGAATTCAATTTGCGCGAGCTTCTTCGGAAAGCCCCAGATTTCGCGCCCGGCCAGCATCGGCGGCTCGGTCGTCACCGCGATGTGCATGACGTAGTTCATCGGGCGGCCCTTGTGCTCGACCAGGAGCGAAAGAATCGCTTCGTTGTAAGGACCGAAAGTGGTCCACTGATATTCGTAGAACGAAAGTATCGCGGTGGCCGGCTCGCTCAGCACCAGCGGCGCCGGCAATGCTTCCAACGCGGCTTCGAGGTCAGTTTCGAACGCGACCACGATCGAGCGAGTGTTGCGATAGTAGAACGGCGGGCGCTGATACGCGGCGGCGTCCGCGGGCATCGAGTATCCTGCATTGCCGAGGTTGAGACGTCCGTGCTTGGCCATAGTGCGATCCTCCTGGGGCGGGACTTTCATAGTTGTGGCACTGGTTCGAATATTGAACAAGCGCTCGAAATGGGCTGAAGAAAACGCGAACTAGCGGAACCACAGGACGTGAGCATCCTCGAGGGGAATCCTCGCACCGGAATGCGACGGAACGATACGAGGCGTGTAGTCCGATGCGGGGCGCGAAGCGGGGACGTCGGCGGCATAGACGCGCCACCCTCTGGAAGGCTCGGCGCTGTCACTGTGCGTCATTTCCAATACAAACGGCGGCTCAGCGTCGAGCGGCTCTGCGTATAGCTGTACGCGCACCCAGTCGGCACGCAGCTCTCCCAGGTGCACCTCAACCTGTAGTGAGTGCTTTTGCGCAGAGCTCACGACGCGAAGCTCACCGAACCTCAGCCACGCCCAGTGCGCGGACAACGCCTGTTTCCATTGGAGCAGGGATCCGCCGTAGGCGCCTTGATCACTTGCGCGCTCATGATAGGCCGCAGCAGCAGGGAGATAATATTTCTCCGTGTACTCGCGAACGGCTCGATTGGCCGAGAAGCGAGGCGTCAAGCGTGACATACTTTCACGCATTCGCGTGACCCACTCGGTGGCGATGCCATTGTGTTCGCGGTTGTAGAATGCGGGAATGACCTTGCTCTCCAGAATATCGTAAAGTTCCTCCGATTCGGCCGCGTCCCAGCCCGGGTCATCGCCATGCTCCTTGCCATCGCCCAATGCCCAGCCGACTTGGGACGAGTACGCCTCGGCCCACCAACCATCCAGTTCCGACAGATTGAGGCCACCGTTGACGAGCACTTTCATCCCGCTTGTGCCGCACGCCTCCCAAGGCCGGCGAGGAGTGTTGATCCATAGGTCTGCGCCCTGTACCAGCCGCTCTGCCAGCACCAAGTCGTAGTCGCTGAGAAAGACAGCGTGGCGGCGCACGTCGGTCCGCTGGACGAAATCAACCCAGGCCTTCACTAGCGCCTGGCCGGCGGTGTCTTGCGGATGGGCCTTGCCGGCCATCACGAGCTGAACCGGACGTTGTGGATTCGTCAGAATGCGAACGAGGCGTTCCGGGTCATGCAGGAGCAGGTTGGGGCGCTTGTAGGTTGCAAATCGGCGGGCAAAGCCGAGAGTCAGCGCGTCTGGATCGAAAATACTTTCGGCGGCTTTTGGATCTCCGCCGCGAGCGGCAAGCTGGCTGGCGAGCCGTCCTCGCACGAAGCGAACCAAATCGAGACGGTTCCTCGCGCGAAGTTCCCACAGCGCGCTGTCCGGGGCGTGGCGTATATCATCTCCGGCAGTCTCCATCGTCCCGCGCCAACGCTCGCGGCCACAGGTTTCCGTCCATAGCGCATCGGCAGCCGCGGAATCCCAAGTCGGTGTATGGACTCCGTTAGTGACATGTCCCACCGGCACCTCGGTCTGTGGCCAGCGGGGAAATAGAGGCTGGAAGATTCGCCGGCTCACGGCGCCATGCAAGCGGCTGACAGCGCTGATCGCCGCGCTCCCACGGATGGCTAGATAGGCCATGTTGAATGGCTCATCCTGATCGTCGGGATGCAGGCGGCCCAGGGCCAGGAGATGCGATAGGTCTACGTGAAGCAGCTCTTGGGCGTAGCGCCCGAGGAAACGGCTTATCAAAGCGGGAGCGAAGCGATCGAAGCCGGCCTCAACCGGGGTGTGGGTTGTAAAAAGATTGCCGGCGCGCGATATGGCCAGCGCAATCTCGAAGGGTTGACCGTTGTCTTCCATAAAGCTTCGAGCGCGCTCCAGCACGGCGAATGCCGCATGTCCTTCGTTGAGATGGCAAACTTCTGGTTTGATCCCGAGGGCGCGCAGAAGCCGCCATCCGCCGATCCCGAGCACCAGTTCCTGTGTCAACCGGAGTTCAGGTCCGCCCCCGTAGAGTTCGCTGGTGATGCCGCGATAAACCGGCCCGTTCGCCGGGTCGTTGCTATCGAGCAGATAAAGTCTCAGTCGGCCGACCTGTGCTTGCCAGGCACGCAGCCACAGTTTCTGGCCAGGCAAGATGACGCTTAACCTGAGCCACTCGCCGTCCTTGTCGCGCACGGGGATTACAGGTATCTGGCCGGGATCGTTGTAGGGGTACGAAGCGTGTTGGCTTCCGTCGGCCTCGATGATCTGGCGAAAATAGCCTTGCTGATAGAGAAGCCCGACAGCGACGAGCGGAACGCCAAGGTCACTGGCGGCCTTTAACTGGTCGCCGGCGACATTGCCTAGTCCACCTGAGTAGATGGGGAGTGCTTCGCTGAGTCCGAATTCCATACTGAAGTAGGCGACGCAATTCAACGACGGGTTGCTATGGGCGTGCTGAAACCATGCAGGACTTTTGAGAGCATGGCGTTGCTTTTCCAGGCGCTCTTTAACCTGATCCCGGAATTCCGGATTGCCGCGGAGCGACTCGAGTCTGGTCCGAGAGCAGGTTTGCAGAACGACCCATGGATTATGGGTGAGTGCCCAGAGTTCCGGATCGATCATGCTCCACAGCGGATCGGCCGAGTGGTTCCAGCAATTTCGCAGGTCCAAAGCTAACTCGATCAGCGCGCCGAGATCTTCGGATTCTGACCCGCGCAGATTTTGATGCAGGTCCGGCATTGCTGCCCTTTCACTCTAAGCAGGCGGGTGGAGGCGCACGCGCCCGCGGTTAATGGATAAGTGTACTTCCAGCACCAGGTTTCTCAGTTCGTCATTTACCCCGCCGCGAAGCAACCTCGCGGCCTCGCAGGCGAGATCGTCCAGCGATAGCAACCCGACCAACGTTCCCTCCTGATCGATCACCGGAAGCCGGCGCGTGCGGTGCTGCCGCATCAGCTGCGCTGCGGAGCCCAGATCGTCCTCAACTGTGCAGGACACGACATTGTGGGCCATGGCTGTCTCAACCCGCATCTCCTGCAGCGGCCTGCCTTGGGTATAGGCGGCCATACAGATGTCCCGGTCGGTGAGAAAGCCGATCGGTCTGCGTTGGTCATCGACTACCGGAACAGCTCCGCAAGGCTCATCCCACATTATTTGCGCTGCCTTGTTCAGCGAATCTCGCTGACGGCAGGTTTTGACATTACGATTCATGATCTGCTCAACTTTCATCGGCGTTTCTCCGTAAAAGTCAACGAGGATGGGAAAACACTTGTCTAACTTTCGTCCAAAGCCATGCCGTCAGGGACCGCCGGATTTTCCAGCGCCCTTAAGGAGAGGTGCGGCCTTTGCGATGGGGGAGATCCTGGACGGTCACGATCTGAGCTCCATTGGCCGACAACTCACGGCGAAGCAGATCGTCGCCCTTCGGCTCGAGCGAACGGCAAAGGTCCCAGATCACGTTGACCTGAAAACCCTCGTGGAGAGCGTCTTCGGCTGTCCACCTGACGCAAAAGTCGCGAGCGAGACCGCAGATAAAAATTTGCCGGGCTCCGCGATTTTTCAAATACCCTGCCAGTCCGGTCGGCGGCCGATTGCCTTTTGGATCCCAATTGTTGCGGAGCGCGCTATAGGAATCGATCGCCGCGTTGGTCGCCTTCCTAACGATCGCAACCGCTCGCGCCCATGGCATCCCAGCTAGCAGATTGGCGCCGGCAGTCCCTTGCACGCAGTGATCGGGCCAAAGGATTTGTTCATGGCCGTACAGATCGATCCTATCAAAGGCTCTGCGGCCCGGGTGGTTGCTTGCAAATGAGACGTGGTCAGGCAGATGCCAATCCTGAGCTGCAACAATCAGCTCGAAGAGGCCGGCTTCCATCAAGCCCGCAATAGGCGAGACGATCTCATCCCCACCGCCGACAGGTAATGCGCCGCCTGGCAGGAAGTCCGACTGGACGTCGACTATCAGCAAAGCCGATCGCTCCCTGTCCAAGGCTATCGGCATGTCAGAAATGGACGGCAAGGACCTTGAAGCCGTACTCCTTCAACTTGTGTGCCGCGGGTTGCGCGCTGGTCGAAGGAACCAGCATGTATAGAATCTCATGTCCCGGTTGCTTTCGCTTTCGCTGGTAGGTACCGACACCGAGGACAGGACAAATCGCCCGGACGAGGCTGGTTGCGGCCTGTATCTCTCCGGAACCCTCCAGATCGAGATCAATTCTGGAACTGCCCTCGGAAGTATCTCCGAGAACGGCCTCGAGCGCCCGCAGCATATCACTGGCGGTTACGATACCGACCAGCTCACCTTCGTCGACTACCGGAAGACTGCCGATCTTGTTCGTTATAAGCAGGTGAGCAGCTTTCTCGACCGGCGTGGAAGGACGGACCGAAAATGGATGGGCGCTCATGACCGTGGCGACCCGCATATGAGTCAGTTGCCCGATGTGCGGGCGTGTGTCGCGGTCGGTGAGAATACCGACCAGTCTTTCCTCATCCACTACCGGAACCTGCCGGAACCGGCCAGCTTCCATCCTCTCAAGTGCTGTTTGCAGCGTGTCACCCGGCGCGACAGTCACAGGCTTTGGGGTCATCAGCTCGGCAACTATCATTGGCGGTCCTCTGACCGAGTCGCTCTCACAAGCAACGGAGCCGTGAAGCTCGATCTCAGAGGTAGAGGCGTAGCACTTTTGCAGCGAAAAATCGAAGCGCGCCAGCGAATTGGCCGCCGCGCGACCAACTATAGCGGCCGGCATCCGAGAACTTTGTGCTAGTCGTGCGCGAGCGCGAGGATCGAGCGGACTTTGGCGGCGATGTCCGGCGCGTTCACTACGTCGGTAATGATCGCCACGGCGTCTGCGCCGGCCGCGAGAGTTTCCGGCACCCGCGCTTGGGTGATCCCGCCGATCGCGACGATGGGAATCCTTGCGGCGGCGCGTATCGCGCGAAGATTGTCGAGGCCCATCCCCGCGGCGATGTTCTTCAGTCCACCGGGATACATCGGACCGAATCCGATGTAGTCCGCGCCACCATTTTCAGCCGCGCGCGCCTGCTCGACGGTGTGAGTCGAGATTCCAATTATATGGCCGGGACCGGTGATTCGGCGCGCCGCCTCGAGCGGAAGATCCTCCTGCCCAAGATGGACTCCGTGCGCGCCGGCGAGAATCGCGATATCGACCCGATCGTTGACGATTAGAATCGCGCCGCGGCTACGGCAAAGCACGGCGATCGCGCGCGCCGCCGCCAGAAAATCGCGCCCCGGCGCATCCTTCAGCCGCAGCTGCATGATTCGCGCGCCGGCGTCGAGGATGGTCTCGGCCAACGAGACCGGGTCGTGTCCGGCGGCCGGATCGACCATCGCGTAAAAATGCGAGGGCAGCCGCGTCATCCGGGCGGAAATTTGGTCAGTACGATCTTGTGGTCGGTGATCTTCTTGCGCAGCGTGTTGCGATTAAGCCCCAGCATCCGCGCCGCGCGCACCTGGTTGCCGCCGACGCGCTTGAGCGCGAGTTCGACAAGCGGACGCTCGATTTCCGCCACCAGCCGATGGTAGAGGTCGCGCGGCTCCTCGCCGCCGGGCGAATCGAACCATCCCGCGATGCGCCCCGAGATGATGTCGCCGAGCGTGCCGCCGCTGTCATCCGCGCCTGCTCCAGCGCCCGCGGCGCCCGGGCGCGCGAGCTCGATATCGTCGGCGCGAATCGTAGTGCCCGGCGCGAGCAGCGCGGCACGCATCACGGCATTTTCGAGTTCGCGCACGTTACCCGGCCAATCGGCGGACTCCAGTTTGGCGCGCGCTTCGGGACTGATGGTGGTGGCGCGCGCGCCCATCTCCTGGGCCGCCTTGGAGACGAAATAATCGGTCAGCTCGGCAATATCTTCGCGCCGCTCGCGCAGCGCCGGCATCTGAATCGGAATCACCCGCAGCCGGAAGTACAAATCCTCGCGGAATTTCCGCGCGGCAACTAGGATCTCGAGGTTCTGGTTGGTCGCGGCGATTACGCGCGCCTTGAGCTTGAGCGTCTCGGGGCTGCCGACCCGGTTGAACTCCCGCTCCTGCAGCACGCGCAGCAGCTTGGGCTGCAATTCGACCGGGAGGTCGCCGATTTCGTCGAGGAAGATTGTGCCGCTGTCGGCCATCTCGAATTTGCCGGCGCGCCGCTCGGACGCACCGGTGAATGAGCCGCGTTCGTGTCCGAACAGTTCACTCTCGAGCAGACCGTGCGGGATGGCGGAGCAGTTGACGGCGACGAACGGCGAGCGCCAGCGCGCCGATTTGAAATGGATCGCGCGCGCCACCAGCTCCTTGCCGGTGCCGCTCTCGCCGCTGAGCAAAACGGTCGCGTCATTGGTGACGACACGTCCGATGAGCTTGTAAACCTCCTGCATCGCGGCGCTGCGGCCGATTATCTCGCCACCGACCAGCTGGCGATTCACCTCGTCTTTCAGGCGGTTGAGATCCGCGGCCTGCGCGCCGACTTCCACCGCGCGCTTCACGGCCGCGGCGACCAGATCGAGATTGGCGAAGGGCTTGGTCAGGTAGTCGTGAGCGCCGCGCTTCATCGCCTCGACGGCGTTGTTCATCGTGCTGGCCGCCGTGATCACGATGATCAGCGTGCGGACGGCTTCGGCGTGCGCCGCCGACAATACGTCGAGTCCGCCGGTGCCGGGCATGATGATGTCGAGCAAGGCAACGTCGAATCGATTGCTGCGCAGCGCCGCAAGCGCGGCCGCGCTGTCAACCGCCTCTTCGACGCGATGGCCGTCGGCTTCGAGGCGATGGCGCAACACGAGGCGAATTGCGGGATCGTCGTCGGCGATCAGAATCGCGGCGCCGGAGCCGGGATCTTTCACACGTTCGACGAAGTTCTGGTTCGATACGCTTGCGGCCATGGTCGTCATGCTCATGGGCTACAATGGTAACAGGAAGTTGGATCTTATCGCCAATGGCCTGAGAGTCGCCCAAAATTTAAGCATTACGCCGTTGTTACGAGTGGAGTGGCGCAATCTTGACTCGGTCGATTTGCAGAAAAAGGGGGGAATACACAATCCCTTGTGGTTTTGGGACAGCTACGCTCTATGGGTAGCTTCGTTCCGTCAAAAATTACCCGTGGGCACGGGTAGCCAATGTTAAGAAAAAGGAGTCGGCGTGCTGGATAGGGATCCTCGTCGCGTCGCTGAATTGCGGGCGAGCGCGGCGAGCGTGAAATGTCCTGGCTGTTGACCATACGTGATCGAATAGCACGGCGAGCGTTCCGGCGTAAGGCTGAACAGTTCAGCCGTTGCGACGGCACCCGTTGCGACGGCGGCGCAGTGTTGGCCCGCTGCGGCGGGTACGCGGTGCTGGCAGCGCTGCGGCCTCGCGATGATCTCGAGGTCACCAGTTCGGCTATCTGGTGCCGGGCAAAGATTCGGTGCGCGATGCGCCTGTTACGGCGAGGTGTCGCGCGAGAAGGCGCAGGCGGCCCGGCGGGGCGCGGCGCACTCCATCACGGAGTGTACAGGTCCGTGCTGCTGAGGGTCACGTCAGCGCCAAGGTTGCCATCGAAGCCGCCGGCGATCAGCACCTTGCCGTTGGGCAGCAGCGTCGCGGTAGCAACACTACGCGCGGTGTTCATCACTGGCGTCGAAGCCGAAGCCGCGAAGGCGTTGGTAAGTGGATCGTACAGCTCCGTGCTGCTGAGGGTGCCCGTATTGCCCGTGCCGCCGGCGATCAGCACCTTGCCGTTGGGCAGCAGCGTCGCGGTGTCCTGATAACGCCCGGTGTTCATCACCGGCGTCGATGTCGATGGCGCGAAGGTGTTGGTAGCCGGGTCGTACAAATCGGTGCTGCTGAGATTGTTCCCACCGCCAGGGCCCTCGCCGCCGGCGATCAGCACCTTGCCGTTGGGCAGCAGCGTAGCAGTGCCGCCGTAGCGCGTGTTGTTCATCACCGGCGTCGATGCCGACGGCGCGAAGGTGTTGGTTGCAGGGTTGTACAGCTCCGTGCTGCTGAGTGCGCCTGCATTGCCTGCACCGCCGGCGATCAGCACCAAGCCGTTGGGCAGCAGGGTCGCGGTGGGGCCAACGCGCGCGGTGTTCATCGACGGCGGCGAAGCTGCGAAGGTGTTGCTAACCGTGTCGTACAACTCGATGCTGCTGAGAAAGAGAAAGCCCCCACCGCTTTCCTGCATCTCGCCCCCGACGATCAGTACCTTTCCGTTGGGCAGCAGTATCGCCGTGGCAGAAGCACGCCCGGTGTTCATCACCGGCGTCGAAGTCGAAGCCGCGAAGGTGTTGGTAGCCGGGTCGTACAAATCGGTGCTGCTGAGATTGCCGGCGCCGCCGGCGATCAGCACCTCTCCGTTGGGCAGCAGCGTCGCCGTGGGGTAAACGCGCGCGGTGTTCATCGACGGCGTCGAAGCTGGAGCCGCGAAGCTGTTGGTAGCAGGGTCGTACAGATCCGTGCTGCTGAGAAAGCCCCCGTCAGGACTATCGTCGTAGCCGCCGGCGATCAGCACCAAGCCGTTGGGCAGCAGCGTAGCGGTGTCCGATGAACGCGCGATGTTCATCGAAGGCGTCGTGGCAGCGAAAGTGTTGACCGATGGAGGAGCGGCCGCCACCAGGGCATCCTCGATCGTCGCGGCATCGCCGGCCGCATCAGCAGCAGTCACGCCATTGAGGCTCAGCGCGTTGTTGGTCCCGCCGAACGTGAATCCACTGGTCGCGATCACCAGCCCCTGCAAGCCAGAAAGCGCGTCGCCGAACTGCGCGGTGCCGGCGATAGCGGCCAGGTCGCCGCCGCAATAGGAAACCGGCGTCCCGGAATTCATTCCGTCAAACACCCCGTCGGAAATGTCGCTGGACAACGCGCCGACCAATCCGCCCGGAGCACTGGCGCAGGCAAGCTGGTCTTCGTTAACCATCGCGCCGACGATCAGGCCGAGCCGGCCCGCATCGGTGCCGGCTGCGGCCGGTGTATAGAGCGGAATCAGGGTCGAAGGATCGGTCGAGATGCCGAAGTCCCGCTCGATTGAGGTCGTCGAATTGCTGAGCGCCGTCGCCAGGTTCTGGCCTCGCGACATGTTCCCCCGCGCCTGCGAGTCCACGAATGTGGTCAGCGGGTTGATCGACAGCGCGGCCAGATTGCTGCGAACGTTCGGCAGCAAGACAGACAACGGACTTGGAGAATTGATCGTCGCTCCGTCCTGCTCGCTTAGGTAGCTCCCGCCGCCCGCCCGGAAACGCACCGGAGCGTTAGACGGCGGGGTGATCGACATCGAAAAATTGCCGTTGCTATCCGCCGTGGCGCTGCCCAGCGAAGCACCATCGGAGCCGTTGGAATTGACCGAAACCGCGCTAATCGCGGCGCCATTCATCCCATTCTGTATCGCGGTGCCGGTGACGCTGAACGGGGGAGTAGCGGTCGGAGTCGGAGTCGGCTTCTTCTGCTCGGCTTTCCCGTGCAGATGGACGGTCGCCAATTTCTTCCCCTTGGTCGCGTCGCTGGTGATATCGATGGTCGCATCTACGTTCTTGGCGGTTCCGTCGGGAGTGAACTCAACGTCCACCGTGAGGCTGTTCTGGCTGCCCTTTGCTTTGCCAGGAATCGTGTTAGAACCGCCGCCGGAGGTGATGACGTAATCGGCAGCGTCAGTGCCGCTGGGCGGGTTCACGGTGACGTCCAACGCCGCCGACCCCTGGTCCTTGATGGTGAAATGCTCGGTCTCGGAGGTCGCTGTGTCGAGGTTGACGGTGTAGGTCAGCGTCGTGGGCGAGACAGAAAGTTCACTTACGGCTGTCTTGGTCTTGTCTGGCGACGCGTCGTCATCCGGCGATTGCGCCAGCGCCGGGGGCGCAAACGCGGCCAGCACAAACAACATCGAGAAACCAAGACCGCCGATTAACCGTGTGAACAACTTGAAGTGCATTGTAAACCGAAAGTTACAGATCGTGGAGTCGATAACTACGGTACGCCCACAGAGAAAGTTTTGCGAGCGTCTGTTCTCGAGCGGGCCAGGGTCTGCTGCCGAAGTGTATCTGGCCTGGACAGTCCGCCGCGCGTCCGAAAAAGTGTCTTTAGAGTGTCTGAGCCGAGCAAATCCGATACGATGCGAGGGCTCCCCGATTTCTCATTGGGACCGTTTCTCCGCCGGCACAATTGGGAGCGTCACCTTGAACGTCATTCCGTCCTTGGATGCGCCTGCGCCCTTGGCTTCGACGCCCCCGCGCTGTGCCCACAGCCTGCCGCCGTGAAGGGCGATAATTCGATGGCATAGCACGAGACCCAGGCCGGTTCCCGCCGGCTTGGTGGTGAAGAACGGGGTAAACAGCTGCGCGAGCTGATCTTCGGGGATGCCGGCGCCGCTGTCGCTGACCTCGACCCGCAGGAACTGGCGGCGGCGCCCCTCGGCCGTCATGGTGAACTCCCGTTCGATTCGCGTATGCAGTCGAATCGTGCCCGACGAACCGATCGCTTCGGCCGCGTTTTTGATCAAATTCAGGAACGTTCGTTCCAATGCGCCCGCGTCGCCAACCACGTCGGGCAAGCTGGGGTCGAAATCCTGATGCACGATGACACCGTCGGGCGGCTGCGGGAACAACCCCGCCATCCTGAGCGCCTGGTGCAGCACTATGTGTATGTTGACCGGCTCCTGCTCCAGGCGTTGCGGCCCACTGACCATCAGCACCTGCTCGACGAGCGAAGCGATCCGATTGACCCCATCGAGAATCACGCTGCAGTACTGCTGCGCGCGTCCGTCATCGGGAAACATCCCGGCCATCAGCTCGGCTGCTCCCTTGATGCCGGTCAGCGGGTTCCTGACCTCATGGGCCAGACCGGCCGGCGAAAGTTGTAGGCTCAAGTCGCCGGCGGTGCCTGCGCCGGCGGCGCCTTTTTCGTGAGACAGGTCGTGAAGCAGGATAATAACGCCCCCGGGCTGTCCCTCGCCGTTCAGCAGGGGCGATACTTCGGCGCGAATGGCCAGTTCCCGAGGTCCCACCGTCAGAACTGTCTCCATGTCCCCAAGTTCCTGACCGCTTTCCAGGCACGCGCGGACCATGCGCTCCAACCAATCGTTCTGGCGCGTGAGATCGGCCACCGTCGCGGCGCTCATCTGGGAAACCCCGAGCATCGTCTTAGCCGCCGGATTGACGGCTTGGGGTTCCATCGCAGGCGAGAGCACGATGATTGCATCGGTCAGGCTATCGATAATGTCATGCCAGAGACTCAAATTTACTCCCGGTCAGTCGCCATCCGGACGGGTTCGGTTATCAACGGTAACATAAAGAAGTTAATGGGCTAAACGTTGGCGTTTCGAAAATTCCTGACTCTGAGCACAAAAATTCGTGAGCATTTCCAAGGATTATTAAAGGGCTGACTCTCAATTATTAGACTTTTTAATAGTTTATCCACCGCCAATCGGTTGATCTCGGTCGTATCGGTCGGTAGCGTTGGAGTCAATCTTTTCGGGGGAGAATGCTTAGAACGAAGTCTATCTATCGAATGTTTGTCGCCCTGATGGCGGCCTTGGTGGTCGCTGGATGGGCATCGAGTCGTGCACTCGCCGACGAAGTTGACGGGCCCGGGGCTCCGGCTGGGGTGTACGCCTCGCCTCCGAGCTTGGTCGGACAAAGCACCGGCTTTGAGCTCGAGACTCCCGCGGAAGCCGGCGCCCAGCCGATTGCGTCGTCATACGTGCTTCCGCTGCCTGAGGCGGTTCCGCCGTTCCCGATTCTGCTTAGTCGGTCCGTTCGCCGGTATGTGTCGGATTTTCTGAATTCCGCCGAACATCTGCAAGATACCTTCGACCGCAGTCATCCCTACCTGCCTGATATGGTCCGGGTACTGAGAAGTTATGGTCTTCCCGACGACTTGGTGTACCTGGCTTTCGCCGAAAGCGAATTTTCCAAGCGCGGCAGGGGTCCTTGGCAGTTCAATTACGGCACGGCCAAGCGCTTCGGGCTCCGTATCGATCGCTACGTCGATGAGCGCCGCGACCCCGTAATGTCCACCAGGGCGGCGGCCGAGTATCTGGCCACCTTGCACGACGAGGCCGGCGACGATTGGCCGATGACCGTGATCGCGTGGAACAACGGCGATAAGGCGATCGACCGTTATTGGTCGTTGCGCGGCCCCAACATCGAAAAGTTCGGCAATCGGTTGCCGCGGCGAACCCGTGGGCTGCTGGGACGTTTCATGGCCGTCGCGTATATAGCGCATCATGCCGATAGCTTCGGAATCACGCCCATCAAGCTCGACGATCCGCCGGCGTATCAGATGTTGCCGGTTAGTGGCGGCACTCCTCTGAGCCGGGTCGCCCTCAATCACGGGACGACCCTCCAGCGCCTGCATGAGCTCAACCCGGCCCTGCTGCGCGACGTCGTTCCTCCCTACGAACGGTCGTACAGCGTCCGCGTTCCCCTGGATACCCACGCCAGCGCGGAGCACGTCGAATTCTAGCCCTTTCAGTCTCTTTTCGTTCCTTGCTCTAGACTGGCATTGGCCGGTCGTCGGTTCATTCGTGACCCGAAGCGGCGTATCCTCTTTTCCTCATGATTAGCGCCGACCAGGCCCTGCAAATCGTGCTGGAAAACGTGGCTCCGCTCGGCGTCGAGCGGATTCCAATCGTAGAGGCGCTTGGCCGCGTGCTCGGCCAGGATATCAGCTCGCCGCGCGACATCCCCGGCTTCGACAACTCCGCGATGGACGGTTACGCAGTGCGCGCCGCCGATCTTGCCAAGGCGTCGGAGGGCAGCCCCGTCAAGCTGACCGTCGTCGAGACTGTGGGCGCCGGCCAGATGCCGACCCGCCGGGTGAGCGCGGGCGAGGCGGCTCGCACGATGACGGGCGCGCCGATCGCCGAGGGCGCAGACGCGATCGTTCCCGTCGAGCGGACGCGCGGCAGCGGCGCTATAGTCGAGTTTCTCGTCCCGGTCGAGAAAGGCGCTTCCATCCGGCCGCGCGGCGAGGATTTACGCCTGGGCGAGCTGGTGATGTCCGCGGGCAAGACGCTTAAGCCGGCCGACCTTGGGATGCTTGCGTCGGTGAATCGCGCGATGGTCGAAGTCATTCGGCGCCCGCGCGTCGCGATCGTTGCGACCGGCGACGAACTGGTGGACGTCGATCAATCGCCGGTCGGCCCGCAGGTTGTCAATTCGAGCGCGTATGCGCTTGCCGGCGCGATTCGCGAAGCCGGCGCCGAGGCCGTCATCCTCAAAGTGGCGCGTGACGACGCGCGCGAGATTCGCGAGCGGCTGGCCGAGGCGATGACCTTCGACGTGGTGCTATCGACCGGCGGCGTCTCGGTGGGCCAGTTCGATCAGGTCACAGGCGCGCTTGACGACCTCGGGATGCGCCGGCTTTTTCACGGCGTCGCGCAAAAACCGGGGCGTCCGCTCAAATTCGGCACGGTCGGCTACCGCCCGATATTCGGCCTGCCGGGCAATCCCGTATCCACTCTGGTCTGCTTCTACCTGTACGCGCGCCCCGCGATCCTCAAGATGAGCGGGATGCGGCGCGTCGGTCTGCCGCGCATCGAGGCGCGATGCGCCGTCGATATCAAGGTCGGCAACGACCTTACCGAGTTTGTGCGGGTTAGACTCGAGCGCGACGCACGAGGCTGGCTGGCGACTCCCACTGGCGGCCAGGGCTCGGGGATTTTAAGCTCGCTCTCGCGCGCCGACGGTTTACTCGTCGGTCCGTCAACCGAAACCCTGTTGAAGGCTGGTGCTCAGGCGACCGTGCTGCTCCTGGGGCCTGACGGCGACGGCGGCGCGGACGGGGCCGATGAACTGTTCGAGGGTCGCCGCCATAGCCAATGAATCACGATCGTCGCGACGGCCCCGAAAATCGCGGCGCCGATTATCACCGCCGAGAGCCTGAGCTGGAGTTTCAGAATGTCGAAAGGCAACAGGTAAAACGTGACCATCTCGATCTGAAAGTTTGCGTAAATGATGTACGCCACCCACAGGACCACGATCGTGCCGATGATGAATTTCGGGCTCTTAACGAATGCAGGCATCGCGGGCGATCCTCCTGACGGGGCGATGAGAAAAAGCTTGGCGGCTGAAATAGCGATTGTCAACGCAGCCGGGCGCAGTGCAAATGATGCGCTGGCGGGAGTCATCCCCGCGCGAGGATTAGAGCAATGGCGACGCGGTATCGGGTAGGCAACGGATTCGATCTTCATCCGCTGGAAGCGGGCCGCCGGCTCGTGGTCGGCGGGGTCGAAATCAAGCACGACAAGGGACTCCGCGGCCATTCGGACGCCGATGTCGCGGCGCATGCACTCGCCAACGCGATCCTCGGCGCGATCGGTGCGGGCGACCTTGGCCGGCATTTTCCCGACAGCGATCCGCGCTACAAGGACGCCGACTCGATCGCGCTGCTCGAGGCCGTCTGGAAGCTCGCGAGCGGTCGCGGATGGCGGCTGGGCAACGCCGACCTGACGATTTTCGCCCAAGCGCCGAAGCTCAAGCCGTATCTCGAGGCGATGCGCGAGCGGCTTGCCGCCGCACTCGGCGCGGATCAATCGCGCGTCAACGTGAAAGCGTCGAGCCCCGAGGGAATCGGTGCGCTGGGCCGTGGCGACGGGATGGCAGCGGCAGCGATCGTGATGCTGGAAGCGGACTAGTGGCCGCGCTCTTACGTCGGCGATTGTCTCGCTTCCGAGATTACCCGCCTGGCTCAACGGGCGAGGTAAATTTTCCCGTCCTACTCCCTGCACTCATTCCATGCCTGCGACGGCGCATTGTTGTAGTTGAATCTCACGCACGCGACCGACGCACACGCGCCAACCAAATCCGCCGCCGGCGACACCTTCGCGTTTTTCATGAGCCACAGATTCAGCTCATTGACCATCTGCGGACCAAGTCCGCCCAGCTCCGGTACAACTACGATGTAGAGTGCGTCGTTGCGGCGCCGCGCCGTTGACCACGAGCCCCGCCGCGCAATCGACGGGAACGCCTGCATCCTGCGATGGGTGGTCGGACCCTCGACCACCTTCCAGTTGTTTGCAATCTCAACCGCCAGATGGCGCGGGAACTGCTGCGTCAGGTCGCGGACCTCCGTGTCGCCGGGCCGATCCACGCCGGCCGCGCAGGAACGAACTTCGTTCCAGTAACGATCGATCGCAAGGGCCGCGGCCTTCCTAGCGGCGTCGGTCTTATACTGGCCGTTGGTCTTGACGCGAATTCCGCCGGGCGTGGTCAGGTCGGCCGCGAATTCCGTTGGCGACAGCTCGAGCGGCCGTGTCCCGACTTCAGCCGCGGCGCCGGTGTCGTTGGGCGGATAGTCAGTTGATTGCGTAGGCTCGCACGCGATCAGCGCATTCGAGACCGCGAGCGCCAATGCTGCCGCCGACGCTCGCCGGATCGCCGCGCGAAGCCGCCCGCGGCCAGCTCCACCCCTGGCGTCATCCGGTGGTGCGACGCGCATCCGCTCAGACGACTCCGTCGCGCTTGAGGGTGGTGTCATATTTTAATTGGGTCCGGCATGCTCGAAGCACTTCGACCCGCGCACGATCCCGCCGGCCGCGTCATGGTTGTTCTTGTGTAGCCCCGATCAGGCGGACTTCTCTCACTGGAAAGGGGATCTCGATCTTGCTCTCCCGGAACCGCTCGACGATGGCCTGATACAGCTGCGTTCTTGCGGTGATCATATCCGCAACCAGTACCCAAGGCTGAATCGAAAGTGTAACCGACGAATCGGCAAGCTCGCTGATTCCTATCCAGGCCTCCGGTTCCTTTAAGACGCGCGGGTCTGCCGCGACAACCTGTTTGGCAACAACCAGCGCCTCGTTCAGATTCGCGCCGTAGGCTACCCCAACCTTTAGCTGAAGCTGGCGCATCGCGCCGTAGTTATGGAGAATCTCGCCCACGATTTTGTGATTCGGTATGACGATTCGGGATTGATCGAGCTGGGCCAGAGTCGTTGAGAAAAGCTCGATCGCGACCACCTGTCCCTGCACACCGAGCATCTCGATATACTCTCCAACTCGATAAGGTCTGGTAAAAACGATCGACAGTCCTGCGATGATGTTTGCGAGCACCCCATGAAAAGCAAACCCCAAGCCGACACCGGCGACGCCAATCGCGGCAACCAGCGGCGCGATCTGGAAACCAAGCTTGTCGAGCGCCACCAACAGCGTGAGCATCAGGACCAGAATTCGGGTTGCTCGGACGATCAGCAGGCGCGTCGGCGCTTCCTTCACCCGAGCTTCGAGCCCTCGATTGGTGAGCTTCGCGATCCAGCGGGCCAGGAGAACGCCGACGATTAGAATGATCAGCGCGCCGAGGATTTGGAATCCGTACCGGATGATAAGGTCCAGGGTGATATCTTTTGCCGTCATGATGCAGCCTCCTCTGAAGAGTTTTTCTCTAGTCGCTCAAACTCCTCTCCGCGGGTAAGAGAGACGCCATTCTACTGTCGCTTGAGGCGAACACTGCCCCCGGCTTTTGGCTTGGGGTCTTTGCTCAGATGACTCCGGCGCGCTTGAGGCGTTCGAGTTCGTCGGCGCCAATGCCGATCGACGCGAGTACTTCGGCGTTATGCTCGCCAAGCTCGGGCGGCCTTCTCATCGGCCGGCTGTCTTCAGGGAAATCGGACATCTTAATCGGAGTGCCGGCGACGCGGATTGGACCGCGGGTCGGATAATCGCTGTCTATAAGCATCCGGCGCTGAGCGGTTTCAGGATCGGCGATCACTTCCTCGATCGTGCGCACCGGCGCACATGGGATTCCCGCCTCGATCAGTCCCTCGACCATCGCGTCGCGCGGCTGCGCGCTTGTCCATTCGGAGACAATCGCGTCGAGTTCGTCGGCTATCTTCAGACGTGCGCCATGATTCCTGTATCGCGGATCGTCGATCAGCTCTTCGCGTCCCATCAGTTTCGCCAGCGTGTGCCAATGCGCTTCCGTGAGGCAGAAGATCAGAATCTCGCCGTCGCGCGCGGGATAGAGGTTGGTCGGGCATGCGCCCCAATGACGATTTCCCATCCGCCGGAACTTCATCCCTTGCAGCGCGGGCGCAAGCGCGCTGGTCAGCGCGGGAATCGCCACGTCGAGCATCGCGACCTCGACATGCTGTCCGCGGCCGGTCCGCCCGCGATTTATCAGCGCGGCCAGGATTCCGCTGACCAGATGACTGCCCGTTCCCATGTCGATGAAAGTGGCGGGCGTCTTCACCGGATGGTCGGGAAATCCGGTTATACTCATGGATCCCGACGACGCCTGGATCGTATTGTCCATCGAACCAAGCTTCGCGTACCTGCTGTTCGAGCCGTAGCCCTTGCCCGACGCGTAAATCAGCCGCGGAAAGCGCGCGGCGATCTGTTCGTAGCCCAGTCCGAACGACTCCATCACGCCGTCAAGATAGTTCTCGACGAGCACGTCGGCGTCCTCGAGCAGTTTGAGCAAGATTTCCTGCCCGCGCCGATCTTTCAGATTGATCGTGACCGAGCGCTTGTTCGCGTTGAGCATCAGGAACGAGTAACCGGCGCCGCCCGGCGGGATTTTCGGCTGCCGCAGGACTTCGCCTGTCACGGGAGGCTCGATCTTGATGACATCGGCGCCCATCGCCGCAAGTTGCAGCGTGCAGTACGGCACCGCGTACACCTGGCCTAAGTCGATCACGCGGACTGCGTCAAGCGGCAAACCCGGCAGACTCATCGCGCCTCTCCTTGTTCAGTCTTCATCGCAAAAGCGAGCGGGCGATCACCATCCGATGCACTTCGCTGGGGCCTTCGCCGATCCGGCGGATTCGCGCCTCGCGGTACCATCGCTCGATGGGGAACTCCTTGCTGACGCCGTAGCCGCCATGAATCTGCACGACGCGATCGACCACGCGGCCGAGCACTTCACTCGAGTAGAGCTTTGCGATCGACGCTTCGGTGCGGAAATCCTCGCCGCGATCGGCCTTCCACGCTCCTTCCCACGTCAGCCACCGCGCCGCGCGCAGCTCGACCTCCGAATCCGCGAGCATCCACTGTATCGCCTGCCGCTTGGCGAGCAGTTCGCCGAAGGTGCTGCGCTGCTTGGCATGATCGATCGCCATCCTGAGCGCAGCCACACCCACCCCGACGTTGCACGCCGAGTACGGAAAGCGCAGGCGAGTCAGCAGATCGAGACATAGATTCAGGCCCTCGCCTTCGGGCCCGAGCCGCTGCTCGATCGGCACGACGCAATCTTCGAACTGGACCTCATTGGGTACCGCCGAGGTGCGCAGTGTGCGAATCGGCCGCGGCGTGAATCCCGGCGTGCCCTTCTTGATTATGAAGCAGGTGATCCCCTTGCGGCCGGCCTTGGCGTCGGTGCGAGTGAAGACGACGCCCCATTCAGCCTCGTGCGCATGCGAGATGAAAATCTTCGTGCCGTTGAGGACGTAGGTATCGCCCTGGCGAACCGCCTTGCACTGGATCGCGCCGGCCGGATCGGAACCGCCCGACGGTTCCGTGATCGCGAAGAAGGTGTGCCAGGCATTCTTGATCGTGCCGCCGGCGTAGGTGCGCTTCTGTTCTTCGCTGCCCGCGTAGATCACCGGCGGCGGCGTGCGCCCGAAGACCCCGCATCCAGGGTTGTAGAGTCCCATGCGATGCTGCGCCATTTCCTCGGTCAGCACGCACATGTCGAAAGTGCCCAGGCCACCGCCGCCGTACTCGCGCGGCGCGCCCATGCACCACATCCCGGCGGCTTGCACCTTGCGCGCGATCCGCCAGTATTCATCCTCGGGAATCTCGGGCGCGTCGGGATCGATCCGCGCTTCGATCGGAATAATTTCCTCGCGGATTATTCTTCCAACTTGACTGCGAAGGGCCCGCAGCTCCGGCGACAGTACGAATCCATTGTCAGCGTCCATCAGAACAGTTCCTCCGGCGGTTTCCCGTCTCCATCGAGCCCGCGCGCAAGCGCGCTGAGCCATATCTCGCGGATCCATTCGAGATCGTAGGCGCCCCAGGTTCCCTTGATTTCGGGATCGATGCCGCGGATGCGCTCGATTGCGCCCGCGACTTTCGCGACGGCGGCTTCGCCACGTATCCGGCGATCGGCACCCGCTTGGCCGAGCGCGCCCAGATAGTCAGACAGTCCCGCAAGCACGTCGCTGCTATAGCGCCAGAGATCCTTCTCGGCATCCGCGAGGCGGTTATCCAGGCTCGTTGCAATCCGGTCGGCCGCGGCAATCGCCTCGTTGAACGTCAAGGCGGCTTCGCGCAGTTCGTCGCGCTTGCGCACGGCCTTTTCGGGCGGCATCACCGTGCGCATCACGTCGCCATAGTCGAGGCACAGCTTCGACGCGCGCTCGACAGCGCGATAGGCGGCGGCCATCTCCGGGGCGCATCGCGGATGCCGTCCGGCGGCTAGGTCAACTAAAGTTGTATCGGGCTCGAAATCGGGGTCTCGCGAGCCGCGAACGAATGCCTCCAGGTTCACCGGATAAGCCATTACGCTGTAGGCGCCAAAAGTCAGGCACGAGATGCTCGCGATCCCTAACCGGCGGTACGCGCGGAGATCGCGCGCCACTACCGCAGGCGTGGCGAAGCCCAGACCGCAGAACAGGATCGCGTCGGCGTAATACTCGAAGACGTGGCCGCGGCCGTTGAAGATCTCGATATAGCGTTTGAGCGATTCGAGGTACCGCGGATTGATCTCGCAGGCCGGATCGTCGATCGCATGGCTGTAGCATCGCTCGCGCGGCGCCCATTCGAACCATACGTTGTCGAGCGGCTTCAGGCCGGGATGCGGATCGATGGTGTCGTGATAGGCGAGATAGGCGATCGGTGGCGCATCGGAGTCGTCGGCGAGCGCACCGGCAATTGCATTAACGACATCCATGTATTGGATCTGCGGCGGCAGCTCGCGGCATCGAGCGCATCGGCACCACGCGCCGCGCCATACGTCGGCGCCCCAGATGTGCAGCAACCGGTTCTCGGGATGCTCGCGGACGTAGGCGAGCGCGCCCGCGCGGACGATAGCAACGGCGTCGGGATCGGAAACGCAGAGATTGCCGCGCGCGATTCGAACGCCGTCGGCGCCGGCCGGGAAATACTCCGGGTGCTCCGCGAAGCGATCGCGCGGCAGCAGGAGTTGCAGGACGTGGCCGCCGTATTCGGCGTCTAATCCGCGCTCGCGCAGAAGCGGGGCGATCTCGTCGATCTTGAGCCGCGTGTCGTGCGCGTGGCGGATGTAGGAGAACGCGTTGATCCCCCGCCGCGCCATCCATGGGATAAATTCGCGGTCGTGGCGAAGATGCAAATCGAGGCGGTCGGCGAAGTTGTAGTTCCAGGTCATGATGTCGGACACGAATGCGCGGCGCTTGAAGGCGGGAGTGACGCGCCAAGGTTCGAGCGCGCCGACGCGGGCGGAATCGATTCGCGGATACGATGGCGCCACGCCCGGCGGGAACTGTGCGCCGAGCTTTTCGAGCAGATTCGCCGCCGCATGGATTAGTCCGCGCTCCGTCCCGGCACGAATCACTATCGACCCATCGCGGCCGCCTACGCGTGAGACGTCGAAGCTGTCGCCTTCGAGGGCGACCGGCGCCGTGTGCGCGCAGTGGGCCGAATCGCCGAGGTCGATTCTCATTTCGGCTCGCACAAGCGACGCGTCAGGGGACGATCCGACCTCGGAGGCGAGCATCGCCGCGAGTCCGCTCGACAGATCGCGAGCGGCGAGCGCCGCGAGTTGCCCGCCGGCGCCGCTGAAGCGGACGCGGGGAGTGTAGGGCGGGGCGGCGCCTGCTTTGCTCACTTCTTATAGAACTCCCGATGCGTTCGGCCCGTCGTTTTTCCGGGGGTTCCGGAATGATAACATGAGCGCCACGCTTTGATAGCGTGGCCGATTTCTAATCGATACCATCGACAGGTCCGATCCGCACAATGCCGAGTCCAAATGAAATTCTCGCCGAACTCAAGAAAATAAAATACCCCGGCTTCACCCGCGACATCGTGTCGTTCGGAATTATCAAGGATATCGAAGTCGCGTACGCAGGCGTGACCGTCTCGCTCACGGTGGCGTCGGCCAACCCCGAAGTCGTCGAGAAAATCGTGGCCGAGGTGAAGACGGCGGTTGCGGCGATGCCGGGCGTGCCTGCCGTCAACGTACAGGTCGAGCGGGCTGCGCAAAGCGCGCCGAAGGCTGCGGCCGGGATAACGCAGCCGCGGACAATCGCGGGCGTGAAGCACATAGTCGCGGTAGCCAGCGGCAAGGGCGGAGTCGGCAAATCGACGGTCGCGGTGAACCTCGCGCTCTCGATGCATGGGCTGGGATGGCGCGTCGGCCTGATGGATGCCGACGTGTACGGGCCAAGTGTGGCGATGATGGTCGGGGTCGAGAAGGCGGTGACGCTCACGCCCGAGCGGCGGATCGTTCCGCTGGAGCGGTACGGAATCCGCTACATATCGATGGCGCTGTTCATCAACGACGAGACCGCGGTCATCTGGCGCGGACCGATGGTGACCAAGCTCGAGACGGAATTTCTGTTCAACGTCGAGTGGGGCGAGCTGGATTGCCTGGTGCTCGACCTGCCGCCCGGCACGGGAGACGCGCAACTGACGATCACGCAGCGGGTCGCGCTTGACGGCGGGGTGATCGTGACGACGCCGCAGGAGATCGCGCTGCTCGACGTGAAGCGCGGGGTGGCGATGTTCGAGGAAGTTCACGTGCCGGTGCTCGGCGTGGTCGAGAACATGAGCTACTACGTTTGCCGCAAGTGCAACCATCGCCACGAGATTTTCGGGCACGGCGGCGGCGCGGCGCTGGCGCGTTCGCTCAACGTGCCGTTCCTGGGCGAGCTGCCGCTGGTTCGCGAACTGCGCGAAGGGGGAGACCGGGCAAGCCCGATCGTCGCGGCCCTCCCGGCTCATCCGGTGAGCGCGGCGTTCAAGTCGATTGCGTCGAAAGTGATCGAAGGACTCGACCGATCGGAAGCGAATCACGCGTCTTAGCTGATGTCGGAACGGCCAAAGATTTCGCTGATCACGATTACGCGCGACGAAGAGGCGCTGATCGGCCAGTGCCTGAAGAGCGCGTGGTTCTGCGACGAGAAAATAATTATCGATTCGTTCTCGACCGACAAGACGGTCGAGATCGCGCGCGGCCTGGGCGCCGACGTCGTGCAGCATGAGTTCACGAATTACGTGAAGCAGAAGCAGATGGCGCTCGATCGCGCGACGGGAGACTGGGTGATCCTGATGGATGCGGACGAGCAGGCGACGCACGAGCTGGGCGAGGAGATTCTTCGCACGGTTTCATCGCCGGCGCCCGCCGACGGCTACCGCATCCGGCGCATCCTGTACCACCTGGGGCATTACTACTCGCACGCGATTTATCCGGACACGCCGGTGCGCCTGTTCCGGCGCGAGCGCGGGCACATAGGCGGCCGCGATCCGCACGACAAGGTCGTAGTCGAAGGCCGAGTCGAGCGGCTGGACGGGCAGATTTTGCATTTCAGCTACCGCGATATCGCGGATCACGTGGCGACGATTAACCGGTTCAGCTCGCGGGCGGCGATGGAGCAGGAGCCAAACGCCTTCACGCCATTCAAGATGATAGCGAATCCGGCGTGGCGGTTTTTCAACTTTTATATTATCCGCGGCGGGTTTCGCGACGGCGGACGCGGATTGTACGCCGCCATGACGGCCGCATTCTATGTGTTTCTCAAATACGCGAAGCTCTACGAGCGTAGAATCAAATCGGATACAGGCGGGAAATACACTTAATCTAATGTGAAACCCCCCGTGGGTTTGCAGGGGTGACCCCTGCACCCAATATTAAGGCCGCGCTCCGTTGTCGCGCGCGGCCCCTGCCAATGGCCTAATACTGCGCTGCCGTGCCAACGGCCAGGGGTGACCTCTGCACCCAATGATAAGAGAAGATGCGGGACTGCGTCCCTGTTAGAACGGGTGAAGGAGGAAGGATCCAAACCTCGGTGGCCGGTGAATAGCCACTTCTATCGCGCCGCAGACCTGATAATTTAACCGACAGCCCATGAAACGACTGTTCTTCTACGCGCGACGCTACTGGTTGCGATACGTATTCGGGATCTCCTGCACGTTCGCGAACGCCACGCTCGCGATGATCATTCCATTGTTCATCCGCGGCGCGATCAACGCGACCGACCAGCATCGATTCGATCTGGTCGCGCACTACGCGGAGTTGATGATCGCCTTCGCGCTGATGCTGGGGACCGTCCGCTGGTTCTCGCGCTTCGTTATCTTCAACGTGGGCCGCGATATCGAATACGACTTGCGCAACGATCTGTTCCAGCATCTGGCGACGCTGGGCACCGACTTCTACCAGAAGTTCAAGACCGGCGACTTGATGTCGCGGATGATCAACGACCTGACCGCGGTTCGAATGATGGCGGGAATGTTCGTGATGTCGGTCTCGAATACTCCGCTGATGTACGGGCTCGCGCTGGTTTTTATGAGTTCGCTCAACCCGCGCCTGACGTTGTTCGCGATCATTCCCTACCTTGTTCTGTTCGTCGCGATCCGCTGGCTCATGCGCAGTATGATGATGCGCAGCCTGAGAGTGCAGGAGGGGCTGGCGGCGATCGGCTCGAAGGTGCAGGAAAGCCTGGCGGGGATCCCGGTGGTGAAAGCGTACACGCTGGAGGAGCACGAGGCCGGGCTGTTCCGCAAAATCAACGACGCTTACAACGAGCAGGGTCTCGCGCTGGCCCGCACGCGCGGCGCGATGATGCCGATGATTCGCGGCGCGGCTGCGACCTCGACGATGATCGTGCTGATTTACGGCGGGTCGCTGGTGATGAACGGACGAATGTCGCTCGGATCGCTGGTGGCGTTCCTGAGCTACTTGGGCCAGCTCGCGTGGCCGACCATCTCGCTCGGATGGATGTTGGCGATTTATCAGCGCGGCAAGGCGTCGATGAAGCGTCTCGACGAGATTTTCAACGCGCGCGGGGCCGAGAGCGTCGCGGGCGAAGAGCTCAAGCTCGAGATAAACGGGGCGGTCGAATGGGAAGGAGTCTCGTTCAGCTACCTGGCGAATAATGGCGACGGAGCGAACGGAAAGATTCCGTACGTGCTCAAGAACATCAACGTCAAAGTGGGCGCGGGAGAAAAGCTCGCAATCGTCGGCCGCACCGGGTCGGGAAAATCAACGATGGTCAAGCTGCTGACCCGGCTGCTGCAACCGACCCAGGGACGAATACTGCTCGACGGTCGCGACGTGGAAGAGATGGCGCTGGGCGCGCTGCGGCGCACGGTGGGAATGGTCCCGCAGGAGCCGACGCTGTTCACGGACACGCTCGGGCGCAATATCGCATTCGGCAAGACCGATGCGTCGATCGGTGAAATCCAGAACGCCGCGCGCATCGCGGGACTCGAGCCGGACATCGCGGTGTTGCCGCATGGACTCGACACGATCGTCGGCGAACGCGGAATGGCGCTGTCGGGCGGGCAGAAGCAACGCGTCACGATCGCCCGGCTGCTGGCCTACAATCCCGCGGTCGTGGTGCTGGACGACGCGCTGTCGAGCGTCGATACCGAAACCGAAAAGGCGGTGCTGGACAGCCTCGAGAAGAGCGTGCAGGGCCGCACCACCATCGTGGTTTCGCATCGCGCCTCGACGGTGAGGGACTCGGATCAGATCGTGGTGCTCGAAGACGGGGAGGTTGCCGAACGCGGCACGCACCAGGAACTGATGAGCCGCCGCGGAATTTACGCCGAGCTGTTCCATCGCCAACTGCTCGAAGAGGAATTGAGCCGCTACTGAAATGCAGGTCGCCGAGGAAAAGGCGCTCGCCAGGACCTACGATGCCGCGCTGGTGCGATGGGTGTGGGGTTTCATCCGTCCATACCAGCGGCTGTTCTGGCTGGCGACGGTTATGATGCCGGTGGACACGGCGTTTCTGCTCGCACAGCCATACGTGATCAAGCTCACGGTTGACGAATTTCTGTCGGGCTCGCACGGAGCACGGCCACCCGCATGGCTGGCGATGCTGTTTCGTGCGTCGGGCGGACATGGCCTGTTCGTGATGGGCGTTTTGTATCTGCTGCTGGTGATCGGCGAGTTCGCCGCGTTCTACGCGCAGTTTTACCTGATGATGATGGTCGCGCAGTACAGCCTGTCCGATCTTCGGATGGAGCTGTTTCGCAAGGTCGAGCGTTTGCCGATGTCGTTTTTCGATCGCACCCCGGTCGGCAGGCTGGTCAGTCGAATGACGACCGACATCGATGCGATCAACGATATGTTCTCGGCGGGCTCGCTGACGATATTCATCGACGCGATGACGCTCGCCGGCATCGTGACGATCATGTTCTCCTTAAATCCGCGGCTGGCGTTGGCGGCGCTGTGCGCGATTCCGCCGCTGACGCTGGTCGTTTACTTTCTGAGTTCGAGATCGCGCATCGTGTACGGCCAGATACGCGACCGTCTCGCCGCGTTGAACGCGTACCTGTCCGAATCGCTGGCCGGCATGATGATAGTGCAGCTCTTCACGCGCGAACGCGAAAGCCGCCGCGAGTTCGACGCGCTCAACCGGCGCTCGCGCGACGCGCAGATGATGGCCAACGTTTACGAAGCCGCCCAATTCTCATCGGTGGAGGCGCTAAGCTCGATCACGGTCGCGGCTATACTGTGGATCGGCGGCGGCAGCGTGATTCGGCACCTGGTGACGTTGGGCACGCTGATCGCGTTCATCCAGTACGCTCAGCAGTTTTTCATGCCGTTGCGCGAGATCTCGACCAAGTACAGCGCGCTGCAATCGGCGCTCGCGTCGGTCGAGAAAATCCACGCCCTGATGGAAGGCGAGAAGATGCTTCCGGTTCCGGCGCGTCCGCTGCGGCCGGCGGTCTCGCGCGGGGCGATCGTGTTCGATCACGTCAACTTCGAGTATCGCCGCGGCGAACCGATACTGAAAGACCTGAGCTTCACGGTCGAGCCGGGACAGAAGATTGCGATCGTGGGCGCGACGGGCGCGGGCAAAACGACGATCATCAAGCTGCTGAATCGTTCGTACGATGTGACCGGCGGACGAATCCTGGTTGACGGCGTCGACGTGCGCGAGTGGGAGCTGGGCGCTCTTCGCCGCGAAATCGGATACGTGCAACAGGACGTGTTCCTGTTCGCGGGCGATGTGATGGAAAATATCCGGCTGTCGCGAACCGAGCTCAGCGAATCGGAAGTGCGCGATGCGCTGCGGCGGGCGCAGGCTTTGCGATTCGTCGAGCGAATGCCGAGCGGACTCGCCGAGCAGATTCGCGAACGCGGCGCGAACCTGTCAGGGGGGCAGCGCCAACTGTTGTCGTTCGCGCGCGCGCTGGCGTACGACCCGCGAATCCTGGTGATGGATGAAGCGACCTCGAGCGTGGACAGCGAGACCGAGCGCCTGATCCAACTGGCGCTGAACGAGTTGCTGGCGGAGCGCACGGCGGTCGTAATCGCGCATCGGCTATCGACCATCGAGCGCGCCGATCGGATCATGGTGCTGGGCGGAGGCGTGCTGCGCGAAAGCGGCACGCATGAGGAGCTGCTCGCACAGCGCGGACTCTACTACCGGCTATTCGAATTGCAGTACGCGGCAATGGCAAACAGCGACCGCCTCGTGGCGGGCTGACGCCGGGCTGGTGGACGGAGAAGTGGCTGGCACGACGCGGCGGCCGGCGCGGGCGCGACTTCAGGCGGCATATCTGCTGCGCCTGGCAGCAATAGTCTTCGCGCCGATTACGCTGGGCGGATGCTACGCGGGCTACCTCGCACGCGCCGCGTACGAGGAAGGCCGAATTCTGTGGAACCGCAAGCCGATTGACGATGCGCTTGCGCGGGGAGATCTTCCGGCGGACATTCGCGCGAAGCTGGAGACCGTGCTCGCGGTGCGCAAGTTCGCGGCCGAAAAACTCGGCCTCAACGTCGGCGGTGCGTATCAAACCATGGCGCCCGTGGATCGAAGCGCGGTCGTACACGTCTTGATGGCGGCGCCGCGCGACTCGCTGGAGCCGTACACATGGTGGTTCCCGATAGTAGGCAGCGTGCCGTATCGCGGCTATTTCAACGAGAGCGATGCGACCGCCGAAGCGGCGGCGCTCCAAGCGCAGGGGCTCGACACGATGGTGCGGCCGGCGGTTGCGTTCTCGAGCCTCGGATTTTTCAACGACCCGCTGCTGTCGAATCTGCTCAAGCTGGAGCGCGTCGAGCTGGCCGGCGTGATCATCCACGAACTGTTCCATCGCACGTACTATCTGGCGAGCGATGCGATGTTCGACGAATCGGCCGCCAACTATGTCGGCAGTGCGAGCGCGGTAGCTTTTTTCGCGGCGACTGACGGTGAGTCGGCGCCCGCCACAATCGCGGCGCGCGGCATCCTGGAGAGCGATCTCAAGTTCGCGCGCTTTCTGCTCCAGGAGCAGGCGCGCCTGTTCGACATCTATATGGCCAAGCCGCCGAAAGACGAGCTGGACAAGCGGCGCGAAGCGGCCTTCGCAGCGATCAAGGCCGACTACGCCGCGCTGGCGCCGTCGTTGTCGGGACTCGAGCGCTTCGACCTCGACAAGCAGCCGCTGAACAACGCCGTGTTGGTGAACTATCTGATCTACTTTCACGATCTCGACAACCTCGCCGCGCTCGATCGGATGAATCACGGCGACCTGCGCGCGACGATCGCGCAGATCATTTCGATCGCGAAGGCGCATCCCGACGATCCGTTCTACGCCATCTGGGAGGCGACCCGCGCGGCTACCGCGCTTTCCGGCGGCGGCTAGGTTGCAAGCGCGGCAGCGATCGCGCGCGACAGTTCCGCCTCGCGGCCGGCGAAGAAATGATCGGCGCCGGCTACTATCTCGAGTCGCGCCGAGTCACCGATTTTCGACTTGAGCGTTTTCAGCCCCGCGACGGGCGAGTACGAATCGCGATCGCCGGAAACCAGCAACACGGGCTTGGATGCGCCATCCGGAATGCGCGCATCGGCCATCGCCAGCGGAAGCGCGACGGCGACTATTCGCGCGATCTCCGCGCGTGCGTATCCCGCGCTCAGCGCGACCATCGCGCCGAACGAATATCCCGCCATCACGGCGCCCTCTTTGCGCACGCCGGACTGCGCGAGCACAAACGCCATCGCCGCGACGGCGTCATCGACTTCGCCGGGGCCGCCGTCATGCTCGCCCTCGCTGGCGCCGACGCCGCGAAAGTTGAAGCGCAAGGTCGCATATCCGCCTTGCCACATCGCCGCGAGGATCGCATCAACAACGTTGTTGAACATCGAGCCGCCATAGGCCGGATGCGGGTGACAGACCACCGCCGCGGGCGCATTTGCGCCGGGAGTGGCAAGCAGACCTTCCAAGCTCAAATCGCCGGATCGGAACGAGACCTGAATTTCCTGCATCGCGCGCCTCGCAAAACTTAAACGGTCACTTTATATTTTCCCGGAACACGGCTGCGTCGATCGCTGATATAATACAGTCCATCGCGATGGATGAAACTCCCCGACTTGCGGCTGACAGGATGCTGATGCGACTCGCGCGATGGCTGCGGCTGCTCGGCACCGACGTTATTACGGACGCGTCGCTGAGCGGCGCTGAGCTGCTGAAGATCGCCCGCGCCGACAACAGAATCCTGATGACCCGCGACAAACGCCTTCGAACCGCGGCCGACGTTTTTTTCGTCGAGGGCAACGCGATCAGAAGTCAATTGCGCGAGGCCGTCAGACGCTTTGGGCTCGACCCGCGAGTGATTGCGCTGACGCGATGCTCACGATGCAACCATGTGCTGACGCCGGTTGCACGTGAACTCGTGTCGCGGCGAGTGCCGCCCTACGTCTTTGCCAGCCACGATCGATTTGCCGAGTGCGAGCAATGCGGGCGAATTTACTGGTCGGAGACGCATCCGGAACGAATCCATGCGATGCTGGATTCAATCGCGTTCTGATGTCCTGACGCGCAGCCGCAGGTGGCCTTTGCTTTGCGTTGCACTAGGGGAGCTTTGGCTAGTATAAGAATATCGGAGACCCCGGATTCGAGTTACTGATTAGGAGCTGGGGGAAAAATGTTTAATTTCAGGGCTTTGCCATCTGCGCTGGTGATTCTGCTCCTGACTCCACTGAGCGCGCACGCGGTTTCGCTGACCCTCAACGGAACCAGCGCCGATTTGCAGATGGACAACACGCAGGCGGTCTATGCCAGCGACATCAACGGCGTCCCGACCCTGATCACCGCAATCGGAATGCCGGCGCCCGGTGGCGGCTTCGTGACCGAAGTCGGCGTGCCGTCGATGATGCCCGATGGACGGGTGATCTTCGGCGCCGAGACGCAGCCCAAGGACACTAATATCGCGGCCCGGTGGAATATCTTCATCGGCAATGCCGATGCCGTACCGAGCCATCGCGTAATCACGGCGCTGAATCCCAAGGCTCCCGTCGGTGATTGCCGGCCCGCATTCAAGGGCGACCCATATCCGCAGGCAGACATGGACGGAAATATCGCGTTCATGTCGATAGTGCCGCACGGCCGCGATGCGCTGTTCTTTTATTCGCACGGCAAACTCAGCTGCATGGCGAAGGCGGGCAACAAAACCAATGAAGGGCACGAGATCGCAGTGCTGAGCTTCGGCAGCCCGCAAATGAGTGACGACGGCCAGGTCGTGTTCACCGGGTTTCTCGGCGAGAACGGGAAGCCGGCTGGACATCGTCAGGCGCTCCTGCGTGCTTCCGTTGACGGCGGCGTTTCGGAGCTTGCGGTCGAAGGCGAATACGGACCGAATCACACGCTCTATCAGCGCCCGTTCGGATTGCCGGCAGCGCTGTCCACACCGCTTGGGATAATGGTCGCGTTCACGGCCAAGTCGCCCAGCGGCGCGGCGCTGTTCCTGTACAGCGGCGGTTCGATGGCGAGGATCCTGCCGACCGGCACTCTGACTTCGGTCGGTCCGGTGTCATATCTGTCGCCGGGGCGGCCGGGTTTGATGGCTGACGGAACGACCGCGGTGCTCGCGGGATGCGCGCGCGTACCGGCAATTTTCAGGCTGACCCGCCAGCGCCTCGATTTGCGGATTCAGCGCGGACAGCTGACTCCCTTCGGCACTGAGCTGGAGTCGCTGGGCGACCCGGTGCTGACGGCTTCCGGCGCTATGTTTATCGGGGCCACCGATTCTGATGATGTCGAAAAGCTCTACGTGTTGTCGCCTGACGACGCATTTTTCGAGGTCGGCGAATCTGAACTGATCTACCGAATCGCGATGGGCGCGCAGAAGCATCACTCGATCTTCACGGGCACGCTGACGGTGAATCAACACGGCGACTTCGCGTATCTCGGCGGCCGGTAAGAATTGAGCATGGCATCAGGACCCTCGCAATTTCTCGCGCTCACTCCCCAACTCTACGAATACCTGGTTGCGCACGGACACAACGGCGATCCGATCCGCGCCGAGCTGGCCGCTGAGACCGCAAAGTTGGGGTGGATTAGCACAATGCAGATTGCCGCCGAGCAGGGCACTTTTATGGCGATCCTCGCCGGCGCGATCGGCGCGCGCTCCGCAGTCGAGGTCGGGACGTTCACCGGCTACAGCGCGCTGTGCGTGGCTCGCGCGTTGCCCGCCGACGGGCGGCTTCTATGTTGCGACGTGAACGAGGAATGGACGAGCATCGGGCGCCGCTATTGGGAACGGGCGGGCGTCGCGAACAAGATAACACTCAAGCTGGGGCCGGCGGCCGACACGCTCAAGGCGATCCCGGCTGCGCATACCTTCGACTTCGCATTTATCGACGCCGACAAGTCAAGCTACGCGATCTATTACGAGGAAATTCTTAAGCGGACCCGTCCGAACGGACTCATCCTGCTCGACAACGTGCTATGGAAAGGCGCAATCGTCGATGAAGCGATAAAGGACGCGGACACGCTGGCTCTTCGCGCGCTCAACGATTTCATCGCCAAAGACACGCGCGTCGAGGCCGTGATGCTCGGCTTCAGCGACGGCGTCACTATCGTTCGCAAGAAGTAACCGCGCGAGCCGCTCGAATCCCGCGTGAACGAAGTCAACACTCGTCGTCTGATCGGCACGCCCGCCGGTCCGGGCGATTTCGCGGATATCCGCATCCTGCACGCCGATTCGCGCGTGATGGCGACGCTGTCCGCCGACGGCAACACTTTCAGCGAAGTGCAGACTCGCCCTTTTCTGAAACAGGCCGCCGAGCATTGGAAGTTGCACGGCTTCGGCCTGTGGCTGTTCCGCAAGCGGCTCGATGGCGAGTTCGTTGGTTACGGTGGAATCAAACACGCCGTCGTCGAGGGCCGCGACGAGATCGAACTCGCGTATGCAGTCAGGTCCGACTACTGGGGGATAGGACTCGCGACCGAGATTTCAATCGCGGCGCTGAAGCTGGGTTTCAACGTGATGCGCCTGGAGCGAATCGTTGCCTTCACCTTGCCGCACAACCGGGCGTCGCGCGGCGTGATGGAGAATTGCGGCTTCACCTACCAGCGCGACATCGGGCACGCCGGCCTGCCGCACGTCCTCTATGCTTTGGAAGCTCGCGACTTCACCGCCCGCTCCTGACAGGGAGGTGTCACAGACACGCGGCCGCGCCTCGGCTTCGAGGCGCGGGTGCGGGTCCAATTTCCAAATTCCTCCTCCGTCATCCTGAGCGCAGCGAAGGATCTCGCGCAATCGCGTCCGGCGATTGAGCACCCATTTGTCCGTCTCGCGCCTGTCTGCTAACTCAATGTCGATGAACCCCCGCCACGCCGCCGCGCTCGCGCTGGTCCTGCTGCTGTTCGGATGTAGCTCGCAACCGAAGTGATGCTACTGTTCTGCATCCGACCCTGATAACTGTGCGTGCGTTCCTATGTCGACATATCTATCGTGCAAGCTGCGCTATCCGGGCGATTCGGTCGCGCAGTCTCACTGTATGTGGGGCGGCGCTATTGCGGTTCCCCGGTTGGGACAGTCTTCCAATCCGCAGCAGCCCTTGATGGGAAACGGGGCGATCATAGGAAGTAACTATCCGTCCCCGACCGCCACGTCAACGCCGGTTCATCCCTCAAATTAAGCCACCCGCAATTCAAAAGACGCCAGTCAATCGTCCGCACCGTCAAATGACGCCAGTACCGAGAATTCAAGACTCTTGCGAGCCTCAAGGTATTCAGCTCATCCTTCGAATAACGCTCCCTTCCACGACCGCGAAGCCAGGTCTATTTCGCCCTCTGCTCTGATTCTGCGGCCATCGGAGACTTGGGCAAAGTTCACCGTGCGCCACTTGTGCTTTCCTACACTCTCGTAGGTCCCTTGGCCGGCGCCGTTGAGAGTGTCGCCATTGTCCAGGTATGATGCCCAATAGAGAGTGAAAGTCCCGTCCTTGCCGCCTACGAAGGTAGTCGTCAGGAAGGTCGCCCCAAATCCGGTCCCCGTGCCTTCCCAATTCACTTGGTTGAGAAGGCTACCCGCCGGTCCGGGAATGATAGCGGCGGTGATCGATTTCAGTGAAAATTCCCCGATCGCTTTGCCTGATGCCATGCGCTCTTTCTCCTAACGTTGATGAGTTGAATTTGATACGACGCCAACGCCTACCATCGCTCCCGCTTCAGGTTGAATGCAAGCAGTCTGTCATCGCTTCAATGGAAATTAAAATAGAACGGGCCAGCGCGATGAGGGAAAGCGCCAGCCCGACGCCGACCGGTGAAAGGGGGGAGAACGCCAGTCAGCGCCCCCCTTCTACCAAATTGTTCCGCGAGCACGCACTAACGACAGAACAATGCTATGTTAAATCCCGATTTCCATCCCGCGCCAACGACAGTTCGCATTCATCGTTGCGGGGGTTTCGGTGTGCAGAGCCCATCCCCCTCGGGGGCCGGACGGCCTCGGAGATGCGACCAACGAGGGGCTTATTACTTTTTCTTTTTTTTCGGATTGCTCGGCGCCCCTGGGTCAGAGACCGCAAGGCCGAACAGCTTCGGAGATGACTTGTCCAACGCCGCGGCGTTAGCCGGAGCAGCCGGAGCAGCCGGAACAGTGGGAGCGGCGATCGAGGCCGCCGCTGATGGTTGAGCCGCGCTCTCCGCAAATGCCGGTGCGGCGGCTAAGAAACCGACAAACAGGGCCACAGTCAATGCGGTTAATGTGGAAATGCTGGGCTTCATGTCCTGACTCTCCTCCTGCCGAAATTCTCATAGATGTTCATAACCTTTCGGCGCTCATAGAGATACACGCGCGGTGCGCGAAAAGAGCGCAGCACTGCCAAATCGTCATCGAGCGCGAGCGAGCACGCAAAATGGCTGCTCGCCGGTCGCGATCGCGCGCGACAACGGAGCGCGATCTTAACACTGCGCTGCCGTCGCCACGGCGAGGGGTCACCCCTGCAACCCATCGCGGGTTTCACATACAATTAACAACTCGCATAATTAAGCCGCGCATATCCGGCGACATCACGATGGACGAACGTTACGACCCAAAGAAAATCGAGCCCGCGTGGCAGGCAGATTGGCAACGCACCAATCTCTACCGCAAGCGCGAGGAACCCGGCCGCCCAAAATTCTACATCCTCGAGATGTTTCCCTACCCGTCGGGCGCCGGCCTCAGCGTCGGTCATCTGCACAACTACGTTCCGTGCGACGTCGTCGGGCGCTTCAAGCGGATGGCGGGATTCAACGTGCTGCATCCGATGGGATGGGATGCGTTCGGACTGCCGGCGGAAAACGAGGCGATCCTGAAAGGATCGCATCCAACCGAAACCGTCCCGCGTTACGCCGCCAACTTCAAGCGCCAACTGACAATCTCCGGATGCGCGTACGACTGGACGCGCGAGATCAACTCGTCGTCGCCGGAGTATTACAAGTGGACGCAGTGGTTCTTCCTGATGCTCTACAAACGCGGCTTGGCCTACCGTGCGACTGGAGCGCAATGGTGGTGCGACAAGTGCCGCACGATCCTCGCCAACGAGCAGGTCGTCAACGGATGCTGCTGGCGGCATACCGACAATCCGGTCAGCAAGAAGGATCTCGAGCAGTGGTACATCAAGATCACCGACTACGCAGATCGATTGCTCGCCGATCTGGATGGGATCGACTGGCCGGAGCCGATCAAGCTGATGCAGAGCAACTGGATCGGGCGCAGCGAAGGCGCGGAACTTGCCTTCCCGGTGGCCGGTCACGCCGGTAAAGAAATCCGCTTTTTCACCACGCGCCCCGACACCGTCTTCGGCGTGTCGTTCATGGTGCTCGCGCCGGAGCATCCGCTGGTCGCCGAGATCACCGCCCCCGGCGAGCGCGCAACGGTCGAAGGCTATGTCTCCGACGCGCGCCGCCAGACTGAAATCGAGCGGATGTCCACGGTCAAGGAGAAATCCGGCGTCTTCACCGGCGCCTACGCGCACAACGTCTTTACCGATAGAGACATCCCGATTTGGATCGCCGACTACGTCCTGATGGGCTACGGCACCGGCGCAATCATGGGCGCACCCGGCCAGGATCAGCGCGATTTCGAGTTCGCTAAAAAATATGACCTCGAGATTCCTCGCGTAACCGCGCCCGCCGGCGGCGCTCCACCGGCGGATCGCGCTTACATCGAGCAAGGCGTAGCAATCAACTCTGGTTTTCTGGACGGTAAAAAAACGGCTGAAGCGATCGATAGCGCGACAAAGTACGCCGAGGATCGCGGCATCGGTCGCGCGACCATCACCTACCGGATGCGCGACTGGCTGATCTCGCGCCAGCGCTACTGGGGATGTCCGATCCCGATCGTGTATTGCAAGACGGACGGAATCGTACCGGTGCCGGATGACCAGATCCCCGTGATGCTTCCTGCGATGAAGGACTATTTGCCGTCGGGGACCGGCCGCTCTCCGCTCGCCAACGTGCCGGAGTTCGTCAACACGACCTGCCCAAAGTGCGGAGGCCCGGCTGAGCGCGAGACCGACACGCTGGACGGCTTCGCCTGCTCTTCATGGTACTTTCTGCGCTTCGCGTCGCCGCATGAAGACCGGCGGCCATTCGATCGCGCCGCGGTCGATTACTGGTTGCCGGTCGATCTCTATGTCGGCGGCGCCGAGCATGCCGTGATGCATCTGCTGTACGCGCGGATGTGGACCAAGGTCATGTTCGACGCGGAACTGATCGGATTCGACGAACCGTTCCCCGCCTTGCGCAACCAGGGTGTGGTGTGGGCGTCGGACGGCCAGCGCATGTCGAAGAGCAAGGGCAACGTCGTCACGCCGGACGCGATGATCGAAAAGTATGGAGCGGACGCGCTTCGGCTCTGGGAGCTGTTCATGAGCCCCTTTGACGAATCGACCAACTGGAACGAAAGCGGTATTGCGGGCACGCTGCGATTCATCACTCGCGTGTGGACCATGATTCGGCGCTATGTCGAGGCGGGATGCCCCGGCGCAAAGCCCAATGAAGAAACGCTCAAGCGCGCACACAAAACGATCCACCTCGTCACCGACCATATCGAGCGGCTGCGCTTCAACACGGCGATCGCGTCGCTGATGGATCATCTCAACTACCTGGCGAAGCTCAGGCCCGCGGAGATGGACCGTTTCAGCGCGGAGTCATTCCTGCTCCTGCTCGCGCCGATGGCGCCGCACGTCACGGAGGAAATGTGGCGGGCGCTTGGCCACGATACTTCCATTCATCTGGAGGCGTGGCCGAAGTTCGATCCGAAACTGGTGCGCGACGAGACGGTAACCGTCGTCGTGCAGGTTAACGGCAAGGTCCGCGATCGCCTGGAGGTCGGCGCGGGCGCTTCGGAAGCGGACGTGCGTGAACTCGCGCTCAAGAGCGAGGCGGTCACGCGCCACCTCGCGGGTAAAACGCCGACCAAGTTCATCTTCGTAAAAGACCGGATGCTCAGCATCGTCGCGTAGCGCTCCACATCCATTACGAACCTTGAAAGCCTTTCAGGGCGAGGCCATTCGGTCTATAAACTGGCAGATCGGAGTCTAAAGCACCCTGTAAAAGACGGGACCGCCGAACTGCTACCAGCGCTCATCGTTTGCGAGCTAAACAATGGGGACCCGTTCATACTGTCGACGCAGACGGCCGCCGCGACCCAGTACAGCAACGAGGCTCAGATAATCAGCGTTGCGACTGACACCCGTACCGGTGTGGCCACCGCACTGTCTCTGGCCGGAGGCGAAGAAGGTTCAGGCCCGATGGGCTCAGAAATCGCGATCCCATTTATCACGGGCGGAGTTGACGATGCGGTAGTCGGATACGATATGAGCAGGTCGGACTTCAAGCCAGGAGTAAAGGATTTCGTGTGGAGCATCGACAACAACTCGGTTGTGTCTGTGAATATCCTCAAAGAGGGTTTCGATACACCTTCGTTTAGCAACTGTGCCGACCAGGGCCGTTGGCTTGATTTCCTTGACGCGTCGCAGCCCATTCCAAATTCCGGTGACTTGTTGTTGGGTGGTACCTTCGGATACATAAACGACGGCTCTGAGTGTTCCAGCTATTGGGCAACTATAACCCCATAAGTTCTCCGTCATGGTGCAACGAAAACAACTTAAAACGGAAAAGAATTAAAACGGAGAAGGAACGTGCTAGTCAAGAAATGGCTGATCAAGGTGATGAAGGCCATCAACCTTTTACTATTGATGCTATGCGCTTCCGCTTTACTTTCAGGTACAGCTCAAGCACTAAGTTCACTAACCGCGTGTGAGAACAATAAGACTCATAAGGTCAGATTTCCAGCGGTTGGAAAGTCCTGCGAATCAGACGAGACTGTAATTACGCTCGGTGGACCAGGACCAACGGGGCCCTCGGGACCACAGGGGATACAGGGGCCAATCGGACCGACAGGGCCTGCCGGGCCTCCAGGGTCTTCGGGTGGGCCAAGCCTTGACTTGGAAGGTACGGGGATGCTCGTGCCGACTTCGTCGACCTGTGACGCAAACGGCACCTGTTTGGGTACGTTGACTGCCGCCTTAACCGGGCGGCCTTCCGCCACGTCGCTGAGCATGGAAGTGTTCCTCAATGATACCCCCATTCCAGACTCACCGTTTGGCTGGCCGCCGTGCTACATCACGAACGGGGGCGGTACGCTGGGCTCGTTCGGGGTTAATTTTGAGGGCAAATTGTGTTCTGTGGACTTCTTTCAGTACACGCTCAGTGGCACTCTGAGCAGTGCCATACCGTTCGCCCAGGTCTGTCAAGCCGCACCAGCGATGGTGCTGGCGGGTGAACTCACCGTGTTTGGTGCGACCTCTACCATCGGCGCGGGTCCGCCACCGGGATTCAATCCCATTCCTAGCGGCATGGGCGGCGCAATTGTCAACGTCATCGGATCGGTGGGGCAAGTACCAGACCCTTGCCCAAGCCCCTGACCTGACAAGGGTGAGGCGCGATGCCCCAGCGACTGGCGGTATCTGAAGGCTCTTAAGGATCGTGGACTACGGATCGAATTGCGGACCTTGAAGGACGCGCGCCGCCCGTGCGATGCTCCCGCTCATGACATTGGACAGTTTTGGTCATCAGCAAGGAGCGAACGACATGGCCGAGGAAGTGCTTAAAGTCACACGCCATCCGAATTACGCGGTCTTGACTCTGAACCGTCCGGAAAAGCGCAACGCGCTGAATCAGCCGGTGATCGAGGCGCTCAACAACGCGCTCGTCAAGTTCGAAAGCGACCGCGAAATCCGTGCGCTGCTCTTGCGTGGCGAAGGAGCAAGCTTTTGCGCGGGAATCGATCTGAAGGAAGTGGCCGAGGCCAGCGGCAGTCACAACCCGACCTCGCTCGAGACCGTCTTCGGCCGATTGGAGCGTTTCCCGGTGCCGACGATCGCGGCTATCCAGGGCGCGGCGCTCGCTGGCGGACTGGAACTGGCGCTGCATTGCGACCTTCGAATCGCGTCGGAAAACGCCAAGCTGGGCATGACGCTCGGCCGCGTCGGGTTGATGGTGCCATATGATTTCACGCGCAAGCTGATCGAGGTTTGCGGATCGGCCAACACCGCATGGATTCTCTACACCGCCGACTTGCTCGACGCCGAGCGCAGCCGTCACATGAATATCGTGCATGAGGTCGTCGCCGACGCGAAGCTCGGCGAGGCGGCGACTGCGCTGGCCGAGCGGATCGCCGACAACGCGCCGCTCTCTTTGCGCGCGATGAAAGCGACGGTGCGCCGATGCATGACCGAGACCTTCGACGCGTGGCACGACGATCTGTTGCAGATGGCGCGCTCCGTTCGCGACAGCAGCGACGCCCGGGAAGGCGTGCGCGCGTTCCTGGAAAAGCGCAAGCCGGTTTGGAAGGCGAATTAGCGCGCGCGCGTCTCAGTCGGAATGCCTGCCCAGTGCGTTGCGGATCGCGCCGGCACTCTCCAGCAGCGTGCTCGGCAGGTTCAGGGTTCCCGCGACATTTGAATATGGATACAGCCGCGCGTTCAGATGCGCGTGCAGGGGAATTCCCTCGCCCTGGTGAATTTCATAGTCAAGCGGCAACGGCCCAAGGATCATCAGTACTCGATAGATCGCATTTGCAAATTGCTGCATCTGGTCCGGCGTCAGCTCCGATACCAATCCCCGATAGTTGGGCATCACGACGTCGTAGCTGCGCGGGAACCCGCCCATCGGGCTCGCATAGCTGACCACCGAGTCGCCGCGATCGATCACCAGCTTGAGACGCTCCATCAGCGCGACGATCTCGCGCCATAGATGAGGATTCTCACGCTCGGCGCGCGCCTCCGCGAGCACCGCCGGAAACGGCTCCGGCGATCCGATGATCTGCTGATGCAGATGCGGCTGCGATGCGCCCGACTCGCGCCCCTGGTTCTTGCGGATTACAACCGAGCAAACGTCCGGATTCTCCAACGCCATCCGCATCACGCGTGCATCGGCTTGCATCAGTTTAAGAAAATGACCGCCGCCCAGCGCGCCGGTAAACATCAAGTCGGCCTGCGACCGCGGCGCGTCGATAAAGTGACGCGGATCTTCGACCACGATGTACGACTCGTTGCGGTTTCCGGTCAACTCCGCGGGAATTCGCGGGAAGAGATTGCTGATCACGCGCACCACCCAACTCGCGCCGTCAGCAGTCTCAGCCCCGTTCCATTCGGGAAGTTCATCCGCGGTAATCCGGAAGAGCTCCCGCGCCGCAAGCCCTTCGTTGCCCGCACAGAAAGGACATGACTCGGTCGCGCGGCGAATCGCCTCGGCGCTGAGATGCGGTGTGCCGAGATCGGCGCCCTCGCGGCCGCCGAGTGTGAACGCGAAGCTCTTGCCACGAACATCGACAACGTATGAAATCACGCCGGTGATCGGATTTTTGATCCAGACCAGGGCGCCATCGCGGATTTCGCATTCTATAGGCATCGGAGCGTGATCACCTTTAACAATTGCCGCCGCGCCATTTCAACGTCGGCTCGAAACCGACGCGAGCCGCGGATCGCCTTGACTACGCCGCTCGGCTCCATTATCCCAAGTGCTGAGGACGGGGGAACCGGCCAAACCGGGACAAATCTTGGCCTGGCGATCCGCACGCGCGGGTACCGGCCTTTTTTTTGTCTGCCATCCCGAATCGAGAGCGCCCCCGTGAATAGTCAAGAATGCCGCAAATGAAGAAATACCTGTTCACGCCCGGGCCGGCTGCCGTGCCGCCCGAGGTTTTGCTCGAAATGGCGCGTCCGATCATCCACCATCGCACGCCTGAGTTCAGTTCCGCGCTCGATCAGGCGCGCGATCGGATGAAACCTCTGTACGGCACCTCGAGCGAGGTAATCCTGCTCGCGTCCACCGGCACGGGCGCGATGGAAGCGGCGGTGACTAATTTGCTGCAGCCTGGCGAACATGCAATCTACGTCAACGCCGGCAAATTCGGCGAGCGATGGGGCAAGTTGCTCGCCGCCTTCGGCATGATTGGGCACGAGGTGCGCGTTGAATGGGGGCGCGCCGCACGGCCCGGCCAAATCGAGGATGCGTTCAAGGCGTATCCCGAGTCGCGCGCCGTGCTGGTGCAGGCCAGCGAAACTTCCACTTGCGCGGTGCATCCGGTGGCCACGATCGCCGAGGTCAGCCGCAAGCGCGGCGCGATGCTGATCGTAGATGGAATCACGTCGGTCGGCGTCTTCGAACAGAAGATGGACGAGTGGGGCGTTGACGCGTTCGTGACGGGCAGCCAGAAGGCTCTCATGCTTCCGCCGGGTCTCGGAATGGTCGCGCTGTCGGCGCGCGCATTGGACGTCGCGAAGAAAATCAAGACTCCGCGCTTCTATTTTGATTTGCTCAAGGAATTGAAGGCGCAGCGCGACGAGCATACCACCGCATGGACTGCGGCCGTGTCGCTGATCTGCGGCCTCAACAAATCACTGGAAATGATTCACGCTGAAGGTCTGCCGCAGGTTTACGCGCGTCACGCGCTGATGGCGGAGGCCACTCGCGACGCTGCCGCGGCACTCGGGCTGAAACTGCTGTCGCCGGACAATCCCGCTCCCGGCGTCACCGGAATCCTGGTGCCCGAAGGTCTCGACGGAGGCAAACTGGTCAAGTTCCTGCGCGACAGCCTGGGCGTGTCCGTTCAGGGCGGCCAGGATCAGATGAAGGGTAAGCTCGTGCGCATCGGACACATGGGTCATTTGAGTCCGTTCGACATGCTCATCGCGGTTGGCGCGTTCGAGTTGGGACTTAAGCAGATCGGCGCAAACATTCCACTTGGCGCCGGCGTAGCCGCGGTTCAGGCGCGCCTGGCACGGAGCATCTGAAATCAACATGGCGGACACTTTCCGCGTCCTTATCAGCGACTCACTTGCGGCGCAGGGGATTGAAGTCCTCAAGCGCTTTCCGCAGCTGCAGTTCGACGTCAAGACCGGCCTCAAGCCCGCGGAGTTGGCGAAAATAATCGCGCCCTACGACGCGCTGCTGATTCGCAGCGGCACGCGCGTCACCCGCGAAGTAATCGATGCCGCCACGTCGCTCAAAGTGATCGGGCGCGCGGGCGTTGGGGTCGACAACGTCGATATCGAAGCGGCAACGCGCCGCGGAATCGTCGTGATGAACAGCCCGACCGGCAACAGCGTCACGACCGCGGAGCACGCGATCACCATGATGATGGCGCTGGCGCGGCATATTCCAGCCGCCAACGCCGCGCTGCGAGCCGGCAGATGGGAGCGGGGAAAATTCACCGGCGCCGAGATATGCAATAAAACGCTCGGGGTAGTCGGCCTCGGCAACATCGGCCGGATCGTCGCCGACCGCGCTCTGGGGCTCAAGATGAAAGTGATCGGCTATGATCCGATCCTGACGGCTGAGGCTGCCGGGCGCATCGGCGTTCAATTGGTGACTCTCGATGAGCTTTTTGCGAGCGCCGACTTCATCACCGTCCACACCCCCCTGACCGACGACACCAGGGGCCTCGTAAACACCGCGGCATTCGCGAAGATGAAGAAGGGCGTGCGAATCATCAATTGCGCCCGCGGCGGTATCGTCGATGAAGCCGCGCTGGTCGAAGCGCTGAAATCCGGCAAGGTCGCGGGCGCGGCTCTGGACGTGTTCGTCGAGGAACCGCCTCCCGCCAGCCATCCGCTGCTCCAGTTCGACAACGTGATCGTAACGCCGCACCTCGGCGCCGCCACCGACGAGGCGCAGGTCCAGGTCTCGGTCGATATCGCGCATCAGGTGGCCGACTTCCTGATCGAAGGCACGGTTCGGCAGGCGGTTAACATCCCGGCGCTATCCACCCAGGAACTCGAAATCCTCGGGCCGCATCTCACGCTTGGCGAAAAGCTGGGCAGACTCGCCGCGCAACTGATCACCGACGCGCCCACGGAGCTGACGCTTGCGTTTGGCGGTGAAGCCGCGAATCTCAAGCCCGACGCGATCACCGCCGCTGTTTTGAAGGGATTGATGAGCGGCTTCCTCGACGAGGATTTCAATTACGTCAACGCGCCATTTATCGCTCGCGAACGCGGAATCAACATTATCGAAACGCGCTCGCGCGAAGTCACTGACTACGTCAACACCTTGACGCTCACGGTTCGTACCGGCGGCGGCGAGCACGAAGTCTCTGGCGCAGTGCTCGGAAATCGCGCGCTGCGCCTGACCCGGATCGACGGCTACCGCGTCGAGGCGGTGCCCGAGGGTTACTTCCTCATGCTGCATAATCGCGACGTTCCCGGAGTGGTCGGCGCGGTGGGCACGATGCTCGGGCAGGCCGGGATAAATATTGGCGGACTGGAGCTCGGCCGCGATCGCGTGGGAGGAACCGCGCTCAGCATCTTCGCGGTGGATGAACCCGTGCCGGCCGGCGTCCTGGAGAGGCTCAAGACCCTGCCTGCAATTACCGCGGCGTCACTGCTCAAGCTCTGAATTTATTTTGCGCGTGGGAAATTTGAGCCCGACAGGTGCGCGCGCAGGCCGGCGAAATTGACGCCGGTCGAGGGAAAGACATGAAGACAGTTGCCGTGGTCGGCACGCAGTGGGGGGACGAGGGCAAGGGCAAAATCGTCGATATGCTCGCGGCCGACGCCGATGTGATCGTCCGCTTCCAGGGCGGAAACAACGCAGCTCACACACTGGTGGTCGGCGGCAAGAAATTCGTGCTGCGGCTGGTGCCTGCCGGCGCGCTCCATCCCGGCAAGGCTTGCGTAATCGGCAACGGCCTGGTCGTCAATCCACTGGCATTGCTGGGCGAAATCGCAGACCTCAAGCGCAGCGGCCATCTCGCCGACGATAGTCTGCTCAAGATTAGTTACGAAGCGCACATGGTGATGCCGTATCATCTCGCGATCGATCGCGCTCGCGAGGCGCGCCTGGGCAAGCGCGCGATCGGTACGACCGGATTCGGAATCGGCCCGGCCTACGAAGACAAGATGGCCCGGGTGGGATTGCGCTTCGAAGATCTGCTCGATTTCAAATTTTTCGCGGAGAAACTCCGCCGCAACATCATCGAGAAGAACGCGTACCTGAAAGCATTGCTCAAGACCAAACCGATCAAGGCCGACGAAACCATCGACGCGATGAAAAAAGCGCGCCGCCGGCTGCTCCCGTACCTGTGCGACACCGGCGCGTTCGTGAGCGAGGCGATCGATTCCGGCAAGCGCATCCTCTTCGAGGGCGCCCACGGCACGATGCTCGACATCGATCACGGCACCTACCCGTACGTGACCTCGTCGAGTTGCGTCGCGAGCGCGGTCTTCGGCGGCACCGGGATCGGGCCGGGCAATCTCGAAGCGGTGCTCGGCATCAGCAAGGGATATACGACCCGAGTCGGAGCGGGACCCTTTCCGAGCGAGTTCACCGGCTATCTGGCCGATTCGCTGCGCGAAGAAGGCGACGAGTTCGGCAGCGCCACCGGGCGACCCAGGCGGATCGGGTGGTTCGACGCCGTGCTGTCCCGTTACACCGCTCGCGTCAACGGGATGTGGGCACTGGCGCTCACCAAGCTCGACGTTCTGACCGGGATCGATCCAGTCAAAATCTGCGTCGGCTACATCGTCAAGGGGAAACGATACGACGACATGCCACCGTCGCATCGGATGCTGATCAACGCCAAGCCGATCTTCGAAGAGATGCCCGGATGGAGCGAAAGCCCGGCGGGCACGCGCACGCTGGCTGAATTGCCCTCGAGCGTGCGCCGCTACGTCGAACGAATCAGCACGCTGGTTGGTGTGCCGATTGCGATGATCGGCGTCGGCAAGGAGCGCGAAGCGACCATCGTGGTCCGCAACCCCTTCGCCGACTAGCTCATTGCTACCGGTTCAGCAGCTCGGCGAATTCCTCGACCGCCACTCCCGCTTTTCGAGGTTTTTATTTCGACCTCGGCGACCTCAATTTGGGTCGAGATACCGTACTCCCGCCTGGTCGCCAAGCTCGCTTCTATTGCCTCTCGGATGTTCGCGAGAGCTTCGGCTTCGGTCCGGCCTTGGGACAGGCAACCCGGAAGAGCCGGGCACTCGACGACGACAAAGCCGGCTTCGTCGCGTTCGAGCGTAACCAGAAACTTCATGATTTCACATTAGCACATCGAGTCCGGCAACCAATCAGTGCCCCTACAAAGCGCAAACCGCCGCGAGGCTCGAGATCGCCACGCCGCGGCGTGCCAGCCGCAGATCATTGCGATCGAACCCGTTGGTTGTGTACCCGATCGAAATCCCCGTCGCCGGATCGGCCCATCCGATCTGCCCGCCCGCGCCTCCGTGACCGAATGCCAGCGCCGAGTTGGTCTTGCCGAAGCCGCGATAGTTCGCGAGCCCGTCGCCTCCGGCCACGATAACTCCCAGCGCGCGGTTGCACTTGACGCCGAAAATCGGATCCTTGTAATCGCCCGAGCGCACGCGCAACGCGTCCTTGAGCGCTTCAGGCTTGATGATCGGCGCACCATTGACGCCGCGATTATGCAGCAAGCCCTGGTAGAACAGCGCCAGGTCGCCCGCCGTCATAATTCCCCCACCGCCGGGAGCGCCAGCTTCCATCACGTTGGGCCGGTTGAAGCCGAGGATCGCGTCTTCGGTAACTTCGGTTTCCGGTATCGCGGGCAGGCCGAGCTTCTTTCGCTCCTCCTCGGATAGCGCTTCTCCGACGTAGCAAAGCTGCGCAACCCGCTGATGATACTCGCGCGGCAATCCAACTCTCAGTTCCGGCAGTCCGAGCGGCGTTGCAATCCGCTCATGCACGAACTGACGGAAGTCCTTGCCCGTGCGGCGCTCGATGATTTCCGCAATTACCCAGAAGCCCGAGGTCGGATGGTATTCGAATTTGCTGCCCACCGGCCATTCCAGCCGCCACTTGGCGAATCGCTCGAGCCGCTTGCTCTTGTCCAGCCATTCGTTCTGCGGATACGGCGCGTTCGGAAATCCACCCACGTGGAGCAGAACCTGCTCGACGGTCATCGTGTCCTTACCATTGGTGCCAAACTCGGGGATGATCTCGGCGACGCACTCGCCCGGATTCAGGTTGCCTTCGCCGATCAGAATCCACGAGGCCGCCGACATTATCGCCTTGGTGCACGAGAAGATCGTGTAGAGCGTGTCGTTGGTGGCCGGCTTTTCACTTCCACCCTGGACCGTGCGTCCGACCGTGCGCATCGCGCCGATTTTCCCATTGCGGGCGATCGCGATTTGAGTCGATGGCAGCAACCCATCCTTGACTTCGCGCTCGGCACGATTGAAAAGGGCTTCGACTTTTTCAGGATCGAGGCCGACATCGCGTGGACTGTCAGCAAAATGACTTTGCGCGGGCATTGCGGGACCCCCCTGCGATTAAATTCCAGTCTTTGGGATATAACACGCCGGCGCCGATTCGTCATTCGGAAGCGATCCGCACCGGACCTTGCGACGAGATCCACCCCGCCCTGCCGGGGAGCGTCGTTCGAATGATTTCGCATACCGGTAATTTCGTCCGATTCAGCCGCGCGGCGAGCTGGCGAAGTTGCACGAACTCCGCGCCCCGCGCCTTCAGCGCGCGGACCAGGGCGGTGAAGCCCTCGAGCTGTCCCATCCCTTCCGTCTCGGCGTGAATCGTGTGCACGTTGAGCGTATCGGGCTTGCACAAGCTGAGATAGAAATCGCACACCGCGCCGTCAGCGGACAATTCACGCCGGCCCATTACCTCGTCGAGGGTCGGCAAGGTGGTCGGGATTTCCGGCGTGGCGAGAACTCGCCCGTTGACGATGCAACGATACGGCGCGCTGCCTCGCGTGTCGCTGCGATAGTCGAGCGCCATCGCGTCCAGCGCGACCAGCGCCGCATCATTAGTGCGCCATCCGGGCGCGGCGAAACTGCGCGGTGCTGCGCCAAGGATCGCGCGGTATGCCTCAAACGCGTCGCCGAGTTCGTTGCGTACTCCGGGCTCGCCGATTTCATCGAGGTGATCCTGCCATCGCACGTGATCGTAGCCATGCACGCCGATCTCGAAGCCACGCGCCTTCAGGTTGCGGATAATGCCAGGAAACGACAGCGCGATCGGGCGCGACGGCAGAATCGTCCCCGAGAGAATCGTGCGCGCGCCGTACATCGATACGGCCTTGGTGCGGAACATCTTGGACAGGAATCCGCGATTTCGAAACACGCGCAGGATTGCGCGCCCCGAATTGTCCGGGCCCATCGCGATATAAAAGCTCGCGGCGACGCCCTCGCTCTCCAGCATCGAGGCCAGCCGCGGTACGCCCAGTTCGAGGCCCTGATGGGTATCGACGTCGATCTTTAGCGCGACTTCCAAGGGTAGTGACTGCGGGGACGCGGCGCGGCTAAGAAGTCATCTCTTTGCGGAACCAGTCCATCGAGATTTTCACGCCGTCGCGCAGATTCACTTTCGGCGTGACCCGCAGCAACGTGCGCATCTTGGTATTGTCCGGCACGCGGCGAGGGATGTCCTCGTAGCTGCTGCCGTACACTTGCTCCTGCGTCACGAACTTGATCTTCGATTTCGTTTTCGTTGGCCCAAACAACTCGAGCATCAACCTGGCGAACTCGAGCACAGTCGTCTCGACATCGACGCCAATGTTAATCGCCTGTCCATCTGCCGCGGGATTCACTCCCGCCTGCACGGTTGCCTCGATCGCATCGGTTACGTACGTGAAGCATCGCGTCTGCAAGCCGTCGCCAACCACGGTCAAGTCCGCGCCGCGCAGCAGCTGACCCATGAAGATCGTAAACAGCCGGCCCACGTCAACCTTGTCCAGCCGCGGACCGTACACGTTGAAATAGCGAACGATGGTAACCGGCAGGCCGAGCTTGTGATAGGCAAAACAGAAATGCTCGCCGACGGCCTTTGACGTCGAGTAGCACCAGCGATCAATACTGGTCGCGCCGAGCACGCGATCGTCGTCCTCGCGCCACGGCACCTTGGGGTTGCGGCCGTACACCTCGGAGGTCGAGCTGAACACGAGCCGCTTGTTGTGCTTGTAGGCGGCCCTCAGCACGTTCTGCGTACCGTTTACGTTTACGTTGAGCGTTTCGTAGGGATCGGCGACGTAGTGTTCGACACCGACGACGGCAGCGAGATGGTAAATGAGATCGACCTTCGAGACCAGGCTGTCGATCAGCTCGAGGTTGAAGACCGAATCGTGCACGTAATGAAAGCGCGGATTGTCCAGCAGGTGACGGACCTTGGCGATCGAGCCGGTGTCGAGCACAAAGACCTCGTCGCCTCGCGCGACGAACGCATCCGAAAGATGTGATCCGAGAAATCCGGCGCCGCCGGTGATCAGAACCCGCATGTGACCTCCGCGAAACTAATCGAATAGAATAATATCGTTGACGCGCCCGATCTCGGAAAGAGCCTCGCGGGCGATCCCTTCGGCGCCGCCCTCGAACTGCGCGATTTTCAGGATTATGCTGCCCTCGCCGGCCGCGATTTCAAGAGCGCCGTTCGGCATCTCGCGCACGACCCGCCCCGGCTCCCCGAGCGTTGCGTTTTCCGCGCCAACTTTCGCTTCCCATACCAGCAGCTTTCGCCCGCCGACGAAACAGAAAGCGCCGGGGTACGGATGCGTCACGGCGCGCACCAGATTGAAGATCCTTCGCGCCGGCCATCGCCAGTCTATCCGTCCGTCCTCCGGCTTTCTGCGCCCGAAGTAACTTCCCTTCGAGATATCCATTTTTCGCCGCGGCGCGGCGCCGGCGACGATCTTTGGATGCATCTCGGTTATCAGCTCGACGCCCAGCGGCACCAGCTTGCGGTATAACGTCAGCGCGGTGTCGCTGTCGTCGATCGCAACCGCCCGCTGCCCGACGATATCTCCGGCGTCCGCCCGCGCAACCATTTGATGCAACGTGACGCCCGCCTCGCGTTCTCCATTCACCAGCATCCAGTTCACCGGCGCACGGCCCCGATACGCCGGCAGCAACGAGCCGTGCAGATTGAAGGCGCCCAGCGGCGCAACCCGCAGCACGCTCTCGGGAATCAGATGGCGGTAGTAAAAAGAATAAATTACGGCCGGCTTCAACGCGCCGATCGCAGCGGCCGACCCTGCCCCGACGCCGTCATCGGCGTGCACCGGAACGCCGCGGCGTGCGGCAAGCTCCGCACACGATCGCCACCAAATCTCTTCATGCGAATCGTCGCGATGAGTGAACAGGGCCGCTATCGGCGCGCCCATTTTCAGCAACGCCTCCATGCACGCGTAACCCATCTCATGGTACGCGAACAGCACGCAGACGGCGGATTTCACGGTCGCGCCAGATGCGGCGCTCGAGACGTTGGACTCCACGGTTGGTGTCAGTCGCGCTTGTCGGCTTGCGAATCGTCCGCCGTGTGCTCGGCTCCATTCACATCTCGCGCCTTATCGGCCGCCGAATCGCCCGATTTGCGGTCAGGTGCGTGGATCTTTCGGACGATGTAAGTAGGGCGACCTCGCACTTCTAGATAGATACGCCCGGCGTATTCGCCGATAAGTCCGAGCGCCAGGAATATCATCCCGATGAAAAAGAACAGGATGGCAAAAAGCGTCCACAGCGCGCCCTCTTCTTGCGGGCCGTAGATCAGCCGATGCGCAAGCAGCACGATCGCCATCATCACCGCCAGCAGCGAGATTCCAATCCCGGTCATGCTCAGCATCTGGATCGGAACCGTAGAAAATCCGGTAATCAGGTTGAGACTGAGTTTTGCCAGTCCGAAGAGATTGTACTTCGACTTGCCGCCGGCGCGATCGTGGTGGCCGACCGGGATTTCCGCGACTCGGTGGGCAAAGGTGTTGGCGAGCGCGGGAACGAAGGCCGCCTTCTCGTCGCAATCGACCACGGTATCGACGATGTGGCGGCGGTACGCACGCAACATGCATCCGTAATCGTGCATCGGTACGCCGACGATAAAAGACGTCAAGCGGTTGTGCAGACGTGACGCGTAGCGCCGATACGCCTGATCGTGACGTTCCTCGCGCCATCCGCCGACCACGTCGTTGCCTTCATCGATCGCCGCAATCAAGCGCGGAATTTCCTCCGGCGGATTTTGCAGGTCAGCGTCGAGCGTTACGACTATCTCGCCGCGCGATTGGCGGAAGCCCGCGAGGATGGCCGAATGCTGTCCGAAATTGCGCGCCAACTCGACGACCCGCACGCGGCCCTCTTCGCCTGCCGCAATTTCGCAAAGGATCGCGAGCGAATCGTCGCGCGATCCGTCATCGACAAAAACAATCTCCCACGGACGGTCCAGGCCGTCGAGTACCGGCTTGAGGCGCGACCAAAGCGACTTAAGGTTCGCGGACTCGTTGAACACCGGCACAACGACCGACACCAATCCGCTCGGCGCTCGCGATACGGCCGAAGTGATTCGGACCGGTGATATTTTGCCGGGGATGCTCAAGGGATGTGCGCGACCTACCGCCGATCAATCCGTGCGAAACCGCGGTCGCGTGAAGTGATTGTTACAGACAGCCTCGTGGAATTAAAGATAGCGCCGGGCGGGGGCGGTTGACCGCGCGCAATCGGCTGGCGAAACTGCATCGACGATGCTCGCCGCTCACCGATCTCTGCGCCTGTCAATCTACGCCATCCTCGCGGCGATTCTCTATCTTCCCGGTCTGGGCAGGCCCGCGCTTTGGGAGCCCGACGAGGGCCGCTACGGCGAAATCGCACGCGAGATGGTTACCTCGGGCGACTACGTCACGCCGCGCGACGACTTCGAGCTGTATTTCGAAAAACCGCCGCTGGTCTATTGGGCGGAGGCGGGCGCAATTCAAATCTTCGGGGTCAATGAATTCGGGGTGCGATTGCCGGCCGCCTTGTTCAGTATCGGCCAGGTCGTTGTCACGGCCGCGTTGGCGGAGGCGATGCTCGGTGCGCAGGCGGGACTGTTCGCTGCAATTGTGCTCGCGCTGAGTCCGCTATTTTTCGGCTTTGCGCGATTTGCGACGCTCGATCCCGCGCTGGCGTTTTTTCTCGCCGCGGCGCTGGGTGCCTTTTACGCCGCGGCGCGCGACGATTCGTTCTCGCGACCACAGGCTCGCCGGTGGATGTTGATTTCCGCCGCGATGCTCGGGTTGGGCACGCTGGCCAAAGGGCCGATCGCATTGCTGCTGGGCGGCGCGATCGCCCTGGCATGGATGGCAATCGAGCGGCGGATCCGCCAGGTCGCGCAGATGCCGCTGGTCTGGTGCATCGTCATCTACGCGGCGATCGTCGTCCCCTGGTTCGTGCTGGCCGAGGCCCGAAATCCCGGCTTCATGCGCTTCTTCATCGTCCACGAGCATCTCGAGCGCTACGTCGCGTCGAGCGAACACGGATGGGGTCCGTGGTTCTTCATCCCGATCGTGATAGGAGGAACGTGGCCCTGGATTTTCTTCGTGCCGCTTGGATGGTCCGCGATGCGCGCCGACGACGGCTTGCCCGAGAGCGCCAAGACGACATCGAACCGGCGCGCGGTCGCGCGCTTGCTGGCGATCTGGTTCGTGGTGATCTTCGGGTTTTTCTCGATTCCGCGCTCCAAGCTCGGCAGCTATATCGTGCCTGCACTTCCGCCGCTGGCGATCGTTGCCGGGTACGGTCTCGCGCGCATGCCCGCTCTCAACGCCTTGAGTCGCCGCCGTCTTCTCGCCGTCATTGCGATCGCGAATCTGGCGATCGCGGCGGCGGTTTTCGTATTTTTCGAAATCGTACTGGCGCCGATAAATCCCGAACTTGGCGTGGACGGAATCCTGATCGGCGACGCGCTGGCCGGCGGTGCGATCGCGATGTACTGGCTCGGGCGCGAAGCGTCGCGCGTTCCGTACGCGATCGGTGCGATCGCGCTGGCGATGCTCGCGACGGCGCCGCTTGCCGCGCGCGTGCGCGAAGACGCGTCGTCGATCTCTACCTATCGCAACCTGGCAAGGACCATTGAGCCTTATCTAGCGGGAGACTGTACGCTTGCCTCATACCGGCACTACGTCCAATCGCTCCCGTTCTATACGGGGCGGCGCGAGGGGCGAGTCGAGTACTGGGGCGAGTTGTCGGAATTTTCGCCGCCATCGCCGGGCGGGTCGTCGTTCCTTATCGGCTCCGATGCGCGGCTGCGCCAGGTCTGGTCGTCGGGCGGGTGCATGATTCTGATCGTGAACGATCGCGAGCGCAATGCGCTTGCATCCTCGCTGAAGCCCGCGCCGGTAGTAATAGGATGCGAGGGAAAAAAGCTCGCGCTCTACAATGGCACCCTCGCGCCGCCGCCGGGCGCATCCGACTGTCTCAAATCCGAAACGAAAAAGAGGTCACCGCAATAGGTGTGTAAACGAGATCAGGCGGCGCGGTGCTTCGGGTTGTTTTCCCGCATTGGCATTCCGTCTTCGAAATAATTCTCCGTCGTAAAGTGCCGCGAGCAGTTCAGGTGAGCTCAGGCGGCGGAATTTTTTCTCCGCGAACATCAAGATCTTCGAGGTTCGTCGTCCCGAGGCCTAAATCGACGGCGAGAGTTTCCAGGCGATCGCCTAAGGGGTTGCCGCGGGGCGAAGGGATGGCCGGATTCCAAGCCGTCGGTACGCTGCGATAACATCGTCCGGGCCGAGCTCACGGTCAGGATTTGCCAGCGTGAGCAGAACCAACTGCGCGGCGACTTGTGCGCTCTGGTATGCGCCAAGCAGGCTGCTGGGAGAATTGAGGGAAAGCCCGTCGCCTGCAAGAAAGACACGCTTGTCAATCGGCGCCGCCAGTGACGCCCGTCCCGGTACTCCTCCGGGCAGCGCAAACGCCCACGAACCCATCGACCACGGGTCGGTGCCCCACGGATTGACGCGTGCCGGCTGGACGACCAGGTTGGCGGTAGCGTCAGGAAAAGCCAGATTGACTGCGGAGATCGCATAATTGATAAGCGCGCTTGTGCCCTGGCTTTCGAGTTCTCCAGCGGTCGGGGCGAGAATGAGAACTAACGCAGCGTTTTGACCGTATAGATTGGCTACGACGATCCCTCCGCCGACCTGGTCAACGAGCTGCGAGATAAAGGTGTTGACGCCGACGTCGCCGAACACTGGCGCGCTATATTGAAGCCACACTTTATCCAGAACGCCCGCGGTAAAATCTTCAAGCGCGCTAAGATAGGCCGGTGGCAGTGAAGGCTTAAACTTCAATGTACCCGCAGACAGCACCGCCAGCGGCGCGGTTACGATCGCCGTCTTGGCCGTGACATCGCCCTTATGCGTTACGACCCGAACGGCCTTGCTGGAGTAGTCGATTGCCGTAACAGGAGTACCCAGCCTGATTGGTATGTCGTAAGAAAAGCCGGCGACGAAATTTCCCATCCCGCTCGGCACCAGGTACTCTTCTCTCGACCCGGTCCCGACTGGGAAAACGGTCAGATCAGAGAAATCGAAATAATCGAGCGTCGATAGCTGCGTCATCAATACGCCGCGGTCCGACGCGATAAAGTTGCTGCCAAAGTTGTACCACGGTTCTCCCGCGAGACCAGCTGCGGTCATAATCGCCGCCATCGACGCATCATTTTCAGTTCCCTGCGCAATTTCCTGGCCAGCCTCTTCGGCCGCAGTTTCCATCGCGAGGTACTGGGCGACCCCAGGAATATGGTCGGGATCCGTAGCAACAACCGGCGTCGAGCCCTGGTACAACTCTCGCGGATACATGTCAGAGATGGTCCGGACACCGCGGCTGTTGGCCAGCGCAATCAGCGGGTTAACCAGCCCCTGATGAAACCACTGAGCGCCGAGGTCCGCTGGCAGCACAAACGTGTTATCGGTAAATGCCCGCCCGCCGACCCGCGGCCGCGCCTCCAGCACAATCACCCGCTTGCCCGCGGCAACCAGGGTATTAGCGGCGGTCAGTCCGGCCATCCCCGCGCCTACTATCGCGGTATCAAACGGGCCGCTGCCGACCGCCGCACTGCTGCTCGAGCCGCACCCAAGTCCATATAAGACAGATGATGCCAGGGCGGACTTGACGAAAACTCGCCGACTGATAGGCGGCGCGGCTTTGAATTCTTTTAACGACATGCCGGGTGTTGCAGTCAGTTTTTGGAATCCCACCAACGATACTTCGATAGGTGCATAAATGAGATCAGGCGGCTCGGCGCTTGCGGGTTTTGTCCTCGACTTCGATTCCATCCTCGAACAGTTGTCCCTTATACACCCGCTCCAATAGTTGTGGCGAGTTGAGGCGGCGGAATTTTTTCTCCGCGATCATCAGGATTTTCCAGATCAGCGCCTCGGCGTTGGCGACCTTCTTGTAACGGCTAGCGGCGTCGGGGCGCAGCCGAGTGTCTCAAATCCGAAACGAGAAATCAGTAAATGGCAGGATCGAGGCACTTGGATTCCAGCTCATTGGACGGTAGCTTTCTCGCTGTAGCTTTCATCCGGCCGTTTCCAGTGAAAGGTCACAATTTTAGCGGTAAACGATTTGCCCGGGAGAGACTGATCGCAGGTGGCTGACAAAAAATCCAAATCCAAACTTCAGGCAGCGGATTTCGGAGCCGACGGCGCCGAGCCGGAAGCTTCGCTCGGCCACTTGATCACGGAAAGCCGCGAACGCAAAGGCATGACTCGCGAGCAAGTCGTCGCCGAGACTCATTTGCCGCCGCATTACGTCAAAATGATCGAGACCGACAGGTACGATCTGATTTCGGATCGGCTCTACCTGGTGCCATTTCTTCGCCGCTACGCAACGTTCCTGGGTCTCGACGCCGAGGAAATTGCCTCGCGTTTCGTCAGCGACGTTCAGCATGCCGAGGCCAACGTGGTGCGAATCTCGCAAGAGCTCACGATGGTCGCGAAGCGGCCGGCCGCCGCCAGCCGAATCGCGTTCGCCGTGCTGATCGCCGCGGTGCTCGTCCTGGTGGCAGATTTCGCGTGGCGCCGGTTTCTGGAGCATGGCGCGTCCAATCCGGTGCCAGTCGCTTCGCCGGCTGCGATGGCGCCCGCGCCGGTGACGACAGCGGCGGAGCCCAATGCCGAAGCGCCGAACGAAGCTCCACCGCCCGCGACAGGCGTGACGAATCCCGAAGGGGCAGCGCCACCTGTGTCGGCGGCCGGCGCGTCGAATGTCCCGCGTTCTGCGAGCGTCCCGCCCGCAGCTAATCGTCCGGCGCCGTCGCGAGCGATCCCGCGCGCGGCGACCGACGAGTGACGGCGGCTAGTGCAGCACGGCGTTGGCGATCTCTTCCGCGACGAGCTCCTTGGCACGTCGCGCGTCGTCGCCCGAGTGCACGACCGCGACCACCTTTAGCTCATCGGTTGCGCCCTCAAGCGAGGCGCGCGCGACGATCACCGTGTCGTAAAGCTGGTCCTTCGGAATCTTGCTATACGGTGACGGCGCGTTGACGCCATGCGACGCCTGCTGACTCGCCTGGTAGGCTCTGAACTGCTCCTCAGCCGTATCGTCGGAATACAACGACCGGCGGCGAACCTCCTGTGCGTACGGATCGGTCGGTTGATCGCCGCTGTCGCCCAGCGGCGGCGGGTTCGCGCCGGCCGCCTTCAGCAATTCAACCATCGAGGGATCGCCGGGGAACATCTGATTCAACGACACTCCCGGGGCAAGCAGTTGCTGATTCACCGTCACGGTGAGCGTCACCGAATTTTCCGGATTGGGCGCAAGACCATTGCGCGCCGCTCTGAGATCTTCGTTCAGCACGTTCTGTACAACCGGATCGGTGCATACCGCCATCACGCCGGCGTTTGCAGGCGCCACCAGCTTGCCCGCCAGCTTGATGTCGGCTGCGTGCGCAAATCCGCAAATAGCTACTGCAATAGCTATTGCGGCGATCGCGCCTTGCCCCGCTTCACGCACTGGAATGCTCACCTAGGGAAGCTTCTGCTGCAACAATTCCCGCGCCCGCGCAGCCCGCCACTTCAGCAGCCGTTCGCCGAGCTTCGCGTCGCCGAGCGCGATTATCTGCGCCGCAAGCAGACCCGCATTCGCCGCACCAGCTTTGCCAATCGCCATCGTCGCTACCGGCACGCCCTTGGGCATTTGCACGATCGACAACAGCGAATCGATTCCATTGAGCGGCGTCGTCGGCATCGGCACACCAATGACCGGCAATATGGTCTTCGATGCGAGCAATCCCGCGAGATGCGCCGCGCCGCCAGCGCCGGCGATTATCGCGCGCAGTCCGCGCCCCGCCGCATTGGCGGCATATTCCAAAGTAATGTCGGGCGTGCGATGCGCCGACATAATGCGGACTTCATGCGACACTTTAAGTTCTTCCATAACCTCGGCCGCGGCCGACATGAATTCCCAGTCGCTCTTGCTACCCATGATCACGCCGACAATCGGCGCCTTGCTGTCCGCCATCGTAGTTCCTCGCGCGTTGCTTTATATGTGCATCATCTCACGGTCGAGATAAAGGACGCGGCACCGTTGGAATCTGAGGCTGATTGCAGCGGGCCGGCCTGTCAAGCCGCAGCCGGTATGAGCGGGCCGGATAATTCGGCACAATGTATTCGCGATGGCGACGCCGATTCCCAGCAATCAGTGCGAGTTTACGCTGGCGGAAGTTGTCGAGGCTACGGGAGGTAGTCTCGTGCGCGCCAGTTCGACCGCGCCGGTCGGCGACGGCATCCGCGGCGTCAGCATAGATACACGCTCGATCGGGGCGGGAGCGATATTCGTCGCAATCCGGGGCGCGGCGTCCGACGGCCACGACTACATCCCACAAGCCGCCGCGCGGGGCGCCGCAGCCGCGATCGTCGCGAGCGGGCGGCGTCATCCTGCTCTCGATTGCATCGAGGTCGCCGATACCCTCGCGGCGCTGGGCCGGCTCGCGCACCGCCATCTCGTGCGCACGCGAACGGCGCACGCGCTTGCGCTCATCGCAATCGGTGGAGCAGTCGGCAAGACCACCACCAAAGAACTCACCGCCGCCGTCGTTCGCGCGCTGTTTGGATCCACGCTTTCGACGCCCGGTAATCTGAACAATCTGATCGGCGTACCTATGACGATTTTCACGCTCACCGGCGAGCATCGAGCGGTCGTCCTCGAATGCGGCACCAACACGCGCGGCGAGATTCCGAAACTGGCGGAAATCGTCGAACCGGACGTCGCAATGGTTCTCAACGTCGATCTCGAGCACAGCGAGGGACTCGGCACGCTCGACGATATCGCCAACGAGGAAGCCGCGCTGTTCTCGACGGCCAGGCGCTATGCGGTCGCATCGGCAGACGAACCGATGGTCCTGGCGCGGATTCCGAAACATCTGAGGCGAATCACCTTTGGCAAGTCGCCTGAGGCCCACGTGCGGCTCGTCAGTCGAAGCATGGGCGCCCGCTCGCGCATCCGGGTCGAAATCGTTCGCACCATGCTCGCGGCGGGAGTCGAACCTTTCATCGAAACTGAAATCGCGCTGCTGGGCGAAGCCGCCGCTCTCAACTGCACCGCCGCGATCGCCGGTGTCGCCGCGATGCGCCCGCGGCCGCTCGAATCGCGCGAGCTTGCGGCGCTCGCCGATGCGCTCGCGGTCGTCAAGCCGGTCGCCGGTCGGCTGGCCAACACCTCGATTCACGGGATCTTTGTGATCGACGACACTTACAACTCGAACCCTCGCTCGATTCGGGCCGCGCTCGCCGCCGCGCGCGAGATGGCCGACGGTCTCGGCGCCCGTCTCGTGATCGCGCTGGGCGATATGCTCGAGTTGGGCGAGCTGTCGGCCGCCGCGCATCAGGAGGTGATTCGCGACGTGATGCTCTCGCATCCAGCCGCATTTGTCGCCGTCGGTCCTGCGATGAACTCCGCCTGCGCAGTCGTATCCCGCGATGCGGACACGACCGAAGTACTCGCCGCGCCCGACAGTATTGCCGCGGCAAGAATAATCGCCGGACTGCTCCGGCCCGGCGACGTGTTGCTGGTCAAGGGTTCGCGCGGGATCGCAATGGAACGTGTTATCGAGAGGCTCGGTTGACGCTAACGGTGCGTGGGCGGCGGCCTGGTTATTGCCCTAGTGCGATGATGTTGCAAGTTTTCGCTGTCATCGAGGCATCTGCCAGGAGAGTCAAGGTGCGCACGGTAGTGGCCGTCTCATGGCGTCGAAGTCGCGGTTGGGGTTGCTGTGGCCGTAGCTGTGGCGGTGGCAGTCGCGGTTGGGGTCGGGCAAGTGTTGGTGTTGCTGCTATAGAGCACTCCGCCGGGGCCGAAGCACGCGGCACCGGGCGACTGCACGGGGTTGGCGATCTGCCCGCTTGCCACTATCACATCGCCGGTCGAGTTGCGCGACGGGGCTGAGTAGCTGTTAAAGGTCAAGCTGCCGTTGTCGTTGGCCGTCCACACGCCGCTCGCATACGGGAATCCGCCGACTGCTGCGGTCGTATCGTTCTTGACCAGATACCAGCCGTACACGCCGTCCTGCGGCTGGTAGCGGTACCATGTGCATTGGACATAGTTGGTTCCGTTCAAGGTGTTCGGCGCATTCGAGACGGTTGTGTCGCTGCTGACCAGCGTGTTTCCGTCATTGGTATAACTACCGGTATTCCCGCTGAAATCCACTGCCTGAACCGCGTAGGTGATAGACGTAGTTCCCGGCGTTCCGACCACCGTGCAGGTCGGAGGGATGGGATTGGGGAGCGGGTTTATTAAAGTGCGCCCCATCCGGTTCATGCCGCCAGAGCCGTAAATAAGGCCGATGCCTAGAGGTGCGTGCCCGGTGAGGCCACCGCCTTCTCTGGGGCTGCCAGGGCCGAATTTAAAATCGGCAACCACGTTGGAGTTGTTGAAGAAGCCGATGTTAGGCGCTCCCGGCGGCGCGCTGGTACCTAGTGACAAGATGTTTGCAGCGTTGAGTTGCGGCGGCGAATAGTTAGGGGTCATGTACCAGTTGGTCGAGTTCCCGGATTCATCGCTGACACTGCCCTGCGTGCCGAAGATGAAATTGAATTGCGCGCCCGACGTGAGTACGAAGCTGTTGCCGTAGCCCGTATAAACGACGTTCCATCCGCCCGAAATTGAAACGGGAGTCGGGCTGTTCTCGATATCCAAATCGTTGAGCGTATCGACCTGACCGGCCATCAGCACCCCCGTCCCGTCGGAAAACACAGTGCCGCCGATGATGCTGTTCTGATTCGCGCTGGCGGTGAAGTTGACGGCAGTAACGTTGGCCGCGATGTGGCTGTTGTAGATGTGGTCGTAGTACGCAGCTTTGACATTAGTGTTGCCGTTGCCGAAAATCATCCCCGTATCGCAACTGTTGACAGCAATAGCCCACGCCTGAGACTGAAATAGTTGGCTCCAGTCCATACAGGTGCTACCCGACGTGTTATTCCCGTTGAGAGAGAAGTTTTCAAAGGTAACGTCATAGTTGCCCGCCGCGTTGCCCAACTCGATGCCCGGTCCCGTTCCGGTGAAGGTTATCGCCGTCGATTCCCAGCTCACTCCATAAAGACCCGCGCCCGCATAGACCTGAATCTGATTGGCGCCGAGCGGATAGGTGCAGGGTCCGAGCAGCAATGTGACAGGCTTCGAGCTGGTCCCGATCGCGACGTTTTCATCGGCGCCCGTGAGTGCGGTTCCGGTGCATAGTCCTTGCGCGTCGACGGTGCCGCCAATTGAAGGCAGCGCGGCGATCGCGCTTTCGACCTGCTCGGCCCAGGTTGCGCCGGTATAATTTGCCGCATAGAGGACGCGATTGCTGACGCCGCCGGAGCCGCCGGCAGCGCCGCCGGCCGGCATCCAGTTTGCTCCGTTCCAGGTGATCTGGCATTTCGTTGTGGATCCGCCGCCGGTGATAGCGGTTCCAACTGCGCATGACTGCGCGTCGGTAATCGTGCAGGTGGTCCCCGTTACTGGCGACCCGGGCAATGCCGAATAGGCCACGGGAGCGCCGCAACCGGTTCCGCCGCGCGCACCCGGGAGAATCCCATTCCATCCCAACGATAGCACTGTGCCGCCACTGCTCAGCGCGCCGGTCACGTTTGTATCGTTGCTGACCGAGTTCAAGCCGCCAGTATTGGCGAGGTTGCAGTTCCAATCGCCGCCCATTCCGAACGCGACTGAGCCAGTTCCGCCCGACGAGCAACTCGCATTCCCTTGACAGTTGCTGCAATAGAGCAAGCCTCCATTGATGGCCGGCATCGCTGCAAGTTGAGCCGCGGTGACCGGAACGAGCGTCGGTGCGATCGGCTGGGCGCCCGAAAATCGATCGTTGATCGCTTCGCGGAATTGCAGTCCCGCTCCCACGCCGGTGAAGTTGGGGATCGGCTGATAGGCTCCGGGCGGTGGCAGATTCTGCGCCAGCGCCTTCGCACTCGCGACGAGCGGGATCATCGCGGCGAGCGTCACACCTCGAAGGGTTCGTGAAATTTTCCGTTTCAAATCCATCACCATTCCACCAATCGGCGGGCTTCGTCGATAAGCTCAGAATCCGATCGCGATCCACGTAAAGCCGGGCACGTTGCCGTTCTGGTTAAACGTGTTGCTATAGAAATTGCCGTACGTAGTAGTTATCAGCGGGTTGCCGTTGAGGTCGGTCTGCACGCCGATTCCAACGTCCGGAGTCGTACCTGCGTAGTAGGCGACGTCTGCCATTGCCCACAGACAGGCGTTGGGAAAGGCCAGCGGCCAAGTGATAGTCAGGATTTCATCGCCTCGAGCTTGCTGATTGGAGAAGCCCCACTGAACGATGTACTGAATCAGGCCCTTGTTGATGTCGTTGACGCCGACCTTCAGATAGCCGTTCTGACCCATCAGGCCGGTGAACAGCGCCTGGAAGGCCTGCAACGCGCCGATATTCGAGATATTTACGTCCTGACGCTGTTTCAGAAACGCGGTGCGATTAGCCAGTTGCTGATGCGGATGATTGGAGATACCTGTCCCGCTGAAACTCGCGCCGGTGGCAGCGCCTTCGACCGGATCGGTTGCTTGAATTTGATACACCTCATTGGAGGTGAATTCGGGGGCGTCGATTAGTGTAGCCATTGACTACCTCAGAAGGTAAGCGTCCAGGTGCCGCTGATACTCATTCCGGCGCCAAAGACTATTGGTGCTATCGTCTTGCGCACGAGCATCGGAGTCGGCGCGGTCGTTCCGGGCAGTCCCGTGCCGGCATGATTGGCGAATATCGCCAGCTCCTGAATGGTTATCCCATCCGCGCCGGTGTCCGCCGTCGTCAGCGACCAGTTGAAGGTCACGCTGCCGTTGCCGTCCTCGCTGTGACTGTCGAGCGCTTTATAATATGCGGGGGCGGTCAGCGCGCTGTCGGTCACCGTCGGTGCGTTCGATCCCGAGCCGAATCCCACCGCAGCCGCGAATTTGCCGCTGGTGTCGCCTCCGAGCAGCGCCGCAAGGGCGGGCAGCCCGGCGTTCACGAAAAGATTGCGACCCTCGTATTTCCACACGATACGCCCTTGCTGGACGAGACGGATTCGCACGATTCCAATCGGCCTTCTCATTTTAACCTCCGTACAAAACGGCTGCGCCGTCGACGATCAGCGCCGAATCTGCAACCGCGGGTTCGTTGACGTCGTAAGTAATTCCGCTGTGCAGATAGTGAGCGTCGTAAGTGGGAACAATCGGACCGTACGCATCAGTCAGCGGTGCGATTCCGATCGCAATAGCCAGCGCGTCGTCATTGGGCGCCGGCGCCGCGTCGATCTGATACCGGGCAATTCCGCCGAGCGTCAAATTGTCTGACGGCGACGGCCCTGCGTCGGACATCGGCGGCGCCACAAACCATATCGAGTCCATCCACGCGCGCGCCGGTTTAAAGAAATTAACCGCTGCCGCTGCCGTGGATGCCGCGCCAGTTGGGACACCCTGTCCGGGCACGAGATTGATCATGACACGGAACACCGCCCATCCCTGGCTCGACGGAAACGCATCGCCGCCCCAGCGCGACTGCCCTTCGAGCAGAGTGACCTCCGTCCAACCCAACGCCGCGAGCGCCTGTTTGATCGCCCACGGCGTACCGCGAAATCGATGCAACGGGATGGCGCTCATGAGCAGTGCGCGCTCTTGCGCCGCAGTCAGCGCCTGCGCCGAGACCAGGCCGCCGGATTCGATCAGATTGTCCACGTCGGTCAGCAAATCGATGTTGGTAAGCGCGTCGATTCCGACCGAGACCGGCGCGATCAATTGCCACAGCGGCGATAAGATGTCGAATTGCCACGCCAGAAACGGCAACGCGCTTTCCACCACCGAGTCGATTCGGTAGACCAGCAGCGTCGTGAGATCGAGCGCCGCGAGCCGCGCGATCAGCACCAGCAAGGCCTGGGTGCGCGTATCGTTGATCGACGGCGCGGCCGAGAGCTCGGGCATCAGCTATGCTCCGTGCTGAACGCGGTCGTCAGCGAGATCATCGTACAGTTCGCCCACTGCCCGGGCGTAAGCGGGGTCAGCACCGGCGTGGTGAGCGTCACGCCATAGACACCCGCGACGGACAGCGCGGCAATTATCTGGCTCGGCACGATGTCGCGCTGAATCTGGGCGGCGAGCTCGAGCGCGAGTTCCTGCACGGCGGTGGTGGCCGCGGCGATCGTCGTGGTCGGATCCGCATCCGAGTAAAGCGTCACGGTCGCGGTGATCTGGTAGTCCACCTCAGTCACTGCGAGCGCGTTGACGGTGTCGGTGAGCGGACGCACCGTGTCGGCGTTCAGCACCGCGGCCACTTTGGCAAGCAGCGCGGAGTTCGCGACTCCCGCGCTGTTTGGCGCCGCCGCCGGCTGCACTGTAATCGGCCCGGTCAGCACGTACGCGTTAACCGATCCGGGCGCCAGACTGACAATTTGCGCGTCGATGATCGACGGATCGGCGCCCATCGCAAAAAACCGGTACGCTCCGATCGGCCCCGCGACGCTGAACTGATTTGGCGCAGCCTGAATGCGCGCGCGCAGATGATCGTCCGTTTCCGGGGCGGATCCACCCGTGGTCGTGCTCGTATTGGTCACGCTCGCGATCAAGGCATTCGGATTGAGCTGGACGTTGACCTGCCCGGCCAGGTATCCATTCGCAGCCGCTCCTGGAGTTGTCGCCGTGGCAGCGACACTGCCGGTGGTTGCGCCGGCCGCGATACTGATCGTCGTGTTGGTCGCGAAAGCAAACTGCCCGTCGTTCGTGCCGGCCAGCGTTCCAGCGGCGATCGTGAACGGCACCGTCAGCGCGTTGGCCAGCGCGAACTGGAGCGTCGTAACCGCCGGCTGCGACGCCAGTCGAGTGACGCTCAGCAGTTGACCCAGATAATCGAGCATCGGGAACGACGCGAAGGCGAGCAGATTCTGCTGGGCCGCATACTGGATCGCGTTGCGCACCAGCGATTCGCGATACGCATACAGATTGATCAACAGGCGCTCGACCTGCGCCGGGTAGAGCGTTCGGTTCGCGGCAGCCTCGAACTCGGCAATCATGTCGGCAAGGATCAGGTTTGGATCGAGCCCGTCCGCATCGTCGACGAACACCGGCGGTGGCAGCGATGGAATTACCGCACTCATCAACTCATCCTTTCATCGCCGTCGGCGCGGCCCGCACTAGACCGTCGCTCTCGGGATTGTCACGGTCGTGGTCTGAACCGGCGCCGCGGTGGCGCCCAGCTTGAGCTGCCAGGTGAGCGTCACGTCGAGATGCGCGCCCGACTGCGCGCTTGCGTCAAGCACCGGTTGCGCCGTCACCGAAACAAGATTTACGCGCGGCTCCCAGGTCGTGATCGCGGACGTCAGTTCGCTCACGATTGCGGGCAACGCCAGGTTGATCGGAAAATCGATGTAGCGCCAGATATCCGCGCCAAAAGTCGGCCGCAGCGGATCGGTCCGTCGTGGTGTCGTTACGATTATCCCCAGGCATTGCTCGACGTCGGCGATTCCCTGCACCACTGGGCCGATAGCTCCCAGAGCCAATGACCAGTCAGCCGACGTGATATCCGCCAGTGTGACTGCATCCGCCGACATCGTCATCCCGCCAACACGTCGGTGCTTGCCGTCACGATCGTTCCCGTCATCTCGCCGACTCGAACCGTATCGCCGAGCCGCGCGACGCCAGCCAACAGGCCGGTTCCCAGCTGCACCTGTCCGGCCGCCCTGATGATGACGTTGCCGCTGGAGTCGATCTGCATCTGCGCACCGTTGGCGGTAACATTGAACGCGGCACCCTGGGGGAGGCTCACGGTCAGAATGTGTTCGATGCCGTCGTATTTGATCTCGCCCTGGTCCTGAAGCTTCAGATCGAGCAGATGCACCTGGGCGTTGTAGATGATTTGCGTGGTGTCCCGGAACAGAAGATCGAGGATGTGCGCGACGCGATCGTAATCGATGCTCGTGCCATCCCGGAACGCGAGATGAAACTTGTCGGCGCTATTCACCGGCGCCGCGTCTGCGTCTGAATAAATCGCGCCCAGCACCGCGCCTGCCTCGTCGCGCAGATCCATCAGGCATACGACCTGTTCGCCGATGTCCGGAATCCAATACGCCTTGTCGTTCTGCGTCTTGGGAAAAACAAGTGGCAACCACCAGCTGATCATCTCGTCGTAATCCGGAAACACCACGCGCACCTTTGCGCGCGCCGTGTCCTGCTGCTGCACGATCCCGACCCGGAAAGTGGGATTCAGCGAGGCAAATCGCTCACGGTATTCGATTATGTCGTTCATGCGCTGACCCGCCGACCTGCAATTGAGGTTGAGTATCCTGTCGCCCGCGCCAAATGATGCTGCGCCGTCTCGATTAGGTATGTTCCATCCAGCGCGCCCCATCCGCTGAGCTGCACATTGTTTCCGGCCACCAGCACCGTGGTCCCCGGTCCCTCCAGCGATGCGTCCACGAACACCATGTTATGCAGATGAAGTGCGGCTTCGGCCTTCACCAGCGCTTGCTGCGCGTTTTCACAGCGCGCGACGATCTTGAGCGTGTCTCCCGTCGGAGAAGACGGGTCCGCGGGCACCGACTGAGTAATCAGTTGTTTGTGTCGGGATCGAAGTATGAGAATTCCGCACCATCGTAGATGCGGCGTGTTCTGTTCCGAAATGAGAATCGAACCGTATCTGATCGTGTAACCGTCAGCACTGCAGCTACGGACTCGAGCACCGGTCGCGCGTAAAAGACCAACTGCCCTGCACGCACTGTGAAATCGAAGTTGTGTTCTCTCGCCAGACGTTTTAGAAATTCCAAATCCGTCTGGCGCCGTTGAGTGACGCGGGTAAACACGACATCGCTTTCGGATTCGGATGACGCCGTAACCATTACCAGCCCGTACTTTCTTGCGATTAGCGCCGCTATTTCCACGATGCCCATGTTCTCGTAGGCCACAGTATTCGCGGTGCGCATCGCCGGTGTGATGTATGCGGCAAGGCAGCGGAGTCTCATCACGTCGGGCGGACCATCCAATTCCAGTTCGTCAATCTGAAATTCGCCGCAATCCAGCAGGGTCTCGCCGCTATAGCCAATTTGCAGACTGACTATGTCGCCGAGCGCCGGATACCAGGGTCCCTGCCACAGCTTCGCGGAATCTTCGAGATCCACTTCAAGCTCGCCTGAAGCGCCGTCGAGGCGATCGACATATCTGATCGCGAGAACCATTTGCGATACATCGGCGGTAATATTCACGCCCAGGTAAGTTAATATCCATTGCGGCGAACGAACTGGATACGATAGCGTCGCAGCCATTACGCACGCGCCGTCTGAGACAATTTCCAGGGCGGCAAGTTGGCAGTGACCACGGCGCTCTGCTGCAGAATCGGTACGGCGATCGAGATTCCGGTGTCGAATACCGGCTCAATCGGTACATTCGGATTAGCCATTATGATCGGAGAATAGTCAGTCGGATCGCCATAGTATTGCCAGGCTAACAGGTCCCAGCGTTCACCGGCCGTCGTAATGTGAAGTATGAACTGTCCAGACGGCGTCATCGCGCGGCGCTCCTCACGATAACCGCGGTGGGCACATCGTCCGCTTCAAGATTGGGACCGCTTGTGCCTGTCGCGGATGGGATACTGAGCAACGCTGACACGCCTGGCGTGGATCCGACCAGACCACTGCCGGCGGTACCGGTCGACGCCGTCGTGATTCCAAGCGGAGTAACTGTCGGCACAGGTGCGGTCGAGGCAAGCGCCTGGTCAGCTATCCATTCTTTGAGCGCGAGTGCGACTCTGATCGCCAGCAATCCGCCGAGATCCGACATCTGCATCGATTTCACTTTAATCGATTCGATCACAAAGAGACCGAGGTACGTTCCGACGCCGAAGATCAGCGGCAGCGCGAGATGCTGCGCGGCCGTCGCGCGCAATAGCGCCAGCTGCACGGCAGGGTTGGTGAAGGAAACGTGCCACATCAACTCGAAATCCAGCCGCTGGAGATCGTCGCCGACCCATTGCATCCGCGGCTTGCTTTCAATCACCCGCTGCTCGGCGAAATCGTACGCCCCTGCCGATTCGTAGCCTTCCGGAGAGCCGACCACCTCGAATTGAATTTCGCCTAATGCTGCGAACAAGTAATCGCTCCTCAGAACTGCGCGCGTTCGCGCCGCGCCGATTCCCGTTTCAATTGATTGAACAGTTCCTCGCGATGCGCCCGCAGTGCGCCAATCGCATCACGCGCTATATTGCCGCCCGCCGCCGGCGCATTGATCACGACCGTCGGCGACGAGTTGATAGTGATCCCCGTGCGCACGCCGCTGTTACTCGCACCACGAGCGTTGCCCGATGGTTCCGCGAACTCGCGCTGTGACAGATTTGCGGGCGGCATCACCGCGCGGATCGATGAAGCCATGCGAGCACTCGCGAGCAAGCCTGTCCCGGCGAACGCCTCTCGTTCTGCTTCGAGACTTCCTCGCGATCGACTCGAAACTCGCCCTGCACCTGAACTCGGCGACGATTCCGTATTCGCGGCAACCATCGCCTGGGAAATTTCGATCGCGCGGTGTGCCCGCACGGCGAACTCGCTCGAGCTCTTCAATCCGGATCGTGTCGTGCGTCGGCCCGCAGTAGAAGTCGCCCAGGCTGCGCTTCCCAATTCAATTGAGCGTTCAACCCGCGACAGAGCATCCGTCGCGAGAGACAATGCCCGAATTTCTCGGGACGCGCGGCCGTCGGCATCGACCCTTGCGATCGCGCGATCCGAGTCTCTCAGCTGCGCCATCGAAGTTGCCGCTTCGTTGCCCCTGACACCGTCACTCACTCGCGCAGTCGCATTCAGCGCCCTGGCTCCTGCGGCGAACGTGCGAATCAATGGGGCGGCGCTCGCAGTGCTTCCCCAAAAATTTCCTCCATTTCGGCCTGGAGTGTTTTCCAATCCGCTCTGAGAGCCGTCGGCACGAGCCTTCCTGTTCGCGAGAGTTCCTGCCTCCGGACGCCGATCGTATTTCAGGAAGGCAGCATGCGCGGGAAGCTGCCAGCGATGACCAGCGGGCATAGCGATGCCAGCAGTCGCCCGCGCGATCCGGCTGCTCTCTTCGACGAAGCCGGCCATCCGGTCGAGATGGCCGAGCGCGCGCATCGACTTCGATTCGCTAATCTCCGCCGGTGTGTCGATTGTCCTGGATTGCCTCGCCATCTAATGACTCGCTCTGATGCCGCGATTGAAAGGTTTGAACTAAGCTTGTGCGACGTTACGTTCGAATGGGCGGCGTTGAGAGGTCGCGGCCTCGACGCGCAACGGACGTCCTGCGAGTTCCTTGCCGTTCATCGCGCGCAGCGCGAGCGCGGCGTCGTCCTCGTTCGCCATCTCGACAAATCCGAACCCGCGCGAGCGCCCGTCGAAACGGTCACGCACGATCTCGGCTCGTTCGACTGCGCCGATCCCGGCAAAGGCTTCACGCAAATCGCCATCGCCCAGCGAAAAGCTCAGGTTCCCTACGAAGAGCCTCACTCCCATCGTCTCACCGTCTCGCGTGAGTAGTTACTTCACGCATTGCGCTATAGTCAGTGTAATTGGTGCTCATGATTCGTCCCCTCCGCCGCGTTCGACGCGCATCCGCTCATAATCCGTCACCGCGTCGAGCCAATACGACAGCTCCGCAAAGTCCATCTCGCTCAGCTCCTGGACTGAGAATCCGGATTGAACGAGGCCTGCGAAGCTCGCTGCGGAGGGTGGTCGAAATTTTCGCCAATCACCTCCGCCTGCAGCGCCATTACGTCCGCAAGGTCCATTTCGAGTACTTCCTCGTACACAATCCTGCGCCCGTCCACGCGCGTGAGCTCCGCGATCAGGGCAAATATCACCGCGCTCGCGTCTCCACCGGCCGCCGCCCGCTGCGCCCGCATCAGGTCGCGTCCATGACCTTTGCGCACCTGGGCGCGCGAACCCGAAGGTAAGTCGATGATCTGGGCATTTTCTTCCTCTTTAGCGTCCGGGTCACCGATACGTACTCCATTGACCGTCAGTTCATCGGTTTTCATTAGTCATTGCTCCCGTCTTCCGATGGCAATGTAATGCTCGCTCATCCGCCGAGGTTTGAGCGGAAAGTACTCAGTTGGTCGACGCCGCCGACTATGTAGATATTGGCGAATACGTCGTACAAGTATATTTGGACTCCGGCGACATATAACTCGCAGTGATAGATACTCACCACTGAGGTAGTTTCGACCATTTTATGCTGACGGAAGGTGGGACTGCCGGCGTCCTTGAAAATCCCCGTCATCAGGTACACCACCGGGAGCTGTGCACTCCGGCCCTGGCTGGTGTATTGCTCCAGGTTGCCCAGCGCCTGAAAGGAATGTGTCTGGAACGGACTGGTTGACAGCGTGAGCGTACTCGCGTCGAACGAGGTCCACTTGATTCTGGACTCGAGCTTGTCGACCCCCGCCCACAGCTCAGCCGTTCCAGCCATGCCCAGGCCCTTGTAGTCAATCATCTTGTGGCGGGGATTGGCGATCTCGATTTCTTCGGCGCGGCCCAGCAGTCCGACGCCGTCGATGTATATATTTGCATTAGTCAGTGAGTTGATCTGGATATTCATCCTGTTTCCCCGAGATTTGCGCGAGTTACGAAGTCGCTCCCGCGGCCGCGGTTATCGGACTGGTCTGTCCGAGTTGCTGCAGCAACGTCACATCTATGAATGCCTCAAAGGTGATTCGTTCCGCGGGGGGCGGGGGCATTACGTCGATGTCAAAGACCAGCCGGCCGGCGGCGATCTGCGCCGATGGATTTTCCGCCGGGTCGAAGCTTGCCGCGCCGGCTACCAGCGCGCCGCGCTGGATGAGCGATCTGATGAACGCATTCGCGCTGGCGAGGATCGCCGTTATCAGCGCGTTGGAAATCGGCTGGTCGATAAACTGGAGCATCGCGAGCTCTAGCGATTCCTCGATTATGTCCATCGTGCGGCGCACCGAGATGATATTGTCCGGCGCGGTGGATGCCGGGTACTCGGCGCTGCGGTTGCCCCAGACCCGAAGTCCGGTGCCGAATGCGTTGAACACCGTCACGATGCCCGCCGCATTGAGATTGTTGGTGTCGGACGACGGGTCGAGAATAGACGCATAGAGCGTAACGTCGGGTCCGAGGATTCCATCGACCTGCGTGTTGGATGGCGACCACCAGTAGCCCTGCGCCAGGTCCTTGGCGGCGATCGCTCCCGCCACCCACTGTGAATATGGCCCGACCGAGTTGGCGTTGAATTGCGCCGTCACCGGCGTCCCCGAAGTGCTGAGCGTGATACCAGTCGGCACGATTCCCGTGTCGTAGAACGTCTCTTGCGGATAGCAGAGAATTGTCCGGCTGCTCGACGATGCGAAGGCATTGCCCACGACTGCGCGATTGGCTATCGCGGCCGCCACCGCAGTTGACGGCGGCGAATCGACCAGCGCCATCGCGCGAATCGTGTTGGCCATCGCGTCGATTTCAGTCGCAACCGCGGCTTCCTGCGAGTATCCGGGCGCTATCAGTATCTTGGGAAAGAATCCCATCGTTCCGTAGGTCGTCTGAAATGCCCGGATCCCCGTGTACACCCCGCCGGTGACTTCCCCGACTATGTCAGCGGCCGCCACCTTGGACGGATCGGCGTAGTTGAATGCGATCAACACGCTGGCGCCGGCGGCAATATGTCCTCCCGATCCGGTTGGCACGATCGTAATCGCGCCGTTCACCGGGTCGACCGTATAGTCAGTGCCCGCGACATAAGTAGTACCGGCAGGATTACTAGTGACTACCACGTTCGACACGCCCATGTGGCCGAGGTTGATAGCTCCCTGCGCGTTGAAGGTGAATGCCGTCGCGGCGATCGCCGTGAAATGTATGCTGGGATTGAACACGTTGACGACGATCGCCTGCCCGGCGCCCTGCGCCTGGATCGCCGCGAGCGCATACGGAATCGAGTACCCTTGAATCAGCGGTCCGAAGTTTGCAGCGTCGAGCGCTGACGAGACCAGCGCCGGCGTGTTGGGCGCCACCGCGACCGACGGCGACTGCACCGCCCACGACGGCGCCGTCCCAACCAGTCCAATCACCGCCGACTTGACGACGGTAACCGGGACCGGGCCGTTAGGCACTTCGATTACCTCAACTCCGTGTAAGAAACTCGCTGGCATGTGTCACCTGTTACTCAGTTGAATCGAATTACTATTTGTTCCGGCCTAGTCAGTCGGCTCGCTCTGGCCCGCTGCCGCAATAACCTCTTCGGCGTATGTGTATGCGATCTGCACCGTCTCGCCGGCGGAAATTGCACCGCCCGGGATCGCGGTGACGATTCCGCCCGCGCGATCGACGGAGAAATCCGTGCCCAGTATCAGCGATCCGCCGCCGGAAGCGGTGATGCTCAAGGCAAACACGTTGCCCTGGGGAAGCTGAACCTGGAGGTTCGAGTTGAACGTGTACGCCGCCGCGTCGACCGTGACGGAAGTGAGTCCGCCTTCGTCCATCGCGATGCCCTTGACGAAGAGCGGGAACCCGTCCGCATCCGACGCTTCGACTGCGACGGTGCTCAGTGCGAAGGTCGATCCGTAGGTCCACACGCCGCCCTGCTTGGAGCCCTTCTTGTCGCGCTTTACGAATTTTTCACGCACCGGGTACATCTGGCGACAGCCCGGAATCCGATATCCGGTCAGCGCGGTGCGTACGGCCTCGATGATCGCGTACGCGCCGGGACTCGGCCCCGACGGGTCGCCACCGACCGCCCATCCGAGGTCGCGCGTCATTACTGAGATCTCGAACTCGAGTATGCGTTCCTGGATTATCGCCGCAGTGTCGAGCAATTCGCCGTACCGAGCGCCGTTATACTTCACCAACGCCGCGCCCACCGGATGGGTCATGCGCCAGGTCTCGGGCCGATCCGGATAGTGCGCGATTTCGATCGAGTGGATTTGCGAACTCAGTCGGTTCACGATCGCATCTCCGATCGTCGCGATATCGATTGCCGTCGGCGGCGTGAAGACCACGCCGTTCCACGGCGCGTCGAGCATGGCGCCCATCTCAGTACCCCTTCAGATTGCCGCGGTTGAAGACGCGATCCGGCGCCCGCACGGTTTCCACCGACCCTGGCGCCGTCGGCGGTTCCTGGTTGTCGGCGGACAGACCGAGGGTGAGCTCGCCGGCCGCGACTTTGGTGAGCATCGCGACCGCGTCTTCATAACGCGTGCGCGCGTCTTCGATGTCCTGCAGCGGGCGCAGCGATTGCAGCCGGTACATCGCGATATCGGTTGTGAGACGGTTGAGAACGGCCGGGGGATCGGTCAGCGGCAGCGCGAAGCGGCCTTCGATATATCCGTCGATTTCCGCGGAAGCGTCGGCCAGAGCCTGGGTGATCGGCGCGTCATTTACCGTGGTCGCGGTAGGGTCTTCATTAGTCAGTTGAACAAGGTCTCGATTAGGGTATCGATTAATCACATCTTGCGCGGTCGCGTAACTCACGGCAGTCTCCTCATCGCATCAGAAGTCGGGATGCTCCGTAAGGGCCTCTCCGCGGGCGGCAGGCAACTGGCCCGCGCCCGCGGAGAGTCGGCACGCACTCCGGCGGCGCGGGTGGGAGGGGGACCCGCGGTACGCCGGCTCAGGGAAACTGGTTTCATCGAAGCCGCCTTACGCCAGGAACTCACTGACTATGAGGCTCGCGCTCTTGAGCCAGATGTTGGAGGTCGGCACGTTCGCGCTCGCGCCGGCGCCGACCATGAACTCGGAGCTCAGCAGTTGACGCGCGACTTCTTCGAGCGACGGCGGCACCAGCAGGTAGACGCCCTCGCGGCTCGACAGGGCGCCAAATGGCTGCCCCGCATCGGTTTTGAATGATCTCATCGCGGCGCGCGCCGCTCCGTAGTTGGTCGGATTGCTCAGATCGGTGTTGCTGGCGTACGCCAACTGCCAGAGCCCGACGCCGGTGTTGGCCCGCCCGTCCACGCCGTAGCGAAACTCGCGTCGGTTGAACACCGCCTCATCGGTGACGGTATTCATTCGCGTCACTGCGTATTCGCGCCGCAGCTGAAAGATGAACGGGCGGATCACCCGCGACGCATCGATCAGGAACCAGTACGCACCCGACCCGCTCGAGTTGATATTCGCCGCGCTGGTTCCGGTCTGTCCCATCAGGCCGACCGGATGGCTCGCCGAGAAAAACGGCACCTGGTCGAAGCCGACGACCTCGTCCGGATTGGCCACCGCGTTTTTGATCATCGCGAACAGCAGCATGTCCGGATGGACCTTGGTGTCCCATCCAAGCTGCTCGATGATCGGCTCGTACGCGCCGTAGGTATCGTCCTCGATATCATTGCGATCGATCGCGACGGTATCTTCGAAGTTCCGATTGACTATTGTGTATTGATGCGTCTCGAGCGCCTGGATTACTCTGTCGCCCAGCCACTCGCGGAACTTGGTAGTGCGGCCGAGCCATGGATAGGTAGTCTGGCGCGACGCCGAACGCACCACGCTGGTGATCTGTTCGTAGTATGACGGCGGCTTCTCGAACCCGCGCTGGAAGACGACGTCGAAGCCGGTGAACAATGAGGTCAGATTCGCTGCGCTGATTTCCATCTAATTCTTCCTCGTCTTCGTTTTTCGGGTGAAGCAAGTCATCACGCGGCTCCGGTCGCCTGATGCCAGAAATCCACCCACACCTGGCCGCTCGGATCGATCGCAACCACGGTTCCGGCGGCCGCGTATTGCTGCACGGTTGCGCCGCTTGCGCGATCGGCCGCGGTGACGTTGTTGTCGTCGAGCGCAAAGCAGACGAGCCCGACCTGCGCCGCGCCAACCGATCCATCCGTCGCGTAGAGGAACACTCCCTTGCGCGCGGTGATCGAAATCGCGCCGGCGGCACCCGGATTGTTAATCGCGTTCTGCCCCGGGATTCCGTTGGCCACGTATTCGGCGCGGCCTATGATCTTGAGCGCGTTGCCGACGGTCGTGGTCGCCGAGGCAGGCACCGCGTTGCCGGCAGCATTCAGCGCGACGATCCCGCCCAGGTAAATGTTGGTGTTCGCTTCGACCGGGTAAACGCGCATCCGGCCTCCATCGGCCATCTCGGGCGTGTTTCGCGCATTGGTTAGAGCCGCCATCTTTTCACCCTTGTTGATGCGCGCCGGCGCGGCCGCTTAAGAACCGCGCGAGGCGCGAGTTAGTCCTGGTTGTTTCGAAAGTCGGCGCCGCGGATTTCCGCATTGCGGAGATCGGCGTCGGCGCGTTCAAGGCTCAGAAAGTCCGCGCGCCCGCGCTTGCGCCGGATGAACTCCGAATGCTTGAGGCCAAGTTGCGAGCAGATGGCGAGCTCCGTCGCGCTAGGCACGCCAGCTCGTCTGTCCAACGGCGGCTCTCCCGCCAGTCCCAGATTCTCGCCGACGATAGACGGCTGCTTGGCGGTGAACGCCTGGAATCCCCGCGCGTCCGCGGCGCAGTAGGCGATCGCCCACTCGCGCTGGGCGGGCACGATTTTGCCCGCGCGAATCGCCTCTTCCACCGTATGCGCGGCGCGCTCGCGCGCACGCTCGGCCTTGAGCGCGTTGAGCTCGGTAAGGGCACGCTCGAACTCGGCGATCGCCACATAATGCGCCGGGTCGTGCGCGTGAGCGCCAGTCGCCGGCGCCGAAGCGTCTGCGGCCGCGCGCAGTTCGCGCACCCTTGCGACGACGTCGGCGACCGTCGCATCGCCATCGAGGTTCAGCAGCTCGCGTAACTCTTGAGTTGGAAATTCCATGCGTTGGTCCTTCGGGTCTGCGGGCGCCGTGCGCGACGCCGCGATCGCGGTCAGGTGAAGGTTTGGATTGTTGGTGAGACCGGCTCGCAACAGCCGGGTCACGACGCCGTCTTTGGGATCGAACTGGAACACGGGCGAGACGTACCGGTACTCGCGCGCGACGATCGAATTCGCCGCCCGCGCCGTCCATTCCACACGCCCCCACACCGCGCCGCCCCGCACCTCGAGTTCGCGGATCCATCCGGCGGCAGGAGCGGGCCGTCCTTCGGGCCCGCCGAAATCGGTGGCATGGTCGTAGTCGATCGGCAGGCCCGCATTCATCTGCAACGCGATTGTCGACTCGATTACCGCGGCCGGATCGTCAAGCCGAAATGGCCCGCGTCCGTCGCGCCCGTAAAACACCCCGGCCGGGAGCAGCTCGATCCATTCGGGCGCGGTCGCGACATTTTGTCCCTGCGCTGGAGCAGAGGCGGGCGCACCGGCGGTATCGATCACGAACGAAGGAATCAGTTTGCCCGCCTGCGTCTCGCTCTCACCGCCGGTGCGTGTAATGAGGTCTTCCATCGAGGCGCATTGTGCATCGCGTTTCGAAATTGGATAAGGCTGAACAGTTCAGCCCTGAACTTTCGTGGCGATCGTGTAAATAATCGCTACTAATGGTAGTTGCTCGGGCGCGGCGCCGAGCCGGCTCGGCTCGCGTTCACCGGCGCCGGCCTGTTAAAAATTGCCCACCATGAAGTCCGCTCCGGCCGTGATCGAGGTGAGCGCGCTGCGCGTCGAGCGCGAGGCCGTCATCCTGGAATCAATCGATTGGCGGGTCAAACGCGGCGAGCATTGGGCGATTCTGGGCGCCAACGGCTCGGGCAAAACTTCCCTGCTCCGCGCGCTAACCGGATACCTGCCGCCGACCGCCGGGAAATTCGCGTGCTCGGCGAGACTTACGGGCGCTTTGACTGGCGCGATCTGAGGACCCGGATCGGACTGGTCAGTTCAAGCGTGCATCAGATGATGGAAGCCGACGACGGCGAAACGGCTCTCAAAGCCGTCGTCAGCGGACGCTACGCACAAATTGGTTACTGGGGCGAGATGCGCCCTGAGGACCGCCGCGCCGCCACCGCAATCCTGCGCCGCATCGAGGCCCGCCAGCTCCGCGATCGCCCGTGGCGATTTCTATCCCAGGGCGAACGCCAGCGCGTCCTCATTGGCCGAGCCCTGATGGCCTCGCCGAGGCTCATGATCCTCGACGAGCCGTGCGCCGGACTCGACCCCGTCGCTCGTGAGCACTTCCTTCAGTTCATCCGCCGCCTCGCCCGCACCCGCGTCGCGCCCACGATGGTCCTTGTCACCCATCACGTCGAGGAAATCGTCCCGCTGTTCTCGCACGTACTGGTGCTCAAGTCGGGTCGCGTGCTCGCCGCCGGACCTCGTGGGCGCGTGCTCACTTCGTCGACGCTGTCCAGCGCGTTCCAGGCGCCGGTGCGCCTCACTCGCGAGCGCGGCAGATACTCACTTTCGGTGCGTCCCCATCGCGGCATAGTAATCTGAAGACAGATTTCGCCAACTCGTCGATCGTCAAATGTAAAGCGGCGGGCCATTTGACCCGCCGCTTCGTTGCGCGTTGTTAAATCCGGCGCGGCCGTCTATTTCTTTACCTTCGCCGCTTTGCCGGTCCCGGACAACGGGATCTGCTGCGGTTCTCCCGTTTCGTCGTCGTTGATGATCAACTCTCCGCTTTGCGCGCGTGTATCCGTTGGGCTGAAGGTCACCGAAACTTTACAGCTCTGTCTTGGCGCCAACGATGTACTGCATTCACTGCTGACCGCGAATGGCGCGGCGGCCGACTCACCGGTGATTAGTACGGTAATCGCGGATTTCCTGGAGGCGCCGTTCTTGATCGTCACCGTCTTGGGTTTGCTTACCGAATTGACCATGGTCGATTTGCCAAACTTCAAGGACTTGGGTGAAAACGTCAGCTTGGGGTCCACCGGCGTCGGCGTCGCGGACGGGGTGGGTGACGCGGTTGCCGTCCCTGACGCGGTCGCCGTCGCTGACGCGGTCGCCGTTGCGGTCGCGGTCATTGTCGCGGTCCGCGAGGGGGTTGCGGTAGCGGTAGCAGTCGACGTCGGAGTCGCTGTAGGCGTCGCGATTATCCCGTCATAGACCAACGACCGATTGTTGCTCGTGTCCGCCACGTAAAGGTCGATATTCGAATCGACTGCCACCGCGGCCGGCGAGCACAAGCTGTCCGCGCCAAGTCCGCGCAAGTCGCCCGGAGCAATTCCCCGATTGCATCCCGAGGTCGTGAAATTGTCGCCGTCGCCCTGTCCGATCACCATCGTCGCCGCGGTATCCGAGCCAAATGGCGCATTGTACTCGAGTACGCGATCGTTGTTCACGTCGGCCACCCACAGGTTGCCGAGCACGTCGAGCATCAATCCTGCCGGTGCGCATAATGTCGACGCGCTCGGTGACGACGCGCCTTGATTGCATCCCGACGCCGTGAAGTTGCCCGCCTGACCGAACACCCGCGTCGCATCTTGCGTGCCTGCGAGCGGCGCGTTGATTTCCATCACCCGGTTGTTGCTCGAGTCCGCAATAAACAGATTCCCCGACACATCCAGCGCCACGCCGCCCGGATTGCACATCCCCCGATTGCTTGGCGGCGGATCCTGCCCCACGCCGTCCGCACATTGCGTGTCGGAGAAATCAGACACGGCACCCTGTCCGTAGGACCGATTCGCAAGCGCATCCGACGCGACCGGCGGATTGCCTGCTTTCGCGAACTCGAGCACGCGATTGTTCCCCGCGTCCGCTATATAGATGTTGCCCGCGCCATCGAGCGCCACCGCCGCCGGGTTGCACAAGCTCGTCGCACTCGCGCCGTCGAGATTGCAGTTCCTGGTTGTGAATGCTCCGCCCTGTCCGTAAACGAAATCCGCCACCCCGTCACCCGCGCCCGGCTCGCCGCTGGCCGAGTTGAACGGCGTGTTATACACCAGCACGCGATTGTTGCCCGAATCCGCCACGTACAGATTTCCCTTTTGATCGACCGCCATGCGCGACGGACCGCACAGGCTGTCCGGACCGAGTCCGGCCACGTCGCCGCCCGCCACGCCGTTATTGCACTTGTACGAGAAAAGGTCGGGCTGTCCAAAGGCGATATTCGCCGGCTGCGCACTGACGTACGACGACACGTCATTCCATCCGAGCACGCGATTGTTCATGCTGTCGGCGACATATAGATGGCGATGCGGCGGGTCCGACGACGCGTCCACTGCGATTCCGCCCGGCGCGTGCTCGCCGATCGCATCAACGTAGTTTGGCGCGTTGTGCGACAGATCGATCTGCCCGCCTGCGCCGTTGGCTACTGTCTTGCCCGGCGAACTGCCCTCATTGAACTCCAGCACCCGATTGTTCGCCTGGTCGGCAACGTAGAGATTGTTGACCGCATCGATCGCCAGCCCCATCGGGAATTGCAGCGACGCGGCGTTTGGATTCTGCGCCCCCGGCCCAATCATCAGGTTGAGCAGATCCGCCGTTTCCAGCAGGACGGGCTGCGTGTACTCGTACACCTGGTTATTGGGCTCCGATGAAACGTAAAAGTTCCCGTTGGAATCGGCCGCGACCCCCGACGGTTGCGCCAGGTTGTTTCCCTCGAAAACCAGGTCGGCACTAGTGTTATTGGTCTGCCGGTAGCCGAACGGGCCGTTGTATTCCAGCGCCCGATCATTCTGCGTGTCGGCGACGTAGAGATTGTCACTGTCATCGACCGCAATCCCAACCCCGAAAAACCCCGCCATGCACAGCGTCGTGAGCGTCGCGCCGCTGCCCTGGTTGCAAGCACCGCTGACCAGGTTGGGCTGTCCAATCGCCAGGTCCGCCGTCGCGTCGCCGAAATTCCCCGGCGGCCCGCTCACGTTGGTCATCGGAATCGGCGCGAAAAAGACCAGCGCCCGATTATTGCTCACGTCGGCAACGAACAGATTGTTGTTCGCATCGACTGCAACGCCCTGCGGACTGCTGAGACTGTTGGCGCTCAGGCCATTTTCATTCGCCTCACTCGTGACAAAGCTCCCGGCCTGCCCGAATACCGCGAAAGCTGCGAAATCGTTCGTTTGATTTGTGCTGGAAAGCGCCGCAAACGGATCGCCAAATACTAACACCCGGTTGTTCAGCGTATCGCCGACGTACACGTTATGTAATGCGTCAACCGCGACTCCGATCGGTTGGCACAAGCGCGTCGCGTCCGGCGCTGGCGCATTCTGATTGCATCCCGATGAATTGAAATCAGGCTGCCCAATCACCAGGGATGCGGCGCCACCCGATACAAACGCCGCGATGCTCTTCCATCCCAGCACGCGATTGTTCTGCGTGTCCGCCACCAGCACGTGGCCGGCAGGCTGGTCGATCGCCACTCCCGCCGGCGCGTCCATTCCGATTGGATCAACAAAGTTCACTGCGGTGTTGATGAAATTGACTTGCCCCAGCACCCGATCCGCACTCAGCGCGCCAACTCCCGCGCGCAAGACCCCGCGCATCGTCGCCAGCACGAGTGCGGCCGCAATAGCCGCCGGCAATCCGATCCCACCAGTCCGCAAACTAGGGCGCACGCGCTCTCCTCCCGACAGCCCTGACCAGCTCCTTCCGGCTACGCTTGGTGATGAGGATGCTACACGGACGGCGGGGGTCTGGCTGCGCGTTAACTGCGCGTCAACTGCCTGTTAAGGCCGAGCATAGCGCCACGTCATGCTTTGTCGAACACTATCAAAGTTCTCCAAAGCACCTATTTTTCACTCTTCCCGTCCGATCCCTCGCCGAGACCGCGCCTCCAGCGCGGCTGAGGGTGCAGATTTCACGGGGGAGGTTAGGCGAGGGTTCTGCGACGCGCGCAAACTCTCATGGATCAGCGAGCGACCGACTTTCTTTGTGTCATTTCGAGCGGAGCCGAGGGACCCCGGATTTTCGCCTCTCCCTTACAGGCGACTTGTGCGGAACTGAAGGTGCGGGTCCTTGTACAGCGCACGAATTTTTCGTGCGCAATCAAGATCCCGCCTGCGCGGGCGATAAGTTCACCAGCCCAGGATTTTGAGCGCACGCCGCCATCGCCTCGAAGTTGTGCGAATGTCTTGCGGTGAAGCAGCCGCGGGAAGCTCACAACGACGTGCTCACATCATGGCCGCTGGAAGAATTGGATCTTCAAAGGCTCGAGGAGCTTAGAGCCAACAGCGCATCAGAAAACCAAAGGCTGGAATTCAAGCGACTGATGCTTTCAGCGACGGAAAGCGACAAACTCGAACTACTCAAAGCTGCATCGGCCTTCGCGAATACATTCGGCGGTGACCCGGTCTTCGGGGTTGAAGCTCCTCGCGGCATTCCGAAATCCTTCGAAGGTGTGCCCGTTGCCGAGATCAACCAATCTAAGTTGCGGTTGCGATTGCCTGCGCGGCGCTGCAATCACGACTCCCCCCTATACCCCTCCAACAGGGACGCGAAGTCCCGCATCTTTCTTAACATCGGGCGTAGGGGTCACCCCTGCCCGCGCGCGACGGCGGAGCAGTATTAAGCCGTTGGCAAGGGCCGCGCCCGCCAACGGCGGGCGGCCTTAATACCGGGTGCAGGGGTCACCCCTGCGGTCACCCCTGCTTTTGTAACCTCCCCTTCAAGCCTGCTAATGTTCTCGTCGAAAACCGCCTAACCATCGGTACCGAAAGGAGACCGCGACCATGACCATCAAAGAGCGAATCGGGTTTGTGACGCTAACTCTCGCGGCCGCGCTCGTCGGAGGTGCAGTGTCGGGCCATTTCTTTGCCGCTCGCGCCGTTGATGCCGCCGCAGCCCCCAAGATGATGACCGCGCAGAAGTTCATGCTCGTCGACGCCAAGGGCAATACTCGCGGCGAGTTCAACGTCACCTCCAAAGGCGTCGCACAACTCGCCGTCTTCGACGGCACCGGCACCTTGCGGGCCGGGCTCGGCGTCGGCTCCGATGGCGCCCCGGCTCTCGGCATCTTCGGCCACGACGGTAAGCCGCGAATCGAAGTCGGACTCGCCAACAGCGTCGCCCGCGTTGTGCTCTACAATCCCAGCGCGCTGCCGCAAGCCACTCTCGCCGTTGCTACCGACGGCCAGTCCGGTCTGGACCTCCTGGACAAGGACGGCATTCCGCGCGCCTCGATCGTCGTGGCGACCAACGGCGCTCCCACGTTGCGCTTGGCCGATCAGCACCTCGCGCGCGTCGGCCTCGACGTGACGCCCGACGGGTTGCCCGGCCTCGCACTGCTTGGCACCGACGGCAAGACACGCGCCTCGCTCACCCTCAATTCTGACGGCGCCGGCGCGGTCACGTTATTCGACGCCAATGGAAACACGAGCAGCTCCGTCCCCTGATTGACTCTTCACCAGGGGTGGCCCGCGATGGCCACCCCGCTTTTTCTCTCGATGCCCAAGGATCCAATGCACCAACGCCCTTCTACTTCCGTCGCCGTCGTCTTATTGATCGGCGCGTTTTCCGTCGCGCTCTTCGGATGCGCCTCACTTGAGCCCCAACCGCCGACTCCCCAGCAACAGGCCGAGCAGATCGAACCGATGCTCTCGGCGGCCGGCTTCAGGATGCTTCCCGCCGACACTCTCGAGCGCCAGCAGCAACTCGATTCGCTGCTTCCGCTGCAAGTTCAGTATTACATCGGCAAGACCGGCAATCTGCACTATTGGATGGCCGATCCGGACTATTGCAAATGTATGTACATCGGCGCCGAGGAGGCTTATCAGAAGTACGAGAAGTTGAAACTCGACGAACAGTTCCAGGCCAAGGAAGGCGAGATCTCCCAGCGAAACCTCGAGGCCCAGCAGCTGGAGGAAATGGACATGCAGGAAGAGATGTTCAATCCATACGGCATGGGCCTCGTCGGTCCGATGGGTCCTGCGATGTACTGGTGACGGCCGCGAGCACCAGCCCAACTGCCGCGCATCGTCAACTCAGCCTCGCGCCTTCGATCCGCATCAGCGAAAAGTGAAAAAGTGAAAAATGCACTTTGACGCTTTTCTCGAGCGATGCCGTGCGCAATGGCCCGAGTTCGACGACGCCGGCCGCCTCGCCCGTTCGCGCCATCCCGCCGACCGCTCTCTCTCGCACATCCTCGGCGAAATTCCCGGCATGGCCACCGAGAACAAGCTGAGGCTCCTCAATTGCGCCGTCGCCTCGCTCGATCAGGGCGAAGTTTACGTCGAAGTGGGATGCTACAAGGGCGCCAGCCTGGTTGGCGCCGCGTGGTCCAACCCGCACGCGCGCGTCTTCGCTTGCGACAATTTCTCGCAGTTCGACGGCGCCGCCGACGCTCTGCGCCGCACCCTCGACGCGCACACTGCGCCCGGCCAGGTCACTTTCCACGACATGGACTTCCGCGATTTCCTTGCCACCGCGCCATGGCGTCCCGCGCGCATCGGCGCCTACTTCTACGACGGCGGCCATTCCTTTCGCGATCAATATGATGGCGTCGCACTCGCACTCCCCCGGCTCGCCGACGACGCCCTCGTCATCATCGACGACACCAACAAACGCGCCGCTCGCTCCGCCAACGACCTCGTCGCGCGCGCTCTTCCCTCGTTCGAACTCGTCCTCGATTTGCGCACGCCCCGCAATCATTCTCCCACCTGGTGGAACGGCGTGCAGGTCTTTCGCTATCGCCGCCGGCCGGACGACGACGCGATTCGATTTCCCGGCTCCGGCTTCGCCATCCGCAAATTCATTTACGACGACATCCTGCTCGAGATGAAACATCGCCGCCGCGCGCTGCGCAAAACCATCAAGGACCGTCTCCGTCGCCGACAATAGAGGCACGTGCGCCGAGCCGCATTCACGAAGCGAAATGACCCCGGCAAGCCCGCGACATTCTTCGGATTCCGCTTCGTCAGATCCCGCTCGGCGCAGTGGTAATGCGGGCGAAGCGTCCGTCTTGCGTTTCAAAGGAATCGACGCGGCGATACTCGCGCTGCTGCTTGGTTTTGCGCTGCTCCTGATCGTGCGCACGGGATCCGCCAACGGACAGGAGTTGTGGCCGATGGTCGACGCGATTGAATACGCGGCGACTGCGGTAAACCTGGATCGCGGCCTTGGCCCGGTGCTCCATTTTGGGGGATATTCTTATCCATGCCGCTATACGATCGGTTATCCACTCATCCTGGCCGCGGCGTATCCACTTCTGGGACGCAGGCCCGAGCGGCTATGCCTGGTTACTGCCCTGACGGCATTGATCGCGATAGCCGGGCTTTACATTCTGACCCTGTGGGCGTTCGAGCGGCCAAGCGCGATTCTGGCCGGGTTGCTGCTGGCTACATCGCCACATTTTATCGGGATTTCCACCTGCGTATTGAGTGACGTTCCTGCGCTTGCCGTCGTAGTCCTCGCGGTGCTGGCATTTTTGTATGCCGAGGAAAAAGAAAGCCTGGTTGCATCGGCGCTGTGCGGACTGCTGACCGGATTGGCCGTCACAATCCGCGTCACCAATGGCGCCATTTTGGCCGGGATGCTCGCGGCGGTTCTGCTTGTCCGGCCACGCAGACTGGGGTTCGCGCCAGTGATGGCGTTCGCGATCGGATTAGCGGCATTTCCAGGATTGCAGGCTTGGGTAAATCTGCACTACTTCGGTTCGATCTTCTCAAACGGTTACGTGTTCTGGCGGCCGGAGTTCTACAGTTCATTTTTCGCGCCCTTTAAGCTGAGCTATCTCTTTGTACCCTGGGATCCGGTCTATCAGCACGGAAATCTTCTCTCTTATGCTCTCCCAATGCTTGGTATCGACGGCATCCTCGGCCAGCTCACTTTGAGTACGGAGGCCCGAACGTTAGCTCATGCGCGCTACGCCTTTTACCCGTTTCCCGTGGTGGTCTTCGCAGGGCTGGGTGTGTTCTTCGCAATCCGCCGCAAGGGCAACGCCAGCACGATGCGCGCAATGTATTTGGGCTTCGGCTTTCTTGCCCCGCTCTTGCTTATTTACCTCTTTTATCTCTATGTCGACCCCCGCTTCCTGCTACCGGCGTTGTTTATCGTTTTTGCCGCGGCCGGCTATGGGCTAGTCAGCGCGAATCGAAGGCTCAAGTGGGGATGGGCGGGATTTGCGGTGATTGCCCTGGACGTGGTTCTGGCCGGCGCGATCGTGGTCGAGACGGTTTCTCGGCTTGCGACGCCGCCGCCTCCGCTGCGCAAGCTGGTCGTCGATGTACTCGCGATCCGGCCGCGGCTGACGAACGCCGTGGTGGTCAGCAATATTTCCCTGCAATGGCTCGAGCTCATTGCGGACGGAAAACGAACCGAATTCGTCGGCCTCAACAGTCTTATTGCTCCAGAAATGCTAGCCGATTTCCATCTGCACTGGCTTTACGACAAAAGGTCCGCAGGATGGTCCGGGCCGATACCGCCGACACTTCTTCCCAATGGCAAACTCGACGTGGCCGAAGCGCGCAAGCTGGCAGAGGAGGATAAGAACGGACGCCCGGTGTACCTGCTCCTATTGGCGCGGGCGACCCGCGAATATTTCGCTGAGGTTAAGCCGGAGTTCGCCCAGCTCGATCGCTACTTCACCTACGAAAAGATCGCGCTCTATCCCGAAGTGGGGCTCTACCGTTTGAAGGCACGCTGATCCGCCCGCTCCCCGCGATTGCGGGTTCGTCCGACCTCGTGCCTTGGCACCCAGGCGATAACTGGACTTCGTATTCAGGAAAATCTAGAGTGCGCCAGACACCCAGAGATGGAAGATCCTGAACGTCGCGAATCGCGCGCGCCAAGGCGCATTCACGAAGCGAAATGACCCCGGCAAGCCCGCGACATTCTTCGGATTCCGCTTCGTCAGAACCCGCTCAGCCCGGTGGTGATGCGGGCGAAGCGTCCGCCCTTCGCTTGAAAGGAATCGACGCGGCGATACTCGCGCTGCTGCTCGGTTTTGCGCTGCTCCTAGTCGTGCGCACGGGATTTGCCAACGGACGGGAATTGTGGCCGATGCCCGACGCGGTTGAATACGCGGCGATTGCGGTAAACCTGGATCGCGGCCTGGGCCCGGTGCTCCATTTCGGGGGAATTTCTTATCCGTGCCGCTATACGATCGGTTATCCACTGATCCTCGCCGCGGCGTATCCACTTCTGGGCTATAAGCCCGAGCGGTTTTGCCTGGTTACTGCCCTGACGGCATTGATCGCGATAGCCGGGCTTTACATTCTGACCCTGTGGGCGTTTGACCGGCCCAGCGCGATTTTGGCCGGGTTACTACTGGCTACATCGCCGCATTTTATCGGGCTTTCCACCTGCGTGGTGAGTGACGTTCCCGCGCTTGCCGTCGTAGTCCTCGCGGTACTGGCATTCTTGTATGCCGAGGAAAAAGAAAGCCTGGTTGCATCCCTGCTGTGCGGGCTGTTGGCCGGCCTAGCCGCCACAATCCGCGTCACCAACGGCGCCATTTTGGCCGGGATACTCGCCGCGGCTCTGCTCGTCCGGCCACGCAGACTGGGGTTCGCGCGAGTGATGGCGTTCGCGATCGGATTCGCGGCATTTCCAGGATTGCAGGTTTGGGTAAATCTGCACTACTTCGGTTCGCCGCTCTGAACCGGTTACAAGTTCTGGCGGCCGGATGCCTACAGCAAGTTTTCCACCGCCTTTAGGCTGCGCTACCTCTTTGTACCTGCGGAGCCGTCCGATCAGCACGGAAATCTTCTCTCTTATGCTCTGGCAATGCTTGGTCTCGACGGCCTGCTCGGCCGCCTGGCTTTGGGTTTCGAGGCCATTACGTTGCGTCACGCGCGCTATTCTCTTTACCCGTTTCCCGTGGTGGTCTTCGCAGGGTTGGGCGTGTTCTACGCAATCCGCCGCAAGCGTAACCCAAGCACGATGCGCGCGATCTATCTGGGCTTTGGCTTTCTTGTTCCGCTGTTGCTCGTTTACCTGTTTCATTTCTATCTCGACCCCCGCTTCCTGCTACCTGCCTTGTTTATTGTTTTTGCCGCGGCGGCTTACGGGCTGGTGGGCGCGAATAAGAGGCTTAAGTGGGGATGGGCGGGATTTGCGGTGATCGCCCTGGATGCGGTCGTGGCCGGTGCGATTGTGGTCCAGACGGTCGCCGGGGTTCTGGCGCAGACGCCGCGCCAGTCGAAGCTGCTCGACGACGTGCTCGCGATCCGGCCCCGGCTGACCAACGCCGTGGTGGTCAGCGATATTTCCCTGCAATGGCTCGAGCTTTTTGCGGGCGGGGACGGAACCGAATTCGTCGGCCTCAACTGTCTTTTGACCTCTCCAGTGAGAGAGCAAACTCAGGTCGAATACCATCTGTTCTTTCTTTCCATCAAAAGGCTCAAAGGATGGACCGGGCCGATACCGCCGATACTTTTTCCCCCGACGCCGGATTCCCCCAAGGGCAAACTCGACTTGGCCGAAGCGGACCAGCTGGCAGACGAGGATAAGAAGGGACGCCCGGTGTATCTGCTCTTATTGGGGCAGGCCACCCGCGCCTATTTCGAAGAGCTTAAGCCGGAGTTCACCGAGATCGATCGCTACTTCACCCACGAAAAGATCGCGCACTATCCCGAAGTGGGGCTTTACCGTTTGAAGGCACGCTGATCCGCCCGCTCCGGGCGATTGGACGCTCGCTTGTCTCGGTTGTTTGACACCCCGCGGATAACTGGACTTCGTATTCAGGAAAATCTAGAGTGCCCCAGATACCCAGAGGGTGATCGCCCGGTCGTGACCGGCGCGATTCAATTGCACGGCGGGCGGCGCCCTTAAACAAACCTCGACCTTTTCAGGAGACTCGGATTGCGATGAGCGAATCGAATATCGTTCTGCCCACTTTAACCAGCGGACAGGTCATGATCCTCTGGCTGGTGCTGCTCTCGGCGCTGGCCGCGCTGGCCTACGGAGTCGTGCTGATACGTGTGGTGCTGGCCGCCGACCCCGGACCAAAATCGATGACCGACGTGTCCGACGCGATCGAGCTCGGCGCGATGGCGTACCTCGGACGGCAAGTCAAAACCATGATCTGGTTCGTCGCCGCCATCTTCATCGCGCTGTTCCTCATGTACCGCAACGTGTATGAGGGCCTGACCCTGCCGCTGGGCATCTCGATCGCCTTCCTGATGGGCGTCGCGGCTTCCTACGGCGCCGGTTACGTCGGGATGTGGCTGGCGGTCAAGGCCAACGTCCGCAGCGCCAACGCCGCGCTGACCAGCTTCAAGGGCGCGATGGAACTGGCATTCAAGGCGGGCGGTGTCTCGGGCATGTTCACGGTCGGCCTGGGGTTGCTCGGCGCGACGATCATCTTCCTGGTGTTTCGCGAAAACGCGATGAAGGTGCTGGTCGGCTTCGGCTTCGGCGGCTCGCTGGCCGCACTGTTCATGCGCGTCGGCGGCGGAATCTACACCAAGGCGGCTGACGTCGGCGGCGACCTGGTCGGCAAAATCGAGCAGGATCTCCCCGAAGACGACCCGCGCAACCCCGCCACGATTGCCGACAACGTCGGCGACAACGTCGGCGACTGCGCCGGCATGGCGGCCGACGTCTTCGAGTCCTACGAGGTGACGCTGGTCGCCGCGATCATCCTGGCGGCCTACGCGTTGCAAGAGTCGGACTTTATCGCGGCCTACGGCCAGTATGCGGGCGCGTTCGCGGTCAAACTGATCATGTTCGCGTTGATCCTGCGCGGCGTCGGCGTGTTTTCCTCGATCATCGGAATCATTGCGGTGCGCGTGCCGGCCGGCAAAATGCTCGATCCGATGCGCCCGATCACCATCGGCTACATGACCTCGGCGATCGCATCGGTGATCGGATTTTTCGTCGTCAACTATTTGTACCTCGACGACCCGCGCACCGGCGCGACCGATTGGCGCTTCGCCTGCTGCGCGTCGCTCGGAATCCTTCTCGCGGTCGTGACGCTGTGGCTCACCAACTATTTCACGCATCCGGACAAGGGCCCCGTTACCGAAACCGCGATGGCGGCGCGCACCGGCCCCGCAACTTTGATCCTGTCGGGCATGGCCGAGGGTCTGGAGTCGTCGGTCTGGGCGCTGCTGGTGATTGCCGCCGCAATCGTCGGCGCGATGGCGATTTTTCACGAGTCGCTCGCGCTCCAGTTTTACGGAATCGCGCTGACCGGCCTCGGCTTGCTCACTACCACCGGCTTCATCCTCGCGATGGATACCTACGGACCGATCACCGACAACGCCCACGGCATCTTCGAGATGGGCGGAATCCATCAGGAGGAGGCGTCCAAGACGCTGTCCTGGATGGACGCGATCGGCAACACCACCAAGGCGCTCACCAAGGGCCTGGCGATTGCGACCGCGGTGCTGGCGGCCGTCTCGCTGTTCCGGTCATTCATAGATGAAGCTCATCTCGGCGCGATTGGCGTCCAGATCAACATGCCCACGGTGTTCGTCGGCCTGATGATCGGCGGCGCGGTGCCGTTCCTGTTCAGCTCATTTGCGATTAAGGCGGTCAGCCGCGCGGCGTATCAGATCGTGTTCGAGGTCCGCCGCCAGCTTCGCGAGCATCCGGGGATCATGGAGGGCAAAGAGCTGCCGGACTACGGCGCGTGCGTCGATATCGTCACCGCCGCTTCGCAGAAAGAGCTGCTAGGGCCGGGAATCTTGGCGATTTTCTCGCCCTTGCTGGTCGGTTTCGGCCTCGGCGCGGGCGCACTCGGCGGATTCCTCGGTGGCACGATCCTTACCGGCCAGTTGATGGCGGTCTTCATGTCGAATGCGGGCGCGAACTGGGACAACGCCAAGAAAAAGATCGAGGACGGGTTCCTGGGCGGCAAGGGCACCGACGTGCACAAGGCTTCCGTGGTGGGAGACACCGTCGGCGATCCGTTCAAGGACACGGCGGGCCCCGCGCTGAACCCGATGATCAAGGTGATGAACCTGGTCGCGATTTTAGCCGCACCGTTCACCACGGTTGCGCTCGGCGGCGTGACGCTGGTGCGCGTCGCGGTCGTCGTGCTGGCGATCGTCGCGCTTTCGATCGCGGTCACCTTTTCCAAGCGCGGTTCGATCGCGGAAGAGAGCCTGGCTATCGAGACCAAGCGGGCCGCCTGAGCGGATTTCCGAGCTTGCATTCCTTGAAGGGCCGGACGCATCGTCGTCCGGCCCTTTTCTTTTTGCTTCGTTTCCCGATTCTCCGTATCTTCGCGGTTTATCCCTATGTCAATCGAATATCGCGCACTGGGCAGGACCGGACTCAGCGTCAGCACGCTTGGCTTCGGCGGCTCCGAAATCGGCTATCAAGCCGTTGCGCAGAAGGCCGTCGATAAAATCCTGAACACCGCGCTCGACGCCGGCATCAATGTGATCGATACCGCCGAGTGCTACGCCGACGGCGAGGCGCTGATTGGCAAGGCGATTTCCCGGCGGCGCGCCGAAGTTGTTCTGATGACCAAATGCGGGCACGCGCCGCTTGGGTCCGCGACCGAGCGCGCTTCGGGTTATGCGCAGCCGGATTGGGAGCCCGCGATGCTCGCGTGGAGTATCGAGCGCAGTCTCAAGAACTTGCGCACCGACCACGTCGATGTGATCCAGTTCCACAGCCCTCCCTTGGCGACGCTGAGAGACGGCCGCGTGATCGAGGTTCTCCACCAGGCCCGCGAGCGCGGACAGGCGCGCTTCGTGGGATGCAGCGCCGACTCCGATGAAGCGGTGTACGCGGTCGAAAGCGGCGCGTTCGACACCGTGCAGATCTCCGTGAACATCGCGGACCAGGAAGCCATCGAACTCGTGCTGCCCAAGGCTGCCGCGCGCGGGATGGGCGTGATCGTGAAGCGGTCGATCGCCAACGCGGCCTGGCGTCACGGTAAACAGCCGTCCGGCGATTGGTACACGCGGCCGTATTGGGATCGCCTCCAGGCGCTCGACTACGATTTTCTCCGCGCCGGAGTCGAGGACTCGGTCGCGATCGCGCTGAGATTCACGCTCGGCACCGCCGCCGTGACCACCGCGATCGTCGGCACGACCCGGCCCGAGCGCATCGCGCAAAATATCGCGCACGCCGGCGCAGGACCGTTGCCGCCCGCCGAGTACGAAGCGATTCGCGCTCGATGGCGCTCGGTCGCTCCCCATGATTGGACTGGCCAGCGTTGAAGATTCCCCACGCGAGCTTAAAATGCCCCAGGCGTTTCGCGCCAACAATCATTATGTGACAATTCCTGACGGATGACTTTCTGGCGTTTTGTCCCGCTTGCGATGCTGGCGCTCGACGCAGCCGTGATGAGCGGAATCATTGGGCGATACCGTCGCAGGTACGGCCGCTCGCCCATTCGGCTTTCCGGTTCGGGTGGGGCGATGGATAGGATTAAGCAGGCCGCCCTCATTCTCCTTGGTGTTCTGCTTGTATGGCAGGCCGTTGGCGCCGCCTTTGCGCTGTACGTCCCACTGGGGCGCCGGCTTTTCGATCCGCTACCCGCTTTGGGCACGATAGTCGCGTTTGCGGGCGGGTCATTGATTCTCAGTGCGATCGTGACCATGGGCGCGTCTTGGGAAATCCCGATCAGCGCCGAGCAGAACAGTCCCGCGGCTGGGCTTATAACTTCCGGACCGTTCCGGTTTTCGCGCAATCCGATCTATCTCGGGATGCTCGTAGCGCTGGTGGGCTGGATGCTGCTGATTCCGGCGCAGCTTTCACTCATCATCCTAATCGGAGCGATCCTGGACCTCCGCTATCAGGCGCTCGAAGAGGAAGGGTTTTTGATCCGGACGTACGGCCCGGATTACGCGGTGTGGGCGCGCGAGGTCGGCCGCTTCGTCCCCTGGTTCGGCCGGCTTGCGTGATCGAACCGCGCGCGAATTTACGATCCGGATCGCTTTCAGCACACGAAGATTGATCAGCTGAGCAAGATTGATCAGCTAAGCAAGATTGATAGGTTCTGCCGACCGAACAGACCGCATGGGCGATTCTTACAGATACAAGCCGCTTAGCTACTTTGCGCGGGTGTTCGTGATGACCTGGGCGCCGTGGTCGTTCGCTGCCTACTACAGCTACCAGCCCGCAATGGAGCTATACAGCAATCTGTTCGCGCTGCTTGGCCTGCTGGGACCTTTTTTTGCAGCCCTGATCATGACCTGGAGTTCCGGGAGCCGGGACCTGAAGCACGACTTCAAGGCGAGACTTGTCGATCTCAGGCTCATCAGACCCACCTACCTCCCGGTCATTTTGATCCTGATGCCGTTGACGTTGCTACTTTCGACATGGCTGTCGCTTGAGGCTGGCCGATCCGCCGATCAGTTCCACTTCTCGCCTGGATTTGCGGCTATGCTGCCGATCATCCTGCTTGCCCCCACCTTCGAAGAGCTAGGATGGCGGGGCTACGGAATGGACAGCCTCCGAGCGAAATTCGGCATGATGAAGGCGACGCTGTTGTTCAGCCTCCTATGGGCGACGTGGCACGTTCCCCTGTTCTTCATCGATCACACCTATCAGCACGGCCTGTGGAACAGCAGCCCGATTTACGTCGCTAACTTCTTTATCAGCATCCTCCCGGCAGCCATCCTCATGAACTGGGTGTACTACAAAAACAATCGAAGCATCGTGGCCGCGATCCTGATGCATATGGCGCTGGACGTGACCGCGGAGGCCTTCCAAACCGAACAATTTACCAAATGCATTTGGACCGGCGTATTGTTAATTATCTCGATCCTGGTCATCGCGGCCAACAGAGCATTTTTCTTCGCCGCAGGGGCGCCGGTCCCTGCACCTGAGTAAGGAGAAAAGAGGCAGAGATCGGATTCCCGAAACCCACAGCCGGTTTCGGACATCCTGTGTGAACCGGATTGGACACGGAGCAGAGCGCATGGAAATCGGATGGATCGGAACCGGAATAATGGGCGCGCCGATGGCGCGACGGCTGCTCGGCGGGGGCCATCGCGTCCGCGTCTTCAATCGCTCAGCCGCCAAGGCGCGAGCACTCTCCGCTGACGGCGCGATCGTAGCCGCGGACGCCGCCGCGTGCGTTGCGGGCGCGGGAGTGGTCTTCATCATGCTGCCCGACACGCCCGACGTGGAGGCGACCGTCGCGAAGATCGAACCCGCGCTCGTCGCAGGCCAGCTCGTCGTCGATATGAGCACTATTTCGCCGATGGCGGAGCGGGCGATCGCGTCGCGCCTGAAGCCTGCCCGTGTCGATTACCTCGATGCGCCCGTATCGGGCGGCGACGTCGGCGCACGCGACGGCACGCTCGCGATAATGGTTGGCGGGGACGCGTCGGCGTTCGAGCGTGCGCGTCCGCTGTTCGAGATACTTGGCCGCCGGGTCACGCACATGGGCGCGTCGGGCGCGGGCCAGCTGACCAAGCTTGCCAATCAGATCGCGGTCGCGCTTGCGCTCGAGGCGGCGGCCGAGGCGATCAAGTTTGCCCAAGCCGGCGGTCTCGATGCGTCGCGAATGGTCGAGGCGATCGGCGCGGGCGCGGCCGGGTCGTGGCAGTTGTCCAATCTCGGTCCCAAAATAATCGCCGGCGATTATCGGCCCGGCTTCTTTATCAAGCTGATTCGCAAGGACCTCCGCCTGGTGGTCGAGGCGGCGCGCGAAGCGGGCTTGGCGCTGCCCGGACTTTCGCTGATGGCCTCGATGTTCAACGCGGCCGCCGCGCTCGGTCACGATCTCGACGGCACGCAGGCGCTCGCGGCGGCTCTCGACAGATTGGCGGACGTGAAGTAGTAGCAGAGTTGAACCCCGATTTTTGGAGGCCAAAAAATGGCAGACCATCTGCTCACCGAACTGAAGGACCGCGTCCTTTACCTCACGATGAATCGGCCCGACAAGCTCAACGCGATGAGCGCCGAGATGATGGGCGGGTTGACCGACAACCTGGCGCGGGCCGCGACCAATCGCGAGATCGGCGCCGTCGTGCTGACCGGTGCGGGGCGCGGATTCTGCTCCGGCGGAGATATCGGCGCGATGCGCGCGCGCAACGAAGGCGCAGGCGGGGCGGGAGCGCCGCAGACGGTCGAGGATCTCGTCGCGGGGCTGCGCCGCGGCGAAGAGGCGTCGCGGATGCTGCACGAGATGGCGAAGGTGACGATCGCGGCGGTCAACGGACCGGCGGCCGGCGCGGGACTGAGCCTGGCGATGGCGTGCGACATCAGGATCGCGTCCCTCACGGCGCGTTTCGCCACCGCGTTCGCCAAGGTCGGTTTCGGCGGTGACTACGGCGGCACCTGGTCGATGACGCAACTGGTCGGGTCGGCCAAGGCGCGCGAACTATATTTTCTGGCCGACGTGATCGGCGCCGACGAGGCATTGCGAATCGGACTGACAAATCGCGTCGTGCCGGCGGCGTCGTTCCGCGACGAGGTGCATGCGATCGCGTCGCGAATTGCCAACGGTCCGTCGATTGCGTATTCGTACATGAAGGCGAACCTTAACGCGGCGATCAATCACGAGTTCAACGAGTTGCTCGACCGCGAGGCGTGGGGGCAAATTATGACCGGCCTTACCGAGGACCATCGCGAGGCCGTCAAGGCGTTTCTCGCCAAGCGCCCCCCGACCTTCAAGGGCCGGTAGCCCCCGCCGCGGGCCCCCGGATCGTTTTCTCTGCTCCGCGCTTTATTTCCTCGCCCTGTCAGGGCGAGGATGAAGGTAAGGGTCCTTGTTCAGCGCGCCGTGTTTCCTTTTTTTAACACTGGCCTCCCGTGCCAACGGGCGCGCGCGATTCACGATTCTGTGCCCGCATTCTTTCCCCGCCTCGCCCTGACAGGGAGAGGCCGACGCGGAGCGTCGGGTGGGGGTCCAAATTCCAAGTTCCTCTCGCCCCTCACCCTCAATCCCTTACCCTTCTAACACGGCGCGCCCGCAGCAGGGGCCGCGCCCGCCAACGGCGGGCGGCCTTAATACTGGGTGCAGGGCTCAGCCCTGCTCACCCCCTGCTGGCACGGCTGGCCAATCTTGAGGCCATATAACCTGCCAATACCTCTGTCAGCAGGCACGTTCTCGCGAGTCGGGCCGCTCATTTCTTCTTGAACTGGAACATGTTGGTCAGATCTCCGATCGCGGGGCTGTTGGTCGGGACGTATGGCTGTGCGGCCGCACTGATCGGATTGGGCAGATTGTCGCGGCTGCGCTTGCTGAGCGGCTTCAGCTTCCAGTTCCATTCGATGAACTTCAGGATCGATACGTGATCCGAATAGGTGTGATCGACGTAATCGAATTTGGCGAACGGGGATACTGCGAGCATCACGGTGCGCGGACCGTCGCCGAAGAAATCGATCGGCTGAATGTAGCCGGTGTCGTATTCACCGCCGGATTCGTCCAGCGTGATCAGAACCGCCGTCTCGCTCCACAGCTTGGGATTGCTCTGCACGGTATCGACGATATTTTTCGCAAACGCCTCAAACAGTGCCGGCGTCGAAGTCCCCGGATGGCCATCGGTCAGCGAGGTTGGCTTGATAAACGAAACCGAAGGCAGGTTGTTAGCCCGGACGTCCTGAAAAAACGCGCTCAAGTCCTGGATGTTGTTCTTGAGCGGGCCGGTCATGATCGACTTCGAGTACTGCAAGCCGTTGCAGATGGCGCAATACAGATCTCCGGCGGGGCTTTCGGTTCCGGCCAGGCTGTACCCGTCCCCGTAGTATTTCCATGAGGCCCGTTTTTTCGCGAGCGCGTCGCCGATGGTCGCAACAGTTTGCGGGCCGATCGAGAAATGGCTGCCGGCCGGAAACTCGTTTGCCGCCGTGGGCGAGGTGGCGATCGGATTGCCCAGGTGATCGTACGCCGGGTACTCGTTGTTGATCTGATAATACGTGTCGGGCGCGCAATTGCCCTTGTTGAATGTGGTGTAGGGCAGGGAGCTTTCGTAGCCGGCGATCGCGCTCACGCCCGGCTGGCTCGTATCGGAGCAATCGACGGCGCCGCCGAAACTGGTATTGGCCAAATCCAGAAATGGCAGCGTGTCCTGCGTGTAGAAGTTATTGGTCCCCGGCATCGGGTTCGGATTCGAAATCAGATCGGCGGTTGGCGTGATCGGCTTTCCGCTGCCGGATGGATCTGCGAAATAGTAAACGTCGCCGGTAAAGATCGCCTGCGAGTTCGGCCCGGTGCCGCCCATGATTGGCTGATGATAGTTGTCGTTGAGTGCGTAGTTTTGGGCAAACGATTGCAGGATCGGCAGATCGCCCGCCGCCATGTTGTAAATGCCCATCGCCACTCCGCCCTGGTAGGTGCCCTCCACGTCCGTCGGCGGATCGCACGAGGTCATGCTTTCACTCGGCTCGCACATTTCCGTGATGCCCCATCCCTGCGTCACCGCCACCCACGTCACCAGATCGTGGAGGCATCCGCTCGGATTGCCCGCGGTCGCGTGCGCCGTGCTGCAATCAGCCTGCTGCCACATCTGGAAAAATCGATGGGCCGGGTCGCCGGTGTTGTCGCTAACCGCGGTGGCGGTCGGCGGAGACGCCGGCTCGCCGAGCCCCGCAAGGATGCTTCCGGCCTCCCCGCTACCGACCAGCGGTTTGCACTTGGTCGAGTCGAATGGCGGCACATCCGCAAGCGCCTGAATCAGGGCGCCCGGGTTGACCAGCGGATAGGGCCCATTTGGCAACGGCAACGGCGTATTCGCGGCTTGCAGCAGATCGTATCGGCAATCCTCCACCGGAGTCAGGCCGATATCCTGCGGGATGAAAAGCGGCTGATGGGTTCCGCCGAGCAACAGCAGCGGCTGGTCTTCGGCCGCGAGACCGATGTCCGTGCAAGTGGGAGGTCCATAGCCCGGAAGACCCGATGCAAACGCAAGGCTCGAGAGCAGGCATGCCGACGCGGGTAGCCCGTTAAGTCCTGTGCTTGGCTGGGGAAGGTTCGCAAACGGCCCGGTCTGCGTGGGACTGAGCTCGTAAGTCGAGGTGTCGGTAGCCTGGTTCTGGATGGGGTTGGAGGTCGATAGTGTAGTGAAGAACCCCGGCGGGAATCCGGTCTCGTCCACCAGACCCTCCGACAGCAGGTTCATCACCTTTTGCTTCGGATCGGGCGGCGTGTAGGTTCCGAACAAATTATCGAAGCTTCGATTTTCCCCAATCACCACGATCAGATGCTTGATCGGGCTGCGCGTCGGAGGATTCCGCAATGGATTCGCCGCCAGAACCGGCAACGTCTGATTGAAAAGAAAGCACGCGGCAACTATCGCACTCTGCGCGCGTCGAACACGCCTCCGACTCATCGTATCCTCCTGCACTCCATCAAACCGATCATCGCGCCGTCGCGGGTTTAATCGGGATTTCCGTTTTCAGCCTCTAAGAGAAACCGCTGTATAGACCGGACGGCCTCCCTGGGCAAGACTCCGGCCATTTCTGGTCCACGGTCTTCCCAGCGCTGCCGGGAGGAGTTGAATTCGCGCCTGGCGGCAACAGCAACGCCCGGAAATGGCTGTTTTTCAGTCGATTTCGCACACACTTCCCCTTCCTCCATCCTCCCACGTCACCGAAGTATGCTGCGCTCTGCTGGCCAGTATTAAGACCCGTTGGCACGGGAGGCCAGTATTAAGAAAAGAAAACACTGCGCGCCCGCGGGCTCTTCCATCGCATAGTCGCGAAAAGATGCGCTGCGCAGATTTTCGCGTCTTCTCACCGCGGGTGCAGGGGCCGCAGCCCCTGCCGCCCACCGCGGCAGGGGTGACCCCTGCACCCACCGTTAAGGCCGCGCTCCGTTGTCGCGCGCGGTCTCCTAATACCGGCCTGCCGTGCCAACGCTTAATACTGCGCTGCCGTCGCAACGGCCAGGGGTCACCCCTGCCTACTTGATCGCCAGCGCGTTGGGCGGCGAGCCGATACCGCCGGGCACGTTGAGCGGCGCCGACGTCAGGAAAAAATCGTAGCGCTCGTCTGTGGCGCAATCTTCCGCCAGCCCCTCCAGATTCCACATCTCGCCTATTGGCATCCCGAAGAACGCCAGCATATGGAAATGAAGAAACTCCGTTTCCTCGCCCGCGGGTTTCGGCAACGCCTCTAGCGCCGGCGAATCCGACGCGACCGCCGCCAAATGATTGTCCCACAGCCATCTCGCGGTGCGTTGACTGGCCTCGATTCCCGGCACGACCGTTTCCTTCGCCAGCTCCGCCTTAATCTCCGCGCTCGCCGACAGGTAGAACTTCGTCCATCCGATCCGAATCAGCAGGATATCGCCGGCGCGCAGCGCGACGCCTTGTTCTTCGAGCGTGGCCTGCACGTCATCGAGCGGAATCGACTTGTTCTTGGTGAAATCGATCGACTTGCCGACGCGATCGTAGTATCGCGCCAGGTCGGCCAGCACTCCGCGCCCGGCGATTCCGCGCCGCGCCAGGTTGTCGATCCCCAGCCGCGTCCCGCCGCGCCCGGTCATTTGATTGTCGGGAATCCCGTTGTATGCGCCGAAGATCGGATGCTTTACGTGAGCGAGCGCGTCCCATTGCGACGACGATTGCGGATAGAAGTTGTCGAGGTAGTCGTCGAGCACGAAGTCCGCGGCGGGGAAAATCTTGATCGTGTGGGTATGTCTGCCGCGCGTGAACAGCGGCGGGTCGGGGATGTTGATCGGCAGATTCATCGCGAAGATTTTGCCCGAACGAATCGACGCGGCGGCCGCGATCACGCGCTCCGGCGTCAGCAGGTTGATTGTTCCGACTTCGTCGTCGTCGCCGAACACTCCCCATGCGGCGCCCGCCGGCGCGCCTGCCCGTACCGGCAGTTCGTCGTAGCCGGGGATCTTCGGCGAACGCGCCACGGCTCCCGCCGCCGCGCGGGTCGTCTTGGCGCCTTTGGCCTTGGCGCGCTTGGATGCGGCCTTCTTGACTGGGGCCGCTTTGGGAGCGACTTTGCGGGACTTTGGCGCCGCTTTCTTCATTTTCTTTTTGATCTTGTTCTTTTTGATCTTGGCCATTGGACGGATCCTCCTCAATTGCTCGAGCGCGACCGAATCTTCTCTTAACAGACCGCCCGCCAATGGCAAAACCAAGGCAAGCGCCGACTTCCTGCCCATCCCGGCCATGGCTCGTGACGGTCAAATAACTGCGCGGCAGCCTTGAGAGCGAATGCGCGCGATGGTACCATACGGGATTGCTCCTTGCTCCAACTTGGGGCTGAAACCCGTAAGGAGGACGTGCAGCGCGTGAGGCGCTACGAAACCATTTTTATTCTCCGCCCTGATTCGGGCGACCCCCAAATCAAGGAAACCATCAAACGCTACGAGGGTATCATCGCCGCCGGCGCCGGCGAGATGATCGAAACCGAGGAGTGGGGATCGCGCGAACTCGCCTACAAGATCAAGGGCGAGCGCCGCGGCTTCTACGTCCGTCTGGACTATGTCTCGCCCGGCCCCGTGATGAACGAGGTCGAGCGCAACTTGCGGCTCTCCGATACCGTGCTGCGCTACCTGTCGGTGCTGGTGGACGACGACGCCGATGTGGCCAAGGCGCGCGAGGAACTCGCGGCGCGCAACCGCCGTATCGCCGAGGCCAAGGCTGCCCAGGAAGCGCGCGCGGCAGCCATGATCGCCTCGCGCGAGGAGAGGGCTGAGGAAGCACCCGACGCTCCCGAAGAAATAATGGAAGCGGCGGCCGAGGAAATCGCCGGGCCCGAAGGTGACACGGAACCGGATTGAGCTCGAAGGCCGGCTGCTCAATCAGCCCGAAGTCCGCATCACCCCGGCAGGCACGCCCGTACTCCGCTTCACCGTTGATTGCGGCGCGCCCGGCGAGGAACTGAGACTCGGGATCGTGATGACCGGTGAATCGGCGCTGGCGGCAAAACAGCTCCTGGCGCCAGGTCGCGAGGTAAAGGTGATCGGCAAGTTGGTCGGATCGAGGAGAGCGTTGAAGGGTGGCTCAAAGACGCCCCGACCCGACGATGCGTTCGAAGTCGTCGCTGCGTCGATCGAGCGCCATGACTCGTCGGACGGAAGATGAGATCGAAAATGAAATGGAAGAATATTACGCTCGAAAATTCCCCGCCGTCGGGGCTTACGAAGACAACCAAACTTTCGTCAAGGAAATGTTACCAGGGAATCTAAATGGCTGACGAGGAAAGATCTGAAAGAGGCGGCGAAGGACGCGGACGCTACGGCGCGCCACGCCCCGAGGGCGAACGCGGTGAGGGCCGCGGCGGTGAGGGCCGTGGCGGTGAGGGCCGCGGCGGCGGGATGCGTCGTGGGCGCCCCGGTGGACGGCGTAAGGTATGCCGCTTTTGCGCCGACAAGACGCTCAAGGTCGATTACAAAGACGTGCGCACACTGGGCAGTTTCATCACCGAAGGCGGCAAGATAGTGCCCAGCCGGACCTCGGGCAATTGCGCCAAGCATCAGCGCCAACTTGCGGTGGCTATCAAGCGGGCTCGCGTGCTCGCGCTGCTGCCATTCTCGACGCTCGGAGTCTAGATCGGCTTAATCCAGTGACGCGCAAGGCTGTTATAGGGATGGTTCGCGCAGCCGCGTTGGCGGGGGCGTTCTTCCTCGCCGGCGGCGCGATACCGATGATCGGCGGGATTCTGATGATGCTCGCGCCTGCGCCAATCATCGTCTATGCGGTCGGGCATCCCAGTCCCAACTTCCGCGCGACTATCGCGGTCCTGCTCGCGACCGCATTCGTCGCGATCCTGGCGGGACCGTTCGCCGGTCTCGGCTACCTGGTGTCGTTCGGGCTCGGCACCGGGATTGTATGCTACATGCTCGAGCGGGGCTCCTCGTTCGAGATGATCACCGCGGTTGGCGCGGGCGCGATGGTTGCCGCTTCGGCCATGGCAGCGCTCGTAGTCATGGGCGGCCCGGACGCACTCATGAAGACCGTTCACGACGAACTTGCACAAGGAATGGCGCGCGGACAGGAGTTCTACAAGCTTCTCGGGACTCAATCGACGATTCCGGCCGATACGCAAGCCAGCATCATTTCGTTCACGATACGTCTGTCGCCGGCGTTCGCGCTGCTGGTCGCGGCAAGCTCGTTGCTGCTCAACCTGCGCGTGTTTTGGCGATGGGCCGGGCCGCAACGGCTGACCTACAGCTTGTTCGGCGATCTTTCGCGATGGTCGGCGAAGGAATGGCTCGTGTGGCTGCTGCTCGCGAGCGGCTTCGGGCTGTTCATTCCGGTCCCCGCAGTAAGCGACATCGCGCTCAACGGCTTCATCTGTATCGCGGCGATCTATTTTTGCCAGGGACTGGCGATCGTCGGATTTTATTTTCAGTCGCTCTCGGTTCCGTCGATCGTGCGCGGCATAATTTACTTTGTCGTGTTCGCGCAGCCGTTTGTGGCTGCGCTCGTGGGCATCGCAGGCGTCTTCGATATGTGGGTCGACTTCCGGCGGCTCAAGCCCCCCAGCCCGGAAGCGAACAACCTGGGCGATTTCTTCTAAGAGCGGGGATGGAAACGAGGCGGTTAAGACGATGAACGTGCAAGTCATACTCAACGAGGATCTTCCCAACCTGGGAAGGACCGGCGACGTGGTCAAGGTCCGCGCCGGCTACGCGCGCAACTATCTGTTGCCGCGCAAGCTCGCGGTCGAGGCGGATCAGAAAAATCTCCGCGCCTTCGAGCATCAAAAGCGCACCGCCGCGCGCCGGCGCGAGGCCAAGCGCAACGACGCGCTCTCGATCAAGGCCAGGATCGAAGCGCTCGCGCTCACGCTCAACGCGCGCGCCGGCGAGGAGGGCAAGCTCTTCGGCTCGGTTACCAGCATCGATCTCGAGCGCGCGCTGCGCGAGAACGGTCTCGATATCGAGCGGCGCAAAATTCACCTGCCCGAGCCGATCAAGCAGCTCGGAGAATTCACGGTGCCGGTCAAGCTCGATTCCGAGGTTGAAGCCAGCTTGAAGATTACCGTCACGGCGCAAGCCGAATGAGGACTTGCCCGATATGATCAAACTCTACGACTTCCTTTCCTGCCCCTACGGCCAGAAAGTCCGCATCGTGCTGGCCGAGAAGGCCCTGACCTACGACCTGGTTGCGGTGGATTTGACTCAGCATGAGAATCGCAAGCCCGACTTTCTGCGGCTCAATCCGTTCGGACGCGTGCCGGTGCTCGTCGATGACGATACGACGGTTTACGATTCGACGATCATCAACGAGTATCTCGAGGACGAGTATCCCGAGCCCCCGCTGCTGCCGCCGATCGGTTCCAGCGCGATGCGCTCGCGGGCGCGGTTGTTCGAAGATTTCGCCGACAGTTCGTTCACGCCGCCGGTCGGCCAGCTAATCGCCGAAGTCTCCAAGCCCGAGGGCGAACGCGATCAGAATCGCGTTCAGCGGCTCCATCAGTCGGTCGAGCGCGTGCTCGACTACCTCAACCATGAACTGCAAGGCAACAGTTTTCTCGCCGGTGAGTTCTCGGTCGCCGACATCGGATTTGCGCCGCGGATGCTGGTGCTGAACGAAATCGGAATCGACGTGCTCGGCAACAACCGCGGCAACATCGATGCGTGGATCAAGCGCATGATGGAGCGCCCGAGCATCCGCAATCTGCAGGGCGTCGCCGCAGTGCCGGTGGCGGGCGGCTGACCGCCATCCTGGCCAACCGGGCATCTGAAAACGCGCGCGCCATCCGGATTTTCCGGACGGCGCGCGACGTAACAATGAGGAGAGGGAGCTAGTGACGGTCCGCGTATTTTAGATGATCCGCATCGAAGTTAATAGCGGGAGTCCGCTCCCATGTCGTCCTCTTCGCTACGCGTCGGCCCAACCCCGGTGGGGCGGAACAGCAGCTTGGCCGCGAAGAGCTTTTCGCCCATGCGTCCCAAGGACTTCAGTGAGCCGCCGTGCCGCTTGCAGTGCGGACAGGGCATCGAACCGCTGAGAAGGCTGGCGTTTTGAGGCGTTATTTTGAGGTCGAATTTAAAACCGCAGCCGGGATTCTGACAAACCGTGCGGTAAACTACTCCCTGGCTGCCGGCTGTTCTGGATTCATTTCGGCTAACTGCTGTTTGCATTTTCGGTATCCTCCTCTCATCGCGTTGCGTCGCGAGAGGGCTCGCGCGTTCGACTACCATAATCGATCTGGCAATTTAGACGTAAGATCATCACAAAAGTTTCAAGCAAATCACGTGCCTTTGGGCACAATTGGCGGCAGGATGTAAAAGCGAGTAAAATCAAGCTAAATTTGCCGCGCTGCGGGTTCTTTTGTATGACTGACTCGTGCCACTGTCCAAAAATTCCTGCGGCATTTGCTACAATCGGGAGATTTTACGAATGAAAAAAGCCGCACCTCAGCGCCGGACGGACAGGTTTCCGATGATACGGCAACCCGCACTTGGCGCGCTTATTTTGGCGAGGCGAGCCGCGCAATGACGATTCGAGTTCTTTTGCTCAAATGAGAACACTGGCGTTAGTGATGGCGGGAGGGCAGGGCACCCGGCTCCATCCGCTGACCCGGGATCGCGCCAAACCTGCGGTCCCGTTCGGCGGCAAATACCGCATTATCGACTTCGTTCTCTCCAACCTCGTCAATTCAGGCATCTACGCGATCTATGTGCTGGTGCAATGGCGCTCCCAATCGCTGATCGAACATCTCAAGGACGGATGGCAATTCGGCGGGATGCTGCCCGATCACTTTGTCATCCCGGTTCCGGCCCAGATGCGGATGGGCGAGACGTGGTACCAGGGGACGGCGGATGCGATTTTTCAAAATCTCAATCTTATCGACGACACCAAGCCGGACCTGGTCGCGGTCTTCGGCGCGGACCACATCTACCGGATGGACATCCAGCAGATGATCGAGTTTCACATGGATCGCAAGGCGGCTGTCACGGTAGCGACTCTGCCGGTGGCCGTGGACGAGGCGAATCAATTCGGGATCGTTCAGGTTGATTCGGGCCTGCGCGTTTCAAGCTTCGTGGAAAAGCCCGACAATCCGCCCCAGATGCCCGGTGCGCCGGGGCGTTCACTGGCCTCGATGGGCAACTACCTGTTCAATCCCGAAGTGCTGCGCGAGGCGCTGATCGAGGATTCGATCACGGAAAGCAGCAATCACGATTTCGGCCGCGACCTTATCCCGGCGTTGATCAATCGGGTGCCGGTTTACGCGTACAATTTCATGACCAATCGCATCCGCGGCGACTCCGAGCTCAATCTGAGCTACTGGCGGGACGTGGGAACCCTCGATACGTACTTCGAGGCCAACATGGACTTGCGCGACGCGCGCCCGCATCTGAACCTGTACAATCCGTACTGGCCGCTGCGTACCGCATACTTCGATCAGCCGCCGGCGAAATTCGTCTTCGACGAGAACGGGCGGCGCGGGCTGGCGCTTCATTCGGTGATCTCGGAGGGATGCATCGTGTCGGGCGGCGCGATTCGCAATTCCGTGCTCGGACGCTCGGTATTCGTCCATTCGTACAGCCTGGTCGAGGACTCGGTGATCATGGACTATGTGGAGATCGGGCGCCGCGCGAAAATTCGCCGCGCGATCATCGACAAGAATGTCTACGTTCCCGAGGGCGAGGAGATAGGATACGACCTCGAGCGCGATCGGCAGCGATTCTTCGTCACTGATTCGGGCCTGGTCGTGATTCCCAAAGGTCCCAAGCGCGAACGATCGGTGTTGTAGAGAGCGCCGCACACGATGCTATCCGCGCCTTCATCAGCAAGTCCCGAGCTCGATCGCCGCGAATCGCTCGATTCGGTGGGCGATGTGTTGAAGCGCGGCGCCGCTCCGGCCGGCTCGGCTAACGGCGCGACGAAGCCGGACTTTCCGCTCTCTCGTGGAATCCCGAAGACCACGCGCATCCGGCTGGGCCTCAAGGATCGGCTGATCTTCTGGCTGATGGTCGCTGCGTTGCACGCGCTCAGCCTCCTCCCCGACTTCATTCTCTACAAATTGGGAGAGGCAGGCGGTCTGATGTTCTATCGCTTCGACCGCCGTCACGTGCGAATCGGAATCCGCAATCTCGAGATCGCGTTCCCCGAACTCAGCGACGCACAGCGCGGCCGCATCCTGCGCGCGTCCTACATAAACCTTGGCCGGACCGGCGCCGAGTACGTTCGGCTGGGCGGATTCTTCTACCGCCGCCTGGCGCGCCGCGTCAGCTACAACCGGCTCGACATCTGGAACAATCTGACGCCGAAATACCCAGGCAAGGGCGCGCTCATCCTGACTGCGCACTTTGGCGGTTTCGAGCTGCTGCCGGCGGGCCATGCGCTGCACGGATTCCAGATCAGCCTGGTTCATCACACGCAGCGCTTTCTGGCCGGCGACGCCCTGGTGACATTCATCCGCGAGCGGGTGGGAGTGCAGATCATTCGCAAGCATACCGCGGCGCGCGAGATGCTGCGCGGGCTCAAGCGCGGCGACATAATCGGCATCCCGCTCGATCAGAACGCCAAGCGCTCCGAGGCCATCTGGGTGCCGTTTTTCAACCAGCTGGCCGCCACCCCCAGTGGCTTCGATCGCCTCGCAATGATGGTGGGTGTGCCGGTGCTGCCCGTGTTTATCGTGCGCCAGCCCGACGGCCGCAGTCACGTGATTGAACTCTTCGAGGAGATCCCGCAGCAGCGGACCGGCGACCGTGACGCCGACGCGCTGGTGAATACCGCGCGCTATCAAAAGGCGATCGAAGAGATGGTCAGAAAGTATCCCGAGCAATGGTTGTGGACGCATCGCCGCTACCGCACCCGCCCGGTAAGCGGCACCCCGTCACTGTACGACTAGCAGTCAGGCAGCAGTTCCAGGGGCGCCGGCGATCGGACGGAGCATCAGCAGGACGCCTATTGCGATTGCCCACGCGGCGGCGCCGCCGATTAGCGGAATTGCTCCGCCGCCTGCGATCCACCATGGTATCGTCGCACGGTCGAGGATTATTTTCGGCCAAATTTTTGCTCCCAGCACGAAGCCGCTGTGCAGCCCGATCGAAAAATACACACTGCCCGTGAGGATATACGCTTCGCCGAGAACGATCCCGAGTAGGAACAGGCCGATCACGGTGGGAATCGCGATTTCGGGATCGGTGAATTGGTCGATGCTGTGCGCGAGCGTGATCAATCCTGCCGCGGGTTCGTAGCCGGTGACATAGAAGCGCGCCGGAGAGCGGATGAGATGCGCGACGGCGTAGATGGCGGCGCTTGAAATCAGCGCGACCCGCTTGCCGAAGTCGCCTTTCATGCCGCCGAGTAGAAACGCGCGGAAGAATCCTTCCTCGATGATCGCGATCACTATCGCCGAGAGAAAATATTTCGGGATCAGCGCTGCGGCCGCTCCGCGATCGCCGATTCCGCCGCCGCTACCGCCGGCCGCCAGCGCGAGCGCGAATAGAATCGCAATCGCGCAGATTGCCACGCCGAGACCGCGCATCGCGCGGATGATGCTCGGCGCCGCCGGATGACTGAAGCCGCGGCTCAGCAGCGATGCGAGATTCAGGTCGCGCGCGGCCCAAATCATCGCGATCAACAGCGTCGCCATCACGGTCCGATCGAAAATTCGGGGAAACGGAAAGCGCCATCCCGCAGCCGATAATCCAACCGCCGCGAGCGGTGCGAGAACGATCGCGGCGACGATCCCTACGACCAGCACGAGCGCGAATCTCGCCGTGAATGACATCGCCGCGCGCGGGTGAACGTCGGAACTCAGCTTGGACGCTCCGGATCGAACTGCGGCTCGAGCATCACTTCGACCGGGCATGCGCCCGCGGGAGAGTTCACGATCTGCATCACGGCCTGGGCAACGTCGGCCGTCGAAAGCATCGCCGCACGGTCCAGGCGCTTGTTGTTCGGAATCAGCGCGGTATCGACCAGGCCCGGAACGATCACCGCGAGCTTGAGCCCGCTTTGACGCAACTCGCTGAATGCCGCGCGCGTGAACGCGATCAGCCCGGCCTTGGTCGCGGCATAGACGGCCTCGCCGGCGGGCGCCTTGATCGCGGCCGAGGATGCGAGGTTGACGATCGTGCCGGCGCCTCGCGCGGCCATCGCCGCGGCGGCCATCCGCGTAAGCGCGATCGGCGCGCGCAGATTAATCGCGATCATGTGATCGAGATCGACCGGACGCATCTTGAGCAACGGCGTTCGCGGCGGAGCCCAGCCGGCGTTGTTGACCAGCACGTCGATATGCCCGTAGCAATCGAGCGCGGCGCCAATCAGATGGTCCGGCGCTTCGTCGATCGCCAGATCAACCAGAACAATCAACGCGCGCTCCGGCGGCAGCCCGGTCTGCGAGCGGGTTTCTTCGAGTTCATCGCGCGAGCGAGCGGCCAGGCATAGCGAGTAGCCCGGCCGCGCGAGTTCGAGCGCAACCGCGCGTCCGATACCGCGGCCGGCGCCGGTAACAACCGCGACGCGGGCATCGGCGCCGCCCCGGGGCGATGTCCCGGCGGCGGTCATTGGGATACAACTTGCACTGACGTAGTCGCTCGCACAGACTGACGATAATATCCGGGCGGATGGGGAAGGGACACCGCATCCGGGCTCGGGGGAAGCAGGCGCAGATGAATAGCCAGGTTTTCCGCGAGTACGATATCCGCGGCATCGTCGCAGACGATTTCGACGACGACTTCGTGGTCGATCTCGGGCGCGGCTACGCCACCTTGTTGCATCGCGCGGGGAAAAAAACGATCACGCTCGGCCGCGATTGCCGGCTGTCGTCAGAGCGCTTGCGCGATCGGCTGGTCGAGGGTCTCCTTTCCGGCTGCATCAACGTGGTTGACGTCGGCGTGGTGCCGACGCCGCTGCTTTATTTTTCCGTGCTGAGCTGGAAGATGGACGGCGGCGCGATGATCACCGGCAGTCACAACGCGGCCGAGTACAACGGGTTCAAGCTGGGCGTAGGATCGACGACGATTTACGGCGCGGAGATTCAACGGCTGCGCGAAATAATCGAGCGGCACGATTTTGTCACGACCGGCGCCAAAGGCTTGCTCTCTGAGCGCCCGGTGATTCCCGACTACAACGATTTCATCCTGTCGCAGTTCAAACTCACGCCGGGACTCAAGGTCGTCGTGGACGCGGGCAACGGATGCGGCGGCGTGGTCGCGGCTCCGTTGATGAAGCGGCTCGGCCTCGAGACCTTTGAACTCTACACCGAGATGGACGGGCGGTTTCCCAACCATCATCCCGATCCTACGGTCGAGGAGAACATGCGCGATCTGATCGCGGCGGTGAAAAAGCATCGCGCTGCGATCGGCATCGCGTATGACGGCGACGCCGACCGCGTCGGTGCGGTGGACGAGAACGGAAAGATCGTATGGGGCGACGAGCTGATGGTCGCGTTCTCGCGGGCGGTTCTGCGCGAGCGTCCCGGCGCGACGATTATAGGCGACGTGAAATGCTCCAAGCGGATGTACGACGATATCGCGCGCCACGGCGGTCGGCCGATCATGTGGAAGACGGGCCATTCGCTCATCAAGAGCAAGTTGAAGGAGGAGCACGCGGCGCTGGCGGGCGAGATGAGCGGGCACATGTTTTTCGCCGACCGCTACTTCGGCTTCGATGACGCGATCTACGCCTCGTTCCGCATTCTTGAAATCTTGAGCCGCGAGGGACGCGGCCTCGGCGCGATTCTCGCCGATCTTCCCGAGAGCCACTTCACGCCGGAGATTCGCGTTAACTGCCCCGACGATCGCAAATTCGACGTGGTGCGGCGGGCGGCCGAGTTTTTCCGCAAGCACTATGAAGTCATCGACATCGACGGCGTGCGCGTGAATTTTGCCGACGGATGGGGCCTCGTGCGCGCGTCGAATACGCAGCCCGCGCTAGTGACGCGCTTCGAAGCTACCAGCGAAAAGCGATTGGCCGAAATTCGCGCGCTGTTCGACGCCAAACTCCGCGAACTCGGCGCGATCTGACCCGATGGCTCGAACTTCCACGCCGCAGCGCGCCTCAGTGCTGATTATCGCGGGCGGCCGCGGCACTCGCTTTTGGCCTGCGAGCCGCGAGGCAAGGCCCAAGCCGCTTTTTTCAATCGACGGTAAGACCAGCCTGCTCGCCGATACGATTGCGCGTCACGTCCCGCTCATTCCGCGCGAGCGGATTTTCGTGCTGGCCGCGGCGGCGCATCAGGCGCCGTTTCGGCGTGCGATCCGTGGCTTGATTCCCCCGGACAACTTGCTCGTTGAACCCGACGCGCGCGGCACCGCAGTGGCAATCGCCTACGGCGCCGCGATCATCAAGCACCGGCTGGGCGAGGGAATCATCGCCGCGGTCGCGGCAGATCATTACATCGCGACCGCCGCCCAATATCGCCGCACGCTCGCCGATGCGATCCGTCTCGCCGCCGCGAACGATTCGATCGTCGCTGTCGGCATTACTCCGACCCGGCCCGAAACCGGCTACGGCTATCAGAAGATCGGTCCAAAGATCGGCGCCGGATTCAAGATCGAAAAGTTCATCGAGAAACCCGCGCTCGCAATTGCGCGCCGGATGGTGCGCAGTGGGCGGTACTTGTGGAATGCCTCGATGTTCGTCGCGTCGACGCGGACGCTGGCGCGGCAATTCGCCGAGCATTGCCCGGCGCTCGGCGAGGCGGCCGAACGGCTCGCGCTAACGCCGCGAACGAAACTCGCGCGCGCCTACGGGAAGCTGCGGTTCGATTCGTTCGATCGCGTGATAATGGAGAAAAGCACCAACGTGCTGGGCGTGCGCGCGCGATTTTCATGGCATGACGTGGGATCGTGGGACGGGCTGTGGGATGCGGTCGGCGGATCGGACGGCAACGTGCTGCGCGGCAACGTGATCGCACTGGATTCCGAGCGCGTGCTGGCGTATCCGGATTCGCGCCTGATGGTGCTGTTTGGCGTGCGCGATCTGATCGTCGTCGATACCGGAGATGCGATCCTGGTTGCGCACCGCGAGATGTCGCAACACGTCCGCCGCGTCACCGAGGAGCTCGAGCGCCGCGGCTTGCAGCGCTACTTGTAGTCAGTCCAGCGCCAGCGCGTCGCACTTGAGCGCGAGCTTGCGCAGTTCGCGTTCTCGATCGTCATCCTCAATAGCCAGTTGAAGCAGCTGCTCCGCGACGGCTTCCTCGACTGACTCCCACTTCATTGCATTGATGCGCAGTTCGGCCGCCAGCGCGCCGATTTCCTCCAGGTCGCCGCTTAGGCGCGCCCAGTTGTTCGAGCCGTCATGCAGGGCGGTTTCCGGCAGTTTCGCCCATACGTTGCGATCGGCGAGAATCGAGTGAATTACTTTGACGTGAAATTCCTCCTTTTCGGCCAGCGCCTCGACCCCGGTCTTGATATTCGGCGAGGTAAGCGCGGCGTGCCGCTTCAGGCGATCGACCAGCCCCTGATTGCGGCCGGCGAGCACGGCCAGTTCTTCGAGCAGCTCCGCCCGCGCCGAAACCGGCGAAAACATTCTCTGAAAAAATCCCATAGCAGTAGCCATCTCTCCCACCCGATGCGCTTTGTTGTCATGCAGATGCGCACCGCGCGCCGGTGCATCGCGACAATAGCTATCGGCGTCGAGGCGGGGTCTGTCAAGGGAAGCGGCGGACTCGGTTAAGAATTGAACAGCGCGCGCACCAGCGACGATTCGCGCTTGAAGAATCCCTGCGTGTGGTATGAATCCTCCAGCCGCAGCAGGGCGTAGTCCAGATAGTGCCCAACTTCATGCATCAGCGTTCGCACGAACGTCTTCGGCTTGACGACGTCGTGGCGCTGCGCCGTGCGCATCCAGAGCACGATGTACGGCGGCCTTCGGATCCGCCGATCGTATGGATAGAACAGCCCGTGCAGCTCGCCGCGCTGATTGCGAGGGCGCACGCCGCGAACCTCCACGCTGACGGGCGCAGTCGCCATCCCCCGGCATATCTCCGCGGCCAACGCGCGCGCGCAGGTCGTGCATGCCGCAGGGTTGCCGCTCTCGAGCACGCGCATAAGAGTGGCGAGCGAGTCGCGGGCCGCATCGCTGGGGACATAGTCGTAGCGCTCGACGGTGTCGCTCTTCAGCCAGGTGCGCTGCGCGCGCGAGGAGAGCCGGTAAAAGAACGACGGCAGCCGCGTCTCGGAATCGGTGCGAAGTGTCAGGCCGGTAGCCACCACCCCTCCATTGCCGGATACTCACTTCCGGCGCCACATCCTCGCGATTATCATCACCGCAATAGCCACAAGGGGCAAGCACTATGCAACTGACTACCGTCGAAATCTCAAAACCCGCGGACTCCAACGTGATCGTCGGCCAGGCGCACTTTATCAAAACCGTCGAAGACGTTTACGAGGCTCTGGTGCAGGCGGTCCCCGGAATCAAGTTCGGGCTGGCGTTCTGCGAGGCATCGGGTCCATGCCTGATTCGGCGCACCGGCACCGACCCCGCGCTGGAACAGTCGGCGGTCGAAGCGGCTTCGGCAATCGGGGCAGGACACGTGTTCGTCGTGATCCTTGGCAACGCATTCCCGGTCAACGTGCTCAATCAGATCAAGTCGGTGAGCGAAGTATGTACGGTCTTTTGCGCGACGGCGAACGCGGTTCGGGTGATCGTTGCGGAAGAAGGAGGCGGACGGGGCGTGGTCGGGGTAATCGACGGCAGTTCACCCAAGGGTGTCGAGAGCGCGAGCGATCAGGCCGAGCGGCGCGCGATGCTACGCCGCTTCGGCTACAAGCAATGAAGCAGGGGTGACCCCTGCACCCAATGTTAAGGCCGCGCTCCGTTGTCGCGCGCGGCCCCTGCCAATGGCTTAACACTGCGCTGCCGTCGCCACGGCCAGGGGTGACCCCTGCACCCGGTATTTAAACAAAGATGCGGGCGGAGTTTATCCTGAGTACTCGAAGGACCCTGTTAGAACAGGTTAACGGGAGAAGGTTGCCCTTCCTTTTCCGTCATTCTAGAGCGAAAGTTGCTGTAGCGAAGAATCCCGGTTCCTTCCTAGCCTCTCTGTGTCGGGAGAGGCCGCGCCTGCGGCGCGGGTGAGGGTGCGGATTTTACGGGAGGTGCCACGAGCACACGGCAGCCGGGCATGACGCCGCTCAGGTACGCAATCCCACGATGCTCGCCCTTGATCCGCGAAATAACCATATGCATAATCAACCAAAGAGTGATCAAGCGAGCGCATGCCACGCTGGCTTTCCAAGGTCCTGACGCGCACCCGTGCGCTTGCGGCTGCACGCAACGTTCTGTTTACGCTGAAGGCCCGCAGAGAATTGGCTGGCTTGGAGCTCGGCTTGGACGAAGAGGACGCGTGCGAGGTGCTGGCCAAATTGACGGTCGAGGACTCGGCCGGTCGGGTGGCGTCAGCGGCGACCGGCGAGTGGATGTACCTGTTCAAGCCGCAGGTCTCCGAAATGATCCTCTACGTAAAGCTGATCCTGAGGAACAACTGCGTGGTGGTTTCCTTTCATGAGGACGAGGATGGCAGCCATTAAGACGGCGCGTAGCCCTAGCGCGTCCCGGGCACGCCGCGGGCGCGTCCTGCCCGACGATGCCTGTCCGACCTGCGGGACCAAGATGGTGGAGAAGCGCGGCACTCTACGTCTCCCGGTCAACGGCGAGGAGACTTCGGTACAATCTGCACGTTTCCTCGGCTGCCCCAAGTGTGGGGAGATCGTTCTCCGGTTCCAGGACTCCAAACGGCTCCATGAGGATGCGATCGCGATCTACCGCACGAAACACGGACTTTTGTCTGCCGACGAAATCCGCGTGATCCGCGAACGGCTCGGCCTCACGCAGGCGAACCTCGCGCGCCTCCTGCGACTCGGTGCGAATACGGTGTCCCGCTGGGAGTCGGGCCGAAACGTCCAGACCGCGGCGATGGACATACTGCTCCGGCTCATCCGGGATTTGCCCGGCAGCATCGATTACCTGCGCGGCCATCCGGCCTGACCGATCAATCCAATGCCACTTCTGCGTATTCGTGAGGTGAAAGTTCTTGAAGGCTTCAAATTGAGGCTGGCGCTGACCGATGGCTCTGTAATCGAACGCGATGTGTCACGGTTGCTGGCCGGCCCGGTATTCGAGCCCATCCGAAAGGATCCGGCGGTTTTCGCAAAGGTGCGCGTCGAGGGCGGGACGGTGGTGTGGCCAAACGGGGCCGACCTCTGCCCCGACGTTTTGATCTGGGGCGGCGCCCCTCCCGAAGAGGTGATTTTGTTGCTATTGACAGTCACGCGCATTCCTGCTAATATCTGATGCATGATGACTTACGAACAGTTCAACAGGGCGTTCGCGACCGATGAAGCCTGCAAGGAATACATCGTCGCCAAGCGCTGGCCCGATGGCGTTCGCTGCCCGCGCTGCAACCGGAAAGAGCGAGTCTATGCGGTCAAGACTCCGTTCCGTTGGACCTGCTGCAACAAAGATTGCGGCGGTCGCTCCGGCTACCGATTCAGCGTAACCACTCACACAATCTTCGAGGATACAAAAATCTCTTTGCGAATTTGGTTTCAGATCGGCTACTTGATGTGGACCGCGAAGAAGGGGCTTAGCTCCCTGCAAGTCCGGCGCGTCATCTTCGGCGAAGATTCGGGAACCGACTGGCGCACCGCTTGGTACATCTGCCATCGCTGGCGCGCCGCGATGAAAGGTGATGCGTTTCCGCTCGATGGCGAAGTCGAAGTTGACGAAACCTTTATCGGCGGCAAGGCGCACAATATGCACGCGAAGGATCGCAAGGTTGCCGCGCTCACTGGCACCAAAGGGAAAGTCGCGGTCATCGGCGCAATCGCGCGCAAGGGAATGGTAGTCGCCAAAGTGATCGAGAATACCGACACTGCGACATTGGATAGTTTCGTTCGCCAGACCGTCTCCAAGGGCGTGAAGCTGATCGCGACCGATGAACATTCGGGATACCGGCTGCTCGGAAACTCGCTGCCGCATCGCGTCGTTCGGCATAGCGCTGGCGAGTATGTGGTCGGTAGCACTCACACAAACACAATCGAAGGCTTCTGGAGCCTGTTCAAGCGCGGTATCATCGGGAGTTATCACAAGATCAACAAAGAGTATCTGCCGCTCTACGTGAACGAGTTCGCTTGGCGCTACAACAATCGAAAGAACCCGAACGCATTTGCCGATTTGATTACGACGTGCAGTAACTAGCGGGCACGCCATCGAATCGCTAAAGTATCGGGGTGACTTCCACAAAGCGAAGTGGCCGACCGGCCCGCAAAAGAAAAAAGTACGTACCGAGCGAGCAGCAGTGCGCCAGCGACGAAAAGTTGCGCGAGAAACTCCGCAACTTCGATTTAAAGGTTTTTGATCGCGCCCTCGCACGTGCATTGAATCCGAAGAGCGGGGACGGCTAGTTGTTTGTTTTTTTGCTCTCAAGAAACTGCTTAATCGCCTCTATAAATCTCGGACGTTCTTCCACAGGCATCGTCGCCAAGTCTTCCTCGATAGCATCGATAAATCCTCGCGGATCGAACTCAACGAACCTCGGCTTCGAAATGATATTGACGAATTGAGCGCGCAAAAGCGGGAAGAACTCTTTAACGTCGCGCTCGCCGCGAAGGTGATACGCCAGCGTGGTGGCGCACAAATCCGCCACTTGCAAAGGGCGAGATTCGTGCGAGTGACCGAAGTAGATAGGTGGCCTAATATGGGCAATGTGCGGTTCAGGCAATGACGGATCGATCTCGCTGAGCGGTATTCTGCCAAGAAGTATCCGCGTTGCCTTAAGGACGTTTTTCAGATTATTTTCCTCAACCGCCTTATCTGAAATCCAGAGGACCTGCTCGGCGGGCATCGTGGTGTGAACGTACCGATCCACTTGCATCAAACAATCGCCGAAAGCACTCGTATAGGCAGTGGATTGGCTTGTGGATGGAGGCTCTGCGGAGGGAGGCTCCGATAGCTGATTGCAAAAATACTCGTATCCAGGCCGATTGTACGCAGCCGCAAAAATGGGGACCTTGTGCTGATACAAAAGAGCCAGAGTGCCCTGCCAGATCGCCTTAGCCGCCCGCGCGCGCCGTTCGTGCTCTTCACTGGGGTGAGTTCGCGCTGCCCTTATGTCGCGCGCGAGCCGCGTGCCCTTCAGCTCGTATTTTGTCGGATCAATCTCTTGAGCGCGGAGCAATTCTTCGAGATCCGCCTCTAATTCTGGCTGTTGCTGATCGACGTTCAGCATGATCGCTGCTACCACGGTATTCCGCTCTTCTTCTTGATTGCCGGTTCCCGACTCATCTGAAAATGCGACTCTCACGGCTGCCTCCTCGCCGAGCCGAGCGAAAAGACAACGCGGCAGCTTCGGCGCAATCATGGTGCACCGTCCGACTGTCTATTGCAACAAAATCCCCTCCCGAAGAGGGAAAGCAGCCGGCACATCCGCCGCAAGCGTGACCCGGCTGAGCGTGCAGTTGAGGCAGCAGCATCGATCGGCGGCGGACGGCTAGGGCGTGGTTACGAGGTGACCCGTTTTCGCTTTCGCGTCGTAGGGCCGTATGCGGATTTCGACGGTGCGGCCAAGCGCCATAAGCCAAGCCGTGAGCCGGTCGATGGTCACGCTCTCCATGCGCCCACGCAGCACCTTGGATAGCGTAGGCTGATCCGTCCCGCAGCGGCGCGCGGCCTCCAACTGTGTGAGTTTGCGCCGCTTGATGGTTTCGCCGATGGCGGTGATGAGTCTGCTTTTCGCCATGAGTTCCGCCGCTTCAGCAGGCGTAAAGCCAATGTCAGCGAACACGTTGCCGCTGCTCTTTGGCGGCGAAGGCTTCTTCGGGGTCATTTTTTTAATATGGTATATTTGCCATATCCTTTCAAGTCGCCGTCGCGCATGGCGGCGATGCGGGCGGGGAAGGGAGGCGATGGATCTGGCGTCGAGACGCGGCTAGCCTTGTAGCTGAGGCAGAAGCATCGATGGGCGGCGGACGGAGGCGCGCCGGTAATCGCCCGCGTCGCTTGCTTATGCGCCGCGCCCGATTCGGCGCTTCAAGTCGAAGCGCCGACAATAGACGGCGAAACGGTCGAACGCTTCAGCAGGGTCGATCCCGAACATCTCCAGCGTGTACCGATGGACGCCATGCTTCTCGCGTCCGTTTTCCGCCATAAACTTGCGCATCCGCGCGTCCGCCTCGTCCGTGAGATCCATCCCGAAGTGCGAGTAGATGCGGCCCACGCATCCCATCGGATCTGACAGCAGGTCCTCGTATTGGACGTCGAAGAAGCGGCTTGCGTTGCCGGCGCTGCGGTCCCTGACCGCGATCGCACGGTCCAGAACCCGCGACCAGAAGTCGAATTGGTCTCGCCCCACGGCGTGCGGATCGATGCCGTCGCAGGAGGCGGCGCGCAGCGTGCAATGGAGGCTGGCGGCTGAGCCGATGACCTCGAGCGGGTCGCGGTGAGTCTGCACGATGAGCGCGTCGGGAAACACCTCGAGCAGCGCGTCGAGCGCGATTAGATGGGCCGGCGACTTGAGCACCCATCGATCCCCCGGGCATCGCGACTGCAGATGCTGAAGGAAGTCGCGTTGAAAGCGATAAGTCGGCCGCATGTCCTGAAGCTCGAGCCAGTGCTCGTAGGACGGGACGTTGTACATCGCTTCGAACTGCATGCTGTGGAAGTCCATCGCGTGGATAAAGAGGCATTCCTGGGGCAGGCGCGCGGAGACAGGGTGGATGGCGTCCCAACCGGGGACGGCGCGCTTCATCGCTTTGAAGCGCTGCTCGACCTCCTCGATGCGGGGATCGCTGTAGTAGGTGGCGGTCTCGGGCGGCGGACACGGCATGGCCACCTCCCAAGTCATAGGCGAGCGATGAGCAGGGTCCTGGGCGAGCAGCCCAAAGAGGAGCGTGGTCCCGGTGCGCGCCATCCCGATAACGAACAACGGTCTGTGGATCTCTTCTGCCGCAACTTGCGGATTGCGTTTGCGATGATCGAGGACGCGCAGCCGGTTGGCCAGAAGCGCTATGAACTCGCGGCGGGCCGCGGCGCGTCCCAACGGGTTCAAGCGGCTTTCCCGTTCCAGAGACTCAGTCAGCGTGCGCAAACCGGCGCGGAAGCGGTCGGGGCCGAAGTCTCCGAGCCCGGTCTCCTGGTGCGCGGCCTCGATCAGCGAGGCGGGATCGAGAGCCGGGCGCGCGAAGCTCAATCTCTGCACGGTGCGGACGGCCGCGTTGATCAAGCGATACCGCAAGGGGCGATGCGGCCGCCATTGTTGGCGCGCTCGGGTGCTGCCCAGCGTCGCCGACTTTTCGACCGGATTTTTCATTTTGAAACCCGATTCAGACTGCCGCCAGGACCGCGCGGTTTGCAAACGCAAAGTTTGAGGCGCGATGGATCAGGCGACGGGACGCGGTTAACCTTGGAGATGAGGCAGCAGCATCGATGGGCGGCGGACGGCGGGCGCAATCGACAGCGAATCCGGGCAAAAGGAAACGCCGCGATTGGCGAATCCGCGGATGGCGCGTGCGAAATCTCGCCGCCGGCGGATTGCTCCTGGTCTTCTTCGCGTGCGGATTCTACCTGGCGCAATTGTACGGCGAGATCTCCGCGCTGATCGAGAATCGGCGCGCCGCGCTAACCTCCGCGATCTTCTCCGCGCCGTTTCCGATCCGCCCCGGCGACGAGCTGGAACGGGTCGGACTGATCGACCGGCTGGCGCATTTGAGCTACTCGCAGGTGGCGGCGGCTAATGCTCCGGGCGAGTACACCCGCGCGCCGGATGCGATCGCGATTTACCTGCGATCGTTTCGCGCCGGCGCGAAGGAGTATCCCGCCGAAATGGTGCGTGTGAGCCTGGACGGCGGGCGTATCGCGGGCGTTGCCGACGCGTTCGGCGTCGCCAAGTCCGACGCGATGCTCGAGCCTGAGGTGATCGGCAGGCTGCTGCCCGGCGCGCCCGCCGAGCGCGTCGAGGTCCAAATTGACCAGCTGAAGCCATATTTGGTCAAAGGACTGCTGGCCAACGAAGATCGCTTTTTCTACTACCATCCGGGAATCGATCCGATCCGCATCGTCGAGGCCGCCATTTCCGACGTTAGGGCGCATCGCCTGGTCCAGGGCGCCAGCACGATCACGCAGCAACTGGCGCGGACCTTTATGGAACGCCGCGAGCGCAGCTTCGGCCGCAAGTTTCACGAACTGGCGGTCGCCGCAGTGCTCGAAATCCGGCTGCGCAAAAGTGAGATCCTCGAGCGCTATATCAACGATGTGCCGATGGGCGAATACGAGGGCGGGCCTATCGACGGGTTGCCGCAGGCGGCGCGATATTTTTTCAACAAGGACCTGGCCGAGGTGACCCCGGCGGAGGCCGCGACGCTAATCGGAATGATCCAGGCGCCGACGCTGTACGATCCGCGGCGCCGGCCCGAGGCTTGCCGCAAGCGGCGCGACGTGGTGCTCGGAGTGATGATGCGGGCGGGCGCGATCGACGACGCGAGCTACGCGGCGGCGGTTGCCGCGCCGATTCAAATCACCAAGCCGCCGGGACTGCGCCGCGCGCCGTACTTCACCGACTATGTGACCGCGTTCGTGGTTAAGATTCCCGGCTTCGACGGCAATCTGGAGGGACTCAAGGTTTACACGACGCTCGACACCGAACTTCAAAGCGCCGGCGTCGACGCGGTGACGGAAAATCTCGCGCAGCTCGAAAAGAACCATCGCCGCCTGCGCCGCACGAAGATCGACGGCAAGCTGCAAACGTCGATGGTCGCGCTGGACGCCGACAGCGGCGCGATTCGCGCGATGATTGGCGGGCGCGACTACTCCGAGAGCCAGTTCAATCGCGCCGCCAACGCCCAGCGCCAGCCCGGGTCGGCATTCAAGCCGATCGTCTATCTGGCCGCGCTCGATCCCGACCGCGCGCCGTTCTCGCCGCCGCTCACGCTGGCGTCGACGCTGCCCGACGAGCCGATGACATTCAACGGATGGACGCCCGCGAACTTCGAGCGAAATTATCAGCCGCAAGTGACGGTGGCGGAGGCGCTGTTCGAATCGCTCAACGTGCCGACCGCGTACGTCGGCAACCGGCTCGGCACCGGGACGATAGTTCGCACGGCGCACGAGATGGGTATCCACGAGAATCTTCCCGCGGTGCTGCCGATTTCGATCGGCGCAGACGAGACCACGCTGCTCGAACTCACCTCCGCCTACCAGGTTTTTGCGACCGAGGGTATCCAGTCGCCGCCGTACGCCGTCGAGGCGGTGGTCGATGCCAAGGGCCATCTTATCTACCATCACGCGGACGAGGAGAATCGGGTGATTCGTCCCGCCGTCGCGTATCTGATCACGGGCGCTCTCAAAGCCGTACTGCGCTATGGAACCGGCGCGAGCGCGGGCCGGATGGGGCTGGATTTTCCGGCGGCGGGCAAGACCGGGACGACGCAGGACTACAAGGACGCGTACTTCATCGGCTACACGCCGGCGATAGTATGCGGCGTTTGGGTCGGCTTCGACGAACCCGAGAGCCTAGGATTGACGGGAGCGCAGGCGGCGCTGCCGGCGTGGGTTCAGTTCATGCAGGATGCGGTGGCGGCGGAGCCGCAGGATTTTCCCGAGCCGTCGGGAATTACGATGGCCACGATCGATCCCGAATCCGGCGGTCTGGCGACGCCGGCGTGCCCCCGGCAAGTCTCGCTGCCATTTCTGATTGGCACCGAGCCGACGCAGATGTGTCCGATCCACGGCGGAATCTTTGCGAGCGGGCATCCGTATCCGCCGGGGTCGGCGACGATGCCACCAGCGCCGGCATTCGCACCGCCCGCGCCGGCGCCGTCGGCGAGTCCTTCTTCATCGGACGTGTTCAGCGCGGTCGGGAAGTTCTTTCGCGGAATTTTCGCCCACTGACTCAGACGAGTTGACACGGGCGCCCGATCGGTGAATTCTTATGTGAAACTTTTTCGCCCGAGATTCGTCCAAGTTGGGCGCATCTATGGCCATCTGACGCCCGCGAATGCGGCAACTTGAGTCGGGATTCCGGAGTTCCAAGAGCCGAGTGCGTTTGCAAAAGTATCTGCATACCAGCCCCCGATGGGCGCAAAGTGCGCGCGCAGCGATTGCCCTCGTTGGACTGATCGGGCTGGTCGCGGCGAGCGGATGCATCAACGGCGAGAGTATCGAAGCGCCGGCGCACGACGGGTCCGTGGCGGACGATTCGGCAGCCGGCGGTGCCGCGTCGCGCGGCCATCAGGCCGCAATTCACCACCTCAAGGGCGCGATTCCCGCGGCGGGTGACGTGCTGATCGCGGGCGGCGCGGACGGGTCGAATCGAAGTCTCGCGGCCGCGGAGTTCTACGATCCGTCGGCGGGGCGGTTCGTCGTCACCGGCAGTGCGAGGTCGAGCCGCGCGGGCGCGTCGGCGGCGGCGCTGTCGGCGACGCAGGTGATGCTCGACGGGGGATTCAGCGGGCGCGCCGCGATTAAGAATTTTTCGCTCATCCTGGAAGGCGACGTGCTGAGCGGCGCAGAGATTTTCGACGAGGCGACCGGCGTGTTCTCGCCGGCGGGCACGATGGCCGCGGCGCGGCTGGGCGCTACGGCGACTGCGCTCAACAATTCAAGCGGCGAAATTCTGGTGGTCGGAGGCCAGGACAATTCAGGCAACGTGCTCGATACCGCGGAGCTGTACGATCCCGCCGCGCGCAAGTTCATCGCGGTCAACAACACGATGAGCGATCGGCGGATGCTTCACACGGCGACGCTGCTGCTAAGCGGCAAAGTGCTGGTGGCGGGCGGAGCGACCAATCTATCGGGCGACACGACCAGCTCCGCCGACATTTACGATCCCGTGACGAACTCGTTTACCCCGGCGACCCTCCCGATGGACCATCAACGCGCGGCGCATACCGCGACGCTGTTTCCCAGCGGGCCGCTGGCCGGCAAGGTCCTGATAACCGGGGGAGTCGGCGGCTCGAGCTTTTTTTTCAAGGACAGCAGCGCGGAGATTTACGATCCCGCGTCGCAGGAATTTATTTTGATGACGAGCTTCATGAACGAGCCGCGCTCGCTGCACACTGCCACGCTGCTAGACGACGGGAGCGTGCTGCTGGGGGGAGGATTCAGCGGCTCGGTGGCAGTCTCGGGCGGGGTGCTATCGGGCGCGTCGGGGTTGATCAGCAATTCGGCTGAGACGTTCGATCCGAACAGCGGGGATTTCACCTGCGTCGGCGGATTCAATACCGAAACGACCCGATGCAATCAATCGATGAGCGTTGCGCGCGCGGGGCATACCGCAACGTTGCTCGCGACCGGGCCGACCCCGCATCGCGTGCTGATCGCTGGTGGGATAGGGGCCGCCGATCCGGCTGCTCACGGCGCGGAGCTCCGCAGCGCGGAGCTGTTCAATCCCGCGGCGGGCGGCAGCTTCCGCGTGACCGGCGCGATGTCCAATCCGCGGGCACTCCACACCGCAACCTTACTCCGCTAGCAGCGGATTCTTTTCAGACGCCGATCACTTCGAGTGCGAGCCGCGCCTGCCCGCTCATGCCGCTGCCGGTTTGCGGATCGGCCGGGGGCTGAGCGACGCCGGCGCCGTCGGTCGCGCGGACGCGAATCATGAAATCGCCCGCGGCGTGAGGGGCGAAGCGATACTTCCACACGGTCCACACGTACGGCGAGCTGTTCGCGACGAGTTGCGCGTTGTGCCAGGTGACGCCGTCGTCCGACGACAGCTCGACGCGCTTGATTCCCGACGGGCCCGCCAATGCCCATCCATAAATATCCACCGGCGCCGTCCCTTTGGCCTTTCGATCGAAGATCGACAGCAGGCCGCCTTCGGCGCGCGGCGAGAAAAAGCCGGAGTTGACCTTGCGCCAGCAGTTATCGCTCCATCCGCGAACCTCCCAGTAGCCGAGGATTTCGTGGTCGGCGAATTCGAGCTCGGTTAACCACTTGGGCTGTTTCATCCCGTACTTTCCCGGAATGAAAATTCTGATCGGATAGCCGTGCTCGGCGGGGAGCGGCTCGCCGTTCATGAGGTACGGCAGAAAATTTTCCTCGCGCATCAGTTCGTCGACGGGCAGCACCGTGTGAAAACCATCAGCCGCGCGCATCGCGACGAACCTGGCTCCCCGCTTGACGCGCGCGCGCTCCAGGAGCGGGCGCAGTTGCACGCCGGTCCAGTTGGCGTTGCTGATAGCGGTGCCGTCGGGCGGGTTCGAGATGCATTCGAGCGTCAGCATCTCGTCTATCTTCGGCAGCTTGCGAATATCCGCGTAGGAAAATTGCAGCGGATTTTCCACCAGGCCCTTGATGCTGAAGCGCCACGAATTGAGGTTCACGGCGGGCGTACTTCCGGACGACGTCACGTAAAAATCCGAGTTCGGCGTCGGCCCGCCGAATTTCGATACGGACGCGGCCGCTCGCGCGGCTCGCATCCCGAGCGGGACGCCCGCGAGCGCGACCGCGGCGCCCGACGCGATCAGGAATTTTCTGCGCGTGATCACTCGAGCGGATCGTCAGTATCGACGCCGTCGGATTCGCTCTCGCCCGAATCGGCGGCGACGAACGGTTGGTGCGGGTTCGACGCGTCGGCGACCAGCTTGCGCGACACGATGATAAACGCGGAATGCGCGATCATCCGGAAGTGCGGGCGCACGCTCATCCCTTTTACCTGCCAATGACGAAGCAGAGTCTCGAAGCTTTCGATCTCGCCGAAATCGCTGCGCGCCTGAATCGCCTCGACCGTGTCCTTGAGCTGCACGGCGGTCGGGACGTAGCAGACCAGCACGGCGCCGGGCCGAAGGGCGGACGCCGCGACCGCGAGCGCGCGCCCCGGCTCCGCGAGATCGAGGAACATCCGATCGACGCCGGTTTCATCGAAGCCCGCGTAAAGATCGCGCAGCTTGATTGTCCAGTTGGGCGCGTCGCCGAAAAATGCGGCCACGTTCTTGCGCGCGGCGTCGGCGAAATTCTCGCGCAGTTCGTAGGAGATCACGCGGCCCGCCGGCCCCACCGCTCTGAGCAGCGCGATCGTCAGAGCGCCCGCGCCAGTGCCGCCTTCTATAACAGTCGCGCCGGGAAACACGTCGCCCCAGACCAGCAGCGGCCCGGTGTCCTTGGGATAAATCACCTGCGACGCGCGCGGCAGATGCGGGATCAGGTCGGCGTAGGTCGGGCGCAATACCAGGAATGCCTCGCCGGTGGAGAACTTGACCCGCGATCCTTCCTCGACGCCGAACAAATCGTCGGCGCGCAGCTCGCCGCGGATGAGCAGCTTCTTGCCCGCCCGCAGCATCTTCAGGTAGCGGCGCCCCTTGCGGTCGATAAAAATTACGGCGTCGTTTTCTTTCAGGCGCGAGTCCAAGGTGATTCAACGCTTGCACGCATCGCGCGCGCGGGCAACACGCGGCGCGCCATTCACTTAATTGTATGCGAAGCCCACCGTGAGTTTCGCGCTTCCTTGGGCAGGGGTGACCCCTGCACCCAATGGTAAGACAAAGATGCGGGACTTCGTCCCTGTTAGAACTTGGTTTGTCTCATCCTGAGCGCTGCGAAGGATCTCGCGCTGGCAAACTGGAACACGATCCGGTCGCGTCGGGCTATTGACTACACGACCTCGCGACCTTACCTTTGAGGATGCACCCGGCCAGATGGTATCGTCCAATGGCCGGGTCGTTTTGCGTAAACGTTGATTTAATTCCAAGTCCAAATCGGGGCCGTTAGTCCAACTCGAGAGCATTTCACGTCATGGCAGAGAAAAAAGCGAAAACCGCTGAGAAGAACGCCGGCCTCCAGCAAAAGCACACCTGTCCCAGTTGCGGAGCCGACAGCAAGGTGACCAAGTTCGCCGGCTTCGGCCGCAAGGGCTTCTACCTGGTCTGCGAGAAGAACTGCGGCTTCGTCGGACGCACGCGCTAAGCGGGCAGGGGGATTGGCGATGGGCAGAGCGCGCAAGAGCAAGACCTCCAAGCGCGAGAAGTACGCCTCGTTCGGCGATATGGCGGACGAGGCGGAGGAAGACGCCGACCTTCCCAAGGACGAAGCCGGCCGGCGGAAAATCAAGCGCCAGTACGCAGAACTGCTTGGCATCCGAATCGAGAAGCTGCGCGGAAGAATTCTCAACCGCGAACGAATCAACAAGACGATCGAGGGTATCTACTTCATCTGCGGCACGTGCCTGAAAGTCTGTCACTCGCTCGACGACGGTCTCAGCGAGGATCCCGCCAATCAGAACAATCTGTGCGGCGCATGTGCGAAGGCCCTGGCCGCGGCCAACAGCGCAGCCGCCGCGGCGGCCAAGGAAAGCGGCGGACCGTCGCGCCGATCAACCCGATCGACGCGCAAGCGCGCAGCCGCGAGCTGAGCGTACTTGTGCGCGCGACAACGAAAAGCTAAACAGGGCCGATGTCATTACAGCTGATCCGTCCCGACATCAATCTCGATTTCGTCGGGAAGCGCTATTTCTTCATCGCACTCTCGACCGCGATCAATATCGCGGCGATCGTGCTGCTCTTCACCCGCGGGCTCAACTACGGCGTCGATTTTGCCGGCGGCAGCGTGGCGCAAATCGAGTTCACCGCCCGCACCAACGGCGACGCGATTCGCGCCGCGCTCGCGCCACTGGATCTTGGCGAAGTCACCGTCCAGGACTTCGGCAAGGCCGGCCAGTCTTTTCTCGCGCGCTTCGAGGCGGTCAAGAACATCGGCAGCATCGGGCCCAGGCTCGGGACCGCGCTCGACAAAGCCTATGGCCCGGGGGTCGCGAAGGTGGTGCGAGTGGAAAGCGTCGGGGCCAAAGTCGGCAGCGATTTGCGCCGCAAGGGCTTCTTCGCGGTTATCATCGCGACCATCTTCATGGGCGTGTACATCGCGATCCAGTTCCGCCACGTGAGCTGGAGTTTCGGCGCCGGCGCTGTGATTGCGCTCATCCACGACGTGCTGGTCGTGATGTGCGCGCTGGTGATCGCGCAGTACCAGTTCGATTTGACCACCCTCGCCGCGGTATTGACCGTTATCGGTTACTCGGTCCACGACACCATCATCGTCTCGGACCGCATCCGCGAGGATTCGGCCAAGCGCCGGCGCGAGCCGATCGCATCGATCATGAATCGCGCGATCAACGAGACTCTCTCGCGCACCATCCTGACTTCGGGCACCGCAATCACCGTGTTGATCTCGCTGCTCGCGTTCGGCGGACCGATCCTGCGCCCTTCGGCGTTCACGCTGCTGATCGGCTTCATCACGGGCACTTATTCCTCGATCTATATCGCGGGCCCCGTGGTGCTGTTCTGGGAGGGCGGTTCCCGCCGCACTCGGACGGCCTCCTCGCGCGCGGCCTGAAAGCGCCGGCCAGGCTCACGATTCGCCGCTACGGGGGACGGCGTTCAGCTTGCCAACAACATTGAAAACCGGCCGCGGCATCTACGCGATCGTTAGCGCGGCGCCGCTCACGCGCGCGGCCGGCTCGGTCGTGCTGACGCTCAGCCTCGAGCGCGGGGACGGAATCGAGAGGGTTGCGCTAAGATGCCGCGTCGCGACCGGGTTGATCAGCAATGCGGATGCGGACTCGCCTGAAAAATTGATCGAGCGGATTGCGCCGTGGCTCGAGCGGGAATTCGAGCAAACGCGCGAGGCCGCCCTGAAGTCGATCCGCACCGAGCGCCACTTGCTCGAGATTTCGTTCGACCCGACAAATCCCGGCCCTTTCTGACTCACGGAGGAACCCTGCGATGGCTGTTCAATTTCGGCGCGCAACCGAATCCGATATCCCCGAGCTTTCGCGACTGGTGGCAGCGCTGGCGGCATGGGAGGAAGCGCTCGATCCGCGCGCACGTTTCGATTGGGACGGAATTCGGGATGCGCCCAACTGGCTGAATCTGGTGCTCAATCGCGAGCATCACGCGATTTGGGTCGCAAGCTCGGACGCGCGCATCGTCGGTCATCTGTGGATTCGGCTCAAACGCAACAGCGACGGCGCGATTCCCCAGTCGATCGGCTATATCAGCCAGGCTTTTATGGAGGAGGGCTTTCGAGGAAGAGGACTAATGAAGCCGATGCTGGAGCAAGCCTACGAATGGTTTCGCGATGCGGGTACCACTGTCGTCACGTTGAGCGTGCTTCATCGCAACTGGGTTGGCGCGACGGCATGGCGTCGCCTGGGCTTCAGCGATTGGCGCGAAGAGCTGCGGATGGACCTGAAACCGCGCCCGAAATAGCTCGATCGCGATAGTTTTGACCGGTCGGTAAGGGTCATATTGTCCTTGACAAACGGTCGCAATCGCCATACTAGGCTAATCAGGTCCAGTATTCTGTCAGGGAGTCGATGGGGGATGAAGTCCGGTTGACTATCGCCACGAAATCCCTATACTATACCTAATAGGTCCACTATTATTAAGCAGTGGAGCGTTTTCGACGGAACGAAGCGCAATAGATCGAGAGAGAAGATGCTGAAGAAGCCCGTTTACATGGACAATCACGCGACCACGCGCGTCGATTCGCGCGTGCTCGAGGCGATGCTGCCGTATTTCACCGAGAAGTTCGGCAACGCCGCCAGCCGCAACCATAGCTTCGGCTGGGAGGCGGAAGAGGCCGTCGATCGCTCGCGCAATCAGATCGCGGCGCTGATCGGCGCCAAGTCCAAGGAAGTCATTTTTACCAGCGGCGCCACCGAATCCGACAACCTGGCGATCAAGGGCGTCGTCGAGTTTTACAAAGACAAGGGCAACCACGTCATCAGCTGCGTCACCGAGCACAAGGCGGTGCTCGACAGTTGCCGCGCGCTTGAGAGGGCGGGCAAGGCCACGGTCACGTACCTGCCGGTCGACAAGTACGGGATGGTCGATCCCGACGCGGTGCGCCGCGCGATCACCGACAAGACGGTGCTGATCACGATCATGTGGGCCAACAACGAGATCGGCACGATTCATCCGATCGCGGAGATCGGCAAGATCGCCAAGGACAAGGGCATCATCTTTCATACCGATGCGGTCCAGGCGATTGGCAAGGTGCCGGTCGATTTCGAAAAGGCGGGTGTCGATCTCGCGTCGATAACCGCGCACAAGATTTATGGACCCAAGGGAATCGGCGCGATCTACGTTCGCTCGAAGGGACCGCGCGTGCGGCTGACTCCCCAGATGGACGGCGGCGGCCATGAGCGCGGGATGCGCTCGGGGACGCTCAACGTGCCGGGGATCGTCGGGCTGGGCGCGGCGTGCGAAATCGCGGGGATGGATATGCCCGAGGAAGCGCGGCGCCTGATCCAGTTGCGCAGCCAGCTGCAGGCGGGGCTGTTCGAACGCCTCGACGAGATTTACGTCAACGGTCATCCGACCGAGCGTCTGCCCGGCAATCTGAACGTGAGCTTCGCCTACGTCGAGGGCGAGTCGCTGCTGATGGGCATCAACGATATCGCGGTCAGCTCGGGCTCCGCATGCACGTCGGCGACGCTGGAGCCGTCGTACGTGATCCGCGCGCTCGGCATCGACGACGAACTGGCCCACAGCTCGATTCGTTTCGGGCTGGGCCGCTTCAACACGCTGGAAGAAGTCGATTACGTGACGGACCGGGTCAGCAAGGAAGTGAAGCGGCTGCGCGAAATGTCGCCGCTGTACGAGATGGCGAAAGAAGGAATCGATCTCAAGTCGGTCAATTGGAAGTCATAACACGACGTCATATCGACGCGCCGCTGCGGGAAAAAATCATGGCTTATTCGGATAAGGTTATCGAGCACTACAACAATCCGCGCAACGTCGGCAGCTTCGCCAAGGACGAGCCCAACGTCGGCACCGGCGTGGTCGGCGCGCCGGAATGCGGCGACGTGATGAAGCTGCAGTTGAAGATCAGCGACAACGGTGTGATCGAGGATGCGCGCTTCAAGACCTTCGGCTGCGGCAGCGCGATCGCAAGTTCGAGCTACGTCACCGAACTGGTCAAGGGCAAGCATATCGACGAGGCGATAACGATCAAGAACACCGTCATCGTCAAGGAACTCAACCTGCCGCCGGTCAAGATTCACTGCTCGGTGCTCGCCGAGGATGCGATCAAGGCCGCGATCGCCGACTGGCGCAAGCGCAAGGGCGACAACTCCGCCCCAGTCGAGCAAGAGCCCAGGTCGAAGGAGGCGTAGTCTTTCGTGGTGATTTCACTTTCCGAGGGCGCCGTCCAGAAGATCAAGCAACTCGTCGCCGACAAGGGCGAAGGCGCCGGGCTGCGGGTAAAGGTCGTTGGCGGCGGATGCTCGGGCTTGCAGTACCGGATGGAAATCGACGCGGCCAAAGAGCGCGACAAGGTTTTCGAGCGCGACGGGGCGCGTCTGATCGTGGACAAGAAAAGTTTTCTCTACCTCAACGGCTCCGAGCTCGACTACGGCGAAGAACTGATGTCGTCGGGCTTCAAGGTCGTCAATCCAAACGCCAAGCGCAGTTGCGGATGTGGAGAATCGTTCGTCGTATGAACGAGTGGACGTGGGGACTGCTGTCTCAAGATGATCGAATGCCCTTCATGTGGACGGCGGCAGGAGCCGCAGCTGACTTGCGCTGATTGCGGGTCGCCGCTAGCGGCGCCGCTCGATTGTTTCGCCGCGCTCGGAATCCCCAGAAAACTGACCATCGATCCTGGTGCGCTGGAGCGCCGCTATCACGAGTTGAGCCGCAAGGTTCATCCCGACCGGTTCGCCTCCAGCGCCGCCCCCGTGCGCGACGCGAGTCTGCGCGCGACCGCAACACTGACCCGCAGCTACCGCACGTTGCGCGATCCGGTCGCCCGCGGCCTCTACTGGCTCGAACTGAACGGCGAAAAGCTCTCCGAGAACAACAAACGCGTTCCGCCCGAGCTCGCCGAGCTGGTTTTCGAGGTGCAGGAGCAACTTGCCGAGATGCACGATGCCCCCGCGGACTCGGACGCGGCGCGCGAACTTGCAGCCCAGGTCGTTGCGCGGCGCGGCCGGCTTCAAACGGCGATGGATGCCAGCGTGGCCGAACTCGATCGAAATTTCGTGAAATGGGATCAGCGCGCGGATGAAAAGATGCTTACATTTGAGTTAAAGGCGATTCTTTCGGGCATCGCCTACCTGCGTACGCTGATTCGCGACGTCGATCGCGCGCTCGAGATCTCCAAGGCCGCCTGACCAAGCAACCTGACCAAGCAAAGATGTCCCGAATTTTTGGCATAGACCTCGGCACCACCAACAGCCTGATCGCCGCCATGGAAGACGGCGTGCCGCGCGTAATCGCGGTGGGCGGGAGCGACAGGGCTCTGCTGCCGAGCGTCGTCGCGATCGCGCCCGACGGCGCCATCACCGTCGGCGAACGCGCCATCGAGATGGAACCGCATCTGACCGTCGAACGCGACGGCCGCGTGAGCGCGGTCGGTTTTGCCGGCGGCGAGTACGGCGCCGTCATTCGATCCGTCAAGCGCTACATGGGATTGGGCGGCGACGAGATCGCGCCCGAAGATCGCGCGCGCTACACGTTCGCCGATCTAAGCGGCCCGGTGGTGCGCTTTCAAATCGGCAAGCGTGTCTTCACTCCCCCGCAGATCTCCGCCGAGATTCTTCGTGCCCTCAAGGACGGCGCCGAACGCGCTCTCAGCGCGGCCGGCAAAGATGAAAAAGTCGAGCGCGTCGTGATCACCGTTCCCGCCTACTTCAACGACGGCCAGCGCCAGGCCACCAAGGATGCCGGCCGTCTGGCCGGTCTCGAAGTCGTGCGCCTGGTGAACGAGCCGACCGCCGCGTCACTCGCCTACGGCTTGAACAAGCGGGCGGCCGGTAACGTCGCGGTGTTCGATTTCGGCGGCGGCACCTTCGACATCTCGATTCTCAGCATCAAGGAGGGAATCTTCGAGGTCCTCGCGACCAACGGCGATACCCATCTCGGTGGCGACGATATCGACCGCGTGATCGTCGATTGGCTGCTGGCCGAACTCCCCGACACCCTCAAGCTCGATCGCCACGTCTGGAACAGCGCTCGCATGGCCGCCGAGAACGCCAAGAAACGCCTCACCGACGTTGCCGAGACCCCTGTCGTCGTCGAACTACCCGGCCACTCGATTCGCAAGCACTTGACGCGTGGCGCCCTCGAGCGGATGGCCGAGCCTTTCCTCGCGCGCACGCTCAAGCGATGCGAACTGGCCGTTGCCGACGCCAAGCTCACCCCCGCCGACATCGAAGCTGTCGTTCTGGTCGGTGGCTCGACGCGGATGCCGCTGGTCCGCCAGCGCGTTGGCGCGATGTTCCGCAAGGAACCCTTGTGTTCGATCGATCCCGACCAGATCGTCGCTCTCGGAGCCGCGGTTCAGGCTTCTGTGCTAATGGGCATGCAGGGCGACATGCTCCTGCTCGACGTGGTTCCGCTCTCGCTAGGCATAGAAACGATGGGCGGCGTGATGGAACGTCTCATGCATCGCAATACCACTATCCCGACCAGCGTAGCTGAAGGTTTCACCACGGCTGTGGATAATCAAACACATGTTGATATTCATGTTTTGCAAGGAGAGCGCGAGCTTGCTAAAGATTGCCGTAGTTTAGCGCGCTTCAAGCTGGGGCCGATTCAGCCCCAGCCGGCGGGTGTTCCGCGCATCGAGGTCACTTTCCTCATCGATGCAAACGGGATACTAAATGTCAATGCGCGCGATGAGCGCACGGGCCGCGAGCATTCGGTCGACGTCAAGCCAAGCTATGGCCTGACGGACGATGAAATCGAGCGAATGCTCGAAGAGGCGATCGATCTCGGGGAGCAGGATCTCGAGGAGCGCCTGCTGATTTCGTACCGCAACGACGCCGAGCAAATCCTGGGCGCACTTCGAAAGCAACTCGGCGAATTCGGAGCCCTGGTCGATGCCGGCGAGCGCGCGCGCATGGACGAGGTGGTGGAGCGGCTGGAGGCGGCCCGAACCGGAACCGATCGCGACCTAATCGCAAAACTCGTCGAGGAGCTGAACGAGGTTACCACTCCGTTCGCGGAGCGGATTATGGACGCCGCTATCAAGCTGGCGCTGGAGAAGAAATCAGTGGAGGAACTTTCCTAGCAAGCTGACTTGCAACGGAAGCCGGGCGAAGGACGTATTCACGATGGGGTTCAAGTGGGATCAGGCCGAGGAAATTGCCGAAGTGCTTGCGGAGAATCATCCGGGACTGAACCCGCTCGACGCACGCTTCACTGACCTGCGTCAATGGGTCATCGATCTCGACGAATTCGACGACAGCCGCGAGGGTTCTACCGAAGCGAAATTGGAAGCCATCCAGATGGCATGGCACGAAATATACAAGGAACAGAACGAAGACGACTCTGAATAGGCGTAGGCGTGGTTGCGTCATAACTACGAGGAGGGTGGGGCGGTGGATACACGCACAATACTGAAGGCTGACAACGGAGCGAAGATGCAGGAAAAGGAAACACTGGACGAAAGATTACCGGGGCTGTTCGAGCCCGACACTCTTTTGCCCGTTCAATACTTCGAAGCGATGCGCAAGAAGCATCTGCTCGAGGGCGAAAAGCGGCTCATCCTGAGCGTGCTCGAGGACGCGATCGAATGCTTCATGAAATGCATCGATGCGTCCACCAGCAAGGGCCAGCGATTGTTCCGCGACGCCGACGAATGGATCGCGCACGAAGACAAGCGCTGGGTCTTTTCGTTCGACAACGTCTGCGACATGCTCGACATCAATCCCGAGTACATGCGGATGGGTCTGCGCAAATGGAAGGAAAAGCGCCTTGACGCGCTCGTGCGCCAGCGCGCCGCGCTCGCCCTCGAGGCCGAGCGCGCTGCCGCCGAGCCTGCGATACAGCCTGCGGCTGCTGCGGTCGCGCCCTCTGCGGTCCACGCGCCCGCAGCCGCGGTCGCAATTCAAAAGCGGGCCAAAGTCGCCGCCAAACCGGCGCGGGTCAAGCGCCGTGCCGAGCGCGTGCGGATCACCAAGCGCTCCGCGCGCAAACTGCGCAAAGCGCGCGCGCGCGCATAAGACAGGAAAGAAGTGACGACGGTCGCAACCGCGACCGTCGTCGCATTGCAATCGTAAAGCGGCGCGAGTGTCATCGACACGCGCGCCGCTTTTGTCTTGCCAATCGCGGCCGTACCTCGTAGCGTTTTACCGCAACCGTCATTTCGGCTCCGCGATGCCCCTGCGAACCAAAATCGAATGTCCCAGCTGCGAGGCCGACGTGGTCATCAAGCGCGGCGGCGTATGCCCCAACTGCGGCGCGGGCATCACCGCCCATGTCGCCCGGGTCCGCGCGCGCGAGAGGCGCATCGAGCAGGTCGTAGCCGTCGTTGCCACGGTTCTGGTCGTCGGCCTGGTCGTGGTGACCAGCGGTGCGACCCTGCTCGAGGGAATAGCGGTCTACGCGATCGTCGGCGCCGTCGTGTACTACCTTGCGCGGCGCACCTTCGTCTGATTTTTCGTTTTTTGGTCTTCCACTGGCGCGCGTCTGAACGTTCGTTTATTTTTTGAACCCGCTCAACCTTCGTCTGACGGATCGTGTCTGAACGTTTGTTTATTCCACGCCGCCCAAATCTGAACATGCGTTAACCTGTTCTCTCCGTTGACGTTTTTCGTTTTTTATTTTCGAATTGGTGCAACCCAAAATTGCCAGTGGCGTACTTATAGCTGTGAAGACCAAGTGCGTTGCAGGAAGTTTTCCGAAACGGCTCGATGGCATCCTTAATGCTCTCTCAGTCAGGTAGAGGTAACCGACAATGAAATCCAAACGAAGTCTGATGGTGGTGCTGGTTGGTCTCGCGATGCTTGCGGCGCCGATTGCGGCGGCTGCCTATGACGGCAATAACTACGCACATAACAATGCCCGTAACAATTCGCGTCCGGCGCACGTATCGCGTTCCACTGATGCTCCGGCGCGCTCCTTCGCTCCGGCGCGCAATGTCCGCCCGGATGACGTGACTCGGCGTGATTTCCACAACAACGTCGCGGCAGCTCATCGTGACTGGCGCGAAGATCACAACGCATGGAACCGCGGCTGGGGCAACTTCGACGAATACCGGAACTACGGCAACCCCGGCTACTACCGAGCGCCTGGTTATCCTGTAGCAGGCCCGTATTATGGCGCACCGGGCTACGCGGTCGCAGGGCCGTGCGGCCAAGCGCAGAAAATGATGAGCATCTATTCGCACGACCGGAACACCGGCCATCCCGCGGCCGCCGCTGATGTACTCGCACGGAATCAATCGTTGCTCCGCAGCTGTGGACTCGGATCGCCTTACGGCGGCGCACCGCTCGGCGCATTCGGTGGAGTGCCCGTGTACAACAACTACGGCGGTTACGGCCAGCCTTACGGCGCAACCTCGACGCTCGCGCCCCTGATTCAGCAATTCGTCCGGTAAAAGAATGGAAAAGACTGCGCACCTGAAGCATTCCTGACGACCCACGCGCCCCGTCCCCTCCCGGCGGGGCGCGCTCTTTTCTTCAATCCTCGCTCCGCCGTCCTGTGCTCACAGCGACGCAAGCCGCTCGATCGCGCGCAATATCTTTGCGCGGCGCTCTTCCGGCGTCTTCGCGAAGGACGCAAATTGCAGCGCCGTAGTCGTGATTCCCGCGCGCGCGTAATCGTCCAGCCGCCGCCGGCATTTCTCCGCCGTGCCGAACACGAAAATTTTCTCGACCATCGCGTCGGGAATCGCCTCGAGCGCTTTGTTGCGATCGCCGGCGTTCCACGCATCGATCGCAATCGTCGCTTCCTTGTCGTAGCCGATCTCGCGGAAGAACTTGTTGTACTGCGGCACCGTCACGTAGGACGTCAGCGAGCGGCGGAACAGATTGCGCACGACGTCTTCGTCCTCATCCACCGCGACGATTATTCTGCACACCACGTCCAGCCCGGCGGGATCTTTGCCCGCCGCGCGCATCCCTTCGCGCGTATTGTCCAGCATCGGCGCGACCGTCTCGGGTGTGATGAAATTGACGATCACGCCGTCGCCCAGCTCGCCCGCCAGCCGCAGCATCGTAGCGCCCTGCGCACCAATATAGATTTTCGGCGGATGCTCGATGGGCGTACCGAGCCGGAAGCCGTCGATCTTGACCATCGAGCCCGCCAGCGTAACCTTCTCGCCGCGAAAAATTGCGCGCAGCGCTTCCACTGTCTCGCGCATCATCGTAACCGGCTTGCGAAACGGCACGCCCATCCACTGCTCGACGATATTCGGCGTCGAGATTCCCAGCCCCAGGATAAAACGGCCGCCCGCAAGCTCGTTGACGGTGACCGCCGACATGGCAATCAGCGGCGCCGGCCGCGTGAAGACCGGAATGATCGCGCATCCCAAACGCATCTTGTCGCTGAGCATCGCGGCCGCGGCAATCGGCGCGAACGCGTCGGTCGAGAACGATTCATACGACCACGCGTCGGTGTAGCCGCATCGATCTGCGGTGCGCACCAGCTCGGGGAAATGAGCGCTCTGAAACGGTTCGAACGGGATGGTGATTCCAAGCCGCATCTTTCTGGACTCCTCGGTCCGACCAGACTATCGCAGCCGCCGGCATTTCGCCTATCGGGATTTTCCCCGCTTATCCGCCAGCCGCCAGGTTCAGCACCTCCGCCAGGTGCATCGGGCGACGCGATGGACAGAAATGGCGAATCTGCGAGCGGCACGAGAACCCGTCGGCGACGATGATTGCTTCTGGCGGCGCCTTTTCGATCGCCGGGATCAAAACTCTCGCGGCGATCGCTTTCGATACTTCGAAATGCTCGCGGTCGTAGCCGAACGCTCCCGCCATCCCGCAACATCCCGCGTCGAGCACTTCGAGTTCCGCGCCGGCCGCGCGTGACAGCAGCATGACCTCGTCGCCGATCCCCGCGATTGCCTTCTGATGACAGTGCCCCTGCACGATTGTTCGCCTGCGCAACTCGGGCGGCGCGAAATTCTTCGCCTCGCGGGCAATCAACTCGTCGAGCAGGAATGAGTTCGACGCGAGCGCGATGGCCCGCGCGTCGTCGGGGAACAACGACGGCAGCTCGTCGCGAAAAGTCAGGATACAACTCGGCTCCAGTCCGACGATCGGAATACCCACCGCGACGAATGGATCGAGCGCCTCCATCACGTCCTTCAGGCGCGCCTTCGCATCCTCCAGCATCCCCTGATCGTAGAGCGGGCGGCCGCAGCATAGTTGCTGGCGCGGAATGATCACGCGAAATCCGGCGCGCTCCAGGACTTCAACCGCGGCGATTGCGACGTGCGGCTCGAAAAAGTTGTTGAAGCTGTCGGGGAACAGCACGACTTCGCGTGCGCCTGCTCTGGCAGCCGCCCTGCGCTCGAACCATGAGCGGAAGGTCTGTCGCGCAAAACGCGGCAATTCACGATCCGGATGAATCGCCAACGCTTTTTTCATGACGCCGCCCACAATCGGCGCGTGCGCCAGGGCGTTGGCCAGCGACGGCGCGTACGACGCGAGCCGCGCGGCTTCGTTCAGCCTGCCGAAGAACGCCGACGAGAGCGGCCGGCGACGACTTCGATAGTAGTTGAAGAAAAATTCCGCGCGGTACGCCGCCATATCCACCGACGACGGGCACTCGCTCTTGCATCCTTTGCACGACAGACACAAATGCAGTGCGTCGCGCAGCGCCGGATCGGCGAAACCCTCGGGCAACAAGTCGGTGGTCAAAGCCTCGAACAGGATCCGCGCGCGGCCGCGGGTCGAATGGATTTCCTCGCGCGTCGCCATGTACGACGGACACATCGTGCCCGCCTCCGTCTTTCGGCATTTTCCGATTCCGACGCATTTGAGCGCCGCACCCGCCAGTCCGCCTTCGGCTCTGAAGTTGAAGTGCGTGGCTATTTCGCGCGGCCGATAGTTCGCGCCCAGCTTCAGGTGCGAGTCGAGCGGATGCGGATCGACAATCACGCCCGGATTCATCATCGAATCGGGATCGAAGATTCGCTTGAAATCGCGGAACGCGTCGATCAGCTCGGGCCGGAACATCATCGGCAGCAACTCGGAGCGCGCCAGTCCGTCGCCGTGCTCGCCCGAGAGCGAGCCGCCCAGATTCGCGACGAGACCACCAAGCTCGACCATCGCCGCACGGAACGTCGCGATGCCGGGTGCGCTGGCCAAGTCGAAATTGACGCGCGCGTGAACGCATCCTTCGCCGAAATGTCCGTAGTAGGTCGCCACTTTAAGGCTGTGGCTGGTGAGGATGCGATCGAAGCCGCGCAGAAACTCACCTAGCCTGGCCGGAGGCACCGCTGAGTCTTCGGCGCCCGGCCAACTGCGCGGGCGGCCCGGGATGAACGCGCTCGAGCCGAGCCCCGACTCGCGAATCTGCCAGACCGCGGCCTGCTCCCGCGCGTCGGCGAGGTAAGCGGCGCCGGTGCATTCGCGCAGCCCGCGAGCCTCGGCGATCACGCGTTCCGCCCGCCCGCGCGCTTCGTCTTGCGATTCGCCGCCGAGCTCGACGAGCAGAAAAGCGCGCCCGGCGGGGAGAAATCGCATGCCCGGCATCGCCTTGATCCGCGCGAACTCGGGAAGGTTCTCGTCGAAGCCTTCCAGCGCTTCGGGGCGATGCTCGAGCAGCCAAGGCGTTTGATCCGCCGCGATGAATACGTCGTCGAATCCGAGCACGACCAGCCCGAGTTCCTTCGGGCGCGGCACGGCTCGTATCGTCGCGCGGATGACCGCGGCGAGCGTGCCCTCCGAGCCAACGATTGCGCGGGCAAGGTTGAAGCCCCGCTCCGCCGTCAGCTCGTCGAGGTTGTAGCCCGAGACGCGGCGCGGAAGCCTGGGGAAATGAGCGCGCACGGAATCGGCGGATTGATTGCGAAGTTCGCGGACGGCCGAGTAAAGCTCGCCTTCGCGGCCGCCGCGCGCGATCGCCGCGCCAATTTCCGCGTCGGCAATCGAACCAGTCAACGAAAGTTGCGTTCCGTCGTAGAGGATGACTTCCAGCGCCTCGACGTTATCGACGGTCTTGCCGTAGGCCGCCGAATGCGCACCGCATGAGTTATTGCCGATCATGCCGCCGACGGTGCATCGATCCTTCGTCGATGGATCGGGCGCGAAGAACAGGCCGTGCGCCGCCAGCGCGGCGTTGAGATGGCTCTGGATCACGCCGGGTTCGACCTGTGCGACGCGCGCGCCGGGCTCGATCGCGATGACTCGATTCATGTACTTCGAGAAATCGAGCACCAGTGCGGCGTTGCAGGCCTGGCCGGCGAGGCTGGTACCGCCGCCGCGGGCGAGAATCGGCATCGAGTTTTCCCGCGCGATCGAAAGCGCCGCAATCACGTCGCCTTCGTGTCGCGGAATCACCACGCCCACCGGCGCCTGGCGATAGTTCGATGCGTCGGTCGCGTAGGCCGCGCGAGTGCCGGCGTCGAAGCGGACTTCGCCTTCGACTTGGCGGGCGAGTTCGAGCTTTACCGAATCGAGCGAAACCATCGTGGTGGCGCGATTGTAGTCGAGGATCGGATGCGCGCAACAGCGCGCCGGCGATTTCGCGTTACCGCGGGAGATCCTTCAGGCCAAGCTTCGGTGCGCCGACCAGGCCCACCACCTTGCCCTCGGGCGCGCGATTTTCATGCATCGCCTGGTGGCATTCCCCAATCTCGTCGAATCGGTAGGTCCTGGCTAGGCACGGATCGATCTTGCCGTCGAGCACGAGCTGATTGAAGGCGTAGGCCTGCTCGTCGTTGGCGAAGTGCGAGCCCTGCAGGCGCTTCTGCCGCATCCACAAGTAGCGCAGGTCCACGACCGCGTTGTAGCCGGTGGTGCCGGCGCAGATCACGACCATTCCGCCCGTGTCGCACACGAACACGGACGTTGAAATGGTGTCCTCGCCGGGATGCTCGAATACGATGCGCGGATTTTTCCGCTCGCCCACGATGTCCCAAATGGCTTTGCCAAACCCGCGGCATTCCGCGGCCCATTTGTTGTACGCCGCGGTTTCCTTCCAATGCGGCATCATGCCCCAATGCAGATGTTTTTTCCGATTGATGCATCCCTTGGCGCCGAGCCTGACGCAGAAATCGATTTTGCGATCGTCGCTGACGATGCCGACCGGGATTCCGCCTTCGGCCTTGACGATCTGAATCGCCATGCATCCGAGTCCGCCCGACGCGCCCCAAATCAGGACCACGTCGCCGCGGCGCACGACGTGCGGCGCCCATCCCATCAGCATCCGGAACGCGGTCGCGCCCACCAGGCTAGGGGCGGCGGCCTCTTCCCAGGTGAGATGCTTCGCCTTGGGCATGCACTGATGCGCCTGCACGCGCGCGAACTGAGCGAAGCTGCCCCAGTTGGTTTCGTAACCCCAAATCTTGAACGACGGGTCGTACATCGGATCGTCGCCGTTGCGCACCGCCGGCGAGTTGCGGTCCCAAACGCCGCAATGCATCACGACGCGGTCGCCGACCTTGACGTTGCTTACGTCGTCGCCGACTGCATAGACGATTCCCGACGCGTCGCTTCCGCCGATATGAAAATCCGAATGATCGTAGTTGGCTTTCTGGCGCGCGCTGATCACGTTCAGCGGCGAGCCGAGCGCGGCCCACACGTTGTTGAAATTCACCCCCGCCGCCATCACGTAAACCAGCACTTCGTCGGCGCGGATTTCCGGCACGGGGATCTTCTCGATCTTGAAGGCGTGCTTGGGCTCGCCGAATCTCTCCGCGCGGATTACCTGCGCGTACATCTGTTTCGGCACATGCCCGATTGGGGGCACCTCGCCGATCTCGTAGATTTCCTGATGGCTCATTTCAATAGTTTCGTTGGTTGCCGGCGGGGCGTGACTGCGCGACGGGCGGCGGCAGCGGCCCTGGCTGCAAGTCCTGGTTCGAGGTTTCAATCAAAACGCGCGCCGGAATTAGCTACCTGTTTGCCGCGGAAATGACAATACTAATGTTTAAGCGGTTGGCAAACGGAGCGATCGCCGCGCCAGGTATCGTCCTGAACCGCGATTGCCGGCGATTTACTCCGCGACGATACGGAAAACGGGATAGCGCGCCGCCACCTTCTCGAATTCCACCAGCGGTGCGTCAGGACTTACGTCGAAGTGCGGGCGGCCGCCGGGCGCCCGTTGCAGATAGGCCTTGAGGATCGGCGCGCGCTGCGACACCGGCACCTCCTCCAGCTTCACATTTTCAGTTCTTCGATGGCGGAGCACGGCGGCGCCCGCGCTGGCGCGCACGTTGCGCACCCAGTCGGCGTTCTCGCCCAGCATCGACACCAGGTATCGTTCCCCGCCGACGTCAGTCACGACCAGCTGGACCAGGCTGGCCTTTCCGCTTCGCCGTCCTCTCGTTTCCAGGGCGACCATCAGTGCCGGGGTAACTCCGCGCGCGGTTAGCCACGCCTGAGCGGAGTTTATACGTCTGGCGAGCGCGTTCGGCCTGCCGCCGGGATAGAAGAGCGCCTTGTACCACGAGTGCGGCAAGGTCCACGGCAGGGTGAAAAAAACGACCACGGCGCCAAGCACGATCGCGCTCGCTAGAAGATACGGACTCATTGCTTACCCGGCATCTTATGTATCTATAACTTCTCAGCGCTCATATCACAGCGCGGACGGTACAATCGCGAGCCCGGCCGTGTGGCGGGATTTCATTGTCGCGGCGCGTATGGACTATCCGGCAATGGAGTTCTGCCCATTACAGCGGACTTCGTGCAGCTCACGACATCTGCCAACTGCCTGCACGGCGGCGGTGAATTGTTGCTGCTGCCGCAACTGGCCATCGATATAGCCAGCACGAGCAGGATCAGCGCGGCGGCGTGGAGGGATTTCATGGCGGTGTTGTAGCTCAGCCTTTCAGGAAGTGAAAGGCCGAGCTTGCGCCCCGGCCTTTCCCGGGGCCATCACCGCGCCGGGCGGGATAGTGACCTGAAAGTGTGTTGCTGTGCGGCCTTTTGCTTTCTCGCACGCTTTGGTTACCTGGCGATTATGAAGCCCCGTCACGCCGCCGCGCTCGCGCTTGTGGGCTGGTATCTGATGTATCCGAACCCCAATTTAGCTGCAGCCCACCACTCCGAATGGGACACCACGGATCAGAGCTTTAGGTCAAAAAAAGACTGCGAACAACAAGCGGAATCGGAGCGTAGATACTGGGCCGAGCTTACCAAGGGTGGGGACTGGAGCGCCGTCACTATGCTGATAGCGCCTTATGTCAGTGCCTTGCTCGGCAGAAAGGCGGTGTGTGTGCGAAGTGACGATCCTCGTCTCAAGGGAAATTAGGACACTCGCGATTTCAATTTGAGACAATCGACTCGAAATTAGGACAGCGCCGGCGGGCGGGGGTTGGTTGACCCGCAACCGTGAATTCCATAAAAAACTGATTCGGCCTCGGGACTTTTCGCGATTCAACGATCACAGGCAGAAGGCAGTTTTAGTAACTCACATGGCCGTGCGCAAAATCGAGCGTGGCCACTACTTCGAGGACTTCGAGGTCGGCCATCTGTTCAAGCATCATTGGGGACGCACGATCACCGAGGGCGACAACAGCTTTTTCTCCAGCGTCACGATGAATTTCAACCCGAGCTACTTCAATCGCGAGTACGCCCGGAGCCTCGGCTACAAGAACGTGGTCGTCAATCACATGCTGGTGATGAACGTGGTGTTCGGGCTTTCGGTCGAGGATCTCAGCGAACGCGCGATCGCCCATCTCGGCTACGAGAAAATGAAGTGGCACGAGACGGTCTATCCCGGCGACACGATCACCTCCGAGTCGCTGGTGCTTTCTAAGCGCGACACTTCGCGGCCCGATCGCGGCGTCGTCAAGTTCCGCACCACCGGCTACAACCAACGCGGCGAAAAGGTGCTCGAGTACGAGCGGCCGGTCCTGATTCGCAAACGCAACCCTCCCGCGTAGGAGCACACGATGCCTCTGGTCACGCCTGAGCATGAATTTATCCGGCGCTCGGTCCGCGAGTTCGTCGAGGCCGAGGTCAAGCCCATAGCCAACGACCTCGATCGCGAGAACAAGGAAATCCCCGAACACATCCTCAGGCAGATGGCCGAGCTCGGCTACTTCGGCGTGATCTTTCCCGCCGAAGAAGGCGGCATGGGGCTTGATTACATCTCGATGGCGATCGTCACCGAGGAGTTGTCGCGCGGATGGCTCAGCGTCGGCTCGGTGATGACCCGCAACATCATCACCGGCACTCTGATCAGCGCCAACGGCACGCCCGAGCAGAAGAAGAAATTTCTCCCGCCGATCGCGCGCGGCGAGATCCTGACCGCGGCCGCATTCACCGAGCCCGATTCGGGCAGCGACACGGCGTCATTCAAAACGCGCGCGGTCAAGCAGGGCGACGGCTATCTGATCACGGGCGCGAAGATGTGGTGCACGTTCGCCAATCGCGCGCACATGCTGACAGTGATGACCCGCACCGACCCCGACATGTCGAAGCGGCACCGGGGACTGTCGCTGATCCTGTTCGAGAAGCAGCCGGGCGACGACTTCATGCCGCCGACTTTGACCGGCTCTCCGATTCCCACCATCGGCTACCACGGGATGCGCAGTTACGCGCTGCAGTTCGACGACGCGTACGCACCGGCGGCGAACCTGATTGGCGGCAAGGAAGGGCAGGGGTTCTACCAATTGATGGCGAGTTACGAGGCGGCGCGAATCCAGACCGCGGCGCGCGGAGTCGGCGTGGCGCAGGCGGCGTTCGAATGCGCGGTCAAGTATGCGAAAGATCGCAAGCAGTTCGGCCAGCCGATCGGCGACTTCCAGGTGATCAGGCACAAGCTGGCGCACATGGCCGTCGAGATCGAGGCCGCGCGGCAGCTTTGCTACTTCGCCGCCGCCGAAAAAGACACCGGCAAGCGATGCGACTACGAGGCCGGACTGGCCAAGGCGTTCGCCGCCGAGATGGCCGAGCGGGTCACGCGCGAGGCGATGCAGGTGCACGGCGGCTACGGATACTCGATGGAGTTCGAGGCGCAGCGCTTCTGGCGCGACGCGCGCGTGCTCTCGATCTTCGAGGGCACCAGCGAGATTCAGTACGAGGTCATCGGCCGGCGTATCATGGAGCAGAACTGACCAGGGGGCGCATCGCGCAATGAGCATCACCAACGACGGCAGCTACTTCGAGGATTTTACGGTCGGCGACACGCTGGTCCATCAGCGCGGCCGCACGATCACGGAGGCCGACAATCACATCTTCACTTCGCTGGTGATGAACACGGCCGAACTGCACTTCAACCAGGACTTGATCGACAGGAATCCGGGCGCCTACGTCGGCGGCAAGCTGCTGGTATACGGCGGCGTGGTGCTGGCGTTCACGGTGGGCCTCGCGTCGGAGGACACCAGCGAGAACGCGATCGCCGAAGTCGAGATGGACAACGGCAAGCATACCAATCCGGTCTTTCACGGCGACACGATTTACGCCGAATCGACCGTGCTCGAGAAGCGCGATGCGGACCGGCCCGACGCGGGACTGGTGAAGTTCAAACTGGTTGGCAAGAAACCCGACGGCACCGTGGTCGTCGAAATCGAACGGACGGTTTTGGTCAAGCGCAAGCTGCACTACCTTCGGCCCTGAGCGGCCGAGGCGAAATTCTCCAGGAGAGAATCAATCGATGTACGTATTGGATAAAGGCGCACGTTTCGTAATTCCGCGCACCGAGCTGACCTATCCGGGTCACAACATGAAGCTGCACGTCACTGCCGCCGACGCGGTGAAAGCGCCGGTCGATCACGTGATGGCGGACTTCGAGGACGCGTGCCCGTATGAGTTCAAGGGCGACAAGAGCCGCAAGGTGATGGTCGAGGCGCTCAACACGCTCGACTTCGGCAAGAAGGTCGTCACGGTGCGGCCCAACAATATCCATTCGAAGTTCTTCAAGGGCGACATGGAGGCTGTCGTGCTCGGCGCGCCAAATCGCTTCCACGGCATCATGCTGCCGAAGACGCGCGGACCGGAGGAAATTCGCGAGGTGTCGAAGCTGCTCGACGATCTCGAAAAGCGCGGCGAATGGAACTACCGGATCCAGATCGAGTCGCTCATCGAGACGCCGCACGCGCTGATCAAGGCGTACGAAATCGCGACCGCGTCGGATCGGATGTGCGGGCTGGTGTTCGGCATCGCCGACTACGCCGCAAATCTCGGCATCCGCGAGATCGTCGAGAATCAGAATCAAAATTTTCACTACTCCAAGCAGGCGGTGGTGGTCGCGGCGAAGGCCGCCGGGCTGCACGCGATCGACAACGTCTATCTGCGGCTGTGGCGCAACACGGATTCGCCCGAGCGCGTCAAGGAACTGCAGGCGGCGCTGCGCGAGAAGAACGTCGGCGCCGCGAACCTCGGGATGGACGGCACGTGGGTGATACATCCGCAGCAGGCGGAGATCGCCAACGCGTGCTACACGCCCAGCCGTGATCAGGTCGAGGAGGCGCGCCGCGTGATCAAGCTCTACCACGAGAAGGGGGGAGGCTCGATGGCCGACCCGACCTCGGGCGAGATGATCGACGAGGCGACGATCAAAATCGGCCTGATGGACCTCGCCAAGGGCGCGCAGGCCGGCATGGTGTCGGACGCGGAGCTTCGGGATTGGTCGGCGAAGAGCCGCGAAATCACCGGCTACGACATCCTCGAGCTCATGCGCCGCGTCGCGTAACGCGCTGAAATTTCAGCGCGAAGTCCGCGCGAGTGCGCAACGCGTTGTTGCTACGCGGGCTGGAAAATGTAACAAAGGATGGTTGCGGCGGGGTCGTAGTTCAGCCCGGTTAGAACGCCGGCCTGTCACGTCGGAAGTCGTGGGTTCAAATCCCATCGGCCCCGCCAAACTTAACGTTTTTCTCACTTTTTGACCAGGTGCACTAATTTGAAGCTAACCGAACAAACCCGCAGCATCTCGCGCGAGAACGGGCTGCGCGACCGCAACTGGGTGGTGATCGACGCAAGCGAACGAGCGCTCGGACGCGTGGCGTCGCGCGCGGCAAGCCTGCTGACCGGCAAGACCCGGCCCGATTACACCCCCAACCAGGATACCGGCGATTTCGTCGTGATCATCAACGCCGCCAAGGTTCGCCTGACGGGATCGAAGTCGCTGAGCAAGCTGTATCATCGCCATACGGAATGGCCGGGCGGAATCCGCACGACGTCGGCAGGCAAGATGCTCGAAGCCAAGCCCGAGCGGCTGCTCGAGATTGCGGTGAAGGGGATGCTGCCGAAGAATCGGCTCGGCCATCAGATTTTCAACAAGCTCAAGGTTTATCGCGGCGCCGAGCATCCGCACGCGGCGCAGAAGCCCAAAAGCGTAAGCGTATAATCCGGACCGTAAGCGTCTAATCAGGACCGTCGGCGTTTAACAAGGCACAAATCGTCACATGGCAGAAAAGAAAAACATCATCTGGACTACGGGGCGGCGCAAGACCGCGGTGGCGCGGGTCAGAATGCTGCCCGGCAGCGGCACGATCACGATTAACGAGCGCACGCTCGAGGACTACTTCCCGCGGCCGACGTCGCGAATGCGGATTCTGGAGCCGTTCGAGGCGACTGAGACCGTGGGGCAGTACGATGTGTTGGTGAGCGTCGAGGGCGGCGGAATCGCGGCGCAGGCCGACGCGGTCCGTCATGGGATTTCCCGCGCGCTGGTCAGCGCGACCGAGACGCTGCGGCCGACACTGCGCAAGGGCGGGATGCTGACGCGCGATCCGCGCGAGGTCGAGCGCAAGAAGTACGGGCGTCACAAGGCGCGCAAGCGGCCGCAATACTCCAAGCGTTAGGGACCATCGAATCGAATCCGGGCGTGGGCGCCAGACATTCAATTTGAGATGACCGGGGGCGCGAGCATTGCTCACGCCCCTTTTCATTTGTTCTGTTGTTACAAGGACTTACACGCGGGCGGTTGACACATCATTGGGTGGACAAATAGAAGGAAGGCGCCAGCGGTATAAGGAGCGCCATTAGATGCGTCGAAATCGAAGTTGTCATAAGAGCGCCGCGTTTGGTGTGGAACTTTTGCTTATAGGCGCGCTGGTGCTTGCCGCATCTGGGCCGGCGCTGGCGCAGACGACAGCAGGATCTTTCTTTTCGGTGAGCGGTCCAGTCCAGATTCAGCGCGGCGGCGCGACGATCGGAGCGGCCCCAGGAGTCGGGGTGGATGTAGGCGATCGAATCGTGACCGGCACGAACGGGCAGGCGGTTATCGTGCTCAACGATCAGAGCCGGCTCGAGCTGGCCGCCGACAGCAGCATCACGCTCGATGAATTCACGATTACCGGCGGATCCCCGTCGACGCGCGTGGGTTTGTTTTCGGGAGTCCTGCGATCGCTGGTAAACGCCTCATCGGGGGGCGCGCCGGCGAATTACCAGGTGCATACTCCCAACGCGGTCGCGGCAGTGCGGGGCACGAAGTTCGACACCGCATACGCCGGGAACATAATCAGGTCCGGTTACCAAGGATGCGAAAGTTATACTGACGTCTCCGTGTATCAAGGGACCGTCCACCTTACGTCCCTTGCGACTCCCAACGCGGGCGAGGATGTCAGTTCGGGCTACGAGGCGACGCTGCCGTGCGACAAGCCTCCGACGATTCCCGGGCCGCTGGCGATGACCGGCGCAACCTCGCTCGACAGCGCGAAAGCGGGCGGTGGCAGCTCGTTCACGGGAACGGTGCCGGGATCGAGCGGTGCACCGCCGCCGGCATGTCCGGTGACGGTATGTCCGGCATGCAAGAATCCGTGGGTGGGTCCGGCGCCGTTGCCACATTTTGTCGGTGCGCGACCTCGATAGAGGAGGGGGTGGGACGTGGTGAAGAATCGAATTTCCCGGCTTGGAATGACGATCGCCCTCGCTTTCGCCGTGGCGTTGAGCGCGCTCACGATCGCGCCGGCAGCGCATGCGCAATGGTTTGACGACACGTATCCGGGATTCTTCTCGCTGCGGACGCCCGGACTCCTCCAGGCGACCGCCTTCGGCGGCGGCTTCGTCAGCGAAAAATATGGCGTCCTTCAGGAGGGCACTCAGATCGAGCAAAGCGTCACGCCGTACATCGGGGTCTTTGGCCGCGCGACCGGTTATCAACTGTGGATCGGCGGCGGCTTCGAGAGCCCCCTTGCGCCGGGCAGCGGCAGTTTTCCGCGCCTCAACTTCGGCCGCTTCCAGGGCGGCGTCGATCTCGCACTGTACCAGGGGACGCATCTTTACGTCTCGGCGGGCCACGACGTGGCGGATAGTGACGCCACCGTGGTCGAGGGCGATTTCTCCAGCTGGATATTTCTGCACAGTCAGCATCCGGTCAACGGATCGTTCAGCACGGTGCATGATTTCCAGAATGGCGTGACCAGCACGGAAATCGATCTGGAGACAATCGTGCTCTCGAGAGAAAAGTACATGATCCTGGCCGGCGTCGGCGGTGCGATGTACAACGGCGGCTTCCTGACCGATGCGCAGGGCGAGGGTGGACCGGATCTCGGCTTTTACTACCGGCCGTGGCAGCTTGGCGTAAGCGCGCAGGCGGGCTATGGCAACGCTCATCAGTTCGGCGAGATCAGCATGTACAAGCAGATCAGCTGGTTCGAGTAGGCGCGACCTTTCACGCGCATGCGCAAACCGCGGGTGCTGGATGCTCGCGGCGTCGGCAAGCGCGGTTAGCGGCGCCCGAGCTGTCGAGCTAAACTCGAATCGGTAACGATGGCGAGCGCAAAACCGTTCCTCACGGCTCTCAGATTCTCATGGCGCGCGTTCCTGTTAGGGATCGTGCTGCTGGGGTTGATGTTCGCCGCCCACGACCGCTTCCACGGCGCATTCGAGCGGATGGACCTGATCGCGTACGACCTTCGAATCAATACCATCACTTCGCATCCGTCCTCGGGCCTGGTCGCGATCGCCACGATCGATGACCGCAGTATCGCGCAGCTTGGGCAATGGCCGTGGCCGCGGCTGGTGCTCGCGCGGCTGGTCGATTCACTCAAGGAGTACAACGTCAAGGTCATAGGATTCGATGCGATCTTCAGCGAAGCCGACAAGAGCGATGTAACGCGCGGGGAAATAGGCGAAAAGCTCGCGGGACTTGGCCTCAAGCAGGATGCGATCGGCGAGGTCCTCGGTCCCGGCAACGACCAGGCATTTGCCGCCGCGATGAAATCGCAGGGCCTGACCGTGCTTGGCTACGCATTCCAGAGCCATAATTCCCAGGCACTTTCCGCAAGCGTCACCACGGTCGGCTACCTCGACAAGATTCGACCGCCCGGGCCGCTTGCTTACCCAATCGTGCGCCAGGCTCCAGGCAAATCGCCGCAGTTGATCGAGGCTGATGCGTATTCGCCGCCAATTCCGTTGCTCAACGATGCCGCCCATTCGCTCGGGTACTTCGACGTTGACGCGGACGCCGACGGTGAGATCCGCAGCGTGATGACCGTAGTCCGCTTCGACGGCCGCTACTGTGCCCCCCTGTTTATCGCGGTCGCCGACGCGTATGCGGGCGGCGCGCCGATGGTGTTGGGACTCGGTCCGAACGGAGTGTCGGGAGTGTCGGTCGCCGGCGAGCAGATACCAGTCGATGACGGCGGCCTGATGCTCGTGAATTTCCGGCGCGGCGCCAATCCATTTCCCCACTACTCCATCTCGGACATCATCAATCGCAGGATTGCGCCGGAGAAACTGGCGGGGAAGATTGTCCTGGTGGGCGCGACCGCTCACGGGCTTGGCGATCGCGGTGTGACGCCTGTCGATGGCGACATGGCGCGCGTCGAGATCCACGCCAACGCGATCGACAACATGGTTCAGGGCGACTTCATCCGCCGCCCGATCGAGGCTCAGGGAATAGCGCTTGGCGCCACCATCCTGATCGGTCTTCTGATGTCGCTTGGCGTCGCGTGGCTGTCCGCTCCGTTGTCCGCCGCCTTGGGCGCAATCCTGCTGATCGGCTACTACGGTTACGCTCAGACGCGCCTGCTTCACGACGGTCTCGTGATCGGGATCGTTTTTCCCCTGCTCACCGCGATTGTCATATACATGTTTCTGGCCGGATATCGGTACATCACCGAAGGACGCAAAGCGCACCGCTTGCGCGTCGCCTTCGGGCACTACCTGCATCCCGACGTTATCTCGGCGGTGGTGGACCAGCGCGACGGTCTCAAACTCGGCGGTGAGCGCCGCCACCTGAGCATCCTGTTCGCCGATATCGTGAACTACACCGGGCTTTCCGAGCGCACCGACCCGGTGGCGCTCGTGGCGCTGTTGAACGATTACATGACCAAGATGACCGACCACATCATGGAGAGCGGCGGCGTCGTGGACAAGATTCGCGGCGATGGCATCATGGCGTTCTGGGGCGCGCCGCTGGCGGTGGCGAATCACGCGCGCGCGGCCATCGAGAGCGGGCTTGCGATGCTCATGGAGCTGGAAGCGTTGCGCAAGCATGACCCGCGCTTCGCCGAAATTGACATCGGCGTGGGAATTGCGACCGGCGAGGCGATCGTAGGCAACTTCGGCGGAGAGCGCCGTTTCGACTACTCGGTTATCGGCGATACCGTCAACCTGGCGTCGCGGCTGGAGGGTCTGACGCGCCAATTCAAGGTGCATCTGCTGGTCAGCCGCGTGACCTACACCGAAGCCGGCGCCGGTTTCATCGGGCGCGAGCTCGGACTGGTGAAGGTAAAGGGAAAAGAGCTGCTGGTGTCGATCGTCGACGTTGCCGGCCGGGTTAACGACAGCGTCGATCCGGCGTTTTATCGCCGCTTCGGCGACGCGCTGACCATGATCCGCGCGGGCGACGTATTTTCCGCGCGCCGGGAGCTTGAACGCCTGGGCGAGGAGCGGCCCAACGACGCTCCGGTGCGGATGTACCTGGACAGACTCGCCGCCGACCCCGAACATCCGCCCGCCGACATGGTCTTCGAGTTCGAAAGCAAGTAACTGGCTCCACGTGTGCAATCATGCTAGGTGAGTTGCTCCGACCGCAATTCGCAAGGGAGCATTGAGATTCGCAAAGTGGCTACGCACGACAAGGTCAAGGTGGCGGTGGTCGGCGCCTCGGGATATTCGGGTATCGAGGCGGTCCGCATCCTCGCCAGCCACCCGTTCGTCGAGCTGAGCGTGCTCACCTCCGAGCAATACGCCGGGCGCGAGGTCACCGACGTTTACCGCCACTTGGCCGGCATCGACTTGCCGCCCTTCGAGGAATTGCGCCCCGACCTGGTCCAGGGCCGCGCCGAGGTCGTGCTCTCGTGCCTGCCCGAGACGGTCGGCACCGCGCATACTGCTGAACTAATCAAGGCCGGCCTCAAGGTAGTGGACCTGTCGGCGGATTTCCGGTTCAAGGATGCGGCGCAGTTCCGCGCCACTTACGGCATCGATCATCCCGCGCCGCAACTCCTCAAGGAGGCGGTTTACGGGCTGAGCGAATTCCATCGGCATGAGCTTCGCGAGGCGCGCCTGGTTGCCACCCCAGGGTGCTTTCCGACCGGTGCGCTGCTCGCGCTGCTGCCGCTCATCAGGCGCGACTTGATCGAGCCGTCGTCGATAATCATCGACGCGAAGTCGGGCACCACTGGCGCGCGCCGGGCTGCGTCGATCGAGCAGCTGTTCGCCGAAGTCAACGAGAATTTCCGCGCCTACAAGGTCGGCAACCATCGCCACGTTCCCGAGATGGAGCAGGAAATCTCCGCCGCGCTCGGCCGCGACATCGCGCTGCTGTTCGTGCCGCATCTGCTGCCGATCACGCGCGGTCTTCTCAGTTCGATCTTTATGCGCCCGCGCGCCGGCACCACTGAGAGCGATGTTCACGCCGCCTTCGAGGCCAGCTTTGCCAAGTCGCGCTTCGTGCGAATCCTCAAGCCGGGAGAACTGCCCGAGCTGCGCAACGTGCGCGCCACCAATTTCTGCGAGTTGGCGTTCATCCTCGATCGCCGCAGCGAAACCCTGCTCGTGATTACCGCGATCGACAACCTCGGCAAAGGCGCCTCGGGTCAGGCGGTGCAGAACATGAACCTGATGCTCGGCTACGACGAGGCTGCCGGCCTGCTCGGCGCCGCCCCAGTGCCATAAAGCGCCGCACACCACATCGCGCAAAAATGGTTCCCCGTCCCGCATGCGAACGGGTTCGGGGGATAGATTCGCGGGCAACCGCGATAATTGGATGCCGTCGTTCACCGATCGCGCAGCAGCCTTGACTTCTGTTGGCCATACGGCTAGTTCTTTGGCCATGCAGCCAGAAATTGTCTCAACCGGTCAGAAAGAACGATCGTTCATCGAAATCGCGCGCCGCGCACAGATCGTCGAGTGCGCCATCAACGCTATCGCGGAACTCGGATACGCAAAGGCCTCGTTAGCCGAGATCGCCAAACTCGCCGGCGTCAGCAAGGGCGTGATTTCCTATCATTTCGCCGGCAAAGTCGAGCTCATCCAGCAGGTCGTCAACTCGCTGCTGGAGAAGGGCGACGCCATGATGCTGCCGCGAATCGTCGCCGAGCGCGACGCAATTGCGATGCTGCGTGCCTACATCGAGGGCAACGTCGAGTTCCACGGTTCTCATCGCACTCATGTCCAGGCGGTAACGAATATTTGGGTGAGCGCGCGCGACGATGATGGCAAACCCATAGTCGATCTCGCCAAAACGCTCGAGCGGCTGGCGCGCGAGCTGGGAAAGCTCCTGCTATATGGGCAGCAGCGGGGCGAGTTCCGCGAATTCTCGACCAGGGCGATGGCGGTAACGATCAGGAGTGTGATCGACGCGATTCCTGCCCTGTTAGCTCGAGACCCGAAAATGGACCTTGAATCGTATGCGAAGGAATTGGTGACTCTATTCGATCTGGCTACTCGCAAGTAACCGCCTGGCAGAGGTAACTCCAATGGCATCATCAGCAGCGGCATCGCATCTCGGAATCGAATCGTCCGAGCACGCGGGGAGGCAGCCCGGCGCCGTCGCACGGCCTGGCTACAATGTCGCGTTGGGCTATCTTCGTGGATTCCTGGTGGTCTTGGTGCTGGCGCATCATTCGGTGCTCGCGTACATGGACTCGCCGCCGCCTCAAGCCAGGTCGCTACTGACTCAGCCGCCATATTGGCACGCTTTCATGGTGGTAGATCATCAGCACTGGGTGGGATTCAGCATCTTCACCGGCTTCAACGACACCTTCTTCATGTCACTGATGTTTTTCGTTTCCGGCCTGTTCGTTTGGTCCAGTCTTCAGCGCAAAGGCAGCGCCAGCTTCGTCCGCGACCGGCTGCGGCGCCTCGGCATACCGTTTCTGTTCGCGGCGGCGATCGTAGCGCCGGTCGCGTACTATCCGTCCTACCTGCTGACGACCAGCCCGCACGGCGTGGCCGGTTACATTCACGATTGGCTGTCGTTTGGCGACTGGCCGACTGGGCCGGCGTGGTTCATCTGGCTCCTGCTCGCGTTCGATCTCGCCGCCGTGGCGTTGTTCGCCGTCGCGCCGAACTTTGGCGAAATGCTGGGCCGCCTCGTGTCTAACGCGCGCGAGCATCCGGTGCGATTCTTCCTGCTGCTGCTCGGAGCCTCCGCCGCAGCGTACGACGCGATGGTCAACATTTTCGGCCCGATGGTCTGGACCAGCGTCGGCCCATTCCAGTTTCAGACTGCCCGTCTCTTTCACTACGCGGTCTATTTTCTCGCCGGCATCGGCGTCGGCGCGTACGGTATCGAGCGCGGCTTGCTCGCACCCGACGGAATCCTCGCACGCCACTGGATGCGCTGGACCATCGGGATGCTCGTCGGGTTCGCGGTGAGCGCCGTATTCCTGCTGATTGCGATCACAAAGGGCGCCACGATGTCTCCGATCCTCTTGAACACTGTCGGCGGTGCGCTCTTCACCGTGACCTGCGCCGCGATATCGTTCTCATTTATGGCGTTGTTTGTGCGATTCGCCAGGCGCCGCGTCTGGATCTTCGACAGCCTGAGCGACAACGAATACGGAATGTACCTGATCCACTATATGTTCGTGTCGTGGCTGCAGCTCGCGATTCTCGGCGCGCCGCTTCCGGCCGTCGCAAAAGGATTGCTCGTATTCGCCGGCGTTCTGCTGCTCAGCTGGAGCACGAGCGCATCCCTGCGCCGCATCCCAGCCGTCTCGCGAGTTGTTTGACACTTAGCTCGTTCGGTCGCCCCACAGCGCGATTGTTCCGCTTCCCTCGACGGAAGCGGTTAGGGGTCAGGATTGCGCCCATCCCCAATAATCCTGCGCCCTGTCACTGACTCTCCGCGATCCTCTGCTCATCGGCTGAAACTTGCCTTGCTCGCCGCCGTCCAATATTTTGAAAATTGCACTCGCTGATTATGTGGTATCATCGGTCGTTTCGACTACCGCGAACTTAACCAGTTAACCTCGGTCTTCGGCGCACCTTATGTGGATCGTCCGCCTCGCGCTTCGCCGGCCGCTCTCGGTCGCTGTGATGGCGCTGCTGATGCTCGTCCTCGGCGTGCTCAGCTTCGGCCTCATGAACGTGGACATCTTCCCGTCGATCGATCTGCCGGTCGTCATGGTCGTCTGGAACTACCCGGGCCTGTCCGCTTTCGACGTCGAGCGCCGCATGGTCTTCATCTCCGAGCGCGCTTACTCGACCACCGTCAACGGCATCGAGCACATCGAATCCGAATCGATCAACGGCATCGGGCTCCTCAAAGTCTATTTCTATCCCGGCACCGACGTTGGCGGCGCGATCGCGCAGATGAGCGCGGTGTCCGAGAGCATCCTGAGCAACCTGCCGCGCGGTATCCAGCCCCCGCAGATCATTTCGTACAACGCCAGCAACGTTCCGGTCGCGCAGCTCAACGTTTACAGCGACGTTCTCTCGACCAACAAACTCTTCGACTACGGACTCAACTTCATCCGTATCCAGCTCTTCACGATCCCCGGCTTTTCCTCGCCCGCTCCCCTTGGCGGCGTCAGCCGCACGGTGATGGTCAACCTCGATCCCTCCGCGCTCTACGCCAACGGCCTCTCCGCCTTCGACGTCGGCAACGCACTCGCCACGACCAACGTCGTCATCCCGTCGGGCACCGCCAAGATGGGAAATTACGAATACAACGTCGACTTGAACATGTCGGTGCCCAGAGTCTCCGATTTCAACCGGCTGCCGATCAAATACCTAAATGGCGCGCCGGTTTTCCTCGGTGACGTTGCTCCCGTCACCGACTCGCATCAGCCCGAAACCAACGTGGTGCGCTTCAACGGACAGCAGGCTACCTACCTGCTCGTCGTCAAGCACGCCGACGCTTCCACGCTGACGGTCGTCGATGCGGTCAAAGCCAAGCTGCCCGACATCCGCGCCACAGCGCCCAAAGGCTTGAACGTGATGCTCACGTTCGACCAGTCGCAATTCGTTCGCGCCGCCCTGCGCGACGTCGTGCAGGAGGCCGCCACCGCCGCGTTGCTGGTCGCGATCATGGTGCTGCTGTTCCTCGGCTCGCCGCGCAGCATGGTTATCGTCATCACCTCGATTCCGCTGTCGATTCTGACCGCCATCGTCGGTCTCAAGCTCACGGGGCAGACGATCAACACGATGACGCTGGGCGGGATCGCGCTGGCGGTCGGGATGCTGGTGGACGACGCAACCGTGGAAGTCGAAAACATCCACCGCAACCATGCGATGCACAAGCCGCTGCTGGTCGCGATTCTTGACGGCGCGTCGCAGATCGCCGGGCCGACCTTTGTCGGCACGCTCGCCATCTGCATCGTCTTTTTTCCGGTCGTGCTGCTGACCGGGGTCGCCAAATTCCTGTTCACCCCGCTCGCACTGGCGGTCGTTTTCGCGATGCTCACTTCCTACCTGCTCTCGCGCACCCTGGTTCCCACCATGGCCCGTTATCTGCTCCCTAACACCCACGAGGAAAATCTCGGCACCGGCCGATGGGGCCGCATTGTGCGCGCCTTCGACGACCGCTTCGAGCAGGTCAAGCACTCGTATCGCTTCGCACTCGCCAAGTTCATCGCGCGCCGGAATTTCTCGCTGGCCTGCGTCGCCATCCTGATTCTGTCTTCGTTGGCGATGCTGTTCGTGGTCGGCGAGGATTTCTTTCCGAGCATCGACGCCGGCATGATGAGCTTGCACGTGCGGATGCCGACCGGAACCCGCGTCGAACACACCGAGTTCATGGTCGACAATATCGAACGCACGATTCGTACCGTCATCCCTGCCGATGAGCTGCAAGGCATCAGCGACAACATCGGTCTCCCGATCTCGTACGACTTGGCGTTCTATCACACCGATTCGATTGGGCCGCAGGACGCCGACCTGCTTATCCAGTTGAAGCCCGACCATCAGCCCACTGCCATCTACCAGCAGAAAATTCGCGAGCTGCTCGCGCGCCAATATCCAAACGTCACCGCCTACTTTCAGGCCGCCGACATCGTCAGCCAGGTGCTCAATTTCGGCCTCCCCGCGGCCATCGACGCACAGATTAACGGCAACAATCTGCAATCCGACTACGACATCGCACTGCGCCTGAAGGACAAGATGAGCCTCATTCCCGGCATCAGCGATCTCAGGATTGCCGAGCCGCAGGACTATCCGACCTTCGCCGTGAACGTCGATCGCGCCAAGGCGCTCGAACTCGGCATCACGCAGCAGCAGGTCGCCTCGAGCATGCTCTCGACGCTCTCCGGCGCCATGCTGTTGCAGCCCAACTTCTGGCTCGATCCGAAATCCGGCGTCAACTACAGCGTCGTGTCGCAGGCGCCGCAGCATCTGATCGACTCGGTAGCCACGCTGTCGAACATACCGCTGAGCACTCCCCCTTCGGCCACCGGGACGCAGGGCCAGCCCCAGTTGCTGGGCAACCTCGGCACGATCACCCACGGATGGGATCCCGCCGTCGTCGCGCACTACACGGTGCAGCGCGTCATCGACGTCGACGCCGCCGTCCACGGCCGCGACCTCGGCAGCGTCACCTCCGCCGTGCAGCGCGGGATCGACAACCTCGGCAAGTTGCCCGCCGGCACTCACGTCGTCATCCGCGGCCAGAGCCAGGCGATGCGCGATTCGTTCCGCACGCTCGGCGAGGGCCTGGTTCTCGCCATCGTCCTCGTGTACCTGCTGATGGTCGCGAACTTTCAATCGTGGCTCGAGCCTTTCGTCATCATGATGGCGGTGCCGGGCGCGCTGGCCGGCGTGCTCTGGATGCTCGCGATAACCGGTACGACCGTCAACGTCGAATCGCTGATGGGCGCGATCATGGCGGTCGGTGTCGGCGTCGCCAACGGCAACCTGCTGATCACTTTCGCCAACGAGCTGCGCGAGGAAGGCTATAGTCCGCTCGCCGCCGCCATCGAGGCCGGCCGCATCCGCTTCCGCCCGATCATCATGACCGCGCTCGCGATGATTCTCGGGATGCTCCCGATGGCGCTTTCGCTCGGCTCGGGTTCCGAGCAGAATGCCCCGCTGGGGCGCGCCGTAATCGGCGGACTGCTCGCGGCGACGATGATGACCTTGTTCGTCGTGCCGGCCGTGTATTCGATCTTCAGCCGCAGCCTGATCGGCAAACATCAGCGCGACGCGGAGGTCGAAGCAATCAACCTGCCAAGCGCATAGTATATGGCCGAGATGGAAGAAGATCCGCGCAACTTCAGCGTGCCCACCCCGGGGAAGGCTTTCTTTGCCGGATGGGTCGCCGCGATTGTGATCGCTCTCGTCGCGACCGCCGGCCTCGTGCTGGCCCGCGAGCTATGGATCGGCCGCCAAACGTCGGCACTCGAGCAGGAAAACGAAGCCGGTCCGCACGTACTCGTCTCCGACGTTTCGCTGGCTCCGCCCACGCGCGATCTGAAACTGCCGGCCACCATTCGCGGTTTCGACGAGACCGACATATACGCAAAAGTTCCCGGCTACCTGAAGGAAATCAAGGTCGATAAGGGCGACCGCGTGCGCAAGGACCAACTGATGGCTGTCCTCACGTCACCCGAGCTCGATCAGCAGGTCGCCAACGCGCGCGCCAACTACGACCTCGCCCTCGTCACCGACAAGCGCAACCAAGCCCTCTTGCGCGCAGCCGTCATCGCGCAGCAGGCGGCCGATGAATCCCACGCCGCGATGCTGCAGGCGAAGGCCACCCTCGATCAGGACATCGCCAACCAGGCCTACGAGACGATCGCGGCGCCCTTCGACGGCATCGTCACCGCGCGCTACATCGATCCCGGCCATCTCGTGCCCGCGAATACGATCCCCGGCACACCGGGCGCGGGAGCGATCATCACCATCGCCAGGTACAAGCCGCTGCGCGTGTTCACGTACGTGCCCCAGAACATCGCGCCGTTCATCAAGAACGGCGATCCCGCGACGATTACCGCCGCCGGCTACCCGGGCCAAAAGTTCACCGGCTCCATCACGCGCCATCCCGACGCCCTGTCCCCCGACACGCGCACAATGTTGGTCGAGGTCGATCTCGCCAACGAAAATCAGGCGCTCTATCCCGGCATGTACGCGATGGCGGAGTTCACGGTTAAAATGGGCGCCGGATCTCCGATGGTCCTCGACGACGCACTGGTGTTCCGCGACGGCAAGGTCTATGTGCCCGTAGTCCGCAATAACCAGTTGCACCTCGCCGAGGTGACGCTAGGCTACGACAACGGGCAGATGGTCGAGGTCACCAGCGGTATCAACGAGACCGACAAGGTGGCAGTCAACGTAGGCCAAGCAGCCCGCGACGGCGAAAACGTCCAACCCGTCCAGAATACCAAGTAGCAGTCTCTCCGTGACTCAACACCTCACGTTTCGCGTCCATCTGCCGCCAGCGCTTGCGCGCCAACTCGGCGCGCGGCGAAAACAGACCGGTCAAAGCCTGTCCGCGATCATCGTGCAGGCGCTCGAGCGACTACTCGGCGACGAAGATCAGACCGTGTTTCAAACTTCGACCGTAAACGCCCTGATGGAAGGTGCATCGACCGGCGACATGACGATGGGCGAACTGAAGACTCACGGTGATTTCGGCCTGGGCACATTCGACGGGCTCGACGGCGAGATGATCGAGCTCGACGGCAAGGTCTTCCAGGTGCGATCCGACGGCCACGCACATCCCGTCGAGGATTCGACGCGCACTCCATTTGCGACTGTGAGTTTTTTCAAGGCCGACGAGAGCGCGCGGCTCAATCGGCCCTGCGATCAGGCTGAAATGCTCGCGACGGTCGCCGCGATGCTGCCCTCGCAGAACATCTTTCATGCGCTCAGGATCGAAGGGCGCTTCGACTACGTGAAGACTCGAGCAGTGGCCAAACAGGACAAATCAGTCGGCCTCGAACAGGCCGCGCGCGACGAACCGGTCTTCGAGTTTCACGGCGTCGAAGGAACGATCGTCGGATTCTTCACGCCGGACTATCTGCGTGGCGTCAACGTGCCCGGCTATCATTTGCATTTCATCACCGCCGATCGCTCGGCCGGCGGCCACATGCTCGATTGCCGGGTTGCGGACGTGACGATCAAGATTCATCACACGCCGGAATTCGAACTCGGCACGCCCGGCACCGAGAAATTCCTTAAAGCCGATCTCTCCCGCGACCACACCGCCGCCATCGCGAAAATCGAGCGTTAGCGCTTCACAGCGCGGCGAAATCGCGATTTTCGTGCGGCCACGGCGGCGTGCAGGCGATCGCGTCGAGCACATCCTCGGGTCGTTCGACCAGCGACCACATCGCACGATGCCGCTCGTCCATGAAACGCCGCTCGATGCAGCTTTCCAAGATTGCCACGCACCGCGCGTAAAAGCCAAGAGTGTTGACCAGCACGATCGCACCGCCGAACAATCCAAGCCGCTTCCACGTGATCGCCTCGAACAGCTCCTCGAGCGTGCCGCATCCGCCGGGCAGCGCGATCACCGCGTCGACGTCGTCGATCATCAGGCGCTTGCGCTCGTGCAAGTCATTTACGACCAGCAGTTCGCTCAGGCCGCGATGACCCCATTCGAGGTCGTACATGAAACGCGGCAGGACACCGATCACGCGGCCACCTTCGGCCAGCGCCGCGTCCGCAAGATGACCCATCGAGCCGACGCTGCCGCCGCCATAAACCAACGTGACCTTGTTGCGCGCCAGCGCGCGGCCCAGGCGCCCGGCAGCGTCGTGATAAGCGGGATCGCACTGACGGCTCGACGCGCAATAAACGCAAACTCGCTTGATAGCCATCGCGCGATCGTATCCGACCGATTCGCGCCCATCCAGATACCGCGCGACCGCCGCTCGCGCCCATGCGGCGACCTACCTCGATTATTGGGATCACCGCTACGCACGTGGTCGCCCCGGCCACGGGGACCCGCTGCGCCCGAGTCGCGGCACGGAAAACCCGGCTTGCCGGGAGATTCATGATCTGAGACCTTTAGCGAATGGGCGTGCGCCTTGCGCGCGCAAGCATCCGCGATGCAAGCCGCTCATCCAAACAGCTCGTCAGAACAACCGAAATTAGGCCCGTGGATCCCGCGGCCGCGCCGCTACCTGGCTGCTCTGTTCGCGATGCTGATGTCGGCTACGATTTTCGAAGGCTACGACATCACGATCTTCCACCTGGCGACGCCTGAAATCGCGCGGACGTTTCACATGGCCGACCCCGCCATCGGCCTGATGGCGACGATCGTGCGGTTTGGCGGGATGCTGTCGTTCCTGGTGGTAATCCTCGCCGATCGTTACGGCCGAAAACCGATCATCTCCACGACCGTACTTTGTTACACGCTTTTCACTTTGTTCACGGCGCTCTCGACCGGCGTGAAGTCGTTCACGATTTTTCAAAGTACGGCGCAGATATTTCTCGCGGCCGAGTTCGGGGTTGCCGTCACGATGATCAGCGAGGAGTTCCCCGACGCGACACGCGGGCGCGCGATCGCGGGGCTGCACATGGTTGCATTTATCGGAGTGACTGCCGCCGCAGTTAGCTACGCAATCATGGCGGAGTCGCGATGGGGATGGCGCGGTATGTACCTGCTCGGGGTAGCGCCGCTGGTGATGATAATGATTTTGAGGCGCAGACTGCGCGAGACTGCGCGCTTCAATGCGCTCGAGCGGACGCGGGCCGCGGCTGGCCTGCCGCGTCCCGAATTCTGGACCTCGATCCGCAATTCCCTGGCGCCGTTTACCGGTCCGTATCGCCCGCGCCTGCTGGTCATCGCCGGGCTATGGAACTCGATCGGATTGATCGGCGGCCCGACGGTTACCTACTTCAGCCTTTACGCCCGCCGCGATCATCATTGGAAATCGCACCAGGTCGCTGCGGCGATAGTTCTTGCGTACGCGATGGGCGCGATCGGCAGCCTGCTCAGCGGATTTCTGATGGACCGGCTGGGACGAAAATTTACCACCAGTTTCTTCTACCTGATGTCTGCTGCCGCAATGTACGCGCTGTTCACGAGCGACGGTTACGGCGCGATCCTTGCGGGCGAAGTCGTCACGATGTTTGCATATCAAGCGGCGCGCACCGCGACCTCGGCGCTTTCGACCGAGTTGTTTCCGACCTCGATTCGAGCAACCGGTTATGCGCTGTGCGTGCAAGTGATTGGGCAGATCTGCTGGATGCTGTCGCCGGTCGTTATCGGGCTGCTCTCGGGGCGGCTGGGCGGATTGGGCAATGCCGCGTCGCTGTTTGCAGCCGGCCCGCTGCTTGGCGTCGTGATCGTGCTGTGGTTCGTCCCCGAGACTCGCGGTAAGACATTGGAAGAACTCTCGCCGAGCGCCGGAGAGACGCCTCCAGCCACCGCTGAATGAATCGATCGCCAATCTAGCGCCCGAGCCTGGCTCTGATCGCATTCACGATGGCTCGTGGACTGATAAATGGTTGAAGCGGATATCACGATCGGACGTGATCACGGCGGGCGCGCATTGGGCTCGTTGCTGCCACTCTACGTCGTGATTTTCTTCGGCTTCGTCGGCTACAGCCTGATGATCACGATTTTCACGCCGCTGTTCCTCAAGCCGGACAGCGCGATATTGCCGGCGGGAGTCACGTCGTCGTATCGCACGATCGTCCTTGGAATGGTTCTGGGAGTTTATCCCGCCGGACAGTTTATCGGCTCGCCCGTACTGGGTGCGCTATCAGACCGCTACGGCCGCCGGCCGGTACTGCTGATCTCGCTCAGCATAACGACTGCTTGCTATGCGGTGATAGCGGCGTCGTTGGAGCGGCTTAGCCTCGCGACGCTGGCGGTCAGCCTGTTTGTTGCGGGCTTGGCTGAAGCAAATATCGTGACCGCCCAGAGCGCAATTGCCGACGTCGTCGATGCCGAGGATCGCAACCGTTTCTTCGGCTACATCTATATGTGCGTCAGCCTTGCATATATCGCCGGTCCTTTGGCAGGCGGCAAGCTGGCGGAGCCTTCAGTCGTAAGCTGGTTCAACTACGCGACGCCCTTCTGGGTCGTATTCGGATTGCTGCTCCTGACCACGCTCGGCACGCTGGTCAAATTCCGCGAGACGAACCCGCCGGAGAAGCGCCAGCAGATTAGCTGCTTCGAGGCGTTCACCAATCTAGCCGGTGTTTTCACGGACAGGAGGATTCGCGTCCTCTATCTAATCAACTTTCTACTCTACCTGGCTATATTCGGATTCTTTCGATGCTATCCAATGTACCTTGTCGATGAATTCCATCTGGGCGTGTCACGCGAATCTGAATCTATTGCCTGGGTCGGATTGCCTATCGTGCTCGCGAACCTCTGGCTGACCGGCTATCTGGCGAAACGTTTCACTACGCGCTCGCTCACGTTCTGGTCCGCACTGCTGACCGGAATCTTCATGATCATCGTGGTTGCTCCGCCGAATCGGGGCGCGCTGTGGGTGACGCTATTCCTGACTTCGCTCGCGCTGGCGATATGCCTGCCGTCGTGCGCGACGATGCTTTCGACCTCGGTAGGAGAAGCAGATCAGGGACGCGTCATGGGCAACAATCAGGCGTTGCAGGTAGGCGCGGAATCGCTGTCGGGATTGCTAGGAGGACTGCTTGCCGCGATCATGGTGAAACTATCGCTGGTCGTGCTGGGAATCGTCGCCATCGCCGCCGCCTGGGTGCTGATTCTCATCTGACCACTGTGTGCCAGCGGGCATATCGCTCATAATGTAATTGCCTGAGGAGAAACGCCGTGGATTTTAATATTCCCGCCGATGTCACCGCCTACCTGGCCGAGCTGGATGCGTTCATCGAGAAAGAGATCAAGCCGCTCGAACGCGAGAACGACAACATCCGTTTTTTCGATCATCGCCGCGAATGGGCACGCACCGATTTCGAACGCGACGGACTGCCGCGCCATGAGTGGGAAGCGCTGCTGGGCGAGATGCACCGGCGCGCCGACAAGGCGGGACACTATCGCTACGCGCTGCCCAGGGAATACGGCGGCAGGGACGGCACCAACCTCGCGATGGCGATCATCCGTGAGCACCTGGCGGCCAAGGGGCTCGGGCTGCACAACGATTTGCAGAACGAAAGCTCAATCGTAGGCAACCTGCCGACGGTGCTGATGTTTCGCGACTTCGGCAACGAGCAGCAGAAGAAGGAATTTATCCCCAAGCTGCTGGACGGTTCGATGCGGATCGCGTTCGGACTTACCGAACCCAAGCACGGTTCCGACGCGACCTGGATGGAGACGCGCGGAGTTCGCGACGGCGATCACTGGCTGATCACCGGCGCCAAGATGTGGAATACGGGGCTGCACGTCGCCACCCACGATTTCGTGTTCGCGCGGACCAGCGGGAAAGACGGCAGCCCGCGCGGCATCACTTGCTTCATCGTTCCGACCAAAAGCGCGGGCTTCAAGATCGAGGAGTATTTGTGGACGTTCAACATGCCTACCGATCACCCGCGCGTCTCGCTAACCGACGTCGCGGTGCCGGCCGACTCGATTCTTGGCGATCCGGAAAACGGGCTGGCGGTGGCGCAGCATTTCGTCCACGAGAATCGCATTCGGCAGGCGGCGAGTTCGCTGGGTGCGGCGCAATATTGCATCAACGAGAGCGTGAAATACGCCAAGGATCGCAAGCCGTTCGGAAAGCCGCTGGCGACCAACCAGGCGATTCAATGGCCGCTGGTCGAGCTGCACACCGAAGCCGAGATGATCCGCAACCTCATCCACAAGACCGCGTGGCAGATGGATCAAATGTCGAAGCCCGAGGTCGCGCTCAAACTTTCCGACAAGGTCGCCATGTGCAACTACCGGGCGAATCGGCTGGTGTGCGAAGCGGCGGACCGCGCGATGCAGGTGCATGGCGCGATCGGGTACTCGCGGCATAAGCCATTCGAGCACATTTTCCGCCATCACCGGCGCTATCGCATCACGGAGGGATCGGAGGAAATCCAGATGCGACGCGTGGCGCAATATCTGTTCGGATTTTTCAAAGAGAGAAAGCCGGCCGAAGAGTGATCCCGCCCGGATGCACGCTCGAGCGGGCAGGAGGAAACGCATGGCGACGAACCCTCAAGACGACAAGACAGCCCAGAAGTTCACGCGGGGCAATGCGCTCGAGTTGGTGGCCTACCAGGCCGGGGCGATCGTTAGCCGGGAGATCGTCAAGAAGAAGACCGGCACGGTGACCCTATTTGCCTTCGACAAGGCTCAGGGCCTCAACGAGCACACGTCGCCATTCGACGCCCTCGTCCAGGCGCTGGACGGTGTGGCCGAGATAACCATTAGCGGCGTGCCCCATCGCCTCGGCAAGGATGAAATGATCCTGATGCCGGCCAACGTGCCCCACGCCCTGAAGGCGGTCGAGCAATTCAAGATGATGTTGGTGATGATCCGCGAGGCAACGGGCTGACGGCACGCGTGGTGGGCGGTGCAGGTTTCGAACCTGCGACCCCCGGCTTGTAAGGCCGATGCTCTACCACTGAGCTAACCGCCCGCGGCCGAAATCCTGGCAAAAGACGGCACCTGCGCGTGTCATCGACACACGAGCCGCTCGCTTGAACTTATTTGATCGAGGCCGCGCGAGCCGGTCACGAACCGGCCGACGGCGACGACGACGCTGGCGCGGCGCTGACGCCTTCGTTGAGCGAGTCCTTCAATTGCTTGCCCGGCTTGAACTTGGCCGATCGGCTCGCCGCAATCTCGATCGATTCGCCGGTCTTTGGATTGCGGCCAGTGCGCGCCTGCCGTTCCGATACCGAAAACGTTCCGAAGCCCGAGATGTTCACACGCTCGCCTTGGCGCAGCGCGGCGATGACGTCGTCGAGCACGATGTTAATTGCGCGTTCGGCATCGGCCTTGTTGAGGGGAAGCTTGTTCGACAGCGCCTCTATGAGTTCAGCCTTGGTCATATGTAGCCTTCGGCGGTCCTCCCGAATATCCGCGACCGCACGTTTGAGCCGCGCGCTTCCGGTTCCCACCGGAATTCGCGGCGTCCCCCGCTCAGAACCTACGACAAGTTCGTGGACACAGTGGTATCCTCTTCGTCTCCCGGTGTCATTCGACCCTTCGGTTCCGGCTCGCGCAGGAACGCGAGGTCGCTCTCGCCCGTGCCCGACTTGAAGAACGTGTCCGGGTCGGTCAGCACCAGCGCATGCTTGAGCACCTCGTCCATGTGCTCGACCTGAACCAACGTGATGCCCTTCATGATCTGCGGAGGGATCTCCTCGATGTCCTTGGCGTTATCCTTGGGCATCAGGATCGTCTTGATGCCGCCACGATGCGCCGCGAGCACTTTCTCCTTGAGTCCTCCAATCGGTAGCACCCGTCCGCGCAGCGTGATTTCGCCCGTCATCGCAAGGTCGTTGCGAATCGGCGAGCGCGTGAGCGCCGACACCAGCGCGGTGGCGAGCGTGATTCCCGCCGACGGCCCGTCCTTGGGAATCGCGCCTTCGGGAATGTGGATGTGGATGTCGATCCGGTGATAGAAGCCACGATCGAGGCCGAGCACTTCCGCCCGCGAACGGACATACGAAAGCGCAGCCTGCGCCGATTCCTGCATCACGTCGCCGAGCTGGCCGGTGATTGTCAGCTTGCCGCGTCCCGGAACGATCGTCACCTCGACGCTGAGCAACTCGCCGCCGAGCTCCGTCCACGCCAGCCCGGTCGCCACTCCCACCTGCGGTACGGTCTCCGCCGTGCCGTAGCGGAACTTCGGAACGCCGAGGTACTTGCCCAGACTCGAGCTTGAAACCTTGACGTGCGCGTTGCGATCGGTCTTGACGACTTCGACCGCAACCTTGCGGCAAATCGAGGCGAGCTCGCGCTCGAGATTTCGGACCCCCGCTTCGCGCGTGTAATGGCGGATGATGCCCTGGATCGCACCGTCGGAGACCTCGATGTTCTCCGGCCGCAGTCCGTTGGCCTCCTGCTGCTTCTTCAACAGGTACTTCTTGGCGATGTTGAGCTTCTCCAATTCCGTGTAGCCCGGGATCCGGATAACTTCCATCCGGTCCTGGAGCGGCCGCGGGATGCGGTCGAGCGTATTCGCCGTCGTGATGAACAGCACTTTCGACAAATCGTAATCGCAGTCGAGATAGTGATCGTTAAACGTGCAGTTCTGCTCGGGATCGAGAACTTCGAGCAGCGCCGACGACGGATCGCCGCGGAAGTCAGTGGACATCTTGTCCACTTCGTCGAACAGCAGCACGGGGTTGGACGATCCGGCCTTGCGAATCGACTGGATCACCTTGCCCGGCAGCGCGCCGATGTAGGTCCGGCGATGGCCGCGTATTTCGGCTTCGTCGCGCACGCCGCCAAGCGACACGCGCACGAATTTGCGTCCGGTCGCGCGCGCCACCGACTTGCCCAGCGAGGTCTTGCCGACCCCCGGAGGTCCGACCAGGCACAGGATGGGCCCCTTCATCTGACCGACCAGGGTCTCGACCGCGAGGTATTCTAGGATGCGCTGTTTGACCTTCTCCAGGCCGTAATGATCTTCCTCGAGCACGCGCTCGGCTTCCTTGATGTCGAGTTTGTCTTCGGTGTACTCGAACCACGGCAGCGCAAGAAACCAATCGAGGTAGTTGCGGACGACGGTCGCCTCGGCGGACATCGGCGACATCATCTTGAGTTTCTTAATCTCCCGCTCACACTTCTCGCGGGCCTCGGCGGGCATCTTCTTCTGCCGAAGTTTTTCTTCCAATTCCTGAATCTCGTTCTTGAATTCGTCCTTCTCGCCAAGCTCCTTCTGAATCGCGCGCATCTGCTCGTTGAGGTAGTACTCCTTGGACGTCTTCTCCATCTGCTTCTTGACGCGCGAGCGGATGCGTTTTTCGACCTCGAGGATTTCCAGCTCCGAGCGCATGTAGCCGAGGATCTTCTCCAGCCGCTCGGCCGGAATGGTCGATTCGAGCAGCGCCTGCTTGTCTTCGAGCTTGATCCCGAGATGTCCGACCAGCTTGTCGGCCAGGAACGCGGGATCGTCGACGGCCGCGATCGAGGTAACCATCTCGGGCGGTATCTTCTTGTTGAGCCGCGCGTAGTTGTCGAAGGTCGAGACCACCGAGCGCATCAGCGCCTCGACCTCGGTGGTACGCTCGCTGACTTCCTCGATCTCCTCCGCCTCGACCTGGAAATATTCCTCGTCGGCGACGTAGCGGATCACGCGCGCGCGCTTCTTGCCTTCGACCAGCGCCTTGACGGTCCCGTCGGGCAGGCGCAACAGCTGCACGACGACGCCGAGCGTGCCGACCGCGTACAGGTCCCGCGGCGTGGGCTCGGCCACCTTGGGGTCCTTCTGCGTCACCAGCAGAATCGGGGTCTTCTTGGCCTCGGCGGCTTCCAGAGCCTTAATCGACTTCTGGCGTCCGACGAAGATGGGATAGACTTCGTGTGGGAAAACGATCAGCTCGCGCAACGGGAACAATGGCACCACGTTCGTCGTTGCATCGCGATTATCTTTCTTGTCATTGCGGAAAAGCATCTTGTAGATCTCAAGTCTCCAGGGCTATGCGGTTTCGGCGGTCTTTTGATAGACCAGCAGCGGCTGCTCCTTCTGAGTAACCACTTCCTCCGAGATTAGCACCTCCTTGATGTTCGGCTGCGAGGGGATTTCGTACATCAGATCGACCATGATCGCTTCCATGATGGCGCGCAGTCCGCGAGCGCCGGACTTGCGCTTGAGCGCCTCGCGCGCGATCGCGCGCAACGCACCCTGCGTGAATTTCAGGTGAACGTTCTCCATGTCGAAGAGCTTCTGGTACTGGCGCACCAGCGCATTCTTCGGCTCGGTCAGGATTCGCACCAGCGCTTCCTCGTCCAATTCGCCGAGCGTGGCGATCACGGGCAGGCGGCCGACGAACTCCGGAATCAAGCCGAACTTGAGCAGGTCCTCCGGCTGCACTTCATATAGAAGCTCGGAGACCGTCTTGGGGTCGCGATGGGTCAGGTCGGCCCGAAAGCCCATCGTCTTGCCCGAGATGCGCCGCCGGATGATGTCGTCCAGTCCAACGAACGCGCCGCCGCAGATGAACAGGATGTTGGTCGTATCGACCTGCAGGAATTCCTGCTGCGGATGCTTGCGGCCGCCCTTGGGCGGCACCGACGCCATCGTGCCCTCGATGATTTTGAGCAGCGCTTGCTGAACGCCTTCGCCCGACACGTCGCGCGTGATCGACGGATTGTCGCCCTTGCGCGCAATCTTGTCGATCTCATCTATGTAAACTATCCCGCGCTGGCATCGCTCGATGTCGTAGTCGGCGTTCTGCAGCAGCGACAGTATGATGTTCTCGACGTCTTCGCCGACGTAGCCGGCCTCGGTCAGCGAAGTCGCGTCGGCGATCGTGAACGGCACCTGCAGGAAGCGCGCGAGGGTTTGCGCCAGCAGCGTCTTGCCGACTCCGGTCGGGCCAATCAGCAGGATGTTGGATTTCTGCAACTCGACGTCGCCGGTCACCATCTGCGAGTCGATTCGTTTGTAGTGATTGTGGACCGCGACCGAGAGAATTTTCTTGGCCCGCTCCTGTCCGATCACGTACTGGTCGAGCACCCGCTTGATTTCGGCGGGCTTGGGCACCGCGGAGCTTTGGCTGAACGCTTCCTCGCTGTCGGTCTCCTCGGCGATTATGTCGTTACAAAGGTCGATGCATTCGTCGCAAATATAAACCGTCGGGCCGGCAATCAGCTTTCGAACTTCGTCCTGGCTCTTCCCGCAAAACGAGCAAACCAGGTTGCCCGAGCGGTCGTCATGCTTGGCCATACTGCCTCCCGCGGCTCACTTCGACGGCCTTCGGCTAACGATTATCTCATCAATCAGTCCGTATTCAACCGCCTGCTGCGGCGACATGAAATAATCGCGATCGGTATCCTTCTCGATCTTACGCAGATTCTGTCCGGTATGCTTCATTATGATGCTGTTGATGTCCTCCCGCGCGCGTAAAATTTCCTTCGCGTGTATTTCCAGGTCGCTCGCCTGTCCCTGCATCCCGCCCAGCGGCTGATGCAGGATGATTCGCGCATGCGGGAGCGCGTAGCGCCGCCCCTTCGCACCCGCCAGCAGCAGGATTGCGCCCATGCTGCCCGCCTGCCCCATGCACAGCGTCGACACCGGAGGCCGGATGAACTCCATCGTGTCGTAAATCGCCATCCCGGCCGTCACCGACCCGCCCGGCGAATTGATGTAAAAGTTGATCTCTTTTTCGGGGTCTTCGGATTCGAGGAACAGGAATTGAGCCGTGATCAGGTTGGCGACGTCGTCGGTGACTTCGGTGCCGAGAAAAACGATGCGGTCTTTCAGCAGGCGAGAGTAGATGTCATAGGCCCGCTCTCCGCGGCCGGTCTGTTCGACGACAATCGGTACCAGGTTGCTCATAAATCCGGTCCGCGCCACAGCCAGGTCGCGACAATTGAGAGAAGGCCGCCGACGCCTTAAGATTGTAACGTCTGGGAAATGGTCGAGCAACCGTGATTGGCTCCGAACGAAGTCGCAGCGACGCTACTTCGGCTCGGATGCAGCGTTTTCACGCTTGGCGCGGCTCAAAATAAAGTCCAGCGCCTTCTCCCGGCGCATCGATTGCCTCAGCGCCTCGCGATTCTCCGGGCTGCGGTAAAACTCGGCGGCGCGGTCGCGAGTACGCCCGCTCTGCGTGACGATTGCCGCCACCCGCGCACCCAGCTCCTCGTCATCGATCTCGATCTTCTCGTGCTCCGCCAGCGCGTCCGATGCACGCGCACGAAATTGTAGTGCGCGATCGCGCGGGCCCTCTTGGCCTGTCGATAATCTTTTGGGCTTGCAGCCTTCGCTGGAAGCGAAGAGACTGACGGGGTAGTCGAATTGCTGCGATGAAGCGGTCGCCTCGAAACCTCGCTGCTCCGCGCTGAAGGGCCAAAGCCGTGAAAGCAAATCTATGGGCGGCAATTGTGTTCGCTGGCGGGCTCTGCGTTGGATGCGCCGAAAACCAGCCCACCTGCGCCTCCCTCGCCGAGCCCGCTCGCCTCAACTGCTACGCGGCTCAGGATTCCTGCGTGCGGATGGGCATGCCGTTGCTAGCCGAGATGGACGAGGACAAAGCTAGGATGGACCAGTTCGCCGGCCTGTGCACTGGTAATCCGCCCTGTGAGCAGGACGTCAAACTGCAAGAGGCGAAGTGCGACGCGGTCACAGCAAAGATTCCTGCCGACCTGCGACGTACGATGAAGGACCTCCCCGACGCCTGTGCTGAGGTGTTGCGGCTCATAGACGAATGCAAGGCAACGCTCGATGATGACTGTGACCAATTCACTCGGGCTCGCGATGCGGTCAAGGAGGACCTTCGCCGCGTCCGGCTCAGCGAGATGGCCGTCGACTCCTGCGAGCAGTCCCGCCAGCAGACCGCCGCTATGCAACAGCAAACGATCGGCGTCGCCGCGCAAAGCTTGGAAAATGGCCTGGGCTCGATGCAGGGATTGGCGGACCAAAATCAAGGCTCAGCGCAAATGCTCCGTGACCAGGCCGAACAGTTCCCGCGGTTTCAGCCGCCCGAACCTGTCCCGCCCGTGGGCGCTGGCCAAGGTTCGGGTTCGGCGCCATTGCCGTATCCCAACAACCTCTGGTCGCCTGGCGGCCCCTGGAATCCGTAGTTCCCCCAACAATATCTGGTCGTCCCGCTAATAGCGTCGCGAGTACGTGGACATTGTTCGACGGCACGACCGGTGTAACGGGTGTCCCCTAAAGCGCGGGGAGGGCGTGCTATAATCACATTATGGTATCTAGGATCGCCACAATATATTATATTTGGGTGGAGTTTCCGAGAGGGAGATCGCCAGGCGCTACGGCTGGTCACGAGGCGCCGTCCACAGGCGCCTCGTTCGCGAGGGCATCCCGCGGCGGCCGGTGACCTGCGGTAATGAGCCGAGGGTCGAGGTGATCTGCGAGATGTGCGGGGACCGGGCGATGCGCCGAGCCTATCTAGTCCGCCACGCGACGCATCAGCTTTGTGGCCGACCTGCGTGCCGTGTCGTTTGCCGTATGATCTTTGCGCCGCTCTTCTTTATGGGTATCAAGCGCGCACGCTAAGACTCCCGCAAATCGGGACACTTCGATTCTGAAATCCGGACACCCGGTCTGAAATTAGGACTGCTCGCGCTTGGCGCGGCTCAAAATAAAGTCCAGCGCCTTCTCCCGGCGCATCGATTGCTTCAGCGCCTCGCGATTCTCCGGGCTGCGGTAAAACTCGGCAGCGCGGTCGCGATTACGCCCGCTCTGCGTGACGATTGCCGCCACTCGCGCACCCAGCTCCTCGTCATCGATCTCGATCTTTTCCTGCTCCGCGAGCGCGTCCACGATTAGCCCGGTGCGCGCGCGCTTCTCGGCTCGCATCTTCAGGTCGTCGGCGCTCTGCTTGACCCGTTCGCCGGCTTCCTCATGCGACAGGCCGCCCGCTTCGAGCGTCTGATGCAGCTCGGATTCCATCGCGCTCAGCTCGCGCGCGACCAGCGATTCGGGCAGCTCGACCGGATTGCGCTCGATCACGAGGTCGAGCAGTCCCTGCCTCGCGCGCGCGTTGGCCTCCTGCGTGGCGTGGGCGAGCAATTCGCCGCGAACGCGGGTGCGGAACGCCGCGAGGTTTTCGTCGCCGAGGTCCTTGGCGAAGTCATCATCGACGGTCGGCAACTCGCGCCGATAGATCTCTTTGGCGGTCGCGCGCCATTCGATCGTTTTGCCGGCGAGCTCTTTCTGGCTGTAGTCCGCCGGGTAGGTCTTCGAGGCCTTCATCTGCTTGCCCAGCTCCGTGCCCTTGAGCACTTCGTACACACCGTGGGCGAGCGCGCGCTCGGAAACTTCCACCAGCCGGTCGTCGGGACGGGTGCTCGACAGCGGCTTGCCGTCGGCGAAGGCCTCGACCGAGGCGAGCGCGTAATCGCCGTCCTGCACGACGGTGCGATCCTCGATCTTCTTGAGCGTCGCCTGCCGCTCGCGAAAACGCTCGATCGCCTCTTCGACTTCCGTGTCGCTGACCTCGACCTTGGACTCGGGCACTTTGAGACCCTCGTAGTCCTTGACCTCGATCTTCGGGCGGAGGTCGAACGTCGCGCTGAACTTGAGCGCGAGGTCTTTCTGCAGGTCGGTCTGTTCGGTGACGATTTCAGGCGCCACCACGGGCTTGAGGTCGTGCTCCTCGAGCGCCTTGTCGGTGTATTCCTTGACGAGTTTCTGAATTACCTCGCCACGGACCTGCTCGCCGAAAAATCGCTCGAGCAGATTGCGCGGGGCATGGCCGGGGCGGAAGCCCTTTAGCACCACGCCGCGTTTGAGTTCGTTGAATGCGCGATCCAGCTCATGCTTGATTTCGTCGGGCTCGACTTCAATCGTAAGTTTGCGCCGGAGACTGCTGGGTTCTTCGATATTTACATTCATGGCGGTTTAACCTTTACAGATAAACACACCGCTGTCGCCGGAATCAACCGACCGCACCGCAGTCCAGCTTACGGCGCCTCGCGCAGGCTACTTCCGAAAAACCACGATATTGCTGTGGTTGAGCAATCGCGTGTTGTGCTCGACGATCTCCATCGGCGCCATCGCGGCCATCTTCTCCGCCGTCATGTCGGAGAACGACAGCTCTTTTGCGCGCTCTACCGCGGCGTCGCGCTGATCGCGATGGTCGGGCTTCGGCTCGCGCCCGTCATCCATCGCTGCCCGCACAAATTTCACATCGCAGACGGTTAATACGGCGCGCTGTGCGGTGATGCCATCGCTTTGTCGGCCTCGCTCAGCGGAAAGTCCTGGCCCTTGTTGAGCATGTCCATCAGGCGGTTGATTTCCTGAATCTTGGTGTCGTAGGTGGCCTGCGTCAACGGTTCCTGCGACCATCCCTTGCGCGCGTCCTTGTCGTGCTGCTTGGCATCCTGAAGCTTTTGCAAGAGTGCGGCTTTGTCAGCCGGCGACAGACTCGATGCCATCGGCGCGCTCGCCGCTGCGCCCGGAGCAGTCTGCGCAAACGATACCCCATGCTGCAGGGGGGCGCTCACCCCGGCCAACGCTATCAACGCTACAATCGCGGTCTTCCGCATGCCCATGATTTCTCCTTCCTCCTAAATGGTAGCGTCCGAATATTGGCCGCACCAGTTGGTATGTCGTGCCAAATCGACGTTACCGAAGCATTAACGGCTGGTTGAGGCCGGGTGAAATAGTGAAATCGTGACCGCTGCGCTCGCGAAATCGCAAGGGATGCATTGCCCTAATCAGGCGGCTCTTTGATCGCCGCGGCTATTTTGATACATATCTAATTAGACATGCATCAAAATAGTTGAGCGGCCCGCGATGGATCGACAACCACCCGAAATCATGCTCCAGTTCTGCAAGGCGATGGCCGACGAGAGCCGCCTCAAGATCATCGGCCTGCTCTCCGCCGCCGAGCGCAGTGTTCGAGAGCTGGCATCGATGCTCAATTTGAAGGAACCGACCGTCTCGCATCACCTCGCGGTGCTCAAACAGCTCGACCTGGTCAAACTGCGCGCCGACGGCATCTTCCACTGGTATCGCTTGAATGAAGAGGTGCTTGGCAAAATCAGCCGCGCCGTCTTCAGCCGCGACAATATCGCAAAATTGGCCGTCTCGGCTGAAGCCGCCGGCTCGGAGCGAAAAGTCCTCGACAACTTCGTCGATGGAGAGCGTTTGCTCGAAATTCCGGTCAGCCGCAAGAAGCGACTAGTGATTCTGAAGTGGCTCGCCGATTTCTTCGAGCCGGGCATCAGCTATGCAGAGTCCCGGGTGAATGGTATTCTCAAACTGCACCATGACGACTGCGCGACGCTGCGCCGCGAGATGATTGGATACGGGATGCTGACGCGCGACAAGGGCATCTATCGGCGCAGGCCGCAATCCGAGTGGCGGACTGCCGGCAGATAGGCTATTTCGCGTTGTAACTTTCCTTTCGGAACGCAACAAGTAAATATTGCTAAGATATGTGTGATTTGCAATTAGGCGTACTGATTGACTTCCGCATTTAACGATCCTAATAAGAGACTCGGCAGAGAATAAGAGTTTGTGATATATTAGCGCGGTCGGGTATTATTACTCCCGCCGGATAAAAAACGTTTCAACGGTCCCACGGAGGTTCGAATGCAATGGGGATACTAGGGTTTCGCAAAACGGTCGTCGCCGGGGGCTTTGCATTGTTGGCCCTCGCAGCCTGGAGCTTGCCAAGTGAGGCAGGCGTAAAGCCGGGCGACTTCATCACTCCGGACAACGCGTCGCAGGTGAAGGATCTTGTTTCGCCGGGCGTGTATTACAAGGTGCAGCGCGGGATGACGATGAAAATCGTCCCCACCGAGCGCATCGATTGGCCGCCTCCATACAAGGACGCAACCGAAAAATATTCTTCGCAGGTACAGCTCTCAAAGGATCATCGCACCGTCATCGGCTATGTCGCCGGCCAGCCCTTCCCGCTCATCGACGCCAACGATCCCTACGTCGCGACCAAGGTCGTCTGGAACGCCCTGTGGCGTCCGATCAGCAATGACGACTACGACCTGCGATATTTCGATTGCGACACGGTTTTCACCGGCGTCAACAAGCCGTTCTTTGAAGTCTGGTACTATCAGACGGGGCACTACGCCGGTTATGATCTCGTCGGCAGGACCGAGGTGGAGCCGATTCCGGTCGATCCCGACTTCAAGCATACCAACCGCCTGTGGCTGTTCCTGCTCGGCCCCGAACTCGCGCCCCAGAATGAGCGTGGCACCAGTCTGCTGCGTTATCGGTACGCCGAACCGACTCATGGCGACGACACCTGGAGCTGGGAGCCCGGCACGCGGCGCCTGCGCCGTCTGAACGAGGCGATGAATTCGACCGCGACCGGCACGCAGAGCTTTGCCCCCGATCACTATTCGGGTTTCAATCCCAAGACCGAACAGTACGACTATAAGTTTCTCGGCGAGAAGGAGATGCTCGCGACGGTTGACGCCGAGCATTCACCGGAAGTCCGATGCGCCACCGACGGCGGCGGCAGTGCGTGCCCCGAGAGTTGGCAGATGCGCCACATGTACATCGTGAGCGCCGAGCCGCGGCGCAGCGTTAACAACGGCGAGGCGCTCGATTCCAAGACGGTCATCTACATGGATTCCGAAATGTGGTTCGAGCCGTACGTCGATACCTACGATCGTCGCGGCGAACTGTTCCGCAACAACACCTTCTGGCTGGCGTATCGCGATCGTCCGGTGCCCGACGCGAAAGTCGCTATCTATCCTTTCAAGCGCGAATTTGTCGTCGGCTCCGCCTCCACCGATTTGCAGAGCGGCCAGGCGACGATGTGTTACCTGCCCGGGCGGGAGACGCCTGAGCGTGAATGCTGGTACATCAACATGGGCGCGGTGGATCGAGCGTTCTTCACCACCGAGGCGATGGTGAAGATGGCCGAAACCGGCCACATGTAGCCAGCGCCCACTAGGCGAATCGCCTTACGATTCGGATTGCGCAACGCCGGCAGGAGCATCCGCTCCTGCCGGCGTTTTCTTGTCTCTTCAGCCCGGACGTCGATTCCGCGGCCTGGCCCCACAATATGTAAACTGGCGAATGGGCTGCCGGCAAATGCGCTATTTCGCCTCGCACAGGCTCGTGCTTCTCGGAACGCAAAAGGTGATCTTTATTTGATTTGCAATTAGGCCGGTTGACTTTACACGTCTTTTTTTCTAATAGAGATCTGTGGGAAACTGACGCTGGCCGATATTTTCATCGAGCCAGGGGCAAAACGGTTCAGGGCTCTTACGGAGGCTCGAATGCAATTGGCAAAACTGGGGTTTCGCAAAGCGGTCGTCGTCGGGGGCCTTGCATTGTTGGCCCTCGCGGGCTTGAGCTTGCCGGTAGAGGCAGACGTCAAGCCGGGCGACTTCATCACTCCGGACAACGCGTCGAAGGTAAAGGATCTTGTTTCGCCGGGCGTGTATTACAAAGTGCAGCGCGGGATGACGATGAATATAGTCCCCACCACGCGCATCGATTGGCCGCCTCCGTACAAGGACGCGACCGAGAAGTATGCTTCGCAGGTCCAGCTGTCGAAGGATCATCGCGGCCTCATCGGCTATGTCGCCGGCCAGCCCTTCCCGCTCATCGACGCCAACGATCCCTACGTCGCGACCAAGGTCATCTGGAACGCCCTGTGGCGTCCGATCAGCAATGACGACTACGACCTGCGATATTACGATTGCGACACGGTTTATACGGGCTGGAACAAGCCTTACTTTGGAGTCTGGTACTATCAGACGGGGCACTACGCCGGTTATGATCTCGTCGGCAGGACCGAGGTCGAGCCGCTTCCGGTCGATCCCGACTTCAAGCATACCAACCGCCTGTGGCTGTTCATGCTCGGTCCGCAGCTCGCGCCCCAGGACGGTCGTGGCACCAGTCTGCTGCGTTATCGTTACGACAATCCGACTCATGCCGACGACACCTGGACTTGGGAAAGCGGCACGCGGCGCCTGCGCCGTCTGAACGAGTCGATCATGTCGACCGCGTCCGGCCCGTACAGTTGGGACCCCGATCACTATTCGGGTTTCAATCCCAAGACCGAAGAGTACGACTATAAATTAATTGGCGAGAAGCAGATGCTCGCGACGGTTGACGCCGAGCATTCACCGGAAATCCGATGCGCCACCGACGGCGGCGGCAGCGCATGCCCCGAGCGTTGGCAGATGCGCCACATGTATATCGTGAGCGCCGAGCCGCGGCGCAGTGTTAATAACGCGCTCGATTCCAAGACGGTCATCTACATGGATTCCGAAATGTGGTTCGAGCCGTACATCGATACCTACGATCGCCGCGGCGAGCTGTTCCGCAACCACATCTACTGGCTCGCATATCGCGATCGTCCGGTGCCCGACGCAAAAATCGCTATCTATCCTTTCAAGCGCGAATTCGTCGTCGGCGCCTGCTCCACCGATGTGCAGACCGGCCAGGCATCGATGTGCTACCTGCCCGGCAGAGAGACAGCCGAGCGTGAATGCTGGTACATCAACATGGGCGCGGTGGATCGGGCGTTCTTCACCACCGAGGCGATGGTGAAGATGTCCGAAACCGGACACAATTAGCAAGCAGCCGCCAGGCGAATCGCCTCACGATTCGGATTGTAAAACGCCGGCAGGAGCATCCGCTCCTGCCGGCGTTTTCTTTTCTCTTCGGCGCGGGCGTCGATTCCCGCGGCCTAGCTCAACAATACGTAAACGGCGCCTCCCATCAGCACCAGCACCCCGGGATTGATGTGGCGCCACAGTAAAATCCCGAGCACCGCAATTGCGATCGCCAGCGTCTGCACGTTCACGATCGAAAGCCTCGCAATCGCAAACGTCCCCGACGTCATCAGGCCAACCGCCACCGGCGCCAGCCCGCGCTGAATCGAGGTGCGCCACGGCCACCCGCCCAGATGCACCCACCATCGATTGACGAACAGCGTAATCACGCAGTCGGGCAGGAAAAATCCGATTCCCACCACCACCATCCCGGCCCATCCCGCCAGCTGGTAGCCGATCACAAGCACCATCAACATGTTTGGTCCCGGCGCAACCTGGCCGAGGCTGTAGATGTTGCGGAACTGCGCGTCGGTCAGCCAGTGAAACGTATGCACTGTCATGTGCTGCATCTCGGGCAGCACCGCCGTGCCGCCGCCGACCGCCAGCACCGACAGCAGCGAGAAGACCAGGAACAGATGTATCAATCGTGTCATGCGGATTTCGATCTCAATAGTTAATGACGAAACAGGTGATGGCGCTTGCCGCGATGAAATGGCAGATGCTCGTCCTGCGCGCGCGGTTCTGAGACGGTGGGCCGGTACAGCCAGACCGATACCGGCCCGAGACCCAGCAGCACCACGAACAGGGGTAATTTAATGAAGCTGACGGCGAAAAACGTCGCGAAGATGATCGCTATATCCGGAAGCTGGCGAAATTGGCGCCGCCCGATCTGCAACGTCACCGCCGACAGCAAGCCAACCGCCGCGGCTGCGATCCCCAGCAGGAAACGCTTTACGTCGGGATTGCTGTGGTTCGATTGATACAGTATCCCCAGCACCATCACGACGATCCCCCCCGGCAGCAGCATCCCGATGACCGACACCGCCGCGCCGGCCAGCCCGCGCAGATTGTCGCCCATGATGATCGCCATGTTGACGGCGTTGAGCCCCGGCAGCGTCTCGCTGATCTCCATCGCGCCGAGAAATCCCTCGTCGTCCAGCCACCCTTCCTGCCGCACCAGGTACTCGCGCAGATAGGCGACCGCGCCGCCGCCGAAGCTGAGCCCGCCCGCGAGCAGGAAGATTTTGAACAGCCTCAGCAGACTTGGGTGTAAATCGGTTTCATTCCTCGTGCTTGAGACCGGCGTTTCCGTATCCGTAGAGGAGGGCGGTTTTGGTTGTTCCACGCTGCACCCAGTCTGAGCCCCGCGACTGCAGGGCCGTGTAGAAGAACTCGGAAAGATCGCGATCCTTGCGCCGCACCGCTGAAGTATCAGTCCGGATAGTGGAGGTCAATTATTGTTGATTTGGCGGCGGCATGAAGGAAGAATCACCTGCGCGGTGGGCGGCAGGGGCTGCGGCCCCTGCACCCGCAGTGAGAAGACGTGAAAATCTGCGCAGCGCATCTTTTCGCGACTACGCGATGGCGGGGGTGAGCAGGGCTGAGCCCTGCGCCCAGTATTAAGGCCGCCCGCCGCTGGCGGCGGCATGAAGGAAGAATCACCTGCGCGGTGGGCGGCAGGGGCTGCGGCCCCTGCACCCGCAGTGAGAGGACGCGAAAATCTGCGCAGCGCATCTTTACGCGACTACGCGATGGCGGGGGTGAGCAGGGCTGAGCCCTGCACCCAGTATTAAGGCTGCCCGCCGCTGGCGGCGGCATGAAGGAAGAATCACCTGCGCGGTGGGCGGCAGGGGCTACGGCCCCTGCACCCGCAGTGAGAAGACGCGAAAATCTGCGCAGCGCATCTTTACGCGACTAAGCGATGGCAGGGTGACCCCTGCACCCGGTGAAAAGTGAAAGGAGAAGATGCGGGCTTCGCCCTGTTAGAAGGGGTTAGGGGAAGGTGATTGGTCGGGGATCATGGGCGCGCGGTTTCTTAATACTGGCCAGCCGTGACAACGGGCAGGGGTGGACCCCTGCACCCAATGTTAAGGCCGCCCGCCGCTGGCGGGCGCAGCCCCTGCTAACGTCTTAATCGGGTTCTACCCGATCGACAATTGCTTTAACTTCCGCCTCGGTGGGAGAGGCCTTTGATTTCTCGCCGATACGCGGCTCGGTGCCGTTCATCAGACGTTGAATGTTGGACTTGTGCCTCATGATTACCAGCAGTCCGCCAAAAGCAGCATAACCTATAAAAGTAGGTGGCGCTTTGAAGAGGGCCATCAGTATGACATCCGCTACGCCAGCGGTCATCGATGCGACCGAGACAATCTTTATCACTTTTATCGTCAACAAAAAGATGACAAAAAGCAGTCCGCCGACGGCCGGATTTAAAGCGATGATGGTACCAAGTCCGGTGGCAGCACTCTTGCCTCCGCCAAAGTTTAAAAAGACACTTTTGCTGTGACCGATCATTGTCATGGCGCCGACGACGCAGGGCACGATGTCGGCCAGGACGAAGTTTACAGAGCCCAGAGGCAGGGTCAAAGTCATCGATCCATGATCGAGGGCAATGGCAATGGTCACGGGAATGTAGCCCTTGAGCGCGTCGAGGATCATCACCAGGATGCCTTCTTTTTTGCCGACGCAGCGATAGACATTGGTGGCACCGGTAGAACCCGAGCCCATCTTGCGGATGTCTATGCCGCGAGCGGCGGCCACCCATACGCCGAAGGGCAGACCTCCGATTACATAGGACGCGATGATTAGAAGCAGAGCTGTGACCATTTAGCCGGGATTTCCGTTTTTACGCTCCGATTCCAACTCGCGATATAGACCAAACAGCCTCGCTCGGCAACGTTTTAGCCTGGGTTTGGTCCACGGCCTTTCCAGCGGCACCGGCAGGGGCCAGTTTCGCATCTGGCGGGCACGCAACGCCCGGAGATGCCCTTTCCCCGAACGGTTCCGCAAACACTTTTCCCTTCGCCCCAGCGGTGTCATCGAAATTCGCTTCCCTCTGCGCCGCGCCTCATCCCGCTGGCGACGGCAGCGCCGCGATCTTCCGCAGCATGCCGGCAAACAGCGGCCGCGTCAGATGGCCTTCCCCCAGCAGCAACCAGTAGTAGCGGGCGTGCTTGACCAACCGTCCGCCGGTTTTCACCAACCGCTGCCGCAGGCTGGTCAGCGACCAACTGTCGACCTGTGGTGGCGGTGGCCACCTCATTGATATGAAATATTGGCGATGTTAGCTTGACTGTCATCGCCGCGATGCCCGCGCCGGAGCAGGTCCGGAAAGACATCGCCAGGCCGCAATCCTTGAACCGTATATCACGCTCAAGACAAAGCTCACGCCTGCGGCGGCTCCCTGAGATCATCGGCGCCGGCCCCGGACGCACCGGCACGACCTGGCTGCATCGCGTGCTCGAAGGCCATGTCGATCTGCCCTACGGGGTCAAGGAGACCCAGTTTTTCAGCAACTACTATGACAAGGGCATCGACTGGTACGCGCGGCATTTTCGCTACGCAACCGGCGAGCGACTGATCGTCGAGATCTGTCCCTACCTCTTCGATCCGCTTGCCCCCGACCGGATCAAGGTCCACATTGCGAACTGTCGGGTGATCACCACGCTGCGCGATCCCGTCGAGCATACGTTTTCGGCCTACAAGCTGCTTGCGCACTACGCCTGGGCGCGCGGATCGTTCGAAGACGTGCTGAAGTCCCGGCCAAATCTGGCCGGCGGGAACCGCTACGCCTTCCATCTGCGCAAATGGTTCGAGACCTTCGGCCGCGAGAACGTGCTGATCACCATGTATGACGAATTGCGAACGCAGCCGCAGTCGTATCTGGATCAGGTGACCGATTTCATGGGCATCGAGCGGATTGCACTTTCCGCGCGGCCCGAAATCGGTGACGATGTGCATTCGTTCGATCGCGCGCCAAAGTATCGCAGACTCGCGCGCCGCGCGACGCGCGTGATGTACTGGTTCAAGGTCCGGCAGGCGTACGGCGCGATAAATTTTCTGGACCGCTGGGGAGTATGGGATTTCTGCCACGGTCGCGGGGAGCCGTTCGGCCGGCTGACGCCCGAGCAGGACGAGCGCCTGCGCAAGCGTTACCTCCCCGAAGTCGAGGCGCTGGAGGAATTGCTGACGATCGATCTTTCCGCATGGAAGAAACCGCGCGCGCCGCAAGCCGGCCACAGCGACAAGCGAGAGGCATCGACGTCTGTTGCGCGCGCGACCAGCCTTGACGATCTTCGCGACCCAATCTTCAAATAGCGGACGTCAACGGAGACTGCCCGATTTCATTGCTCATGAGGTTACGCCGTCACCGCGCTCTGATACGATTCCACGGATCAGGGAGGTCGGGGCGCGCACGCTAATGCCATGCGAATCCTCTTGCTATGCACGCAGTTTCGGTTCATCGGCGGAATCGCCGAGTTCGTCGATAACCTCGCGAGCGAGATGCTCCTGGCAGGGCATCAGGTCGAGGTAGCCTGCACCTATTTTGGCGTTTCAGGAACGGAGCGCGAGCCGCTAAGCCGAATCCCGGTTCACACCTTGCGGATACCCGCAACCAAGCGGGCGTCGCTCCGCCATCCAGAGCGGCTTTTGCGCTGGGGGCGCGGACGTGAATTGGGCGCGCTCATCGGGCGCGTGCGGCCCGATGTAGTGCATTCGCACGTGAATCAGTGGAACAAACTACCCGCGATTAGCGAAGGCGCCAGACTCGCGGGCGTGCCGCTGGTGCAGACACTTGCGGATTGTTATGGCGGCGATTGGTCCGACCCGGCTGCGCTCAAAGCGCTCAAGGGGGCGGCCGTCCTGTGCGCGCTGAGCGAATCGGTGCGCGACGGCCTGGCGAGGTTTTACCCGCCGATCGCCACTGCGCAAGTCATCCGAGGAGGAGTGGATTGCGCCCGAGCGGCGCAAAGTGTGGCCGTTGCCCGCGCGCGCCCATACATACTGACGGCGTCACGTCTTCAACTTTCATCCAAGGCGCTGGATGTGGTGATCGAGGCCTTCGCCGCGATTTGCTCGTCGCACCCGGAGCTTGACCTCGTTATCGCAGGGGAGGGACCTGATCGCGCCCGCCTGACAGCGCTGGCGACCGAGCTTCGAATCGACCAACGGGTGGAACTGACCGGAGCTATCCCGCGCGCCACACTCTGGGAGCTGTACAAGGGCGCGCAATTCTTCGTCATGGCGAGCCGCCGGCCGGAGGGCCTGGGCCTCGTGTTCCTGGAATCGATGGCGTGCGGGCGACCGGTAATCGGCACTCGCAGCGGAGGCGTGCCGGAAGTCGTGCATCATGGAGAAGACGGTCTTCTGGTGGAGCGTAATGAGGCTCCAGAGTTTGCCGACGCGATGCGCTGGATGCTCACGCATCGGGACGAGTGCAACCAGATGGGACAACGCGGACTCGCCACGGTGCGCGCCGAGTACGATTGGCCGTGCGTCGCCAGGCGGTACCTTGCGGTTTACGAAAATGCGATAGGCGCGTGGAAACGCGCGTGATCAGTGCAGCGCGCGAGTCGTTGACGCGGCCGATCGGCGCTGATAATTTTTTCACTTCGAGCGTGCGCCTGGGGCAGCGCCGGCGCGGCTCGCATCAGTGCCTCCATCGCAACATCGCAATGACAGGCGCGGGCCGCGGCTTCCCGAATTCATCGCGGTAGGGCCGCCTCGCACCGGCACCACCTGGCTGCATCAGCGGCTCGCGGGCCACGTCGGGCTGCCCGCGCGGGTCAAGGAGACCAACTTCTTCGACTCATACTACGAGAAGGGGCTGGGATGGTACCTGAGCCACTTCAAGCACTGCGACCCGGCGCTGCCGGTCGGCGAGGTCTGCACCTATTTCGCGATTTCCGCCGCGCGCGAGCGCATCCAGCGGCACATTCCTGAGTGCTGGATTATCGTGTCGCTGCGAGATCCGGTGGCGCGAACCTACTCCTATTACAAGCATATGCGCGAGATGGCCTACACCAAGGACACGTTTGAAAATGTTCTCGCGACGCGTCCCCACGTTTCCGAGGTCAACCGCTACGCGTTTCATCTGAACGATTGGTTCGAGCGCTTCGGCCGCGAACGCGTGCTGGTGCTGCTCTACGACGATCTCCGCGCGGACCCGCAGGGGTTCCTCGATCGCGTCTGCGACTTCATCGGGATCGGCCGCATCGCGCTCACCGGCGAGGAGCTCGACGACGACTCGGTCAACGCGGTCGCGCGCGAGCCGCGCAACTACAAGCTCGCGCAGAACGCGAGGCACATGCGGGTATGGCTGAGATCGCGCCGCATGCACCGCACCTACGACTTGCTCGAGCGGCTGGGCTTCTGGGAGTTCTCCGCCGGGCGCGGCGCGGAGTTTCCGCCGCTGACGCCGGAGCAGGACGCGCGAGTTCGCGCGCGCTACCGGCCGGAGGTCGAGGCGATCGAAAAGCTGATTGGGCGCGACTTATCCGCCTGGAAGATTCCCCGCGGCGAGCGCCCGCGCGCGCAGGTCGCGTGAGTTGCCGCGAGTCACGGTAGTAATTCCGGTTTACAACAGCGCCACGACGGCAGCCGAGGCGATCGAGAGCGCGCTCGCGCAGAGCTACACCGATCGCGAGACCGTCGCGGTCAACGACGGCTCGACCGATTCGAGCGCCGAGGTTCTGGCGCGTTTCGCCGGCCGCATCCGGCTGGTTACGCAGTCCAACCGCGGTCTTTCGGCGGCGCGCAACGCGGGAGTTCGCTCAGGCGCGGGCGAGCTGCTCGCTTTTCTAGATGCTGACGACGCGTGGACCCCGGAATTTCTCGCGCAGACGATTGCGGCGCTGGATCGCGACCCGCGCTGTGTGCTCGCTTATGCGCAGACGACGCTAGTCGCGAGCGACGGGTCCGCGCTCGGCGGGTCGATCGCCGGCGGACCGTCGCGCCATCGTCCGCCAGAGCTCGGCGAGATGTTCGAGCATTTGTGGCCCATCATGCCGAGCGCGGTGGTGATGCGGCGCGCGGCGTTCGAGCGGGTGGGCGGATTCTGCGAGGAGTTTCGCGGGCTTGGCTACGAGGACGTCTACATGTGGCTGCGGGCGCGCGAGCTCGGGCCGTTCGCCTGCGTGGCAGAGCCGCTGGTGCGCTGGCGCTTCTCGCTCTTCCCCGCGCAGCTTAAGGGCGCGCACAAGGAGCGCGCGGCGGCGCAAGTGTTTGAACGCCTGGTGCGCGAGCGATGGAACCGGCCGGTCGCGGCGCTGGTGCGCGAGCGCGAACGCGCGCCGCGGAGCATCCTGGGCTATATCGGGCTTCGCGCGCTCAGAGAGGGCGATCAGGCGCTTGCACGCCGCGCATTCGCGCGCGCAATCCGCTTCGATCCATTACGAATCAAGAATTACCTGCGCTTGGCAAGGACGCTGCTGCCGGCCGCCATGGCGCGAGCGCTCAGCGGACGATCGCGCACCGCCCGTTAGCGAATAAGCGGCTTGCTGCGCCGGCTTACGCGCGGTTGGCGGTCGATTTCCGCAGCGTCCGGTAGGTACGGCCTTCGCCCAGGCCGAACCGGTTCAGCATCCGGTAAACCGTATAGCGCGACACGCCCAGCAGCTCAGCCGCGCGATGGCAGTTGCCCTCGGTCGCCTGCAGTGCGCGAACCAGCGCGAGCTTCGAGGCCTCGCGGATTACGCCGTCGAGCGAGTAGGGCCAGGCCGCCATTTGGAAGCATCGCCTCGACGAAGACCTCGCGCAGTTAGTCGCGGCGCCATTGGGTTCGTCCTCGAGATTGAGGGCGCCGTTTTGCAGCACCGCCTCGACTGCCTCGCTCTGCACTTGCGGATTCGCATCGTCATATCGGAAAGGCAGGTCGTCGAGATCGATACGATCGCTTTCGGTCATCAGAACCGCGCTTTCGATTGCATGGCCGAGCTCGCGGACGTTGCCGGGCCAATCGTTGGCGCACAGCGCGTCCACGGCGACCCGCGAAACGGCCTTTACGTCCTTGCCGAACAGGCGGTTGAAGTGCTCGATAAAATGGGCGACGAAGGCCGGGATTGCCTCGCGTCGTTCGCGAAGCGGCGGAACCGTGATTGCCGCCGCGTTGAGGCGGTAGTAGAGGTCGTCGCGGAATTGCCCCGCCTTCACCATTGCGCGCAGGTCGCGATTGCTCGCCGCGACCAGGCGAATATCAACCGAGTAAGAGCGCGCCGAACCGACCGGCTGAATCACGTGGGTATCGAGCACGCGCAGCAGCTTGGGCTGCAGGTGCAGCGGGAGCTCGCCGACTTCGTCCAGAAATAGAGTTCCGCCGTTGGCGGAGCGGAAATAGCCGAGCGAATCCTCGCGAGCATCGGTGAAAGCGCCGCGCACATGGCCGAAGAGCTGCGACTCGGCCAGCGACTCGACCAGGTTGGAGCAGTTGAAGGTCACGAACGGGCCGCCCGGCGCCGGGCCGCGCATATGCAAGGCTCGCGCGACCAGCTCCTTGCCGGTCCCGGATTCACCCTGAATCAGGACGGTCGATTTGTACGGACCCAAGCGCGAAATGGTTTTGAGTATCTTGCGCGCTTGCGCAGACCGCACCACTGCCCCGCCAACCCGTTCCGACCCATGCGCAAGATCCGCCAGGCTCAACCACTCGCACGTCGCGTCCGTCGGGTCGTCGCCAAGATTCTCCATCTCAGGCGCGACCGACGATCCGTTCGCCGAGTATTCTTGTAGGCGCATCTTTGGTTCCTCTCAGGCGCTGATTCTCCAATACTTACACTTATCTTCTAACCCTGCCCTACTAATTGGTAGGGTTTGGATATATTCGAGTAGTGGGCAGCATGTCAAGCTCTTCAATGCTGATTTCACCGATTTTGAGCAAATGCGAGTTCATGCGTGTTTTGCCCTCGCGCTTCCTCTCATGACAAGCGTGACGCAATCATGACGGAGACCGGTCACGAATGACGTAGCCCCTTATGCCTGCGCCTCGCGCTCTGACCTGTCGCGGACGCGAACGGTTGCGGAACCGAGTTGCGAGGTCGCGACTGTTTCCAATGCTTCGAATTACCTGTAAACATTGAAATCTCTCGGGTGAGCCGGTAGCTCAGGCATGTGCGCGACCGCGCGCTGAACACCGTCCGACAGAAGAGCACAAATCCTCGATAACTAAGCGGTATTTGGAGGTTTCGCCCACGAGGCGAAGTGTCGAGTCGTCCCCTGTTACGCCCTGTTTCGGGCACAGTTCGGGCACAGTCTGGGCACAGCGAATTGACGCGCCTCTCGAACCGCGTGAGCCTTTACGCGCCGCGCGGCTCCCCCCTTAACTTCCACCCTGACAAGGTGAGCGCGGCGGATCAGGGAACGTCCTGGGCGCACGACGGATACCGAACACGGCAAGTCGCTTTCAGACGAGAGGGAGCATTACGGTTTTCTCTTCTCTTTTTCGAATCAGTCTTCCCACCCTAGGCGGGGGAGCCCGAACGCAGTTCGGGCGATAGGGTGGGTAACGACCGAGCGAAGCGAGCACCTTTTCGCCGCTCCCCCTTGAGGGGGAGCCGGAGGGGGGTGAAGCGAGCTTGCTCGCTGGCTGGCGAGCGAGCGACGCGGGAGAAGGGAACCCGCGAGTCTGCGAGCGGGCGCGCTTAGTTCAGCGCCGACGATCCGCGAGCGAGCCGCAACAAAGCGGGGGTCTAAGGGGGCGGTGACGCGCTGGCGGCAAGCGCCTCGCGCGAGAAGGTGGTTAACCGAGAATAGTCGCGCGCGAAGCGCGCTAACCATTCATTTGTTCCCTTCAAACCAATTCACTTCCGGGTGTCCCGCACGGTGCCACGCCGCTTCGATAGGACTGGGCTCCGGGTCAGTGACGGCGCGCTTCTGACAAATCCGGCATCTGTTGTATGTCGTTCCGATGAGGAGGATTCGTTTCTCCAAGTCATCGATCGCCTGCTGGAAGGATACTTTCAGCTTCGCGATTGCCCCGTCGAATTGTCGAGTGAGGTCGCTTCGGAGACGCTCGAATTCCTCATCAAAGTTCTCTGCCGTGCTCAATTTGTTTTGCCTCCTGAGGTAGCGCTCGCTTTTTCGAGAGTCTGCTTTCTACTCAACATGTTCAAATGAAAGACGATCGCTGACCGTCCAGGAATGTTCGCCGCACTTTGGATCGCTAAAAGCACCCTTGTGGTGAGTGCGCGCTCGGACATCTTGCTCTCTAAGAGAAAACGGTCGAGACGGTCTTTGTGTGCGGCTCTCAGAGCATCGTCAAGCAGAAGCATTCCGATATAGTAGGTCATCTGATTTCGCTCAGCTACTCCACGCCGGTATAGGGCAATCAGAGTCAAAATTATGAAGGCGAGCACGCCCATGATGATCCAGCCGAGAGTCGTCAAGGCATAAACCTCCCGTCGGTTCCGCGTTCAGCGCGCTGCGCCCTAGCTCGACCGCCAGCCGCATAGCGTTCGTACTCCGCTTGCCAAGCCTCGTTTTTTTCTGACTCCCGCATGAAGGTGCCGTCGAAATGCCGCCATGCGGTTTGAGCGCGAGCGAGTCCGCCAGCGCGTCCGCGTGGGAGCGGCGCTCTCATCGCTTGAGCAAATTTCTCGATTGCTTCGCCGATGACCGGCGCGGTCTGCGCCGCTCCGATGATCTGCGCCGCAAAAATTTGAAGCTGGCGCTCGCCTTCGAGCCGCGCGCGAAGCTCCGTGTGCTCGCGCTCAAGTCGCTGGATTCGTTCGAGCAAATCGCTGGTAGCGGAATCTGGCGTGCGTCTATCGCTGCGATCGAGTAGCCACATTGCGCTGGATTGTACGCCCGAAGTGAATGCGCGGAAATAGTGACCAATGCACTTAGCTCGCGTGCGCTGGCGCGGAAGCGCTTCGATAGGGGTACGGCGCTGGAATATCGCTGGCCGCGTTCTGCTTGGCGGGCGGTAGTGATTTGTCTGTCGGCTGCTGTTGCGCGCTGTTAACCGTAACGCGCAAAAAAGCGAGCGCCCGACGGCCGTACGCTTGACGCTCGGGCACGTCGGGCGGAAACTCGCACGCATGGTGAAATGCGATGCGTACTACTAGCCACAGTTCCAAGCGAGAATCTACTCCCCACACAGACCCGACGGTCTGCTCGCCATGCTCTGACGTCGCGGCGCTGATTATTGGTTTAAACGATCCGGCGATTTGCGCCGCGCTACAGTGCTTGATTTCGCACGCCGAGACCGAACCGAAGTTCCCACGGCTCTACACGCTCGACCTGCTCACGGTTCCACAAGTGGCCGAGATGCTTCACAAGAGCGAAACTTGGGTGCGTCGGCACTCGCGCGAGTTGGGCGTCATCACTCTGGGCGGATGTGGGCGGGGCGCTGACCTGCTGTTCGCGAAAGCCGCGATAGAGGGATTTTTGCGGCGACATGCGTCGCCCGAGCTACAGAGGCTCGTTTCGTGAAGCCGCGCGGTGCAGGGTCCGTCTATGAGCGCGGGCGCGTCTGGTGGCTCAAGTACTACGACCGCATCGGTCGGGTTCGGCGCGAATCGGCTCACTCCCAGGTGAAAGGAGACGCGGAGAAACTTCTGCGCCAGCGTCTGGGCGACGCGGCCAACGGCAAGCGCTACGTCGGTTCCGATCTTGAGCGGACGCGCTTCGAAGATTTGAAGAGCATCATCGAGGCCGACTGGCAGGCGAACAACAGACGCTCACTAGAGCGACTCAAGATAGCGTTCAAGCATCTTGCCAGCCAATTCGCGGGATGCCGCGCCCGAGAAATCGACTTCGGCGAGCTGCAAGCGTATCGAGCGAAGCGCCAGCGTGAAGAGGCGTCGCCAGCGACGATACGCTGGGAATTGGGCGCGCTTCGGACAGCCTTCCGACTTGCGGCGCGCGACGGAAGAGCGGAGTGTCCGCAGTTTCCGAAAATCGTCGTCGCCAACACGCGGCAAGGTTTCTTCGAAGCGAAGGAGTGGCACGCGATCCGCGAGCACCTTCGGCCGGAGTTTCAAGACGTGGGCGATTTCGCCTACCTGACCGGATGGCGAATTATGGAAGTGCTGACACTCCGCTGGCAGCAAATCGATTTCAATGCCTGGACGATTCGACTCGAACCGAACACAACCAAAACGGGCGAGGGCAGGGTCTTCCCGTTCGGAGAGTATAAACCACTGCGCGAAGTCATCGAACGCAGGCGCGCGCAACGCGAAGAGATTCAGCGCGCCGCGCAAGTGATCACGCCTTGGGTTTTCTTCTTCCACACGCGCGGCCAGTTTCATCGCATCGGTGCGCCACTCTTTCTCGAGCGCAAACGGCGCCCGAGTTGGGCCTTCCGCGACGAGTGGAACGAAGCCGCAATCGACGCGGGATTTCCGAATCGCATCCCGCACGACTTCCGACGCACGGCGGCGCGCAATATGGAGCGCGCCGGAATCCCGCGCTCTGTGGCCAAGGCTCTTGGCGGATGGAAAAGCGACTCGATGTACAACCGCTACACGATTGCGAGTGAAGCAGACCTGCGCGATGGCGTTCGTCGGCTGGCCGAGGTCCGCAGGCCTCGAAGAGGGAAACTCGGATGACGATTGTACTCGTTATCGAAGCGATCTCGGTCGGTGTGTTCGGCGTGATGGCTCTCTGGGAGGTTGCTGGAGGACGCTTTCTTTGGGCCGCTGTTTTCTTGGCGTTCGCAGTCCGTTCGGGCGGGTACGTCGCGATTCTTTACAGACGCCTGCGAAAAACGGGCACAATTTCGGGCACAGGGCGGACTTCCAATGCTCCTAAAACCCTGTAATATCATGGATTCTTCGATTAGTGACGGTGAGCCGGTAGCTCAGGTGGTAGAGCATGTGACTTTTAATCACAGGGTCCCGGGTTCAAGTCCCGGCCGGCTCACCAATAAATCCAGCGACGAACAAAAGTCGAAAACGAAAAGCTGAGGGCGTTCAGGCGTTCGAGCTGTTCGAAGAGCCGCGGGCTCGCCGCGGTTCGTATTGCACTGCGATCCGAAACGGCCGAATCGGCAGGAAGGGCGGATAGAGCGCTCCGGCGCTAGCGGCCGGATCCGCCGGCGAGCCCGAGCCGGATCATGTTCGGGCTGGGAATTCCGGTCTTGGCGTAGGACTTCTCGCAGTCGGCGGTTGACGGTCCGCGCATGTTGCCTTCCATGTACGCCAGCCCGGGGCAGCGGCTGCACCCCGCGACGTGCGCGCATCCGGAGCACACCGGTAGGTCGCGCATTCGAATCGAGCGCACTTCCTTGAGTTGCGGCGAGTCCTTCCATATGTCGATGAACTTCTGCGCGCGGATATTGCCGCTTGGCAGCGGGAATTGCACGCACGGGAATACGTCGCCGTACGGCGATATGTAGCAGGCGCTATGGCCGGCGCTGCATGGCAGGGCGTCGAGGTCGTCATCGGTGGCGGGCAGAGGCGGTGCGCAAAATTTCGCCGGATCGCCGCCCAGTACCGCCGGATCATGCATCACGTGGCTCAGGTTCTCGCGCGACATGTTGAGCTTGAGCAATCCACGGTCGCCGTTGATGTGCGGCGTGATGGTGGGATCGATGGTGCACTCGGCGCCAAGCTCGGCGGCAAGCGCCTGGACGCCCGGATAGTCGAGTCGATTCTGCGACATTATCACATGCGCCATGGCGACCTTGAGGCCCTGCGACACCAGAAAGCGAATCGCGTCAAGCGAACGGTCGAGCGAGCCCTTCACCTTGGTGATCGCGTCGTGAACCTCGGGCCGATGGGAATAGATGCTGATCTGGACCTTTTCCACTCCGAGATCGCGGATCATGGCCGCTTCCATTTCCTTGATCAGGATCGCGTTGGTCTTGAGCTTCACGCTGAAGGTCAGCTCGCGCGCGCGCTGGATGATCGCGAACAAATCATTGCGCAGGAGCGGCTCGCCGCCGCTGAGCGTCAGGTAGAAAACTCCGGCATCGGCCATCTGCTGGAGCAGGCCGTGAATTTCGTCGAAGGTCAGCTCGCCATTGTCGTCGTGATCGAGGTAGCAATGCACGCAGCGCTCGTTGCATCGATAGGTGACGTCCAGATGCACGCTGAGCGGGATGCCCAGGCGGACCGCCTTCTCGTTTACCGCCTGTAACAGGGAACTCATGCGCTGTCCTGCTGTTTGATCGGATGGTCTGCGACAACCAGGATTCCTTCCCTGGCCAGTGCTTCGACCAGATCCAATGCATCCTGGTACGCGATCTCCGGCTCGACATCGAATTGCGGGACGACCTTGCTCGCGACGATTTCGCGAAGCGGGGTGGAACCGTCCGCCGCGCCCCAGATCACGCTTGCGGTCGCGTTCAGGCTATAGACCGCCGAATCGCGCACCGACATCACGATCATCTCATCGTCCAGCATCCGCGCGGCAATATCGCGGCTTGGCTTGATGTACTTCTCGCTCATCTGATGAGGTTCCAGACCTCCTCATCCGGCCGGAAAGTCAACTCGAAGACCGGGACCCGGGAGACAAACTCGCAGGCGGTTTGGAAGACCCTTCCAACCAGGCGTTCGTCTTGCGCAAAGAAAAGCACATTTCGCAACAGGGCGCTAACTGCCGCGGCCGGTGAAACGGGGCTCACCCGGTTGTGCGCTCCCTTGTTCAGGAAATAGATGGCGTGGAGCGGCGCCATTACGTTCTCACCGGATACTCCGAGATCGCCGGCGAACGGCGTGCCGAACGCACAGTAGCGCTCGCCAAGGAGCCGCACGTAGGAAATCTCGTCGCTCAGCAGGGTTGCATCGGCGGGCGCGAGCCGCGAGATCGTGGTCTTGCCGGCGCCCGAAACGCCTGAGAACAGGAACGCGCGTCCGTTGCGTATCGCGCTGGCGGAATGCAAGAGGAAGCCCTCACCGCTTTCGGCCAGCACCAGGCTGTGCACGATTCTCAATACGGAATCGAGAGCATAGTGGAAGGGCAGCGAACGTACCTGGCCCCGGCGCTCGGTCGGATTCCATTGCGCAGCGAAATCACCACGCCGGATGGTCCATTGCGTCCCGGTTCGTTCGACCTTGAGTTCATCGTCACCGCCGTTGGAGATTGGCGGTTCTGTCACGGTCAGCTCGAGACGCGCTACCGCCGCGGCGGGATTGCATTGGAAGCGCGCAAAGCGATGTTCAAGGATCCGAAGGTATTCAGGATCGCCGGTCTGAACCGCAATCGGCAGGCGCCCGATATCGATTCCAATTTCCAGGGTTTCATTCGCCGCTGGCGAGAGCATCAATCCCCCATGGCGTCCAGGTGGAAAGCCGGCGGCGCAGCGCATGGAACTTCAAAAGTAGTTCTCCAATGCGATCTGGAGTATGGCGCAGCGCGAACGCGAGCAGGCCCGCGGACTTTCTGGGGCGAACCGGCACTTCGCGGTTGCCGCGCACAATCGCAGTCACAAAACCGAGAATTTCAGCCTGGACAACCGGCGCATCGGAAGCAGGCAGCGCGTCACCGCGCGTTTCAAATCTGGGGATTCCAGCGTCCAGACGGCGAACAACGCGATGCGCAACCAGGCAGCCACCTCGGGAGTACAGGATGATATCCCCGATCGATGGTTGTGAATCGCCGGCCGCACGGATCAGCAGCGTATCGTGCGGCCAGATTGACGGAAGCATGCTGCTTCCAACGACCCGCAGCCGGACCTCGCGTCCTGCGCGCAGACAATCCGCGACTATCCCGCAACCGATCCGATCGAGTTGCGGTTGGCGGGATTGGGCGGCCTGATCGCCGGTCAGGAAAACTTCACCAGCCGTGTGCAAATCCCCTGAGTGGAAGTCTTCCCGCATTGGAGAGCCATGGTCTCGAAGACCCGCTCGCAGCGGAATGCCGGCTTGGTGTAATGCTTGCGGGCCTGGACTTCGCGCGGCTTATTTCCCGTCTGATCTTGTTTGTTCATATCTTTATTCGCTCAAGCCGTTTTGTGCTGCTTGTATGGCGCATCCTCCAGTACCTCCGGACGTTGCGCACGCCTCGTCACCCAGCGTAGAGAAGTAAACTTGAGATGCCCCTGTTGTACCCGACGCGTTGTCAACTACGATTCCGCTCGAGCCGTTTGCGGAGGGCAGTGCGGCGGTCGCGGTTGCGCCGGCAGCCGGCGCAGTGGTGACGTTGTACGAGTAAACGCACCCGGCGCCGGTGCAAGTTCCCGTACTCATAGCAGGGGTGTTCGGTTCGCTCATGAACAACCAGTCGGTGGCCGTTCCACTGGTGTTGTAGAACTCTGTAATCGGAGAGCCTTCCGTGCCAGCGGCGTTGGTGGTGGTGGACAACGCGTGAACGAGGACCGGCGTTCCCATCGCATTGGCAGTAATCGGTATTTCGTACAGAGAGACCGTGCCGCCCGGGTTGCCGCAAAAGTAGAGGTGGCCCGTGGGCGCAGACGAAGTCAGGTACGCGTGATCGAACGCGCCGGCGTACATTTCAGCGTCCGCCTGGGTTCCCAAAGTCACAGATGACCCGATGCCTCCAGATATTGATTCCTCCGGAAACTGGCGCAAACACGCGTTGGTTCCACTGCCACAGGTGTCGCCGCCCACATCGTGGTCGCAACCGATGTAGAGCGTGCCGTGGGTGCCGGCGCTCGGGTCGAGCAAGGCGCCTTCCGTGAAACCGACGCCATGGCATAGCGCGCTACCGGCAGGACCTGAGGTGGTAACCGTACCGGTGGAAGACACTGAGTGAAAGTGCCCGTCGTTGGTGGCGCCGGCAACATGCGCTTCGCCAACGAAGGCCAACCCGGTGACCTCATCATAAACCGGGGTCGACAAGGCGAGACCGGCTGCGCTCATCGTCGCAGGGTATCCGCCAGTAGTCACTTCTGCCGGGGGGGTTAATGAGGTCCCGTTGAATACATGCTGGAACTTGTGAAGGTCGCCGCTGTCGTCCCCGGCAAAGAGAATGTCGCCCCCGCTGTAATCGTAGAACGGAAACGAGTTGGTGTCGTTGTGCCCGTTGCCGAACGGGATTGTGGTCATGCATGGCGCGGTGCAAGTGGGATAGTTGGCGGGCGTCACAGTCGGAGGGACCTCAGGCGCGATAACCGACTCGGCCGTTATCGCGAGATCTTCGGCTGCATGGGCGGCCGTCGGGGCCACCGCCAGATTCGCCGTCGTGCCGCTCAATACTGTGGCGATGGTATCCCCCGCGGGTATGTTTGTTCCCGCTATCTGGACCCCCGTATCCCTACCCGTGAAGGTTCCTGACGTTAGGGTTACCTCGGGGCTGGTGGTGGCCAAGCTTCCGGTGACGATGCGCCCGATCGTGTTCGGGTCCCACTTAAGCAGGACCAGGCTTGCGACACCACCCGAGGATGACTGGATGAATGCGATCTGCGAGCCGTCGAGGGAAAGCGCAGCCGCAGTCGCAACCGTTGAGCCGCTGCCGGTGTTGTATGCCCAATAGACCGAGGGGACGTTGGTGCACGTCGTTTTATACAGTTCGTTGAAGGCGAGGATGGTCGCCTGGCCGTTCGCTCCGCCGGCGAGCGTGGTACCGCCCCACGAGAAGCCGATCATGGTATCGGTGGTTCCGATGCTGTTGCCGGCGGTTCCCACTAGTACAGCGGTGAGGGTGACCACCGCGCCGGTGGAGGTAGCAATAACGTCGTTAGTGCCCGTGTTGTTGTTGATCGCCGTCGCGAGATTCGAGGCAGCGGTAGTGGTGTTGCTTGAGAGTGCGAAGCTGGCGCCCGAGGTCACTGGGGCTGAAATCGAGACGGTCGGCGCCAACGTTTGGTTGCTGGTGCCGCCCAAAGACCAGGTGATTGAGCCTGCGGTCGTGTTGGTCACGACGACCGTGCTGGTACTGCTGCTGCTGATTACCGAGGTGGCGCCTGGATTGGCTCCAAATACGTTGCAGGTCGTAGTGACACCGCACGTATTGTTGATGGCATCCATGAGGTTGGTCGCGTCATTAGCTGTGGTGGAGACGCGGACGATGCATCCGGTGGTGGCGGTCGGCGTGAACGCGCTGCAAGTAGTCGTCGTCCACGTATATGTAACGCCGTCGATGACCGTGGTGCTTGCGGAGGCGGGCTCGCTTGCAAATAAATCGGTACCTACGCCGGTGGCAGTCAAAGTCACGCCGTTGACAACAACCTGATTGCCGGCGACGGAAGTATTGTTCGCGAAGGTTCCGGTGCCCGTCGCTGCGGTCGAGGTCCCTCCCGCGTTGCCGGTGTTGAACACCACATAATCCGTCGTGCAATTTGGCGTACCAATCGGAGCGAACGAGAACTTCGCGGGATACTGGCCTGCGCCCACGTCCGCACCGGAGCCCATGTCCTCGCTCCAGTCTTTATTCAGTTTGGACTTGACGGTCCTGGTTCCTCTCTTTTTTCTCGGAGGAGGCGCGAAATCAGACGCCAAGCCAAGGTCGGAGCTGGCCTCAGCCGCGGGCATCTTTTGCTTAATCTGCTGGAGCCAGTAGCGCGGGTCCTGCTGAACTCGATATTCGGTGTCCGAGCCGGGCTCGGGCCGCGAGAAAACAACGTGATGGGTACTCCAGTCGTCGACCACGCCCTGGAAGGTCTGATGCGTGGTGGCTTCGTAGCCACGAATCGCGTCATCGAGAGTCATCGCATTGCCCTGCGCCCAGACCGGCATCGCGAAGCCACAAATGAGCAGACCGATGATCCAAGGCCCCGACGAAAATTTCAGCATTTTACGCACCAATACTAATTTAGAGTCAACAAACAATAGCGTACCGTGTCCCGAATGGCAACCGATTGCTTTGGCCGACACTGGCTCATTTTGCCGACCTGAGCAGTGCCCGACATCGCGCGCCCGGCACCGCTCGCTGATGCGATCGGCTACAGTCGACAGAATGCGCTAATCCCGCGAAGGTCAGACTGCGACTGGCGCGATTGTGACCCATCGAATAGAAGCGAAAAGACCAATTCGGCTGGATGCCGGGTTGAATCAGCGCGAGATGGCGACGCACCTCAGGATCAGTGCCGCACACGTCGCCTATTTGGAGAACGGCAAGCGGTCACCGAGCGGATCGTTGATCGAACGGTATCGGAAATTCATTCCGCGATGAATCTTCGGCCCCGCTGCCTCACTCGCGACTTGTATGCGACGTTTGGCGATACGCGCGGATGAACAGAATTGCGTCGAGTGCGATCACAGCGGCGATAATAATTTCTGCCAGCATTTGACCTGCCCCACATGCAGTCAATGGCTATCAGACTGTATGTTAACGACAGGGAGACTCAAAAGCAAGGGCGTTTCGCTTTCCGGCCTGAAAAAGGATGGGCCAGCAAATCCGAGACGCCAGCCCGGCGCTGACTGGAAAGGCCAAATCCAGTCAGCCTCTAATACTCATTCCATTCGCTTGCCAAATTGCCATGCGAGCGTCTATTTGGCCGGTACTGTCCGGCTGGTCCGGCCTAGTCCGCTCAAATTGCGTCAAGTACATACTCCCGGACCAATTTATACCACCGGTAGTAGTTTTGGGACGGCTGGGCTCTATGGATAGCTTCGTTCCGTAAGTATCCCTTAGGAGTAGGTATATGCGGAGCGAATGTGATAAGCTTGCGTTTTACGAATGGCCGCGAAAGGCTGTCGGAGAACCGCAAGATATGAATATCGAACGCCAGCATTTGCAGAGCGTAGTTTACCTGTGTCGGAAAATCACGAGACACGGGGTGAAGCAAAGCGACCCATATTGCACTGGCTTTATAGTGAATTTACCAGACCCAATAAATGGTTGCTCGTGGGATTACTTGGTCACTGCGCGTCACTGTATCGACGAGGTGCCCGCTTCTGAAATTATCGTTCGAGCGAACAGCGCCACGCAGTGGCGAGAGTTCACTACGCACAAGAACGAATGGAAAACGCATGACACGGCAGACGTTGCCGCGATTCTTTTCAATCCGCCCGACGACATTGACTACAAGACCGTTCCCTTCAGCGCGCTGGTAAATCGGTATCGAGTTTCCCCACCACCTGAAATGCCAGTCAATGCCCCAATACGGCGGCACATCGAAGATGGAACTATTCAAGTTCGGCTTGGCGATGAATTGTTTTTTGTGGGGTTACTTATCCAGTCGGCGGGCAAGAAGAAGAATCTTCCGATTGTCAGGTTTGGGCATATTTCCCGTCTGCCGGAAGAAATAGTGTCGTTTAAAAGCGAAGCGCTCCAAAAGATCGAGGTGCCAGTATGGTTGGCGGAATGTCGCTCGTGGGGTGGACACAGCGGATCGCCCGCCTACTGGTATCAGACACTTCATCAGGGCGATCTGATCCAAACGCCTGATGGCAAAACGCACACGGTAGTCGTTGGGGTCAATTACCTGATTAATCTTGCCGGTCTCGTAAGCGGTCATTCGAATGTGCGGCAGAAGGCTAAAACAGGTGCAGGGGAGTTTGAGTACCAGGCTAATGCAGGGATGGCTCTGATTACACCAGCAGACTACATGACGGAGTTACTTATGCGTAATGACTTACAAGAAGAACGTGCGGATCGTGTGGCAAAGTGCAAGAGCAAACAATCTACCGCAAGCTTCGATGCGGCGGCTGTGATTTTGGACGACACGGAAGCACCACAGTCAAAGCATAAAAAGAATCGAGACATTCCTATTCCGCCGATCAGTCGCGAGAAATTCTTTACCGATCTGACGAAGGCCACCCGCAGACGGAAGCCATGAATGAGCTATCTTCGCGCAGTGTTAATGATCGTCGGTGTGATGATGCTCACCGGATGGTTTGCGCTGGTGCTCAGCGCCAAGTTGGAGCTACCGTATATGGATTGGGGAGATTTTCTAGTTGGTATTGGAATCCCTACTGTTGGTGCCGGTTTGATTACTGGTTCCCTTGTCTTGCGTAGTCGAGACTAAATGTTATTCGCGATTGCTCCAGATCAATGCCCAGCCACCGATCACAATTCCGCACGCTGCAATGGCTCCGCCGATCACGCGTATCGGCCAATCATCGCCAGGCTGGATTGCTTTGACAATCATCAACGCGCAGGCGAGGACGCCCACTAATGCTATGATTTGACCTAGCCGACGCACTAACTCTTTTTTTGCTCCCGCCGTTGCGTTCGGGTAAGAAGCCTCTGCAAGACGGCGATTTCTCTATTTGTTGCTTTGAGCATCCGTTCTCGGCTTTTGCAGAGTTGTTCGTAGAATTCGTGATCGTCAAGTGCAACTAGTTGCTCGGTTTGTTCTTCGGCTTTCATAGCACGCGCCTGCCTTGTAACTGCTTTGCTAAATGTTCTCCTTTCTCGCTCTGAAAGACCCTCATAGCACACACCGACCATGAGTTCCATATACTGTACTAGCTTGTCAGAGTGCTGAATTTCAAGGAATACCAACCGAGTGCGTGCTGTTTCTTGGTTCATTTCATCCCGTCTTATGGATTCGGCCAACAAACGCGTCAAACATATTGTGCCGTCCTAGGCTCTTTCGCCGGTTGAACCGGAACGCGTACTCGTTCAAGTAGTTCTGCAAATACTTCGCGCTGACATTGTGATAGACGCCGCGGATCCCGTTCTTGGTTAGCGACCAAAACCCCTCAATCGTGTTCGTGTGCGCGTCGCCGTCAACATAGATGCCAGCGCTGTGGTAAACGCGCTGATGCCCATAGCCGAGACGTGGCAGATTCCGGTAGATGCGTGCCTCATCGGTGAAAACGACACTTTGAGGCATGATGCGTTCGCGCACATGCGGCAGGATTATTCGCGCCGTTGTATCGGGAACGACGCGCGCCACCACACGGCCTTGCCGCTCGACAGCACCCCAAACCGCCGTCTTGCCGACTGGACCGCGATTGCTTGAACGTCGCCGCTGCTGGTGTTTGTTGGCTTCCTTGCCGCCGAAGAAACTCTCATCAACTTCGACTCTGCCCGAGAGTTTTGGGCCATCATGCTCATCGAGCATCGAGCGAATCCGGTTGAACATGCGCCACGCGCATTTGTACGTGACGCCGAGCTCGCGCTCTAATTGCTTGGCGCTGATGCCGCATCGCGTCGAGGCCATCAAGAAGATTGCGTGAAACCAGAGTTTGAGCGACGTTGCCGAGTCCTCAAAGATCGTGCCGCGCATCGGGTGTTCGTGATGGCCGCAGAACTGGCATGAGTACGATGGCCGGTTCGCGACGCGATGATGCTTGGTGATCTTCTGACACTTCGGACAGAAGATGCCGTCTGGATAGAGCCGGTTCTTGAGCCATTCGAGGCACGCTGCATCATCAGGGAATTCGCGGTCGAATTCCATCATCGAGAACGTGCCATCGGATGAGTCGCCGCGCGTTGGGTTATTTCGATTAGACTTGCTCATGCCTTGATATGTACCACAAGCACGTACCTACGTCAAGGGGATACTTACCCTTCGTTCCGTCAGAAATTGTTTTTGCCGGAAGCTGGCGTCGGCCGATTTCGGGCGAGTCCGCCGAGTCTGGGCCATCCTGACGGTTGTCCATACCGTAGGCATAGCACGTCACATGCGCTGTGGGCAGGCTGAACAGGTCATCCCCTTAATCGAGACTGAAGCAGCGCCCTTGGGTTGATCACGCGCGTGGCGGCCGGCGGTGCTGCTCGATGCCAGCATCGAGCAGGTAGTATAGTCGGGTGAGCGGTTTGCGCCGGCGGCGGCGCTCCTCAATCTGAATGAATCATCCGACACTCCGGACGCTTGACCCCGACAGCGAGTTACTAATCCGATGCTGCGCGGCATCCGGCCCCTTCGCGGATAGAGCCGCGATGGTTGCATTGGCCGGGCGCGGCGTCGATTGGAATCGATTTCTCGCGCTCGCCAATCGCAACGGCGTGGCGCCGATGGCCGGTGCGCGCCTGGGCGCCGAAGGCGACGCCAATCTGCCGCCACACGTCGCCCGCACGCTCAGGCTGAGCTACGAGGTCAACGCGCTGCGATGTAACCATCGGGCAGGCTGCGCCGCAGAAATCGTCGAGGCCTTTGCGGCCAGCGGAGTGCCGGCGATTGCGCTCAAGGGTCCGGTTCTTGCGATTGCCGCGTACGGCGACGTCGCGATGCGGGTGTTCGGAGATTTGGATTTCATGGTGCGGTTTTCGGATCTGCCGCGTGCGGTCAAGGCGCTGGAGCGAATCGGCTACTCGTCGGAGGACTACCGTGCCGATGTAGTCGAGAGCGGATTCTTTCCCGACGTGACGCTCGGCTTCTCACGCGAAGGCAGCATGGTGGACCTCCATTGGCGATTGTCGCCCCGCCATTTCCCGTTTTCTCCCGAAGGCGAGCAAGTCTGGAATCGAAGCGTCGAGATCGAGTTGCTCGGCAGGCGCGTCCGCGTGCTCGGCCCCGCCGACACGATTGCGTTTCAGGCCTGCCACGGCGCCAAGCACGGCTGGATGACGCTTGCCCAGATCTGCGACTTCGCACACGTGCTTGCGACCGCTCGGCCGATCAACTGGTCAAGCGTGCTCGATGACGCGCGGCGGACGCGAAGCCTCCGGATGCTGCTGCTGGGCGTGGACCTGGCGGATTCGCTTTCGCTGTGCGAGGTACCGGCAGAATTGCTCGACGCAGCGCGTCGCGATACGCACCTCGCGCCGCTCAGCCGCCGGGTAAGGCGGGGCATTTTCAATTTACGGCGTGCGGTCGAGCTCGACGAATGGTTGATCGCGCTTGGAACGATCGAGTCGGTGCGCGACCGCGTCAGATACATCGTCGAGCGCGTGTTTGCGCCGAAGATGAGCGACCGGATGCTGATGCCGCTGCCGCGCGCGCTTTACCCGCTGTATTACCCGGCGCGGCCATTTTTGGTTGCGATCAAGCGTCGCGAGCTGGTGTTCCGCAAACGCAGGGATACCGGGGCATTGCGGAGCTAAGATCGGCGGCTACTTTAAGACGAAATATGGAGGTGCTCCAGAGCACTTTTGTCAGCGAATTCAGATGGAATTCTCGTGGGTGTTGGGCGAGACTGGTGGAGGTTCCAAAATTGCACGTCAGCGCGAGCGCATGCGATGAGGGAATAGTCAGATTGAAGCGGCGGCGAAGTTTGACCGCGCGGGAGTTTCGGCTTTTTGGCAATCGTAACGATCCAGAGGTACCAATCATGATCCGGTTCACGCATCCAACCGCGCGCGCAGCTACCGCAGCGGCAACTCTTCTCGGCGCTATCGTTTTTGCCGGCCCTTCATTTGCGGCCTCAGGCGATCTCTCCCAAGCGGCTGCGACCAAGCCGCCCGCGGCTCGGGAGATCCTTGCGCAGGCTGCTTCGCCTGAGGCGATAGCGTCGCCGACGGCGGAACGAGCCGGAATCGCATCGGTCGAGGCGCGTATCACGGAGCTGCACAAAAGGCTCCACATCACGGACGCTCAAAAGACTCAATGGGACAACCTCGCCCAAGTGATGCGCGATAACGCGCAGGCGATGGTGGACCTGCAGAAGCAACGGGCCGCAAACGCGAAGTCGCTGAACGCAGTCGATGTCGTGAAATCCTATGGCTCGGTGATCGAGGCGCATGAAGCTGGCATGAAGAAATTCATTCCGGCCTTCGAGGCTCTCTACAACAGCATGTCGGACGCGCAGAAGAAGATCGCCGACTCCCTGTTCCGGAGCCGTGCGCGAGCTGCGGCAAAGAAAGAGGCCAAAGAGAGCAAGTGAACCGCGAGTCGCTCCGGCGATGGAGAGTCGTCATGGAAATATCGCCCAAGCCGAAAAAGGAATTGCGCTCCAAGATAGGCAGGATCGCGACGGCTGTCGCGTTTGTGCTCGTGATTGGCAGTGTCTCGGTCGGGCCGGCTCGCGCCGACGAGCATCGCGGCGGCGGTGAGCGTCGCGGGGGCGGCGATGAGCATCGCGGGGGCGGCGATCACGATCGCGGACGCAACGTCTATATTGCGCCGCAGCCGGACTATTATTACGCACCTCAACCTGACTACTACGTTGCGCCTGAGCCATACGAATATTATCCGCCGCAGCCGGACTACTACCCGCCGCCGCCGCCCGAGGGCATTCTTCTCTTCTTCGGGCTTTGATAGAGGAACGTAGTAAGCTTCCGAATCGCCTGCCTTGCGGCAGGCACAGAGGGAAATCGCGTTATCGGCCGCAATTGACCTCGCCAAGTCGGCGGGCGATAGCGTACCGACCAAGCCCGGACTCGCCGCGCCATCGCGAACAGAGCGTTATGATATTGGCTTTTCTCGGCAGCGCGAGCCTTATAGATCTGCGCATTGCGACATGATGGTGAGTCCGATCAATCGATGGTTCCCGGGCAGCGCTACGACCGACGCCAAGCTGTTGCTGGCGACACGCGCGCTCCGCGGCCTTGCCGACGGGACAGTCAGCGTATTGCTGCCGAGCTACCTGATCGCGATCGGATTCAATCCGATGCGCGTCGGCGCGATCGTGTTTGGCACGCTGCTCGGCTCGGCGGCGCTGACGCTATGGGTGGGGCTGGTCACCGATCGGCTGGGCCGGCGTCGAGTCCTGCTCGCGGCGTGCGCGCTGATGCTGGCGACAGGAATTGGATTCGCCACCACGGCGAGCTTCTGGGTGCTGTTCGTGGTCGCGGTCGTCGGCACGCTGAATCCATCGTCCGGCGACGTCAGCCTGTTTCTGCCGGTCGAACAGGCGGCGTTGGCCGAAGCCGCCGAACCTCGCGATCTGACCGCGATGTTCGCGCTGTACAACGTTGCGGGCGCGACGGCCGGTGCGTTTGGCGCGCTCGCCAGCGGCGTGCCGGCAATACTCGCGGCGCGCCATGGATGGGCGCTCGCACCGGCGCTGCGGTCGGGCTTTGTCGCATACTCGATCATCGCGGTGATTGCGTTCGCGGTTTATCGGCGTCTCTCCCCGGCCGTCGAAGTCGAGCGCCAGCCCCTAAAGTCCGCGCCGCTGGCGAAGTCGCGGGCAATCGTGTTCCGGCTTTCGGCGCTGTTCAGTCTCGACTCGCTCGGTGGCGGATTCGTAATTCAATCACTGCTGGCGTTGTGGCTGTTTCGCCGCTTCAACCTCTCGATTCAAGTGGCGGGTATGTTTTTTTTCGCGGCCGGACTGCTCAGCTCGTTTTCACAGTTCATTTCGTCGGCGCTTGCGGCGCGGTTCGGCCGGATCAACACGATGGTGTTCAGCCATCTGCCGTCGAACGCCATGCTGATCGTCGCGGCGTTGATGCCGACCCCGGGGCTGGCGATGGCATTTCTGCTGCTGCGCTTTTCGACTTCGCAGATGGACGTTCCGGCGCGCCAGTCGTATGTGATGGCGGTGGTGCCGCCCGAGGAGCGTGCGGCCGCGGCGACAGTGACCAATGTGCCGCGCAGCCTGGCAGCGGCGATAGCGCCGTTGCCGGCGGGCGCGATGCTGAATCATTCGTCGTTTGGATGGCCGTTGATTTGCGCGGGCGCGCTCAAAACAATTTACGACATCGCACTGCTGATTCAGTTCCGCGCCGTCAAACCCTCCGATGAACAATTTGAGTAGCGGGACTCGTCGTGAACTACGGCCGCATCACCACAAGGCCCTCGCGGATCGCAAGCCGGCCTTCGCCGTTAAACGTCTCGAAGAAGACGGCCACCCGGTCCGCGCTGTCATCGCGCCCCAGCACGCGCACCGTCAAGGTCGAGGGCATCGTCACCATCGCGCCGAAACGGCCCGCGACCCTTTCGATTCGCGCAGGATCGTTGCCCGCTTCGCTCTCGATTATTCGCGACACCGCCATCGCAAGCGTCGCGGTCCCGTGCAGGATGATCGAGGGCAGCCCGGCGGCGCGCGCTACCGATGCGTCCGTGTGTATGGGATTGAAGATTCGTGAGCACTCCGTGTAGGTGTGCGCCATCCCTGCCGGCACATCGACCTGGCACTCCAAACGCGGCTCGCTTTCCTCGACGATCGGTTGCATCGGCGCGGGCGGAAGTGTCGGCGCAACATCAGGTCCCTTGACCTCAACTCCGCGATAGAGCGCGCCATACCAGCTGGTGCAAACGGGATTGCCTGCGTCATCGGCGGTATCGAGGCGCGTGAGCATGTATGCGCCGGGCTTGCGCCGCTCGACTCCCGCGACCATGAGCTGCGTCGTCAGCCGCTCGGGCGGCCGAATCGTGCGATATAGCACCGTGTCATGCGTCGCGTGCACGGCGCGCATCGCCTCATCGGGCCTGAGCGTGGAGGATTTCTCGAACTGTGCGCGCATCGCGACCTGCACCGGCCATTCGAAGCAGACCGGGAATATCGGATGCGCCAATACTCCGCGAATGGTGTCCATGTAGCAGGCCATCGCGTCGCCAAGCGCTGCGGCATAGGCCATCGTCCAGCGCGAATCGATCGCGCTGACCATTGGCGGCCCTGCGCTCCCGACGATCGACGATTCAAGCGGCATGATAGCTACATCTACCCGCCGCCCCCCGTCCCGTCCACCGCACCTATCGGGCACCGCACAGGCGTTCAACCGGTCATCTGCCGCTCCGAGGTGAGGGTGCGGTCGAGCTTGCCGCGGGTCCAGGTGTCCAGCATTTCTGCGAGCGACCGCAGCTTTACGGGTTTGCTCAGATAATCGTCCATCCCGGCGTCGAGGCATCGGGCGCGGTCGCCTTCCGTCGCGTGCGCAGTAAGCGCGATTACCACGGTGTGCCGGGTATTTCCTTCGCGCCGTCTGATCTCCGTGACCGCTTGGTAGCCGTCCATCTCGGGCATCTCGCAGTCCATCAGGACAATATCGGGGCGCCCGCTCGATACGAGCTCCAACCCTCGCCGCGCACCGTCGGCGATTTCCGCCGTGTAGCCGAGGACGGAAAGCTGCTGCGCCCCGATAGTTCGATTCACCAGATTGTCGTCCACCAACAACACCTGTACCGCCTTACGCCATGGCGGCGGCCCATTGTCAATCGGGCTCGGCGGCCTGGCCGCGACGGTCTTGGTGTTGACGCCACCGGTATTTTTGCATAGCTCGAGAAGACAGCTGAACAGGTACGACGGACGCACCGGCTTTGTAATCCACGCATCCACCACTTCGGTCGCATTGCTCACATCGCCTCGCGCGCTAAGCATGATCACCTTGCTATGTTTGAGATCGGAGTGCTGCTTGATTGCACGCGCGAGGCTGAGGGCGCCCACGCCGGATATCTGTTCATCGATGAGCACAACGACTTGCTCCCCGTCGCCGGCCCGCGCCAGCTTCAGGATATCCGGGGTTTCGGCCCCGCTGCCGGCCGTCGCGTTCTCAATTCCCCACCGCGACAGGTATTCGGAAATGACTTGACGACTGGCTGGACTATCGTTGACGATCAGCGCGCGTATCCCGTTGAAGCATGAGGTGGCGGTCGCAGTCATCCACGGACGGACAATCTCCAGTCCCTTCTCGAGTCGCGCGGTGAAATGAAAGTTAGATCCTTTTCCGGGTGCGCTTTCAAATCCGATCTCGCCTCCCATTTGATCAACCAATCTGGCCGCTATGACCAGGCCGAGTCCGGTGCCGCCGAAGCGCCGGCTGGTCGAACTATCCGCCTGAACAAACGGCTGAAACAGGCGCCCCTGCATCTCGGACGGAATTCCAATCCCGGTGTCGATCACCTCGAAGCGCACCAGAACGTCGCCGGCCGTGTCTTCCACTCGGTTTGCCCGGACCATCACCTCGCCATGCTGGGTGAACTTGATCGCGTTGGACATCAGGTTGTTGAGAATCTGGCGCAGCCTGCTTGGATCCCCGCGCAAACCGCTCGGCATGTTTACGTCCACATACAGGGCAAGCTCGATCCCTTTGGCCCGAGCAGCCACGGCAAAAGAATCGCTTAGATTTTCCGTCAGTTCGACAAGGTCGAAGTCGAGCTTCTCGAGCACGACTCGGCCGGCTGCGAGTTTCGAGAAGTCGAGTATGTCGTTGACGGTGGTCAGCAGCAGCTCGCCGCTTGAGCGGACGATCTCAGTTTGGCGGCGTTGCTCGGGAGTCAAATCGGAAAGCGACAGCAGCTCTCCGGCCCCGATGATTCCGGCCAGTGGCGTCCGAATCTCGTGGCTAATGCTGGCCAGGAAATCCGATCGCAGACGGGCCGCTTCGAGGGCAAGGTCACGCACTCCATCGCGCGAGCGATTGGCCTGTTCCTCGGCGCGCTTGCGGCTGGTGATATCCACCAGCACGCCCTCGTAGTGCTCGACCTTGCCCGCTGCATCGTAAACGGCGCGCGCACTCTGCTCGCACCGGATGACGCTGCCGTCGGCCCGCCGTATCCCCATTTCGAAGTTCTGGACCACTCCCTCTCTTTCGATGATGGCCAGGAGCCGGGCGTGCTCCTCGTCGTCAAGCCATAGCTGCGCGATGTTGGCGCGTTTGAGACTGTCGGCATCTTTGAATCCCAGCATCTCGACCATCGCCGGATTGGCCTCGAGGATGCCTCCTCCGGGAGAAATTCTGCACAATCCCACCGGCACGCGATCGACGAGACTGCGATAGCGCGCCTCCGCGCGATTGCGCTCGACTCGCACTTCAGAGTCGCGCAGTTCGCGCTCGACGGCGAGCGGCAGCCGCGCCAGGTTGCTCTTCAAAACGTAGTCGCTGGCGCCGCCCTTCATGGCCTCTACGGCCAGCTCCTCGCCCACCGTCCCCGAGACCAGGACAAATGGCAGGTCGAGTCCCCTGTCGCGCACCATTTTCAATGCGGCGAGCCCATTGAAGCGCGGCATCGAGTAGTCGGCGATGACCAGGTCCCAGTGCCCGCCCTCCAGCGCCGCCTGCATTGCCTCCGGCGTATCCACTCGCTGGTAGGTAAGGTCGCAGCCACCCAGCCGGAGTGCCCGCACCTCGAGCTCAACGTCGTCCACCGAGTCATCGACGATCAGGATGCGACGCGACTGCTTCATCGGCCGCTCCCGGGACAGGCAGGAGGCCTCTCGTTCAGGACCAGCCAATACACGCCGAGTTGCCCGACGGCGCTCACGAAGTGCTGAAAGTCAACCGGCTTGCGAACGTAACTGTTAGCGCCCAGGCCGTAGCCATTCACGATGTCCTGCTGCTCTTTGGAGGAGGTCAGAATAACCACCGGGAGCAGCTTCGTCCGCTCATCCGCGCGCAGCTTCTTTAACACTTCGAAACCGTCCACTTTGGGCAACTTCAGGTCCAGCAGAATTAGTTCCGGCTGGACGCTGGTGTCGCGCTCCGCGTACTGTCCCGTGCCGAATAGGTAATCGAGCGCCTCGACCCCGTCGCGCGCGACCAAGATCGTGTTGGCGATATTGTTCTTCTTGAGCGCGCGCATCGTCAGCGCTTCGTCGTCACTGTTGTCTTCCACTAACAGGATCACTCGTTCCTTCATTGTTGCCCCCCATGGTTAACTTCGAGCGTAAACGAAAACGTCGCTCCCCGGCCTTCTGCTCCTTGTGCCGAAACCCGGCCGCCGTGGCGGCGAATGATCCGCTGAACCGTCGCCAGTCCCACGCCGGTACCGGGAAAATCGGCTGTGGTATGAAGCCGCTGGAATGCGCTGAATAGTTTTTCGGCGTACGTCATGTCGAAGCCTGCCCCATTGTCGCGGACGAAATAAACCGCCTGTCCGTCCTGATCCACCACTGCGAACTCAATCTTTGCCTGCTGCGTCTTGCTGGTGAACTTCCATGCGTTGCCGAGCAGATTTTCAAAGACTGAACGAAGCAGACGTGGATCCCCTTGCCCCACCAGATGGTCCTGGACCACGCACTCGACCTGACGCAGCGGCTCGCCCTTCTGGCATTCGGCCAGGACGGCGTTCGCCAGCGCGCTCAGGTCCACCGCTTCTGTGTGCATCTCGCTGCGCGTCACGAACGCCAGCTTTAGTAGGTCGTCGATCAGTTGTGCCATGCGCCCAGTGGCCGCCCGGATCCGCCTTAGGTAGCTGTTGGCCTGCTCGTCGAGTTTGTCGGCGTAATCCTCCATCAGCGCGGAGCTGAAGCCGTCTATACTACGCAGCGGCCCGCGAAGATCGTGCGAAACCGAATACGAGAACGCCTCCAGCTCCTTGTTGATGACCTCGAGCTGCGCGGCGTGTCGCCGCTCGGATTCGTTCAGTGCCCGCAAATCGTCCTCGTCACGCTTATGCTCGGTGGCGCGAGCCAATTCCGCCTGGCTGAACGCGAGAGCTTTTGCAGTGTTAATCAGCCACCTCGTGGTCAGGAAGGCATAGCCGCCGACTATCAGCAGCCATACGAAGACCAGGCTGCCGCCGATCCCGAGTAAAGTCAGGCTCTGCCGCGATATCGCGCGGGCTTTGTCCGTGCGTTCCGTCAGCAGCTGCACTTCCGCCGCGTTCATTTGGTGCAATTGCTCAAGCAGTTGGTCAGCGGCGGTACTCAATTCTGCAGCCTCCGGCGTCCTGATGGACTGTTGCGGGCTAAAGGCCGGAGCCGAACGAATAATGTTCTCGGAGAGCGCGGCCATTCGGCGCCCAATCCGATCGAATTGATCAACTCGATTCCGCTGCGCGTTATCCACCATCAGGGACCGGAGCGCGGCAGACTGGCGCTTGAGTTTGGAGAGAAGGTCGCCGACGCTGTCCAAGTTCCTCAGATCGCCGCTCTGGTAATAGTTTTGAATTGCAGCGAGCGCCGCGAGTGAATTTCCTCGAGCGTCTTCCAAGACGCCGAGAACATTCTGCGTGTGAGTTATCCACTTGCTCCATGCGTTGGCCTCACTCGCGTCTTTATCGGCACTCCAGCCGATTGCCACCGCAGCAATGATAGCCAAGGCAAAGCCAGCCCAAAGTATTCTGTCTGTGAAGTTCCGTTTCGATAGCTTTTCTTCGCTCACAGATTGCCCCGTCTTACTTCACTGCCTTGGCTGCGCCTTGTTCTTGCAGTTCAAGATTTATGCCGCGCGGTGTGAATGAATGGGCTTGTTGAAGGCGCACTAAGCGTGGGGGCGGCGGCAATTGGATGACAGTGGCGGCAGGAAAATGGCGCGATTAAGAGCCCTGTTCCGTCCCAAGCTGGACCTCGCCGGTCCGGCCCCGCTTGCAACGTTCCCCTGACGAATCCTGGCCGCTAGCCGCGACCCGTGAGAATGGTGGCGATCGGCATCGAGACTAGCTCTTGGCGCGCGCGCGCGGGTCCCATTCGGGCAGCGGCTGCGGCTCGGGCATCATGAGGTCTTTGGCCGCAACGATGCCGACGAGTTTGCCCAGGTGCATAACGGGAAGGGCGCCGACTTTGTGCTCGCGCATCAGGGCGGCCGCATGTTCCAGCGTTTCCGTGGCGATCACCGTGATCGGATCGCGCGTCATCGCGGTTTCGACCAGCGTCGAGTCGAGCGCGTCCGCGTAGCGTCTTAAGTCAAATTCGCTCACGATCCCGACCAGTCGGTCCGCCTCGACGACCGGCAGCCGGCGAAACGGTCCCGCCTTCATTTTGGAGGCTGCGGCAGCGAGCGTATCGCCCGGTCTTACAGTGACCACTTTTCGCGTCATCTGGACCTCGACCAGCCGGCTCATCAAACTTCCTCCAAAACGCGGCTGCGGCCGATGCATCGATCGGAACGAGTGCCGGGTTGGGTGAAATCATATGGCAGGCGCGGCGGTGGATGCCATGCGTGACGCCGGAACAACTGCGGCGCTGTAGTCCGAGGTCTCGTTGACATCTGATGATTGATGCGTGACGATCGCCAAGTGCGCACCACGCTGGATATCGACGAGGACGTTCTGGAGAGCGCCAAGGAGCTCGCTGCAAGGCGGAGAACGACCGCGGGGCGCGTCCTTTCCGAGCTGGCCCGCAACGCACTGGCGCCTCAGGGCCGCTCCCGGCGGAGGCGCAACGGCGTGCCGATCTTGCCCAAGCAGCGAGCGACGCGGCTGGTCACGCCGGAAATTGTCAACCGGCTCCGCGACGAACCTTGAGGGGGCGGCGCGTGATCGCTCTGCTCGACGTAAACGTCCTGGTTGCGCTGTTCGATCCCGCCCACCTGCATCACGAGGCGGCCGACGGGCACCATGGTCAACACCACAACGCCGCCGCCGACCTAGCTGAATCGAGGTGATTAAGATCCCAAAGGAGCTTTTCTCAGGTAGTGCTTCTGATGGCCGCGCGGATAGTCGGCGTGAGTGGCGACAAGCTCAAACCCGAGACTCTGGTAAAAGCGCGGCGCCTGGAAACTGTGAGTGTCCAGGATAATCTGGCCGCAGCCGCGCGCAATCGCCTCGGCCTCCGCGGCCGCCATCAGACCTTTGCCATATCCGCGATTGCGATAGTCCCACCGTACCCAAAGATAGCGAACTTCGCAGCATCCACCCCAGGTCCAACCGTAGAGGCCGGCAATGATCGTTCCGTCCTCCTCACGCACCAGGTTAGAGAGGATTTTGCCGTCTCTGATTCCAGTCCGCTGGACGTTGTACTCATTGATACGATCTTCGAGAAAACGGATATCGCTGTCAGAAAGATTCTCGTCGACGGGCGGGATGTGGATCTTGAAATTCATTGGTTGTCCTCCGGTGTTCCTCTTACGACGGCGAGTAGCTGGTGGCGAGCCGCGACAATCGCGGCGGACAGCATTGTCATTAGCTCTTGCGCCGCGCGCGGTAACGGCGAATTAGCGCGTTGGTCGAGCTGTCATGGGTGAGCTGGGGTTCGGTCGGAGATTCCAGTTCCGGGATGATTTTTTGCGCCAGGACTTTGCCCAGTTCCACGCCCCATTGATCGAATGAGTCTATGTTCCAGATTGCGCCCTGCGTGAACACGCTGTGCTCGTAGAGCGCGACCAGCTTGCCGAGCGTTTCGGGAGTCAGCTCGTCGGCCAGGATTACCGTCGAGGGACGATTGCCCTCGAACACGCGATGCGGCACCAGCCAATCCGGCGTGCCTTCGGCCTTGACCTGCTCGGGCGTTTTCCCGAATGCCAGCGCCTCGGCCTGCGCGAATACGTTGGAGAGCAGCAGATCGTGATCGCGTCCGAGCGGATTCAGCGCTCGGCAGAACCCGATGAAGTCGCACGGAATAAGTTTCGTCCCCTGGTGGATGAGCTGGTAGAACGAATGCTGGCCGTTGGTGCCGGGCTCGCCCCAGTAAATCGGTCCAGTCTGATAATCGACGGGAGCGCCTTCGAGCGTGACGTGCTTGCCGTTGGATTCCATCGTCAGCTGCTGGAGGTAGGCGGGAAAGCGCTTCAAGTATTGCTCGTACGGCAGCACCGCGACGGTTTGCGCACCGAAGAAATCGTTGTACCAGACTCCGAGCAGGCCCATCAGGACCGGCAGGTTGCGCGGCAACGGCGCGGTGCGAAAATGCTCGTCGATAGAGTGGAAGCCCGACAGCATCGCGCGGAAATTGTCGGCGCCGACGGCGATCATCGTGGACAGGCCGATCGCGGAGTCCATCGAGTACCGGCCGCCCACCCAATCCCAAAAGCCGAACATATTTTTCGTGTCGATGCCGAACTTCGCCACTTCGGCGGCGTTGGTCGAGACTGCGACGAAATGCTTCGCCACCGCCTTGTCGTTGCCAAGCGCGGCGAGACTCCAACTCCGCGCGGTGTGCGCGTTGGTCATCGTCTCCAGCGTGGTGAAAGTCTTCGACGAAATGATGAACAGCGTTTCGGCCGGGTCGAGGTCGCGCGTGGCCTCGGCGAAATCGGTTCCATCGACGTTGGAGACGAAGCGCACGGTCAGATTACGGTCGCTGTAATGACGCAGTGCCTCGTACGCCATGACCGGGCCGAGGTCGGAGCCGCCGATTCCGATATTGATCACGTTGCGGATGCGCTTGCCGGTGTGACCTTTCCACGAGCCGTCGCGGATGCGCGCGGAAAAATCCGCCATGCGATCGAGTACCGCGTGGACTTTGGGCACCACATCGTCGCCATCGACGCCGATTGAAACGCCGCGCGGCGCTCGCAGCGCGACATGCAGCACGGCGCGCTTTTCAGTCAAGTTAATTTTGTCGCCGCGGAACATCGCGTCGATGCGCCCGCGCAGCCCCACCTCTTCGGCCAACGCGAGCAGCAAGCGGATCGTTTCGTCGGTCACGCGATGCTTGGAATAGTCGAAGTACAGGCCGGCGGCCTCGATGACGAGCCGTTCACCGCGCTTGGGATCTGCGGCGAACAGAGTTCTCAGGTGGTGGCTGTGGATCTGGTTGTAATGCGCCTGCAATGCCTTCCACGCAGGGCGCTCGGTTAGAGAATTCATCTTCGTCGATGCCGGCATGACGCCTCCTTACTAGACGGAGCGGAAGGCTAATTCGAGGTGGCGGATACGATCGCACGATCGCCGCTTGGCCGGCAATGCGCGCCCATGCGTAGCGCGGCGCAGCGCAGCATAGATGTGCGGCGGTAGCGAGGCATGAGTTGATTATGACAAAGGCGTCAGCCGATTGCCTACCCGTGAAGAAGGAGGGATACGGCGTCGGCGACTGAGTCATTCGATGTATCGCGATGCGACACAGGCGGTCTCAGATTTGCCCGCCCGCTCTTTCTTTGGGCGGCTACGTCAACTTTCTCTGGAAGCTACGGCTGGCATGAGTGGTGCACTTGAACCTCATACATGGCGCTGAGCATGAAAGAAATCGATTGCGCTGACGCAATGCGCAAAGGAGGAAATCAATAATGAACTACATCAACAAACTCATGGTTAGGGTTCGCGAGAGCAAGAAGGGGCAGACGATGACCGAGTACGTGCTGATTGTGGCGGCGATCGCGGTGGCCGGTTACGTAGCGTATGAAGGCCTCGAAGGCGGAATCAACACGATCATCACCAACGTGGTCACTACGCTGAAGGCTGCGTAAGGACGCTGGTTCTCGCAGACAAGTCGCTCGCGCTCACGCGACCGACCAGGAGGGGCATCGATCATGGACCACGTCAACAGACTCGTTGCTCGGATTCGCGAAGGCCCAAGGGGCCAGACGATGACTGAGTACGTACTGATTGTCGCGGCCATCGCGGTGGCCGGTTACGTCGCGTATCAAGGCCTCGAAGGCGGAATCAACTCGATCGTGACTAACGTGACGGCGGTTCTGGCGGCTGCGTGAGACCAGCCCCCAAACCCGCGCGGCCGAAACCAGGCGCGCGGGAGAAGCGGCGGGGACCGAGTGGCCCGCCGCGTAGATTCAGCGCTTCTTTTGCCGACGAAGTGACGGGTCGATGCGAGGAAAACAGTGGCGGCAGGAAGCTCCAAGTTCGCCCGGTTCGGCGCAGCTGGCGACGCAGCTCGCAATGAGAGCGTGAGCGATTGAGGTGTGCTCGTGCGGGCGGTCCGCACCGGCGGGTCGCATAAGAATGGGGGCATAGATGAAACGACCTATAGTTTTCGTAATGCTTGCAGGAATGGGCGCGGTGCTGGCCGCGATCGTGGTCTTTTCAGCGATCAGAAAACGCGAGTCCGAAGTGCAGCTCGCGATGGCGCACACGGTCGAAGTCGTGGTCGCGGCAAGGGACATACCGCTGGGCGCGAAAGTTGAGCCCGACGAGGTCAAACTGGTTCGCTGGGCGCGCGACGGCGTTCCGGAGGGCGCGTTCACGGATCCGCAGGCGGTCGCGGGCTCGTTCGCCAGAAGCGAGTTCATGGCCAATGAGCCGGTGGTCGCCAGCAAGCTGTTCATGGGCGAAAAGACCTCCGGCGTGATGCCGCTGCTGATACCAGCCGGGATGCGCGCGATGTCGGTGCCGGTGGACGAAGTCGCGGACATCTCAGGCTTTGTCGCGCCACACACGCGCGTCGACATCCTGGTCGCTGTCTCGGGCACCGGCCCGAGCGAGGGGTCCTTCTCGCGAATCGTTCTCCAGAACATCGAGGTTCTGGCTGTCGCCCAGGAAATCGAACACGTCAAGGACGCGCCGGAAGTAGTAAAGGTCGTGACGCTGCTGGTAACTCCGACCGACGCCGAAAAACTTACCCTGGCGAGCCACGAGGGAATGTTGCGTCTGGCGATGCGCAACTACAGCGACAGCAAAATTGTCGCGACCAAAGGAATCGCAGTCGGCGAGCTTTTGCATGCGGGCGGCCCGGCCTTGCCCGTGATGCAACCGCAGCCGACAGTGGCGCCCGCCGCGCGCCGAGCGCATGGACCCACGCCGCTTCCAATCGAAGTGGAAGTGATGCGCAATGGCAGATCGTCGGAGGAGGTTACCTTTGTCAATTCCGGCGTGGGAACGGTTTCTGCCGTTCAAGCGAATCCGGACGCGCCTGCCATTTCGGCACCGCAGTTACCTGGCGCTGCGGGATTGCCCGACACGCCGCAATCTCCGGTCTCGGCCGTAAAGCCTGCTTCGTCCGCGAGCCTTGCCGGATCGACCGTGAGCGGATTCGCCGCGCCTGTCAGACCAGAGGAACCGGGGTACGTACCGGCGCCAAAAAACTATGAAGTTCAGTGATCGCAGGTGGCAATACCGGGGGAAGTAATGAGGGTACGCAAGAACATGCGCACGAGCATTCCCCGCTTCCAGGCGCCCATCTCCAGGAGAAGGATCCAGTGCCAGTCGTCGGATTAAAGAGTGAGGGACGTCGCAGCACGATGAAGGTCATGCTGGTCGGCGATCCCGGCGAACACCGCACCAACCTCAAGATAGTGCTGGCGGCGCTGGCTGAGCCTGAACTCGAGATTATCGAGGGCGAGACCGCTACCGCCGCGAATCTTTCCGAGAATGTGGCCGCGCCGCCCGACGCAACCTTGGTGATGGTCAACGGCAACGAGGAGGCTGCGCTGAGCTTTCTTGAGAACCAGTCGCTCCATTCGCCGCGCCCAAGTCTGCTCGCCGTGCTTGCCGCGCGCTCGCCCGGGCTGATGAAGCGAGCGCTGCGTTCGGGCGCCGACGAGATTCTCTTCATGCCGCTCGACCCGGGAGAGGCCACCCGCGCCTTGCTGAAAATAAGCGAGGCGCGCTGGCGCACCGAGCGCCACGAGGGCGGCGTGGTCATTTCCGTCATCAGCCTGATAGGCGGCGTGGGCGTGACCTCGATGGCTGCCAACCTCGCGTTGGCGCTCGAGTCGTTGCATCAACGCGTAGCGCTGGTCGATCTCGATCTTCAGACCGGAGACCTGGCGGTCTTTCTAAACCTCGATCCGGAAGTGACTATCATGCCGCTGGTGCGGCTGGAGCATAAGCTCGATTCGATCCAGCTCGAATCCGCCTTGACCAGGCATCAATCGGGCGTCTATTTGCTGGCCGCGCCCAAGCGAATCGAAGAGGGCGAACTGGTTTCGGACATCACGGTCGGCACGGTGCTCGATCTGATTCGTCAGTTGTTCGACTACGTGATCGTCGATTGCGGCGACCATGTGGACGAAAACGCGGTCGCGGCGTGGGAGCGCTCCGAGCATCTGTTTTACGTGCTCAATCAGTCGATCGCGGCGGCGCGATGCGCATGGCGATTCGTCGATCTGTTCGAGCGCCTGGACCTGACCAGGCTCGAGCCGCGCTTCATTCTCAATCGCTACAATCCGTCGCATCCTTTGACCGATAAGGCGATCGAAGCAACTCTCGCCAGGTCCATCTACGCCAAGATTCCAGGCGACGACCGGACTTTCGAATCTATCGAGATGAAGGCGCAGGACCTTTTCCAGCTCGCGCCGTCGTCCCCGGTCGCACGCGCGATGCTCGATCTCGCAGCGCTGGTAATGCCGCGTACGGAGCAGGTCCCGCTTCAGGAAACATTTATGTCGCGGCTCAAAACCGCCTTCGTCACGCGTTGAAGTCGATGAGGTATGCAAGATGAGACTCACGGACAGACTATCGAATGCCCCCAGGGGTGGACACCCGACGGAGATTCCCGGCGGCGGTGGCTCGCTTATCGGCGCGACAGTGCGCCGGCGCAAGGATGCGATCGCGGATAGCTCGCGCCGCCTAAAGGTCAAAGTTCACAACAAACTCTTCGAAACCATCGACGTATCCAAGCTCGAGACGCTCGAGCCCGCCATGGTCTCCGCCAAAGTCACCGCCGCGATCAACGATATTCTCAATGAAGATGGCGGTCGCCTGCTGACCGACACCGACCGGGGCCGGCTGATCGAGGAACTCAAGAACGAGCTGCTCGGCTTGGGTCCGCTTGAGCCGTTGCTCCGCGACGATGAAATCACCGACATTCTGGTCAACGGCTACAACCAGGTTTACGTCGAAAAGCGCGGCAAGCTGCACGCCTCCGACGTCGCGTTCCAGGACGACCAGCATCTGATGATGATCATCGATCGGATCGTGTCTCGCGTCGGACGGCGCGTGGACGAATCGTCGCCGATGGTCGATGCGCGATTGCCCGACGGCTCGCGTATCAACGCGATCATCCCGCCGCTGGCGCTCGACGGCCCGGCGCTGTCGATCCGGCGGTTCGGCAAGCATCGCTTCGACATCGGCGCGCTGGTCGAAAAGGACGCGCTCACCTGGGACCTGGTCGAGTTTCTGCTCGCTGTTGTTCGAGCGCGTCTGAACGTAATTGTCTGCGGCGGTACCGGCTCGGGCAAGACCACGATGCTCAATTGTCTGTCCGCGTTCTTTCCCGAGGACGAGCGAATCGTAACGATCGAGGATTCGGCCGAGCTTTCCTTGCAACAGCCGCACGTCGTGCGCCTGGAGACGCGGCCGCCGAATCTTGAAGGCCGCGGCGAAGTCACGCAGCGCGAGCTGGTCAAGAACTGTCTGCGCATGCGCCCGGACAGAATCGTCGTCGGCGAGGTCCGCGGCGCAGAAGTCTTCGACATGTTGCAGGCGATGTCCACCGGCCATGACGGTTCTATCGCCACCATCCACTCCAACAGTCCCCGCGAATGCCTGAGCCGGCTCGAGATGATGATGCTGCTGTCGGGCGTCTCGATTCCGCAGCGCGCGATGCGCCAGCAGATTGCCTCTGCGGTCAACATTATCGTTCACGTCAGCCGGCTGTCCGACGGTTCGCGCAAAGTCATGAGGATTTCCGAGATCAGCGGCATGGAAGGCGAGATGATCACGATGCAGGACTTGTTCGAGTTTGTCCGCGCGGACACCACGCCGCAAGGAAAAATCAACGGCTCGTTTCAATCGACCGGCATTCGTTCAACGTACACACAGCGCCTCGAAACGGCCGGATACAAGACCGAATCGAAGGTGATCAAAATGGCTGCGCGATGAACCTCGGCGACCTGTTGATTCCGGCTGCGGCCGCGGGCTTCGTGCTGATTGGCTGCGCGCTGCTGTACATGCGGCGCGCTCGGCCCCGCGTCACGCGCAACGTGATGCGGCGGATGTCACGGCCCGACGCAGCCGTGGCCGGCGACATCACCAAGACCGATCGTTACTACCTGACCGGACGCGAATTTCTAAACAGGTTCTATCGGCTCAATGTGCTCCAGAAGCTCGAGGAAAACCTCTGGCAGGCCGGAATCTACGCCCGCCTTACCGACGTCCTGCTCGTGATCCTGCTGATGTTCACGGCGGGCCTGTTCGCGGGTGAGGTGATTTGGGGGATGGAACTGGTGTCGATCGCGATGGGCGCGGCGATGGCAAGCCTGCCGATAATTTATATTCGGGTGCGCAGGCAGAGGCGCCTGAAGGCATTCGCCAAGCAACTGCCATACGCGCTTGATTTGATCAAATCGTCGCTCGAAGCGGGCCATACGCTGCTGCGCGGATTGCAAGTCGTGGTCGCGGAGTTCGCCGATCCGATCTCCACCGAGTTCCGCTCCGCTATCGAACAGAGCCGGCTTGGGCTGCCGCTGCCGCGCGCGCTCGAAGAGATGCTCAAGCGGGTGCCGCAGGATGATCTCCGCCTGCTGGTGGTCGCGGTGCGGGTGCAATCGGAAGTCGGTAGCTCGCTGGCGATAATACTCGGACGGCTCTCGGAAATCGTTCGCACCCGCCAGCGCCTGCAACAGCAAATCAAGGCGCTGACGGCCCAATCCAGGATGAGCGGGATGCTGGTCGGGTTCCTGCCGATCGTGATGCTGGGTGCGTTCAGCATCATCCAGCCGAGCTACACTGACACGCTCTTTTACGATCCGACCGGGCAAAAGATTCTCGAAGTTGCCTGCGTGCTCGACGTCCTGGCGTTCCTCTCAATTCGCAAGCTCCTGAAGGTGAAGTACTGAAATAACTGCGATGCCAGCCATCTATGCAAGCTTGACGGTGTTTTTTCTGTTCGGCGCGATCTCGCTGGCGATCTACACGGCGATCTACGGGATTAATCGGCCGTTTGACGAGCGCATCACCGAGATCGGCGTCAAGATGCGCGTCGCCTATGGAAATCCCGCCAATCTCGACATGGAGTCCAATACCTTTGCGCGTTCGCTGTTTCGATGGGTCGCCAAGCGTCTTCCCGAACCCGCGCCGAATACTCCCGAGCGCGAGAAGCTCGCACAGACCCTGGTTCGCGCCGGCTTTTCCCGGCCCAGCGCCGTGCGCACGTTTCACTTCATCCGCCTCTCATCGACGGCGGGAACAGCGCTCCTTGCGCTCGTCGTCCCGATCGCGTTTGGCTTCCACGGCATCAAGCCGCTGCTGTTCATGCTGATCGGCACCGGCGTCGGCGCATTCGTACCCAGTTACCATATCGGCCGCAAGGCCAGAAACCGTAAGCAGCAAATCGCCGGCCAACTCTCCGACGTTTTGGATTTGCTGGTGGTCTGCGTCGAAGCCGGTCTCGGCCTCAGCGAAGCCATCAAGATCGTCGGATCAGAAGCGCAGCGCCAAAATCAGGAAATAGGGACCGAGCTGTCGATCGTATCGGCCGAGCTCGCCGCCGGCAGCTCGCTTGGCCAGGCGCTGAGAAGTTTCGCCGTTCGCACCGACGTCGAGGACATCAAACCGCTGGCCGCGACGATGGTGCAGAGCGAAAAGCTGGGCGCGCAAGTCGGTCCCGCGCTGCGTTCGATCTCGGACACTCTGCGCAACACGCGGCGCCTGCGCGCCGAAGAAGCGGCGGCCAAGACCACGGTCAAGATTCTTTTTCCACTCGGCCTGTTCATCCTGCCCGCTATGATGGCCGTGATCGTCGGCCCCGCCATGATTCAGATCATGCGGGCGGTTTCCAGGTAATCACGCTCGCGCCTGCGCCGGTGGCGCCGTCCCGGATGCAACCGGCAACGCTCTTGACGCGGGCGAATCGGCACAATATCCGATCGATCATGGCTGACTGGGAACCGCGGATGCGCGCGCTTGAGTTATGGAACGAGGCGATGCGCTTTCACATGAACCACGATCTCGAGCGCGCGGTCGAACTCTACACAAAATCGATTGAAGTTTTTCCGACCGCCGAGGCCTACACATATCGCGGATGGGCCTTCGAGGGCATGGGACGAATCGACGACGCGATCGCGCAATGCCGCCTCGCCATCGAAATTGATCCCGCGTTCGGCAATCCATACAACGATATCGGCGCATATCTAATCGCCAAGGGCGAGCTCGACGAGGCCGTCCCGTGGCTCGAAAAAGCCAAGACCGCGCCGCGTTACGATCCGCGTCATTATCCGTTCATGAACCTGGGCCGAATTTACGCCGCCAAGGGAATGGTGAAACGGGCAATAGACGAATTCGAAGGCGCACTCGCATTCGCGCCCGGCGATCCAGTTTGCGTATCCGCGCTTGCGCAACTCCGCGCCTTGTTGAATTGAACGATTAAGTCGAATTGAACGCACCGGTCGAATCGAAGTGATCAAAGTCGGAGAACTGGCGCCCGAATTCACGCTCGCCGCGCACGACGGCGCGAGTCTTTCTCTGCAGAGTCTTCGCGGCGCCAAAGTGCTGTTGTGGTTCTATGTCGAGGCCAACACGCCCGGGTGCACGCTCGAAGGACGGGGATTTCGCGACCATCAATCGTACTTCGACGAGAGCAACATCCGCGTCGTTGGCGTGAGCTTCGACTCAATCGAAGACAATGCGGCATTCGCCCGAAAGCATCAATTCGGGTTTCCGCTGCTGAGCGACGCCGATCATGCCGTTGCGATGGCATACGGTGCATGCTCAGGAGTGGACGCGAGATATCCCGACCGCGTGAGTTTTCTAATCGACGAGCACGGCAAAATCGAACGCGTGTACGACCAGGTCGATCCTCGCGACCATCCGGCTCGCGTATTGGCCGACGTTCTTGGCGTGTGACCGATCCGCCTGCTCGCCGCGTGGGCCTCGCGGCAAACCAATGTCGCATTGTGACCCTTCGATGCCACCGGAATGCCGCATCGAGCGGCCAATGCGGCGCGGCGCGCAGTTGTGCCTATTACAGATAACCGTTCAATGAGTGTCTCAATTCCGGGACGATGGCCCGTCAATTGCTCCTAAACCTTGTGGTTGACCTGTGACTACAGGCCAAAGACGGAGCATTGTGCAACATACGGATACTCAACCGGCTTCAGGAACTCAGCCCGTATCCGGGACTGCTGCCAACGGGGACCGTGCAAACGAGATGGTGTCGCTCGACCATCTCGTGAACAGTGCGGACCGGCTCGGCGGCATGGTCGTACGATCGGCGCAACTGCGCAAGGTCTTAAAGTCGGTATCGCAGATGAGTCCGTACAAAGCGACCGTGATGATTTCAGGCGAATCCGGAACGGGAAAAGAATTGGTCGCGCGCGCGCTCCACACGCTGGGTCCGGTTCCAAACGGTCCCTTCGTGACTCTGAACTGCTCCAACCTCGTCGAATCGTTGGCCGAGTCGCAGCTATTCGGCCACGTTCGCGGCGCCTTTACCGACGCACGCGAGGAGTCGCAGGGATACTTCCGCTCCGCCAACGGAGGCACGCTGTTCCTTGACGAGATCGGCGAATTGCCGCTCAAGCTCCAGCCCAAGCTGCTGCGCTCGGTCGAGACGCACGAGGTCCAACCGGTCGGATCGTCGCATTGCTACAAGGTTGATCTCCGTTTGGTCGCCGCGACGAATCGCGACTTACGCGCGATGGTCAGAGCGGGCCAGTTTCGCGACGATCTCTACTACCGCATGAGCGCTTCAGCGATCTTTCTCCCGCCCCTTCGAGAACGGCGCGAGGCCATCCCGGCCTTCATCGGGTTTTTCATCGAACAATACAATCGCCTGTTCGGCAAAAATGTCTTGGAAATCTCGCGCTGCGCCCTCGAGATCCTCTGCGCATATCAATGGCCGGGAAATGTCCGCGAACTCTCCAATGCGATTGAAAATGCCGTGATGTTGAGCGAGAGCAACAACATCGGTGTATCCGATCTTCCCGCTCAGATCGTGGACGGAACCGGCGCCGAGTTGTTGTACCCGCACGAGCAATCGTCCGCCGACGGCCGCCCGGCCGCGCCAGTCGCGCGCCGCTTGCCCAGCATAGATTTCGGCGGCGAGGCGCCGGGCTTCCTGCTCGACGACGTGGTCAAGAAGACCCTGATGCGTTCGCTCGAAGAGACCGAGGGAAATCGACGGCGCGCCGCCGGCTTGCTGGGCGTTTCGCGCTCAACGCTCTACCGGATGCTCCTTCGCTATGGGATCGCCGAGAATCCGCACCGGCTATTCGTACCGGACCATATCTAAGATTATGCGTTGGTTGCTTAAGGCCATATCGGTCATGGTGACCGTCCAACTCTTCACCGCGGTATCAGCGTTCGGCTTCCAGCCGGATCCGTCTCTCGATTCCGAGCCCCCCCTTCGTGATTTGCAAAAACCAGCGCTACGCGCTCTGCGCCGCGGCGACTTGCTTCGTTTACGACGGAGTCGCCTATTGCAAGTGCGCTATCTTGCAAAGTGACAGCATCAGTCTCCAGCTCAGCTACTCGAACCCGGTCAGCGAGCAAAATGTCTGTGATGTGAACCGGCAGGGCAAGACCAATGGTGATATGGTGAGCACCTTCAGCCTGCCGGAGAATGTGGAGAAAGGTGGTCCCGCGGCCGTCTATACCTGCCCTGGATCGGCTGACGCGGGAAGTGGGGTGATCGCGCCGGTAGCCTTTGGCCAATGTGACGGTGGCATTTGCTTCAAGAGCAGCACGGGCCAAAAGTTCCCGGGCTTCGCCGGCCGGCTCAAGGATAATGAGATAATTTGCTCATGCCCGATCTCATCTGACGCGACGCCGGGCAGCTCGGATAGCTTGGGATATCAAGTGTTCGGCCCGTACCATCCGGCCGCCCCCAAAGGAAGCCGATGTGACGCAAGCGCCTGTGCATCCTGTAGCGTGCCTGACCCCACCGCTAACGGAGCCGCGCTGCGCGTTGGAGCCGCAACCGGAGTCCCGAAATTCCTTACGCTACAGCTCGACGGACCACCACTTCCGGATATCAATGAGTGTCTGTGCACATGTACCCAGGCGACGGGTCCGAATGGGAGCATCTCCTGTACGGTCGCAGAAGATACCACCCCTTAACCGGTCGTGGCACCAGTTGCTCCCGGCTTGTGAGGCTTTCCATTCTGAGACTGCACCGCCTGCTCTCGTCGCGCTCCGTCAACTTCGGTCAGCTTTCAGGGGCTGGAAAACCTCGATCGATTCAATGACAATTCCGTCTTGATGAGGACGGGCGCACGACTTTTCGCGGCGATTGCCGCAATCGCAACTTTTGTTGGCGTATTCCCGGCGCTGGGCGCTTCGCCGCCGCCGGACCTGGTCGAGATGGAGCGCCAAGTGTCGCTCGAGCTTGCGCACGTGCGCGACAGCGGACCCACCGATCCCGTCAAGCGCAAGCAGCTCTTCGACGCGAACCAGATGGAACAGCAGGGCGAGGCGGCAATCAAATCCGGCGACTACAAATCCGCCGAGGACAGCCTGCTTCATGCCCGCGAGATTCTCCGCCATCTGCGCGAGACCTCCGACTGACACCGGCGACCGCGTTCTTCGCGAGTGCGCGTTCTGGTAAGTTCTAATCGCGGGTTCAAATGAGTGGTTCGGATCGAATCTGGGCTGAGGCGTTGCGCACCCTGGAGCGCGGGCAGCCATTCGCGCTGGCAACGGTGGTGAACGTTCGCGGCTCTACGCCGCGCGAAGTCGGCGCCAAGATGATCGTCCGCGAGGACGGGCAGTTCGGCACCATCGGCGGCGGATGCGGTGAGGCCGAGGTCTTTCGAAAAGCTCGTGTATTACTTGAAGAAGGCAACGAAAGCGGCGCGCGGCTTGCGGAAGTCGATCTCACCGGCGATTTCGATCAGCGCGAGATCGGAACCTGCGGCGGAATGATGGACGTCTTCGTCGATCTGTGGTCCCCAGCCCGCGACTTGCCAATCGCGCGCAAGCTGGCCGACGCCGCCAGCCGCAGCGCTCCCGGCGCACTGCTGACGGTGGTAGATCCGGGTTCGCGGAGCGAAATACCGGCCGGGTCGCGGACGTTTGTGGATCCCCGGGACGCCCTCGCGCGAGGTACGGGACCGATCGATCTGCCCGCGGCGGAATTCGCGCAAATCGTCGAGCGAACGGACGACGCGATTCCCACCTTGCTCGAAGTCGATGGCGCCGGTGGGCTTCAACCTGTCACGCATCTCGAACCCAAAGGAGGCGTGCGCCTGTTCGTCGATCCGATCGTTGGTGCGCAGCGGCTAATAATCGTCGGCGCCGGCCATATCGCGGCGCCGCTGTGCGCGCTTGGAGCGATGCTCGGGTTTCACGTTACGGTGATCGACGATCGCCCGTCGTTTGCGAACCGTGAGCGGTTCCCGGATGCCGACGAAATAATCGTCATGCCTTTCAAGGCCGCGATCGACTCGCTCGCGCTCGACGGCCACTGCTATCTGGTCTCCGTCACGCGCGGTCATTCGTTCGACGAGGAAGTTGTGCGGGCGGCGCTGATGCAGCCGTGCGGATTCGTCGGGATGATCGGTTCGCGCCGCCGGGTGAAGGCCACGCTGGAGAGAATCGGCGAGAGCGGGGTGCCGATCGAGCGGCTCGGCGACGTTCACGCGCCGCTCGGCGTCGCAATTGGCGGCGAGACGCCGGAGGAGATTGCACTCTCGATCATCGCGGAGATTATTCGCGAACGCCGCACCGGCGAGCGCGACGATTTCACGCTCGGGGTGCGTTTCGGCATCCTCAAACGCTCGAAGTAGCCCGCATCGATGCGGTCTCCGGCGCTTAGGTCGACACGATGAAGCGGCAGCTCGAGGGGATTATCCTGGCGGCGGGCGAGTCGCGCCGGATGGGCTATCCGAAGCCGCTCCTTGAGGTCGGCGGGCAGACCTTTATCGAACAGATCGCAGAGACGATGCTCGCAGTGGTGCCGCGGCTCGTGATTGTGATTGGGGCGCACCGCGATCGAGTTCGGGCCGCGATTCCACGCGACCCACGCATCGCGATCACCGAGAATCCGAACTACTCGCGCGGACAACTGTCGTCGTTGAAGGTCGGGCTCGGTGCTGTTCAACCGGACTCGGCGGGCGCGATAGTGCATCTCGGGGATCATCCGATGGTCCGGGTTGAAACGTTTCGAGCGATCGTCGATTCGTACAATCGAGCGAGCAAGCCGATTGTGATCGCGCGCCACGATGGCCGCCGCGGGCATCCGGTGGTTTTCGATCGCGCATTGTTCGCCGAGATCCTTTCCGCTCCTGAAAAACAGGGCGCGCGTTACGTGGTGAATGCCGACGCGTCGCGGGTGGCCTACGTTGACCTGGACGATCCGGGAATCAATCTCGACTTGGACACGCCGGCTGATCTAGCCCGCGCCGGCCTCCCCCCACCCCCGAGGGGATGAATTTCAAAAACTATTGAAATTCAATTTTGATTTTCGCCTCTTAGGAGAGCGAAACCCGCGGCGTGGGGACGAATGAAATTGTAGCGGGCGCGAAAACGGTCGAACTTGCGCTGGCAACGGTCCAAATCGGTGAAGTTGAAGTGGCGCGGGACGCAATTCAGGCCGGACGAGACTGATCCTCCGATAGCAAATAGCAGCCCCGTTAACATTTCCCGAATCGTGGGTTGAGCCATCATCGAATCTTCTGTTTCAGACTTGCGCGGCTGGCTCCGGTGGCTCGGAGCCGCCGCGGTTCGGCAGCAGGCGATACAATCGGCGTACGAGTCGGAATATGAGGGTCAGCACTGCCGCGATTACCAAGAGCCCTAAGGGGAATGCCAGTTCAAACTGGTAGAAGATGAAAGTGAAACCAACAAGAGCCGCAGCTCATATCGCCATCTCAAATGCAAACCATACGATTGGTGTGTGGTCAACAACATTCTCTCCCTGAGGAGTCAACCCCTCGCGATACGCGTATCGCCAGTTTCGCAGGGGGTGACCTACCATTGGCTCGCCGGACTGTCTCTCAACCTCGCGCATCTCCGCGCCGTACCAGTGCAACGCTAGAAAAAGCCAACCGAGCGGCAAGAGCATGAGACCAAAAAAGAAACCCGGTACAAAACCTGTATGTGCACAGATGCGGAGCTGAAATAGGGAAGCATGCCCTCCGGGACAGACGCCAAGATTGAAAAAAAACCAGAAGGCTACCGCAGCGAGCAGGGGAATGAATAGCCAGTAGAGCGCCTGCGAGCTATGGCGAACACGCCTCAAGTGAAATTCGCGACGGGTGTTGTCCAAGCTCATTGCGGGTCCTCATCGGCCGGGCAGACTGCAGGAATGCCTTGCTCGCCAAATTCCGGAATCGCCGCCTCTTTGTATATTTTCCAAACCCTGTGATAGTCCAATTTATCGGTGCCAGGCGGATGATATTGTTGTACAACTTCTTGAAACGACTTACACACCACCGGCACGCCCAATGTGCCCAACCAACAGTCTCCGCCGCCAAGCTCTTCCACCGGCGGCTTATATGGCGCCCAGATCGCCGTTTGATTGTCTCCGCCCGAAGTTAGCTCCTTCTTGAGTCCTTTGATCATTTCAGGCTGATGATAATAGTTGCCCGACGTTGCAGTGCCTACGTTCGCGCTCAATATCAGCGAGAGGGCGTCCCAGCGGCTCGCTTCGATTTGGACCCCCATCGCTGCCGCTAGAGTCTTGGCATAGGCGAGCCAAAGCGCGGGCCGATCTGTCCCGTCCCCGCTGTATAGAATGTAGTCGGGGTCGTGATTATCGCGGTAATGTCCGGACCCCGGAGGGTAAGTCGTGCAGTCCGGTGAATTCAAGTTCGCGCTCGTACAAGACCGCGAATGTAAACGCCGGTGCGCAAAAGAGTCGCCGAGCAAATGTATCGCGAAGCCAATAGCGCACGTGAGATTCGGATCGAACTCGCCCGGTTTCACCTTGCTGCGAAGCTTCTGCAGCGTCGCGACAGCGGCCGCTGTGACGAGAGGAGCTTTCCCATCGGTGAAGCCATGAAGATATTGGTACACCGTCACCATATGACGGACGTCCTCACTCCAGCAACGACTGAACCCGCCCCAAGCCAGACCAAGGCCGGACCCTAGTGATCCGAAAAGGTTAACCCTCAGTGTCACGGCGTCAAGTTCGTAAGAGAGATCAGGCATTTGGGCACATAGGCCAGTGAGCACTGCCGCGTCACGAGCACCGTTCTGGTACGGCGGCTGATTGTCGTGTTCTAAAGCAACTGCAGTATAGAAGTGACCGTCTTCGTCGTAGGCGTAAGATGAGGCCGACCACACGGATACCAAGAGCAGTATCGTTCCCAGTGAAACCAAGCACCGCCCCATTTTTTTCTGTCGCGTTCTCAACAGCTCACTAGAGGCTCCTTCGGATGCGGCTGGGCAGTCGAACTGCTCGATCATTTGGGGACTCACTCTCGTGTTCCTGACAATGTAATACTGTTTGGATTCTTCTTGATCGTGCTGGCCTTTTAATTACCCGCCGACGCCATTTCGCTGCCACCGATCATGAACTCCTCATTCTTTGGGGTGCTTATTCTGTGCAGCCTTCTGTCCGCCAGCGTGTGGTGTCGGGGTTTTGGTAGCCGTTGCGGTCGGTGTGGGAGTCGGAGTTGCAGTGGGAGTTGACGTCGCCGTCGTGCTCGACGTGGCTATTATCTCGAGCGAACAAAGGTTATCGTACGCAATCAAGTCGGACTTAGCGTCAATACCGGAATACCTCGGGCCAGGCGTCGGCGTCGCGGTGGCGGTTGCAGAACCTGAAGACGTGGACGCTACTGATGGTGTAGGAGTTGGTGTGGGCGCAGGCGTTACCGGCAGGCGAGCGATGATGTTGGCTTTGGCCTGTTGACGTTCGGTATGGATTTCACTGTCTATTTGATCCATGGCTTTGTTGGCGTAGTAGCTCGAATTGATACCGGTCGTGAATGCATTGACGGCAGCATTCCCCGCAGAAACCCCCGACCCGGCGGGGCCACTGAGAAGACTGGCGAATGCGCCGCCGGTACCTAATACTTGTTGGATGAAATTACCGGCGAAACCTGAGCCGGTTCGAAAGGCAAAGACCCTGGCACGCCACGCTTCGCAGTTCTGATCGGATAGATCCAACACCTGCGTGATTGTGTTGGAGACTATCGCAGGATTTTGCGACATCAAGGCCGAATCGACTGTATCAATGTCGAATGCTGAATACACGCAATCGGTAGACTTCACGCCCGTAAGTGAATCCCAGATCCCCGTCAAGCAAGGCTTTTTTTGCATGCACTCACGCATGAGACTGACGTTGGTAGTCGGTTTTCCACCGGAACCTTCTGCCCAGTCGATGTTAAGTTTGGAGCATTTGGAATATAGAGCACAGGCTCGGGCTTGATTCTCGGTTCGCTTAACGTGCACGAATTTGTCGACAGGGCCGCGAACGCAAGCGCGACACGACACCAGATTCGAGAGTTCATCGACAGCCTCCTTCTACCCTAGGTTTCCGTTGGAAAAACATACGGCATTCGGCATCCACCAATTGACGCTCCATCAAAATGGTGGCGCATAGTGACAGAGTGTCACGGATAACGCAACTATGAAGTGAGATGCTATAAACTATTAGTCGAGGACTTCCAAGCGATTTAAGCCGCCGTCCGGGCTGGCGTTGAGAGCAGCGTTTTGGTGTGCACGTAGCGCGTTACCCCGGTACGCGTGATGAGCCCGACCAGCTTGCCCTGGTCGACCACCAGCAGCCGTCCGATATCCGCAGCCACCATCTGCCGGATCGCATCGATAACGCCGGCGCCGGAGCCAATCTCGATTTTCCCGTCGGCGGGCCGCATAACCTCGCTGATACGCCTGCTCGCGCGCTCGGACGCGGGACATTCGCGCACCTGCGGAAGCGCGATCACGCCCAGGGCTTTTCCATCCGCCGCGACCGGAAAGCCGCCGAAACCGTAGCGCAGGAAATAATTCTCGATGGCGTCGGCTACCGTTTCATCGGGGCCGAGCACGATCGGATCGCGCACCATAAGCTCGCCCACGCGCGCGCCCGAGAGCGCCTGCTCGACGATCATGTTCTGGTAGCCCGACGACGCGGCGCTGCGCAGGAACAGCCCGATGAATATCAGCCAGATCCCGCCGACCAGCGCGCCGCCGAAGATCTCCAGCGCGCCGAACGCGATCAGTCCCCACGCGATCGTGTTGCCCCAATCGGCCGCTGCTGCCGTCGCGCGGCGCAGATCGCCCCATCGCATCCACAACACGGCGCGCAGTATCCGCCCTCCGTCGAGCGGAAATCCGGGCAGCAGGTTGAACAGTGCGAGCGCGAAATTGATGAAGGCGAGATAGGAGAAGACCGATTTCCACAGCGCCGTCGCCGGAGCCGGGGCGATCCCGCGCGCGACGAGCCAGAAAATTCCCGCCATCACCACCGAGCTGAGCGGACCCACCGCGGCGATCTTGAGCTCATCGATCCCGCTCCGGGGCTCGTGCTCCAGTTCCGCCATGCCGCCGAAGATGAACAGCGTGATCCGGTGCACGCCCTCGCCGAGCCGGTTCCCCATCACGGCGTGGCACAGCTCGTGCGCGAGCACCGAGCCAAAGAACAGGATGGTCGCAGCCAGTCCCACCAGCCAATAGCTGCCAGTCGAATAGCCGGGATACTCCTTGGGGAAATATCCCGAGGCCAGTGACCACAGGATCAGGGCGAAGATGGCCAGCCAGGAATAGTCGATGGCGACCTGGATGCCGGCCACCTTGAAGATCTCGATCCCGCCCTTGCGCTCCGCCGCCATTGGAACCTCCGCGCGATGACCCTGCGAATCTACGCGACCCGAACGGACATGGTAAGCGCTGCACGATTAAAAGGCACGCGCACAGCCTCCGCTTCCGGTGGCGGGTGCACGGGCTGGTCCGTGCAGACCCGTTTGGGTTGCAGTTTCGGCCGGAAACCATGTAACCATCGGCAGGATAATGCGTATTAATAAACGGTTATGTTGGGTATCTCGGCGCGTAGCAGGGCAGGGTGGAGATTGAGCGCCAAACCCGACGAGGAACTGATAGCCGAAGTCCTCGGCGGGGATAGCGGCGCCTTCACCGAACTCGCGGGGCGGCATCGCCCACGGGTGGAGCGGTTATGTCGGCGATTTTTTTCAGACGAGGAGATGGCGCGAGATATCGCGCAGGAAAGTTTTATTCGCGCCTTCACCGCGCTGGCGACCTATCGGGCCGAGATGCCGTTTGGCGGATGGCTGCGCGCGATCGTGGTGAATCTGTGCTACGACGAGTTGCGCCGGCGGCGCCGGCGTCCCGAGGAACTGGTCGGAGACTTCAGCGCGCCGGAAGTGCAATGGATGCAGACGGCGAACGTCGCGTCGCCGGAGGACCTCGTCGGTGACGCCGAAGAGCGGCGCGAAGCTTACGACTTGGCGCATCGCCTGCTCGATACGCTCAAGCCCGAGGACCGAATGGTGATGGTGCTCAAAGAGAGCGAAGACCTGAGCGTCAGCGAAATCGCCCAGACGCTTGGATGGAGTGAGGCTAAGGTAAAAATTCGCGCCTTCCGCGCCCGGCAGGCGCTTCGCAAGCAGGCGGAGCGGATGCTCGCGGCGGGCCGCAGCAGGTAACAGTGATGAATTGTTTTGAAGCACGACAGGAATTTTCCGCGCTATGGCGCAAGACCGCGACGGCCGAGCGGCGGGCCGAGTTGCTGGCGCATCTGAAGGGATGCCGGAAGTGCGATCATGCGTTTCGCGTCTTCGCGCTGACGGCGCCGGTGCTGTATGGCGAGATGGAACCGGAGGCAGCGCGCGTAGCGCGGCCGGCGCGGCGCGAGTTCTCGCTGGCAGACAGGCCGCGGCGGTTCGCGTCGGTATCGCGCGAGGCGTCGTTGTCGCGGCAGCCCACTCGATGGCTGGCGATGTCGGCGGCGGCGGCGATCTTTGTATTCGCGGCCAGCACCGCGTATCTTTCGACGCGAGCGCCCAATGAGTCTTTGGGCGAGGCGCTATCGATACCCGAGGCGAGTATGAATTCCGAAACCGCAGGCGATCCATTGGCGCCCGAGATGCCGATGACAGAGAGCGACCTTGCCAGCTAAGTCGAATATCCTGCTCGGCCTGGTGGTGGGAGTCTCGTGTCTTCTGATTGGTTTCGCGCTCAGCACCCTGGCGTACCGGTATCATTACATGCGAGTGCCGGGGCCGGGGTTGATCGAGCGGATGAATCGCGAGCTCAACCTGACGCCGGCGCAACGCGATCGCATCGGCGACATTCTGCGCGATACGCGGTTCAAAGTGACGCAGGCGCGGCAGGATTTTGAGCATCGCCGGCATGAGCTGTTCTGGAATGGGCTCGGCGAGATTCGCGGCGTGCTGACGCCCGAGCAGCAGACGATATTCGATCGCGACTTCACGCAGCCGTGGGCGCATCGCGGCCACGGCGGCGGCGATGGTGCCGGCCACATGCCGCCCGCAGCGGGCGCGCCGCCGCCGGCGCCTGCGCAGCCCCCGTCCGCACCGCAGAATTAAGCGCGGCCGCACCCAGCGTCCTATGGAAGATCCCTCCCCCTCACCCTTCTAACAGGGCGAAGCCCGCATCCCGCGGCGGTGCCGATTCTCTTTTCACTGGGTGCAGAGGTCAACCCTGCCGTTGGTTGACCGGGCCGAAATATAATGACATTCATAGTGTCAATAAATGAATGGACCGTCAAAATCGACTCCAGCCGTCGATCCAATTGCGTTCTGGGTGGTGGCCGTTGTGGGCATCATGAACGTGTTTCGCGGCAGCATACATACGTTTCTGCCCGACGGTGGCGCAGGAGTGATCGCGGGCTTCGACCTTAGCCACTCGCGCCAAACCATCGTGTTCCTGTTCGCGGTGATGGGAATCGAGCAGCTTTCGCTCGGAGTCGTCGATCTGATCGTGGCGTTTCGCTCGCTATGGCTCGCTGTGCCGTTGCTGTGGTTCCACGCACTGCAGCAGACCGCGGCGGAAATCATTTTCGTGTTCTACAAACCTGCGCCCGGGCATCCGCCGGGCATGATCGGCGCGCCGCTGATGCTCGTGATTCTGTGGCTGGCGATTGGATGGATTTACTGGCGGCGATTACGCGGCGCACGTCAAACGGCGATCGCGCTTCGAGCGCATTGAGAAATTCTGGAATCGGGAGGTGTCAATGCGAATTGGGACGAGGGGGAAAATCGGGATCGTCGCGATTGTCGTTGTGGCAGCGGTTGGTTGGGCACTCTTTCAGCGTTACTGGTACTACATTCCCGGAATTGTTCTCAGCGTCGAAAATCCAATCGAGCCCAATCATCCCGTGACCTGGGAGAGCGGACCGGCGGTTGCTGTCGCTCCGCCGGATCAGCGTCCACCGAACGTGATCGTTATTCTTGCGGACGATCTCGGGTTCAACGATATCACGGTGAACGGTGGCGGAGTGGCGGACGGCGCAGTGCCCACGCCCGATATCAACTCTATCGCGCATGAGGGCGTGTCTTTTGCGCAAGGCTATGCCGGAGACGCGACCTGTGCGCCGTCGCGTGCGGCAATCATGACGGGGCGCTTTGCGACGAGATTCGGTTTCGAGTTCACGCCGGCACCAGTGGCGTTCGAGAGGTTGATTGCGGAATCCGCTTACGGACTGCGTCAACCGATATTCCATAAAGAGCTGGTAAGTCACGAGCCGCCGATGGCGCAAGAGGCCGTGCCGACCAGCGAGATCACGCTCGCACAGCTGCTCAAGACGCGTGACTATCACACCATCTTTCTCGGCAAATGGCACCTAGGCGAGACCGACGCTACGCGGCCGGACAAGCGCGGCTTTGACGAGACGCTCGGTTTTCTTGCGGGAGCGTCGATGTATCTGCGCGCGGATGATCCCACAGTCGAAAACTCGGTCCAGGATTTCGATCCGATCGACAAATTCCTGTGGGCAAATTTGCCCTTCGCCGTGACGCGCAACGGAAGTCATCGATTCTATCCGTCTGAATACATGACCGATTACCTTGGCGACGAAGCGGTCAAGACGATCGACGCGAATCGCAATCGCCCGTTTTTCATCTATCTCGCATTCAACGCACCGCACGTTCCGCTGCAGGCGCTGAAATCGGATTACGACGCGTTGGCGCAAATAAAAGATCATCGGCTGCGCGTATACGGCGCGATGATCCGCGCGCTGGATCGCAACGTTGGCCATGTGATGTCAGCGCTGAAGGAAAACGGACTCGACAAGAACACGCTTGTGATTTTCACCAGCGACAATGGCGGTGCGAATTACATCGGATTGCCTTATATCAATCGGCCCTACCGCGGATGGAAGGCGACCTTTTTTGAAGGAGGCATTCACGTGCCGTTCTTCATGCGATGGCCGGCGAAAATTTCCGCAGGCGCCACTTATAATCTGCCCATCGCGCATACCGACATTTTCGCGACCGTCGCCGCGGCGGCCGGCGCGCCGTTGCCGACCGATCGCGTGATGGACGGGGTGAACGTCATTCCGTTTGTCACCGGCGCGAGCACGGGCAACCCTCACCAAACGCTTTACTGGCGCTCGGGATCGTACAAGACCCTGCTCGACGGCGAATGGAAACTGCAGGTCTCGGCGCGGCCCGCGAAGGCGTGGCTGTTCGATTTGAAGACCGACCCAACCGAGCACGCGAATCTCGCATCGAGTCAGCCCGACAAGCTCAAGGAGATGGTGCAAGTGCTCGACGGAATCGATCGCCAGCAGGCCAAGCCCCTGTGGCCGTCGCTGCTCGAAGGGCCGATCGACATCGATCATCCGCTGTCGTTCCCGCAGCATCCAGATGATGAGTACGTATATTGGTCCAATTGATTCCTTAAGAGGTGCCATTTGAAGATCTTGAGAACTCCCGACGCGCGATTTGCCAATCTTGCCGACTTCCCATTCACGCCGCATTATTGCCAGGTCACGGACCCCGACGGGACCCCGCTGCGAATCCACTATCTCGACCAAGGTCCGCCGAGCGCCGCTCCCGTGCTGCTCATGCATGGCGAGCCGTCGTGGTCGTTCCTCTATCGCCGGATAGTCGCGAGCCTCGCCGTGCGCGGCCATCGCGTGGTCGCGCCGGACTTGGTGGGCTTCGGCCGTTCGGACAAACCTGCCGATCAATCCGATTACACTTTCGAGCGGCACGTGCGATGGATGAGCGATTGGCTGACTGCGATGCGCCTGTCGGGTATTACGCTCTTCTGCCAGGACTGGGGCGGCCTGATTGGGCTTCGGCTGGTGGCCGCGTTTCCAGAGAGATTCGCGCGCGTAGTGGTCGCCAATACCGGGCTGCCGACCGGCGAGGGATTCAGCGAAGGGTTCAAGCAATGGCTCGAGTTCAGCCAGAGCGCACCCGTCTTGCCGATCGGGCAGATTTTGAGCATGGGATGCCGCCGCAGCCTGAGCGAGGCCGAACAGGCCGCCTACGACGCGCCGTTCCCCGACGAATCCTTCAAGGCGGGTGCGCGCCGCTTTCCTGCCCTAGTCCCGATTACGCCGGAACACGGCTCTGTCGCCGAGAACAAGGCCGCGTGGAAAGTTCTGGAGGGTTTCACCAAGCCGTTTCTGACCGCGTTCAGCGATTCGGACCCGATTACGAGAGGAGGCGAGGTCCTCTTTCAGGATCGCGTGCCGGGGACCAAGGGACAAAAGCATGTGACTATCACTGACGCGGGCCATTTTCTGCAGGAGGATAAGCCCGATGAGATCGCCGGCTTGATCCACGAGTTCATCGCATCGACGAAATGAACTTCGGCCGTACGCGCGTGGGATCGCGAGGAGGAAAAAAATGAAAGTGGAGAACGCCGTGTATCCAACCGCCGCTGGAATCCGGGCGCTGGCCGATGATGCGTCATCGACTCCCGTCGCGATGCTGAACCTCCTGAAGTTCCGGAAGAAGGCGCTGTACAAGGACGGGAGGGCCGACGATATCTCGGGACTCGAAGCCTACCAGCGCTATTCGGCCGCGATGACCAAAATCGTCCAGCGCGAGGGCGGCAGGATATTGTTCGCGGGCAAGGTCGCGGGCCTGGTGATCGGCGAAGTGGGCGAACTGTGGGATGTCGCCGCGATCATGGAGTATCCTTCCCGAGCCGCCTTCCAGCGCATCGCGACCCTGCCTGAGGTGCGGGCGCTCGCGGTGCATCGCGAGGCCGGACTCGAGGGCCAGCTGCTGATCATGACGGAGAGCCTGTAATCTCCGGGACGCTCGGTTGCGCAATTTCGCTTTTCGTGGCGTGGATACATCGCCGACAAAAATGGCGCACGATGCGCGGGCGAAACCCGAAACCGTCGACGGACGGATAATCCGGCGCTTCAACAATCGGCGCCGAATCGTCGCGGCGATGCTCGAGCTGGTGCGCGCTGGCGCGATCTCGCCGGGTGCCGAGCAGGTTGCAGCGCGGGCAGGCCTGGGCCTGCGCACGGTGTTCCGCCATTTTGACGATATGGACAGCCTGTATCGCGAAATGGCGGAGGCGATGCGCCATGAATTGCAGCCGATCGTTGCCGCTCCGTTCGCGTCGCGGGACTGGAAGGGGATGCTCGCAGAAATGGTAGATCGGCGCGCGCGTCTGTTCGAGCGTGCGATGCCGTTCAAGGACGCGGCCGACGTGCATCGCCATCGCTCGCTCTTTCTGCGCAAGGACTACCAGCGAATGAGGAGTGAGGAGCGGGCCGCGCTCGCGGCCGCGTTGCCGGCGGCGCTCAGGAACGACCGCAAATTCTTCGAGGCGCTCGATCTGATGCTGAGCTTTGCGACCTGGCAGCATCTGCGCCGCGATCAGAAGCAGGGCGCGGTGCAAGCCCGCCAGACGGTCGACTTCGCCGTGGGCGCGCTGCTCGCCGCGACCAGCAAGTGAAGCCGCCGCCGCTGGTCACAGCGCGCCCATCTGCTTGAGAGTCTTTTCAGCTTCCGACGCGACGGTAGGATTTCTGGCGCTGTCGCCCAGCGCAATTCTCAGATACTTGAGCGCCTCGTCGCGCTGCCCGGTCTGCGCCAGTAGTTCGCCAATTCTCAGCGCGGCGAAACTGTTCTTGGGATCGAGCTGGTACGCCTTGCGAAAATAGACCAGCGCGTCGTCGGTCCTGGCCGGGGAAAACGACATGTACGCCTCGCCGATATTCAGATAGGCGCTGACCTGCTTGGGCTGATACTTGATCAGCTTTTGATAAACCTTAATGACGTTGGTGAAGTCGGAGCGCGAGTTGTAGTAAAGCCCGAGATAAATGTACGCGTCGTCGAGCGTGGGATCGATGTCGGTGGCCTGCCAGAGCAGCTTTACCGCGGCGTCGCTGTCGGTCATTTTGATTGCGGCATCGACCAGCGCGCGGGCCTTGCCCGCGTTGGCATCCGGCGCGCGCGCCGGAAAAGCAGCGGACGCGAGCGCCAGCATCAGCGCGGCAACGAGCGTCAGTGGTTTCAGCGCGGTTCGATCTCGCATGGCTTCAGGTGTGAACTGGCAGCTAAATGGTGGCATGAAAGGCGCGCGCTGCAAAGGTATCATGTCTGCGCGGGTGGGATCGGCTTCGCGATGAGAAAAGAAAATCCGGGGGATCGATGAGGGCGCATCGCTTCATAGCCAACGGGCTCGCGCTCAATTGCCTCGATTACGGAGGCGAGGGCAAGCCGCCGATCCTGTTTCTGCATGGCGGTTCCGCGCACGCCCATTGGTGGGACTTTGTCGCGCCGGCGTTCGTCGGCGATTTTCACGTACTGGCGCTCGATCAACGCGGGCATGGTGAGAGCCAATGGGCGGATGAATGGGCGTATGGCTCGCGCCATTACGTGTCGGATTTGGATCAAGTGATCGGCGGGTGGGGATTCGGCGCGCCGATCCTGGTTGGACACTCGATGGGCGCGCATAACGTGCTTGCATACGCGGTGGAGCACAGCGAAAGCGAGAGCGGAAAATTGCGCGCGCTAGTTGCCATCGATCCTCCGCCCGACTACCCGGATCTGGCGCTCGAATTTTTGAAGTCGATCGCGGAAAAGCCGGCGCGCCGATTCGAATCGCTCGACGAGGCGGTGCGGAATTTCAGGGTCCTGCCGCCCCAGACGCTGGCCAAAAAGGAAATCCTGGAGCACGTCGCGCGCCGGAGCTTCAAGCGGCACGCCGACGGCGGGTGGACGCACAAGATCGATCGGCGCACGATGATTCGCGAACCGTCGCGGGTGTGGAAGTCGTTGCATCGCATCGCATGCCCCGCGCTGATCGTGAAGATCGCAAGAAGTCCGCTGCTCGATCGCGAGCTCGCAAAAAAAATGGTCTCGCAGCTTGCGCACGGACGGCTGGCGGAGATCGATGATTCGTATCATCACGTCATGCTGGACAATCCCCAGGCGCTGATCGAAATAATCCGCGATTTTGTAAACGGCTTGAAATGACGGCGCCGCACAGCCATCTGCTCGAAGGCTCTCCGCGGCTCCATTACCTGGAGTGGAATCCGCACGCGCGGCGCACTGTAATCCTGCTGCACGGCAACTCTGCCAATGCGTGGTGGTGGGAACCGGTGGCGCGCGCGATTGCGGCCGAGTATCGGCTGCTCGCGCTTGACCAGCGCGGGCATGGCGACAGCGAATGGGCGCGGCCGGCGGCGTACTCGCCGATCGACTACGCAAACGACCTCGCGAGGTTCGTCGCGCACGCGATGACGAACGGGGAAAAGCCGGTGGTCGTCGGTCACAGCATGGGTGGGAATAACGTGCTGGCGTTCGCGCGGCAACATCCGGAAAGCGCGCGCGGCGCGATCGCGATCGACGTCCCGGTCACCTCGACTCGCGGGCGGGATCGATATCTGCGCCGCCTGAAATCAATCCCGGTGGTGACGTATCCCGATCTCGCAACCGCGAAGGCGCGCTTTCGGCTGATGCCGAACGAGGGCGCAATCGCGGACGATATACTTCATGAGATCGCCGAAAAAAGCCTGGCGCGGACCGATGAAGGGCGATGGACGCTCAAGTTCGATCGCGAGTGTTTCCTCGGCGGAGACCGGATGGCGGTGCTCGAGACGATCAGGGAAATCAGGATTCCCACGGTGCTGGTGCGCGCCGAGCACAGTCGCATCATGACCGCAGAGGGCGCCGAGCATGCGCGCGCGTCAAATCCGCAGACCCGGCTGGTGACGATTGCCGACGCGCATCACCATGTGATCCTGGAGCGGCCCGAAGCGGTCGCGCGCGTAATCGAACAGTTCTCCGCCAGCCTGTAACTCTTTTACTCTCTCACTGCGTAACGCCGCCAAATCCGCTTAGCCGGGATTGCCGAAGTACGGTCCCGGATACTTGACGGACGCTGAACCGCAGCTTGTTTATCGACTCCACGGCATCGCTGTTTTGATTTATCGCGGGGACCGGACGGGTTAGCGCGGCTTCAAACGGCCAAGCGCCATCTCGGGATAGTTCGCGATCGGTTCGTGGGTGAAGTAGCGATCGATCTCGCCGAACTCCTGATTAAGCACACCGAACCATTCACGGGTCAGCGGCCTCACTATCAGCAGGTACACCGGGCGTCCCTTCTTATCCTCCTCTGCGAGCTTGCGCACTTCGGCCGGGTCGAGTTTGCCACCGGGAAAAAGTATCGGCGGAATCGGCCCGGACCATCCTTCGGACTCTTTCCAGTAAAGCAAGTACAGATGGTATTCGGTTACCACTTGGTCCTTCAGTAGTGAGGTATCAAGATTGTTCAGGCCGACGAATTCGGTTCCTTCTCCGCCTGCATAAAGCTCCAGCCATAGTAGAGAAATATCGCTGACCACCACGGCGTTCCTCAGCCGGGGCCGGATCGCGCGCACATCGGCGACGAGCTTCGACTGCGCTGGCACTGGCATCGCGAGCCGGGAAGCCTTCTGGACCACAATCGCGCCGGCCAGAACCACATCCAGGGCAATCACCGCAAATCCCGCCCATCCCCACTTAAGCCTTCGATTCGCGCTGACCAGCCCGTAGCCCGCCGCGGCAAAAACGATAAACAACGCCGGTAGCAGGAAGCGGGGTTCGAGATAGAAATAAGGGAGATAAAAAAGCAACAGCGAGGCAAAAAAGCCCAAGCCCAAATGCACCGCGCGCATCGTGATGGCGTTGCCCTTGCGGCGCGTGGCGAAGAACACGCCCAGCCCTGCGAACACCGCCGCTGGAAACGGGTACAAACCGTAGCGCACGTGAACTAACGTTCGAACCTCCGTACTCACACGAAGCTGGCTGAGGATGCCGTCGAGACCGAGCAGTGCGATCGCATAGGCGACAAGATTTCCGTGCCGAAAGGTCGGATCCGAGGGTTCAAAGAGGTTGCGCAGCTCAAAGGGCTTGAAATCTGACCTGAAGTACTCCGGCAGCCAGAACACGTAACCGTTTGAGAGGACCGAACCGAGGTAGTGCAGATTTACCCAAGCCTGCAATCCCGGAAATGCGCTGAATCCGATCGCGAACGCCATCACTGGCGCGAACCCCAGTCTGCGTGGCCGGACAAGCAGAACCGCCGCGAGTATCCCGGCCAAAATGGCGGCGTTGGTGACGCGGATTGTGACGGCCACGCCGACCAGAATCCCGCACAGCGCCGATGCAACCAGGCTTTCTTTTTCCTCGGCATACAAAAACGCCATTACCGCGAGGACTACGACGGCAAGCGCAGGAACATCGCTCAGCACGCAGGTCGAGAGCCCGAGAAAATGCGGCGATGTAGCCAGGAGTAACCCGGCCAAGACCGCGCTTGGCCGGTCGAACGCCCACAGCGTCAGAATGTAAAGCCCGGCTATCGCGATCAATGCCGTCAGTGCGGTAACCAGGCATAGCCGCTCGGGCCTATGGCCCAGAAGCGGATACGCCGCGGCGAGGATGAGTGGATAGCCGATCGTGTAGCGGCACGGATAAGAAATTCCCCCGAAATGGAGCACCGGGCCCAGGCCGCGATCCAGGTTTACCGCGATCGATGCGTATTCGACCGCGTCGGGCATCGGCCGCAATTCCTGTCCGTTGGCAAATCCCGTGCGCGCGAGTAGGAGCAGCGCAAAACCAAGCAGCAGCGCGAGTATCGCCGCGTCGATTCTTTCGAAGCGAAGGCCGGATGCTTCACCCGCATCACCACCGCGCCGAGCGGGTCCCGATGAAGCGGAATCGAAAGATTTTCGCGGCTTTACCGGGCTCGTTCCACTTCGTGAATTCGCCTTGGCGCGCCTGCTTCGCGACATTCAGGATCCTTAAATGACCGAGACCGTTTTCACTGTGTAATGCGATCCGCGGCGCTAGAGGTCGCGTTCCATCCTGCGGTGCGCGATGCCGGCTTCGTCGAAGACGCCGCCCACGGCGATGAATCCTTCTTTGCGATAGAAGCCCGCGGCCGTAAGTTGCGCGTGCACAATGGCCCGGTGGAATCCGCGCAGGCGAGCGCGATCGACGAGGAAGCGCAGGATGTCAGCGCCGACGCCGGTCTTTCGAAAGTTTCGGATGACGGCCATCCGGCCAATCTTCACTTCGCTCGCCCCCTGCTCGACCATCCTGCCGCACCCGATGGGTTTGCCGTCGAAAATCGCCAGTGCGTGAAATGCGTGCGAATCGTCTGCGTCCATTTCGATTTCTTCGGGAACGCGCTGCTCTTCGATAAACACGCGCCGGCGGATCGCGTAGGCGCGTTGCATGTCGGCGGGGGTTTCGATCGCAATCACTTTAAGGCGCGAAGGTTTAGCCACCAGCCAGTGACTAACGCGCGATGGGCGTAACGTCAAATCCACTTAGCCGCGATTTTCGCGCAGACCAGCGTGACTGGTGAAAAGCAAGCGGCCCGGCCGTCATGTCACGGCCGGGCCGCCAGTTCCAATCGATTATCAACCCGGACTATGCCCTTCCAGCGTCACCATGGGGTTACGGGGGGCGGGGGTACGATGCGATAGGCACCCCGCTGCGACGCAGTTCCGCTGATTACCGAGTCGGCATCGGTCGAGAAGAAATCCACGCCGTTCCCTCCCATTCCGCGGATCTCAAAGTCGTCATCGTTGGTTCCGCTGAGCGATGAGCAATTGGAACCCGGGCCGGTGCTGGTGAACGTGAAGGTCGAGGCGCCGGTGCCATCCGGATTCACGGAATACGTTCCAGTGATCGTGCCCGTGCAGACGCTGCCGCCGGCATTGAAGGTCTCGGTCCCGCCGGTGATATTTCCCTTGCCGTCCGCAGTCAGGCTTCCGAATCCGGCGACCGGCGAGAGCGACGGCGGGTTGCCCTCAGTCGTGCTCGGTATCAGCAAGAAGCCGCTGAACCTGGTCGAATACGTTCCGCTGAGACTAGCGTCACTGAAAGCGAACGGAGTCGGTGTCGCGGTCGGGACTGCAGGAGTAGGAGTCAGCGTCGCGATCGGGGGTCCAGCAGTAGGAGTTGAACTAGGCGGGTGGCCGCGGTCATGCGCCCAGGCTGCGGTACCGATCGCAAGTAACAACGCCAACGTTGCGATTGACAGAATCTTGATTCTCATGATGCTACACTCTCAAATTCAAGTTTGTTTAGCCATGGTCGGTGGATTTCTCTAGATGACCGTCTCTTCCGCGACCGCCGCCGATTTGCCGCGATGCTTGGCGTAGATGCCGGCGGCCCATTTCAACGCCGGATGGTCCGCGAGTTGCGCGCGCGCCTGCGCCATCGGCGCCGGTATTGCGGCGGGAAGCCGGTAGGGAAACTCCTTCGGCATCACCAGCGGCCACAGCAATGCGGCCGCGGTCAGATCGGCAACCGTGAAACCGTTGCCGACGAGGTAGCCGGAAGGCTGAAGGTCGCGCGCGATTTGATCCATCGCGGCGACGGTCTTATCCCGCGCCGCTGCCGCCTCGGCCGGATAGACCTTCATTTTGCTTCTCATCAGGGGCCGCACCATCGGAAAGAGCGCGCGCATGAACAGGCGCTTCCCGAGGCCGGCCTGGCTGGTGAACAGCGCCGTGATCGTGGACGAGTAGGGCAGCAACATAAAATATCCCCATTGGCGGATATACGGGCCCAGCTCCTCGTCGAAATAATTTTCCAGTTCCAGCGCGCGTTCCCGCGCCTCGCGCTCGGCGGGATAGAGCGGCGGGTCGGGATAAGCTTTTTCGATCGCTTCGATGATGCGGGTCGAGTCGAAGATGATCGCGCCGCCGAGCTCGAGCACGGGCACCGAGGTCTGTCCGGTCATCTTCTTGATTCTGGAAATATGCGGCCCGGGCAGCAGCGAGCGTCGCAGGTGCGGGACCTGCTTGTAATCTAGCGCCCAACGCGCCTTCTCGGCGTAATGGGAAACCGCGAACTGCCAGAGCACGGGCGTCTGCGCTGCCATGTCTTTCGTGTTAACCGGGATTTCCTTTTACTCTCCGATTCCAACTCGCTGTATAGAACCAACGGCATTCCTCTGCAAGCTTTAGCCGGTTTTGGTCGCACGGCCAAGCAGACATTGGCTTAGAGCTGAAACCGGTGCTGTGCTACGCTCCGGCCCATCGACGCAACCGCGCCGCCGGCGGGCGCGAGCGTGCGCCGGAGGGCGGATTCCCGATGGCAAAGCCGAGCGAGAGAGCGAGCGACCAAGAAATTCGCGAAGGCGCCAGAATGATCCTGGCGGCGCGGTATGCGATCGCGCTCACCGGCGCGGGAATGTCCGTCGAGAGTGGAATCCCGCCGTTTCGCGGGCCGGGCGGGCTGTGGACCAAGTACGGCGAGCCGCCGATGAACGGCTTTCAGCGCTTCATGGCCGATCCGAAAAAAGCCTGGCAAGAGCGGCTCAGCAAACGCAACGACGAACTTTTCAAACCGCTCACGGTTGCCAGGCCCAATCCGGGCCATCTCGCGCTGGTGGAAATGGAAGAATTAGGAGTGCTGCGTTTTGTGATCACGCAGAACATCGACGACCTGCACCGGCAGGCCGGGCAGAAAGCGCTCGCGGAAATTCACGGCAACTGGACTTTGATTCGATGCCTCGATTGCACGACGCGGTTTCATCGCGACGCGATCAGCCTGGAGAAGCTGCCGCCTGCGTGTCCGCGATGCGGAGGATTGTTGAAATCGGACACAGTTTCCTTTGGCGAGCCGATTCCGACGGACGTGCTGAACATGTGCGCGGAGCATTCGGCGAAGGCGGACCTGGCGATCGTGGCGGGGACCTCGGCGACGGTTTATCCGGCGGCGGGATTCGCGGTCGAAGTGAAGCAGCGCGGCGGAATACTCATCGAAGTGAACCTCTACGAGTCGGAGATCACGCAGTATTGCGACGTGAGCTTGCGCGGCGGATCGGCCGACGTGCTGCCGCGGCTGGTGAAGGCGGTCGACGCGATTCGAAGAGAGACCATGTCGTAGAAATTCGTGCTTCGATGTAGCTGTCGGAGGGTTTGGACGCCGGATCCGGGGAACCTGCGCGCTGGCGAAGCAGGAGCATCTCGTCGGTGCCGTCGAGCGAGGCCGGGTTGCTTGTTATCACGATGTCGAAGCGGCGTTGCCTGGAGGCGGGAAGCGCGTTGAAAAGACTGCGCCAGGCGATCAGGTACTCGGGCAACTGCGGATTTCTTTGCGAGACGATCGGAATTGTGCGGCGGCTGTAAAAGGCGACGTCGTAGTTGAGCTCGTCCAGATAGCCGACCGGACTGTCGCCCACGATTTTCATGGCATGATCGGTGAAGTCCCTCAACGAGAGTGTGTTGGCGATGGCCGGTACGACGACAACGTTGACCGCAACGGTGGTGAAAACCATCGTGGCCGCAATCGCGAGCACCATTCGTTCGATACGCGGACGGGTGAAGATCATAAAGACGCCGAGTGCGACGACCGCTAGCGGCATCGCGAGGTCCACCACCCAATGCTCGGCGACAGTTGCGGTCAGGACGCGTGGAAAAGCGGGTGCGCGAATGCCCGCCGCTTGCAGCAGGCCGGCGAATTCCCGTGGCATCGCGACGAGCATCGCAAGCGCAATCAATCCGCCGCCGCCGAGGATCAGCATCGCGAGACTGGACAACCGCGCGATCCAGTGGACACAGGCGCGCGCCGGCTCAGGACGCACGACAGCCTGGCGGACATAGATCGCCACCAGGGTGGCAACAGCGGGATACGTGCAGAGCAGGTACACACCGCGCTTGCTCTGCGGCAGGTTGTAAAAGATCAGCACCGCGGCGAACCAGACGATGATGTATTTGAGGCGCGGATCGAGTGCGCGCGGCGCGCGCGCGGCCTGGACACCGACGATCGGCAGCAGAATCGTCCATGGGATGAATCCGGCGAGAAGCGCAAGTTCCATATAGTAGAACGGATGGATGTGGCCCTCGTGGAAATCGGCGCCGCCGGTGAAGCGGAGCAGGTTTTCGGCGAGAATCTGCTTGCGGAAAAAATCCGGGCCGCCTTCGATCAGCGCTACGAGGTACCATCCTCCCGCAAGCACCAGCACGACGATCGCGCCGCGCACCAGACTCATTGCGCGCAACAGGTTCCATCGTTTCTGAGCGGCCAGCCAAATCACGGCGACCAGCCCCGGAAGAATCAGCCCGATGGGACCCTTGGTCAAAATGGCGAGCGCGATTGCGACGTAGAGCAGCATCCGCCGGCGCGTCAGTCCCTCGGCCATGAAAATGAATTCGAAGAACGCGACCTCCATGAAGAAGGTCAGCGTCGTGTCAACGCGGGCGCCGGTCCCGGCTTGCAGGTACTGAAACGTGGTGGCGAGGATGAGCGCGGCGAAGAGCGCGGTCACGTTGTCGAACAGGCGGCGCACATAGAAGTAGCAAACGATCACGCCGGCGATCGCGAGTCCGGCTGACGGCAGCCGCACGTTGAATTCGTTTACGCCGCCGGCGACGAGCGAGACCAGCGCGGCCATCCAGTGCATCAGCAGCGGCTTGGAGGGAATTTCGACGCCTGCGCGCTGTGGAAGAATCACGCCGCCGCCATGGACGATGTCGAAGACGGTGACGGCCTCGCGCGGTTCGCCCTTGGTGTAGAGCGGATAACCGCCGAGATTTACGAGAAAGAGCGCGACTCCGACAATCAGCAGTATCGGCCATGCGTAGCGCGGCTCGGCTAGATGCTGGAGCCAATCCGGAAGATCGGTGATTGGCGGGACAGCGGGAGCCGCAGCGGCGAGATCGCGAGGCGCTTCGGACTCGGGGATGGAAGCAAGCTCGGTATCGTCGCCGGTAATCTCTTCAGGAAGTTTCAACTTTTCAACCGTGCCACGGTGGGCAGTATTAGGAGCATCGCGAGCATCGCGACCGGCTCCGAATAACATACCGGCACCGGCGGAAATAAGCAGGGGGGAAACCTAAACCCTAATCCCTTCCGAGGCGGGAAGGGGAACGAGCGAGGTTACGCTGAGCCCTTCGAGTACTCAGGGTAAACTCCGTCCAGCCGTCCGGAAAAACTGAAAAATTAGTATTCGTTCTTGATGCGAGCGCGTCCGATATCGTCGTAAACGTAAACGTCCGCTGGATTTTCGTCGCGCGTTTTCTTGTGCGAGCCGTCGCAAAACGGCTTGTTCTTCGAGAGTCCGCACGCGCAGATATAAACCGGCAACTCGGTGCCTTCCGCAACCTCGTAGGGCGCGTTCCTTTCGTGTCTGACAATTCGGGCCATGAAGAATTCCTCGCGTTGAATTTCGGTTTTCTGTTCGCGCACAATTCCTGCGGCGGCATCTGTTGGTCACTTAAGACCAGCAGAGTCATAGAGTCAAATGGCAGGGGCCGGCGCCTGCACCCAATCCGTTTCCTGGAATGCAGCAGCGGGAATCAGATCAAAGGTTCGTGGATTGCCTCGGCGGCTTCCGCAGCAGGCTGCTTGCGATGCGGATCGGCGCCGAGGACGAGAGTCAGCACGCCGCTGACCGAAATGAGAATACCGACGACCTCGCGGGTAGTTGCGTGCTCGCCGAGAAACATCACGGCGAACAGAATCGAAAGTATCGGGATTCCGGGCACGACCAGCGCCGTCGTCCACGCCAATGAGAGCCGGTTGATGGCGCCGAACCAGGTGAGCGCGCTCAGAAAATAGACAAAAAGGCCGGTCACGCCGATCACGGCGAGCGAAGTCAGGTCGGCGAGTTGCACCAGCGAGTCGCGGCGGAAGATCAACAGCATCGCGGTCAGAACAATCGCCGCATAGAAAAATCGTCCGCCGGTGACCGAAGTCGGCGTCAACGGAGGCATCAGCTTCAGACCGATCACGTGCGACGTCTGCCAAAATAGCGGAGTCGTGAAGATGATGGCCGCGGCCCATAGCGGTGAAAATGACCCGCCGCCGGCGAACACCGAACCGATGCCAACCAGGATGGTGGCGGTTGCGAGCATCTGGCGCGCAGACGGCCGCTCGCCGACGAAGACCGTCGATAGAACCAGCGAATAGACCGGCTCGGTTTGCAGCAACAGCACACCGGCGACGGCGCTGATGCGGGTGAGTCCGTAGGTGAGGGTGAGGCTCGTCATCACGGTTCCCGCCATCGACATCATGAACAACCGCGCGCGATAGCGCGGGTCCACGATCAATCTCAACTCGCCGCGGTATTTGAGAAAGGGGATTGAGCAAATCGAGGCGAACACGACCGCGCTGGTGCAGAAGAGCAGGGGATCGAGATGTACCGCACCCCATCGCGTGATCACGGGCTGGCCGGCGCCGATGATCGTGTTGATGATGCAGAGCGTCAGGCCGACCTGAAAGGCCCGCGCGCGGCGGGCCGTGGCGTTTTCGTTGACGACCGGGGACACGGACGTAGCCGAGCTGTCGCTTCGCATCGACTACGACCGCGCCACGACGACGGCGATGACAATCGCGGCCAGCACGATTCGATAAATTGCGAAGGGCCTGTAACTGTGGGCTCGCAAGAAGCGCAGCAGGCCGGCGATTGCGAGCAAACCGAAGACGGTCGCGGCGGCAAAGCCCCATCCGAGCTGAGCGGCGAGGCCCGTATGGAAAAGCTTGTGCGCCTCGAGCATGCCGGCGCCGGCGATAATTGGCGTCGCCATCAGGAACGAAAAATTGGCGGCGTCGGCGCGGTCGATGCCGAGGATGCGGGCGGTCGTAATCGTGGCGCCCGAGCGGGAGACGCCGGGGATGATCGCGAGCCCCTGGCTTAGTCCGATGAGGAGGGCGTCGAGGACAGTGAGATCATCTATGTTGCGTTTTTTTGAGCCATACCAATCTGCAATCAATAAAAAAAGCCCAAGGGTAGTCATCGTGGCCGCGATCAGCGGCGGTGATCGAAAGATCGACTCGGCTTGTTTCTCGAGCAGGACGCCGATGATGGCGCCGGGAACTGAGGCGACGATCAATAAGTACAGCAAGCGGCGCGGGAGGCGGTTGCCGATGGCCAGCGATAATCCCATATCGAGCCAGTCGCGCCAGTAATAGACCAACAGCGCCAACAGCGTTCCAAGATGAAGGGCTACATCGAAGGCAAGCCCCGGGTCCTGCCATCGGAGCAGCCAGGGCACGAGTATAAGATGTGCTGAACTGGAGACCGGCAGGAATTCAGTCAAGCCCTGGATTGCGCCGAGAACGATAGCCTGAAATACGGAAAACATAATATTTTCAGGACCTTAGGAAAGGACCAGACTTTTCGCGCATGATTGCGCCGGCCGGCACCAATGACCACGAAAGGCACCGAGAGGTGAATACATGTCGAATTCGCTCCTTGACCGGCTCAACACATAGTCTAGAATTGGTTGCGCGGAAAGCGCCCGGGTGATGGTGAGGGTAGCAGGAGGCTCTATTGCCTATGAATCGAGTTTCTAGAGGCAAAGTAATTCCTTTACGGGAAGTAAGCGTGGTCGAGTCGGATCGGGAACCCGACCAGTCTGCCGTTTGGGATAATATCAACCAAGGCGAACCACATCCGTTTCCGGTTGTTTCAACGCTCCCGCGTCTGCCGGTGATGATCCCGGACGAGATTCTGGATTACTACGGATGGGTCTTTTGCCAAGGCGGGTTTCTCAATCTCCAGATGACATTCGAGCAATTTTTGGCTGTGGTTGCGGCGGTAAGTCCGGCCGGGCTCAGCCCGGAATACGACGCGAGCGAGGCGTCCTTCCCTAACGACTGACGCTGCGCGATAGCGCGAGAGCATTGTTTCGATGCCTGCCCGGGCGCGCTCGGGCGGGCATTGATTTTTGTGGGATTCGATTTTCATGCTTTGGTTTTTCGGTTTTTCGGGCCCGGCGTGGACGCGCCCTGGGTTCAGTTGTCAGTTGGGGCTTCCTTTTTCGGCTCGCTCAGCAACGTGTTCCTGATCCAGACGCTGGGCAGATTGGCAGCGTCGGCGGGCGATTTGAGTCCGTTGTCCTGTGCGATTTGCCGCCAGTTGTCCTCGTTGCCGGTCGCCCGGCGGGCGAGAGCCTTCAAGTCCTCGTTGGGCAGCAGGGCGTAGTTCACGCCGCCTTCTTTGGGAGTGCCGCCGGAGGGAGGGAATTTTGCGGCGAGGTCGTCGATTTTGCCGAACAGGTTCAGGCGCGCGCTGGCCTTGTACTTGTCGAGGTCCTGGTCGGGGACGTCCTCGGTGCGGACATTGACGATTATTCGGGAGTTGCGAGCGCCATTGGGCACGACTTCAATCTCGTAGCGATACTGCGGATGCAAACCGACCATACTGCCGAACATGCCGGGGCCCGTGTCGGCATCCTTCCACAGGGTGACGAGTTTGTCGTCGGACTTGACCTCGAACAGAATACCCTCACCGCGGAGCACATCCTGGGTCAGTAGGAAGGAATCATTTGCGGTGTACGGTACATCGTGCTGTTCGCCCACGGCCGCATCGGCGCCGCCGGCGGCGCGGTTGGCGAAATATGGCGCGTAATAACATCCCGCGAAAAGCACTATCGAGGAGACGATCGCGATTTTACGGAATTGCCCAAACACAGTCCGCGCCACACCCATCACAACCGGTAAGGAAACCATGAGAGTTTCATGCGCGCAAGACGAACTGCCGCGGCGGTAGTGGGCGGTTTTGGCTGCGCTCGAGGTTGCGCGACAGGCGCGCAGACGGTAATTAAATATCCTTATGAATATCGGAGGAGGCAATTAAGAGTCCTTATGACTGACGCAGCAAATGTTTCATCGCGCCACGTGATGGCGGTGATCGGGGGCGCGACGGCGGGTTCGGAAATCGCGCGGATCCTGGCGGGGTACGGTGCGCTCGTGATCGTGTTCGAGCAGAATCCGCGGCCGTACGGAAAAATCGAAGATGGGTTGCCGCGCTGGCACGTCAAGCAGCGCCACGATGAGTACGAGGAGATCAACAAACGACTCGACCGTCCCAATATCGAATACCTGCCGTTGACGGGGATGGGACGCGATATCGATTTCGAGGATCTGCGGACCCGATGGGGAGTCAGTGGAATCGTACTGACCAACGGCGCATGGAAGGATCGCCCGCTTCCGATCGACGGCGCAGATCAGTACATCGATCGCGGGCTGGTCTACCAGAACAAGCTGATCTATTGGTGGAATCACTATCCGGAAAAGGCCTACGACGGCCCGCGCTTCGAGTTGGCTCCGGGAGCGCTTGTCGTCGGCGGCGGACTTGCGTCGATCGACGTGGTCAAAGTCCTGCAAATCGAGTACGCGCTTGCGGGGCTCAAGGCGCGTGGTATCCAGGGCGATATGCTCGAGATCGAGCGCGACGGGATCGAGCCGGTGCTGAATGCGAAAGGGCTGAAGTACGCCGACCTCGGCATCGCGCCGTGCAGGTTGTATTATCGCCGGCGGGTAATCGACATGCCGCTGTCGGATATTCCCGCCGACACGCCGCAAAAGCGCGCGGACGCGCTCAGACAGGCGCGGGTGAAGATCGTTGACAAGGCGCAGCGCAAATTCCTGTTCGAGTTCCACGAACTGCGCGCGCCCGGCAAAGTGATCGCAGAGAACGGCGCGATGGTGGGGATCAACTTCAACCGCACCGAAGTCACCGGCAGTCAAGTGCGCACGGTCGAAGAGGGGGTGGAGGACGCTCGCGCGCAGTTGACGATCAGTTCGATCGGAAGCATCCCGCAACCGATTCCTGGAATTCCGCAGAAGGGCGAGACGTATATCTACGTCGATCAGAAGATCGGCCTGATGATGGAGGGTCCGACCGCGGTCTTTGCGGCGGGAAACGTGCTGACCGGCAAGGGCAATATCAAGGACTCGCTCGAGAGCGGAACCGAGATTGGACTGCGCGTGGCCGAGGCGTACCTGGGATTGTCGGACGAGAAATTGGACCTCGCAGAGGGCGCGCGCAAAGAGGCGGCGGCCTCGGCAGAGAAGATCGCGGGCGCGATGAGGGTGCGGCCGAAACTTGGGCCGGACAGCGTCGCGAGCCTTCTGCGCCGGGTGCGCGAACGCCAGCGTGCGGTCGGCTACGAGGGCAATTTCCGCGCGTGGCTCGCCAAGGTGACGCCGGCCGATCTGCGGTAACCGGTTGTCGAAAAATTTTCGCGCGGCGGCTGGCGGACAACTCCATCCCGAGTTTGTCCGCCAGTTTTGCGTCGTTGCGTCCGCGCCTATAGGCTCATCGGATGACGGAAATGGAGGTGCGGCGTGGACGAACTCAAGCGAACTGACCCGGAGATTTATCAGCTCATCAAGGATGAAGAGCGGTACGAGATCGATTCGGTCCGGCTGATACCGTCGGAGAACTACGTCTCCAAAGCGGTGCTTGAAGCGACCGGATCGATTCTCACCAACAAATATTCCGAAGGCTACCCCGGACGCCGTTACTACGAGGGTCAACGCTACGTCGATCAGATCGAGACGATAGCGATAGATCGCGCCAAGGCGCTGTTCAAAGCCGATCACGCCAACGTTCAGCCGTACTCGGGGTCGCCGGCAAATCTCGCGGTATATTTCGCGCTGCTCAAGCCGGGCGACACGATCATGGGCTTGTCGCTGCCGCACGGCGGGCATCTGACGCACGGATGGCCGGTGAGCATCACGGGCACGTTCTGGCGTTCGGCGCAGTACGTGGTGGATCGCGAGAGTCACGTCGTGGATTTCGACCAGATCCGCGCGATGGCGCGCAAGGAGCGGCCGAAGATAATCGTCACCGGCGGCACGGCGTATCCGCGGCTGTGGGACTTCAAGAGTTTCAGCGAGATCGCGAAGGAGGTCGGCGCTTTGCTGCTTGCCGACATTTCACATTTCGCGGGGCTGATCGTCGGCGGCGTGCATCCGGATCCCGCGCCGTACGCCGACGTAATCATGACGACCACGCACAAGACGCTGCGCGGACCGCGCGGCGCGATGATCTTGTGCCGCAACCAATACGCCGAAGCGATCGACAAGGCGGTGTTTCCCGGGCTGCAGGGCGGTCCGCATAATCATACAACCGCGGCGATCGCGGTTGCGTTGAAGGAAGCATCGACGCCGGAGTTCAAGGCGTACGCAAAAAAAGTGGTGAGCAACGCCAAGACGCTCGCCGATGAACTGCTGGCGCGCGGATTCAGTCTGGTCTCGGGTGGCACCGACAACCATCTGATCCTGGTCGATTTGACGAACAAGAAAGTGATTGGCAAGAAGGGCGCGAAGGCGCTCGATGCGGCCGGAATCGTCTGCAACTACAACACCGTCCCGTACGATCCACGCAAACCGTTCAGCCCAAGCGGGCTTCGGCTCGGCACGCCGGCGGTAACCTCGCGCGGGATGGGCGACGCGGAGATGCGGCAGATCGGGAAATTTATCGACGAGGCGATCGCGCACGCCAACGATGAGGCGGCGCTGAAACGGCTCGCGGCCGAAGTCGCGGAGATGTGCCGCAGGTTTCCCGCGCCAGGAATCACGCTCAGCTAGCGGTCGCGGGTGCGCCGGCTGCCTTAATGCGTGAAACCCTGCGCGGGTTTCACCCTTCCGCGGCAGGGCTGAGCCCTGCACCCGATAACGAATCGAAAAATCCGCGCAGCGCGTCTTTTTCTCTCGCGCGTTATACCGGCAGCCATGCCAACGGTTCGCGCGCGACAACGGAGCGCGGCCTTAATACCGGGGGCGGGCCTCAGCCAGCCATGGTAGGCCGCCGCTCACGCTGAGCACCTGGCCCGTAACGAAGTCCGAATCGGAAGAAGCGAAGAATGCGACCGCGCCCGCTAGGTCCGCCGGTTGCCCGAGCCGGCGAAAAGGGATGCCACGCGCCATCGCTTCGAGAACTTTCTCGCGTCCCGCCATCGCGTCCCTGAGCAGCGCGGTGTCGGTTGGACCCGGGCAAACGACATTGACATTGATGTGATTTGCCGCGAGTTCGCGCGCGAGTGTTTTGGAGAAACCGATGATGGCGGCCTTGCATCCCGCGTATACGGCTTCGCCACTGGAGCCGACGCGGGCCGCGTCGGAAGAGATCGAGACGATTTTGCCGGCGCCTCGGGATTGCATTCGCGGCGCCACGGCTTTGCAGCAATTGAGCATGCCGCGAAAGTTAATCGCGATCACTTTATCCCAAAGATCGGGGGTGGACTCGACGAACGGCAGCACGACGTCCCATCCGGCGTTGTTCACCAGAATGTCGATTGGTCCCAGTTCGCTTTCGACGCGATCGGCAGCGGCGACTGCATCGTCGAGTTTGGTGACGTCAAGTGCAACCGCGATGGCGGCTGCGCCGGCGCGGCGAATGCCCGCGGCGGCCTGCTCGGCGGAATCGACTTGGATATCCGCCAGCGCCACCTTTGCGCCTTCGTCGGCAAGCCGGATGGCGATCGCGCGCCCGATTCCATTGGCTGCGCCGGTTACGATTGCGACTTTGCCTGTGAGCCGGTCCACGATTCCAATCTAACTGACGATCCAGCCGCCGTCGATGATGAATGGCTATCCGGTGGGATGTCGGACAAACGGCGAAATCGGGCAGCCTGTCGTTCATCCTCGAGTGAGCCCCCGCCGAGTTGACGCCATGCGAATCGCCGGACGAAGTCGCAGCCGAATTGCCGCGACCCGGTCCGGCTGGGGGAGGTACCGAACTTATTTCCTACTCGACCGGTGTCGAATCGTCGCCGCCCTGGGTCCACAGGGCCTTCATCTCGGCGTGAATCGAGTCGAGCTTGGCCTTGGTCGCGGAGATTTGCGCGAGCTGAGCCGGGGTCAGCACGTTGCGAATCGCGACGGCGTCCTGAATTTGCTCATTCGTCATCTGATCGTGGATCTGAGTGATGGTCGAAACTGAACTGGACAAATCGGCGGCGGCTACCGTGCCGGTCGACGTGAACTTGGCCGCGATGGCTTGCTTGGCTGCCTTGAGCTGCTGGAATTCAGTCTTTCGCGAGGCGCGGCGGGCCTGGAAGATGGCATGGATTTGCGTCTTCTGCGCGTCAGTCAGATTGGCGCTCTTCAGCAACAACGGAAGCGGGACGCCGAGCGCGCTCATGCCGCCGCCGTGGCCCCGGAAACCGTGATGCCCCATGGGGCCGCCACCGCCTGAATTCGATGAAGCGACATGAGCAACCGCAAGGACCAGGGTGATTGCCATGACTACGGGAACGATACCGCGAGATAACCTTGAAACCATAAAAAACTCCTTGAATGCCTGGAGCGGCCACCTTGATTGGCGACGATTGCTCTATTCTAAATGTACGTTAACCAAAAAAACCGGTTACGCGCTTTGTGGGCCGTCGGCAACTAAGTTCGGCGGGTCGCCATCAGACGGTTCGCCTCGGGGTAGGTGGTCGCGCCTTCGAACGTCGACTGGTACGTGCCGGTGCTCAACAATTCCGCCACCGTCTTTTTCAACGCTGACATGGCGTTGAGAGTCAGCCGGCCACCGACGCTCAGGCGAGCCACGCCCAGACGCTCGAGCTCGGCGACCGGCGGAATGCCGGGGAACGCGAGCAAATTGAGCGGGCCTTCAAGCGCCGGCACGATTCGTTCGATGTCAGCGCGGCGGGAGACCGCCGGGATGAACAGGCAATCGGCGCCGGCCTTGCGATATGCGTTGGCACGGCGGACAGCGTGTTCGAAGCGGGTGTCGGCCTCGCCGATGGCGAGCAGATATACGTCGATGCGCGCGTTGATGACGATCGGGACGCCACTTGAGTCGGCCGCTTCGCGTGCGACGCGAACCCGCTGGACCGCGACGTCCAAATCGTAGAGGGACGGGGCGCTGTCGTGAATCTGGTCTTCGAGGTTGATTCCGACCGCGCCGGCGTCGATAACGCGGCGAACGGTTTCGGCGAGCGCGCGGGCGTCATGCGCAAAGCCGGATTCTATGTCGGCCGAGACGGGAATCGTCACGACGCGGGCGATGCGGGCGATCGCGGCAATCATTTCGTCGCGCGGAATCGCTTCGCCGTCGGGATAGCCGGCCGAAAAGGCAACGCCTCCGCTGGTGGTCGCTATCGCCCGCGCGCCGGCTTCCTCGATGACCCGCGCGCTCATGGCGTCCCATGCGTTGGGCAGCACCAGAATCCGGGAGCGATCGTGCATCGCTCGAAATGCTTCAGCCTTGGCCCGTTGCGTGTCGCGGTTCATGATGCCTCCGGTTTGCGAGACGTTGCTCGTGGGTTGATTTGCCTAATCTTACAACACCGCATCGGGCTTGGCGTGAAATCGCGATCAATGAAAATCATGCGACGGCGGGATCGCGCCGGGGAGCTTGATCTCCGCGAAACGCCGCGCGCGAATCGCGGTCACGCCGTCAACCGTTTGCAGCACGCCCTCGGCCAGCAGAATTCCGGCACTGCGCAGCAGCAGGCGGTTTTTCTGGAACAGGCCGGGCGTGACGATCAGGTTGGCAATTCCGGTTTCGTCCTCGAGCGTGATGAACAGGAAGCCCTTGGCCGTGCCGGGGCGTTGGCGCACGATCACGACGCCGGCGGTCTTCACCCACGATTGATGTCTGGCGCGCGTGAGATCGTCGGCGCTGAGAATTCCGCGCGCGCGCAAATCGCCGCGCAGATAGGTCATCAGATGAGGTCCGGTGGTGAGGCCGGTCGCGGCGTAGTCCGCCAGGGTTTCATCGATCGGCGCCATCGAGGCCAGGGGAACCTCGCTATCGCGCGGCTTCGCGCCCGCAAGCAGGCTGGTTGGATCGCGTTCGACGGCAGCCGCATTCCACATCGCGTCGCGCCGCGCCAGGCCGAAGGCGGCGAACGCGCCCGCGTAGGCGAGCGCGTCGATCTCGCGGCGGTTCGGTCCGACGCGCGCGGTGAGATCGGCAATCGAATCGAACTGTCGCCGCGCCCGCTCGCTTTCGATTCGAAGTGCGATTTCCTCGCGGATGCCCGTGACGTATCGCAGTCCCATCCGCACCGCGGGGCGCCGATCCACAATCTCGATTGTGCATTTCCAGCTGGAGCGGGTCACGTCGACGGGGATCGCGACGACGGCGCGGCGCGCGGCGTCCTTCACCAGCGTCGAGGGATGATAGAAGCCGAGCGGGTAGCAATTGAGCATCGCGGCGAGGAACGCGGCCGGATGGTGATGCTTCAAGTATGCCGACGCGTACGCGATCAGCGCGAAGCTGGCGGCGTGCGATTCGGGGAAGCCGTACAGCGCAAAGGATGTGATCGAGCGCACGATATCGTCGGCGAGGTTGCCTTGCAGGCCGTTGCGCAGCATCCCGGCGCGCAGCCGCGCTTCGATTTTCTCCATCCGCTCGGCAGAGCGCTTGAAGCCCATCGCGCGGCGCAGTTCCTCGGCCTCGCCGCCGCTGAACCCCGCCACCGTCATCGCGATTCGCAGCAACTGCTCCTGAAAAAGCGGGACGCCCAGCGTGCGTTTCAGGATCGGCTCGAGCGAAGGATGCGGATACTTGACGGGCGCGCGATGGTTGCGGCGATCGAGATAGGGATGCACCATTTTGCCGACGATGGGACCTGGGCGAATTATCGCGACCTCGACCACCAGGTCGTAAAACCGCTCCGGCTTCATCCGCGGCAGCGTCGCCATCTGCGCGCGGCTCTCGACCTGGAAGACGCCGACCGTGTCCGCGCGCCGGAGCATCGCGTACACGCCGGGGTCGTCGGGCGGAAGATGCGCCAGGTCTATCTCGACTCCTTCGTGCGCGCGGATCATCGGGATGGCCTCTTTCAGCGCGGCCAGCATCCCGAGTCCGAGCAGATCGATCTTGATGATGCCGAGATCGGCGCAGTCGTCCTTGTCCCATTGAATCACCACGCGGCCGGGCATCGAGGCCGGCTCGAGCGGGACGATTTCATCGAGCGGCTGCGCGGCGATCACCATGCCGCCGCTATGCTGCCCGAGATGGCGCGGCACGCTCTGAATCCTGCGCACGAGATCGGCCAGCATCGCGATTCGCGGCGCCTCCGCATCGACGCCGCCGCGCTTGAGCAGCGCCACGAGATCGTCGTGATGGTCGCGGAACTCATACACCTGATTGAGCTTGGCGAGACGGTCAACCTGTTCGGGCGAAAAGCCGAGCGTCTTGCCGACTTCGCGCACCGCGCTTTTGGTTCGATAGGTGATCACGTTGGCGGTCATCGCGGCGCCGCGTTCGCCGTAGCGGCGATAGACGTATTGAATCGCCTTCTCGCGATCGTCGCCGCTGGGCAGGTCGAGGTCGATGTCGGGCCATTCGCCGCGCTCCTCGGAAAGGAAGCGCTCGAAGAGGAGTTCCATCTTGACCGCATCCACCGCCGTGATCCCGAGCGCGTAACACACCGCGCTGTTAGCCGCGGAGCCGCGTCCCTGCACCATGATCAGATTCTCGCGGCAGAACTGGACGATGTCCCATACGATCAGGAAGTAGCCGGCGAGCTTGAGCCGCTCGATGATCCCGAGTTCATGTTCGAGTTGATGGCGGGTGGGACCGTCGATCGCGCCGCGCCATCGCTCTCGCGCGCCCGCATAAGTGAGTATTCGCAAATAGCTGTCGGCCGTTTCTCCCGGTGGAAGCGGGTAGTCGGGGAAGCGATAGCCCATGTCGGATAGCTGGAAAGCGCATCGCTCCGCAATCGCGCGCGAGGCGGCGACGGCGCCGGGCAGATCGCGAAACAGCGCGGCCATCTCGGCCGGCGATTTCAGATGGCGCTGACTGTTGATCCACAGCGCGCGGCCGGCTTCCTCGAGCGTGGTCTTGAGCCGAATGCAAGTCAGCACGTCGAGCAAGCTGCGATCCGAGCCGCCGTGGCATACGTCGTTGGTCGCGACCACCGGGATTCGCGCCGCGCCGGCCAGCGCGGCGAGCTTGCGATTGAGGCGCTCCTCGCCGGCGTCGAGATGACGCTGCAAATCGATGTAGAAATTTCCCGCGCCGAAAATCCCGCCGAGCCGCCGGCTCAGATCGCCCGGATCCTCGCCGCGAACGAGCATGCGTGACAGCGGGCTCATCACGCCGCCGGCAAGGCAGATGAGTCCGCGGCCGTAGCGTTCGAGCTCGTCGAGCGTAATGCGGCTCTCGCCCTTGGCGGGATAGACGGGCGAAGCGGCGGAGCCGTCGCGGGCGAGCGCGCCGGGATTGAGGACGCGCATCTTCGAGTCGGTGAGCATGCGGCAGAGATTCTGGTAGCGCTTGCGATCCGGTGCGAGGAGGTAGAGGCGCGAGTTGTCGTCCAGGGTCAGTTCCGCGCCGACGATTTGCCGGATTCCCGCGGACTTTGCGGCCTGGTAAAAGCGCGGCGCGCCGTAAAGTCCGTCGCGATCGCCAAGCGCCATCGCGCTGTAGCCGAGTTGCGCCGCGCGCGCTGCGAGATCCTCGGGCGTGGTCGCGCCTTCGAGAAAGCTGAACGCGCTGCGCGCGCGAAGTTCGACATAGCCGGAGTTCATGGCGATTCGCCGCGATTAGTCAGTCGTAGGCGCCGTCGAGAAACCACTTATGCGAGTTCAAGTCGCGGAAGATGCGGTAAACGCCGCCGTCTTCGAGCCCGAGTTCGTAATAATCGCGGATGAAGCCGCATTTATCCCCGCCATTGAATCCAAACCACCATTCGCCATCGCGCCGCCATGGCCCGGCGATCGAAATCACGCGCGCGCCAAGATTCTCGCCGCGGACGAACTCCGGAATCTCCCGCGAGCACATCACCTCGACTTCCCGCGCCGGACGAATCGCGCGTATCACCAGCTGGGTGACATTCTTCGCCACCGCATTTTCGGGGATCGGCGGCGCGGCAGGCGGTGCGAACGGATCGAGCCGCATCGCTTCGGGCCGATGCGAATTCTCTGCCCTCAGCATGCCGACGTTGCCGGGGCCGCATAGCGCTGCCAGCCGCGCAATCGTGGTCTGCAGCTTGTCCGGCGCGGGACTGGGAGGCAGGAACATGTCGGTCTGCGCGGGACGCGGGAGGCGCGGCGCAATCTCGATTCGAATCGATTCGACGGCGGCCTCGGGCGGCGCCGCTTCAAGGCTCAGGTTGATGAGCGTGAGAATCGCGCGGACGTCGTTCGACGGCGCCGCGACCGCGACCCGGCGGCTGAAACTGCGATGACCGCTCATCCCGAACGCGAGCGTGATATCGCCGGCGACCAGCGCGCGCATCGAAAGCCGCTCGGCGAGCCGCTCGAGCATCGCACGCATCACGAACCCCAGCGGCTCCAGGTTCTCGATCCCGTATTCAAGCTCGATAGTTTCGACGAAGAACTCGGCGCGGCGGCGCGGCACAAGCGGCGCAGAGCTTCCACCGCGCGCAAGGCGGACCAGCTCGACGCCGCGACGGCCCAGCCGCGTGCCGACAGCGTCGGGATTGAGGCGCGCCAACTCGCCGAGCCGGCGCATCCCCCATCTGGCCAGCGTGGTCTCCAGGTCGTCGCCGCGATCCGATTTTCCCAAGCCAAGCATGTCGAGCGGCAGCCAGTTCAGGAATTCGCGCTCGCGCCCGGCTTCGATCACGCGCACGCCCCCGCATCGCGCGGCCAGATGCGCCAGTTCCTTGTTGGCCGCGACGCCGGCGGCGGGTTCCATCCCGACTCTGCGCACGCATCGCACTAGCTCGGCGGTAATCTCTTCTTCGCCATTGTAGATGCGATGCAGGCCCGCGAGATCGAGCCACACGCATCCCGGCGCGCCCGACTCGACGACAGGCGAAACCGATTCGACCGCGTCGAGCAGGGCGGAATGCGCCGAACTTTCCGCGGCGGGCGAGCGATGGACCACGGCCAGATCGGAGGAGATCGCCCGCGCCTGCGCGATCGTCATCCCGGGGCGGATTCCAAGTTCACGCGCGCGCGGCGAGACGGCGTCGAGCTCGGCGTGCGGAGCCAGGCTGCGGCCGATAGCCAGCACCTTGCCCGCGAAGGCGGGATTCGAGCGCACCAGCGCCGCGATCGAAAAGTCGGCGACCATGATGCACGCGATACGAGCCATCGGGACACTAGCTGCTGGCGGAAATTCGAACCTGCGGATGCAAGCCGGATGGATTTGGAATTGGAACCGGATCAACCAGAGCGCGAACGCGAACACGCCGCCCCGTCCCGCCCAGCTTGTTCCGCGCGACCATCGCATCCACCGCAAGTCCGTCGAACATTACCGGTGAGCCGGGAGCGAGCCGGCTGAACGACGTCTGGGTGCGGCTGGCAGCCAGACTCAGCGCCGCGAACGTCCCGCACATCCGCCACGGTGCGATCGCGATCACGGCTGCGCCGCTGCGCTCGGCTGCGCGGGCGATTCGAAGCGCTGACGCGTGAGCGAGCGCGCGTGGCGCTTCGCCGAAATCGACGACGACCAGGCCAAAGCCGCCAGCCTCGAGCACGAGTTCCGCAGCTTTGACGATCGCGGATTGATGGCGCGCGAGCGGACCGGCTGCGAAGCGGGCATACGGGAGAGTCGCCCGCGCCATCCGCGACGCCGTCGTCGTCTTCATCTTCATTGATGCCCACAGCATCCGGGCAAGCTCTACTCCGGCAGCCGCCATGCTCTCGGGATCGAAGGCGCCTGAGGCGTCGAGCCATGCGGCGACCTCGCCACGGCGGGTGGCGAAGGCGGCGAACGATGCGGCAATCGAGGTCTTGCCCGAGCCGGCGCGGCCGGTGATTTCGCTGATTCGGCCCCGCGGGATTCCACCGTCTATCAGGGCGTCGAGCGGGGCGAGTCCGGAGCTTAGGCGGCGGTCCTTGCGGGTAAGTTCATAGCCGCGGAAAACCCCTGAAAATACAAGTGGTTGTGGCCTTTCGAGCGGGATATGAGACGGCAGTCTGAGGGCCTGAATCGGGCTTGAAGGTTTGCTCCACGAGGGTTTTGGGAGTGCTGCCATCAGCACTGTTTTCGCTCTTTTTTCGCTTTTTGTCAACGCGCCGGGCGTGATTCTGAATGATCGAATAGAGCGGAAAAGGACAATTTATACCATTACTTGTGGTTTTGGGACGATTCCCCTCTATGCGTAGCTTCGTTCCGTCAAAAATTATTTTTGCCGGAATCGGGCTTCGCCCGATTTTGGGCGAGCTTGGCGAGCATGGGGCATCCTGACGGTTGTTCATACCATACGCATAGCACGGCAAATCCGCCGTGGGCAGGCTGAACAGTTCATCCCCAAAACCCTTCAGCGACACTGAAGCAGTGCCGGTAAGACGATCACTGCTCCATTACGGCGGGGGGGAAATTCAGGGGAGCGAGCGGGCGAGTTCGCGGTAGACCGCGGGATTGTAAACCAGGCCCGAGTGCGTGCCCGTTACCTCGACGTTGCGCGCGCCGGTCACGATTGAAGACTCGGGCGGGACGATCGGATCCTCGCGGCTGTAGATCGAAAGCACAATCGTCTGCGGAGCGAGCGAAGCGCGCATGTTATCGACGAATTCGCATCCACAATCCGGGAAGCTGCATCCAGGATCGAGAATCCGGCGCGCGGTGTTGCTCGCCTGCAGGAGCCGGCTCATCGTTGGATGCGCGATTGGCGGGACGTCTCCGCGCTGCGCGAACGCCGAAACGAGCCCCACCGGCGATCCGAGCGTGACCAGATGTGACACCCGGCGCCCAAGCCGTACGGCCAGCGCTCGCGCAAGCAGGCCGCCGCGGCTATGACCGGTCAGCACGAGCGGCAGATCGTGCTGGGGCTGCTGGCGTTCGACCCATTTCTGGATGTCTGACGTGAGCCGGTCGGGACATCCCGCGTTGACCCACAGTCCCGAGGTGCTCGCGCGAAAGCCGATGCGAGAAATCCATCCGCGCAAGGGCCAGAGATAGAAGTCGCTGCCGAAAAGTCCGGGAATGATTACGACGAGGCGTCCGTCGCCGCGCGGCACGCCCTCTCCGCGATAGATCGGATCTCTGCGCAGCGAGGCGAACTCTCTGAACGCGAACGCCTCGCTCGCCATCATCTGCAATCGCGATTGTTCCGCTGGCGGATGATTTTCCATACCGGCTATTTCCTGCGCACGATGGTTGTGTGGCGTTTTGCGGGACTTGGCCGCCTTCCAGCGTTCCATTTTATCGCAACTGAACCATTGCCGGCACGGCGATTACTGTTCCATCACGACGCGGGTGACGCCGTTAAGGAACGGATCTAGTCGCCGCGCGAGAAAGCCGCCGAGGAAAAGTTTCGCGAACGCGATCATCGGCGCGCTGACAACGATACGGCTAAGGAGCGAATTGGAGAGCACCAAGCGCGGTCCGACCTGCTGCATGTCCTGTAGCGTCACGATCTCGGGCCATCGCTCGGCCTGAATATTGCGCGCCGCAAAATCGAGCGTAGCCTCGTCGGATCGCATCATGAGCGCGCGGCCCAGGTGGTTGGCCGCGACGACCGCATCGCGCATCGCGAGGTTGACTCCCTGCGCTCCGACCGGCGACATCGGATGGGCAGCGTCGCCTATGAGGAGCAACCCCGGGACGGTCCACTCGCGCAGCCGATCGCAGATAACGTCGAGCAAGAACGGATGCGGCGAGCCGGTCTTATTCGCGGCGAGAAAATTCCTCAGATCGGGTGACACATGCGGCGCGAGCGCGCCGATCCATCCGTCGGCGCCAAGCTTTTTGATGTCGCCGAAGGCGCCCTTGTCGATGACCCATCCGATCTGCATGTGCCCTTCGGGGGAAGGATAGATGATGAGTAGGTGGCCGTTTCCGATATAGCCGCGCGCGGTGCGGCCGTCGAGAAAATGGCCGGGAAGGTGGCCCCATACGACATCGAAGGCCTGCATGATGCGGTCCTGGGGGAGGGCGGCGCGTTTTCGAATCGCGGACGCGCGGCCGTCGCACGCGATCACGAAGTCGCCGCGATAATCGCGCGGACCTTCGAGGGTGTCGGCATGAACGCCGGTCACGCGCTCTTTTTCATAGATCAGATCGCGCACGGTAACGCCGCGCTCGAGCTTGAAGCCAACGAATTTAGCCGCCTCGGCAACAATCATCTCGAGCATCGCAGGCTGCGGCACGATGCGCGGGGGAGTATCGAAGCCGCCAACTGGAATGGCAACCACTCGTCGCTCGCCGCGAAAGATCTCGACGGTGTGAATCGATAAATTGGGCAAAGCGCCGAGCGGTTGACGAAGTCCGGCTTCGTCGAGCGCGGCGATTCCCGACGGCATCAGGACCTCACCGCGAAACTCGCGGGAAAAATCAGTCTGTCGTTCGAGCAGGGTTACCGGGACGCCGCGGCGCGCGAGCAGGTAGGCGAGCAGGGAGCCCGCCGGTCCGGCACCGACGACGATTGCATTGAGCATCTGGACTTCCCCGGTTCTTCCGTTTTTGCCTGTCGAGAAGTGCCGCCGCGGCGCGCGCGAGCAGTTCAGACTTCGCGGGAGATTTGGTCGTCGATCAACGTTGCCAAGCCGTCGCGGTAGGGGGACGGTTCGAGCAGGCCTACGATCGAGCGCGCGATTGCGACTTGGTCGGCGGCAAGACGGCGTGCGGTGGCGATGATTTCGGGGTCTCGCAGCAGGTCGAGCGCGCGCTCGAGCACCGCGCCCTTCATCGTGGTTCCGTTCTGGAACAGCGCGCGCAGCTCGGCGTTGCGCTCGACGCCGAGCACGACCGGCAGCGACAGAATACCGGCGCGCAAATCGGAGCCGACAGGTTTGCCGATTTTTTCTTCCGGCCCCAGGATGTCGAGGAGATCGTCGACCATCTGGAATGCCAGGCCCATCGCGGTTCCGAGTTTCGCCATCGCGTCGATCGTCCGCGACGACACGCCCGCGAGGTCCGCCGCAACCTTGCCGCCGGCGTGGAACAGCGACGCGGTCTTGCGATCGATCACCGCAATATAGTCGGCCAGGGTCGCGGCCGCATTGTGACGGAATCTACCCTCCATCACTTCGCCTTCGGTCAGATGGATGCAGGCCTGCGCCGCGGTGCGTACGAGATGTTCCTCGAAGCGGCCGCATACCTCGAACGCGCGGCAGAACAGATAGTCGCCCGCGATCAACGACGGGCCAAAGCCGTAGCGTGCGAACGCCGACGGCTTGCCGCGGCGCAGCAGGCCGCGATCGATGATGTCGTCGTGGAGCAGGGTGGCGGAATGGATCAGTTCGAGCGCGATTGCCGCGTCGATCGCGTCGGCCACTTTCGCATCAGTTCCGCCGCATGCGCGGTACACCATCAGGATGAACGTCGGGCGCAGGCGCTTGCCGCCCGCGTCGACGAGGTAGTGGCAAATTTCCGCGATGGTCGATTCGTTCGAGTCGAGCAGGCGGGAAAGTTTCGCTTCGGCCGCGTTCAGGTCGGCTTCGACCAGGCGCGCGGGGTTCAAAGCCTCGGGCGTCGATGCGGCAGCGAGTTGGGTTGCCTTGGCTCTTTTCACGTTTCGTATTTCACTTTTTCACAGTTCACGGTTCATTTTTTCACTTTTTCACGGAATGCAGTCAGCGGAATAAATCGGCTTCGGCGGGACGAATCAATACCTTCGCGCTGCCCTCGAACGGTTCATATTTGTATCCGCGCACGACGACCGCCGGAATGGCGCCCGCTTTTTCCATCAGGAGGCCGGCGGCGGACGCGATCTCGTCGGCGATTGCGACCACGGTATGGTGCAATTCGCGGCCGCCCAGGTCGGCGGTGCCGCGCAAGTCGAGGATCGGATTCATGCCGGCGATTCCGAGGCATACTTCGGTAAGGCCGTCGCGCCACGGACGGCCGAAGGTGTCGGTGACCAGCACCGCGACGGCGGCGCCGAAGCGGCGGCGAAGCTGGTCGCGAAGACGGCGCGCCGACGCGTCGGGATCCTCGGGCAACAGGATGGCGCGGCCGTCTTCAAGGCTGTTGGATTCATCGACGCCGGCATTGGCGCACACCCATCCGGGTCCGGTCTCGACGATTAGCACGGCGCGGTCGTTGCGGACGATTCTGCTGGTCTGGCGCAGCACGATTTCGATCGCGCGCGGATCTTTTTCCCACCGCTTCGCATAGCTGCGGGCGAATTCGGAGGGCTCGAAATCCTTTAACTCCACCACGCGACCCTCGGCTTTCGAGACTACCTTCTGGCATACGACGAGAATATCGCCGGGTTCGAGTGTGAAGCCGGTATGGTCGAGTCCCGCGGCGATCAGCGCGGCGAGATCGTCGCCCGCCTTCACCATCGGGATTCCCTCGATCGCAGTGAGACTTATCGTGCGCATCGGCGGGACCAGCCTACTACACCTCAAGCGCTCGCAGAACCACTTCGGCCAGAGCGGCGGCGCGCTCGGGAGTGGCCATGATGGTGTCGGTTGCCAGCGCGCGCATCCCAAGCCGTTCGATCGATTCGAGGTAGCGGCGATCGGCGTTGTCGAGCACGAACAGTCCGGCAATATCGCGATAGAGCCGCGCAACTCCAAGCGGCGAGGCTTCCATCCCAAGGCCGCGGAGCATTTTGTCAGCGGGACCCTTGATCGTCTTGCCGCCCACGATCGGGCTGATGGCCGCGACGCGCGGTTTGACGCGGCGCAGAGCCGCGCGCACGCCGGTCAATTTCAGAATGGGGCCAAGCGAGACGAACGGATTCGACGGCGCCAGGATGACCGCGCCGGAGTTGCGAATCGCGCGGAGGGCCGCGGGATTGGGGCGCGCGCTGCCTATTCCACGCAACTCGATCTTTTCGACGGCGCCACGTGCGCGTCCGCGCACGAAATATTCCTGGAACGGGACGGCGGGCCGTCCGCGCAGTTTCACGAAGGTCCGCACGCGGTCGTCGCTCATGGGGATGATTCGCGACTTGATTCCGAATGCGTCGGCGATTTCGGCGGTGATTGCGCTGAGCGATATGCCCTGATGCATCCGCTCGGTGCGGTACAGATGGGTGGCGAGGTCGCGATCGCCCAGCGCGAACCACGGCTTGCCGTAGAAACGCGCGAGCGCGCCGAGCACGTTGAACGATTCGCCGTCCAGTCCCCAGCCTTGCGCACGACTGACCACGCCGGCGAGCGTGTAGGTGACGGTGTCGATATCGGGCGAGACGTGAAGGCCGTAAAAGGTTTCGTCGTCGCCGGTATTAACGACGACGGTCAGCCTTGCGGGATCGATACGCCGAACCAGTCCCCGGATGAACTTAGCCGCACCCACTCCCCCCGCAAGCGTGGTGATCTGCCGGGACGGGAGAGGACGCGATTGGCCGCGCTCCATTGGGTGCCTTTTTTCCGTAGAGCTTCTTGTAGAGCGTGGTGCGTTCGACGGCGACGCGGCCCATCTCGCGCGCTTTTTCCTCGAACGAATCGACCGGCACGAACTCACCCGAGTCGCCGCCGGCCAGGGCCGTGATGCTTTCCTCCATCAGGGTGCCCGAAAAATCGTTGCATCCAGCCTTGAGCATGAGCGCCGCGAGATCGAGGCCGCACTTGACCCACGAGGTCTGGATATTGTCGATTTGCCCGCGTAGGAACAGGCGCGAGAGCGCGTACATCTGGAAGTCCAGTTGACCGCGATCAACGGGCGAGACCAGGCCCTTGCGGTAAAGCATCGTGTTCTGATGGATGAATCTGAGCGGCACGAACTCGGTGAAACCATGGGTCTGCTTCTGGATAGTGCGGATCAAGTCGAGATGATTCACCACATGGCGGGGAGTCTCGACGTGACCGTACATAACGGTTGAGGTGGTTGGCACGCCGACCGCGTGAGCGGTGGTGATTATCTCGACCCACGCGGACACATCGACTTTCTTGTGACTGAGGATCTCGCGCACGCCGTCGTCGAGGATTTCCGCGGCGGTGCCCGGAATCGAGCCCAGTCCGTGCTGCTTGAGCATCGTGATGTATTCCGGATAGTCCATCCGCACGCGCTTGGCGCCGTACATTATCTCCATCGGCGAGAAGGCGTGGATGTGAATCGCGGGAAAGGCGCCCTTCATCGTATCGAGCAGGTCGCGATACTTGAACGGAGGCATGTCGGGGTTGATGCCGCCCTGCATGCAGATCTCGGTCGCGCCGCGCGCGACCGCGTCGGCCACTTTGGCCACGATCGTATCGTCGGAATGATCGTAGGCGTCGGCCTCCCAGCGTTGACGCTTGAAGCCGCAGAACTGGCATCCCACGAAACAGATATTGGTGAAGTTGATGTTGCGATTGACGATGTAGGTGACTTCGTTGCCAACGTCCTCGGCGCGCGCGATGTCGGCGCATCTGATGGTCGCGCGAAGGTCGTCGCCATCGGCGGTATACAGCAGCAGGCCTTCTTCGGGCGTCAGTTCTCTTTTCAGGAGAGCGTGTTCGAGCGCGGTGCGCACCGCGGGGGACGCCTTGCCAAGCAAAGCGTCAACCGGAGTCGCTTCGATTTCGTCGACGTAGTCTCGCCAGTACTCAAGATTCATTGTTGGCCTCCGACGGGTCGAGCCCATATCGCGCGCACTTTAGTCGCGACCGCCGGGTCGAGCCATTTATCATTGATATATTCCGGATAAATTGCGAGCCTTTCACCGAGCCTGAATCCAGCGCGGGCGCATCGCTCGCCGAGCCTTTCGATGTGCGGCCACGGCGCCTCGGGGTTCACATAGTCCTTGCTGAGCGGGGAAATCCCGCCCCAGTCGTTGATTCCGGCGCTCAGGAACAACTCGATCTGACGCGGCGACAAGTTGGGCGGCGCCTGCACGTTCATCGCCGGCCCGAGCACCAGGCGCGCGGTCGCGATCGCCCGCGCCATGTCGTATGCGTCGGGCTCCGGCGCATTGGCCATCGCAATTTCCGGCTTGGCGCGAAAATTCTGGATGATCACTTCCTGGATATGACCGTGACGCTCATGGGTGTCGCGAATCGCGGTCAGGCTCAGCGCGCGTTCGGCGGGAGTCTCGCCGATACCGAGCAGGATTCCGGTCGTGAACGGGATTCGCAGCGCGCCCGCCTCGTCTATCATCTGAATCCGCAGCGCAGGATCCTTGTCGGGCGCGGCCTGATGCACTGCGCCGCGCGCGCGCAGCCGGGGCGAGATATTTTCGAGCATCAGACCCATGCTCGCGTTGAGCGGACGCAGCGTGCGCATTTCATCGGACGTCATCAGGCCGGCGTTGGTATGCGGCAGCAGCCCCTCAGCCAGCGCGATTTCGCAGGCGCGGGCGACGTATTCGATCGTGGTGCGAACGCCCAGCCGCGCCAGCGTCTCGCGATATTCCTTGAATGCGACCTCGGGCTTGTCGCCCAGGCACATCAGCGCCTCTTTGCATCCGAGTTCGGCGCCACGGCGCGACCATTCGGCAATCTCGCCGGGCATCATCGTCCACGCGCCCGGATCGCCGGGGTCTTTGCGGAACGTGCAATAGGTGCATCGGTCGCGGCAGAGATTGGTGACGGGCAGAAATACTTTGCGCGAGTAGGTTACGTCGCGGCCCTTGCCACGATCGCGAAGTTCAGCCGCCGCGGAAAGCAGAGCGTCGAGGTTGCCCTCCGGGCATTCGATAAGCGCGATCGCGTCGGCATCGCTCAGGCGCGCGCCCGCCAGTGCTCGATCGAGGATATCGCGTATGGGCGCGCGTTGCGCCAGCGCGGAAGCGTGCGATGAATGCAGCGACGGCATCAGTGGCCCTTATAAGCCATCAGATAAGGGGAGGCAACCTAGTTGCAAATCAAAACTACACGCGCGATATGGGCGCGCCGATTTACGCTCAAGCCGGATGCGCACCCTGTTGCGAGCGCACCTGGCGCAGCATGTTCGCGATCTGCCCGCTGAGATCGCCCACCGTTCGGCTAAGCGCCGCCGCCGCATCGGTGGTATCGCCGGGCTTGGAGGGCTGCGTCAGATTGGACTCCGCAGTGTAGAGGATGCTCTTGCCGGTGGAGTCGAGGATCGTCCATTTCGCCGAAAGTTGCGCGTTGCCCTGGCCGTCGGTCTCGAAGCGATAGACGTCAATCTGGATCTGAAAATCGATATGTACGGTGTTGTACCACGGGAAGACAATCACGCGCCGCGTGCCGGCCTGGGCGGCGAGGTCGCGCGCCATCACACTGGTGAAACCGTTCTGCAGCGACTCGCCCCATCGCGCGTCTTTTGAGAGCTCGAGACGATTGGGGGCAGGCCGCGTCACTACTTCCGGGCGATCGAGGTACGGAGGCAGTTTGATCGGCCCAAGCCCGATCGCGAAATCGCCACCCACGCTCTGCACAGCCGCCGGCGCCGCGGTGTCCGCGGTGGGCGTGAGGAGATAAAACTTCGTGAGATCCGGCCGCGGGGCGAGAATCGTTTGGGCGACCGCGGTGCATCCCGCCAGCGCCATCGCGATCACGCCGGCCGCACAAGTCTTCAGAAGCTGTCTGGTCGAGGCCATGGTTAATCCTGGCTGAGGTCGCGCCCGCGAACGATTGCGCTCGGGTTACGTTGCAGATAGTCCGCCAGCTCCTTGATCGAGTGCGCGGCGGCGGAGACGTCCTGGAGCGTCTGCAGCACCTGGTAGTTCACGGGAGAGTTCGGCTCGATCGCCGTTTGCACGGCGCCGAGCGTCAGGCGAGCCTGCTTGACCGCGGCATCTGTGGAAAGCGAGGTTTTCTGCAAAGAGCCCGACAGGGGAGGTACCTGGCTGTTCACCGTGCTGAGAGTCTGCTGTGCGCCGGCCAGCGTTCGGTCCAGTTGCTGGCGGGTTTTTTCGGAATTGGCCACCGCTTCCTTGAGCCCAGGCGAGCTGGTGATGTCCCTGATGGAATTCACCATATCGGACAGCTGCTGGGCCACAGCGCCGAAGTCCACTTTATCGAGTCTTTCGAAAATTCGGAGGGCCACCGCCTGGGCTTGTTCGAGGGTGGTTGGAATTGCGGGAATTTCCTGGAGCGGAGAGCCCTTCGGCGCGACCAATTGAAAGGCCGTATTCGGTTCGATGTCCAGCGCCACGTACAGCAGGCCGGTCACGAAGCTGTCCGAGCCCAGTTGCGCACGCAGCCCTTCCCGGATCAGGTTGGGAACTGTATGCGGGTCGCTCAAGTCGATGGCGGTGCCGCCGTGGGAAAGAATCTTGTCCTGATCGAGCTCGATGACTACCGGGATGCGCACCTCGGCCGTCAACTTGCCATTGTCGCGGTTCACCTCCTGCTCCAGGCGCAACAGGATTCGCTTGACCTCGCCGATCTCGACGCCCTTGAACTTGACCGGTGCGCCGACCCTGAGGCCGTTGATACCGCCGCCGCCGAAGTAGATGACAAATTGGTGGGTGGTGCGGAACAGGTTTCCCGATCCGAAGGCCACAACCGCCGCCACGATCAGGCCCAGCCCGCCCAAAACGAACGCACCCACCGTCGCCGGATTGATTCGCTTACCCATGATTCCTCGCTGATTTTTCCGCGTTTTCTCCTCCGCGGGTGAGGAAGGTTTGGACGCGCTGATCGGTGCAATGCGCCAGCAGGTCCTTGGGGTCGCCGTACGCGATGATGGTCCTGCTCTCCGCGTCGAGGAAGACGCTGTTGTTGCCGATCGCAAAAATGCTGGCCAGCTCGTGACTCACGACGATGATCGTCGCGCCGAGGTTGTCGCGCAGTTCCAGGATCAAGTCGTCGAGCAGGCGCGAACTAATCGGATCGAGGCCGGACGACGGCTCGTCAAAGAAAAGTATTTCCGGGTCCAGCGCGATCGCACGCGCAAGTCCCGCCCGCTTTTTCATCCCGCCGCTGATCTGACTGGGATAGTAGGCCTCGAAGCCCTTGAGTCCGACCAGCGCCAGCTTCAGCGAAGCAACTTCCCGAATTTCCGTGTCCGACAGATCGGTAAATTCGCCGAGCGGCAGTCCCACGTTTTCCGCCAGCGTCATCGAGTTCCATAGCGCGCCGCTCTGGTATAGAACGCCGAAGTACCGCAGCATCGCCTCGCGCTCGAGCGGCGCGCCTGTGGTGAAGTTGAAATCGCCGTACCAAACCTCACCCTTGGCGGGCTCGATCAGCCCGAGCAGGTGGCGGAGCAGGGTACTTTTGCCGCTGCCGCTGCTGCCCATTATTATGAAGATGTCGCCGTGACTCACGGTGAAGTTTATATCTTTCATCAAGACGAAGGTTCCGAACGCCATCGTGAGATTCTTGACCGTGATGGGCGGGGGACCGTCCTTGGGAAACTTCACCCTGGAGACGCGTTTTCCGTCCGAAGACTTGACTATTGATGACGGGGTGGTGGCCATATCAGCGCGCCGGGCTGTGCAGGTTGATTCTCACTTCCAGCTAAAGTCCGAGGATGTTGAAGATGAAGGCGAACATTCCGCACGCGACGATCACATAGACGATTCCTGTGACCACCGCCGAAGTCGCCGCGTCGCCGACCGCCGACGAGCTGTCGCCGCACTGGAACCCGCGCAGGCATCCGGCGACCCCGATAATTACGCCGTAAACAGCGGCCTTGAATACGCCGCCCAAGATTTCGGTGAGTGTGACAGCGTTTGCCGTTTCGCGAATATACGTGCCGATCGAGATATGCAGCATCGTCGCGCCGACGAACGCTCCGCCTGCCACACCCAGGCAATCGGCGTACACGCACAGCAGCGGGATCATCAGGAACAGGGCCAGCACGCGCGGCAACACCAGGAATTCGAGCGGCGAGATTCCCATCGTGGTCAGCGCGTCGATTTCCTGCGTCACTTTCATCGAGCCGAGCTGCGCGGCAAACGCGGCTCCGGTGCGGCCGGCCATGATGATCGCGGTCATCATCGCGCCCATGTCGCGGCTCATCGCAATTCCGACCAGGTCGGCGACGTATATTGCCGCGCCGAATTGTTGTAACTGAACCGCGCCCATGAACGCGAGAATCACTCCGACCAGGAAACTGACCAGCGTGATGATGCCGAACGCGCCGGCGCCGCAATCCTGGATCGCGATCATCAGGTCAACCCTTCGAAAACGCGCCTTGCCCACGCACAGCATGGCGAACGCGATCGCCACTTCGCCGAGGAAGCGCAGAAATTCATGCAGCCCGCGCGCATACAAAATCGTCGCCTGGCCAAGCTCTTCGATGAACGAGGCATGCGACGCCTCGTGGCGCGCGCCGATTTTTTCCGGCACCGCTTCCGCCAGCTGGATCAAGCCCCGCACGCCCTCGGGAAGCGGGCTCCAATCCGCAGGCAAGTTGCGCTTATGGCAGATCTCGCTGACGCCCATCAGGAACGTGAGCAGGCCGCTGTCCCAGTCGCCCAGCCCGGCAGCGTCAAAGGTCAGCCTGGCGGGCTTCGGCGCGGTGTCGAGTTGTTTCAGTACGAGGTCAGGCTCGGGCAGGCCACGGCGAAGATGCCAATCGCCGGCGAGCCGGACGACCAGCGTCGAGTTATCGGAGCGCGCAAACGAAAGTTCGCCCGACGGTTGGGATTGTTTGAGCGCCTGCATCCCTGCGGCTCAATAGAGCATGGTGCTAAACGGTAGCACAATTATTTGCCATTCGATGGCTTAAGGGGCTTTTTGGCAGGCCAATGGCGAACGCGTCAGGTATGATATTTCCAGTTCGGGTCCAATCGTTGCAAATGAGATTGATGAAAAAGTGAAGGCGATGGTGGTCGAAAAGCTCGCGCCGATCGAATCGGATCCGCTCCACGCTATCGACACGGCCGTGCCCGAGCCGAAGCCGGGCGAAATTCTCGTGCGGGTACGCACTTGCGGCGTATGCCGGACCGATCTTCACGTCGCCGAAGGCGACCTGCCGCCGCGCCACCCGCGAATCATTCCGGGTCATGAAGTGGTGGGCGTCGTGGACAAGCGCGGGGCCGGCGCCGTTCGTTTCAAGCAGGGCGATCGAGTCGGGATCGCATGGCTTCGCGAGACCTGCGGCGTTTGCGTCTATTGTCGTCGCGGGCGCGAAAATCTGTGCCCGAATGCGCGCTTCACCGGCTACGACCACGACGGCGGCTACTGCGAGTGGGCCGTCGTGCGCGAGGACTTCGCCTATGCGATCCCCGATTCGCTCGGCGATGAAGAAACGGCGCCCCTGTTGTGCGCCGGAATAATAGGATTTCGCGCGATCAAGCGTGCCGACGTCAGGCCGGGTGCGACGGTCGGCCTCTACGGCTTCGGCGGCTCGGCTCATCTTGCGATTCAGGTGCTGCGCCACTGGGGATGCCGCGTGTTTGTCATGAGCCGGGGCGGACCGCATCGCGACTTGGCGAAAGATCTCGGCGCGGAATGGATCGGCAACGCGGAGGATCCGCCGCCCGCCTTGCTGGATGCGGCAATTCTGTTTGCTCCGGCGGGAAATCTCGTGTTGCCGGCTCTGGAAGCGCTCGATCGCGGAGGTATCCTGGCGGTCGCGGGAATTTACCTAAGTCCAATTCCGGCGCTGGACTACGAAAAACATCTCTTCTATGAAAAAGAACTTCGCAGCGTGACGGCTAACACGCGCGCCGACGGCGAAGAGTTTCTGAAGCTTGCGGCCGAGATACCGATTCGCACGAGTACCGTGGCCTTCGGCCTGGCCGAGGCGAATGTGGCGCTCAAGATGCTCAAGCACGACGAGATCAAAGGCGCCGGCGTGCTGCGGATTTCGTGAGCGAGTTGACTGGAAGAAACTTGAGATGCATCCTGCACGTATGAGTGTTTTTGTCAGCTACTCTTTGAACGATCAACAGTGGGCGAGGGAGCTCATTTCACACCTTAAGGAGGAGGGAGTGAGCGTTCGAGATCCGCTCTCGGACCTTGAACCCGGGGACAATTGGTCGCTCAAAATAGGAAAAGCGCTAGAGTCGGCGAACGCGCTAGTTCTTCTCATCTCGCCATCCGCGATGAAATCCGAATTTTTCCAGCGAGAGGCGGAGTATGCGCTTTCCTCAAAGAGGTTCCGTAATCGTCTTATTCCCGTGATTGTCAAAGATACGCCGGAGGTGCCATGGATTCTGCGACACCTCAATCCCGAGAAAGGTAGTCCGTTGCAGGTGAGCAAGCGCATCCACAAAAGATTGACTGCTGCACAATCATCAAACTGATCGTCGGTGCCATTTCCAAAAAGCTATTCCTCTCTCATGCGAGCCCAGATCGATCGTTCGTCAACAAGCTGGCTACGTTCCTGAAGAAACGCAAAATTCATTTCTGGTACAGCAAGCGAAATCTGTTAGGTGCGCAGCAGTGGCACGATGAAATCGGGGAAGCACTCAAAAGTTGCGATTGGTTTTTGCTGGTTCTTTCTCCGGCGGCTGTGAAATCGAAATGGGTAAAAAGAGAATTGTTATACGCACTGCGGGAGGATCGCTACGAAAACCGCATAATCCCACTGCTCTATAAGTCGTGTGACGATGAAAACCTGTCGTGGACGCTCGCCGGCTTAGAACGCATCGATTTTTCAGAAGGCTTCGACAGCGGCTGTCGGGAGTTGCTCAAAATCTGGCGGGATCGCTAGCGAGCGACGAAGCTTGGACCTCCCGGAATATTCGCTGCGGCGCAAGTTTTCCTTCACTCGGAAGAGCCTTCTCATTAGGGTTCGTTGACGTGGCGACGCGATGCTTGCTACCCTTCAAGTGCAGCAATCTAACGTAGAGATCCAGCGCCAGAGGCAACAATGGCTTTAATTAAAAGCGGGCTCGAGTCGTCCAAGGGCGACGAGATTATGCTGGGCGACACCGCGGTCCTGACCCGGCTGGACAAGGCTCTTGGTTGGGCGCGAAAGTTTTCGATTTTTCCGTATCCGTTCGCGACCGCCTGCTGCGCGATGGAATACATGTCGCTCTCGATGACCCCCTACGACATCGACCGCTTCGGCGCGCTGCTTCCGCGGTTCACGCCGCGCCAGGCGGATCTGCTGATGGTGATCGGCACCGTAACGGTTCGCCAGGGGCCCATTCTGCGGCGCGTTTACGATCAGATGGCGGAGCCCAAATGGGTGATGGCGTTTGGCGCGTGCGCCTCGACCGGCGGCTTCTACGACAATTACGCGACCTTGCCCGGCATCGACAGAATCGTCCCGGTTGACGTGTATGTTCCCGGATGTCCTCCGCGGCCGGAAGGCGTGCTCGACGCACTGATGGCACTGCAGCGGAAAATCCAGGGCCAGAAGCAGAAACTGATGGCGCTCAGCAGCAAGCATCAAACCGCCTGACCGGATTCACATGGAACGGATACTGACTCGCTGGCTGGATATCCCTGATCTTCGCAAGCTCGACGTGTACGTCGGCAACGGCGGATACAAGGCGCTGCGCAAAGCGTTGTTCGAGATGAAGACCGAGGAGATTATCAGCGAGGTCAAGAACTCGAACCTGCGCGGGCGCGGCGGCGCGGCATTTCCGACCGGCGTGAAGTGGAGCTTTATTCCGAAAGACTCCAAGAAACCGGTCTATCTATGCTGCAACGCCGACGAGAGCGAGCCCGGCACGTTCGCCAATCGCTACGAACTCGAGTTCGATCCGCACGGCATCATCGAGGGCATCGCGATCACGTGCCGCGCGGTCGGCGCGCATACCGCATACACTTACCTGCGCGGCGAGTTCACCGTGCAGAAGAGAATTCTCGACGCCGCAATCGCCGAGGCGTACGCCAACAACTACCTGGGCAAGAACATCCTCGGCTCCGGCTTCGACCTCGAAGTCTTCACGCATCGCGGCGCGGGCGCATACATCTGTGGCGAGGAAACCGGCCTGCTCGAATCGCTGGAAGGCAAGCGCGCGTATCCCCGCAACCGTCCGCCGTTTCCCGCCATCCAGGGCGCGTTCGGATGCCCGACCGTCGTCAACAATGTCGAGACCCTCGCGAACGTCCCGCACATCATCAATCGCGGGGCCGATTGGTACAAATCGATCGGTCCCGAAAAGAGTCCCGGTCCCAAGATTTTCTGCCTCTCCGGTCACATCAACAAACCGGGATTGTACGAATTGCCGATGGGCTTTCCACTCAAGGATCTGATCTACAATGTCGGCGGCGGAATCCTCGACGGCAAGGCGCTCAAGGGCGTCATCCCCGGCGGCTCGTCGTTCCCCATCTTCACCGCCGAAGAGGCCGTCAAAGTCAACATGGATTTCGAATCCGTCCGCGCTGCCGGATCGCTGATGGGAACCGCGGGCGTGATGGTGATGCACGAAGACACCTGCATGGTCGATGCGCTCAAAACGATCGCGCATTTCTACCATCACGAGTCATGCGGACAGTGCACGCCGTGCCGCGAAGGATGCGGCTGGATCGAAAAATTGGTCACCGAAATCGAAGCGGGGCGCGGCAAAATGGAAGATCTCAAGGTCCTCGTCGATGCCGCCTCCAACATGGAAGGCAACACCATTTGCGTGCTTGCCGACAGCCTGTCGATGCCGGTGAAGAGCTTCGTGCCCAAGTATCGCGAGGAATTCGAGGCGCACATCAAGCTCGGGCGATGCCCGTTCAAAGATCGTGACGGCAGGGCGGACGGCCTCAGCGCCGCGGCCGGCCACTGAGATTTTCAGATGCCCAAGCTTACCATCGACGGCAAGGAAGTTGACGCCGGCGCCAACCTGAATCTCGTCCAGGCGGCCGAACTCGTCGGCATCGAGATCCCCCACTATTGCTACCATCCCGGCTTGACGATAGTCGGCAACTGCCGGATGTGCCTGGTCGAAATCGAAAAGGCGCCCAAGCTCCAAATCGCCTGCAACACACGCGTCGCCGAGGGGATGGTCGTCCACACCAAAAGCGAAAAGGCCACGACCGCGCAAAAGGCGGTGCTCGAGTTTCTGCTGATCAACCATCCGATCGATTGTCCCGTTTGCGATCAGGCCGGCGAGTGCAAGCTGCAAGACTACTACATGGACTACGATCAGCAGCCGTCGCGCTTTCCGTTGCCGGAGAAAAATCACAAGGGCAAGGCGATCGACATCGGCTCGGGCGTGATGCTCGACCAGGAGCGATGCATCCTGTGTGCGCGATGCACCCGGTTCTTCGATGAAGTGACGAAGACCTCCGAGCTGGCGATTTTCGGACGCAGCGACCATAACCGCATCGACATCAATCCCGGCCAGCCGGTCAACAACAAGTACGCCGGCAACGTCGTGGACATCTGCCCGGTCGGCGCACTCACCGAAAAGGAATTCCGCTTCCGGATGCGCGTGTGGTACCTGCATCGCACCGCGTCGGTGTGCGGCGGATGCGAGCGTGGATGCGCGATCGACATCCACCACCATCGCGGACGAATCTACCGCCTCAAGCCGCGCTTCAACCCCGGCGTCAACAGCTATTGGATGTGCGACGAGGGCCGTCACAGTTTCCCCGCACTGCAGACCGAGACGCGCCTCACGTCGCCGCTCGTGCAGTCCAAGGACCAGCTGGTAACCGAGCCGTGGGGCGAAGGGATCAGGCGCGCAGCGTCGATCATCGCGGATTACAAGCGCCAGTACGGCCCCAATTCGATCGCGGCGATCGTCGATGCGCAGTCCACCAACGAAGAAGCGTTCGCGCTGAAGCAGTTGATGAAGACCGCGATCGGATCGGATCGAATAGCGACGCTCAGTTGGTCGCCGCCGGGCGCCAGCGGCGATGACGACTTGCTGATCCGCGCGAACAAAAATCCCAACGCGCGCGGACTCGCGGCGCTGGCGATGCCGGCCGACGGACTCGACGGACTCGCAGCCGCCGTCGCGTCGGGCGAACTCAAGATGCTGATCACGATGCGCGCCGACCTGGTTCGCGCGTTGGGCGGAGAAGAGTTCGTCCGGCGCTTCGGCGCGCTCGACTACATGCTGGTGCTATCGACCGACGCCAACGAGACCTGCCAGATGGCCAACCAGGTCTGGCCGATCGCGGCGTATCCCGAAATCGACGGCAGTTTTACGAACTTCAAGGGCCGCGTGCAGCGAATCAACGCGGCGTTCCCGCGGCCCGGAGCCGCGCTCGCCGCCATCGAGGTGATCGCGAGGCTCGGTCATGCGCTCGACGGCGTCGATCGTCCGAGCTCGGCGGACGCGGTGTTTGCGTCGATGAGCGCCGCGGAGCCCGCCTTCAAGGGCCTCAGCCTCGCGACCCTTGGCGAGCACGGCGCCGACCTGGCAAGCTGAATTCCTCTTAGCCGTGGCAGTTGGAGCGAAAGCTCGGCTTGCCGCCGCGAATTTGCGCGATTCGATTCCTGATCTTCGGCGTAACGCGGCTGAGCTAATCCTTGGACGGCTGGAACACTATCTCGAGACGATCCATGTAGTTGAGCAGCTGGCACGCGAGCGCCGCCACCGCGCCATCGTCGCGCATCGCGGCGGCTTGCTCGAGCGAGCGGCCCATCTCCGTCATCGTTTCGAATCCGTAGCTGCCGCCTTCGCCCTTGATGCGATGCGCGATGCGGCTGATCTCCGCGTAGTCGCGGCGCGCATTCGCGTCCAAAATCGTTATGACATCGGCGCGCTTGTGCGTCAGGAACCCCGGAATCAGGTCGCTGAGATCTTCATCCAATTCTACTACTACCCGGTCGGGCATGTTGCCTCCTTGAGATTGACAAGGTCCGCCGGCACGTCGTCCGACGGGTTGCTTTCTATCGCGTTGCGAATCGCCTCGAGCAGCGTCGATTTCTTGACCGGCTTGGTAACGTGCGCGTCGCACCCCGCCGCTTTTGTGCGATGCACCGCTTCTTCCAGCGCCGACGCCGTCAGGGCCACGATGGGAGTGTGGTGGCGATGGTTCGCCAGCTCCCAGCCGCGAATGATGGTGGTCGCTTCGTAGCCGTCAACGATCGGCATCTGGATGTCCATCAGCACCAGATCGAACTTCCCCGCGATGAATTTGTCGATCGCCTGCTGGCCATTTTCGGCGTCTTCGAGACGGTAGGGCGTTTTCTTCAGATACGCTCGGATCAAAGCGCGGTTATCGTACGAATCGTCGGCCATGAGAATTTGCAGCGGCCGATCGAGCATTGGCGGAGAGGTTGATACGGGCGCGATTGCCGGCGATGCGAACCAGTTGCCGCGCGGTTCGAGGTGCGCTTCCTCGCACGCTCGCGCGACGGCTGCGAACAACTCAGCGCGCCGCACCGGTTTGACAATATAGTTGTTGACCCCGATCGCACGCAGGCGCCCCAGCTTGCCGGTCAAGTCGTTGGTGGCGACCATCATCACGATCTCCGGGCGCGCGGGCACGCCGCTCATGAGGTGCGTTGCGAGGTCGAATCCGCCCGGCACAGGCATCGTGCCGTCGAGCAATATGATCGGGAAGCACGAGGCCCGCGGACCGTCGGTGCGAAGTTCGCTCAGCGCCTCCGTGCCTGACGACGCCTGAGTCACGTTCGCCCCTTGCGCTGTGAGCAATTCCGCGAGAATCGATCGGCTGTCGAAGTTGTCATCGACCAGCAGAATTCTTACGCCGGCGCACGCCGGTTCCCGCGGCTCCGACAATGCCGTCCTGGCGCTGGCCGTCCCGAATTGCGCGGTGAATGAAAACGCGCTGCCGATTCCAGGTTCGCTCGCTACCGCAACCTTGCCGTTCATCAGCGCGACCAGTCGCGAGACGATTGCGAGACCGAGCCCGCTGCCGCCGTATTTGCGCGAGGTCGAAGAGTCGGCCTGGCTGAATGCGTGGAACAACAGGTGGAGCTTGTCGGCTGGAATTCCGATTCCGGTATCGGTCACGGTGAACTTGAGGCCACCGGCGGTTGTGGAGTCCGGGTCGGGCTCGACCGACACCAGCACCTGTCCGTGCTGGGTGAATTTGATCGCGTTGCCGACCAGATTGAGCAGGATCTGGCGGAGTCTGAATGGATCGCCGAGCGCGAGCTCGGGGACCTGCGGCGCAAAGCGGACCATCAGCTCGAGGCCTTTTTCATGGGCGCGAATCGCCAGCGTCTCGAGCACCTTCTCGGTCACGTCTCTGGGATCGAATTCGACCGCCTCGAGGCTGATCCGCCCGCTCTCGACCCTGGCGAGGTCAAGGATGCTGTCGATCAGTTCGAGCAGCGCGCGGCCATTGCTGATTACAGTGCTCAAATATCGTCGCTGCTCGTCGCCGAGCTCGGTTTCCATCAGCAGATCGGCCATCCCGAGGATCGAGTTCATCGGGGTGCGAATCTCGTGCGACATGCTCGACAGGAACTCCGACTTGGCCCGCGACGCGGCCAGCGCCGCCTCGCGCGCGCCGACCAGTTCACGTTGGGTCATCTTGAGGTCGGATATTTCGCGCGAAATAGTCAGGCAGCAGAGCTGTCCGTGCAGCTCCAGATTCAACGCCGATAGGAGCATCGGCCGCTCCGAGCCGTCCTTCATGCGGAACGCCACCTCGAGGTTCCGGACTTCGTTGGTCTTTAAGAGTTGATCGGTGAAAGCAATCATTTCGTCCGGATGGATCCACATGTTGAGCTCGGTGAAATGATGGCCGATGGTCTCTTCGCGCGAAAACCCGGTTGCCCGGGTGAATTCGCGGTTGACGTCGATATAGGTTCCGTCGACGCTGCACAGCGTCATGCTGTCCAGGTTTGCGTCGAAAAGCTTGCGGAAGGTCTCCTCGCTGGCGCTGAGCGCCTTTACCTGCCGTGACAATTCTTCGCGCGCGGCCAGCAGGTCGCGCTCGGTGCGCTTGCGCTCCGTGATATCGCGAATGTACGCGACTATGCATCGCTGACGCCCAAAGTCGATCGTCGAGGCCGAGATAAGCGTCGGGACGGGGGTACCGTCGGCGGCGAGAAATTCGATCTCCATGTTGCGCACTTGACCCTGGAACGCCATCGCGGCGCTGAAGCTGAGGCGGTCCGCTGGGTTGCGCCACACGTCGAGCTCGAGGTCCGACCTGCCGATCGTCTCCTCGGCGGTGCGACCGCCAAGGCGTAGAAATTCGGCGTTCACGGCAACGTACTTGCCGTCCGCGGCGCTCGCGACGGAGATCCCGTCCGGGCTTACGTCAAAAATATCCCGCGCCGACTTGGAGTTCTCCGCGAGCTTGCGGGCGGCTTCCTTTGCCGCGGTGAGATCGCGAATCATTTTGACCATGCAGTCTTCGCCATCGAGTTCGACTCGCACGGCGGACACCAGCGCCGGCATCAGACCGCCATCGGGCTTCAGGAAATTGACCTCCATGTTGCGCACCACGCCGTCGGCCATGATGCGATCGTGAAGCTCCTGATGCTGTTCGGCGCTTGCCCAGATCTGACGGTGGGCTTGGCGGAAATCGTCGGAATTCCGTCGCCGGGAGCCGATCTGCTCGAACTGCTGATTGAAATCGATGAAGCTGCCGTCTGACAGCCGCGTCACGACGATGATGTCCAAAGTGGCGTCGAATACCTTGCGCAGCATCGACTCGCTTGTGCGCAGCCGCTCGTGATCGCGTTCCAGAGCGGATGCGGTTTCCGCGCGCAGGTTCATCTCGCGCCTGAGCAAACGATGGTTCTCGGCCAGCGCCGCGAACTGCTCGGCCAATTTCCGGCGATAGCGGGTGCCGAGGACCGCACTCAGTTGGGACAGCAGCGCCGCGCTGAGCAGCATCATCCAGCTGATCGCGATGCGCGGATTCGGATCAGCGGTGTGCATCGAGTACCCGAGCAACGCCAGCGCTCCGCTAACATTGAATGCTACCTGCCAGCGCGGGTTCCATGGAACCCGCGCGCCTGAGCCCAGGAAAGACAGCAGAATCGACGCGAGCAGGACATCGCCGTCGCTATCGATCGCTCCAATCCACGCCGTGATCGCCAGAATCGACGCGCAGATTGCCAGCGCGACCGGGCGCCAGTTGCGCATTATCCACGGCGAGAGCGTTGCCATGACCGCAACCAGTCCCAGGGTAATGCTTGCGATATGAAGTGGCAGCGTTCGCGCGAAGGTCTGCGGATATTCCACGCCGTCGAGGACTGTGTATCCAATCTGAAAAGCTGTGATCGCCAATGAGGTCGCGCGCAGTATCGACGACACCCACTCGGTATTGTCAGCGTCGCTCATTACGAGCGTCATCGCTTGGTCGGAACCGGCCGCCGGTTTCAGCGCAACGCTGTCAATTTTTGGCGGAAATGTGTCACGCCTTGCCGACGCAGCCGTACCCTTGCTTAGGTGGCGCGGGTCGGCAATCCCTAAGCCGTCGACAGACGGATCGATCGGATGGTCCACACCTTAGTAGCAAGTCCAATGCCCCGCGCGGCACACGTCAAAGACTTGCTATGGCAGCCTGAGATTGGCTTCGGTCTCTGAATTTCTACGCAGTCACAGCGAGTGTCCCAAAATGCGTCGCTCGCGACCGAAATGCCATTAGTCGGCCAGCGCCGCCGATGAGCGGCGCCAGTCCGCCGGCGTGAATCAACGCGGTCCTTACGGAAACGAATTGGAAACCGCCTTTCCAATTACCGGACCCTTCAAGGAGTTCGCAACCGCTGAATCAGACCTTGCGAACAGCGCACTGTGCTCGTCTGTGTAGATAAGTGTCCAATCGCGCTGCCGGGTCATGAGCCGGTAAGCCTTCAGCTCAGGTTCTATCAGGACGAAGTCATGCGCGTAGCCGGAAAGGACGCTCTGCGCCTCTGGCGCGTCGAAAGCAAAGTCAGTGTACTTCCTTATCACATCGAGGGGATACGCAAGGTCGAAGCGCCCGTCGATGAAGACCCTGCACTCGGGTGCCGTATGCCAGATGAGGTACTGCCCCCAACCGAACTGGTTCAAAATATTTCCCTTGAGGCCTCGTTCCTTCATGAACGCAACCGCGCCAACGGGCATAGGCACCGCGCTGTAGAGCCGGGTCGAGAAGAGTCCTGAATAGGCGGCCAAGGCCAAGGCGACAGCCACCGTCACTGACTCCGCAAACCATGAGCGGTGCCGGACAGAATGCTTAACAAGAGCGGTGCCGCGCCGCGCAAGCGCGGCAGACCAATGCCGGGCCAGTGGTGCAGCGAGGGAAATGCAAGCCAGAGCTATGTTGCGCGTCGCGGCGAAAGCAGCAAGGCTCATAACTACCGCTATCGCCACGAGCGGTAGGTCGTCCGCAGACGGTGAAAGCGAGAACGCCATCGCAAGCATTACCATCAGCGCGATTGCGTAATAGAAGTAGAGCGTAATCCCTGTGGGATACGGATGCTCCGCGAGCCTTGTCAGCAACGGCCTCCAGTCCGCCATCACGTGGAAGATGAGGGGATCCTGTGCCGACATAATCAACGCGTCCCAACTCCGGGACCCTAGCGGCGTCGCGAATGTCGCGGCAGTGGCGGTCGCGGCGATGACCAACACCGATAGCCCATGGCGCGGGCTTCGGCCGCGCCACGAATCCACTGCGATACGGATGCATCCGTAGGTAATCAAGGCCACCAGACCCATAAGGAAGCCCGCATGGAGATTGCTCCATAAGGCGAGAATCGGGATAGCCAACCAAAGCGGTGCACGTCCGCGAAGGTTGTCCCGATCAAGCAACATTAGAATTGTACTGAAGCACGCCAGGGTGAACATCTGCGGCCGGATCTGCATCTCTGGGGCAACACCTGCTGCCACAGCAATCAGGACCGCCAGCTGGATCGCGATACTGGCGCCGGTTCCTGCCTCACCCAGCGCAATGAAGATGACCATCGTGGCGCTCGATGCCAGCTTTAGAAGTATGAGCCCGAGGACGCCAAAGTGATCATAAAGCCAGGCCATCGTCGCCTCAGCAAGCCATGCCTGATTCAGCCAGAGGTAGCCGGGCGCCGAGTAGGTATAAGTGTTGCTGTTGGGCAGCCGCCCCACTGAAAGGATTAGCCGCCCGAATCCAACGTGACCCCATAGGTCCTGATCGGCGAAACGGTAGGCATCGGCGACCACGATTGCGAGGAGTACCAAAGCCGGCGAGTAGTGTAGCAGTGACACGATAGAAGCTGGCGCACCTGATCGCTCTTCAATACCCTCGGTGCGTCGTGCGCCCACGGTTCCTACTGCAGCAAGCAATCGCTCGGTCTTTTCGCCTGGGTTACAACGCCCACCTTCCATCGCAACCTCCCGATCCAACCGGACTTCAGATCTATCACTCAGCACATCAAGGGAAATAGGTGTCGGCAACCTTAGCGCCGGTGGGCGTCCCGACGGGCAAGGCGGCTCGGGCGAAAAGTGCCGCAGTCGTATCGCGATAGATCAATTGCCAGCGTCCGTCCCGGCTTACGACTTCGTAGCCCTTGGTGTGCGGGCCGATAAGCACGAAGTCGTGTGGAAAGGCGTCGAGCACACCAGCCGCGCCTTCCAGCCCGTAGAAAAAGATTGCGTACTGGCGAATCAGCTGGTCAGGATAGACCAGCTCGCAGCGTCCGTCGATAAAGACCCGGCTGTCATTACCCATGTGCCAGGCCAGGTACTCGCCCCATTCGAACTGGTTAAGGATGTTGCCGTGAAGGCCACGGCGTTGCATGAATGCGACCGCATCGGCAGGCACGGGCTTCCAGGTTTTGAGTCGATTGGAGAAAGTTCCACCGACCAGCGCGACCAAGAGCGCCGAAATCGCCAGCAGCGCCGACGGAGGTTCGTTGCTGACCGTAGGCTGCGGCGGGCCGGCATATCCCAAGCGGTCACCAACTTTGATCGCTGAGGTGGGTTCCAATGCCAAGGTGGTATGGCGCGCCAAAGGAATCGCGAGCGCGATCACCGCCAGCGCCAGGTTGCGCGTGGCATAGAAGGCGCTCCCGATGAAGATCGTCGCGATCGCGACCAAGGCCGCGTCCCCGAGGTCGGGAGCCATCGCAACTGCCGCGATAAAAGCCGCGAACAGCAAGATCGGGGCGAGCTCCTGAAGCAACTCCGGCTTGGATTCGCGCCACATGGATAGCAGCGTTATCGGCAACGGGACCCAATCCGCGACTATCTGCCGAATCAGCGGATCGGAGACCGAGTGCGCCACTCCCGTCCACAAGCGTGCTCCGAACGGATTGAGAATCGTCGCGCCCGCGCATCCAAGCGTGATCAATCCGAGCCTGCGCGCGGAAGTCTTGCGGCCTGGGTCTCCAAGGCCCTGGATGAACAAAACCGCAAGCGCAATGATCATCGCGCCAAGTCCTATCGTGTAGCCGCCGTGGAGATTGGCCCATAGCGCGAACATCGGAATCAGCGGCCACAGTATTGCCCCGCCCCGATAAACTTCGATCGCGATTAACGTCATCACCACGCTCAACATCATGAAGGTGAAGAGCTGAGGTCGAAATTGCATCTGAGCCGCCAGCGCGACGGCGGTAATGATCAGGGTCAGCCTTTGGATCCGGCTCGACGCGTGCGTCGCGGAAATGCCGATCGCCAATGCCAGTATCGTGATGCTCGCGCATAGCAGCTTCAGGAGCTTGAGGCCGAATACGCCGAGATGCGCGTAACTGACGGCCAGCGCCACCTGCGCCAGCCATTCGTGATTGTGCCAGGGCATTCCCGCCGCGCTGTAGGAGTAGGTATCGAAGCGTGGAATAAGGCAGGTGCGTAGGATCGCCTGACCGGTCAGAATGTGCATCCACAGGTCTGGATCGGCGAAGTTGTCAGCGGTCGCGAGTGCGATCGAAAGCACCACCGTCCAGCGCGACGCCGAAAGTAGCGAGTAGCGCGGCAGCTCAAACTCCTTGGGGTTGCGCGATACTCCGCCATCGCATCGCCGCTCTTGCGATCACGATAGAGAGAGATGCAACCGCGACGCCGGCTAACATGTCGACCAGGTAATGATGCCCTGCGAATGGAATAGCTATCAGCATCAGCACATTCAGAATCGCCACCGGGACAAAGGTTCGCAACGGCGGACGATGAACATACACCAGCAGGACAGCCATGACGGTATGGCATGATGGAAACGCTACGATCCCGGTCACGTCATACAGTTTGAATTTCGATAAAGTACCGTTGCGTATCGTCACCAGGACTGCCGACCACGCCGGCATACCGCCTTTGGTATAAGGACCTAGGGCCGGAAAGGGACCTGACAGTGACACAGAAATCAGCAGCGACAACATTCCAATCCACAGCAGCTCCCGATTTCGGTCGCTGCGGCCGATCAACGCAAAATAAGCAATCGACGCGAAGATCTGGACCATCATACTGTTGTAGGCGTGTCCAAGTAGGTATCGGATCGTCCAATGCGATGCCATGATCCAGTCAAAGGCCGCGCTCCAGTTAAATCCGAGCGCCGCGTCCATCCGCGCAAACCTGATATCCCACATCGGCATTCGAAGAGTCGCCACTACGTAGCTAGAAACGGCGAGCGCTACCGCGAACGCTATCCACAGCGCGCAATAGTGAGCCGCCTCGGACACCGGCCGCGCGCGTCCCGTGTAATCGAAAAAGAAACCCACCGCCGCGATCATCGCGATCCCCCGTATCGCCGGGGTGATTTCAACAATCTCGAAGCCGGCGCGCCGGCTCCATACCCAGTCGATGGCGATAACGATCAAAATCGCCGCCCACGCTCTTAGAATGTAGTCAGGGTCATCGAGAAATTTCCTCGACGCGCGCGCGCCCGCGCCGGGCGGATGGTGCGGCGATTGAGGCGGCGGCTGTGAATATTGGAAAACCGGTGCAGGCGAATCAGTATTCATCTTGTCCAATGAGTCCGCGCCTGAGCTCAACTAATTCCCCACCGACGGCGCCAATGTGCCGGCACCCACTATGTGAGAGTCGTCCGGGCCAAAAAGCATGAGCTTTGAGCTCCAGCGATTTCGAAGCATATCAATTACCCGCCGGATTGCATCGGCGCAACAAACTCCGCTCGCGCGCCCGCGCGCTTTCACAGCCCCCATCGCGCCGGTAATCTAGTCATCGGCAGGTTCTCAGTGGAAAAGTGAAAGAGTGAAAGCTCTGGTAATCGGCGGCGGCATAATCGGAAGCTCGGTGGCGTGGCGGCTGGCCTGCGACGGCGTCCAGGTCTCGGTCTTCGAGCGGGGCCGTCTGGGCCTTGAAGCTTCGTGGGCGGCGGCTGGACTCATCAGCCCGCAGGTCGAGGCGCACGAACCAGGGGTGTTCTTCGATCTCGCTCTGGCCGGGAAGAAATCCTTCGACGGTATCGTCGATCGGCTCATTGCCGAGAGCGGCGTCGATCCCGAGTACGACCGTCACGGCGTGCTCTACGTCGCTTTCGACGACGCGGCGCGCGCGGAGCTACAATCGCGGGCGAGATGGCAACGCGCGGCCCGTGGCGACGTCGAGGAATTATCGCCGCGCCAGGCGTTCAAGCTGGCGCCGGTACTGTCGGAAAAAATCATCTTCGCGCTGCACATGCCGGACAATCGGCGGGTCGAGAATCGCAAACTCACCCTTGCCTACATCAATGCCGCCATCCACGCCGGCGCCCATTTCCGCGAAGGCGCCCGCGTCGATTCGATCGCCATCACCGCCGCGCGCGCCACCGGCCTGCACCTCGCCGACGGATCGCTGGAGAGCGGCGATGTCATCATCAACGCGGCCGGCGCATGGGCCGGCGACATCCGCGGCCTCGAAGACGATCGAATCCGCTTCTACCCGGTGCGCGGCCAGATTCTATGCTTCGACGCGCGGCCGGGGCTGGTCGTGCCTTCGCTGTTCTCGGGCGGGGCAATATTGGTGCCGCGGCGCGACGGACGGCTGCTTGCCGGCTCGCTGTTCGAGGATGCGGGCTTCAACAAGTCGGTCACGCTCGACGGGATGGAACGGATTCTGCGCGCGGTGCGTGCGATGGTCCCCTCGATCGCGTCGATTCCCTTTCGCGAAGCATGGGCTGGACTTCGTCCCGCCACCGACGACTTGCTGCCGGTGCTCGGCCCATCGCCGACGGTCACCGGCGTGCTCTACGCGGCCGGACATTTCGGCAGCGGCATCCTGCTCTCCGCGCTCACCGGCGAAGTGATCGCCGACCTGGTCAAGGGCCGGATGCCGGCCGTCGATCTCGCGCCCTTTTCGCCCGCCCGCTTTCGCGACGGCGTCGCCCGCCCGGTCAAACTCGCCGACATGACATGAGCGCCCCGATCATGCGCGATATGAGCGCCCGACGGCATCGATTGCCGGGAAATTGATCATGCCTGCGGCTCGCTCACAGTAAGCGCGCCTGCATCAATCGCCGCTCGCCAACTCATGCAGCGCCCGCGCGCATTCCACAGGATGCGTGAACATCACTTCATGCCCGCTCTTCACGAACTTGAGAGTTGGATTCCTGAGCCGGCTGGAAAAGTAGGGGTGCCAGTTGGGTGCGCCCGCGACGGGCATCTGGTCGTCTTCGCAAACGACATAGCTGCTGGGAATTCCGGTGGCGAAGTAGGGCGCCATCGGCACCGGCGCGAGCAGGGGCGCCAGCGGCTGCGGACCCAGCGCCGACATCACGTATTCCTTAAGCGCAGGCGCCATGTCGTTGGTAAGCCCGTCGATAGCGTCCTGGCCCAGCATCTCGAGTGTTATCGATCGCTCGGGCAACGAATCGATCGCCGCCGCGAGCGGCGACGCCGCCGGGTCGATAGCCGGCTGCCCGTCGAGCGCCACCATCGCCGTGACCCACACCACGCGCTTGATCCGCGCGGGAATCTTTGCCGCGACGCCGGGGATCGTAAGCCCGCCGAGACTGTGTCCCGCGAGCACAACGTTTTTCAGATCGCGCTGCTCGATAAATTCCGCGACGCTGTTGACGTAGCTGTCGAGCGTCACCTTCGTGCGATCGGCGCGGTTCATGCCATGCCCCGGGAGATCGACCGCGTAGGCGCTGTCGCCCAACCGCTCGAGTTGATTGATCACCGCCGCCCAGCACCATCCGCCATGCCACGCGCCATGCACCAGTACAAATGTTTCTGCCATCTTCTCGACTCGATTGTTCCCCTTCCATCGAGCGGAGGGGTTAGGGGTTAGGTTATTACGACGCCACCGGGGTGACGGCCTGTCCTTCCTTGAGCGTCGTCGTCGGTACCACTATCACCATCTCGCTGCCGCTCAGTCCCTGCATGACCTCGACGCCTTCCTGGAACTCGCGCCCGAGCACGACCGGCGTCAGATGCGCCGTGGCGCCGCGCACGACCCACACCGAACTGGCGCTGCCCTCAGTGACGATCGCCTTCTTCGGCACCAGCACCATCGGCGCCGCCGCGGGCTGCGTCATAATCGATTGGAAGGTAACCTTGGCGCTCATTTCCGGCTTGATAATCTTCAAATCGGGTTGAAGGATTCTGACTTCGACTTTCACGGTGCCCTTCTGGCGGTCGGCCTCGGGATAAATCTTGACGACCTGCGCCGCAAACGGATTGTCGGGGTACGCGTCCGGGATCACCGTCGCCGGGGTTCCCATCGTCACCTTCGCGATATCGCTTTCGTTGATATCGACTTCGCAGCGCAGATCGCTCAAGTCCGCAAGCTGCGCGATATCGGTGGCGCCGCCGCCGGCCTGGATTTCGCCGCCGAAGTTAATCGTGTCGCCGAGTTCGCGATACTTCTGCAGCACCACGCCGTTGATTGGCGACGTGATCACGGTCTGGCTCACGTTGAACTTTGCGAAATCGATCGCGCCATCGGCCTTTTTAAGCTCCGCCTCCGCCACCGAGAGCTGATTCTCCGCGTCCTCGAGCGAGTCCTTCGATTGCACGCTTTGCTTGTAGAGTTCCCGCAGGCGCTGCGCGCGCGATCTCTTCAGCACGACGTTGGCCGCCGCCAGATCGCGATCCGCGTAGGCCTGCTTGAGTTGCGCCTGGTAGTCGCGATCGTCGATCCGCGCCAGCAGGTCGCCGACCTTGACGCGCTGCCCTTCCTCGATCGGCTCGGCGACTATCTGGCCGAGAATCTTGGTGCCGATCACGATGTACTTGTGTTGCGTCACGATATAGCCGCTGCCGGTCAGTACGGTGCCGGCCTGTCCCGCCTGTTTCACCGTGACGATCGCGGTTTGCACTTCGAGCGGACGGCCAATGGTCCGCTGATAGACGAAAAATCCCGCCGCGCCGGCCACCGCCAGAATCGCGAGCACGATCGCGGCGGGGATGATCCTGCTCGGCTTCTTCGGCTCGGCCGCGCGCGCAATCCGCAGCGATTCGAGCTCGCGGATATTTGGCCCCCGGGGTGATTCGGTGGACAAGGTCAGACGCTCCTGAGCGCATCGACGATCGACATTTTCATTGCCTGCCGCGCCGGCAGCCAGCCGCCGACCACGCCCATCACGGCGGCGAAGATCAGCGCCTCGATCACTATTGCAAAAGTGACGCGGAAGCTGAACGCCAGGGTCGAGAAGGTGACAAAGTTGCCGAACGTCGAAGTCAGCCCGTTTATCGGCATCGCCAGCACGATGCCAATCGCGCCCGCCGTCACCGCCAGCACCAGCGACTCGAGCAGGAACGAGGTCATCACCGCGATCGGCGCGAAGCCGAGCGCGCGCAGCGTGCCGATTTCGGTGGTCCGCGACGAGACCGCCGCGTACATCGTGTTCATCGCGCCGAAAATTGCGCCGACCGCCATGATTACCGCGACGATCATCCCGAGCACCCGCATCTGGTTGGCGACCACCGCCTGGTCCTTGTAGTAGTCCGCCTCGGTCTCGGCCTGCAGATTGATTCGCGGATCGTCCGCCACCCTCCGAATCAGCGCATCCACGTCCGCTCCGGGCGCAAGTTTGAGGCGCACGTCGGCGTAATACGCGCCGCGCTGCGCGTCGTCCTGCACATTATGGATATCGCCCCACACCTCCGACTCGAACGAGCCGCCGTCGGCCGTCATTATCCCGACCACCTTCCAGTTGCCGCGCCCGAAGCGAAGCGTCGAGCCGAGTGTCGTGTTGTCGTAATGCCCCATCAGGCCCTTACCGACGATCACTTCGTTGACCGACGGGTTGAACATCCGGCCTGCGACGATCTTCACCTTGGGATGAACTTTGAGCGCGATCGGCAGAACTCCGCGAACCACGATATTGTCGCGTCCGCCGCCGGTGCGTTCCATCAGCGCCTGCACCGGCAGTTCCGGCGACGCGTCAACCTCGCCGTCGGGCTCGCGCCGAATCTGCGGCAGGAACTTCATCGCGTCGAACTGATCGAGCTGGATGGCGGAATAGGTTTCGGTGGTCGCGCCCTTGCGCAGCACGATTACGTTGTCCGGGTCGCCGGTGTCGGAAATCGCCGAGTTGAGTCCCGCCACCAGCGCCATCACGATCACGAACACCGCCACCACCAGCGCGATTCCACCGCCCGTCATCGCGGTCGAGACGCGCCGCACCAGCAGCGAACGCACGTTGTACTTCAACGGAATAGCCATCTCAGGCAACCGTCCTCAGCGCATCGACGATATTGCGCCGCGCCGCCGAGCGGGCCGGCACGATTGCGCTGAACAGTCCTATTAGTGCGGCCACGACCAGGGTCTCGGCCAGGATCATCGGCGGCATGTGGATCGTATTGAACGGCCCACCACCACTGCCGACCGAAAACACTTTCAGCATCATATACGCCGAGCTGCATCCGATAATTCCGCCGATCAGGCCAATCAGGACCGACTCGGCCAGCAGCATCGACAATATCGTGCGCGAGGGAAATCCGATCGACCGCATCACCGCAATCTCGCCGCGCCGCTCGCGAATCGACATCGCCGCCGTGTTGGCCGCCACCAGTCCTATCATCAGCACCACGATAAATCCCAGCAACTCCGCCATCCTGAAAAACGTGCGGTACTGGTCCATGAAGCTGCCGATAAACGCCGCCTCCGACTCCGACAATGTCTCCGCCGACGAGTTGGCAAAGCCTTCATCGATCGCCGCTATTACCTGCGGCACATTCTCCGGCTTATCGATTTTGACCCAGATGTTATCGACCATGCCGGGCCGCCCGGCCGCCTCTTCCAGGTAGTCGCGCCGAAAGAAAAGGAAATTGGGGGGCGCCTTGCCGCTGAATACGCCCACGATATTCAGCGTCACGTTGAACGGGTAGAGCGTCCCACGCAGCTGGATCTGCTGCCCGAGGTGCAGATGGAAGCGCTTCATCGTCTCGCTGCCGACCAGGCACGCGGTGCGGATTTTCTTGAACTGCTCGAACTGCTCCTTGCTGATTCCATAGTCGGGCCACATCAGATCGACCTGCTCGGGATCGACCGCCAGGTTCGGAAACTGATCCGACACTTCATGGTACACGCCGCCGAACCAGCTCTCCGGCACCACCACCTCGACGTGGGGTATCGCCACGATTCGCTGCTTGTAGGCGATAGGTATCGAGTAGGCCAGCCCGGCCTTGTTATGCGTCGCGATCCGGGTGGACGACGCCGTGTCGCCGAGGATCTGGTCGGCCACCGTCGGGACGCTGACCAGCACCGAGAAGATAAACAGCGAGACCGCGATCGACAGCACGGTCAGAATAGTGCGGCGCTTGCTGCGCACCAGATTTTTTAACACCAGCGCCGTGTACTTCATGCTAACTCACGCGCTACGCATGAGCGGCGGCTTCCGGCGCGGCGCCGCGCTTGCCCGGCTCGACGCCCGCGAGCACGCCCTTGTCGAGCCGATAGACGGTATCGACGTAGCGCTCGGCGCGGGGATCGTGCGTGACCATCACGATCGTCTTCTGGAATTGGCGATTCAAATCGACCAGCAAGCCCAGGATTTCCTCAGCCGACTTTGCGTCGAGGTCGCCGGTCGGCTCGTCAGCGACGATGATCGTGGGATCGGCGACGATCGCGCGCGCAATCGCGACGCGCTGCTCCTGCCCGCCCGACAACTGGCGCGGATAATGGTCCATCCTGTCCGCCAGTCCCACCACCCTCAGCGCCGTCTCGACATGCTCGCGCCGCTCGGCCTTGCTGAGATGCGTCAGCAGCAGCGGCAATTCGACGTTCTCGAAAGCCGTCAGCACCGGAATCAGGTTGTAGAACTGGAACACCAGCCCGATATGGTGTGCGCGCCAGCCCGCCAGCTCGCGCTCCTTCATGCCGGCGATCTGGTCGCCGCCGACCGCCACTCGTCCGGTGGTGGCGCGATCGATTCCCGCGATCAGGTTGAGCATCGTGGTCTTGCCCGATCCCGACGGCCCCATGATCGCCACGAAGCGTCCGGCCGGGATCTGCACGGTCACGTCGTCCAGCGCGCGGACCTCGAACTCGTCGCGCTTGTAGATTCGGGTTACGTGCTCGAAATCAATTGCGTATTTATTTTCCATTTCGCTGTGCCTTTTGAACCCGATGCCGGCTCACTTTGCGCCAGCGGCGGTGCGGGTTGGTTTGAGCCGCGATCTAGCGCGACGTTTCATTTGTATTTGACGGTTCAGTTGCGCGCAAAGCCTTGCCAGCACGCGGGCCTTGGCGTCGGTGATAGCGCGCCCGAGTTCGACGACGATGGTTCGCACCGGGCTGGCGCCGGCGCGACGCATCCCGGTCACCATCCGGGCGAGCATGGCAGCGCGGGTTTCATCGTCGCGCCGCGAGCGCTCCATATGTTCGAGCGCGATCTTCGGCCGCTGATCCGCGAAATAGATCTTCACCTGCGACTCGTCGAACACGAACAGCGGCTGCGCTGGCTCGCGCAGCATCCGGGTGAAATGCTCGCGCCCGCGCGGCGTGATTGCATAGACCTTCCGCGTGCGATGGCCACGGCGTTCCATCCGCAGCTTGACCAGCCGATCGCGCGCGAGCTTCTTGAGCGCCGGGTAAATCGAGCCGTCCGAAACCCGGTAGAAGAAGCCAACCGGATCCTGAAAGCGCTGCTTCAGGTCGTAGCCGGTTGCCTCCGCTTCCATCAGAAAGCCCAGGATGGGAAACTTCACGTCCATCCGTGGCGGCGTCTTGCTGAATTCCAGCGCCGATCTGGCTGGAAAAAGCAGCGCGCGGGGGCGACGGCTCCGCGTTCCATTCAGCCCGCTTGTCAACGACACCTCGTGCATACCTATCAAGCCAATAGCTCGACTTGAGCTATGGGTCAACCCGCTTGGCGCGAAGCAGGGTGCAGCGATTCCACCGCGGATCATTCTGCCAGGATTGCAAGGGAGCCGGCGGCGCGAGCCGGGCTGGCATTATCTCCCGGCCGGCGGGGCAATTCCGGAATAGACGGGAAAGAAGGCGGAGCGTAACCTTCTCGGCGGGCGGGGGTTTCTATAAATAGAGGCCGATGTGTCCGGACGATCCGTATCCTCAACGGCGCGCACCGCGGCGCGCGGGAGCATCCACGCGAATGCGCGGGAACGCGAGGAGGTCGCATTGAAGGCGCGGCCCGCATCGGCGGTGGCGAAAAGCCGCGCAAGCGGCGCGAGTGGGGCGAGCGACGCTGCCGAGCAAGCGCTGTCGGCGGAGCGGGCGCTGATCGAGGCTGCGCAGCGCGAGCGCAGCCGGTTCGCCGAGTTGTACGAGAACAACTTCGAGCGCGTGTACGCGTACGTTGCGCGGCGGGTGCGCGACCGCGCCGGCGGCGATCGCGAGGAGGCGCAGGACCTGACCGCCGAGGTATTTCATCTGGCGCTGAAAAATCTGGCGCGCTTTGAGTGGCGCGGCGTGCCTTTTGCGGCGTGGCTGTTCAGGATCGCATACAACGAGATAGCCGATCGGTCGAAGCGGCTTAAGCAGCGGCACGCCCATGAACGAGAGAATAGTCTTCTTTTTCAGGAGAGCGCGGACCGGCTGGAGGCGGCCGCGGGCGTTGAGGACGCCGAGCGGCAGGCGCGGCTGTTCAAACTGGTCGAGCGGTTGCCGCGGGATCAATCGCGGGTGATCGCGATGCGATTTGCGGAAGACAAATCGATTCGCGAAATCGCGGCCGCGCTCGGACGCACGGAAGGCAGCGTCAAACAGCTTCAATTCCGCGGCCTGCAGAATTTGCGGGTGCGGTTGGGTGATACGAATGGCTAAGGGGAAACTAATCGAACAACTGGACGAAGCGGTGGAGGTGATGGTGTCCAAGCCGAACGCATCTTTGCCGACTACCGATCCGCGGCTGGCGGCGATTTTGCGGATCGCGGGCGAGTTGCGAGATTTGCCGCGCGCCGATTTCAAGAATCGTCTCAAGGCGGAGCTGGACGCACAATCGAAGGAACTCGAGTCGGCATCGCCGCCGCTGGCGCCATTGGCCGCCACCACGGCATCCGGCGGAAAGCCGCTGGTCACGCATGCGGATATTGAAGAGCGGATCAAGGAATTGGCCGAGCAGCCGAGATTTATCGTTCATGACTTGCGCGCAGCGGTCGGCGACATCCCCGACATGTCGATGCGATTTCTCGACTCGATGAACGATCACACATTGGTCGTGTCGCGCAGCACCCGCCGCTCGCATTGGGAGCGCCATTTCGGGGCCGACGAGATGATCTACGTGATGGACGGGGAGACCGAGGTCGTCACGTTGACCGATGACGGGCCGGTGAAATCGACAATTCACGCAGGCTCGGTGTTCGTCTGCCCCGCGGGACTGTGGCATCGCCTGACGCCGCGGCCGTTCAAGTCGGCGTTCTACCTGACGCCGAGCCAGGGCACCGAGGGCTCGGACGCGAAGGATCCGCGGCCCAAGAGCGAGCGCACCCCGATCAAGCCGGCGCGCGGGCGAAAAGGCTCGCGCGGCCCAAGCGCCGCGAAGCTGGAAGAGCACAATCTGCGCGCGGCGCTGCGCGAGGTTCCGCATCTGACGATCACGGCGGACACGACCGGCGAGGAAGCGGACGCGGCGGTGCGCAAGGTCGCGAAGATCGGAAACCTGACGCTGGGGGTGATGAGCTATTCGGGTCTGACGCCCTGGGAGCGGCATCCCGACGGCGACGAATTGATCCTGGCAATAGACGGCAAGGCCGATATTACGGTGCTGACTGACGAGGGGCCGGTGGAGCGGAAGCTGCGCGCGGGCGAGGCGTTTGTGTGTCCGCAAGGACTGTGGCATCGGCAGCGCGCGGAGAAGTCGGTGTCGATGCTCTATGGGACGCCGATCGACACGACGGAGATTTCGTTCGCGGACGATCCGCGTGTGGTCGCCGCAAAAGAAGAACAATCGGTGCATCCGGAGAGCGAGACAGTACCGGCGGCGGGAGTCTCACGCAGCATCATGCCGTTCCTGTACATCGCGGGCGCGGCCAGCGCGGTGGAATTTTACCAGCGCGTATTCGGCGCCAGCGTGTTGATGCGCGAGCAGGAGCCGAGCGGGATCGTGAGCCATGCGATGCTCAAGATGGGCGACACGACGGTCATGCTTTCGGATCCCACTTCGGCGGATGTGAAGGAGAATGACACGCACGGGTTGTCGCGCACGCCGCACTCGTACGGCGGCTCACCGGTGCATCTGTACATTTACGTTGCGGATGTGGACGAGGTCGTCAAGCGCGCGATCGGGGCGGGCGCGAAAGTTATCGACCAGGTGGAGGACAGGGATTGGGGCGACAGGTGCGGCGGAATCGAGGATCCGTACGGTCACGTGTGGTGGGTTGGGACGCCGATAAAGGACGTGCCGCCGAGGGATTCGAATTAGCGAACAAGGAGAACGAATATGGCGGGCAAAGTGAAGACGATTCCCGACGGGTGGCATACCGTGACTCCGTTCCTGTGCGTCAAGGACGCGGCGCGGGCGATCGAGTTCTATCGCAAGGCGTTCGGCGCGACGGAGTTGGAGCGCATGGCGGAGCCGGACGGGAAAGTTAACCATGTGGTGCTGAAGATCGGCGATTCGATCGTGAGGCTCTCGGACGAGGGCTCGAAGCATGCGGCGGCCTGGACGGCAAAGGGTTGGTCGAGAAGTCCGCAATCGCTCGGCGGCACGCCGGTGCATTTTTACGTTTACGTCGAGGACTCGGACGCGGTGTTCAAACGCGCAATCGCCGCGGGCGCGAAAATGATGGAGCCGGTGGCAGATAAAGATTGGGGCGACAGGATTGGCGCGCTGACCGATCCCTTTGGACATATCTGGATGGTCGCGACTCACAAAAGGGACGTGCCGATCGAGGAAGTCGCGAAGCGCCGGCAGGGGTGAGCAGGGCTGAGCCCTGCACCCAGTACTAGGGCCGCGCTCCGTTGTCGCGCGCGCCAGCATAGCAAATTAAAACTGAGACGGCGGAGGGTTCCCTCGGTGGGAAATCCTCGCGTCGCGGTGCGCCTCCGCCGCGCAGAGGAACGTAGTCTTTTATGGGGGGCGGGGGGGCGGCGGGGTGATCGACCCGTGCGCGGATGTCTGGTACATCGTAATGCAAATCGCGGATGTGGGCCGAGAGGAGCGCGGCTAATTCACCATGAAAATTTCCCGTATCATCGCAATCGGCCTGGCACTCTTATTCGTCCTGACAATCGCGCGGCTGGCACGGCTGGAAGATGGCGGCCCGTCGCACGTATCGATCATGTTGCCCGGGCAGGAGCCGGCGACGATGTACATGCCCGGAGCGTGGCGCCCATTCTTCATGCAACCCCCCAAACCGGCGGCGGAGCGGCCACCGGCGGTCGTGCTGATTCACGGCTTTATGGCCGATCGCAAGCTGATGAGCGTGCTCGCGCGACGGCTGGCGGAGAACGGTTACGCGGTGCTGGCGATCGATGTTCACGGGCACGGCGAGAATTCCAATCCTTTCGGCGGCGGCGTAGGCAGCCCCGGCGCCCTGCGCGAGGATGTGAAGCAGGCGGTCGATTATCTTCGCAGCAGCCCGTTGGTCGATGGATCGCGAATCGTCGTGATGGGGCATTCGATGGGCGCGGGCGCGGCGCTCGACTACGCCACGCACGATCCCAGCGTCAAAGGCGCGGTAATGATCTCGGGCGGCTGGCAGCTCGGGCCGGAACGTCCGAAGGACGCGCTGTTTATTTTTGCCGAGCGCGATCCGGACATGATCCAGGACGCGTCGCCTGCGCTGGCGTCGTACCTGGCGGGCGCGGCGCCAGTCGAGCTGGGCAAGACCTACGGAGATTTCGCCCAGGGCAGCGCGGTCGAAGCGGTTCGAATGCCGGGACTCGATCACATAACGATCGTCTATTCCGCGGCGGCCGCGACGACGATCGTGAAATGGCTCGATAGCACGTTTGGAACGACCAGAACCGGAGCGATCGAAGTTGCAGATGCACGTATGGGCGCATCGGGATTCGCGCTGTTAGTCTTTGTGATTCTGCTCGTGCCGATGGGCAGAGCCTGCGGCTCGATGGTAGCGCATTGGGCGGGCGAGCGGCCCGGACCGAGCGGATTGATCGGACTGGTGATCCTGGGCGGAGCGCTGATTGCGGCGATGCCGCTGGCGGAGTCCGACCCGGCGGCGTTTGTGCCGGTGGTGGTCGGCGACATCCAGCTCTCATGGTTCCTGGTTGCAGGGTTGATCATGGTGGGCGTGCTCGTGCTGTCGCATACGCTGGATTGGTACCGCATCCGCCAGGGGGCAGGTGCCGCAATATTCGCCGCGGCAGGGGGTTTCGCGGTGGCCTACGTGTGCCAGATGGCGATGACGGTGGCGTTCCACCACCTGTCGCTGTCGCCCGAGCGGCTGATGGTCATGGCGATGGCGTGCGTGCTCCAGTTTCCGTTCTGGATGGGCTTCGAGTTGCTGGTGCGGCGCGGAGGAGCGTTGATTTCGACGGTTTGGGCCGCGCTCGGCCGCATCCTGATCGTGGTCTTGATGGTGGTGGGCGTGAGCCTGGGAATGCTGCCGTTCTTCCTGATGCTTATCTTGCCGATCATCGCGCTGAATTTCGTGATGATCGAAATATTCTCGGCGGCGGCCTACAGCGCGTCGCGCAATCTGACGCTGATCGCGATTTTCGAAACGCTATGGTTCGGGTGGCTGATCGCGGCGTCGAGCCCGATAACTTTCATGTTCTAGTTTTTCGAGGATATTTTGGGGCGCGCGAAAGAGGCGCGGGCGTGATAGACTTGGCCGAGCAGAGACCTTATCGCGTCGGGCCGCTTTCGCGGCTGTGGTGCGAGTTGGGCCGGCGATCTTCAACCTGTCGTGCGCGACGAAAGGAAAACAATCATGCTTGAGACAGGAAAACCGTTTGTGAATTTCGCTCTTGCGAACCAGGACGGCAAGCAGATGAAGCTGGGCGATTTCGCCGGCAAATGGCTGGTGGTGTACGTCTATCCCAAGGACGACACGCCAGGCTGCACGATCCAGGGGAAGTCGTTCACGGCGAGCAAGGCCGACTTCGACGCGGCTGGAATCAAGGTGGTGGGCGTCAGTGCGGACGACGCCGCATCGCACAAGAAGTTCTGCAACAAGTTCGCCTTCACGATTGATCTGCTGGCGGATACCAAGGCGGAGCTGCTCAACGCCGCGGGCATCGGGCAGACAGACTTTAACGGGACCAAGTACTGGAACCGGACCAGCTTCGTGATCGATCCCAAAGGCATCCTGCGCAAGGTTTACGAAAAAGTGAATCCGCAGGGCCACGAGAAGGTGCTGCTCGAAGATATCAAGGCGATGCAGAAGAGCTGAGGCAGGGGCCATCGCCACCGGCGCGGGCCGTGCACCCTGGTCAGGAAGGGGGTTGCGGAAGTTACCCCTGGGGTCGTCACTTTCCGATTGGGGGACGTTTTATTATCGCTGCGAATTTGATTTGATGGATCAGTTGGCAGAGGCATTGACCAAGCGGCGCGGACGGTAAGTAGTCGGGCGGGTGGCTGAATTTCGGCCGCAATTTATCGTCCGATAGCTTAGTAGGGTTCGGCATGTGTCCTGCGTCATGACGCAAGAGTTTCGCTACATTCCAGGAGGAATGCATGGTTAAGAAGATCGCCGCCGTGGCCGGCGGCGTTTTTATCGGCCTGATCATCGCCTTTGCGCGCGTCGGCGCGTTCCCGTTCTGGGGTTCCGACTCCGACGCTTCCAAGGCGCCATCTGCGCAGCAAGCACAGTCAGCGCAGGCGGAGCCCCTGCCGGCGCCTCCGGTGCCGGGGATACACGTGGTGCCGGCGGCGCCGAATGCGCCTGAGCCGAACGAAAAGGTCGGGGTGATTACCTCGTTCGCGCCGCTGGTCAAGCGAATGATACCGGCGGTCGTAAGCGTCCGGGTGGTTCAGGATGTGAAGGTTTCGGGGATGCTGGCTGGCCCGCAGGCCGGACCCGGCGACGACAATGGCGGCGATAACGACAACGGTGGAGGGGGTGAGGGTCAAGGCGGCGGCATGCCGCCCGGCGGCGATCCATTCGACCAGTTGCGCCGCTACTTCGGCCAGGGCGGTCAACGCGAATACAAACAGCATGGGCTGGGATCGGGCGTGATCGTGTCAGCCGACGGCTACATCCTGACCAACAATCACGTGGTCGGTAACGCCGAAGAAATCCACGTTACGCTGGAGGACAAGCGCGAGTTTACGGCGAAGGTAATCGGCAAGGACGCGAAGACCGATCTGGGACTGATCAAAATCGATACGAAGGACGCATTGCCGGTCGCGACGCTGGGGGATTCCAATTCCACGGACGTCGGCGACTGGGTAATCGCAATCGGCAACCCGTTCGACGTGGGCATGACCGTGACGGCGGGAATCGTCAGCGCCAAGGGACGAATCCTGGGCGGCGACTACGACGATTTCATCCAGACCGACGCGTCGATTAATCCCGGCAACTCAGGCGGGCCGTTAATCAATACGCGCGGCGAGGTGATCGGAATCAACACCGCAATCTACAGCCGCACCGGCGCCAACAACGGCATCGGCTTCGCCATCCCAATCGACATGGCGCGCAACGTGATGGATCAGTTGAAGGCGCACGGGCGGGTGGTCCGCGGATGGCTGGGGGTCGAAATTCAGGAAGTGACGCCGGACCTGGCGCAATCGTTCGGAATGCCGAAGCCCGAGGGCGCGCTGGTCGCCAGCGCGGACAAGGACGGGCCCGCAGGCAAGGCTGGAATCGAGCGCGGCGACATCGTGCTCAGCTTCAACGGCCATCCGGTGGACGACGAGCATGAGCTGCCCGCGCTGGTCGCGCAGACACCGATCAATCAAAAGGTGCCGGTCGAGGTGGTGCGCAACGGCAAGCACATGACGCTGGAGGTCACGATTGGCGAGCGCAAGGAACCGCAGGTGGCGTCGGCCAAGTCCGAGGAGCCGGGCGGCAACTGGGGTATGCAAGTCGGGGACATCACGCCCGAGATCGCGCAGCAGTTCCATCTCGAGAACACCAAGGGGGTGGTGATTCAGAAGGTGGCGCCGGACAGCCCTTCGGCGGAGGCAGGTCTTCAGCCGGGCGACGTCGTGTTGGAAATAAATCACAACAAGATCAGCGCGCTGGCGGATTTCGTCGCCAAGGCAAAGCAAGCGCAGAGCGAGAAGAAGCCCGCGCTGCTGCTGGTTCAACGCGGCGGCGCGACGCTGTACACGGTGGTCAAGCCAGGCGGCGAGGCGCAGGGCTGATCGGATCGTAAGTCACATGCATTCAACGTGCGGCGCATCGAGTAGCTCGATGCGCCGCGCTTGTTTTTGACGTCGGCGAGTGAGCCTCGGCGCGCTTTCGCGCGGGGAATCCGGATGCTAGGCGTTGAAGCGCGCGATGGAATGCTGGAGAAAATGCGACGTGCTGATCGCCGGCGCCGGTCCCGCAGGACTGGCGACCGCGCTTTTTCTGGTGAAGGATCGGCCCAACCTGGCGGGCCGAATCGTCGCGATTGAGAAATCGGCGCATCCGCGGTTCAAGGTCTGCGGCGGCGGCCTGATTCCCAAAACGATGCGCGCGCTAGACGAGCTTGAAATCCCGCTCGAGGTGCCCGCCGTCGAAGTGATTCGTGGCGAAGCCGCAACTCCCGCTGGCGGCGTCGATTTGTCGCGCGGCGGCGAGGTTCTGTGCACAGTGGTTCGCCGCGACCGGTTCGACGCGATGCTGGCGCAGAGAGCAAGCGAAGCGGGAGTCGAAATCGTCCAGCGCGATCGTGTGCTCGACGCGGCTCAGGACGCTAGCGGCGTGCGCGTCAGCACCGAGCGGGGCATTTGCGAAGGGCAAATCCTGGTCGGAGCCGACGGATCGGGCAGCCGGGTCCGTCAAACGGTATTCGGCGCTCGCAAGGAGACTATCGGGCGCGCGTTGATGACGGACATTGCGGTCGATCCCGAGCGCACGCCCGAATTTACCGGGAAACGCTACCGGTTCGACTTCCGATGCGTGAGCGGTGGAATCAACGGCTACAGCTGGTCGTTCCCATGCCTTATCGGCGGCCGACCGCACCTGAATGTAGGCATCTATGATCAGCGCCCGCGCGAATTCGCCGAAAAGAGGGGCGAACAATCGCGAATGATAGCGGAACTCGTCGCGGCCTTCCCCGAGCTTCCACTCGACGGCCTAAAGCGCCACGCGACGCGATGGCATTCGTTCCCGATTCGATGGTTCGACGCCAGCGACAGCTACGCATCCGGAGGCGTGATTCTCGCCGGTGACGCGGCAGGTGTTGATCCGCTGATGGGCGAAGGCATCTCGTGCGCGTTTGAACACGGCAAGTTGGCGGCGAATGCAATCTGCAAGTATCTGGACGGCGACGGCGGTGCGCTGCGGGCCTACGATCGCGCCCTGCACGAAGGTGCGGTGGGGGCAAAGCTTGGCCATCTCGCGTTTGCCGCGCGCCATTTTTACGGCCCGCACTACAGGCTCTTCTTCCGCCTGGCGCGCGTCAGCCGCCGCGCACAGGAGATCGCCGTGGATTGGTACAACGGCGCGCGCCATCTCGACGAGCTACCCGCCCGAGGCCTGATCGCGCGATGGGCTCGTGCGGTTCTATTAGGTGAGCCTGTGCGATAGCATTTCTGTTGGCGCTCGCAGTGGAGAGGAATCAGGTGGCGGATAGAGTACGAGTGGTCCCTGAGCGAAAGCACGCAGGTGCGAGACGGCCGGCGAGAAAGCAGACGATGCGGCGGCCGGGAATTCTCGCGCTGGCCTTGCTTGGAGCGCTGATCTTGGGATTCCTGGCGAAGCGCATAATGATCCCGTCGGCTGTCCACTACATTGCGTATCGACCGCCTGATCAGCCGCAACCGATGAAGCAAGCAAATCCGCCCGCCGTTGCGGAAGGGGATGGCCACGCGGGCGACTCGGCGGCGGCGAGCGCGAAATCAAACGCGGACGCGGGCAACGGCTCGGAACAATTGACGCCGGCCGATCGCAGCGCGCTGGACGCGATTCTCAAACGCAAGGCCAAGTGACGAGCAAATCGATGGCGGCCTCGATGCAAATAGCGGACGACATGGGCTTTCGCGTTGAGCTTTTGCGCCCGCCGTCGCGAATCGTATCGTTGGTGCCGAGCTGGACGGAGACATTGTTCGCGCTGGGGTTCAATTCCGAAGTCGTGGGCGTCACGAAATTCTGCGTCGAGCCGGTCGCGGCGGTTGCGTCGATTCCAAAAGTCGGCGGGACCAAGAACCCCGACATCGGCGCGATAGTGAAGCTCGAGCCCGAGCTGGTGATCGCCAACGCCGAGGAGAACCGGCGCGAGGACGTGGAGCGGTTGCGCGCGGCGGGAATCCCGGTGTTCACGACTTATCCGCGCACCGTGCCGGGTGCAGTCGAATCGATCCTGCGGATGGGCCGGGCGCTCAGCCGCGAGGCGGGCGCCGCCGCGCTGGCCAGGGAGATCACGCTCAGCGTGAGCGGAATCGAGGCGGCGCTGGGAGTATGGAGCAAACTTCGGCTGCGCGTTTTCTGCCCGATATGGAAGAACCCGTGGATGTCATTCAACGCCGACACCTATGCGCATGACGTGCTGCGGATGCTCGGCTATAACAACATCTTTGCGTCGGCGGGCGAGCGGTATCCCATGACGACGCTCGAGGAGGCGGTCGAACGCCGCCCCGATATCGTGATACTTCCTGACGAGCCGTATGAATTCGAAGAATCCGACGTCGCCGAGCTGAAGACTCTGCTCCCGCCCGCGCTCAGCCGCCGCCTGCTGATAGTCAGCGGCCGCGACCTGCATTGGTACGGCGTTCACATGGTGCGGGGGCTCAAGTCGCTGGCGGAGAGAATGGCGCGCGTGCGCGCCGCGATTCTATAATCCAGTGGTGCGCAACGACGCCGTGCGGTGGATCAAAATGAATGGGAGATTTGCATGATCCCAAAAATCAGCCTGGCAGCCGCGTTCTTTCTAATGGCGGCGCCGCCGATGGCGTGCGCTTCGAATCGCGACGCCACGAATCCCGCGCCGATAACCTGCCAAGCGCATGACGCGCCGCCGGGAATAGTCGTCGCCCAGGACGACCAATCGAACGCCGACAATTCCGATAACGCCAACGACAGCAATTCAAGCGATAGCGCCGACGACGATCAGAACGCCGCCGGCGATCAGACGGACCAGCAGAATGCGGCCGGCGACGATCAGGCGAATCCGCAGGAGGCCCCCGACGCGACCGAAAACGATTCGGACGCCACGCCCCCGTCGAATGCGCTTTCGCAGCCGGTAAACCCGTTCCAATAGCGCGGCGCCACAATGACCGCACCACTGGACGGAATCAAAGTACTCGACCTGACCAAGCTCGCGCCGGGACCGTTCTGCACGATGATCCTGGCGGACCTTGGCGCTGAAGTGATCAGGATCGAGGAGCCGGGACCTCCCACCGGAAGACGCGCGCAGCAAGCCGGCGCCGCCGGTACGCAGGCGCTTGCCAACAGCTTCAGCAGCTCGCCGTACAACGCTCTGGGCCGCAACAAGAAGTCGATCGGGATCAATCTCAAGAGCGGCGCGGGCAGGGAAATCTACTTTCGCCTTGCCGAGCGCGCCGACGTCATCGTCGAGGAATACCGGCCGGGCGTCGCCAAGCGGCTCGGGATCGATTACGAGACACTCTCGTCGCGCAACCCGCGGCTGATCTATTGCGCCATCACCGGCTTCGGACAGACGGGGCCGTATCGCGATCTCGTCGGCCACGATATCAACTACATCGCGACCGCCGGCGTGCTGTCGCTGTTCGGACGGCCCGGCCAGCCGCCGACAATTCCGCACAACGTGGTCGCGGACTACGCCGGTGGCGGGATGCATGGCGCGATCGGAGTGCTCGCGGCCCTGGTCGCGCGCAACCAGACCGGACGGGGACAGTATGTCGATATCTCGATGATGGACGGCAGCCTGGCGTTGCTGGCGCAGTCGTTCTCGTCATTTTTCGCCAATGGGAAAGTGCCGCAACGCGGCGAGACGATATTTGACGGCGGGATACCGAACTACAACGTCTATCTGACCAAGGACGAAAAATACATTACGATCGCCGCGATCGAGCCGTGGTTCTTCGCCAACCTGTGCCGCGCGCTCGGCCGGGAAGACTTTATTCCGCACGAATTTGATTCCAGTAAACGAGCGGAAATAGCCCGCGTGTTCACTGAAAAATTCAAAACCAAAACGCGCGACGAATGGTTCGCGATTCTAAGCAAGAGCGACATCTGCGTCGGCAGGATGCTCACGCTCGACGAGGTGCCGGGCGATCCGCAGGTGCTGGCGCGCGAGATGATCGTTGAGGTCGAGGGTCCCGGCGGCCGGAAGATCAAGCAGGTGGGTGTGTCGATGAAGTTCTCGGATACGCCGGGATCGATAAGGTCGCTGGCGCCGCAACTCGGGCAGCATACCGACGAAATCCTGGGCGCGCTTGGTTACGGCAAGGACGAGCTCGACCGCTGGCGCGAGGCGGGCGCTATCAAGTAGCGCGTCATCGGGCGGCGGCGCGAGGTTGGTCGCGTTGCCCGCGGCCTCGAATCACGGTTAAGATTCCGCTATGCCACAGCCACCCCCGATGTTCATGCGCGGCCCGCACGATCCACTTCGTATCGAGCGCGCCGAAGGTCCATGGCTCTACGCCTCCAACGGCCTCAAGATCCTGGACGCAGGCGGCGGCGCCGTGGTGGTGAACATCGGACAAGGGCGCCGCGAAATCGCCGAGGTCGCCGCGCGCACGATCGCCAAGCTCGATTACATCGTGCCGGTCTGGACCTCGCCCGAGCGCGAGCGGCTGGTTGAGCGGCTCTCGCGATGGACTCCGGCGGGGCTGACGCGGTTCTTTTTTACCAGCGGTGGCTCGGAGTCGGTCGAAGCGGCGCTGAAGTTCGCGATTCTCTACCACAACGCTCGCGGCCAACGATCGAAGAACAAGATCATCGGGCGGCGCTTCTCTTATCACGGCAACACCATCGCAGCGTTGTCGGCGGGCGGGAGCGGGCGGCGTGCGGACTACGAACACATTCTATTGGACTGGCCGAAGATCGATCCGCCCTACTGCTACCGATGCCCGTGGGGCAAAACCTATCCGTCATGCGAGATCGACTGCGCGACCGCGCTTGAACAAGAGATCCTGAAGAACGGCGCCGACTCGATCGCCGCGTTTATCGCCGAGCCGATGATGGGCTCGAGCGGCGGCGCGGTGCCGCCGGTCAAGGAATACTGGCCGAAAATCCGCGAGATCTGCACGCGCCACAACGTGCTGCTGATAGCCGACGAAGTGATGACGGGCTTCGGCCGCACCGGACGGCGCTTCGGCGTCGATCATTGGGACGTCGTGCCGGATATCCTGGTCGGCGGCAAGGGACTTACCGGCGGATACATGCCGATGGGAATGATCGCGGTCAAGGAACCGTTGGTCGAGGAACTCGAGCGCGCCAGGGCCGACTTCATGTTCTACACTTACAGCTCGCATCCGGTGGCGTGCGCGGTCGCCGACGAGGTGCTGGCGATCATGGAGCGCGAGCGGCTCGTGGAGCGGTCGGCAGAAGTCGGCGCGCGGCTCGGTTCCAGTTTGAAGGAAGAACTGTCGGGGCATCCAATGGTTGGCGACATCCGCGGCGCCGGGATGTTCTGGGGGATCGAACTGGTGCAGGACAAGGCGACGCGCATGCCTTTTGCGCCTGAACAAAAAGTGACCAATCGCGTGCTCGGCGCGTCGGTTCGACGAGGGATGTTCTTTTATCCGGCAACCGGGATGGCGGGGAAGGCGGGCGGCGACGCGATGATGATCACGCCGCCGTTCATCATCGGTGACGCCGAAATCGAGCTCATCATTCGCACGGCGCGCGCGGCACTCGACGAGATCCAGCCTAACCTGTAGCGTTTGACGCAACACGTCTTAGACGTGTGGAGAGACCGGCACATGGCCGATAGCATCATCGGGCCGACTTCGCATTACTTTTATTCGCAACGCCTGAAACTGCACTACGTCGATTGGGGCAATCTCGACAAGCCGCTGCTGGTGTTGGTGCATGGCGGCCGCGACCATTGCCGCAACTGGGATTGGGTCGCGCTCGATCTGCGCCGCCACTATCACATCATCGCGCCCGACCTTCGCGGCCACGGCGACTCCGACTGGGCCGTGGGCAGCGGCTATTCGATGATCGACTACGTGCTCGATCTCGCACAGCTGATGAGCGCGGTGGGCGGCGAGCCGGCGACGCTTATCGGCCACTCGCTCGGCGGCGGAATCGTATTGCAATACACCGGCACGCATCCCGCCGCGGTCAAGCGCGTGGTTTCGATCGAGGGGATGGGTCCGCCGCCCGGAATGATCAAGGACTCGCCGGCCCACGATCGGATGAATAACTGGATCGGCCAGATGCAAACGCTCGCGCGGCGCAAGGTGCGCGAGTATCCGTCGATCGAGGAGGCTCTGGCCCGCATGATCGAGGCCAATCCGCACCTGGGCCGCGAGCAGGCGCGCCATCTCACGATTTGGGGAATTCGCCGCAACGAGAACGGCACTTACTCCTGGAAGTTCGACAACTACGTTCACGCCACGTCGCCCTACATGTTCAACAACCGCGACGCGCGCGAAATATGGGGCCGCATCGCCTGCCCGACCCTGCTGATTCGCGGCACGGAATCGTGGGCGGGCGATTGGGTCAAGGATGGGCGCATCCAGGCCTTCAAGCATGCGGAATCGGTGACGATCCAAAAGGCCGGCCACTGGGTGCATCACGATCGCCTCGACGAATTCTTGGCGGTCACGCGCCGTTTCCTTGGCGTGTAGCGGCGACTGGTGGCCCAGAGCGCATCCAGGCGCTGGTTTAGCTGATGCGACGACCTTCTCTTGCGCTGCGCAGCGACCAGTTCGAATACGTTCAGCTGATTATCCTCGCCGTGACCGTGGGCGTGCTCGCGGCGCTTGGAAACCTCGGCTTTCGAAAATTGATCGAATTCTTCTCGTGGCTGTTTCGCGTGATCGAGTGGAACGCGCTCGAAATCGGGCTCGGCGGAACCCGTCGCGCACTGGTCCCATTGATCCTGCTGAGCGGCGGCGTCGCAATACTGCTGCTTAACCGGATCTTTCCCGAAGACGTGCTCGGCTACGGCTTTCCGAATTTCCTGGAGATGGTCAACCTCGGCACCGCGCGACTGAAGCGGCGCTGGATTTTCGTCAAGGCCGCGGGTGCCGCGCTTTCATTGGGCGCCGGCGCGTCGGTCGGGCGCGAAGGTCCTATCGCCCAGGTTGGAGGCGCGATCGGATCGACTATTGCGCAACTCAGAAAGTTGTCGCCCGATCGGGCCAAGATGCTGGTTGCGGCCGGAGCGGGCGCCGGTATCGCGACGACGTTCAACGCGCCGATCGGCGGCCTGATGTTCGCGCAGGAAATCGTCCTGCTTGGCCACACCGAAATCGCCAATCTCACATTGCTGATCATCGCCACCTTGACCGCCGTGATCACCTCGCGGGCGATCGTGGGCAACGCGGCCGTCTTCCTCGTGCCCGATTTCGTGCTGCGCAGCTACTGGGAGATGGCGACGTATGCACTCATGGGCGCGGGGCTCGGGGCCCTCGCGGCAGGCTACATCCGGTTTTTCAATGCAACCGATGCATGGTTTCGCAGGCAGAAGCTCCCGGTTTGGGTCAAGCTCGAAGCGGGACTTGCAGTCGTCGGTGTGATTGCGATTTGGCTTCCGCAAAACTTGTCCGACGGATATCCGGTGATCAACAGCGCGATGGCGGGCGAGTTCGGCATCGGGATGCTGGCGGCGCTGGCCTGCGCGAAGTTTTTCGCCAGCAGCGTGTCGCTCGGATGCGGCGCGCCGGGAGGCTGCTTCGGCCCGACCTTTTTCATCGGCACGATGGCGGGCGGGTTTTTCCAGCGCCTGTCGGCGATGCTTATTCCCCACCTTACGGGACCGCGCGGATCGTACGCGCTGGTCGGGCTCGCCGCGTTTCTGGCCGGCACCACGCACGCGCCGCTGACGGCGCTGTTCCTGCTCTGGGAGATGACGCACAGCAACACGATCGCATTGCCGGCGATGATCGCGACGATTACGGCGCTGATCGTGGCGCGTGCGATCGAAACCGAATCGATCGACGAGTTCCGCCTCGCCCGCGCCGGCAAGACGCTTCAAATCGGCCGCGAGCGCCTGGCGCTTGCGCTCATACCGGTCAGCGCCGTGGTAACCAGGAACGTGACGATAGTGACCGAGAACACTTCGCTGTCGGAGGTGCTGCGCACCGCGGGTGAGACGGCGCAATCTACCCTGCCGGTGGTCGACAGCGAAGGCCAGCTCGCGGGGACAATCGTAGTCCGCGATTTGTTGTCCATGATCAGCGGAGGACAGGAACTCGGTCCGCTGGTCAACGCATTCGACATCTCCAATACGCATGGTCCCACCGTGCCGCTCGAAGCGAATCTCGATGAGGCGAGTCAGTTGATGGAGTATGACGGCCTCGACGAGATACCGGTCGTCGATCGCAACAGCGGGCGCTTTCTCGGTCTCGTCACCGGCCGGCATATCGCGCAGGCCCTCAACCGGGTGACGGTTTCTCTCTCGACGCTTGCGACGCGCGACCGGAATATCTATTGGGCGACCGGTTATCGAGTGACGCGCATCACGGTCCCCGCCGGCGCGGCGGGAAAAACAGTGCGCCAACTCGACCCGCGCGCGCGATTCAGTGTCACGGTTCTGGGCGTTCAGGACGCGGGCAGTTCGGATGGCGGATTCGCGCCGATGACGCCCGATCGCCCGCTGAAAGAAGGCGATGAGCTGGTCGCCGCCGGGCGTCCGCAAGACATCCGGCGATTCACGCACGACTTGGAAAGCACGGAACCCGCCGGCGCCGCGCGGGCTCCGGCTCAGCCCGAACCCGGAAAGACATAGGGGCGAGCGCGTCCGGCGCGGATTTCGGCGCACAGTTGCTCCACGGTGCGCACCTCGCGTTCGAACTCCGTCGCGATCGTCATGAACCATTTTGCCGTCGCGAAATGAGCGTCGCTGCCCCCAACCGCCGTCAGCCCGAGCTTGAGCGCGGCGTCCTGCGCGCGCCGATTCTCCTCGATCGAGTTCTGGCCGTTGAGCACTTCGACCGCGCCAAGCGCCGCGCCATGGCGGCCGAGCAGTGCGTCCAGGCGCGAGCCGTAACCGGAGCCGCGAAACGGATGCGCTGGAATTGCGACGCCGCCTTCATGATGCAGCACTTCGATCAGGCTGTCGCTCTCGACCATCCGCGCCGTCAGATCGAATCGCTGCACCACTTCATCAGTCACGCCGAACAGCAGCAGATGACCGAGATCGGTGTCGGCTTCGATGCCCTTGAAGACGGCAATTTGAAATTGCTCCGCGAGTTCCGCGTACCGCCGGCCGACTTCGCGATCGCTCGGAAACCGGCGATGCTCGGTGAAGCAAATCGCGCCGAGTCCGCCGCCGGAGCTTTTCGCGAATTCGAGATACTGCTCCGGCGCGACGTTGGAGTCGGACGAAAGCCGCGTGTGGACGTGCAGATCGACGATCATCAGATGGACACTACGGCGCGGCGAACGTGTAGCGCACCTGGATATGGTCTTCGATCGAGAAAACTCGCGCGAACATGAAAACCTGCGTCTGCACCATGAGACGATCGGCTTCCGTCGGCACCATGCCCCACAGCACGATCGTGTCACCCTCCATCCTGAAATGCACCGACGAGTAACCCTGCATGTCGAGTGCGCGGCGCAGCGCTATTTCGCGCGGTTGCGTATGCGCCGGTTCGGACGCATCGGGAGCGCCGCCATTCGGCACTCCTGGAACCGCACCATAGTCGGGTCCCGTGTCACCGTCGGAAGGCTGCGGTTGCGACGAATGGAACATCAGGTATCCGATGAGAAAAAATCCGCCGACCACCAGCGCCAGCGTCCGCGCGCGACGGCGCCTGCGATGGTGGCGGTGAAAGATCGGACCCGGATATTCCCCCGGCGCAGCAACGTCGTCGAGCACGATCGTCCGCGCCTCGTGCGCGCCGCGATCCGGCGCCGACAATCGTCCCGTTACGTCGGCGGCGCAGAACGAGCAGTAGTTCGAATCCACCGGGATATTTCGGCCGCAGCGCGGACATTCCGTATCGATCTGGTTGCTCAGCATCGTCGGCGCCGACGCGTGCTGCTCTCCGGACCTGACCCCGCCGAGCGGCAGTTTGAGTTGTGGGCGCGCCGCCGGCCCGGTTGGCGAATTGCGCTGCGGTATCGTCGCCTGCGCGCCGCCCGACTTGATCGCCATCAGCATCTGCTTGAATTCCGCGGCGTCGGCCATCCGCAAGACCGCGTCGTACTTGAGCGCCTGATCGACCAGCTCGGCAAGCGCGGGATTAATTCCGGGGCATAGCGGGCGCAACGCTGGAAAGCTGAAAGGCGGCTCGAGCGCGGGGTCGCGGCCCGACAGCGCATGATGCATCGTGGCGCCGAGCGCGTACAGGTCCGAGCGGAACTCGACCTTGCCGCGATATTGCTCGGGCGGCGCGTAGCCCTGCGTACCGATCATCGTCGCGTTGCTCAGCGGCTGGAACAGGCGCGCGATACCGAAGTCGATTAGCTTGGCTTGCCCCGACGGCGTGAGCATCACGTTCGACGGTTTCAGGTCGCGATAGATCACCGGCGGTTCCAGGTTGTGCAGGTACTCGAGCGTGTCGAGAACTTGCAGGGCCACATCGATGACCGCGTCCTCGGGAAGCTTGCCGCCGGCGTCTTTGAGTTTCTGCTCCAGCGTGATCCCGTCGATGAACTCCATGACGAGATAGTGATGATTCTGCTCGCTGAAGCGATCGAACACGCGCGGGATATGCTCGTTGCTGAGTTGCGCAAGCATGTCGGCCTCGCGCTGAAAAGCCGCCACCGCCTGTTTCTGCGTATCCGGGCTGGTGAAACTATCGACCATCTCGGCCAGCGCACACGGCCGCGCGGCAAGCCGCAAGTCCTCGGCGAGATACACGAGTTTCATCCCGCCCCCGCCCAGAGGCTTCATCACGCGGTAACGTCCACCGACGATGGTGTTGGGCGCAATCATGCCTTGAACGAGAATTTAACCATTACTTCCAATTCTGTTGGAGCCGGCGGCCTGTCCATGTTTATAGCATCAGCGTGTCTTCGCGAAGCGCACCGGAGAAGGCCGCATTGGCGGCGCATATGAGATGAATCAGGATGCCGAGCGGCGGTCCCGCACCGTACGCCAACGATACGCCAAAGAACCACAAGATTCCCCGCACCGGCTTGCCCCGATAAATCTGGCCGACGCCTGGAACGATGCTTAGCACGAGCGCCAGGATCGGGCTGAACCCCGGATGTTTGCGCAGCCGCGGGAAACGAGTTACCGGCGCGCCGCACGATTTGCAGAAGCTCGCTTCGGCGACGACGATCGGCTGACCGCATCGCGAGCAAAAGCTCGGCTTCTCGAACTCCGCTTCAGCCACGGAAGGTAAACTGCGCGTCGCCGAACCTTACGGCGTCGCCGTCGCTGACGCGCGTTGGCTCGGTCACGCGCCGGTTGCCGACGAACGTTCCGTTCTGGCTGCTCAAGTCTTTCACCGCGAACACCCCGTTGGAATTTTCGATACTCGCGTGATGGCGTGAGACCGAGGAATGGCTTACCACGATTTCGTTGTCGAGCGCGCGCCCGATGCGGGTAACCGTACCGGAGCGGACGGGGTAGGGCTGCCCCGACGCGTCCACCAGGCTCGGCCCCTCGACCCTCGCGATCGCTCCGGCCATCCGCGTAGCGACCCGCGCCGGATTCATCGTATCGACGGCGAGCGACGAAGGCTGGCGGGCCGGCGCCGGCGTCCCGCGCAGATGGAACAGCATATCGTAGCCGCCAATGCTGATTCGATCGCCGTCGCGCAGGTCAACGCTTTCGATTCGATTGCCGTTGACGAAGGTGCCGTCCTGCACTGCGAGATTCCTGATCAGGTAGTCGGCGCCCCGTCGTTCGATTACGGCGTGTCGCGGCTGCACGGTGGGATCGCCGAACAGGCCGACCGGATTTTCCTCGGCGCGGCCGATCGACGCGCGCGCGCCTTCGATCCGGTACTGGCGTCCGCGCAGCCGGCCCTTCTCGACCGTGACCCACGCGGCCTTGGTCAGCTCTTGCACCAGCCCGATGAACAACCCGATCGCAAGGCCGGTGACCGCTTCGCCGAAGAACCGCGAAGCCAGCCCGCCGCCGACGATCGCGCCGATCAAATCGAAGCCGATTCCACCGGCCGCTCCGCCGACCAGTCCGCCCAGCGCTCCCTTGGGAACATTTTCCATCGTGAGCGTCGCCAATCCCACGCCCGCGCCCACCAGCGCTCCGTCGATCGCCCAGCCCAGCAGTCTTGCGATGACGAGAGTTACGATCGAGCCCGAAACCAGCTGGCCGCTGGGGCTGAAGCCGACGCCGCCTGCCTGGAGAACCAGGTTGAACACGTAATTTCCGAAGTAAGTGGAGACCAGCGACAGGATCGCGCATATCACGAAGCCGCGAATGAAGCGGCGCTTGGCCTCCGGCGTCACGCGAACGTCGGATGTATCCACGGCGGTGATAAACGCGCCGATCGCGCCCGCGGCAAACGCCGCCGAGATGTAATACGCGACCAGTTCGCCCGTCGTCTGCGCCTGGCCGAGATGAGAGTTGTGCGAGGCCAGCTCGACCGGGAGCCATCCGATCGCGCCGCCAACTAGGCCCGCAAGGGCCTTGAACGTCAGTTCGCGCCGGTTCAGAGAGTCGCTTTTGAGTAGAGCTAGAGATGAATTCACGCCGCCCTTGGCACACGCATCCAGTGAAAAAGTGAAAAAGCTGGGAATATAATAGCCCGCAGCGGGTCGGCGGAAAACGCTCTGCGCAAGCGGCGCGCCTTTGCCCGTCGAGCGACGGGGTATCCGGTTTCCCGCGATTCCCGAACTTGATATTGAAGGGGTTGACGCTGGCGATATCGCCGCCGAGGAAATTATCCCGGTGTTCCAGGATGCTCTGAAGCCACGCAATTGAGGCGACGAAAAAATCAGGTCAGGACACTGACCAGACCCGCGAGGAGGCCCCCATGTCACCATTGCTGTTGATACTAATCCTGTTGTTGCTGTTTGGCGGTGGCGGCGGCTATTACGCCTACGGACCCGCAGGCGGAATCGGGATCGGCGGAGTTATTTTGATCATTCTAATCGTCATGCTTGTCAGCCGACGACGAATATGAGCGTCGATTTGTCGATCGAAGGCGGTCTTGCGGAGATTGTTCTCAACCGGCCTGACAAGATGAACGCGCTGAACGACGCGATGGCGGCCGAGCTGACCGGATGCCTGGAGCACGCGGCGTCGCAGGGCGCGCGGGCCATGATGATCCGCGGTGAAGGGCCGGCGTTCTCGGTGGGACGAGACCTCGCGGAGGCCGAGGCGGGTATCGAGGACATCGACGCGATAATCGAGAACACCTTCAATCCGCTGATCAAGCGAATCGTCGCGTTCCCGGCGCCTACCTTTGCTGCCGTTCACGGCGAGTGCCTGGGGGTCGGACTGGGGCTGGCGCTCGCATGCGACGTGGTCTATGTCGCCGACGACAACGACACGAAGATCGGTTCGACGTACGCGCGTATCGGCGCGGTGATGGACTCGGGTGGCCATTCGTTTTTCGTCTCGCGCCTGGGAACCCATCGCGCGCTCGAACTCATCTACACCGGACGACTGCTCTCGGGCGCCGAAGCGGCCCAGCTCGGACTCGTCAATCGCAGTATCGCGAAGGAATCGCTGGTCGCGGAGACCAGGAAAGTTGCGGCGCAGGTGGCGCTCGGTCCGACCGCGGCGTTTATGCAATCGAAGCATCTGGTGCGCAGGATCGACGAAGAGGCGATGGGCCTGTTTGCGGTTATGAAATGCGAGGCTCAGGCGCAGGGCGCGGTGGCGCGGACGGCCGACTACAAGGAAGGTCTCGCAGCCTTACAGCAGAAACGCCCGCCGAAGTTCCATGGGAAGTAGCAGGGGTGAACCCTGGCAGGGCTGAGCCCTGCACCCAATGTTAAGGCCGCGCTCCGTTGTCGCGCGCCGCCCCTGCTACCGTCTTAAAGGAGAAAACCAGGATAGCGTGGCGCTTGTGAAAAACAACCAACCCAGAAAAGAGGAGAAATGCAAATGAAAAGAAAGATGTTTATCCTACTCGGCGGATTAATGCTTATGTTTTTGTGCGGGTGCGTTGCCTCAATGCTTACTGAGCAAGCTGCAAATCAAGTAGCTCCACCAACGGTAGACAAATTCAGTTTTGATGTGTCAACGCCGGGAGCTGATGTTGGCACGTTAATGGTCCAAACCAGACAGCCCTCTTACCAGTTGGTGGTCGATAAATATGCTATCAAAATAGACTCCAATGCTCCGCTCGTCGTATCTAAGCAAAGTGACGTCACAATAAAGGTGAATGCAGGCAAGCACTCTTTGAAGTGTTATGCCACCTCGTCTAATCCGGCAGAAAGTGATCACGTCAGCTTCGGCGAGCCAAATAACAAGGATATTGTTATAACGAAAGGTCAAGAGCTAAAATTAAAATACACTGGCCCATATCGGTTACTTGGTTCCGGCAGTGTTGAGGAAATAGAATAACGGGTGTTTTTTTCCACCCCTGCTGGCGTCTCATGGCGCGCAAGCTCCCGTCGGCGCAGCCGCCTCCTGTCGAGCACGAACAACAAACTCATTGGCGCACAACCCCGTTAGCTTTTCGTTTTCTCGGGAAACAGCCTCGGCATCCAGCGCGCGGCCAAAGTGGCCGGGAAGGTGAGCCGAAGTGGCGCGCGCGTACACTCTGACACGAAAACGTTTTTCGCCACTTAATACTGGCCTCCCGTGCCAACGGGTTTTAATACTGGCCAGCCGTGCCAACGGCCAGGGGTGACCCCTGGCAAGGGGGTGACCCCTGCACCCGGTGATAGGAAAAGATGCGGGCTTCGCCCTGTTAGAAGGGTAAGGGAGTGAGGGTGAGGGGCATCTGTGCGGCGCGATTGTCTGATGCGCCGCAGTCGGGCGCATCGCAGGGAGATTCCTTTGTCCTACCCGGTTGCGGCGCGATTATGGCGACGTTGCGGGCGAGATGGCGGCTGCGGTCTTCTGCACGGTGAGCAGCTTGTCGGTCTCAGGGTTAAGCGCGAGGGCGACCCACCATACTGCAATTGGAAATACATATTCAACTTTCCAAGGTATCCAAGTGCGAAGAAGCGCCGACAAAAGTGCGAACCATACGAAGTTTGCAATTGCCAGCGCCACAGCAATTGCTAAGGTAGGCCGTCGGAACCGTCCCGAATCGACTATCCGTCCCCCCACAAGGCCAAGAAAGGGTCAGGGCACTATGACGAACGCCACGAGCTCTAACCCAATCAGGCGGTACAGGCTTAGGGGGAAGGGGTTCCTCCATACGTCGCGGACCAGCCAAAAGACTATGGGAGTGGCATTAAGTGCTGTACCGCATACAAGACCGTATTTCGCTGCGCGAGGAGGTTGCTGGCTTGCTCCACGAATCCAGACCCACAAGAGGCAGCATGCCCACGAAACATAAGTGTAAATGAGTAAGCGCACTGTCCCCAATATTCCCTGATGAATTACGAGGTCGCCAAGAATTTCGTGAAGAAGCGAGTGCGATGCACTTGCAAGGAGAACAATCATCGCGCTGGCTACCGCACGCCATGATGCCGGTATCTCGTGCTCGGGGCCTTTATCGCTGATGCCGAAGCGGCTTTTAAGACGATCGAATACGTCCTCTAGAATGATGGGATGGACCCCCGCCCGCTTATATACGGCCTCGCAATGGGCCAAGAATGAGGTGATTAACCATTCATTCGAAGCGAGGAGGGTCCGCGATGAAA